>Ga0308160_10000034_pt1 | contig 456202 bp, 403 predicted proteins | sample PhyFR1_FD_201036 | JGI IMG/M metagenome (GOLD analysis project Ga0308160, IMG submission 201036) | Phyllosphere microbial communities from UC Gill Tract Community Farm, Albany, California, United States - DLSLF.R1 | ecosystem: Host-associated > Plants > Phyllosphere > Unclassified | place... | reverse complement strand
AAGAATTTGCCTGGCGGCTTTAGCGCGGTGGTCCCACCTGACCCCATGCCGAACTCAGAAGTGAAACGCCGTAGCGCCGATGGTAGTGTGGGGTCTCCCCATGCGAGAGTAGGGAACTGCCAGGCATCAAATTTAGTGTGCTGATATGGCTCAGTTGGTAGAGCGCACCCTTGGTAAGGGTGAGGTCCCCAGTTCGACTCTGGGTATCAGCACCAGTTAAGACACGAGTTCGGTAAATAAAAGAATTTGCCTGGCGGCTGTAGCGCGGTGGTCCCACCTGACCCCATGCCGAACTCAGAAGTGAAACGCCGTAGCGCCGATGGTAGTGTGGGGTCTCCCCATGCGAGAGTAGGGAACTGCCAGGCATCAAATAAGAGAGAGCCCTTTGCGTATGCGAAGGGCTTTTTTCGTTGTGGCAAACCGCGATAAAACTCCCTCTTCACAGCGTATCTGTCTGTCTATTCATAACAGCAACAGGTCAGTAAGCATATTAAAGCGGCTGTTCAGGCCATAAAAAAACCCGGCACCAGGCCGGGTAGTGAGATAACTGAACGTCTGATCAGTGAATAACCTGCGATAGAAACGCCCGGGTACGCTCCGATTTTGGATTCGCAAAAAACTCCTGCGGTGGCGCGACTTCGACGATCTCTCCCCGATCCATAAAGATCACCCGGTCAGCCACCGTTCGGGCAAAGCCCATCTCATGGGTGACGCACAGCATAGTCATCCCATCCTCCGCCAGACCAATCATCGTATCCAGCACCTCTTTAACCATCTCAGGATCCAGCGCTGACGTGGGCTCATCAAACAGCATAATTTTGGGCTTCATACAGAGTGAGCGGGCGATGGCGACACGCTGCTGCTGTCCGCCAGAGAGCTGGCCCGGAAACTTATGTGCATGCTCGGCAATACGCACGCGTTGCAGATAGTGCATGGCCAGCTCATCAGCTTCCTTCTTTGGAATCTTTCTTACCCAGGAAGGTGCCAGCGTGCAGTTTTGCAGTACGGTCAGATGCGGAAAGAGATTGAAGTGCTGGAAGACCATACCGACTTCGGTGCGCACACGCTCAATGTTACGAACATCATCATTAAGATGGATACCGTCAACAACAATGCGGCCCTGCTGATGCTCTTCCAGATGGTTGATACAGCGGATCGTCGTCGATTTGCCGGAGCCGGAAGGTCCGCACAGTACGATGCGTTCACGGGGTTTAACCTGCAGGTTGATGTCTTTCAGGACATGGAATTGCCCGTACCATTTATTCACGTTCTCAAGCGAGATCATCAACGCGTCGGAAGAGTGTGTCATAGAGTCAGTCATGTAAAACCTCAGTGCGATGTACGCCCGGTGTGAAAGCGCTTTTCCAGATACTGGCTGTAGCGCGACATGCTAAAACAGAAGATCCAATAGACCAGTGCAGCAAAGACATAACCTTCGGTCGACATCCCCAGCCAGGTCGGATCGACCGTTGCCTGCTGGACGCTGCTGAACAGATCGAATAGACCAATGATGATGACCAGGCTGGTATCTTTAAACAGTGCGATGATGGTATTGACCAGGCCGGGAATAGTGAGCTTCAGCGCCTGGGGCAGAATAACCAGCATCTGCGTCTTCCAGTAGCCCAGCGCCAGAGATTCGGCTGCTTCGTACTGACCTTTCGGCAGTGCCTGCAGGCCACCGCGAACCACCTCTGCCACATAGGCGGACTGGAACAGAATGACGCCGACCAGCGCGCGCACCAGCTTGTCGATGTTAGTGCCTTCAGACATAAACAGCGGCAGCATCACGGATGACATAAATAGCACGGTAATCAGCGGCACGCCGCGCCAGAACTCAATAAAGATAATCGACAGCGTGCGCACGACCGGCATGCGTGAGCGACGGCCCAGCGCCAGCAAAATACCCAGCGGCAGCGCACCGGCAATACCCACTGACGCAATAATCAGCGTCAGCGTTAATCCGCCCCATTGACGTGTTTCGACACGTTCCAGCCCCAGATAGCCGCCATACAGCAGAAACCAGACAATCACCGGATAGATGACAGCCCAGGCAGCAATGTAGCGTCCACGATACGGCAGGCTCTTCAGGAACATCGGCACAATCGACAGCAGGCCGATCACCAGCGCCAGGTTAATACGCCAGCGCAACTCATGCGGGTAAAGCCCATACATGAACTGGCCGAAACGAGCATGGATAAAGACCCAACAGGCACCCTCTTTGGTGCAATCGGCGCGCGTGGTGCCGATCCAGTTTGCCTGAAAGACCAGCCAGTTCAGCGCGGGCGGAATGACGTGCCAGATAACCCAGATGCAAAAAAGCGTCAGTAGCGTATTAAACCAGCTGGAAAACAGGTTTTTACGAGCCCAAAACCAGGCGCGACTGACCAGAGTCGTCGGGACGGGGGGCGTTTCATGCGTAGTCACAGACATAGTTATCCCGTTCTCTTAACGCTCAACCAGCGCAATTTTGCGGTTGTAGAAGTTCATAAGCATTGATATCAGCAGGCTGATAATCAGGTAAACGCCCATCGTGATAGCAATCGTCTCAATGGCCTGACCGGTCTGATTCAGTACCGATCCGGCGAACAGCGACACCATATCGGGATAACCGATAGCGGCGGCGAGTGAGGAGTTCTTCACGATGTTCAGATACTGGCTGGTTAGTGGCGGAATAATGACGCGCATGGCCTGCGGAATAATCACCTGGCGCAGCGTAACCGGATTAGGCAGCCCCAGCGACCGCGCTGCTTCATGCTGACCATAGGGGACCGACTGGATCCCGGAGCGGATCACTTCAGCAATAAACGACGACGTATAAATCGACAGTGCCAGCGTCAGGGCTGCCAGCTCCGGTATCATCACCGAGCCGCCACGGAAATTGAAACCGCGCAGTTGTGGCACATCCCAGTGCGTGGCTGGGCCAAACCCAAGGTGTGCAAGCAAAGGAAAGAGAATCAGCATCGCAACGGCAGCGGGCCATGTGCGACGTAACTGACCGGTTTTCAGCTGATGTTTACGGTTAAAGCGGTACAGGCCATAGCTCACAGCCGCGGCCAGAAGCAGTGCAATAACAAACGGCCAGCTGCCTGCTGCATAGGTCGGCCATGGAACGTAGAGTCCGCGATTACTGACATACGCCAGGTCAAAAGCATTCAGCGCCTGACGTGGGCCCGGTAGATTGCGTAAGACTGCAAAGTACCAGAAGAAGATTTGCAGCAGGGGTGGGATATTACGGAAGGTTTCGATATAGATATTCGAGAGTTTCCGCAGCAGCCAGTTGTCAGAAAGGCGGGCAAGACCGACCGCGAATCCGAGAATCGAAGCGAAAACAATACAGAGTGCAGAGACCAGCAGCGTGTTGGTTAATCCGACCAGAAACACGCGCGCGTAGGTATCTCCCTCAGTGTACTCAATCAGATGCTGAACGATGCCGAAACCGGCAGTGCGCTCAAGAAATCCAAACCCCGATGTAATACCGCGATTAGCAAGGTTAATAATGGTGTTATGCACCAGATAACCCACCACACCAAGCACCGCGACGACGGCGATGAGCTGATAAATCCAGGCGCGAACCGTGGGATTACCAAATGAAAAATCCCTTTTCACGGTTGGGCGTTGTGACATGTTGAAACCTCAGTAACGAAAGCTGGGGTAGGGCACCACAGAATAGGGTGCCCGATTAGTGAGGTCTGTTAACGTACCGGTGGTGCGTACTGAATACCGCCCTGGTTCCACAACGCATTCTGACCACGTGCAATCTTCAGTGCGCTGTCTTTACCGACGTTACGGTCAAAGCTTTCCTGATAGTTACCCACCTGCTTGACGATGTTGTAGGCCCACTTGTTATCCAGCTTCAGATCCTTACCAAAATCACCTTCGGCGCCCAGGAAGTGTGCCATGTCTGGTGTGGTTGGCTTGGCCGTCATCTGGTCAACGTTCTTCGAGGAGATGCCCATCTCCTCCGCATTCAGCATGGCGTAGAGCGACCACTTCACGATGGTGAACCAGTCATCATCACCACGACGCACCAACGGCCCCAGCGGCTCTTTGGAGATCACTTCGGGCAGAACAATAAATTCGTCCGGTTTGCCCAGCTTAATGCGTAATGCGTAAAGCTGAGACTGGTCAGACGCCAGCGTATCGCAACGTCCGCTATCCAGCGCTTTAGCCGATTCATCAGAGCGGTCGAAGGTTACAGGCGTATATTGCATTTTGTTGGCTTTAAAGAAGTCCGCTACGTTCAGCTCGGTGTCGGTTCCCGCCTGAATACAGACGGTGGCACCATCCAGCTCTTTCGCACTTTTCAGGCCGGCCTTCTGGTGAGTCAGGAAGCCGATACCGTCGTAATAGTTCACGCCCGCAAACAGGAAGCCCATGCCGCCATCGCGCGATGAGGTCCAGGTGGTATTACGTGAAAGCACATCCACCTCGCCGGACTGCAGAGCGGTAAAACGCTCTTTCGCGGTCAGCGGGGTATATTTCACTTTGGTCGCATCACCAAACACAGCGGCAGCCGTCGCACGACACACATCCACATCGATACCGGTAAACTTGCCGCCAGCATCTGCATAGGAGAAGCCCGGCAAGCCGTCACTGATACCACATTGAACAAACCCTTTTTTCTTTATCGCATCCAGTGTGGTGCCTGCGTGTGCTTGCTGAGCAACGGCAACCAGCGAGGCAGCAGCGATCAGCGTAGAGAGCATCATCTTTTTCATAAAGCATCCTGTGTGGCGGGATCATGTTGTTATGTTTGCGCACTTTAGTGTGCGTTTTTCCTGTCTGTGGCGGTCAGCCATCCACGACTCTGCAAAGCTGATGCCAGGTTTGCAGGTTCCTGAATTCGTATGAAAGAACGGTTAATAATCGGAAGCACTTAGAAAGTTCCGCTAATATGGCGCACCAAAAGGAAGCAATGCGAGTCGACCCGATCACATTTAGTGCAAATAGTTTCACTATGTGGGAGCAGTGTGATCATTCACTCAGGCAGAAATGTATGAAGAGATTGCGTTGCTTTTTAATGCGCAGAAAGTCACATACCCAGCAGTGGCGGGGATGTGAAGCGAGGTGAGGGTCAGGCAGGCACTAAGTCAAATCACAGCAGGCAAAAGCGAGAGGGTGAAATATCACGCCAGCGATTGCAACTACAGTTACCATATTACCGGAAACTGTTTCACTATCATTACCGTGGCTTTGTGCGTCGACGCACAAATAAAAACGCCAGCCCGAAGGCTGGCGTGATTTACAGACAGAACTAAAAATCAGTTCATGCCGTATTTTTTCAATTTCTTACGCAGCGTACCGCGGTTGATACCCATCATCAGGGCAGCACGGGTCTGATTGCCACGGGTATATTGCATCACCATGTCCAACAGAGGCTGCTCGACTTCAGCCAAAACCAGCTCATACAGGTCGCTCACATCCTGACCATTCAGTTGAGCAAAATAGTTCTTCAGTGCCTGTTTAACCGAATCACGCAAAGGTTTTTGAGTTACCTGATCCTGTGAGTTAACGGTTGAAACGGTCAGTACGTCAGAATTTACGCGTTGTTCGAACATAGTTCTTTCAGCTCTTTATTTCGTTACGCAAGATTTTCGAAGTATGCCTCCAACGCCTCCAGCTGTTCGCTGGCATCCTCAATGGCGTTGAATGTGCGCCGAAACTGGTCATTCGGGGCGTGCTCCTGCAGGTACCAGGAGACGTGCTTTCGCGCTATACGGTATCCCTTGCCTGAACCGTAAAAGTCGTGCAGCTCACGTATATGCGAAACAAGCAAGCGCTTGACCTCTGCCATCGGCAGCGGGGCAAGCAACTCCCCAGTGTCCAGATAATGCTGGATTTCCCGGAAGATCCACGGTCTTCCCTGAGCAGCACGTCCTATCATCAGAGCATCGGCCCCTGTATAGTCGAGCACCGCTCTGGCTTTATGCGGGTCAGTTATGTCTCCATTCGCGATAATCGGAATGGAGACACTCTGCTTAACTGTCCGAATGCTGTCATATTCAGCTTCTCCGTTGAACAGGCAGGCACGAGTGCGACCATGTATCGTCAGAGCCTGTATACCGCAGCGTTCAGCCAATTGGGCAATCGCGACACAGTTCCTGTTTTCAGGATCCCAGCCAGTACGAATTTTCAGCGTAACCGGCACATTCACTGCATTAACCACTGCGGAGAGAATTGACTCCACCACGGTGGGATATTGCAGCAAGGCTGAACCCGCCATTTTGCGGTTAACCTTCTTGGCAGGGCATCCCATATTAATGTCGATGACCTGTGCACCAGCCTCAACATTAATGCGTGCAGCTTGCGCCATTTCACTGGGATCGCAACCGGCAATTTGCACGGCGCGAATGCCTGGCTCATCGCTGTGAACCATACGTAATCGAGATTTGTCGCTAGCCCAGACTTCCGGGTTTGAAGACAACATCTCAGAAACTGCCATGCCTGCACCCATTTCGTGACACAGCGCCCTGAACGGCCTGTCGGTAATACCGGCCATCGGTGCTGCAATCAGTCGATTTCTCAGCTGGAGGTTTCCAATACGCATGAAGTCAGAATGGCCATACTGTGTCTGCAAGGCGGCGTATATTACGCATTTTTGCAGGAAGATGAAAGGCCAAACTTTGAACAATCAGCAAGAAAGATCAATGAAATCCGGGTCATGATCGATGTGCATATTTATTAAGCTTAAATATCAATCACTTAACAATTTATGCTGAAATTGTGAGCAAAAGTTTTTCCAGAAAAGTACGTCAATTCGCCAGATAAAAAACGTCACATGCCGTGATTAACGATACAAGCATCCATTTCAAATCGGGAAAGCCCGCAACTTACGCTACGGGCTGGCTGAATGTTCTGTTAAGGCACTTTGTTACGGGCAGCGCGATATCAGAGGGGGCAGACAGGCGCTATATTCAGGATTTAATCCCGGTAATCCGGCACCACTCCTCTTTAACCGCAACCGGGTCGAGCGTGAACTCGCTGACATACGCTTCGCAGACGCTCTCTGCCTGGCTCTCTAACACGCCCGAGAGGCCCAGATGACCGCCAGACTTCGGCAGTACGCTGATCAGCGGGGCCAGTTCACGTAGCGGGCCGGCCAGGATATTGGCCACCACCACATCAGCCTGCAGATTTTCGGGTTGCTGGTGGGGCAGATAGAGCGACAGGCGATCAGAGACGCCGTTGCGCTCAGCATTATCCCGGCTGGCCTGAATAGCCTGCGGATCGATATCAATCCCGATCGCCTGAGCCGCGCCCAGCTTCAGTGCGGCGATCGCCAGGATCCCCGAACCACAGCCGAAATCGATCACCGTTTTGCCCACCAGATCCAGCCCGTCAAGCCAGGTAAGGCAGAGTGAGGTGGTCGGATGCGTGCCGGTCCCAAACGCCAGGCCGGGATCGAGCATCACGTTGACGGCATCAGGATCCGGCACATCACGCCAGCTCGGACAGATCCAGAGCCGCTCACCGAAGCGCATCGGATGGAAGTTTTCCATCCATTCGCGCTCCCAGTCTTTATCTTCGATCTGCTCGATCCGGTGACGAAAACCGGCGCCCAGCAACGGATGCTGCGCCAGTTCGGCGGTAATCGCGGCCATATCAGTTTCTGCATCGAACAGGCCGATAACATCGGTATCGCCCCACAGGCGGGTTTCACCTGGCAGCGGCTCATACACCGGCGTGTCGTTGGTATCCTGAAAGGTCACTGAAACCGCACCGATGTCCATCAGCGCATCGCTCAGCGTTTCCGCGTGTTCACCTGAGCTATTAATTTTGATTTGAATCCACGGCATAACGTCTCTCTTTCCGTCAATGTTGCGGCGCGTCGACCGTTTGCGGCGCGCGTCCAAACAGGTTGCCCACTAAAAATGCCAGCAGGCTTAAAAGCAGTGAGGGCACAATGGGATGAAAACCCAGAATCTGCAGGTTCAGGCTCGCCAGAAAAGCGTAGCAGCCTCCACCCACCACCATGCCGGTGATGGCGCCCGCGGCATTAGCGCGTTCCCAGTAGAGACCCAGTACCAGCGGCCAGAGGAAAACCGCCTCAAGGCCACCAAAGGCCAGCAGGTTGAGCCAGATAATCATATCGGGTGGATTCCAGGCCGCAATCAGCAGCAGGAGACCCAGTGCGAACGTAATGGTGCCAGATAACAGCCGCAGCCGCGTCTCATTTTCCATCTGCTGTGGGGCAACACGCAGATAGAGATCTTTGATCAGCGTAGCCGAAGCCTGTAACAGCTGGGCATTAATGGTCGACATAATGGCGGCCATGGGGGCTGCCAGAAACAGTCCGGCAGCTAACGGTGGCAGCACAGTGATCATCAGGGTGGGTATAACACTATCCGGCACGGTCAGATTCGGCAGTATCGCCCGGCCCAGCGCACCGGCCAGATGCATTCCCAGCATCAGGATCACCACCACAATGGTACCCAGAATAATGGCCCGATGGACTGCCTTGCTGTCTTTATAAGAGATGCAGCGCACCGCAGTATGCGGCAAGCCAATCACCCCAAAGCAGACCAGCACGACAAATGAACTGAGGAAGGTCGGCGTTATAATCTCACCCGGTCCCTGCGGCGACAGCAGAGCGGGATCAATGTCATGTAGTTTCTGCACGGCCGTGCTCAGGCCGCCAGCCTGATGAATCACCGCGAACAGCAGCAAAAATGTGCCAATCAGCATCACGATGCCCTGCATGGCGTCATTGAGAACGCTGGCACGGAACCCGCCAAAAGCGGTGTAGAGCGCAATAGTGCCGCCAAAAATCAGCAGACCCGTGTCATACGGGATGCCTGCGGCGGTTTCAAGCAGCCGCGCGCCGCCAATAAACTGCACCGTCATGGCACCGATAAAGGCAACCAGCAGGCTCAGACTCGCCAGCCAGATCAGCAGCGGGCTCTGATAGCGGGCGTAGAGCATGTCATTCAGCGTCACCGCATTATGCTTACGCGCCAGGATGGCAAACTTTTTCCCCAGCACACCCAGCGAGAGCCAGACGGCGGGCACCTGCACCATCGCCAGCAATACCCATCCCAGCCCATATTTGTAGGCGGCACCGGGACCACCAATAAACGAGCTGGCGCTGATATAGGTGGTGGTGAGCGTCATCGCCAGCACAAATCCGCCCATGGAGCGGCTGCCAAGGAAATATTCAGTGAGGAAGCTACCCTCGCGCCTTTTGCGCACGGCAAACACCGACAGCGCGGCAATCAACACCAGATAAATCAGTAACGGCAGGATAATTTCACTGTTCATTTGTGTCCTCCAGCGGCATGTCGCGGAAAATTAACCGCACCATCATCCAGCACAGGAATATGAACAACAGGGGAGCAAACAGGCAGGAGAGTTCAAACCAGCGCGGCAGGCCGGTGATACCAATTTCACTGCCACCCAGCCAGGCAGAAAGCCCCCAGGCAGCGAGCCAGAGCAGGGTGAGGTAGAGCGACCAGCGCGCCTCTTTATGTGCCTGTATAAAACGAGCATCCATGATTCAACCTTAACGCCAGCGGCAAAAGAAAAAGGCCGGATTAACCGGCCTCTGACTGACTCAGCGTTGCGTTTACTTCTCGTGCAAGCCGAGTTTTTTCTCCAGATAGTGGATATTGGTTCCACCGTGCTGGAAGTTTTCGTCGGACATGATTTTCATCTGCAGTTCAACGTTGGTTTTGATACCGTCGATGATCAGTTCCGCCAGCGCATTCTTCATGCGGGCGATAGCCACGTCGCGCGTTTCGCCATAGGTGATCAGCTTACCGATCATGGAGTCGTAATACGGCGGTACGGTGTAGCCTGAGTAAATATGCGACTCCCAGCGCACGCCAAAACCGCCTGGCGCATGGAAGCGGGTGATTTTACCCGGACTTGGCAGGAAGGTGACCGGATCTTCAGCGTTAATACGGCACTCGACCGCATGTCCGCGAATAACCACTTCGTCCTGTTTGATCGACAGTGGCTGACCCGCAGCAATGCGCAGCTGCTCTTTGATCAGATCCACACCGGTGATCATCTCGGTCACCGGATGTTCCACCTGAATACGGGTGTTCATCTCAATGAAGTAGAACTCACCGTTTTCGTACAGAAACTCGAAGGTACCTGCGCCACGATAGCCAATCTCAATACAGGCTTTGGCACAACGATTGCCGATAAAGCTGCGCTGTTCTTCAGTAATACCTGGGCCTGGCGCTTCTTCAACCACTTTCTGGTGACGACGCTGCATAGAGCAGTCACGTTCGCCCAGATAGATCGCGTTGCCCTGGCCGTCAGCCAGAACCTGAATCTCAATGTGGCGCGGATTCTCCAGATACTTCTCCATGTAAACCATGTCGTTGCTGAAAGCCGCTTTGGCTTCCGCTTTCGTCATGTTGATGGATTGTTCCAGATCTTTGTCGCTGCGTACAACGCGCATACCACGACCGCCGCCGCCGCCAGAGGCTTTGATGATGACCGGATAACCGATGCGCTTCGCAAAGGCACGGTTTTTTTCCATATCATCGGTCAGCGAACCGTCAGAACCGGGTACGGTTGGGACGCCTGCTTTCTTCATCGCATTAATCGCAGAGACTTTGTCGCCCATCAGGCGAATGGTGTCTGCTTTCGGACCGATAAAGATAAAGCCGGAGCGCTCAACCTGCTCAGCAAAATCGGCATTCTCAGAGAGGAAGCCGTAGCCAGGGTGAATCGCCACCGCGCCGGTGATCTCTGCAGCAGAGATCAGCGCCGGGATGTTGAGGTAACTTTTAACTGACTGCGCCGGGCCGATGCAGACGGTTTCGTCTGCCAGCAGCACATGCTTCAGGTCACGATCCGCGCTTGAGTGTACCGCAACAGTCTTGATGCCCAGTTCTTTACAGGCACGCAGAATGCGCAGCGCAATCTCACCACGGTTAGCAATAACAATTTTATCCAGCATGATCTGCCCCGTTACTCGATGATAACCAGTGGCTCGTCAAATTCGACCGGCTGACCGCTTTCAACCAGGATCGCTTTCACTACACCTGATTTGTCAGCTTCGATCTGGTTCATCATTTTCATGGCTTCGACGATGCACAAGGTATCGCCGGCATTCACTTTCTGGCCGACTTCCACAAAGGCTTTCGCATCCGGGCTCGGCGTACGGTAGAAGGTCCCTACCATTGGTGAACGCACGATGTGACCGCTGATTTCAGCCGGTGCCGCTTCGGCAACCGCTGCAACAGGGGCAACAGCTGTTGCCAGAGCAGGCTGTTGAACCGGCGCAGCGTAAGTCTGCTGCATCATCGGGTAACCCACGTTTGCAGGTGCACGGCTGATGCGAACGGACTCTTCACCTTCAGAAATTTCCAGCTCTGAAATGCCAGACTCTTCAACCAGTTCGATCAGTTTTTTAATTTTACGAATATCCATGAGTGGGGTTCCGTACTCAGTTTGATTAATTAGTTTGAGACAGGCGTTTTACTGCCGTTTGTAAAGCCCATGTGTAGCCGTCAGCGCCAAGCCCACAGATCACGCCAGCAGAGACATCAGAAAGATAGGAGTGATGGCGGAAGGGCTCGCGGGCATGCACGTTGGAGAGATGAACCTCGATAAACGGTATTTCTACCGCCAGCAGGGCATCACGTAGTGCGACACTGGTATGGGTAAACGCGGCAGGATTAATAATGATGTAATCCACATTGCCTTTGGCCTCATGAATGCGATCAATCAGCTGAAATTCAGCATTGGTTTGCAGGTGGCTCAATTCCACATTCAACTGGTCTGCCTGACGTGTCAAATCGTCAACGATCTGACGCAGCGTGGTATGACCATACTTCTCAGGTTCACGCGTTCCCAACAGGTTCAGGTTGGGCCCGTTTAAAAGCAGAATATGTAATTTATGCGCCATCGTGCTGCCATCTCCCGCAATCATTGAGGCATCGCGTAAAATACCTTGCGAATCTTCATTTGTCACCTTTGAGAATGAAAAAGAAGACCCGACGAGCAATAAAGCCGGGCATTATATCCGTTTCGTGTCATTTCGCAGCAAAATACTGGTCTTATCTGCGAAGATGATCGGATGTGGCCTGCGGGCCACATCTTTTATCAGAAAAGTGCAGAGGAAAACAACGGGTGAAGCGCTAGCGAGGCCACCATTTGAGAAATTTTTTGTAACGCCAGGCTAACAGTATTGCAGCAAGTAGTGCGTAGATAAGTGGCTGGGGTGACACGGTTTTCACTGACCAGATATAGTGAATCGGCACCAGAATGGCCACCAGATAGACCGCGTTGTGCAGGGTTTGCCAGCGCTTACCGAGCTTGCGCTGAGCGCGCTGAAACGACGTCAGCGCCAGGGCCAGTAATATCAGCCAGCTGATAATCCCCAGTGTCAGATAGGGACGGGAAATCAGCTCGCTGCCCAGCAGACGCAGATTGTCAGCGCCCAGCTCCAGCAGGTAATAGCTCAGCAGATGGAGAGAAGCCCAGACAAACGTCCAGACGCCAAGCAGACGCCGGGTGCGGATTAACAGCGGTTGCCTGCCATAACGTGCCAGCGGTGAGACCAGCAGCGTACCCAGCAGCAGTTTCAGCGCCATGCGGCCGGTAAAATGCTGAATATCTTTTGCCGGATCCGCACTCAGGCCGCCCTGCATCGCGGCAAGAACCAGATAAACCAACGGCAACAGGGCCGCCAGATGCAGAATCACCTTAAGCCAGGTGATCTGTTTTATCGACAGGCGTACCACCTAGTAATTCTCCCGTAAATCCAGGCCACGATAGAGCGACGCAACCTGTTCGGCATAGCCGTTAAACAGCAGCGTTGGCTGACGTTCGACCTTCAGACTGCCGCCCGGGCCAATAAATCGCTCAGTGGCCTGCGACCAGCGTGGATGATTAACATGCGGATTCACATTGGCATAAAAACCATATTCATCTGCGGCGATCTGGTTCCAGGTCGTTGGTGGCTGATTTGCGGTCAGGGTGATTTTGACAATCGACTTAATGCCCTTAAAACCATATTTCCACGGCACCGTCAGGCGAATCGGCGCGCCATTCTGCGGCGGCAGCGCTTTGCCATAGACGCCGGTAGTCAGAATGGTCAGCGGATGCATGGCTTCATCCAGACGTAAACCTTCGACATAGGGATAATTGAGTCCGCCGCCAATAAAGCGATCTTTCTGGCCTGGCATCTGCTCAGGATCGTACAGCGTCTGGAAGGCGACAAAACGCGCTTTGCTGGTGGGTTCCGCCAGAGAGATAAGCTTATTCAGCTCAAAGCCTATCCAGGGCACCACCATCGACCAGGCCTCCACGCAGCGCATGCGATAGATTCGCTGCTCCATGGCAAACCGTTTAAAGATGTCATCCATATCCAGGGTCACGGGCTTCGCCACTTCGCCATCAATGGTCAGTTTCCAGGGTTCTGTTTTCAGCGTACCGGCATTGGCGGCCGGATCGGCCTTATCCAGCCCGAACTCATAGAAGTTGTTATAGCCGGAAACTTTATCCGCAGGCGTTAAGGTCAGATCGGCCTGATATTGCGCTGGTTTGGTAAAGTCCAGCGGCCGGCCTGCTGGCGCGGGTGGGCGATCGTTGCCTTTGAACCAGCTGAGAATATCGGCTTGCGCCACGCCCGGCATACCCATCGCCGCTGCGCTCAGTCCCAGCGTTTTCAGCACCTGGCGGCGCTTCATGTTAAAAATGCTTTCCGGCGTTACGTCGGCTTCGGTCAGACGGGGTGTGCGTTTCATGGTGCGTTCTCCAGACAGGATGTCATTAACCAGCATGATGACTATTACTGATATCAGCCAGTTTCGCCCTGAAAATGTGAAATTTCCTGGCTGGCCGGTACGATGAGAATGCACCGAAAAGTGCCAGGATCAACGTCAGCGATGATATCCCGACGATATACTTCGGCTTCATACGTCCCGGCGCTGTCGGCAACGGCAAATTATGCTATTTTTGCTCGCGTTTTCGTCAGGCTGACGGTACAAGGTTGGGTGATCCGGTTATCACCGCAGTAATACAGGCACAGGGATGCGATTAACCACAAAATTATCTGCGTTTATTACCTTTTTAAGCCTGCTGGCCATGTCGTTGATGCTGGCAGGCTGTGCATTCAGTGTTTTCTGGTTCAGTCATCAGCGGGTTGAACATCGGGCGCAGATACTGGCGACCGAAGTGGATCAGGCGATGTTCACCCAGACGCCGGCAGAGCTGCATGTCTGGCTCACGCGTATGATGCCGATAATGAATGCCGAGCAGATTTCTCTTCACAACGGCAGGCAGACTTTCCTTACCCTCTCCCGACACGAAAACCAGATGCTGGAAGACGAACCTAATCGTTTTATCCAGGTCGATGTGCCTTTGATGCACCAGACGGGGTTAGAGCTGCGGGTCGTCACCCTTGATCCTGCCAAAACCTGGCTGCGCTCCATTACCGGCACCTCTACGCTGGGCATCCTGTTTACCGTCATGCTGGTGATGAGTCTGGTGCTGCTGCTGATGCATCGCTGGCTCAGTCGTCAGTGGCGCGGTATGGAGCATCTGGAAGTGCGGGCAGAGGCGATTATCAGCGGTGAGCGCGGCGTAATGCCGAAACGCGGTGCGGATGAGTGGCCACCGAGAGCGAGCCGCGCACTGGATGTGTTGCTGGCGGATCTGCAGGAGGCGGGCGAGCAGCGTCTGCGTATCGACACGCTGATCCGCACCTTTGCTGCGCAGGATGGACGCACCGGTCTCAACAACCGGCTGTTCTTTGATAACCAGCTCGCCACCCTGCTGGAGGATCAGGAAGCTGTCGGCACCCATGGTGTGGTGATGATGGTGCGCCTGCCCGATCTGGACACGCTGAAGGATTCGCTGGAGCCGGGGCTGGTTGAGGAGTACCTCTTCAATTTCGTCAACATGCTTTCCACCTTTGTGCTGCGCTATCCTGGCGCCCTGCTGGCACGCTATTTCCGCAGTGATTTTGCCGTGCTACTGCCGCATCGCAGTCTTAAAGAGGCAAACAGTATTGCGGATCAGCTGATCAATGCCGTTGATTCCCTGCCGCCGATGCGGCTGGTTAATCGTGATGATCTCATCCATATCGGCATCAGCGCCTGGCACAGCGGGCAGACTGTGCCGCAGGTGATGGAAAATGCCGAAATGGCTACCCGACGTGCGGCACTGCTGGGCGGCAACAACTGGACCAATGGTGCCGGAAATCCGCAGGACGCCGGGCGGGGTAGTGTGCGCTGGCGAACCCTGCTGGAGAACACGCTTAGCCGTGGCGGCCCGCGGCTCTATCATAAACCCACCGTCAATATTGAGGGTAAGGTACAGCACCGGGTAATGCTGACCCGCATCTTCGACGGCGATAAAGAAGTGCTGGCCGCAGAATATATGCCCCTGGTGCAGCAGCTCGGCATGGCTGATGGCTGGGATCGTCAGTTAATGACTCGCATTGCGGCACTCTCTGAACTCTGGCCAGAAGAGACGCTGGTAATCCCGGTGACGATTACCTCGCTTCTGCAGCGCTCTTTTGTCCTCTGGCTGCAGAACATGCTGCTGCAGTGCCCGAAAGCGCAAAGAAAACGATTTTTATTTGAACTTGCCGAGGCAGATGTTTGTCAACACATCAACCGTTTAACGCCAGTTTTCCGCGCACTTAAGGCTTTTGGCTGTCGGGTTGCGGTAAATCAGGCGGGTTTAACCGTGGTAAGCAGCGCCTACATACGACAGCTGCCGCTGGAACTGATCAAGCTTGATGCCGGTCTGGTACGCAATATTGAGCGACGGACTGAAAATCAGCTGTTTGTGCAGAGTCTGCTGGAAGTCTGTAAATGTACGGGCATTCAGGTGTTTGCTACCGGTGTCCGCACTAAAGCGGAGTGGCAAACTTTAGTCGCGTTGGGCGTAGCAGGTGGGCAGGGCGACTTTTTTGCTCCCTCGCTTCCGGTTAACAGTAACGTGAAGAAGTATTCACAACGTTACCGTATTTAATGAATTGCGGTCGTACTGACGGAAATTTACGGTTTTTTTTAATGTTTATCCGCGTCTGAACCTCTGAACTTACTGCCGGAAATGTTAGATTTTATGTCGGACAGGGCGAGGGGAAATAGCGTGAAATGCAGTGCTGATGGCGTCTGGTCGCCATTCTGCTGTTGTGGATCGCCAGTTCAGATGACTTAAACGCAATCAGGCGTCTTTTTTCACCGAAGCAGAACGTTTTTGCGCCTTGTGGCAGCTTCGTGTGGTTGGTAAAGTAAGCGGATTTTATTTTCCGCCCCCAGCTTGCAGGATTACCCCTTAGTATGTTTAAAAAATTTCGTGGCATGTTTTCCAACGACTTGTCCATTGACCTGGGTACCGCGAATACCCTGATTTACGTGAAAGGACAGGGCATCGTACTGAACGAGCCCTCCGTCGTCGCTATTCGACAGGATCGTGCCGGTTCACCGAAAAGTGTTGCGGCCGTGGGTCATGAGGCCAAACAGATGCTTGGCCGTACGCCAGGCAATATCGCAGCGATTCGTCCGATGAAAGATGGCGTTATCGCTGACTTCTTCGTGACCGAAAAGATGCTGCAACACTTCATCAAGCAGGTTCACAGTAACAGTTTTATGCGTCCCAGCCCGCGTGTGCTGGTCTGCGTACCCGTCGGGGCAACACAGGTTGAACGCCGCGCGATTCGTGAATCCGCTCAGGGCGCAGGCGCGCGTGAAGTGTTTCTGATTGAAGAGCCGATGGCTGCAGCAATTGGTGCGGGTCTGCCCGTTTCAGAAGCGACCGGCTCAATGGTGGTGGATATTGGTGGCGGTACCACAGAAGTGGCGGTGATCTCGCTGAACGGTGTGGTCTACTCCTCGTCAGTGCGTATTGGTGGCGATCGTTTCGATGAAGCTATTATTAATTATGTGCGTCGTAACTACGGTTCACTGATCGGCGAAGCGACCGCAGAACGTATTAAGCATGAGATCGGTTCAGCCTATCCGGGTGATGAAGTCCGTGAGATCGAAGTGCGTGGTCGTAACCTGGCAGAAGGTGTACCGCGCGGCTTTACACTGAACTCTAATGAAATTCTGGAAGCGCTGCAGGAGCCATTAACCGGCATCGTTAGCGCGGTGATGGTTGCCCTTGAGCAGTGTCCGCCTGAGCTGGCTTCAGATATTTCGGAGCGCGGCATGGTGCTGACCGGCGGTGGTGCGTTACTGCGCAACCTGGATCGTCTGCTGATGGAAGAGACGGGCATTCCGGTTGTGGTTGCTGAGGATCCACTGACCTGTGTGGCTCGCGGTGGCGGCAAAGCGCTGGAAATGATCGACATGCATGGCGGCGATTTGTTCAGCGAAGAATAATTGCCTCAACCGGCTAAGAACGCAATGATCATGCGAGGGAGTGGCATGTGAACCGGCGCAATCTGTGCCGGTGCAGTGCGTTCAGCCCAGGGAAGCACGGTGTTATGCCGTCGCTTCCTCTCCTGTTGTCGAGGATCACGCAGATTATATGAAGCCGATTTTTAGCAGGGGACCTTCCCTGCAGTTGCGTCTATTCCTGGCGGTTATCGTGGCGATTGCCATTATCATTGCCGACAGCCGTGTGGGTTCTTTTACCCAAATACGCAACTATCTGGATACGTCGGTCAGTCCGTTTTACTTCCTGGCCAATGGGCCACGTCAGTTGCTGGATGGCGTGTCAGAATCGCTGGCGTCGCGTCAGCAACTCGAGCAGGAAAACAAAGCGTTACGTCGTGAGCTCTTCCTGAAAAACAGTAACCTGCTAATGCTGGGGCAATATAAGCAGGAAAACGCACGCCTGCGTGAACTGCTGGGTTCACCGCTGCGTCAGGATGAGCAAAAGATGGTGACACAGGTCATCTCCACCGGCACCGATCCTTACACCGACCAGGTGGTAATCGACAAAGGCAGCGTTAACGGCGTCTATGAAGGCCAGCCGGTCATCAGTGATAAAGGGGTAGTCGGTCAGGTCATCGCTGTCGGACAACTCACCAGCCGTGTTCTGCTCATCTGCGATGCGTCACATGCCCTGCCGATTCAGGTGCTGCGTAATGATATTCGTGTCATTGCCGCAGGTAACGGTTGTACTGAAGATCTTCAGCTTGAGCATCTGCCGGGTAATACGGACATTCGGGTCGGCGATGTACTGGTGACTTCAGGTATCGGTGGCCGATTCCCTGAAGGCTATCCGGTGGGTGTGGTTTCCTCGGTAAAAGTGGATACCCAACGCGCCTATACGGTGATTCAGGCGCATCCGACCGCGGGTCTGCAGCGTCTGCGTTACCTGCTGCTGCTGTGGGGCGCCGATCGCAATGGTGATATGCCGCTGCCGCAGGATGAAGTACATCGCGTTGCGAACGAGCGTCTGATGCAGATGATGCCGCAGGTCTTACCGCCTGCGGGAGAAATGGGCCCGCCTGCGCCTGCCGTACAGATGGGACCGCCTGCACCGTCAGCTACCAGCAGCAGTGGACAAAGCAACTCCTCGCGTTCACGCGGGGGGCAGCCTTGAGTCGATATCGCAGCCAGGGACGTTGGGTCATCTGGCTCTCCTTCCTGGTTGCGCTTGTCCTGCAGATCATGCCCTGGCCGGATGAAATTTATATGTTCCGGCCCTCATGGCTGCTGTTGATCCTTATCTATTGGGTACTCGCACTGCCGCATCGGGTCAATGTCGGTAGCGGATTTGTGCTGGGTGCCATCATGGATCTGATTGCGGGTTCCACACTCGGCGTGCGTGCGCTGGCGCTCAGTATCATCGCCTACCTGATTGCCTTCAAGTTCCAGTTATTCCGCAACTTAGCGTTGTGGCAGCAAGCGTTAATGGTTATGGTGCTGTCGCTGGCGATGGATGTGATTGTCTTCTGGGCTGAATTCCTGGTAATCAACGTTTCATTCCGACCTGAAATTTTCTGGAGCAGTGTCGTCGACGGTATTCTCTGGCCCTGGCTATTCTTATTAATGAGAAAAATTCGTCGTCAGTTCGCTGTTCAATAAGGAAATTTATGGTAACCCTCTATCTTGCTTCCGGTTCACCGCGTCGTCGTGAGCTGTTAACTCAACTTGGGCTGACATTCGAGCGCATCGTGACTGACGTTGAAGAGCAGCGTCAGCCGAACGAAGCGGCGGAGATCTATGTCCGCCGTCTGGCCAATGATAAAGCGCAGGCGGGTGTCAAACTGGCCGCGCAGGATCTGCCGGTGCTGGGCGCGGATACGATTGTGGTGCTGAATGGCGAAGTGCTGGAAAAGCCGCGCGATGCCGCTGATGCCCGCGCGATGCTGTGCAAACTCTCTGGTCATACGCATCAGGTGATGACGGCGGTAGCGCTGGCCGACAGTCAGCAGGCGCTGGATTGCGTCGTAACCACTGATGTGACATTCCGCACCTTAACCGCCACCGACATCGACGACTATATCGCGACCGGCGAGCCAATGGATAAAGCGGGTGCATACGGTATTCAGGGCAGGGGAGGAAACTTTGTCCGCAAAATTAATGGAAGCTACCATGCAGTGGTCGGATTACCCTTGGTTGAGACAGGGGAGTTGATCAGCCATTTCGAGTCACTGCGTGCCGTAAGGGGTCAACATGACGGCTGAATTACTGGTAAACGTCACGCCTTCTGAAACACGTGTTGCCTATATTGACGGCGGCATACTGCAGGAAATTCACATTGAGCGTGAGGCGCGGCGCGGCATCGTTGGCAATATTTATAAAGGCCGTGTAAGCCGTGTTCTGCCCGGCATGCAGGCCGCTTTTGTTGATATCGGTCTGGAGAAAGCGGCCTTTCTGCATGCCTCAGATATCATGCCGCATACTGAATGTGTGGCGGGCGACGAAAAGAAAAACTTTATCGTGCGGGATATCGCCGAGCTGGTGCGGCAGGGACAGGATCTGGTGGTTCAGGTCGTCAAAGATCCACTTGGCACCAAAGGTGCCCGGCTGACCACTGACATCACTCTGCCTTCGCGTTACCTGGTCTTTATGCCAGGCGCATCGCATGTGGGTGTCTCTCAGCGTATTGAGAGCGAGAAAGAGCGCGATCGGCTTAAAGCGGTCGTGGCTGACTACTGCGACGATCTGGGCGGCTTTATTATCCGTACCGCCGCAGAAGGCATCGGGGAAGAGGAGCTGGCGCAGGACGCGGCTTTTCTCAAACGACTCTGGACCAAAGTCAGCGAGCGTAAAAAGCGCAATCAGACCCGCTGCCTGCTCTACGGTGAGCTGGCTCTGGCCCAGCGTATTCTGCGTGATTTTGCGGGCGCGGCGCTGGATCGCATCCGGGTCGACTCCCGCCTGACCTGCGATATGCTGGTGGAATTTACCGGTGAATATATCCCGGAAATGGCCGGTAAGCTGGAGCTCTACAACGGTAAACAGCCTATTTTCGACCTGTTTGACGTCGAAAATGAGATTCAGCGCTCGCTGGATCGCAAAGTTGAACTAAAGTCAGGCGGATATCTGATCATCGATCAGACCGAAGCGATGACCACCATCGATATCAACACCGGTGCGTTTGTCGGCCATCGTAACCTTGATGAGACGATCTTTAATACCAATGTTGAAGCCACTCAGGCGATCGCACGTCAGCTGCGACTGCGTAATCTTGGTGGCATCATCATTATCGACTTCATCGATATGAGCAACGAAGACCATCGCCGTCGGGTATTGCATTCGCTGGAAAGCGCGCTCAGTAAAGATCGGGTTAAAACCGGTATTAATGGTTTCTCGGCGCTGGGTCTGGTGGAGATGACGCGTAAGCGTACCCGCGAAAGCATTGAGCACGTTTTGTGCCAGGATTGCCCGGTCTGCAAAGGGCGCGGCACGCTGAAAACCGTTGAAACGGTCTGCTATGAAATCATGCGTGAGATTGTCCGGGTTCATCACGCTTATGATTCTGACCGCTTTCTGGTCTATGTTTCACCGACGGTGGGTGAGGCGTTAAAAACTGACGAGTCTCATGCACTGGCTGAAGTCGAAATCTTTGTCGGCAAGCAGGTTAAAGTTCATGTCGAAGCGCTCTACACTCAGGAGCAGTTCGACGTAGTGATGATGTAACGCCAGCCCGGTCACCGGTTTCTTCGGATATCGGGCTGAAAAATCGCCCTTGTTTGAGATAAAATGCGCGTTTTAACGCTTTTATCGGGAGACGGTCGGGTATGAGAACCAACTATCCGTCGTTTACGGAACACAAGGAGAGGCGTGAGTGAGGCAGTTGCCGAGGATTTTGTTACTGCTGGTCGCGGCAATCATCGTGATTGTCGCGCTGCTGGTCAGCGGATTGCGTCTGGTGATGCCGCATCTCGACAGCTATCGCAGCAACCTTCTGCAATACATCTCCGACAGCAGCGGCGTGCCGGTCAACGCCAGCCAGTTACAGGGTAAATGGGAGAATTTTGGCCCAACCCTGCAGGTTCGCGATCTTAGCGTCGATCTGCATGAGAACGGCAAACTCACTATCAAACGCATCAATCTGGCTCTCGACGTCTGGCAGTCCCTGCTGCACTGGCGGTGGCAGTTTCGCGATCTGACCTTCTGGCAGTTGCACCTCGATACTAATCGCCCGCTGCTGGATAACGACAAAGAGAAAAACAGCTTCCGTCCGGCGCAGATAAACGAACTCTTCCTGCGTCAGTTTGACCACTTTGACCTGCGTGACAGCACCATCCGTTTCCGCACCCCTTCCGGTCAGCATGCTGAGCTGGCGATTCCGCGACTCACCTGGGTCAATGAAGATAACCGCCACCGGGCCGAAGGCGAAGTCAGCCTGTCGAGCTTCACCGGCCAGCACGGCGTGGTCCAGGTGCGGCTTGATCTTAACGACAGCAACGGTTTACTCAATGATGGCCGCATCTGGATGCAGGCCGACGACGTCGATATGCGCCCGTGGCTGGGCCGTTGGGTGCGTGACAATACCCGGCTGGATAGCGCCCGATTTAGCCTGGCGGCCTGGGTTAACCTGCGCGATGGCGACATCTACGCCGGCGATCTGCTGCTGCGCAAAGGCGGAGCCAGCTGGCAGGGCGAGACCGGACGACACCGCATTGAGGTCGATGGGCTGACCGCGCATCTGTCACGTTTCCAGAATGGCTGGGTGGTCAATGTGCCACAAACCCGGCTCAGCACCGACGGCCACGCCTGGCCCGCCGGTCACTTCTCTCTGTTATGGCGTCCTGAAGATAAGCAGATGCTGGGACCGGATGGTCAGCCGGAAGTGCGCGTTCGCGCCACACAGCTGGTGCTGAGTCATATTGCGCCGATCGTTCCGCTGTTTGCGCCGCTCTCTCCGGCACTGTTTGAAAACTGGCAGACGCTGCAGCCACAGGGCACCATCGATGGCCTGGCGCTGGATATTCCGTTACAGCAGCCTGAAAAAACCCGCGTACAGGTGAAGTGGCGTGATTTCAGCTGGCAGCACTGGAAACTGTTGCCGGGCATCAGCCATTTAAGCGGGGAAGCGCGCGGCAGCCTGAGCAATGGTCAGGTCAGTGTGGATATGGGGGCGGCGACCGTTCCCTATGGCGACATGTTCCAGGCTCCGTTAGAGATTAAGCGGGTGACCGGTGCGCTGCGCTGGCTGAATGATGATCATGGCCTCACGCTGGCGGGCGAAAATCTTGACCTGGAGGCGCGCTCGCTCTGGGCGCGCGGCGACTTCAGCTACCAGCAGAATAGCGGCGGTGAGCCTCGTCTGGATATTCTGGCCGGTATCCGGCTTACCGATGCGGGCGATGCCTGGCGCTACTTCCCGGTGCCGCTGTTGGGTAACAGCCTGACGCACTATCTGAGTGGGGCAGTGAAGGGTGGCAAGGTGGATAACGCCACACTGCTGTTTGCCGGTAATCCGGCGCTGTTCCCGTTCAAGCATAATGATGGCATGTTCCAGGTCTGGGTGCCGCTTCGCCAGGCAACCTATGCGTTTCAGCCCAAATGGCCAGCGTTAAGCAATCTCGATATCGACCTTAACTTCCTGAATGACGGTCTCTGGATGAAAGCGCCGGTGGCGAAACTGGGCGAGGTGGACGCGCGCAACGTCACTGCGGTCATCCCCGACTACCTGAAAGAAAAACTGATCATTGAGGGTGATATCAGTGGTGAAGGCCAGCAAATCGCGGACTATTTCGGGCAGACTCCGCTGAAACCTTCACTGGGTGCCGCGCTGGAGCAGCTGGAAATCAAAGGCCGCGTCGGCGGCCACCTGAATCTGGATATCCCGCTGGATGGTGAGCAGGTTCACGCCCGTGGCAATGTGGACCTGAACAATAATTCGCTGTTTATCAAACCGTTAAAAACCACCATTAACAATCTCTCCGGGCGCTTCCGTTACGACAACGGCAATCTGGCCAGTGAGGATCTGCGTGCGAACTGGTTTGGTCAGCCGATGGGCGTGCGTTTCAGCACCAAAGAGAATCCGGACGATTTTGGCGTGAACGTCAAACTTCAGGGCGACTGGCAGCCTGCTAAAATCAGCCAGCTTCCTGCAGCCGTCAGCAAGCAGCTGGGCGGAAATCTGCCGTGGCAGGGCGACGTCAATATTACGCTGCCCCATCATGGCGGCGCGCGTTATGACGTGACGCTGAACGGTAATGCAAAAGAAGTAAGTAGTCACTTACCTGCACCGCTCGATAAGAAAGCCGGTGAGGCGATGCCAGTCGCAATCAAGGCCAGTGGCGACCTGCACCATTTCGATCTCAGTGGCAGCGTCGATGCAAACCATCGCTTTAACAGCCGCTGGTTGCTGGAGCCGACGCTGCGCGTCGATCGTGGCATCTGGCTGAATGATGCGCAGAAAACACCTGCTCTGCCCGATCATCCCGGCATGGTACTGAACCTGCCCGCGCTGGATGGCGAGGCCTGGGTGGCGATGATGGCCGCAGGGGGAGCATCCGGGGGCAGCGAGTCAGACGGCGGCCTCAAAACGGGTGGCGTCACGCTGCCCGGCAATATCACGCTTCGCAGCCCGGCCGTCACCCTGGCCGGACAGCAATGGCATGAGGTTGAAGCGACACTGGCTCAGAGTGCGGGCGGCAAGGGTCAGGTCGGCGTCAGGGCTAAAGAGCTGCATGGTGCGCTGGCAATGGCACCGAAAGCACCGTGGCAGGTGAACCTGGATTACCTTTACTACAATCCGCAGTGGGATAACGGTGAAGGCAAAGGCGGCAAAGCGCCACCTCAAAAAGCCACGAACATTAACTTCAGCCAGTGGCCCGCTTTACAGTTGCGCTGTAAAGAGTGCTGGGTGCTGGGTCAGAAATATGGTCAGGTCTCCGCGATGCTGCAACCCCGCGGAGATACGTTAGCGCTTACTAACGGAAAAGTGGATACTGGCAGTTCACAGCTGAAAATCAACGGGGAATGGGTTAACCGCCCGGACGACCAGCGCACTTCGCTGAAAGGCTCGCTGAAAGGCCCGAATATTAATAATGCGACCAACTGGTTTGGCGTCAACACGCCGCTGCGCGATGCGCCATTTGATATTGCGTATGACCTGCACTGGCGCTCTGCCCCCTGGCAGCCCTCGGCAGAGACGCTGAGCGGTACCCTGAAGACCCACTTCGGCAAAGGCCAGATCGCCGATGTGAATACCGGTGCCGCCGGAAAAATCCTGCGGCTGGTGAGCTTTGATGCGCTCCTGCGCAAGCTGCGCTTCGACTTCAGCGACACCTTCACCAATTCTTTCTACTTCGACTCGATTAACGGCACCGCCTGGATCGAAAACGGCATGATGCGCACCGATAATCTGCTGGTGGATGGCCTGGAAGCGGACATCGCGATGCAGGGTAATCTCGACCTGGTGAAGCGTCAGATCGACATGGAAGCGGTGGTTGCGCCGGAAATATCCGCCTCGGTTGGTGTGGCGACAGCTTTTGCCATCAATCCGGTAATTGGCGCGGCGGTGTTTGCCGCCAGTAAAGTTCTGGGACCCCTGTGGAACAAGATATCGCTGCTGCGTTATCACATCAGTGGCCCGCTGGATAAACCAGAAATCAATGAAGTGCTGCGTAAACCGCGTGAGACTGACAACAAGTGAATTTGACGCCGTACCGGAATTACCGCAGGCTATGATTATCTGAGCACATAATGAGTGAGAAACGATGACTCTGAACCTGGTAAGTGAGCAGTTACTGACTGCTAACGGCATTAATCAGCAGGACCTATTTTCCCTGTTAGGGCAGCTTTCAGAACGTCGTCTGGATTATGCCGATCTCTATTTTCAGTCCAGCTTTCACGAATCCTGGGTGCTGGAAGACAAAATCATTAAAGATGGCTCCTACCATATCGATCAGGGTGTGGGTGTGCGCGCGGTCAGCGGGGAGAAAACCGGCTTCGCCTATGCAGACCAGATCACGCTGAATGCACTGCGTCTCTCCTCTGAAGCCGCACGCAGCATCGTACGCGAACAGGGAAATGGCAAGGCACACACGCTTTCTGCTGTGATGAACCGTTCGCTCTATCAGGCTATCGATCCGCTGAGCAGCCTGACACGTGAAGACAAAATCGCCCTGCTGCATCGCGTTGATAAAGTGGCTCGTGCGGCTGATCCGCGCGTGCAGGAAGTCAATGCCAGCCTGACCGGCGTTTACGAGCAGGTATTGGTAGCCGCGACTGACGGCACGCTGGCGGCAGATGTCCGTCCGCTGGTTCGCCTCTCTATTAGTGTCCAGGTGGAAGATCAGGGCAAACGTGAACGCGGCGCAAGCGGCGGCGGTGCGCGTACCGGTTATGCGTTTTTCCTGGCAGATGAAGATGGCGAAGTCCGCGCTGACGCCTGGGCGCGTGAAGCAGTGCGTATGGCGCTGGTGAATCTCTCCGCCGTGGCCGCACCTGCTGGTGCGTTGCCAGTGGTACTGGGTGCGGGCTGGCCGGGCGTGCTGCTGCATGAAGCGGTCGGTCACGGTCTGGAAGGCGACTTCAATCGCCGTGGCACCTCGGTGTTCAGCGGTAAAATTGGTCAGCAGGTTGCGTCTGACCTCTGTACCGTGGTGGATGACGGCACCCTTGAAGGGCTGCGCGGTTCACTGGCAGTAGATGATGAGGGCGTTCCCGGTCAGTACAACATGCTGATTGAGAATGGTGTGCTGAAAGGCTACATGCAGGACAAGCTGAATGCGCGACTGATGGGGGTTAGTCCTACCGGTAACGGACGTCGTGAATCCTACGCGCATCTGCCGATGCCGCGCATGACCAACACCTATATGCTGGCAGGCAAGTCATCGCCGCAGGATATTATTGAAAGCGTTGAGTATGGCCTCTATGCGCCGAACTTTGGTGGCGGTCAGGTGGATATCACCTCCGGCAAATTTGTCTTCTCAACTTCAGAGGCTTATCTGATTGAGAACGGCAAAATCACCAAACCGGTTAAAGGCGCAACGCTGATTGGTTCCGGCATTGAAGCGATGCAGCAGATCTCGATGGTAGGTAATGACCTGGCGCTGGATAAAGGCGTCGGCGTCTGTGGTAAAGAGGGGCAGAGCCTGCCGGTCGGTGTCGGTCAGCCGACCCTGAAGCTGGATAAACTGACCATCGGCGGCACCGCCTGATGTGACCCCAACAACCCGCCGCCTGGCGGGTTGTCAGAATGCTGACAAATCCATAGCCGGATGAACCTGGCAGCAATGCAATAGCTGAAAGCGCAGGGAACACGGGCAGAGGAGGAAAGCGTCCCGCGCCACGAATGGCGCGGGCCGAGCGTGTCAGGGATGACGGATTTTGCGTCTTTCCGATCTGACCGTGTTTCCTTCGCTGGCTGGGTCTTACAGCTGGTCGGGGCAGATGTTGTCAACAATCTATTGTTAGCTTTTACGATGCTGCTGATACTGTTCAGCCACCTGTTCAAAATAGCCGGTCAGATAATCGATACAGACCTGCACCTTAAGCGGTAACTTATCCTTCTCGGTATAGAGCGCGTAGACCGGGCGCGGATCGGACTGATACTGCGGAAACAGAATATCGATCTCGCCTGCGGTGATCTCATCAATCACCCACATCATCGGCACATAGGCGATGCCATTGCCCGACTTCAGCCAGCGAATCAGCGTCAGGGAATCATTGGTCACAAAACGTCCCTGCGGTGCCAGGCGTGTCACTAATCCTTCCGGCGCAATCAGTTCGAAATTGTTATCGGGCCGTACGCTATATTCCAGCCAGGAAAAATTATCAATATCACCCGGCTTCTCCGGCGTACCATGCTGCGCCAGATAGCTTTTTGCGGCGCACACCACCATCGGCATCGCACCCAGGCGACGCGAAAATAAGCTGGAATCTTTTAACGCTCCCACCCGAATCACCAGATCCAGACCATCCGCGATCAGATCCGGGGCCGGAACGCCGGTGACCAGATTCACACTCAGCCCCGGATATTCCCGCAGCATATCGCTGGTCATGCCGGCTAACACGTTCTGCGCCATGGTAGAGGAACTGCCAATTCGCAGTACGCCAATGGGCGTATTGTTAAAAGCGTAAAGCTGTTCATGCACCTGCGTCGCTTCGGCCAGCATACGGCGGCAGCCCTGATAATAGATTTTGCCCGCTTCGGTCAGCCCGATACTGCGGGTACTGCGATTCAGCAGTTTCACCTGCAATGCATCTTCCAGTTTCGCGACGATCTGGCTGATTGATGAGACGCTCAGATGAAGCTGACGCGCCGCAGCGGTAAACGAACCCAGTTCGACCACTTTAGCGAAGACAGACATGCCTTTCAGTCGTTCCATTATTTACTCTGGCTTAAAAGTGATTTAGATCACATTCTGTAGAAAACTTATAGTCAGGCGCGTTATTATAAGCGCGCCGGGGTATTTCCCGGTGATTCTTCATTGCCTGATACCCTTCGATGATACGCTATTATTAAGCCAGCTGCGGTTCGGATAACGCTTCCAGAGGGTTTTCCTGCGACATCTGAAGAGGCATGAGTATCCCGGCAAGGTCGAACTAAGGATTTGTGATGAGTGTGCTTCCGGTATTTGTCATGTTTGGGCTCTCTTTTCCGCCCATTTTCATCGAACTTATTATTTCACTGATGCTGTTCTGGTTAGTGAAACGCGTGCTTACGCCGAGCGGTATCTACGATCTTGTCTGGCATCCGGCACTTTTTAATACAGCGCTTTACTGCTGTGTGTTTTACCTTGTCTCCCGTTTATTAGTCTGAGGTTTAAGTGAAAGCACTCATAAGAAAAATCGCGCGCTACGCGATTACTATCCTGCTGGTCATCATCGCAGTGGTCATTATTTTCCGTGCCTGGGTCTTCTATACCGAATCGCCCTGGACCCGTGATGCGCGTTTCGCCGCTGACGTGGTGGCGATCTCCCCTGACGTCACCGGCCTGATTACCGAGGTTCCGGTACACGACAACCAGCTGGTGAAGAAGGGCGATACGCTGTTTGTGGTTGACCGGCCGCGCTATCAAAAAGCGCTCGATCAGGCGCAGGCGGATGTTGAATATTACCAGGCACTGGTCAGTGAGAAACGTCGCGAAGCCGGGCGCCGTAACCAGCTGGGCACCTCCGCCATGTCGCGCGAGGCTATCGAGCAATCCAATAACGATCTGCAAACCAGCGAGCACCAGCTGGCGAAATCGGTGGCGACACGCGATCTGGCGAAGATCGACCTTGAGCGCACCACGGTGAAAGCGCCATCCGATGGCTGGGTCACCAACCTGAATGTCTACCAGGGTGAGTTTATTACCCGTGGTTCGGTTGCCGTGGCGCTGGTTCAGCAGCACTCTTTCTATGTGCTGGCTTACCTGGAAGAGACCAAACTGCACGGCGTGGAGAAGGGCTTCCGCGCGGAAGTCACCCCACTTGGCAGCAACATCGTGTTGCGTGGCACCGTAGACAGTGTGGCGGCTGGCGTCACCAACAGCAGCAGCTCGGTCGACAGCAAAGGCATGGCCACAGTAGATTCCAATCTGGAGTGGGTCCGTCTGGCGCAGCGTGTGCCGGTTCGCATCCGGCTTGATCAGCAGCCCGGCAATCGCTTCCCGGCGGGCACGACAGCGACAGTGGTGATCACCGGTCAGGCCGATCGTCAGCCTGAACAGGTTTCACCGATGGTCCGACTGTTTAATCGCCTGCGTGAGTTTGGTTAAGAGGGCGATATGATCGAGTTCCTGCGGTTCCCGGTAAAGCTCACCTTTGCGCTGGTATTAGCGCTGATGGTGGGTTTTCACTTTAACCTTGAAACGCCGCGCTGGGCGGTGATGACCGCCGGTATCGTGGCGGGCGGTACCGCGTTTGCGGCCGGGGGTGACCCCTATTCCGGGGCGCTACGCTATCGCGGCGTTTTGCGTATTATCGGGACATTTATTGGCTGTATCGCCGCGCTGACCATCATGATCGCCACCGTGCGTGCACCGGTCGTGATGCTGCTGCTGTGCTGCATCTGGGCAGGACTCTGCGTCTGGCTCTCTTCGCTGATCAAGGTAGAAAACTCTTACGCGCTTGGACTGGCGGGCTACACCGCGCTGATTATTGTGGTGACGGCTAACGCCAGCGGCGGTCTGACGCTGGTGCCACAATATGCGGTAGAGCGCTGCAGTGAAATCGTACTCGGCATTCTGTGTGCCATTCTGGCCGACATGATTTTCTCACCCCGTTCGATTAAAAAAGTGATCGACGCTGAGGTCGATTCGCTGCTGGTAGCACACTATAACCTGCTGCAACTCTGCGTCGCTCACGGTGATAAAGAAGAGGTCGACAAGGCCTGGAGCGCGCTGGTAAGGCGCACCACGGCATTGAACAGCATGCGCAGCCAGCTGATGATGGAATCCTCACGCTGGAAGAACAGCAATCGCCGTTTGCAGATGCTCAATACGCTGTCACTGACGCTGATTACACAGGCAGCCGAAACCTTTCTGATCCAGAATTCCCGTCCTGATTACATTCCGCCCCAGTATCGTCTGATGGTTGAAAAACCAGCCTCGACCGTTGAAGAGGTGCATAAGCGGATGAAAGTGATGCGGCGGGTGATTGGTGCCAGCGGCAAATCAACGCCGGTCACGCTGGCCAGCTGGGTAGGCACTGCTACCGAATATCTGCTGCTGCTGAAAGGGATCAAAAGTAATAGCCGGATCACCTCGCTGGAAGAGGAGATTCTGCAGCGCGAAGTGGTGATCCAGGCGCGTTCCGCTGAAACGCATCATGCGATGATCAATGGTATCCGTACCTTTGTGGCGACCGCGCTGGGTTCGCTGTTCTGGCTCTATACCGGCTGGACCTCTGGCAGTGGCTGCATGGTCATGCTGGCTGTCATCACCGCGCTGGCGATGCGCATGCCCAACCCGCTGATGATGGCAAAGGACTTTCTCTACGGCATGACGGTCGCGGTTCCGCTGGGCGCGCTCTACTTTATGTATGTACTCCCGGCGACGCAGCAGAGCGCACTGCTGCTCTGCATCGCAATCGGCCTGCTCGGTTTTATCGGTGGTATCTTCATTCAGCGGCGTCAGCTCGGCACGCTGGGGGCGTTGATTGGCACCCTTAACGTTCTGGTGCTGGATAATCCGATGGAATTCCACATTAACGTCTTTCTCGATAACGTTCTGGGCCAGGTCATCGGCTGCTTCGTGGCGATGATGGTGATCCTGCTGATTCGTGATAAATCAAAAGCGCGCACCGGCCGCAAGTTGCTGAACCGCTTTATGTATGCGGCTGTCTCTGCCATGACGACCAATCAGGCGCGCCGGCGTGAAAACCATCTGCCAGCGCTCTATCAGCAACTGTTTCTGCTGCTGAATCTGTTTCCGGGCGATATCAACAAATATCGCATCGCCCTGACGCTGATCATCGGTCATCAGCGGTTACGCGACGCAGAAGTGCCGGTGAATGCCGATCTCTCTGCTTATCACCGGCAGTTGCGTTACACCGCTGACCGGGTGATCTCCGCCAGCAGCGATGACAAGCGGCGTTACTACTTTGAACGTCTGCTGAAAGAGCTGGATGTCTATCAGGAAAAACTGGCCCATTACGAGGCTCCCGCCAGCGTAACGGAACCGGTAAAACGACTGGCTATGATGCTGGATAAGTACCAGAACACGCTCATCCAAATCTGAATCTGGCCGCTGTGACCTGCAGCGGCCTGCGCAATCCCCACCCATCACAAAATCTGTCGCTTTTGCCAACTATACTCTCCAGACGGAAGAGCAAAACTGACAGGAGCGAATCAATGAAATCACTGCAAGAGAGCCAACTGTTCCGGACCGGCTATTTAGCGGACGGCCAGTGGCATCAGGCGGCCTCTACCTTTGACGTGACCAATCCGGCGACCGGTGAGGTGATTGCACAGGTGGCAAAAGCGGGTAAAGCTGAAACGGAACAGGCTATCGCCGCAGCGGAGCGCGCATTTCCCGCCTGGCGGGCGCAGACTGCAAAAGCGCGCGCTGAAATTCTCACTCGCTGGTACCAGCTGATCATTGAGAACAAACGCTGGCTGGGACAGCTGATGACGACCGAACAGGGCAAGCCCCTGAAAGAGGCGGAAGGGGAAGTTGAATACGCCGCCAGTTTTATTCAGTGGTTCGCCGAGCAGGCGAAACGGACCAATGGTGAGATTATTCCGCCAGCTAAATCCGGCTCCCGTATTCTGGCAACCCGCGAACCGATTGGCGTTGTGGCTGCCATTACGCCGTGGAACTTCCCGATGGCGATGCTGACCCGCAAACTGGGGCCAGCTCTGGCTGCCGGCTGCACCGGCATTATTAAACCTGCCAATAACACGCCACTCTCCGCCTTTGCCCTGCTGGCGCTGGCGAAGGAGGCAGGCGTGCCTGATGGTGTACTGAATGCGGTAGCCGGTGATACCCATGCTATCAGCGATGCCATCATGGCCAGCAAAGCGGTGCGTAAAATCTCGTTCACCGGCTCCACCCAGGTGGGCAAGCTGCTGATGCGCAATGCTGCCGAAACCATGAAAAAAGTGTCGATGGAGCTGGGGGGTAATGCCCCTTATATCGTGTTTGACGATGCCGACATTGATGCCGCCGTACAAGGCGCCATTGCCAACAAATTCCGTAATGCGGGCCAGGTGTGCGTCAGCGTAAACCGCTTCTACATTCACAATGCTATCTATGATCGTTTTACTCAGCAGCTGGCTACCGAAGTGAACAAGCTGAAGGTGGGCAACGGCATGGAAGAGGGCGTGATTGTCGGGCCATTGATTGAGGCATCGGCGGTGGAAAAGGTTGAGCAGCACGTCAATGATGCGGTAGCAAAAGGCGGCAAATTACTGGCGGGTGGCGAGCGACATGCGCTGGGTGGCAACTTCTGGCAGCCCACTGTGATTACTGAGGCGCACGAAGGGATGCAGCTCGCGCAGGAGGAGACCTTTGGTCCGGTGGCTGCCTGTTTCCGCTTTGATGATGAAGATGAGGTCATCCGTCGCGCTAACGATACGCCGTTCGGCCTTGCCGCATACTTTTACACCCAGAATCTGCAGCGGGTGTTCCGTGTTTCAGCCGCGCTGGAAAGCGGCATGATTGGCATTAATGAATGTGCCGTATCAACCGAGCTGGCGCCGTTTGGTGGTGTGAAAGAGTCGGGGCTGGGCCGCGAAGGTTCGGTACTCGGCATGGAAGAGTATCTGGAGGTCAAAGCGCTGCACCTGGGCGGTTTGAGCTAGCGGACAGTAACGGGCGGCGAAGGTCGCCCGCAGACGGAGCATGGGAGCCGTCAGCATGAAAATCGAGCGTTTTGATTTTAATGAAATTGTCGATCAGGCCCATTTCTTCCGCCAGTTCAGCGAGCGATTTGCGCTGGAGGAGCGCCGCATCTGCGATCTGGATGGATTATGGGATGTGGTGACGGGCGATCTGTTACCGCTGCCGCTGGAGATTGAGTTTGTTAATCTGGGCAGGGGACAGCGACGGCGTTATGGCGCGCTGATTCTGTTATTTGATGAAGCGGAAGAGGAGCTGGAAGGTCAGCTTCACTTTAATGTCAGATAAAACGTCAGATGAAAAAAGGCCCCGGCGAGCGGGGCCAAAGGGTTCGTCATACATCTGACGAGGAATTATTTATAAAGCTGTGCGGTGATGTGATAGTTATCACCGGTGCGCGCCTCAATAACTTTATAGGCGCTGGCACCCTGTTCATCCGCTTTATGAGAAAGCTCAGCGCGGTAATCCATTGGCGATCCCGCGGTTCCACTGATGGTCACGGTGCCCGCAGGCTGCAGGTTCTGCGTCTGATCGCCGGTGACCAGCTGTGCGGCTGATGCGCCGAACGCCATAACGGAAAGCAGACTGACTGTAGCGATGGTTGTTTTGATATTCATGATTATCTCCTCAATACATTCAACAACCTGCGGTTACTCGTGAAGGCGGGTCGTCGATATCTTCTGACGCCCTTCAGGCGTCATCACGGTTAATTATTTATAAAGCTCAGCGGTGACATGCCAGGTGTTATCCTGGTTGTTTTCGATGATGCGATAGTGGCTTGCGCCCTGGGCATCCGCTTTCTCTGACAGCACCTGACGGATATGTGTCTGGTCGCCATTTCGTCCACCAATGCTGATGGTCTGATTCATTGGCTGCAGACCCTGTGCCTGTTCATTGGATACCAGGCTGGCGGCGTTAGCACCCACTGAGAACAGGGATGCCAGACTCAGTGCAGCGATAGCTAATTTCATTTTCATGGTCAACTCTCCTGAAATTTCTGCTTCAGCTCTCCGGAGCGCAAAAGGGCGCGTCAGACAGAGAGCAGATGGCATTATCGGTTACGCCTTAGTTATACAGTGCGGCGGTAGCGTGATAGTTGCCGTTGTTGTATGCCTCAATCACGCGATAGGCTTTTGCGCCCTGCTGATCGGCTTTGTCGCTGAGTTTCTGTTTGATATCCATCGGTGAACCCGCCACGCCGCTGACACTGATCGTGCCGACAGCCTGCAGATTCTGCGCCTGTGACGCATCAATAGATTCTGCTGCCACAGCACCAAATGAGAGTGCGGAGAGAATGCTCAGGGTAGCAATGGTAGTTTTTACGTTCATAGATTTTTCCTCGTCGTCTATTTTTATCTTTTTATTTAGTGTGATTTGCATCACGAAAAGAAGTATAGAACTAATAACGTCAGAAATTAATACCCCGCTAATAATGTTTTTTTGTGATTCTTTATCCTTATGGCTACTTTTAATAACTTAACGTTATAAAAAAAGGATAAAAAGTAACCTTTAAGCCACTTTTAATCGCAAAAACAGTGAGATAGATCACTTTAACTTTTAGTGCGAAAGTCGGGGGTGTATCGGGCTGGAGTTTGATCTGGATCCGGGCAATGGTGCCGGTTCAGTGATGTAAAGCAGTGTAAAATAGCGCATAAAGTGAAGCAGAGTTATCGATCTGACCAACAGCCGGGCGTGTAAAAGCAGGCTTATTACTTATCCAGAGCGGGTAACTGTCGTGGAAAGGGGTGAGCAGAGAGAACGAACTGACGATCTGGCGCATGATGGCCGGTCGTCAGTCCGCGATCAGAGTTCCTGTTCAAACAGGGTGAGGATGGCACCGTGCAGCTGCTTAACGGTGAAGTCACGCGCGCGGGTAATAAAGATTGTGTCATCACCCGCAATGGTACCCAGAATCCCGTGCGACTTACCCAGTGAATCCAGCATACGTGCAATCAGCTGTGCTGCGCCGGGACTGGTATGAATCACTACCAGGGCATCGTTGTAGTCGATATCCAGTACCAGGTTTTTTAACGGGCTGGTGGTGGTCGGCACACCCAGCTCAGCGGGCAGGCAATAGACCATCTCCATCCTGGCATTCCGGGTGCGCACTGCGCCAAACTTGGTCAGCATTCGCGAGACTTTGGACTGATTGATATTTTCAAAGCCCTCGTCCTGAAGCGCCTGAACAATTTCGCCCTGGGAACTGAATTTTTCTTCTTTTAATAAGGCTTTGAAAGCCTTAACCAGATCGTCTTGTTTCGATGGGTTTCGCATAGGTTACCAATAAATAGAGAGAATAACCGCGCATCCGCCCGCGGCAGAGTGGTGATTATGCATTTATATGCATTTTTATGCAATCGTTCGATTGATGAGCAGCGTCCGGGCGGCTAGCGGGCGGCGATAATAGCAAATAAATCCGCTCAGACCAAAACACGCGTCACAGCCCCGGAAGGCGAAGGTTGCAAAGTTGTTATATTATTGGTGGTGTAGTAACAGAAAACGCACGTAGCCGTTCTCTGTCTGACGACGGCAAAGTTGTCGGTCATTCAGGTGCAATGATAAGTAACTTTTGAATCCGGAGATTAAGTGTGAAAACACGTAGAATTAACAACGGATATTTATCATCGCCTGAGCAGTTGATTAAGGTCTGACACAGATAGAATTTCGGCCCATCTCTGCCCCACCTTAATAAGGAGTTAAGAATGAAAGTTGCCGTTCTCGGTGCCGCTGGCGGCATAGGCCAGGCGCTCGCACTTCTGCTCAAAACCCAGCTTCCCGCAGGTTCAGAACTCTCGCTGTATGACATCGCGCCGGTTACGCCGGGTGTTGCCGTTGATCTCAGCCATATTCCTACCGCAGTGGCTATTCAGGGATTCAGTGGAGAAGACGCCACGCCTGCCTTACAGGGTGCCGATGTGGTACTGATTTCCGCGGGTGTCGCACGTAAGCCCGGTATGGATCGCGCCGACCTGTTTAACGTTAACGCAGGTATCGTCCGTAATCTGATCGAACAGGTTGCCACAACGGCACCTAAAGCGTTGATTGGTGTCATCACCAACCCGGTCAATACCACCGTGGCCATTGCGGCAGAAGTGCTGAAAAAGCACGGTGTTTACGACAAAAATCGGCTGTTCGGCGTGACCACGCTGGATATCATTCGCGCCAATACTTTTGTGGCTGCATTGAAAGGCAAGCAGCCTGACCAGGTGGAAGTCCCGGTCATTGGTGGCCACTCTGGCGTAACCATTCTGCCGCTGCTGTCGCAGGTTAAAGGCGTCAGCTTCAGCGATCAGGAAGTGGCTGATCTGACCAAACGCATCCAGAACGCCGGCACCGAAGTGGTGGAAGCCAAAGCGGGTGGCGGCTCGGCCACGCTGTCGATGGGTCAGGCAGCTGCACGTTTCGGTTTGTCACTGGTACGCGCGCTGAAGGGTGAAGCTAATGTGGTGGAGTGTGCTTACGTAGAAGGCGAGGGTGAACATGCGCGCTTCTTCTCCCAGCCGCTGCTGCTGGGTAAAAACGGTGTGGCTGAACGCAGGCCGATTGGTACCCTCAGCGCTTACGAACAGCAGGCGCTGTCAGGCATGCTGGATACGCTGAAGAAAGATATCGCCCAGGGCGAAGAGTTCGTTAAGCAGTAACTGACGGCTCAGACTTGCAATAACGCCCGGCTTTGCCGGGCGTTTTGCATTACAGTCCGCCAGACTTATAGGCGCGGGCAGCGGGTGTACCGTTGCTGGCAGGCAGCTTCTTACCCAGGGTTTCCATACGCATCTGGAACGGCGGGAACGGCATCTCAATACCGTGCTGATCAAATCCGCTGAGAATCAACTGATGCAGTTCGTGACGAAGCGGCATACGGTGTCCCATCTCAGCAGCATGCACACGAAGTTCAAATAACTGAATGCCCTGCTGCAGATCGACCAGGAAGGCTTCCGGTTGCGGCGTGTCCAGGACATAGCTGCAGCGCTCAGCCGCCTGGATCAGAATGGTGGTCACCTGTTCACTGCTGACTTTCGCCGGAGCCGGAATGGTGAGCACCACGCGCGTCACGGAATCGGACAGCGACCAGTTAATAAACTGCTCGGTGATAAAGGCCTTGTTCGGCACGATGATCTCTTTGCGGTCCCAGTCGGTAATAGTGGTCGCGCGGGTATTGATTCGCGTGATACTGCCGGTCAGATCGCGGATCGTCACGGTATCGCCGATACGAATCGGCTTTTCGAACAGGATAATCAGACCTGAGATAAAGTTGGCAAAAATCTCCTGCAAACCAAACCCCAGTCCCACACCCAGCGCGGCAACCAGCCACTGCAGCTTTGACCACTCAATACCAATCATTGAGAAACCAATCAGCCCGCCAATCAACAGCAGCAGATATTTGGTCAGTGTGGTGATGGCGTAACCCGTACCTGGCGTCAGATTAAGATGCTGCAACAGCGCCAGCTCAAGCAGCGCGGGCATATTGCGCACCAGCTGGGTGGTGATAATAAACACCAGAATGGCGATCAGCACCGACCCCAGGGTAATGGGCTGGATCGACTCTACGCCCTGCACTGAGGTACTGACGTCCCACAGCTGAATATTCTCCAGGAAGCCAAAGGCCGAATGTATTTCTGACCACAGCACAATCACGGAGACCAGGGCGATAAGCATCAGGATAGAGCGTACCAGCCGCAGCGACTGCGCACTGATCGCATCCAGGTCAATTACCGGCTCTTCAATTTCAATCGCATCAGTGTTCAGAGAGCCTTGCTCCTTCTCCTCTTCACTGCGCGCACGGTTAGCCAGCATATCGGCACGGCGCTGACGGGCGCGATCAAAGCCAAGACGGCGACGCTGAATCAGCATCCAGCGCCGGATAATGTGATAGATAACCAGCAGCAGGAACCAGATGGCGACAGAGGTTTCCAGTCGCGCCAGCAGCGCCTGCGCGGTAGCCAGATAACCCACAGCGGAGGCGAGAGCCGCCATCAGCGGCATAGCGATCATCAGGTTCCACAGCATCCGGTTCACCATGTTCTCGCCATTTCCCTCTTTATCGAGATAGAGCGGAATCCCGGAACGCTTCAGGCTGACGGTCACAATGCTGATTGCCCCGCAGATCAGGATGAAACAGAGACGGCCCAGCGATGAGGAGAATTGCCGATCTTCCAGATTACCAAAGGCGATCAGCAACATAATCAGCGGCACAATTAATCCGATGCTCAGCGAGTAGTAGCGCATGGCGCGCGCCACCCGGTTTTGCGGCCAGCGGAAATGCACAATGAACAGGCCGTTAGGACGGGCAAAGGCAGCGCTGATCATAAACGCCCACAGCAGCGGCAGCGTGGCGGTAATGCCATCACCAATCGCTACGGCGATAGGGTAGGGCCAGGCGTTCTGCAGGCCATAACCCAGCGCACCCCATAACACCGGCAGCGGCAGCGCCACCAGGATCGACCAGAACAGGGTACGGATAGTCAGGCGGAAACGATCCTGCGTGACCTTGCCGACTTTGCTGGCGGAACGGTCAAGGAAAGCATTGAAGTGGCGACGCGAACTGATGCTGAAGCCGACCAGCAGCAACGCACCAATAATCGGCAGCACTGAGTTGCGGCTGGTAAACATCATCGCCATCGCTTTGCCGAGCTGACCCAGCGTATCCAGCGACAGCAGACGGGAAAGATCTTTGGCCAGATCCAGCGGATAACTCAAACCAATCGGATTAACGTCGGCGGTCCAGAACAGATAGCGGTGCGTCGCCTCTTTGACTTCCGTCAGCGCATCCTGCAACTGCGTGTTGCCAACCTTGAGCTTGGTGATCTCCAGAATCAGCGTGTCACAGCCGGAAATCAGCGAATTGAGCAGTTCCCTCTGAGTGCGTAGCTGCGCATCAAGAATACGCTTCTGGTCTGCGGTGAAGGGCTGACCATCGGCCTGCCGTCCCTTGCGCAGCGCCTCCTGGCGCTCCAGCAGATCTTCATAATTGAGACGCTGCACGCGAAGCTGTGCCATCTCATTATCAATCTGCTGCGACTTGGGCATCTCCGGCAGACGCGCGACCTGCGCGCGTAGCGCTTCGCCCAGCAGATTAGAGGCACCCAGCCACTGCGACTGTTCACGCAGGGTAGAGAGCGCCTGACGGACCTGAATAATCTGGTTGGTGGCCAGTCGCTGTTGCGACGCCACCAGATCCATGCGCTGCGCCTGCTGATTCAGGGCAACCGAGAGTTCGCGGTTAACCCGAAACTGATCGCTGATCTCTGGCGGAAGATCGCCACTGTTTTCTGCCAGTTGCTCGGTACGGGCCAGCGCGACTTCGGCTTCACGTTGCCGCTGATCGTTGAGCTGGTTGCGCAGCGCCTGAAGATAGTTATCGAGCTGAGTCGCTTTGCGCTGGTGGGCTTCAGCCCGCATCCGCGCCAGTTCCTGACGGTTGTTGGCAGAGAGCTGTGCCAGCTCAAGTTCATCGACCAGCGCTTTATTCGCGGCGCTTTCCGCCTGGCGAGCCGCCAGTTGCAGCTGCCCCTGTGGCGAACTGCTGCTGACGCTCTGCAAACGGCGTTCACTCTCCGTCATCGCCCGGCGTGCTTCCGTCTGCTGCTGCGGCAGTTGCGACAGCGAATCACTGATTTCCCGCGCCCGATCCTGCTCCTGCCGTGCCTGACGCCCCTCTTCCAGCAGCTGGCTGCTGACCTGCAGGATCTCCTGATCCAGCTCGGCGCTGCTCATGTTGTTGCGCACGGTTTTCCCGCTTTCACTCAGCGCGGCGATCTGCTGACGCAGTTCGCGCGCCAGACGCGGAAAATCATCAATAACCTGCTGATATTGCGCCGCGCGCTCCAGCGATTCATCGCGTTCAGAGAGAAAGTTTAAGGCGGCTTCAATCGTCTGGATCTGTTCAGCCTGCGAGGGTGAACTTTTGGCCGATTTTATCTCTTCCAGCTGCTGTTTGAGCTGGCTGGCATCAGGAAGGCTGGCCGCGAAGGCCGGGCTGCTGAGCCACAGGCTCAGCAGCAGGAGGAGAATCGAACGCACAGAGGACACTCAATTTAATCGACGATGACGTCGGAAATGTCTGTCGCGACCGGCAGCGCAATCGCCAGCGGTTGACCCAGACGGGTTTTGCTTTCTGCTTCCAGGCTTTCAGCCAGTTTGACGCGGCCAGGTGCGAACAGATTGATGACGGTAGAGCCAAGCTTGAAGCGGCCCATTTCCTGGCCTTTCAACAGCACCACGGCGCTTTCATCATCCGCTGCCGGATAGTGCCAGCGCTTGATCACGCCTTCACGCGGTGGCGTGATGGTGCCAGCCCAGACGGTTTCGATGCTGCCGACAATGGTGGCCCCCACCAGGATCTGCACCATCGGCCCGATATCGGTTTCGAAGTAGCAGATGACGCGCTCGTTACGGGCGAACAGGTTGGGAATATTACGCGCGGTCAGTGGGTTGACGGAGTAGAGGTCGCCAGGCACATAAATCATCTCACGCAGGATGCCGTTGCACGGCATATGGACGCGGTGATAATCACGGGGCGCCAGATAGGTGGTGACGAACTCGCCATCAACAAATTGTGCCGCCATCCGCTCATCACCTGCCAGCAGGGCGTCAATGGTGTAGTGATGACCTTTAGCCTGGAAAATCTGATCGCCATCAATGTGGCCGAGCTGGCTGATAGCGCCATCCGCGGGCAGGGCGATGAGATTGGCATCGGCATCCACCGGACGCGCATCGTCTTTCAGCGGACGAACGAAAAAGTCATTAAAGGTGCGATAGCTGGCGGTATCGGGCTTACGCGCTTCCGCCATGTCGACTTTGTAAAACCAGACAAAGATGTCAATGACCAGTTTGGTCAACCAACCACCGCGGCGACTGGCGCCCCAACCGGCAAGTTCAGTCAGCCATTTCTTCGGGAGAATATGATTCAAGCCGAGTTTTAAACGATCAAACACCTTAGCCTCCTGGCTATTTTATGACGTTGTAAAAAAGGGGGCGGATTGTAGCAGCGCCCCGTTCAGATGGCGACTATACCCGAATTCCGGCACGCTGCACGGTCTGGACGCGCGACTGGAATGCACCTCGCAAAATGCCCCGGCTTATCCGTTCAGACGCGGTTATACCGATTAACTTTCACCATCAGGGAAATTTTTACGCGTTTTTACCTGCGCCATGCTCTCCAGGATACGGTGGTAGTTATCAAAACGGGACCTGTTGATTTTGCCCTGTTCGACCGCTTCGCGAATGGCACAGCCGGGATCGCTGCCGTGTTTACAATCGCGGAATTTGCAATCGCCAAGGAATGCGCGGAATTCGACAAATCCGCGGGTAATTTGTTCCGGCTCAAGATGCCATAAACCGAACTCACGCACGCCAGGTGAATCGATCACATCGCCGCCGTCCGGGAAGTGATAAAGGCGCGATGCGGTGGTGGTGTGCTGGCCTAAGCCTGAGCCATCCGAAACCTCGTTAGTCAGAATAGCGACCTGCTCTTCTTTGTCGAAGCCGAGCAGGGCATTCAGCAGACTCGATTTGCCGACGCCAGACTGACCGGCAAAGATACTGATGCGGTCGGTCAGCGCCGCTTTCAGGTCGTCCATGCCGTTTTTCGCCCGGCTGGAGACCATCACCACGCGATAGCCAATATTGCGATAGATATCCATCTGCTTATCGACAAAGGCGCGCGCCTTGTCATCCAGCAGATCGGTTTTGTTCAGTACCAGCAACGGTTCAATATCCAGCGTTTCGCTGGCAACCAGATAGCGGTCGATGATGTTTAACGACAGTTCAGGCAGGATTGCGGAGACGACGATGATCTGGTCGATATTCGCCGCCATCGGCTTCACGCCGTCGTAAAAATCGGGGCGGGTTAATACGCTGGTGCGCTCATGCACCGCTTCAACAATACCTTTGTTGCCGCTGGTTGCCGGACGCCACAGCACCCGGTCGCCGGTGACCAGCGAACGAATGGTACGGCGGATATTGCAGCGGTGGGCGACGCCTGCGCTATCCTCAACATCAGCGTGCATGCCAAAACGGCTGACAACGACCCCATCTGCAGCTTCACCAAACAGGTTGTCATCCGCTTCCGGACGCTCTCTGCGTTGGTTGAGACGGCGATCGTGGTTAGCGCTTACGCGGCGTTGTTGGCCCTTCGACAGTTTATTTTTACTCACTCACCCTCACAGCGTTAGCCAGATTTCGCCCGGCTGGGCAAAACGTCTATGATACACCTTATTCATCGTAAATGACGACTACAGCAACCGCAGGAAACAGCATGGCTACTGGAAATGAACAGAATCTGATCTGGATTGATCTTGAGATGACCGGACTTGATCCGACGCACGATCGCATTATTGAAATTGCGACCCTGGTGACTGACGCCAACCTGAACATTCTGGCGGAAGGGCCGGTCATGGCCGTTCATCAGTCCGATGCGCAGCTGGCGCTGATGGATGAGTGGAATGTCCGTACTCATACCAACAGCGGTCTGGTTGCGCGGGTGAAGGAGAGTCAGATTGACGATCGTGCAGCAGAGCTGGCGACCATTGAGTTCCTGAAACAGTGGGTTCCGGCGAACACCTCGCCTATCTGCGGCAACAGCATCGGGCAGGATCGTCGTTTCCTGTTTAAGTATATGCCTGAGCTGGAAGCGTACTTCCACTATCGTTATCTGGATGTCAGTACCCTGAAAGAGCTGGCTCGTCGCTGGAAACCCGATATCCTTCCTGGCTTCAAAAAAGGGGGGACGCACCAGGCTCTGGATGATATCCGTGAGTCCGTGGCGGAGCTGGCGTACTACCGCGAACACTTTTTGCAGCTTTAATCGGCGACGGGTGCGCATGAAATCACCAGGTTGCTGATTTAATCAGCAAACGCACTGAAAGCGAAAATTTTTGCTTTCAGACGCTTGCAGCAGCAACGATTTCTCGTATAATGCGCACCCCGTACCGGTGAAGAATTTATTAACGGTACAAGGCGCGGGAATAGCTCAGTTGGTAGAGCACGACCTTGCCAAGGTCGGGGTCGCGAGTTCGAGTCTCGTTTCCCGCTCCAGTTTTAAAATGTAAGCAGTACCCTCTTTGCGGGAATAGCTCAGTTGGTAGAGCACGACCTTGCCAAGGTCGGGGTCGCGAGTTCGAGTCTCGTTTCCCGCTCCAGTTTTATTTAGCAGTGCCCTTCTATGCGGGAATAGCTCAGTTGGTAGAGCACGACCTTGCCAAGGTCGGGGTCGCGAGTTCGAGTCTCGTTTCCCGCTCCAGATTTAACATCACCCTCATTTCAGTCCGTTATCCGACTGTTTTACGTCGCGTGATTTTGATTGTTTCATGAAGGTTATCCACAGCACTGCACCCCATCATCTGCGCCTGTTACGGCGATCTGTAAATGGCTTTTGAACAGAGTTATCCACAACCTTGCAGGTTAACCGAAGCGATAGCCTCATTATTAAATAAACACAACTTTTATATAAGTTGTTGATATTTATCATTATGAAAATATTTCAATTTGTTATTTAACAGCAAAATCAGCGTTGTTGCAGTTGAATGACAACAGCTTTTTATTTTTATTCACAGCATGTGGAAAACGATAATTCGCGATCAAGCTGTTCAATCACGCATCACGCGGTAAACCCTTCTCTACTGCACGAACCAAGCGCTTCTGCTGGGCAGGTTGCACTTCAACCACGAGTTGCTCGCGTTTCTGCTGCTGCTGCGTGATTGCCCACAGAATATGTTCATCCAGCAGGTCACTTTCACCAAGTCGTTGTTCCAGTACCTGAACGATTTCGGGCGACCAGGGCGCGTTACCCAGCGCCACTGCAATATTACGCAGCCAGCGTAAATGACCAATGCGGCGAATCGCTGAGCCTTCAGTGATGCGTAAAAACTTCGCTTCATCCCATTGAAACAGATCGATCAGCTCAGGGGCGTGTAGCGCCGCTCGCGGTGAAAAGTCGCTTTCGTCACTGAGTTGTCCATAGCGATTCCACGGACAGATCAGCTGGCAGTCATCACAGCCATATATCCGGTTGCCCATCAGCGGGCGAAATTCTTCCGGGATCGCGCCTTCCAGCTCAATGGTGAGATAGGAAATACAGCGCCTGGCATCCACGACGTAGGGCTCAACGATCGCGCTGGTGGGGCAGATAGTCATGCAGGCGACACAGCGGCCACACTGCTCCTGCTGCGGTGTATCTATCGGCAGCGGAATATCGATCAGCAGTTCGCCGAGGAAAAACCATGAGCCTGCTTCCCGATTCAGTATCAGCGAATGTTTGCCGGTCCAGCCGAGTCCCGCTTTGGCCGCCAGCGGCCGCTCAAGCAGCGGGGCCGAATCCACAAACGGGCGAAAATTAAGCTCGCCACAATGCTGCTGGATCATTTCTCCGAGCTTTTTCAGTCGATTGCGCAATACTTTGTGGTAATCACGACCTAATGCATAACGGCTGACATAGCCCAGCTGGGGATTTTTCAACGTGCTGGCAAAGGCAGCTTTGGCCGGAAGGTAGTTCATGCGAACGCTGATAACGCGCAGCGTGCCGGGCAGCAGTTCATGAGGACGCGCCCGCATCATGCCGTGTCGCGCCATCCACTCCATCTCGCCATGATACTGCTTATCCAGCCACGCCTGCAGGCGCGGCTCTTCCGCACTGAGATCGGTATCGGTGATGCCGACCTGCTGAAAGCCGAGATCCAATCCCCACTGTTTAATCTGTTGTGCGAATTGATGAAGATCGAGAGGGTATGACATGAGTAACCAGGATTCGAAGAAAAACAGCCGCAGTTTACCATATTCTGTCTGGCCTGCGCAGGCTGTGGCCCAGCTTGAGCAACAGGGGGCCGATGGGCTCGGCATTACGCTGTATGAGCTGATGCTGCGTGCCGGACAGGCCGCTTACGAGCATCTGACTGCGCACTGGCCAGAGGCCAGCCACTGGCTGATTCTGTGTGGCCACGGCAATAACGGTGGCGATGGTTATGTGCTGGCGCGACTGGGACAGGCGGCGGGCAAAACCGTTACGCTGCTGGCGTGCGAAAGTGAAAAAGTGTTGCCGGAAGAGGCGCAGCGTGCACGGGACGCGTGGCTGGATGCGGGCGGTGAAATTCATGCGGCCGATGCGGTCTGGCCAGAGCAGATCGATGTGATTGTGGATGCGCTGCTGGGAACCGGCAGTCATCGTGCGCCCGAAGAACCCTATGCCACGCTGATCCAGCAGGCGAACGCTCATGCGGCGCCGAAACTTGCCATTGATATGCCTTCCGGCTTATCAGCCCGCAATGGCACCGCGCCCGGTGAGGTAATTAATGCCAGCCATACGCTGAGTGTAGTCGCATTGAAACCGGGCCAGATTACTGGCAAAGCGCGAGATTACATTGGAGAGCTTTACTATGCCGATCTCGGCCTGGCCGCTTTTCTGGCGGGCGAAGGGGCTCCCATCGCGCGTTATGATGCCAGCGCATTAACCCGCTGGCTCAAGCCGCGCAAACCAACTTCGCACAAGGGCAGTCATGGCCGGCTGCTGGTAGTGGGGGGCGATGCCGGTACCGCTGGCGCGGTACGGATGACGGCAGAAGCGGCGTTGCGCAGCGGTAGTGGGTTAGTGCGAGTACTTACTCACAAAGATAATATTATTCCGATCCTGACCGCCCGGCCCGAAATTATGGTCGATGAGCTGACCGATGAGCGCCTGACGGAGGCGCTGGAGTGGGCCGATGTCATTGCGATAGGGCCCGGTCTGGGTCAGCGCGACTGGGGAAAGCGGGCGCTGAAGCAGGTCGCGGGCAGTGAAAAGCCGATGCTTTGGGACGCGGATGCACTTAACCTGCTGGCAATCAGTGCGGAGAAACGTCAGAATCGCATTATTACGCCGCATCCTGGAGAAGCGGCGCGTTTGCTGAATACCGAGACCAGTGAAATTGAGAGTGACCGCTTACATGCAGCGCAGACATTGGCGCAGCGTTATGGCGGCGTAGTGGTACTGAAAGGTGCCGGTACGCTGATTGCCAGCGAGCAGGGTGAAATGGCCTTTGCTGACGTGGGCAATGCCGGTATGGCCTCCGGCGGTATGGGCGATCTCCTGAGTGGAATCATCGCCTCGCTGGTGGGCCAGAAACTGACGCTGTTTGATGCGGCCTGCGCTGGCTGCGTTGCACATGGTGCCGCGGCTGATGCGGTCGCTGCGCAACGTGGTACGCGCGGTATGCTGGCAACTGATTTACTGGATCTGCTGTGGCAGTTTGTTAATCCTGAGATGAATAAAGAAGCATGAAGACCTGTGTTATCTCTTTGCCCGATGAGGCGGCTACGCTCAGTTTGGGCGCTCAGCTGGCGCGCGCCTGTGGCAGCGCGGCAGTGATTTATCTCTATGGCGATCTGGGGGCGGGTAAAACCACCTTCAGCCGCGGCTTTCTGCAGGCGCTGGGCCATCAGGGCAACGTCAAAAGCCCTACTTACACGCTGGTTGAGCCTTACACGCTGGACGACCGTACACTTTATCACTTCGACCTCTATCGTCTTGCCGATCCTGAAGAGCTTGAATTCATGGGCATCCGCGACTATTTCAGCGGCGATGCTATCTGCCTGGTTGAATGGCCGCAGCAGGGCGCCGGTTTTCTGCCGCCGCCCGATCTCACGCTGACGTTGCGTTACGTGGATGAGGCGCGTGAAGCGGAACTGACGGCACAATCCTCGTCGGGCCAGCAATGGCTTGAACAATTTGGTCAGGGCAGGGATCAGGCATGATGTCACGGATGAAAATAGCGCTGGTGACACTGTTGCTGCTGGTCTGTACACCCCTTTTTGCTGCCACCCTGTCGGATATCAAAGTCGCTAATGGCGACAGCCAGGCAACCATCACCCTGAACTTTGCCGGACAACCTGTCTATGGCTTCTTCCCGCTGCGCAATCCTGACCGTGTGGTGCTTGATGTGCGCCAGAGCGGCGTGGTTCAGGGGCTGCCGTTAAATTTCAGCGGCGAAAACATCGTAAAGCGAATTCGCACCAGCACCCCGAAAGATAAACAGAGCGTGCGGCTGGTGTTTGAGCTGACGCAGGCGGGTAAAACCCGGGCGGTCACCCAGCGCAATGGCAACAGCTACAGCGTGGTCTTCACCATTACCGGTAAGCCACCTGCTGTTACGCGCAGTGTGCCTGCGCCGGTAACGGCCCCGGCGCGCGTGCCTACCCAGAGTGCCGCAGCGGCTAACCCCTTTAATTCGAATCCGGTGACGTCCGTGACCAGCACAGCCAGCACCGTGAGTCCTGGCCGTGCCGTCAGCCAGAATGATACCGTGATTGTGGCGATTGATGCCGGACATGGCGGTCAGGATCCCGGCGCTATCGGGCAGCGCGGACTGAAAGAGAAGAACGTCACAATCGCAATTGCACGTAAACTGCGGGTGTTGCTGAATAACGATCCGATGTTTAAAGGCGTCCTGACACGTGATGGCGACTATTTTATCTCGGTTATGGGCCGCTCCGACGTGGCGCGTAAAGCCAACGCCAACGTGCTGGTTTCAATTCATGCTGACGCTGCGCCGAGCCATGCGGCGACCGGTGCATCGGTCTGGGTATTATCAAACCGCCGGGCCAATAACGAGATGGCTAACTGGCTGGAGCAGAAAGAGAAACAGTCTGAGCTGCTGGGCGGCGCAGGTGACCTGCTGGCTAACAGTCAGGCCGACCCCTACCTCAGCCAGGCAGTACTTGACCTGCAATTCGGTCACTCGCAGCGGGTCGGTTATGACATCGCCCAGAAAGTGTTGCAGCAGATGCGCAGCGTGACATCGCTGCATAAACGTCTGCCTGAGCATGCCAGTCTTGGCGTGCTGCGTTCACCCGATATTCCTTCTTTGCTGGTGGAAACCGGCTTTATCAGTAATTCCTCGGAGGAGCGACTGCTTGGCAGTAGCGCACACCAGGATAAGATTGCGCAGTCGATCTATAAAGGTCTGCGCACTTATTTCCTGGCGCACCCGCTGCAATCCATCCCAAAGGAGGAAAACCGGCCGCTGGGCTCGTCGCCAGCGGTTAACGTCGCCAGCAACCCGGCGACCGGGGTGACGCAATATACCGGCGTAACTCAGCGCCATACGGTAACGCGCGGTGAGACACTTTCCGGGATTGCCGCGAAGTATGGCGTCAGCATGGCGACCCTGCGTGAGATGAACACCCTGAAGCGGGATGTGGTATGGGTCGGACAGCGGTTGAAAGTGCCGGCCAGTGCGGCCGCCAGCCGCACCACGCGCGCCACGCCACGCGGCGTTGTGCGTCATAAAGTGGTTGTGGGGGATTCACTGACCGGCATTGCCGCACATTATGGCGTCAGCCCGAAAGCGATAATGCAGACCAATAATCTGAAATCGACCAACGTCATGTTGGGGCAGAACCTGAAAATCCCTGCATCCTGATTGTTTGCCCGGCCGCTGCGCCGGGCGACCAGCTAAAAGGAAAACCATGCCGATACAAATTTTACCGCCCCAACTGGCAAACCAGATTGCGGCGGGTGAAGTGGTTGAACGTCCTGCATCGGTTGTAAAAGAGCTGGTGGAGAACAGCCTGGATGCTGGTGCAACGCGCATTGACGTTGATATTGAAAAGGGGGGCGCAAAGCTTATCCGCATCCGTGACAACGGCTGCGGCATCGTGAAAAGCGAGCTGTCGATGGCGCTGGCCCGACACGCCACCAGTAAAATCGCCTCACTGGATGACCTGGAAGCGATCATGAGCCTGGGTTTTCGCGGTGAAGCGCTCGCCAGTATCAGTTCTGTCTCCCGCCTGACCTTAACCTCACGTACCGCCGATCAAACCGAAGCCTGGCAGGCCTATGCGGAAGGGCGTGATATGACGGTAACGGTTAAACCGGCTGCGCATCCCTGTGGGACCACGCTCGAAGTGCTGGATCTGTTTTATAACACCCCGGCGCGCCGCAAATTTATGCGCACAGAGAAAACCGAGTTCGGTCATATCGATGAAGTGATCCGTCGTATTGCACTGGCGCGTTTTGATGTCGCGCTTTCACTGAGCCACAACGGCAAAATGATGCGTCAGTATCGGGCCGTCAGCGAGGAGAGCCAGCGCGAACGGCGACTGGCAGCTATCTGCGGCACCACGTTTATTCAGCATGCGCTGCGAATTGACTGGCAGCATGATGATCTCTCGCTGCGCGGCTGGGTCGCCGATCCCGCCGGTTCGCGCCAGGTCACCGAGTTACAATATTGCTACGTCAATGGCCGGATGATGCGCGACAAGCTGATTAATCACGCTATTCGCCAGGCTTTCCAGACCCAGCTCCAGGATGACCAGCAGCCCGCTTACGTGCTCTATCTGGAGATCGATCCGCATCAGGTGGATGTCAACGTTCACCCGGCCAAGCATGAAGTGCGTTTTCATCAGTCACGCCTGGTGCATGATTTTATTTATCAGGGCGTGGTCAGCGCGTTACAGGCGATAGCGTCACCCATTTTGCCTGCGCTGCAGGCAGAAGAAGCCGCACCGCGCTGGCAGCCGGAAAACCGTCAGGCGGCGGGGGGGAATCATTTTGCGCAGCCTGCAGCGCCCGCCAGCGAGAATCAATCTTCAGCCTCCACGCGGCAAACACCGCCCGCAGCGGCGCCGGCCTGGCAAAACAAAGAGAACGTGTATCGTCAGCGTGAAGGCGCGGTTTATCAGCAGTTGCTGAAAACGCCTGTCAGCGCCACGCCGCCGCCAAAAAACCGTGAACCGGCACCGCGTCCGGCCGAAAAACCCTCGCCGCTGGCCGCGCATGCCCAGAGCTTTGGCCGGGTACTGACCGTGTTGCAAAACCACTATGCGCTGCTGGAGCAGGATCAGAAGTTAATGCTGATGGCGCTGCCGGTCGCGGCGCGCTGGCTGAAACAGGCGCAGCTTGAACCGGGTGAGGAAGGGCTTAAACCGCAACCCCTGCTGATTCCGGTGCGGCTCAAAATCGCCCTGGATGAACGGCAGGCCGCAAAAGAAAAGAGCAGCCTGCTCAATCAGATGGGTATTGATCTTCAGCCCGAAGGTGACCACGTGACCTTACGCGCGGTGCCTTTACCGTTACGAACACAAAATTTACAAATCTTGATTCCTGAGCTGTTAGGCTATCTCGCCCGGCAGCAGGAGATCTCTGCGACGCAACTGGCCCAGTGGCTGGCGCGGCGTCAGGATACAGAGTCCTCCGACTGGAATCACTCACAGGCGATCAACCTGCTGGCAGAGCTTGAACGGCTTTGCCCACAGCTGCTGAAATCGCCGCCTTCAGGCTTATTACAGCCCATAGAGATTGAGAGCGCGATCAACGCGTTGAAGCATGAGTGAATTAAACCAGGCTGGCCGGCCAAAGGCTATTTTTTTGATGGGACCCACGGCTTCTGGCAAGACTGCTTTAGCAATTGAATTGCGTAAGCGGTTACCAGTGGAACTAATCAGCGTAGACTCTGCCTTAATCTATCGTCAGATGGATATTGGTACGGCGAAACCGTCGGCTGAGGAGTTAGCAGTGGCACCCCATCGTCTGCTCGACATTCGCGATCCCGCTGAAGCCTATTCGGCAGCGGAGTTCCGGCGGGATGCTTTAGCAGAAATGGCGGATATCGTTGAAGCCGGACGAATACCGTTGCTTGTTGGTGGAACCATGCTCTACTTCAAGGCGTTACTTGAAGGATTGTCGCCGTTGCCCTCGGCCGATCCCGACGTTCGTCAGCGGATAGAGCAAACGGCGCGTGAAAAAGGCTGGGAAGCTTTACACCGCCAGCTGTGTGAAATCGACCCGGTTGCCGGCAGTCGTATTCATCCGAATGATCCGCAGAGACTTTCGCGAGCACTGGAAGTTTTTTTTATTTCGGGTAAAACTTTAACGGAACTGACAAAAACATCCGGTGAAGCGTTACCCTACGACGTGCAACAGTTTGCCATCGCCCCCGCGAGCCGTGAATTGCTGCACCAGCGCATCGCGTTGCGTTTTGAGCAGATGTTGGCGTCAGGATTTGAAGCGGAGTCTCGGGCCCTTTTTGCACGAGGTGATTTGCATACGGACATGCCTTCCATTCGTTGTGTTGGCTATCGTCAGATGTGGTCTTATTTATCGGGCGAAATCGATTACAGCGAGATGGTTTATCGGGGAATTTGCGCTACCCGGCAGCTTGCTAAGCGACAGATGACCTGGTTACGCGGTTGGGAAAATGTTCACTGGCTTGACAGTGACGAGCCCCGGCTGGCGCGTGATACAGTGTTACAGGTTCTTAGTGCGAAGCATGGGTGATTGTGTACAATTGATGGGTTATCGTGCGCAAATTTTTACGCAGTTTTTTTCAGAACCATAGGTTCTACTTGCAACAAACAACAAGCATATAAGGAAAAGATAGAATGGCTAAGGGGCAATCATTACAAGACCCGTTTTTGAACGCACTGCGTCGTGAACGTGTTCCGGTTTCGATTTATCTGGTTAACGGTATTAAGTTGCAGGGTCAGATTGAGTCATTTGATCAGTTCGTCATTTTGTTGAAAAACACGGTGAGTCAGATGGTGTATAAGCATGCCATTTCTACCGTTGTTCCTTCACGCCCGGTTTCTCACCATAGCAATAATACCGGTGGCGGCAGCAACAATTACCATCATGGCGGCAGCAACACAACTGCGCAGCCACAGCCACAACAAGACGGTGATAACGCAGAATAACGCGTCACCGTACAGCCAGGAACGGAGAACAAAAGTTTTCCGTCCTGGTCTTTTATTTAGCGAGGTTATAGCTTGTTTGACCGTTATGAAGCCGGTGAGCAGGCCGTACTGGTACACATCTGGTTCTCCCAAGACAAAGAAGTAGAAGATTTGCAGGAGTTTGAAACCCTGGTCTCTTCTGCTGGCGTTGAGGCGCTGCAAGTGGTTACTGGCAGCCGCAAAGCGCCACATCCCAAGTATTTTGTCGGTGAAGGAAAGGCCGTTGAAATTGCCGATGCGGTAAAAACAACAGGAGCATCGGTCGTATTATTCGATCATGCCCTTACGCCCGCTCAGGAAAGAAACCTCGAGCGCCTGTGCGAATGCCGGGTCATTGATCGCACCGGTTTAATTCTGGATATCTTTGCCCAACGCGCACGTACCCACGAAGGTAAATTGCAGGTTGAGCTGGCACAGCTGCGCCATCTTGCGACACGTCTGGTGCGCGGCTGGACCCACCTTGAACGCCAGAAAGGCGGGATTGGTTTACGTGGCCCGGGTGAAACGCAGTTAGAAACGGACCGCCGGCTGTTGCGCGGCCGTATCAGTCAGATTTTGTCTCGTCTTGAGCGAGTTGAAAAACAGCGTGAGCAGGGACGTCAGTCACGCGCCAAAGCGGATGTGCCAACGGTTTCGCTGGTGGGTTACACCAACGCCGGCAAGTCGACCCTCTTTAACGCCATGACCTCCGCCAACGTCTTTGCCGCAGACCAGCTGTTTGCGACGCTCGACCCCACACTGCGCCGTCTGAATGTTGCTGATGTCGGGGACGTGGTACTGGCGGACACGGTAGGTTTTATTCGCCATCTTCCTCACGATCTGGTTGCCGCTTTTAAAGCCACGCTGCAGGAGACACGTCAGGCGACGCTGTTAATGCACGTGATTGATGGGGCTGACGTTCGCGTCACGGAAAATATCGCCGCCGTCGATGCCGTACTGGAAGAGATTGAAGCGGATGAAATCCCGACGTTACTGGTGATGAATAAAATCGATATGCTCGATGGATTCGAACCGCGTATCGATCGTAACGAAGAGAACCTGCCAATCCGCGTCTGGCTTTCCGCCCAGACAGGCGCAGGCATTCCGTTGCTATGGCAGGCGCTGTCTGAGCGTCTGGCGGGTGAAATAGCCCAGCACGCATTACGTCTGCCACCGGAAGCGGGGCGACTTCGCAGCCGTTTCTATCAGCTGCAGGCGATTGAGAAAGAGTGGAATGAAGAAGACGGCAGTGTAGGATTGCAGATACGTATGCCCATTATTGAGTGGATGCGTTTATGTAAGCAGGAACCGTCGCTGACCAGTTACATTGTTTGATATTGCCCAAACGCATTTACCTTAAAAATTGAAGATTGTCGCACTTTCTTTGCAGACCCGAATACGCTGGCGTTACCCGAGTATTTTGGATTTCAGCAAGGCGGCAACTGAGTGAATCCCCGGGAGCTTACGCAGGTAAGTGACCGGGGTGAGCGAAGGCAGCCAACCCCGCTGCAATCCGAAAGCTGAAGGGTAAAAATCGTAATTACAATAAATGGAGTAGAAACATGGCGTGGAATCAGCCCGGAAATAACGGACAGGACCGCGACCCGTGGGGAAGCAGCAATAATCAAGGCGGCAACTCTGGGGGGAATAAGGGAGGACGGGAATCCGGGCCTCCTGATCTGGATGATATCTTCCGTAAGCTGAGCAAGAAGCTTGGTGGACTGGGCGGTGGCAAACAGAACGACAACGGTCAGCGCGGCTCCGGCAGCGGTGGCAAAATTGTTGGTATCGTGGCTGTTGCTGCTGTAGTCATCTGGGCTGCAAGCGGTTTCTACACCATCAAAGAAGCGGAACGTGGCGTGGTGACGCGCTTCGGTAAATTCAGTCATCTGGTCGAACCCGGCCTGAACTGGAAGCCGACATTCGTTGATCAGGTGCGTGCGGTTAACGTTGAATCGGTGCGCGAACTGGCTGCTTCTGGCGTCATGCTGACTTCGGATGAGAACGTGGTGCGCGTGGAAATGAACGTGCAGTACCGCGTGACCGATCCGGAACGTTATCTTTATGCTGTGACCAGCGCGGACGACAGCCTGCGTCAGGCTACTGACAGCGCACTGCGCGGCGTGATTGGTCGCTCTACCATGGACCGCATCCTGACCGAAGGTCGTACCGTGGTGCGTAGCGATACCCAGCGTGAAATCGACGAGACGATTCGCCCTTATAACATGGGGATCGCGGTGCTGGACGTCAACTTCCAGGCTGCACGTCCGCCGGAAGAGGTGAAGTCTGCATTTGATGACGCGATTGCCGCACGCGAAAACCGCGAGCAGTATGTTCGCGAAGCCGAAGCTTACGCCAACGAAGTTCAGCCTCGTGCTAACGGCCAGGCGCAACGTATTCTGGAAGAGGCACGCGCTTACAAAGAGCGTACCGTTCTGGAAGCGCAGGGTGAGGTGGCGCGTTTCGCCAAGATCCTGCCTGAGTATAAAGCTGCACCCGAAATCACCAAAGAGCGCCTCTATATCGAGACCATGGAACGTGTGCTGAGCCATACCCGCAAAGTACTGGTTAACGATCGGAGTAATAACCTGATGGTGCTGCCGCTGGATCAACTGATGCGTGGCGGTCAGACTTCATCGGGCCAGAATGGTCAGAAAGGCGCGAATGGTTCTTCGCTGCCTGCGCGCTCCGATAGCAGTGCCAGCCGCAATGACACGTCGTCATACAGTCCGGACAATATCATGGATCAGCGTCGGGCAAATGCTCAGCGCAGCGACAGCCAGCGCGAAGGGAGAGAGTAATCGATGCGTAAGCCAATAGTATTTTTAATCATTGTTGTGCTGGTGGCGCTCTATGCGTCCCTGTTTGTGGTGCAGGAAGGGCAGCGAGGCATTGTTCTGCGCTTCGGTAAAGTCCTGCGCGACGGCGAAAACAAACCGCAGGTGTTTGAGCCGGGTCTGCATTTCAAGATTCCATTCCTGGAAACGGTTAAAACGCTGGATGCGCGTATCCAGACCATGGATAACCAGGCCGATCGCTTCGTCACCAAAGAGAAGAAAGATCTGATCGTGGACTCCTACATCAAGTGGCGTATCAGCGACTTCAGTCGCTACTACCTGGCCACCGGTGGCGGTGATGTCTCTCAGGCGGAAGTGCTGCTGAAACGTAAGTTCAGTGACCGCTTGCGTTCTGAGATGGGTCGTCTGGATGTGAAAGATATCGTAACGGACTCCCGTGGTCGTCTGACTACCGATGTGCGTGACGCGCTGAATACCGGCTCTGCAGGCAACGATGATGAAATCGCAACCCCTGCGGCTGATGACGCGATTGCCAGTGCAGCGGCCCGTGTCGAGCGTGAAACCAACAGCAGCGAGCCAGCACCGAACCCGAACAGTATGGCGGCGTTAGGTATTCAGGTGGTGGATGTTCGCATCAAGCAGATCAACCTGCCGACTGAAGTGTCTGATGCGATCTTTAACCGTATGCGTGCTGAGCGTGAAGCGGTAGCGCGTAGCCAGCGTTCACAGGGTCAGGAAGAGGCGGAAAAACTGCGCGCCCAGGCCGATTACCAGGTCACCCGTACTCTGGCTGAAGCCCAGCGTGAAGCGCTGATTACACGCGGTGACGGTGATGCGGAAACGGCGCGGTTGTTTGCCGATTCGTTCAGCAAAGATCCTGACTTCTACGCCTTTATTCGTAGCCTGCGTGCCTATGAAAACAGCTTCAATAGCGATCAGGATGTGATGGTATTAAGCCCGGATAGCGACTTCTTCCGATATATGAAGGCGCCCTCTAACGCGACACGCTAAGAACTGATATAACCTGTGGGCCGACAATGTTGTCGGCCCTTTTTTTTGGGTATCAGAATGAAAACAAGCATCTGGATGGCGCTGGCGCTGGTGTTAGTGCTGGAAGGGTTGGGACCGATGTTTATGCCGCGCGCCTGGCGACGCATGATCCTGACGATGACGCGGTTGCCCGATCGTCTGCTGCACCGCTTTGGTGGAGGACTGGTCGTTGCTGGCATGGTGATTTACTGCATGCTCAGCCTGCACGGTAACCTCTGAGGCTGACGTTCAGACCGGCTAAATTGTGCCTTTCAACGCTATTATCCCCAACATGTTGTAGTGATCAAAACTCAGGCAAAAAAGCGCGCAATCGTATGCTAAAAGTGCTGAAAACCACGGGATCAGATGGTAGAATCCTTTTTTAAGCAATCGGTGATTTTGAGAAATGGGTAAGAACGTCGTCGTACTGGGCACCCAATGGGGTGACGAAGGTAAAGGTAAGATTGTAGACCTTCTGACTGAGCGCGCGAATTACGTTGTGCGTTATCAAGGCGGCCACAATGCGGGCCACACGCTTGTCATCAACGGTGAAAAAACCGTCCTCCACCTGATCCCTTCTGGCATTCTGCGCGATAACGTCACCAGCATCATTGGTAACGGCGTAGTGCTCTCTCCTGAAGCCTTAATGAAAGAGATGAAAGGCCTGGAAGCGCGCGGGATTCCGGTACGCGAACGTCTGCTGATTTCTGAAGCCTGTCCGCTGATCCTGCAATATCATGTTGCGATGGATATGGCGCGTGAACGTGCTCGTGGCGCCAAAGCGATTGGTACCACGGGGCGTGGCATCGGACCGGCTTACGAAGATAAAGTCGCTCGCCGTGCCCTGCGCGTCAGCGACCTGTTTAACAAAGAAACCTTTGCTGCCAAGCTGAAAGAAGTGGTCGATTTCTACAACTTCCAGCTGGTGGAGTACTACAAAGAGCCGGCAGTCGACTTCGATAAAGTGCTGAGTGATGTGATGGAAGTCGCTGACATCATCACTGGCATGGTCGTTGACGTCTCTGAACTGCTGGACGTCGCGCGTAAGCGTGGCGATCTGATTATGTTTGAAGGTGCGCAGGGTACGCTGCTGGATATCGATCACGGTACCTATCCGTACGTGACCTCATCCAACACCACCGCAGGTGGCGTAGCGACCGGTTCAGGCATTGGCCCGCGTTATGTCGACTACGTGCTGGGTATTGTGAAAGCTTACTCAACCCGCGTTGGCGCAGGCCCGTTCCCGACCGAGCTGTTCGATGAAACCGGCGAATTCCTCTGTGCGCAGGGTAATGAGTTTGGTGCGACCACCGGTCGTCGTCGTCGTACCGGCTGGCTGGATGCGGTAGCGGTTCGCCGCGCGGTCCAGATCAACTCCCTGTCAGGTTTCTGCATGACCAAGCTGGACGTGCTGGATGGCCTGAAAGAGGTGAAGATCTGTGTGGCTTATCGTATGCCTGATGGCCGCGAAGTGACCACCACGCCACTGGCGGCAGAGAACTGGGAAGGCATTGAGCCGATCTACGAAACCCTGCCAGGCTGGAGTGAGACAACGTTTGGCGTCAAGACGCTGGAAGGTTTGCCTCAGGCTGCGCGTGACTACATCAAGCGTGTGGAAGAGGTAACGGGTGTGCCGATTGATATCATCTCAACCGGCCCTGATCGTAGTGAAACAATGATTCTGCGCGACCCGTTCGACGCGTAATCATTCAGGCCGGACGCTGTCCGGCCCTTGTTTTTCCATTCTTTGATGCCACTTAACCTCCCTTCGCTTGTCAAACCTTCTGCTGGCTTAAAAAAGCGCACGGCCAGACAGACTCTGGTTTATCATCGTAGCTAATCGAATGGCGATCCGATTTAATCCTGGCATCAATCACAGGGCGAATAAGGTCATGCCGCGCCTGAAGGTTCACTGAGGTTACTGTGCAGCTCACGAGTTTTACTGATTATGGCTTACGGGCACTGATTTATCTGGCATCGTTGCCGGAAGGTCAGCAGACCAATATTACGGAAGTGACGAACACTTATGGTTTGTCCCGTAATCATATGGTCAAAATTATCAATCAGCTGAGCCGGGCGGGCTATGTCGCCGCAACGCGTGGTAAAAACGGGGGCATTCGTCTGGGTATGCCAGCTCGTCAGATTGTCATTGGCGATGTGGTACGTAAGATGGAACCACTACAATTAGTGGATTGTGCGTCCTGTTCCATCACGCCAGCCTGTCGTCTGAAGCAGGCGTTACATGATGCGGTGCAGCGATTTTTGCAGGAGCTGGATAGCTATACGTTGGCAGATCTGGTCGAAGGAAATACACCACTTTATGAGATCATCTTGTCCAGATCGCCGGTGGAAATAAATATTAAATGACATCGGAGGAACCGCTATGTCAAAAGATCCTTTTCAGGATAGAGAAGCTGAAAAATACGAAAACCCTATTCCGAGCCGTGAATTTATTCTGGCTCTGTTAGAAAAACGTGAAAAACCGGCCAGCCGCGAAGAGCTGGCTGAAGAGATGAATCTGCAGGAAGAAGAACACCTTGAGGCGCTGCGTCGCCGCCTTCGCGCCATGGAGCGTGATGGTCAGCTGGTGTTCACCCGCCGTCAGTGTTATGCCCTGCCAGAACGTCTTGATCTCCTGCGCGGTAAAGTCATTGGCCACCGCGATGGCTACGGCTTCCTGCGGGCAGAAGGTCAGAAAGATGACCTCTACCTTTCCGCAGAACAGATGAAATTCTGTATGCACGGTGACGTGATCCTGGCGCAGCCGCTGGGTGCCGATCGCAAAGGCCGCCGCGAAGCGCGCGTGGTCCGGGTGCAGGAACCCCGCAACAATCAGATCGTTGGCCGTTACTTTACCGATGCCGGTGCTGGCTTCGTGGTACCGGACGACAGTCGCCTGAGTTTTGACATCCTCATCCCGCCTGAAGAGACGATGAATGCCCGCATGGGTTCCGTGGTGGTGGTTGAGCTGGTCCAGCGTCCGAACCGTCGCAGCAAAGCGATCGGAAAAATCGCCGAGATTCTGGGCGATGATATGGGGACCAGCCTGGCCGTGGATATGGCGCTGCGTACGCATGAAATCCCGCACACCTGGCCGCCGGAAGTGGAAGCTCAGGTCAGCAAACTGAAAGAAGAAGTCCCGGAAGAGGCCAAAAAAGGCCGCGTCGATCTGCGTAAGCTGCCGCTGGTCACCATCGATGGTGAAGATGCCCGTGACTTTGATGATGCTGTTTACTGTGAGAAGAAGCGTGGTGGCGGATGGCGTCTGTGGGTAGCTATCGCGGATGTCAGCTATTACGTCCGTCCTGGCACCCCACTGGATGACGAAGCGCATCAGCGCGGAACCTCGGTCTACTTCCCGTCGCAGGTTGTGCCGATGCTGCCGGAAGTGCTGTCGAATGGCTTATGTTCGCTTAACCCGCAGGTCGATCGCCTCTGTATGGTGTGCGAGATGACCATCTCGACCAAAGGTAAACTGACCGGCTTCAAGCACTACGAAGCGGTGATGAACTCCCATGCGCGTCTGACCTACAACAAAGTCTGGAACATTCTGCAGGGCGACAAAGAGCTGCGCCAGCAGTATGCGCCACTGGTTAAAGACCTTGAAGAGCTGAACAACCTCTATCATGCGCTGGAAGCCGCTCGTGAAGAGCGCGGCGGTATCTCGTTTGAAACGGAAGAGGCGAAGTTTATCTTCAACGCCGAGCGCCGTATTGAGCGTGTTGAGCGCGTGTCACGTAATGACGCCCATAAGTTGATCGAAGAGTGCATGATCCTGGCGAACATCGCCTCGGCACGCTTCGTTGAGAAAAATCAGGAACCGGCGCTGTTCCGCGATCACGATCGCCCGACCGACGAAAGCATCAAGAGCTTCCGTACCGTGCTCAACGAGCTGGGACTGAGTCTGCCTGGTGGTAATAAACCACAGCCAATCGACTATGCGGCGCTGCTGAAGCAGGTTGCCGATCGTCCTGATGCGGAAATGCTGCAAACCATGCTGCTGCGTTCGATGAAGCAGGCCGTTTACGATCCGGAAAACCGCGGTCACTTTGGTCTGGCGCTCTCGTCGTATGCGCACTTTACCTCGCCAATCCGTCGTTATCCGGATCTGACGCTGCATCGCGCCATCAAATATCTGCTGGCAAAAGAGCAGGACGAAGGTAAAGGCCTGGTACAGCGCGCCATTAAATACCTGATGCCGAGAGATCGCAGCGTCGCCAAAGATATGACGACAGCAACCGGCGGCTATCACTACGACATGCCGCAGATGCTGCAACTGGGCCTGCACTGTTCCCTGACCGAACGCCGCGCCGATGAAGCGACCCGTGACGTCGCGGACTGGCTCAAGTGTGACTTCATGCAGGATCAGGTTGGCAACGTCTTCAACGGCGTCATTTCCAGCGTGACCGGATTTGGCTTCTTTGTACGCTTAAGCGATCTGTTCATTGATGGTCTGGTCCACGTTTCGACGCTCGACAACGATTACTACCGTTTTGACCCGGTAGGTCAGCGTCTGATCGGTGAATCGGGCGGTCGCACCTATCGTCTGGGTGACACGGTTGAAGTGCGTGTTGAAGCCGTCCATATGGATGAGCGTAAAATCGACTTTGCCCTGATCTCCAGCCAGCGTCAGGTACGTGGTGAAGGCAAAACCGCACGCGACCGGGCGAAGCGTGACGACAAAGCGCCAGCGAAACGCCGTCGTGATGCGAGCAAGAAGTCCAACTTCGAGCCGGACGCCGCTTTCCGGGGCGACAAGAGTAAGCCCGCCGCTGCAAATACCGAGAATAAAAGTAAAAACGTCTCGGAAAAAACCCGTAAAATCGCCGCCGCCACCCGGGCGAAGCGCGCCAGAAAAAAGGCGCAGCCTGACTGATGCGCGCACCCGCCCTTTCTCACTGAGAAAGGGCGGTCATTCATTCATTTCCAAACACTGAGCAGATCGATGAGCGAAATTATTTTTGGTATCCATGCCGTGCAGGCGCTGCTGGAACGTGATCCACAACGTTTCCAGGAAGTCTTTATCCTCAAAGGCCGCGACGATCGTCGCCTGCAACCCGTGGTCGCCGCGCTGGAAGCTCAGGGGGTCGTGATTCAGCTGGCCGAGCGCAAGTGGCTCGACAGCCAGGTTGAAGGCGGTGTACATCAGGGTATTGTGGCGCGGGTAAAACCGGGTCGTCAGTATCAGGAAGGCGACCTGCCGGATCTGCTGCAGAGCCTGGAGAAACCCTTCCTGCTGGTGCTGGACGGGGTCACCGATCCGCACAATCTGGGTGCCTGCCTGCGCAGTGCCGATGCGGCCGGTGTTCACGCGATTATCGTGCCGAAAGATCGCTCTGCTCCCCTGAATGCAACGGCCAAAAAAGTGGCCAGCGGCGCGGCAGAAAATGTGCCGTTGATCCGCGTCACCAACCTGGCACGTACCCTGCGTCTGCTGCAGGAGTACAACATCTGGGTTGTCGGTACCGCAGGTGAAGCTGACCATACCGTCTTCCAGAGCAAAATGACCGGTCCGATGGCGCTGGTGATGGGCGCGGAAGGGGAAGGCATGCGTCGTCTGACCCGTGAGCATTGCGATGAGCTGATCAGCATTCCGATGGCCGGCAGCGTCTCTTCGCTGAATGTCTCGGTGGCTACGGGTGTCTGCCTGTTTGAAGCGGTGCGTCAGCGCAACGCCTGATCCCCGATGTGATCCTCGCCACAAATTAGTTTCTGTACCAGGCATAACTGCGCGTCATTCGTATATACCCAAAGGATTTCGGGTTGCATTGAGGCGGCAAGAGAACGAATCCCGATGAGCTTACATGAGTAAGTGATTCGGGTGAGTGAACGCAGCCAACAAAAATGCAGCTTGAAAGACGACGGGTATACTTACTGAGTGACATCCGCGAGGAGTGGTTATGACCTGGACAACACACACCGTTTTTAATCAGCCCCATCCTCTGAGCAACAGCAACCTGTTCCTGTCTGATACGCCGCTCGGCGAGGCACTGTCACGCGAAGGCGCCGGATGGGATCGGGAGTGGCTGGCTTCGGTAGGCCGACAGCTGGGCAGCGCCGAGTCGCTGGAACTGGGCCGGCTCGCCAACGCGGAGCCACCTGAACTGCTGCGCTACGACGCCCGCGGCGTACGGATGGATGAAGTCCGTTTTCACCCCGCCTGGCACCTGCTGATGCAGGGTGTCTGCGCCAGCCGCCTGCATAATCTCAGCTGGCATCCCACAGTACGTGAACAGGCCAGCGTGGCGCGCGCTGCGCGCTTTATTCTGCATGCGCAGGTTGAAGCGGGCACGCTTTGCCCGGTGACCATGACGCACGCGGCCATTCCACTGCTGCAGACTTATCTGCCCGCCGCGTTCGAAGGCTGGCTCGATCCGCTGCTCAGCGATCGTTACGACACCCATGCGCAGCCCGGCGACCAGAAACGGGGTCTGCTGATTGGTATGGGCATGACGGAAAAACAGGGCGGCAGCGATCTGCTCACCAGCACCACCCGGGCCGAGCCGCTGGGGGCGCGCGGCCCGGGTGAAGCCTACCGGCTGACCGGGCACAAATGGTTCTTCTCGGTGCCGCAGAGCGATGCGCATCTGGTGCTGGCGCAGACGCCCGCCGGATTAAGCTGCTTCTTCCTGCCGCGCCTGTTGCCTGACGGGTCACGCAACGCCATCCAGCTTGAGCAGCTTAAAGATAAGCTGGGTAATCGCTCAAATGCCAGTTGTGAGGTGGAGTTTCGCGATGCGACCGGCTGGCTGCTGGGAGAAGAGGGCGAAGGCGTGCGGCTGATCCTTAAAATGGGCGGTATGACGCGCTTCGACTGCGCACTCGGCAGTCATGGTCAGATGCGGCGTGCATTCTCGGTGGCACTCTGGCATGCACATCAGCGCCAGGTGATGGGGAAAAACCTGGTGGATCAGCCGCTGATGCGTCAGGTTCTGGCACAGCAGGCGCTGCAGCTGGAGGGACAAACCGCGCTGCTGATGCGGCTGGCGCGCGCCTGGTCACAACCGGCAAAACCGCATGAGGTCACGTTTGCCCGCTTATTCACTCCGGCTGCAAAATATCAGATCTGCAAAGCGGGTGCCCCGTTCGTCGCGGAGTCGATGGAAGTGCTGGGGGGCATCGGCTACTGCGAAGCGAGCGAGCTGCCGCGCCTCTATCGTGACATACCGGTCAACAGCATCTGGGAAGGGTCGGGCAACGTGATGTGTCTTGACGTACTGCGCGTGCTCACCCGTCAGGCAGAGGTTTCGGAGATGCTGGGCCAGGAATTTGAAGCGGTGAAAGGGAGTAATCGTCATTTCGATGCGCGCTGGCGTCAGTTACGGCTGCGAATGAGCAAAGTCCCCGAAGAGCAGGCGCGCGAGGTGACCCGCACACTGCTGCTGCTTGCGACCGGCGCTCAGCTACTGAAATATGGCGAACCGCCGCTGGCGGATGCATGGTGCCAGCAGTGGCTCGATCGGCGTGGCTCCCGCCCGCTTGAGACAGCAATCACAGACCGTTTACTGGCCCGCGCCTGTGGCAGGTGATGCGCCGTAAAGAATTGCGCTGGCGTACCAGAGACCGGGCATCACTGTTTCACTCAGCGCCACGATCTGATAGTAAGCCGCACCGGCCTGGTTAGCCCGGGCGGCGACGGCCCGCCCGGCATCATCCGGTGAGCCGCGCACGTTAACGGTAATATTGCCCAGCTTTGGCAAACCGCCACTCTGCGCCCGTGAAATCTCCTGCGCCTGTTGCGTCGGCGCGGGCGGTGCTTTTGGCGTGGTCTCAAGCGCGGAACAGCCTGCCAGCAGCAGGCTTATCATCAGTAAATAAGCGAAACGCATAGCAAAACCCTCTTTCAGGACGAAGCATTAAGTGTATGCCATCGCCCTGAATGACGTCAGGATTTAAGGCTGAATACGCTGACCAACTGGGTCAGGTGATGCCCTTTATCACTCAGGTTCTGCGCACTGTTTTCCGCCTGTGTCACCAGTTCGCTGTTCTGGTGAGTCGCCTGGCTGATCTGGTTCATCGCCAGATTAACCTGGCCGATGCCTGCCGCCTGCTGCTGCGCCGCCACGTTGATCTCGCCCATCAGCGCCTGCACCTGCTCGATGTGGGTCACAATGTCGCTCATCGCATCGCGCGTCTGCTCAGATAACTGATGGCCTTCCGCCACGTTGCTGATGGAGGTCGCAATCAGTCCATCAATCTCTTTAGCGGCCTGCGCAGAACGCTGTGCCAGCGCACGCACTTCTGCGGCCACCACGGCAAAGCCACGGCCCTGTTCCCCGGCACGTGCCGCTTCAACGGCGGCGTTCAGCGCCAGGATATTGGTCTGGAAGGCGATCGACTCAATCACGTGGGTGATATCCGCAATGCTTTGTGATGAAACCTTAATTGCCGACATGGTGTTGACCGAGCGCACCACCGTCTGGCTGCCGTGACTGACGATATCGCTGGCTTCGGCCACCAGTGACATCGCCTGACGCAGGCTGTCTGCGGTGTGTTCAACCGTCGCGCCAAACTGCTCCATGCTGGCGGAGGTCTGTTCCACACTGCTGGCCTGACGCCCGATCTGCTCGCTGATGTTATGACTGCTGGCCGCGATGGTGTCCGTGCCGTCGCTGATCTCCTGCGCCGCGCCGCGCACCTGGCTGACGATTTTCTCCAGGCCATCGCCAATGCCGTTGATCGCAACGATCAACTGGCCCACTTCATCGCGACGCTGGGTATCCATATGGACCTGCAGATTCCCGGCGGCATATTGCTCCGCCAGATGGATCACCTGCTGCAGCGGACGGGTAATCGCCCGACGGCTGTACCAGACAAACCCCAGCGCAAAGACCACCACCAGAATCAGTCCGGTTATCAGGAACAGGTTACGGCTATGCGTAATCGGGGCGAGCAGGCTTTCACGGTTAACTTCGCCGGCAATCACCCAGTTCCAGCCCGGCAGCTGCTGCCAGGCCAGAATCTGGTGCTCGCCGTTGATCTCTGCCTGCAGCATGCCCTGCGGCTGAGTCAGGAGCGGCTGGAGTGTCGCGTCATCCCAGCCTGGCCGTTTCCCTTCGTTGTGCTGATCGAACAGATACTCTCCCTGCGTCTTACCGGGCGTGCCGTTGAGCACAAAGAAATGACCACTATCACCCAGCTTGCGTGCCAGGATTTTTTCACGCATCAGCGCATACTGCTTATCAATGCCAACGCCGACAAACAGGATGGCGACAACCTTGCCACTCTCATCTTTTACCGGCTGATATTGTGTGATGTAGCGATGGCCGAACAGCGTCGCCAGCCCCTGATAGACGTCGCCCTGACTGACGCTTTTCCAGGCGGCGCCGTTGCGGTCAAGCTGCGTACCGATTGCGCGACTGCCATCCTGCTTTTTCAGCGAGGTGGAAATACGGATAAAATCATCGCCATCACGCACAAAAATGGTCGCCACGGCGGCGGTGCGTTCGGTGAAATCGTCTACCGCGGTCTGGTCGAGGTTCAGCGTTTTTAACCCGGCGCGCAGCACCGGCGTCAAGAAGGCACCGACCTGCACCCGGGAGCCTTCATCCAGGCTAAAACGCTTAGGCAGGAAACTGGTAAACAGACTGGTGTAGTGAGCCACCTCTTCGGTGAGGGTGGCGTTGAACATGGTGGCCATTTCACTGATGCCCTGCACCTGGTTTTGCATGTCATCGATGGCGAGATTTTCCAGCTGCCGTGAAGCGGTGTGGCTCTGGGTTAGCGTCAGAACCAGCAACAATAACGCTACGCTGAGAGACGTCAGTACAGACAGCTTAACTCCAAGACTCAGGCCGCTGAGAGAGAGACGCTTCATAAATTACCTTTGATCAAGTTAGGGGGACACAACATCAACGGCAAAGCGCGGGAAAAGTTTAGGCCGAAATCTGGCGACTAAACGCAGCAGGGGATTTCGTAAATTAACCCGCAGACGTACACTCAATCGGCACGCCTTGCCCCTTCTCAGGAGAGACCATGATTGAACTCACCACAGAAACGCTGGCCGGTATCGAATGCCTGCACGCCACGCCTGCCGGACAACGGCATCAGCCACTTCCTACCGTGCTGTTTTATCACGGCTTTACCTCTTCAAAAGAGGTCTACGCCTACTTCGCAGTCGCGCTGGCACAGGCGGGGTTCCGGGCGGTGATGCCGGATGCAGATCTGCACGGCGCGCGCTATCACGGTGATGCCGATGCACGCCTTGGCCGCTTCTGGGAGATTCTGAAACAGAACATTGATGAGCTGCCGCAGCTGGAATCGGCGCTGCGCGCTGACGATCTGATCGCCGGCGAGCGCTTTGCGGTGGCGGGCGCGTCGATGGGCGGCATGACGGCGCTGGGCGCGATGGCGCGTTATCCGCAGATTCAAAGCGTCGCCTGCCTGATGGGATCGGGCTATTTTATGCAGCTCAGTCAGTCGCTGTTTCCGCCGCTGGTGGCCGACACGCCTGAGCAGCAAGCGCAGTTTGCTGCCCGCATGGCACCGCTGGCCGACTACGATCCCTGCAACCGGCTGGAGGCCCTGGCAAACCGTCCGCTGCTGTTGTGGCATGGTGAGGCGGATGAGGTGGTGCCCTGGGCGGAGAGCGTCCGGCTGGAGAGGGCGCTGCGTGACAACGGGCTGGCGAAGCATCTGACTTCGCTGTCTGAAAAACAGATTGGACATAAGATCACGCCATCAGCATTGACGGCGCTGGTCAGCTTTTTTAAACAGCAGCTATAAAAATGAGCGGGCGGAGAGTGGATCTGCCGCCCGTAAATTTACCAGCACTTACCAGTGCGCAGACGATTTTTCTGCTGCTCTGGCAGGCGCGTTGACCGGGTTCTTTTGTGGCGCATCCAGCCGATTAACATAGATATAACCCGATGCCGCTTCGCTGCTGTGACTTCTTATCTGCTGCGCACAGTCAGCATTGCTGGCAAGAGCGGGTGGAGACAGGAAGAGACCCAGTAAAGTGGCGATGACGAACGTTTTCATGCCCGACTCCTCACTTCAGGGAACACACTCTGTTAGACGCCGATAAGCCAAACCGTAACGTCTGCATTAAGTTTAGCGACTGTGCACATTATCGCCAGATCGTCCGCCTGAAGCTCTTTATCAGCTTTTTTGAACCTTTCCCGCTTAACGCGCTGTATTCACATGATTAGCACGAAAAGCTACCGTATATGGCACGCCGGATGGCATTTGTTGAAATGTGCGCTTGAGTTTAGCCGTCGCCGCCAGTATGATTACGCGTCAATTTTTCAGCCGCATTCTCAGGCTGTGTCCCACAAACGCTCGTCACAACGAACCTTTGTGGGACACAGCCTATAACGTTCCTTGCTTCCATGGGCCGCGGTTGACCCCGACAGGAGGCTGAATAATCCGTAAGGAGCAATTTCGATGCGTCATTACGAAATCGTATTTATGGTTCATCCTGACCAGAGCGAACAGGTTCCTGGCATGATCGAGCGTTACACTGGTGCTATCACTGGTGCAGAAGGCACGATTCACCGTCTGGAAGACTGGGGCCGCCGTCAGCTGGCTTACCCGATCAATAAACTGCACAAAGCGCATTACGTTCTGATGAACGTTGAAGCGCCGCAGGAAGCGATCGATGAGCTGGAAACGAACTTCCGCTTCAACGACGCCGTTATCCGTAGCATGGTTATGCGCGTTAAAAACGCGGTAACTGAAGCATCGCCGATGGTTAAAGCGAAAGATGAGCGTCGTGATCGTCGCGAAGATTTTGCTAACGAATCCGCTGATGAGTCAGATGCTGGGGATTCTGAAGAGTAATCCATCGTGACGGTTAATCGACTTCGCCTGTCTGGCACTGTGTGCAAGACGCCGGTTCGAAGAGTTAGCCCGTCAGGAATTCCTCACTGTCAGTTCGTGCTTGAGCACCGCTCAGTGCAGGAGGAGGCCGGGTTTCACCGGCAAGCCTGGTGTCGTATGCCGGTTATTATCAGCGGCAGCGCCCATCAGGTGATTACTCAACATATAACGGTCGGCACGCAACTCACACTCGACGGTTTCATTAGTTGCCATCAGGCACGAAATGGCCAGAGCAAAGTGGTGTTCCATGCCGAGCAGATTGAATTGATAGATTCTGGAGACTAGCCTAATGGCACGTTATTTCCGTCGTCGCAAGTTCTGCCGTTTCACCGCGGAAGGCGTTGTTGAGATCGATTACAAAGACATCGCAACGTTGAAAAACTACATTACCGAAAGCGGTAAAATTGTCCCGAGCCGTATCACCGGTACTCGTGCAAAATACCAGCGTCAGTTGGCTCGCTGCATCAAGCGTGCGCGTTACCTGTCTCTGCTGCCGTACACTGATCGTCATCAGTAATCGGCAACTGTCCATTAACGACTTTAAGAGGATAAGGTAATGCAAGTTATTCTGCTTGATAAAGTAGCAAACCTTGGCACCCTGGGTGATCAGGTTAACGTTAAAGCGGGCTACGCTCGTAACTTCCTGGTACCACAGGGCAAAGCTGTTCCTGCTACTAAGAAAAACGTTGAGTTCTTCGAAGCACGCCGTGCTGAACTGGAAGCCAAACTGGCTGACGTTCAGTCTGCAGCAACTGCACGCGCTGAGAAAATCAATGAACTGGGCACTGTAACCATCACGTCTAAAGCGGGCGATGAAGGTAAACTGTTCGGTTCAATCGGTGCCCGCGACATCGCTGATGCAGTGACTGCAGCTGGCGTTGAAGTGGCTAAGAGCGAAGTTCGTCTGCCGAACGGCGTTCTGCGCACTACCGGTGAGCATGAAGTAAGCTTCCAGGTTCACAGCGAAGTATTCGCGAAACTGAACGTGAAAGTAGTTGCTGGTTAATCTTTATTAACTGAGCACGACACAAACGCCGGCCCTGTGCCGGCGTTTTTGTTTTTGTGCCTTTCAATCGCCGCTGTTCACGTTACTGCGCGCGAATAAAGCTGCCGTCTGGCTGACGTGTAAACAGCACCGGACCGTTTGCGCCCTCCACCGTCAGACCTGTTACAGCCCCCTGCGCATCCTGACGGATTTTCACCTGCTGACCACTTTTCAGTGAGCTGAGTGGCTGATCGCTGCCTTCCACCCGCGCCATCGCAAACACATCATTGACCGGCAGACTATTATCACGAAACAGCTGCGCCAGCGTCTGACCGGAAGCGATGGTCAGATTGCGCCACTCGCCCTGAGAATCGGCTTTTGGCGTCTGCTGAGACGGTGAGGATGACGGCTGGCGGCTACTGTTGTTCTCATAAATATCCGCCTGCATCGGCACCTCTTTTTCCGTCTGGGGTGCGACCGGCTGCTCGACCGGATAGCGCAGCGTGCTGGCGGGCCAGAGAAACGCCACCAGCATCACCAGCAGTGCGGCCACAATGCCACGACGGTGCGGCGCAGGCAGCGGGTCCATCCAGCGAATGTGGTCGGTAAAATGCCAGATACGCTGAAGCCATGTCGGCAGGCGGGATGACGTGTCTGAAGCCATTCGGGGTTCCTCCTCTCCGGCAGGCTGCTTTAGCCTGCGTGCGGCCAGCCAGGTCTGCAGCCGGGATACAAGATGTTTTGCACGCATCCTGCGGCGTCGTGGGGCTATCTGGCCCATGTTTGCTCTCTTATTCGTGTGCTACAGAGGGGGTGATCCCCCCCGATAGTTATAGTATGGGCAATACCGGCGCGAAGTGCCTGCCAGCATTGATAAAATTGACGGCTCTATTGTTTCTCTTTCCCCGGCAAAAGTCATCTGCGATGCAGGGCATTTTACGCCAGCGGCCTGCGCTGCTATGCTGCCGGTTCGAATTTATCCGAGAGTGAAAGGAACGAAGATGACTACCCCTTCTTTCGACAGCGTCGAAGCACAAGCAAGTTACGGTATTGGTTTACAGGTTGGCCAGCAGTTGCTGGAATCTGGTCTGCAGGGTCTGCAACCAGAAGCACTGCTCGCGGGTCTGCGCGACGCGCTGGAAGGGAACTCGCCGGCCGTACCGGTTGATGTGGTTCATCGCGCACTGCGTGAAGTGCATGAACGCGCTGAAGGCGTGCGTCGTGAGCGCACCGAAGCCATGGCCGCAGAAGGTCAGGCGTTCCTGCAGGAACATGCGCAGCGTGAAGGCGTGAGCAGCACCGAATCAGGCCTGCAGTTCAGCGTGATTACGCAGGGCGAGGGTCCAATCCCATCACGTCAGGATCGCGTACGCGTTCACTACACCGGTAAACTGATCGACGGCAGCGTATTCGACAGCTCTGTTGCCCGTGGCGAACCAGCGGAATTCCCGGTAAGCGGCGTAATTCCAGGCTGGATTGAAGCGCTGACCCTGATGCCGGTTGGCTCAAAATGGGAACTGGTGATCCCACAGAACCTCGCGTATGGCGAGCGCGGTGCGGGTGCCTCTATCCCACCATTCAGCACCCTGATCTTCGAAGTCGAACTGCTGGAAATTCTGTAATTCCGGACGCTGCAACCCCCCCGGTTGCAGCGTTTTCTTCCGCCTTATTTCTGCTGTAAATTCACCTGCCACAGAGCAAAGCCGATCGCATCTGTCCCTTTGGGCTGAAGCGGATATTGCGCATGCTGCTTAATAAATCCGGTCGCTTTATCACCCGGTGCCGTTTCAAACTGAATGTCGAGCGGGGTGGATGAGGTAATCGGTGCCAGCCGCCAGTTATTGTCCGCCTTCGGCTGAACTTCACCGTGCGCTTTGGTTTCCGCGCTGATGTAGGCTGCAACCACGGAACGGTTCTCATCCGGCGAGGCAAAGGCAATGTATTTATCTCCGGTGCCGGCAAACTTGCCGCCGTAAGCGCGATAGTTATTGGTCGCCACCAGGAAGGTCGCCTGTGGATCGACGGGTTTACCCTGCCAGCTAAGCTGACGGATACGTGAGGCCTCAGGATGGATCAACTGACACTCTGCGTCGTAGCGCGCGGGCTGGGTCACATCAATCTGATAATTAACCCCGTCAATCACATCAAAGTTATAGGTGCGGAAATCCCAGTTGATCAGCGACTGCGTTTTCGTGCTGTGGGGATCGATCTGATTAAACTGGCCCGCTGAGCACTCCAGCCACTCTTTTACCTGCGCACCGGTGACTTTCATGACCACCAGGGTATTGGGATAAAGATAGAGATCGGCCGCGTTACGGAAGGTCAGCGCGCCTTTCTCCACTTCGACATAGCTGGCCGGATCGTTTTTACGTCCGCCCGCTTTAAACGGCGCAGCAGCAGAGAGCACCGGCAGGCGGCCCAGATCCGGATCGCCCTGAATGAAATGCTCCACGTAGGCGCGCTGGGCATTATTGACGATCTGTACCGTCGGATCGTCCTGTACCAGCGACAGGTAGCTGTACATCACATCGGCGGACTTGCCGATGGGCTTCGCCACAAACTCTCGCGTGGCGCGGTGATCGTCAGCCAGTACCTTCACCAGCGCCGGATCCTCTGCCGCCAGCGATTTCTTCGCTGCGGTATCGTAAATTGGCCGCGCCTGTGCTTTGCCGCTGCTCACCTGCCAGCGTCCGCCCTCATTGTTCAGCACCAGGTCAACCACGCCAAGGTGATCGCCCCACATGCCGGGCATCACCGCCGGAATACCGTTCAGGGTGCCGTTGGCGATATCTGCACCCTTGATGTCAGCAAACTCCTTGCCGGGGAAGACCGCATGCGCATGACCAAACAGGATGGCGTTAATGCCTTCCACCTGGCTGAGATAGTAAACCGAGTTCTCCGCCATCGTGTGATACGGCTCGCTGCTCAGGCCGGAGTGGGGAATAGCGATAATCAGATCGGCGCCCTGCGCGCGCATCTCAGGCACGTAGCGGCGAGCCGTTTCGGTGATGTCATCGACGCGTACCTTGCCCTGCAGGTTGGCTTTATCCCACACCATGATCTGCGGCGGCACAAAGCCGATATAACCTATCTTCAGGGTCTGCGTTTTGCCCTCGCGATCAACCACCGTGGTGGATTTGATGAGGTATGGGGTAAACAGCGGTTTGCCGCTCTTCACATCAATCACGTTGGCGTTCACATAGGGAAAGCGTGCGCCCGCCAGCGCTTTTTTCAGGTAGGGCAGGCCATAATTGAATTCATGATTGCCGAGGTTACCGACGCTGTAATCCAGCGTGTTGAGCGCCTTGTAGACCGGATGGATCTCGCCCTCACGTAATCCTTTGGCCGCCATGTAGTCACCCAGCGGGCTGCCCTGAATGATGTCGCCGTTATCGACCAGCAGGCTGTTTTTCACCTCCTGGCGTGCGGCGTGGATCAGCGTGGCGGTTCGCACCAGACCAAACTTCTCGGTTGGCGTGTCTTTGTAATAGTCGAAATCCATCATATTGCTGTGCAGATCAGTGGTTTCCAGTATCCGCAAATCCACCGTCGCCGCCTGGGTGGCGACGGAAACGCTCAGTGCCAGTAACATCATTCCGGGCTTAAACATGCTTGCTCCTGCTGCAAAATAAATAAGGATCTCAAAATAATGTAAAAGCATGACAGATAGTCATTTTAAATCGTGATGGGTATAACGTTTTGACGCATCGGTCAGCGACGGATTCTTAAACGATGGAGGCGTAGCGGCACAGGCGTGGCGATAAATGGGTAACTATGATATTGATATATCTATAAATTGAATCGCCGGAGTGCCTGTAAATGGGTACTTCAGGCGGAACTGCTAAAATGTCACTATCTGACGATGAGCTGATCCGGCAGCAGACAGACACAATGAGGTGAAAAATGTTAGAGCAAATCTGCCAACTGGCACGCGAAGCAGGCGACGCGATTATGCAGGTCTATAACGGTGCCGCGCCGCTTGACGTTTCTCACAAATCGGATGATTCGCCGGTGACCGCCGCGGATATCGCTGCACACGAGGTGATCCTCGCGGGCCTCAAAAAGTTAACGCCTGATCTCCCCGTGCTGTCAGAAGAAGATCCGCCAGCCTGGGAGGTGCGTCAGCACTGGCAGCGCTACTGGCTGGTCGATCCGCTGGATGGCACCAAAGAGTTCATCAAGCGTAACGGCGAATTTACCGTTAATATTGCGCTAATCGAAGCAGGCAAGCCGGTAATGGGCGTAGTCTATGCGCCGGTGCTGGGCGTGATGTATTCCGCTGCAGACGGCAAAGCGTGGAAAGAGGAGGGCGGTCAGCGTGAACAGATTCATGTCCGTGATGCGCGTCCTCCGCTGGTGGTGGTGAGCCGTTCACATGGCGACGACGATGAGATGAAAGAGTACCTGAAGCAGTTAGGTGAACATCAGACCGTCGCGACCGGATCCTCACTGAAGTTCTGCCTGGTGGCAGAAGGAAAAGCGCAGCTCTATCCCCGTTTCGGACCCACCAACATCTGGGATACCGGCGCGGGTCATGCCGTGGCGATGGCGGCGGGCGCGCATGTGCACGACTGGCAGGGTAAAACTCTGGACTACGCGCCGCGCGAATCCTTCCTTAATCCTGGCTTCCGCGTATCACTGTTTTAACGCTGTCTGAGCGCTCAGCCTGCTGAAGGCTGAAACCCCGGCGGGCGATGCTCTTCCCACCGGGGCTTCAGCGATTAATCCTTCAGCAGGGAGGTGACCAGCGTAATCACTTTTGTCACTTCATCCTGCGTCAGCGATCCATCCTTCACAAATTTCACCTTACCCTGCTTATCCAGCACCACAATGGCGGAACCGCCCGGCTGTAACTGCCAGGCATGCTGCACATTGCCCTTGCTGTCGACGACAAACTGCGACCACGGATATTGCTGCTTGTTGGTCTCGACGCTGCTACGCACAAACATGCCCGTACCGGGAATGGCATCATCTGTATTCACGATGGTGGTGGTCTGATAGCGATCATGCGGCAGCTTCGCGGCCTTAATCGCCTCGATCAATGCGGCATTCATCTCTTTAGCGGATGAGCGACCCGCGATGTGCTGAACCACGCGAACTTTTCCGCTGAGCTGCGCGCTATTCCAGTTTTTATAGCTAAACTTATCCTGCTGCAATAACAGCTCGCCTTTGTCGTTCACGCCAACGGCCGGTACCCGCATATCCTGCCTGAGGTCATGAGCCATCACGCTTGCCGGTATCAGTAAAGACAACGCTACAGCTGCCAGAATTATTCGCATTGCTATTTCCTTGAGTGATCAGACCAGTTAGTCATTTTACTGCAATAGTAAGCAGGGATGATGCGCCTGTCCTGGAAAGGTGTCAGGTTTGTTATGGCCGCCACAATTCCTTAACCAACGAAGGTTTATACTGTGTTGTGTGAGCCTGATAACAGAGTGTTCTGTAATGATGTGTCAATTCAGTAAAAAAAATCACTTTTAGGAACATTAGTAGGTTTGAGTGTTCTATAGTTATCGCGAATTCGCGCTTCATGGGCTGGAACCAAATTTGGAAACGGCGAAGCGTGCTTAAAAATGTACAGGAGTTAGTCAGTATGAAGATCTTCCAGCGCTATAATCCGCTACAAATAGCGAAATATGTAAAAACGCTGTTCAAAGGAAGGTTGTATATCAAGGACGTCGGCGCGTTCGAGTTCGACAAAGGGAAAGTATTAATCCCGCGCGTCAAAGACAAACAGCACCTGAGCGTGATGTCAGAAATTAACCGCCAGGTCGTTCGTCTCAAACTTGAGTTCAACTAATCATAAGGGCGCCGATGGCGCCCTTAGTGTCTGGCCAGTCAGGCCATTTTATTTGTCACTCTGAACCTGAGCAGTGCCAACAATTCTCACAGACTACGTCACATTCCGGTTGTTCCGCGCTGTCCGTTTCCAGACTGCCTGCAGCAATTACGCCTGCTGGGCCAGACTGCTGGTCATTCTACTCTTCTTCGCTTTTTGTCATGCTCAGCACCGGCGGTCGTTCATCGATGCGGGTGACCAGCAGCTGATCGATGCGATAGCTATCAATATCCACCACCTCGAACTTGTAGCCAGCAAACTTCACAAAATCGGTACGTTTCGGAATCTTACGCAACATATACATCATAAAGCCGCCGATGGTTTCGTAGTTGCCTGACTGCGGGAAATCATCAATGTCCAGCACGCGCATCACGTCATCAATCGGCGTACCGCCTTCAACCAGCCATGAATTCTCATCGCGCGCCACAATCTGCTCTTCCATACCCTGGCCAACCAGATCGCCCATCAGCGTGGTCATTACATCATTCAGGGTAATAATGCCCACAACCAGCGCATATTCGTTCATGATCACCGCGAAATCTTCTCCGGCGGTTTTAAAACTTTCCAGTGCTTCAGAGAGGGTCAGTGTGTCCGGCACGATCAGCGCCGAGCGAATCTGCAGGCCGCTGTTCAGCGCCATGCTCTGATTACCCAGCACGCGCAGCAGCAGCTCTTTGGAGTCGACATAGCCAACGATATGGTCGATATCGCCGCTGCAGACCAGAAACTTCGAGTGAGGATGCTGGGCGATTTTGGTTTTGAGGCTGGTCTCATCTTCGTGCAGATCAAACCAGACGATATTCTCACGTGAGGTCATGGAGGAGGGAACGGTACGTGACTCCAGCTCAAACACGTTTTCAATCAGCTCATGCTCCTGCTTACGCAGCACGCCAGCCAGCGCACCCGCTTCCACCACCGCGTAGATGTCGTCGGAGGTGATGTCATCTTTACGCACCATCGGCAGCTTGAAAATACGGAAGAAGACGTTAGCCAGGCCATTAAACAGAAACACCAACGGACGCATTATCAGCAGGCAGAAACGCATCGGGTTGATGATGCGCAGCGCGATGGTTTCCGGTGCGACCATGCCGACCCGCTTTGGGGTTAAGTCAGCAAACAGGATAAACAGGCTGGTGACGATGGTGAAGGAGCAGATAAAGCTGAGCTGCTCCGCCAGTTCCGGCGAGACAAACCGGTTAAACAGGCCGCTGAAAACCGGCGAAAACGCCGCATCGCCAACAATACCCCCCAGGATGGCGACGGCGTTGAGGCCAATCTGCACCACGGTGAAGAACATGCCCGGCGTTTCCTGCATTTTCAGCACGCGCTGCGCATTTACGTTGCCTTCATCGGCCAGCAGTTTCAGTTTGATCTTACGGGCGGCCGCCAGCGAGATCTCCGACAGAGAGAAAAAGGCACTGATTACGATCAGTAACAGAATGACAAGTAAGCTATCTAACATATGAGATCCAAAGGGTTATCCACTTGTCATTTTTGGCCTGGGCAGCGTGGGTAAGCGCAAACAGAGTTGGTTTATCCGTGAAACAAAGCTATCCGTGCCAAAAATGTCTGCGCCAGTTCGACAACAAACGACATGTCGGGGCAGAAATGAAAACAGGCGGCATGCCTGTGGTGGCCGATTATAGCAGGAGCGCTCATTGCGCCGCCAGAGGGCAAACCGCTGCTTAAGGGCGCATTAGCAGCCAGAGCGGCCGGTTACAGACTCGGATTTATCTGAGTGAGTCATATCGGACTGATCATTCCGACCCGCAGGAGTTGTATCGCTCACCCCATTTACCGACAATAGCCCCGTTATTTGACTTAGATGTCAGAGTTGCTCCGCCGTTTGCCATAAAGTGCGGCTATGATGAGGATGTTGCCGTTGCGGTAGTGCGGGCAAAGAAGATTAATAAGCGCCCCGCGGAAAAGGGGCCGGCATGATTAACAGGAGTACAGGTGCCACGATTTTATGTTTATTGCATGGCTGGCCTGCTGCTTGCCGCGCCCGCCCTTGAGGCGGCGACAGTGCGATTACAGGTAGACGGCTTATCCGGGGATCTGCAAAAGAATGTCAGAGCGCGTCTGTCCACCATCGGCAGCGATGAGGTCTCTAATGATGGCCGCTTTCGCGCGCGCGTTTCTGTTGCGATAAAAGAGGGGCTGCGCGCGCTCGGTTATTACGAGCCTACCATCGATTTCGAATCCCGCCCCGCGCCTGCGCAGGGTGGACGACCGGTATTAGTGGCACACGTAACGCCTGGTGAACCGGTAAAAATCGGCGGCAGCACGATTGTGGTCGAAGGCGATGCGCGCAATGACGCGGATTACAAAGCCTGGGTGAAGCAGGGACGCCCTGAAGTGGGCAGCCAGCTTAACCACGGGCAATATGACAAATTCAAAAGCGGCTTCTCTAATCTCGCACTGCGTAACGGCTATTTCGACGGCACGTTTAAAAAAAGCCAGCTTGGTGTCTCGGTTGAGCGGCGTGAAGCGTTCTGGGATATCGACTACGACAGTGGCGAACGCTATCGCTTCGGCGACGTTACTTTCCAGGGATCGCAAATTCGCGAAGAGTACCTGCAAAACCTGGTGCCGTTTAAAGAGGGGGACTACTACAGCTCCCGCGATTTAGCCGAGCTGAATCGCCGCCTCTCCGCTACCGGCTGGTTTAATTCGGTGGTGGTCGCGCCGGAATTCAGCAAGGGACGACAGACCAAAGTGCTGCCGCTGAGCGCAGTAATGTCACCCCGCACCGAAAACACCATTGAAACCGGCGTCGGCTATTCCACAGACGTCGGTCCGCGCCTGAAAGGGACCTGGAAAAAACCGTGGATCAACGACAGCGGCCACAGCCTGGCGGCCAGCGCCTACGTTTCCGCGCCGGAACAGCAGGTCGATCTCAGCTATAAAGTACCGCTGCTGAAAAGCCCGCTTGAGCAGTACTACACCTTCTCCGGCGGCCTGAAGCGCACCGACCTCAACGACACCAAAGCGGATACCACGACGCTTGCGATGTCGCGCAACTGGGACAGCAGCAGCGGCTGGCAGAAGGCGGTCAACCTGCGCTGGAGCCTGGATCACTTTACTCAGGGCAGCGTGACCAACACCACTATGCTGCTCTATCCTGGCGTCAGCGTAAACCGTACCCGTTCCCGTGGCGGCCTGATGCCGACCTGGGGCGATTCACAGCGCTATTCGGCAGACGTCTCTGATACCACCTGGGGTTCAGACGTCGACTTCCTGATCCTGCAGGCGCAAAACGTCTGGATCCGTACCCTTGGCGACAGTCATCGCTTTGTGGCACGTGGCAATCTGGGCTGGATCGAAACCAACGACTTCGACAAAGTGCCGCCGGATCTGCGCTTCTTTGCCGGTGGTGACCGCAGTATTCGTGGCTACAAATATAAAAACATTTCACCGCGCGATGATGACGGCAAACTCACCGGTGCGTCAAAACTCGCCACCGGATCGCTGGAATATCAGTACAACGTCACCGGGAAATGGTGGGGCGCGGTGTTTGTCGACTCGGGCGAAGCGGTTAACGACATCAAGCAAAGTAACGTCAAAACCGGTGCGGGCGTCGGCGTGCGCTGGTCTTCACCGGTTGGCCCAATCAAATTTGATATCGCCAGACCCATCGGGGATGACGAAGAGCATGGATTACAATTTTACGTAGGGCTGGGGCCAGAACTATGAAGCTGTGGAAAAAGGTCCTGATCGGCATTCTGATCTTTCTGGTCGTGCTGTTGGGTGGGGTGGCATTTTTAATCGGTACCACGCCTGGGCTGCATTTAGTACTGAAAGGTGCGTCGCGCTGGGTGCCGGGCCTGTCAATCAAACAGGTCGATGGGGGCTGGCGTAACCTGACCCTTAACGGTCTGCGTTACGAAATGCCCGGCGTCAGCGTTGATGCCGGGCAAATTCATCTGGCGGTGGATCTCAACTGCCTGCTGCACTCCTCCGTGTGCGTTAACGATGTCTCCCTGCGCGATATCAGCGTGGTGGTCGACAGCAAGAAAATGACGCCAGCGGCACCAGCGCCGGAAGAGGAGAGTGGCAACACTAACCTCAGCACGCCATACCCCATCACGCTGCGTCACTTTGGCCTGCACAATATCAATGTCAAAGTTGATGACACCGCAATATCGCTGCTCGACTTCACCACCGGCCTGCAGTGGCAGGATCGTGCGCTGACGCTGAACCCGACCCATATTCAAAGCCTGCTGATTGCGCTGCCGAAAGCGGCGAAAGTGGTCAATGACGAGGTGGTGGAGCCGAAAGTCCAGCAGCCACATCCCGCTGAAAAACCGCTGGGTGAAACGCTGCAGGCGATGTTTGCGCAACCCCTGCTGCCTGAGATGCCTGATTTCCGTCTGCCGCTGGATATTGAGGTGCAGCAGATTCTGGGTGAACAGCTGCGCATTACCGGCGACACCGATATTTCCGTCAGCCGGTTGCTGCTGAAAGCCAGAACCGCCGATCGTCAGATGCAGCTCAGCACGCTGGAGGTGGACTCGAACCTCGGCAACCTGAAGGGTAGCGGTCAGGCGACGCTGGCGGATAACTGGCCGGTCGATTTCTCCCTTAACGGCACAGTGAATACCGATCCGATTAAAGGCGAAAAGCTCGCGCTGAAACTTAATGGCGCGATGCGCGACGAGCTGAAGATGGGGCTGAACCTCTCCGGTCCGGTGAATGCGCAGCTGGACGCCACGACCCAGCTGGCGGTGGCGGGACTGCCGCTGTCACTGAAGCTGACCAGTCCGCAGTTACGCTGGCCGCTGACCGGTCCGGTAGCGTATCAGGCGGATAACCTGGACTATCAGTTCAAAGGCAAAGCCACCGACTATGTGATGTCGCTGCAGACTGCCGTGAAGGGTGAATCTGTACCACCGGCGACGATCTCGCTGACGGGTAAAGGCAACGTTGAGCAGTTCAGCCTCGACCGCCTGCGCGTGGCTGCGCTGCAGGGCAATATCGATCTCACCGCGCTGGTGGACTGGAGCAAGGCGATAAGCTGGCGCAGTGAGCTGACGCTGGCGGGAATTAATACCGCTAAACAGTATCCCGACTGGCCAGCAAGGCTGGATGGCAAAATCACCACCCGCGGCAGTCTGTATGGTGGCAGCTGGCAACTGAGCGTGCCGCAGCTACAGCTGAAAGGCAATGTGAAACAGAACGCCGTGACCGCTGATGGCTCCCTGACCGGTAACAGCTACAACCAGTGGACGGTGCCGGGCATTAAGCTGGCGCTGGGACGCAACCATCTGGATGTTAAAGGCGCGCTGGGCGACAGTCTGGATCTCGATGCCAGTATCGACGCACCCCAGCTCGACAATGCGCTGCCGGGTCTGGGCGGCGTCATCAACGGCACAATAAAAGCGCGGGGTACCCTGAAGGCACCGCAGCTGCTGGCCGATCTTAATGCCCGTGGTCTGCGCTGGCAGCAGATGCAGATCAATCGCGTCACCCTGAATGGCGACGTCCGTTCCGGCGAGCAGGTGGCGGGTAAACTGCAACTGCGCGTCGAGCAGCTGAAGCAGGATGCGCTGAACATCAGCCTGCTGACGCTGAACGCGGACGGCAATGAGCATCAGCATCAGCTGAAGCTCAATGTGCAGGGCAAACCGGTCTCTGGCCAGCTGGCGCTGAACGGCAGCTTTGATCGCCAGACGGAGCGCTGGAAAGGGTCGCTGAACGACACCCACTTTGATACGCCAGTCGGTGAGTGGCGTCTGACCCGCGCCATGGCCATCGACTATCTGAACAGCCGCCAGACGGCCACCATCGGCCCACACTGCTGGCAGAACCCCAATGCGCAAATTTGTGTGCCGGAGCCGGTTGAAGCGGGCCCGGCAGGCAAGGCGCATGTGGTGCTGAATCGCTTTGACCTGGCGATGGTGAAGCCGTTTATGCCGGATGCGACTCAGCTTAGCGGCCTGTTCAGCGGCGACGTGCGCGTCAACTGGACTGCCGATGGCAGCCTGCCGACCGGTACCGTGGCGCTGAAGGGCAACGGCGTGAAAGTGGTGCAGGATGTGCAGGGCAACAATCTGCCGATCGCCTTTGACACGCTGAACCTCAATGCCGCGCTGCGAAACGGGCGCGCCCAGCTCGACTGGCTGATCCGCATCGCCAATAACGGTCAGCTGGATGGCAACGTGCAGATCGACGATCCGCAAAACCGTCGCACGCTGGGCGGTAACGTCAACATCCGCAATGTCTCGCTGGCGATGCTCAATCCGGCACTGATGCAGGGCGAGAAGATCAAAGGCAGCCTGAACAGCAGCCTGCGCCTGGGTGGCAGCGTGCAGCAGCCGCAGGTATTTGGTCAGCTTGGCCTGACGGGTGTGGATGTGGATGGCAACTTTATGCCGGTTGATCTGACCAGTGCCAACCTGAATCTGGTATTTAACGGCATGAGCTCCACCCTGAACGGGCTGGTGCAGACCGGGCAGGGCAATATCAACCTCAGCGGTAACGCAGACTGGAGCCAGCTCGACAACTGGCGTGCGCGCATTGCGGCGCAGGGCAGCCGGGTTCGCGTGACCGTGCCGCCGATGGTGCGCATGGATGTCTCGCCGGATCTGGTGTTTGAAGCGACGCCAGCGGCCTTTAACCTTGATGGCCGGGTCGATATTCCATGGGCGCGCATCACGGTGCAGGAAGTGCCGGAAAGCGCCACTGGCGTCTCGTCGGATGAGGTGTTGCTGGATAAACAGCTGAAGCCGATCGCACCGCAAACCGCCGCGATTCCAATTAACAGCAATCTGGTGATCCACGTCGGCAACGATGTGCGGCTCTCTGCGTTTGGCCTGAAAGCGAAGCTGAATGGCGATTTGAAAATGGTGCAGGATAAGTCAGGACTCGGCCTGAACGGTCAGATCAACATTCCGTCCGGTCGCTTCCACGCTTATGGTCAGGATCTGATCGTGCGTAAAGGCGAGCTGCAGTTTGCCGGTCCGCCGGATCAGCCTTACGTCAACCTGGAAGCCATCCGTAACCCGGATGCTACCGAAGATGGCGTCACCGCGGGTCTGCGCGTCACCGGCCTGGCGGACGAGCCAAAAGCGGAAGTCTTCTCCGATCCGGCGATGTCGCAACAGGAAGCGCTTTCCTATCTGCTGCGCGGTCAGGGATTGGGCAGCGACGGCGACAGTAACGCCCTCACTTCAGCACTTGTTGGCTTAGGGGTTGCACAAAGTGGGCAGGTTGTGGGTAAAATCGGGGAGACATTCGGTGTCAGCAATCTCGCTGTTGATACTGCCGGTGTTGGCGACAGCCAGCAGGTGCAGGTCAGCGGCTATGTGCTACCGGGTCTGCAGGTAAAATACGGTGTTGGCATATTTGATTCACTGGCGACGTTAACCTTGCGTTACCGCCTGATGCCTAAACTCTATCTGGAAGCCGTGTCCGGTGTGGATCAGGCTCTCGATTTGCTCTATCAGTTTGAGTTTTAGCAATGCGAATAATTGTCTACGGCAGTTTACGGCGCAAACAGGGAAACAGTCACTGGATGACGAATGCGCAGTGGCTGGGTGATCACCAGATTGAAGGCTTTGAGCTTTACAGTCTGGGCCATTATCCCGGCGTGATTGAGGGCAATGGAGCGGTACATTGTGAGGTGTACCGCATTGATGCCTCAACCCTTGCGGAGCTGGATGCGCTTCGCACCAAAGGGGGAGAGTACAAACGTTATCTGACTCAGACGCCGTTTGGCAGTGCATGGCTTTATGTCTATCAACGCTCAGTGGCAGGACGCCAGCGCATCATGAGTGGTGACTGGCTGAAGCGCGATGAGGAGCCAGAGGCCTGAACAAAAACACCGTCCATCCGGACGGTGTTTTTTTTTCGACTCACAAACCGGCAGCAGAATTACTTCTTCTGTGCGCGCTCGTAAGAGGAGATGATTTCAGCTTTAGCGGCTTCGGCATTATCCCAGCCATCCACTTTCACCCATTTGCCTTTTTCCAGATCTTTGTAGTGCTCAAAGAAGTGGGTGATCTGTGCACGCAGCAGTTCTGGCAGGTCGTTCACATCTTTGATGTGATCGTACTCTTTAGAGAGTTTGGTGTGCGGAACGGCAACCAGTTTGGCATCTTCGCCAGACTCGTCGGTCATTTTCAGCACGCCAACCGGACGGCAGCGGATCACTGAGCCTGGAACCAGTGGATACGGGGTCGGAACCAGTACGTCAACCGGATCACCATCCAGAGAAAGGGTATGGTTGATGTAGCCGTAGTTGCACGGATAGAACATGGCGGTAGACATGAAACGGTCTACAAACAGGGCACCAGACTCTTTATCAACTTCATATTTGATCGGATCAGCATTCGCTGGGATCTCAATGACAACGTAGATATCTTCTGGCAGGTCTTTACCTGCTGGCACCTGGTTCAAACTCATCTGGCATTCCTTCAGTAGTCGTATGTTGAGTGTCGGCTATTATAGCCAACTGACTCTGAAAGTATGCCCCCTTTTTGGCGTTTCGGAATGCGCCCAAACGCTACTTAGCCGCCACAAACAGCGAAACAATGCCTGCGGCAATCAGTGGTCCTACCGGCACCCCACGGAAGAACGCCACGCCAATCACCGTACCAATCAGCAGACCACCAATCACCGAAGGCTGGACGCTCATAAAGTTCACGCCACGGCCGCCCAGCCAGGCGACAAAGATCCCCACCAGAATCGCCACAATCGACTTCCAGTTAGCAAACGACTTGATCAGCGCAGAAGCGGGCAGTGAGCCGCTTGCCAGCGGGGCCATCACCGCCACGGTAAGAATAATGATGCCTAAGGTAATGCCCTGTTTTTCTACGTAGGGGAAGAACTGAGCCAGCGGGGTAATTTTAATCGCCAGCAGCACCAGAATTGAAATCGTGACCGCGTTGTTGTGAACGAAATAACTCAGTACGGCGAGGCAAATCAGAATGATGGTCGAGGCGTAAGCAGCCATGGTTTCTCCCTGAAGGTTAATGAGCGCGCTGACTTCAGTCAGCGCAAAAGCCGGTTATCGATCAGCAGTCATCGGGGTTAGCACAGCTGCCTTTACCAAGTGACTGCAACATCAGTGCCTGATTGCGCACCAGGCTCAGGCTCTGAGCGCTCAGCGCCACGCTGCCCAGCGAGCCTTGTGTACTGAGCTGGCTGCGGCTCGCCTCAAGCCAGCTGTCGCGGTAGCTCAGCCAGGCGCGTTGCGCGGCACGCAGTTTGTTTTTAGGTTCGCCGGAGAGGGTTTTCATCAGTTTGTTGTACTGCTTATTCATCTCCTGATCCCAGGCCCGATTGGCCGCAGCGTAGCACTGGTTCATGGCAAGGGTAGTCGAGGCGTCATTGAGGCAGCGATCGGGCGAGGCGTCTGTCGGCAGATCCTCTGCCAGCGCCGCTGTGCTGAGGCACAGCAGCATCAGAAGTAATCCTGGTTTCATTCTTTTCTCCGGATAACGGATAAGCGGCGATTAGCTTGATGGATGTTCCCGTGATGATCAAGTTGTTAACACTAATCAGGGTTAAAGTTTCGCGCCGTTACTGCCGATACTTCATCCGTTTTAGGGCCGCTGGAAAATTTGCCTTTTCACATACACGGAAACTATCTGGATGAAACAGTTATCACTTCGCACGGGGTTGCTGGCATTGCTGGCATTTATGACACTGCTGCTGTTGGCGGTGAGTTTTATGGGTATCGTGGCAATTAACAAAGGGAATCGCTCGCTGGATGTGATCAACCGCATTCAGGGGATCGAGCTGAACAGTCTTTACCAGAGCAATGCCGATCTGATGCGGGCCCGCGCTAACGCCGCGCTGGCGGTGCGTAAAATTGAAATTGGTTTACTGGAAGAGGGGGCGGCAGTAACAAAACTGTCGCACGCGGATGTGGTCTCATCACAGGAAAGCCTGAAGCGCTTTGTGGACGCCGGAACGGTGACGGCACACGGCAAAAAGCTGGCCGATGCGGTTTCGGCCAGTTACAAAGCCTATCTCGACCAGGGTATCAAACCGATGATGAACGCCCTGGATAAGCAATATACCGACGAGTATTACCAGCTGCTGGAAGGCAACCTGGCGACGCTGGCAGCCAGCTACAACAAGGCCGTCACGGACTTCAGCCAGCTGGCCGATCAGATCACCCAGGCCCAGCTGGCGCAGGCGGCCTATAACGAAACCAAAATGAAAATCCTGATCGCCGTGGCGGTGGTATTAACACTGCTGCTGCTGGTGCTCGCCTGGCAACTGCTGCGTAGGATGCTGCTGCAGCCGCTGAACCTGGCCATTCTCCATCTTGAGCAGGTCGCGGCGGGCGACCTCTCGCAGGCGCTGCCACCGTCGGGCAACAATGAGCTGGGGCGGCTTAATCATGCGCTCGCCGGGATGCAGCAGTCGTTGCGTACCTCGGTGAGTCAGGTGCGCGAAGCGAGTATGCAGATCGACATCGGCAGCCGTGAACTGGCCGCGGGCAACGTCAATCTGTCGCAGCGTACCGAAGAGTCCGCCGCCTCGCTGGAGCAGACTGCCGCCAGCATGGAGCAGCTCACGGCAACCGTGCGGCTTAACGCCAGCAATGCCCAGCAGGCGCACCAGCTGGCTAACGCGGTCTCTGATACTGCCGATCGCGGCGCGGAGGTAGTCTGCTACGTGATGGAAAAAATGCATGAGATTACCGACAGTGCCAATCGTATCGGCGACATTCTTGGCGTGATTGATGGTATCGCCTTCCAGACCAACATTCTGGCGCTCAACGCCGCCGTTGAAGCGGCGCGCGCAGGCGAACAGGGCCGTGGCTTTGCGGTAGTGGCAAATGAAGTGCGCACGCTGGCACAGCGCAGCGCTAACGCGGCCAAAGAGATCCGTACGCTGATTAGTGATTCACAGTCGAGGGTGAAAGAGGGCAGCGAGATGGCGACGCGGGCCGGGGAAACCATGGATGAGATTTCTGGTGAGGTCATGCGCGTAACGGCACTGATGAAAGAGATTTCGATGGCCTCCGACGAACAGAGCCGTGGCATTGAGCAGGTCAATCTGGCGGTCACACAGATGGATGCGGCGGCGCAGCAGAACGCGGCGCTGGTGGAGCAGGCCACCGCCGCGACCCAGTCGCTGGAAGCGCAGTCCGATCAGCTTCAGGCAACCATGGCGCAGTTCAGGTTGCAGACGGCGTAAAAACAGCAAGGGCGCGAAAATCGCGCCCTTGCTTTTTATATGACTTTTTATACCCCTGCCGGATTAACCCTGACGGCAATCCGGGAACTCGGCCAGGAAACGCTCAACGTCGTTCACCATCGCCTCGTTACCGCAGTAGAACGGGCAGCGCTGATGCAGCGTGACCGGTGGAATATCCAGAATACGCTTCTGACCGTCGCTGGCTTTACCGCCCGCCTGCTCTGCCAGGAACGCCATCGGGTTGCACTCATACAGCAGACGCAGCTTACCCTGAGGATGGCTGGCGGTGCTTGGATAGAGGTAGATGCCGCCTTTCAGCAGGTTACGATGGAAATCCGCGACCAGCGATCCGATGTAACGTGAGGTATAAGGACGGTGCGTTGGCAGATCCTCTTCCTGACAGAACTTCAGATATTTCTTCACACCCTGCGGGAAACGAATGTAGTTACCTTCGTTAATGGAATAGGTGTAACCCGTTGGTGGATAGGTCATACGTTCGTGACTGAGGCAGAACACACCCAGAGACGGATCGTAAGTAAACGCATGCACGCCTGCACCGGTGGTATAAACCATCATGGTGGAGGAGCCGTAAACCACGTAACCGGCAGCGACCTGCTTGTTGCCCGGCTGCATGAAGTCCGCTTCAACAACTGGCGTACCCGGTTCGCTGACGCGGCGGTAGATAGAGAAAATAGTGCCGACGGAAACGTTAACGTCAATGTTAGAAGAACCATCCAGTGGATCCATTAACACCACGTACTTACCGTTTTCTTCACCTTCAAAGATCACAAACTCGTCTTCTTCCTCAGAAGCGATACCGGCGACGATGCCGCGTGCTTTCAGTGCTGCCTTCAGTTTCTCGTTGGCAAACAGATCAAGTTTCATCTGCTGCTCACCCTGAATATTCTCGACGCCGCTGGCACCCAGAATATCCACTAAACCGGCTTTGTTGATATCGCGGTGGATGATTTTGGCACCCAGCTTAATAGCGGAAATCAGCGCTGTCAGTTCACCTGTAGCGTGCGGAAAGTCATGCTGCTTCTCGACGATAAATTCGCCCAACGTTTTCATAACACATTCCCTGAATCTTCGATGGAGTGGCAGCACGCGTAACAGTCTGCCAACGGATGCGTACGCAGTTTAGCCGATTGAACTTCAAAAACCATAGTCCTAATCCGTTTCTTCCATCTGCGAGCGGCGTTACACTGTGCGCCGAACTTTTGAGTAATGGATCACGTAATGCGCATTCACATCCTCGGGATTTGTGGCACTTTTATGGGCGGTCTGGCGATGCTGGCCCGTTCACTTGGTCATCAGGTGACCGGGTCAGACGCCAACGTTTACCCACCTATGAGTACTCTGCTTGAACAGCAAGGTATTGAATTAACAGAAGGTTACGACGCCAGTCAGCTTGACCCGGTGCCTGACCTGGTGATAATCGGCAACGCGATGACGCGGGGTAATCCTTGCGTGGAAGCGGTGCTGGAACGCAACATTCCTTACCTCTCTGGCCCGCAGTGGCTGCACGATTTCGTGCTGCGCGATCGCTGGGTGCTGGCGGTCGCGGGAACCCACGGCAAAACCACCACAGCCGGCATGGCAGCGTGGATTCTCGAGGCCTGCGGCCTTGAGCCAGGCTTTATTATTGGTGGTGTGCCCGGAAACTTCGATGTCTCGGCAAAATTAGGAAAAAGTCCATTCTTTGTGATTGAGGCGGATGAGTACGACTGCGCGTTTTTCGATAAGCGTTCCAAGTTTGTCCATTACTGCCCACGTACGCTGATCCTCAATAATCTTGAGTTTGATCACGCCGATATCTTTGACGATCTGCGCGCGATCCAGAAGCAGTTCCACCATCTGGTGCGGATCGTACCGGGCCAGGGCAAGATCCTGCTGCCGGAACATGATCCTAACCTCAAACAGGTGATGGCGATGGGTTGCTGGAGCGAACAGGAGAACGTCGGCGAGCACGGGCGCTGGCAGGCGAAGAAGCTCACCAACGATGCGTCTCACTGGGAAATCTGGCTCGACGGCGAAAAAGTCGGGGAAGTGAACTGGGCGCTGGTGGGTGAACACAATATGCACAACGGGCTGATGGCGATTGCTGCCGCGCGCCATGTGGGTGTGAAGCCGGAAGATGCAGGCCAGGCGCTGAACAGCTTTATCAATGCGCGTCGACGGCTGGAGCTGCGCGGCGAAGTGAACAGCATCAAAGTCTATGATGACTTCGCCCACCATCCGACCGCGATTCTGGCGACGCTGGCTGCCCTGCGCAGCAAAGTTGGCGGCAGAGCGCGTATCCTGGCTGTGCTGGAGCCACGCTCTAATACCATGAAGATGGGCGTCAGCAAGAACGATCTGGCACCGTCGCTGGCGCGTGCTGATGAGGTCTTTCTGTTCCAGCCGCACCATATTCCGTGGCAGGTATCAGATGTTGCAGAAGCGTGCATTCCGCCTGCGCACTGGAGCGCGGATATCGATACCCTGGTGGAAATGGTGGCCAAAGCCGCTCAGCCAGGCGACACGATTCTGGTCATGAGCAACGGCGGGTTTGGTGGCATCCACCAGAAGCTGCTGGACAGGCTGGCATAATGTCACAGGCGCCCGTTTCGGGCGCTTTTTTTTTAAAAGCATTATCTCCGGAAATATTATTCCCTCAATAAATCCCGCATATTTTTGAATTCGATCTACTCACTCTTCCTGCCGTTGCCATATTTTTCTTATTAGTGTCTGAAACAGAAAGGCCGCTCTCGCCGGTTATTTCTAGCATCATCCCTGTAGTGACTGAGGAATAATAATTAACGCGTTAAAGTTAAAGGAATAAATAACAGATTCTCTTTATGCGCGATCTTATATTGATGAGGATTTTAAATATAAGTTAACTATGGGTTAAACGAATGAGTTCGGATAATTCATTGCTCTGATTACCACTAATAAGGATGTTCATATGGGAAATAATAATTCATTGTCGTTTTTGCTGGGCGCCGCGTTGTTATGCAGTTCTGCTGCGGCGCTGGCCACGGCCACCGTTGATTACCGGCATGAGTACCGCCTTCGCGACCGCACGCACTACGACAAGCTGGGTCTGAGCACCACGCTGCCGGACAATATGTTTCTCGGGGTCGAAACCAAATTCAAAACCGGCGGCGCCGATCCAAAAGACAAATATTATAACGACACCGTGTTAAACGTAGTGGAGGTGACCTTTCTTAAGTCGTATTACTGGGGAACTGGACAGTGTCGCCTTTTATTCAGCCAGAATTTAACTCCTCGCGCACTGAATGGAAATTTGGTGTGGCACCCTGGTATAAATTTAATGATCGCTGGTCTCTCGGTGGCCTTTATCGTCTTGAGCTGACCGATTATGCGCATGACGATCAATGCCGCACCGGCGGTATTGATTATTGCGATACTGACCGGCATCGCACTGCCAACCGTTTTGATCTCTATCTGCGAAATAAAAGCGATCGGCTGACCACCACCTATAAGCTGGTGTATAAGCACGCGGATGCGAAACTCTTTGCCAATAAACATGACGATTACGAACAGGAGTTACAGTTCGATTATGCGCTTGGCAACGATCGCGTCTGGGTGCCTTACGTCACCTTTGGCGATATCGGACGTTCTGCGACATCGAGCGAACGCCAGCTGCGGCTGCGCACCGGTATTCTCTATATCTATCGATAAATGCGCTGCCGGGAGGCGGGCGAGGCTGCCCGCCATGGCGTTACTTCGCTTCGGCCAGTTCGCGCAGATACTGGAAAATCTGACGGGCAGACTTCGGCGGCTTGCTGCCCGCTTTCTCTTTTTGCGCGTTACGGATCATGCTGCGTAACTGCTGACGATCGGCATCGGGATAAAGCGCAATCACGTCGCCCATCGCTTCATCACCCTGTTCAATCAGACGATCGCGCAGCATTTCCAGTTTATGGAACAGCGCAACCTGCTGGTTATGGCGATTATTGAGCTTATCCAGCGCAACGCGGATCGGCTCCACATCAATACTGCGCAGCAGTTTACCGATCAGCTGCAGCTGACGACGGCGACCCTCTTTCTTGATGCGCTGTGCCAGTTCCACTTCAGTACGCAGGCGCTCATCCAGCGGGATTTTATCCAGCGAGTTTTTACCCAGATCAACCAGTTCAGCACCCAGGCGCTTTAACTCTTCTGCATCGCGTTTAATTTCACTCTTACTGACCCAGATAATCTCTTCATCTTCTTCTTCGTCATTATCTGGCACATCGTCGAGCCACTCATCGGGCTGTTTGGTCATTTCCGGGCTCCCAAAAAAAAGAGGCTAATCCTACCAGTTTATCGGGTGACTGCGAAATTGTTCTCTGACTCTGATAGACTCAAATCATTCACACATAAGATTAGACGGCAGGTCGATGAACGTATCTACTCAGGTTGCAGAACAGCGAAAAGTACTGGAGCAGGCCATTGCGCAGGCACTTGAACTGGCTAAAGCAAGCACTGACAGCGCGGAAGTGGCAGTCAGTAAAACCACCGGCATCGGGGTCAGCACCCGCTATGGCGAAGTGGAAAACGTCGAATTCAACAGCGACGGTGCGCTGGGCATCACCGTCTATCATCAGAATCGTAAAGGCAGCGCCTCATCGACCGACCTCAGCCCGGACGCGATCAAACGCACCGTGCAGGCGGCGATTGATATTGCGCGCTATACCTCGCCCGATCCCTTTGCCGGTCCGGCCGACGCAGAGCTGCTGGCCTATGATGCGCCAGACCTGGATCTCTACCATCCTTGGGAGATTGATGCTGACCGCGCCATTGAACTGGCTGCGCAGGCGGAACAGGCATCACTGCGCGCCGACAAGCGTATTACCAACACTGAAGGTGGCAGCTTCAACAGCCACGTCGGCATCAAAGTCTTTGGCAACAGCCACGGTATGTTACAGAGCTACTGCTCAAGCCGTCACTCGCTCTCCAGCAGCGTGATTGCCGAGCAGGATGGTAATATGGAGCGCGACTACGCCTACACCATTGGGCGCGCGTTTGAAGATTTGAAGAGCCCGGAGTGGGTCGGTGCAGAGTGCGCGCGCCGCACGCTCTCCCGTCTGGCACCGCGTAAACTTCCGACCATGAAAGCCCCGGTGATTTTCGCCTCAGAAGTGGCAACCGGCTTATTTGGTCATCTGGTTGGCGCGATCAGCGGCGGCAACGTTTACCGTAAATCGACCTTCCTGCTGGATTCTATGGGTCAGCAGATCCTGCCGGAGTGGCTCACCATCAATGAACAGCCGCATCTGCTGAAAGGGCTCGCCTCCACGCCATTCGACAGCGAAGGGGTGCGTACCCAGGCGCGCGACATCATCAAAGATGGCGTGCTGCAGACCTGGCTGTTAACCAGCTACTCAGCCCGTAAACTGGGCCTGACCAGCACCGGTCACGCTGGCGGCATTCATAACTGGCGCATTGCGGGCCAGGGCCACAGCTTTGACGACCTGCTGAAGCAGATGGGCACCGGGTTAGTGGTGACCGAACTGATGGGACAGGGGGTCAGCGCCATTACCGGTGATTACTCACGCGGTGCGGCCGGGTTCTGGGTCGAGAATGGCGTTATTCAGTACCCGGTCAGCGAAGTGACTATCGCCGGAAATCTCAAAGAGATGTGGCGCAATATGGTGACCATCGGTGACGATATTGAAACCCGCAGCAATATCCAGTGCGGTTCAGTGTTACTGCCTGAGATGAAGATAGCGGGACAATAAAGATGGATTCCTGAAGCAGCCGGTTGGCTGCTTTTTTTTCATCACAATAAAAAGGAAGTAATGATGCGTAAGCATGTGATTGCAATGTTGTCGGCTTCTCTGTTGTTCTCCAGCGTCAGTCTCTATGCGGCGGATCTGGAGCAGGATATGGATACACTGAATGCGAACCTGAAAATCGTCAAAAAAAGTGACAATGCCCAGGAGATGCAGCAGGCGTTAACCAAAATGCGTGCCGCAGCGCAGGATGCACGACAGGGCACGCCGGATAAGCTGGAAGGCCAGCCGGCTGACAGCCCACAGGTGAAAGATTTCCATGCCGGTATCGACTCACTGATCGCGCAGATCGATGTGGTCAGCGCGCTGGCGAAAGCCAACAATGTGGACGGGGCGAAACGCGAAGCAGCGAAGTTCGACGACATCCGCAATACCAACCATAAGAAATTCCGTTAATCAGATCGCCGGCCAGCCAGGCCGGCGGTTTTTTACCATCACTTCTGCTTATCACCGCACCCTGAACCCCCGCGCGTCCGGCTTGTCGCCGCACAACATCACCGTCTTTCACGTTTAAATCCATCAAATTATGCATTCTGCGACGCGTGTCGCACTAAGCATGCAGCCTGCGATCTGACGCACAACCTTCACTTCAATTTCCACTTGCTGCTGGAAATGTTGCCTCTCCACAGTCGGGGCGATGACCGCTAATTTGTTTTTAACGCGAATTATCCGGTTTAACAGGAGTAGCAAGGTGAGTAATAACGGCGTCCCGGTGTATGAAGCGGCACCTGAGAAAGTGCAACAGCTGGCTGACAGCGTGATGACGCAGATTGCTGCGATCTATCAGCAGCAGGGTATTCAGCCCAATGCGGTTCAGCAGCAGATGCTGCAATCGCATGTCGGTGCCATGGCGTCACGCTCGCTGAGCGGTGAGCCGCTGCCGGAAGTGGAAGCGGAGCTGTTTGAAGATATTCCGCCGGAAACGTTAGCGCTGGCGCAGCAGGTCGTCGATCTGTTTGGCAATCTGCCCCGCGAAGAGGCCTGGCTGCTGTCAGTGCATATTGAAGTCGCGCGATCAAACAACCAGAGAGGAACATAAGATGGTAACAGTAGTGATTGGTGATCGTTTAGGTAAAGGACAGAAAGTGGCGGCGGGCATCGAAAAAGCGGGTGGCCGTGCCGTCGTGGTGCCAGGTGTCGCCGCTGACATGAAACTGGGTGACGTGATGAAGGCGGAAAACGCCGATTTCGGCATCTCGTTCTGCGGCAGCGGCGGCGCCGGTGCTATCACCGCTCAGAACAAATATGGCTACAAAGCAAAGCATGGCATGCGTTCTGTCGACGAAGGCGTCACCGCCATCAATGAAGGTGCCACGGTGCTGGGCTTCGGCTTTATGGATAAAGAAGAGTTAGGCGAGCGGCTGGTGCAGGCCTGGAACAAGAAGCACGGCAGCTGATTATGAAAGAACAATACGTTACCCAGGTGACGGTCGAGGGCAAAGGCGACACCAAAGCGAAAGCCTTTGCCGATGCCCTGAGTCGTGTGCAGAACCAGGTTCTGCGCGCGACGCAAAAAATTCTGCTGCGCATTGAACCTCAGGATGTCCGGGTGCTGCGCGCGCAGGAGAGCGTCAAAACCGAGAAGTTTCTCTTCTTCTTTCTGGCGCGCCAACGGCGGAGCTTCAGCGTCACGCTGGAGATCACCGTCAGCGTCACCGTTTTCGACACCGAACAGGTGGCGTTCACGGCGGCATCGTAAAACAGAGCCTGTTAACGCCAGCCAGCCGTTTGCCCGATGCTCTGCTGTCGCGACATTGCGATGATCAGGCGTGGGCGATGCGGCGGCGTGCGATTGGGCAGGTAAAAACGACAACAAGGTACAACAACATGTTTTTAATCATTTTGTTTAAGTCGTTGATCATTGGCGGGCTGGTAGGGGTCGGCGTCGGTGCGGGTGCGGCGCGCATGTTCCACGCGCCAACCACTCAGGGCATGGGCGCTTTCCGTACGCTGGGCGAGCTGAACTCGTGCGAGGGCGATCCGGCATCCCACTTCTCCTTTGGTCTTGGCTTCTTTTTCAATGCCTGGGCATCGTCTGTCGCAGCCGGTTCATTCACTCAGGATGTGGATCATCGCATCATTCCAAACTGGGGTGCGGCCGCCTTGATGGTGAAGAATCGTAATGTGGCGGAGACGCTGCACGATCCGAAAAAAATGGCCATCGCCTGCGGCATCATCGGCATGATCGTGGTCGCCTTCCTCAACTCCACCGCCTCGGCTGTTCCGGCTGCGCTGCAGGTCACGGCAGTCAAAGTGCTGGTGCCCGCCGCTAACCTGCTGGTGAACACCGTCATGCCGGTGATCTTCTGGCTGGCGGCGATCGACGCGGGCAGAAAGTCAGGCTTCTGGGCCACCATTTTTGGCGGTCTGGCGCAGCTGATCATGGGCAACGCCGTGCCGGGACTGGTGCTGGGTATCCTGATCGGTAAAGGCGTGGAAGAGAGCGGCTGGAACCGGGTCACCAAAGTCATGATGACCGCCATCGTGCTGCTGTTTGTGCTGAGCGGTTTCTTCCGTGGTTTCGATATAAAGCTGCTGCAGTCCTTCCAGCTCGGCATTCCCGGCTGGCTCGACATGATCCATAACTCAGTCAGCGGCAAATAAGAGGCGATGCGATGAACGAAAATAAAGGCTTCTGGTACGCCGACTGGTCTTTCCCGATCTTTGTTGGCCTGCTCTCTTCTGGCGTCTTTGCCGGGACACACATGTATTACCTCTATGGCATCGGCGCGTTCAACGAAGTGGCGTTTGTGTCGATGCTGCGCGCAGGCATGGAGACCGGCGTCTACGGCGCGGTCGCCGCCTTTGGTGCCAGCTTCCTGTTCGCCCGTATCATCGAAGGCTCACTGGTGGGCATTCTGGATATCGGCGGGGCGATTCAGACCGGCGTCGGGCTGGGCGTTCCGGCACTGCTGCTGGGTGCGGGCATTGTCTTCCCGGTGGCGAACTTCGCTGCCTCGCTGGCGACGGGCCTGGTGATTGGTGTGGCGATTGGCTACCTGATTATTCTGGCGCGTAAATTCACCATCAATCAGAGCGACTCAACCTACGGCGCAGACGTGATGATGGGTGCGGGTAATGCCTCGGGGCGCTTTCTGGGGCCGCTGATCATCCTGTCAGCCATGGCGGCATCCATTCCGATTGGCCTGGGTTCGCTGCTGGGCGCGCTGCTCTTCTATCTCTGGAACAAGCCCATTACCGGCGGCGCCATCCTCGGCGCGATGATCCTTGGGGCACTGTTTCCGATTGCTCTCTGATCTCACCGGCAGCCCGGCAGCGGGCTGCCGTTAAGGAGAAACCATGTACGACTTGATTATTCGCGGTGCGCGTCTCAGCGATGAGCAGGTGGTCGACATTGCGCTGCAGGATGGCCGTATCGCCGCCATAGGCAAGGTGCAGGGTAACGCGCAGCACGAGCGCGATCTGGCTGGCCGTTACTACCTCAGCGCAGGCTGGATCGACTCCCACGTTCACTGCTATCCCAAATCACCAATTTATCATGATGAAGCGGATGCGATTGGCGTAGCGCATGGCGTCACCACGGTTGTCGATGCGGGCAGCACCGGCGCAGAGCACATTGATGACTTTTACCGGCTGACTCGCGCGGCACAGACCCAGGTTTATGCGCTGATCAATATCGCCCGCACCGGTATCGTCACCCAGAATGAGCTGGCTGACATGACGCAGATAGATGGCGAGGCGGTGCAGCAGGCGGTGGCGCGGCTGCCCGATTTTATTGTCGGCCTCAAGGCGCGCATCAGCAGCAGCGTGGTGGGCGAGAATGGTGTGCAGCCGCTGATTAAAGCGAAGGCGATCCAGCAGGAAACCGGCGGTCTGCCGCTGATGGTTCACATTGGCAATAATCCGCCCAATCTCGACCAGATTGCGGATCTGCTCACCACGGGTGACATCATCACGCACTGCTTTAACGGCAAACCCAACCGTATCCTGACGCCGCAGGGCGAACTCAAAGCGGCGGTAAAACAGGCTATCGCGCGTGGCGTCAAACTCGATGTCGGCCACGGCAGTGCCAGCTTCAGCTTTGAAGTCGCCCGCGCGGCGATTGCGCAGGGCATTCTGCCCGACACCATCAGCTCTGACATCTACTGCCGCAATCGTCTGGCCGGACCGGTTCACAACCTGGCGCATGTGATGTCGAAATTTTTCAGTGTCGGTATGACCCTGCCGCAGGTGATTGACTGCGTAACGGTCAATGCGGCGGCAGGACTGCGCCTGCAGCGCAAAGGCCAGCTGAAAGTGGGCTACGACGCCGATCTGACGGTGTTTAGCGTCAAAGAGGAAACCCGGCCATTCATCGATTCAGAAGGTGAACAGGTCGCAGGTGAGAAGCATCTGGTCCCGCTGGCGGCCGTCGTTGCTGGTACGTGGATCGCGACTGAAGAAGGAATAGCGCATGACCTCGGTATATGAAAAGTATGGCCTGAAGCCGGTGATTAATGCCTCTGGCCGTATGACGATCCTCGGCGTCTCTACGCCATCGAGTGAGGTGATCGATACGGTGAAATATGGCCTCGATCACTACTTCGAAATGAAAGATTTGGTGGATAAGACCGGTGCTTATATCGCCGGTCTGCTGAAGGTGGAGAACGCGCTGGTGGTCTCCTGCGCCTCGGCCGGTATCGCCCAGAGCGTGGCGGCGGTGATTGTGAAAGACAACGACTGGCTGGTGGATAACCTGCATGCCGCGCCGCTGACCGTCCCGCATCAGATTGTGGTGCCGAAAGGGCACAACGTGAACTATGGCGCACCGGTCGGCAGCATGGTGGCACTGGGTGGCGGGCAACTGGTGGAAGCGGGTTACAGCAACGAGTGCTCACCCGCCCAGCTGGCGGCGGCGATCACCCCACAGACCGCGGCGATCCTCTATGTAAAATCGCACCACTGTGTGCAGAAGAGCCATCTCGATGTGGCGCAGGCCGCGGCCGTTGCGCGCCAGCATGGCGTCCCGCTGATCGTCGATGCGGCGGCAGAAGAGGATCTGCAATGCTACTACCAGGCGGGTGCCGATCTGGTGATCTACAGCGGAGCAAAAGCGATTGAAGGGCCGACCAGCGGACTGGTAATTGGCCGACACCACTACGTTGAGTGGGTCAAACGCCAGACCAACGGCATTGGCCGCGCGATGAAAGTGGGCAAAGAGGGGATCCTGGGGCTGACCCAGGCGATTGAAAACTATCTGACGCAGCCAAAAATCAGTGGTGCGCAGATGGCAGAAAAAATGACGCCGTTCATTGAACAGCTCAACAGTCTGAATGGCGTGACGGCCCGGGTAGTGTGGGACGCCGCCGGACGCGACATCGCCCGTGCTGAGATCAAGTTCGACGAAGCCGCGATCCAGCAGCGCACCGGCGATCTGGTGCAGGCGCTGAAAAACGGCGATGTGGCGATCTACTTCCGCGGCTACAAAGCCAACGAAGGGATCATTGAGGCGGACGTGCGCAGCGTCAGCGCCGATCAACTGCACACTATTTTCACCCGCATTCAGGCACTGTTAAACGGAGAGAAAAACGCATGACGCTGACCCCCAATTTCTATCAGGATCGTCTCTGCCTTAACGTACTGGCGGGATCGAAAGAGAATGCACGCGCTATCTGGCAGGCGGCAGAAGGGCATGTGCTGGTCGGCGTACTGTCGAAAAACTACGCCAGCAATGAAGCCGCTATCGCCGATATGCGCGAGTATGCCGCGCTGATCGATAATGCGCTCTCGATTGGTCTGGGTGCGGGCGATCCCAACCAGTCACAGATGGTGAGTGAGATCTCGGCAGTGCTGCAACCGCAGCATGTGAATCAGGTCTTTACCGGCGTCGCCACCAGCCGTGCGCTGCTGGGGCAGTCGCAGACGATAGTGAACGGTCTGATCTCGCCCACCGGCACGCCAGGTCTGGTGAAAATCTCCACCGGACCGCGCAGCTCAAAACAGCGTGATGGGATTGTGCCCGTCGAAACGGCGATCGCGATGCTGCAGGATATGGGCGGCAGCTCGGTAAAATATTTCCCGATGGGCGGTCTGCAGGCGGTGGATGAGTATCGCGCTGTGGCGGAAGCCTGTGCAAAACTGGATTTCTGGCTGGAGCCAACCGGCGGCATCGATCTGGAAAATTTCGGTGAGATCGTGCGCATAGCGCTGGAGTCGGGCGTCAGCAAAGTGATCCCGCACGTCTACAGTTCGATCATCGACAAAGCCAGCGGAGAGACCCGCATTGAAGATGTGAAGCAGTTGCTGGCCATCTGTAAAACGCTGCTGGCTTAGAGATCAACACGATCTGCCTGCAACAGGCAGATCGCGCAACATGGACGTTGCGAGACGATCTCCGTAGGCTGATGTTCCCTATTTCTGTCTGCAAACAGGTAACGCTTGTGAGATTTCCCAATCAGCGCCTTGCGCAACTGTTCGATGCCATGCAAAACGAAACGCTGCCTCAGGATGAGCTGGCGCGGCGTTTCGCCGTCTCGACACGCACCGTGCGTACCGATATCACGGCGCTGAATGCGCTGCTGGCAGAACATGGCGCGCAGTTTGTCCTCAATCGCGGCGCGGGCTATCAGCTGAAGATTGAGGATGCTCAGCGCTTTCAGCATCTGCAACAGCATACCGCGTCGCCGCTGCGGGTACCGCGCACCTCGCCGGATCGGGTTCGCTACCTGCTGACCCGCTTTCTTACCGCCGCCTATTCCCTGAAACTTGAAGAGCTGGCAGAGGAGTGGTTTGTCAGCCGCGCGACCCTGCAGAATGATATGGCGGAGGTGCGCGAATGGCTGGGGCGCTATCACCTCACCATTGAGAGCAAGCCACATTACGGCATGAAGCTGTTTGGCAGCGAAGTGGCAATTCGTACCTGCCTGACCGACCTGTTATGGCAAATTGATCAGGCGCAGCCCGAGAGCCCGCTGCTCACTATCGAAGCGCTGAACAGCGGCATGCTGGAGACGCTGCGCCCGCTGCTGCAAAGCTGTTTTGCTCAGCACAACATTCGGCTCAGCGATGAGGGTGAACGCTATCTGCGGCTTTACTGCGCCGTGGCGGTGCGGCGCATCAGTGAAGGCTATCCGCTTAACGATCCGGGTGCAGAGGAGATTGGTGATGAGGTGCGTGAAGCGGCCCATCACCTGATTAATCTGATGCGCCCGCTGGTCAGCAAACCGATTTCACCGGCGGAAGAGAACTGGCTGCGGGTCAATATCGCCGCGCGACGCATTCAGGCGATTGCTCCCAGCGCCATCAATGCTGATGACGCCGACGCGCTGGTGGATTATCTGCTCAGCTTTATCAACACGCATTACAACTTCAATCTGCAAAACGATCAGCAGCTGCGTGCTGACCTGCTCACCCACATCAAAACCATGATTACGCGGGTGCGCTATCAGATTCATATTCCCAACCCGCTGCTCAGCAACATCAAACAGCACTATCCCATGGCCTATGATGTCACCTTAGCGGCGGTGACCAGCTGGGGGAAATATACCCCTTACGTCATCACCGAGAATGAGATTGGCTTTCTGGTATTGCATATCGGTGTCGGGCTGGAGCGCCACTATGACGTCGGTTATCAGCGTCATCCGCAGGTGCTGCTGGTCTGCGACAGCGGTAACTCTACGCTGCGAATGATTGAGGCGATGCTGCTGCGCAAATATCCGCAGTTGCAGGTCACGGCCCGCCTGTCTCAGCGCGAGTATGAGGCGCGCAGCCGCATCGACGAAGATTTTGTTATCTCTACCATCCGGCTCAGCGAAAAAGAGAAGCCGGTGGTGGTGATGTCGCCGTTTCCCACCGGTTTTCAGCTTGAACAGATTGGTAAGCTGGTGCTGGTGGACCGTACCCGGCCCTATATGCTGGCGAAATTTTTTGATGCTCAGCACTTTCATATCGTCGACAGGCCGATGACCCAGTCTGAACTGTTTCGCCAGCTGTGCGATCAACTGGAGGCGGAGGGATTTGTGGATGCGGCGTTCTATCCGTCGGTTGAAGAGCGCGAAGCGATTGTCAGCACCATGCTCGGCGAAGGCATTGCGCTGCCGCACTCGCTGGGGCTGCTGGCAAAGAAAACCGTGGTTTATACCGTGCTGGCGCCGCACGGCATCGCCTGGGGAGACGATACCGCCTATGTCATTTTCCTGCTGGCGATCAGCAAAAGTGAATATGAAGAGGCGATGGCGATATACGATCTGTTTGTGACGTTCCTGCGTGAAAGGGCGATGACCCGCCTGCGGGACAGCACCGATTTCACCCGCTTCAGGGCAGTGGCGATGGATTGCCTGAGCCGCTCCTGGCCCTCGCCCTGAATCGGCGCTTTAGTTTTTCTTCGCCAGCAGGCGCGGGATCTCACGCAGGCACCAGGATTTGGCTTCGCCCATGCTGTCACGCCGCCACGCCATAATAATATCGACCTCGCGGGTATATTCCGGACTCACCACCCGCAGACGGCCTTCCGCAATATCCTGCTCCACCAGCGAATAGGGCATGGTCGCCACGCCCAGTCCAGCCAGCAGCGCACGGCGCTTATCGTCCATGCTGCTCACGGTCAGGCGCTGCTGCTTATCCAGTAACTGCACGGTCAGCACCGGACGCTCACGCGCGGTATCTGCGACCGCAATGCCACGGTATTTCACCCGCGTCACTTCAGACTGGGGTTCAGGCTCGTTATGAATCGGATGGTCGGCACTGGCGACATAGACGCTCATCATGGTGTAGAGCTTGCGGGTATTGATCTCGGTGGAGGCGCGGAAGTGCATATCGGGGGCGATCACGATATCGGCCCGGCCCTGTTCCAGCCGTTCCCATGCGCCCGCCAGCACTTCCGTCACCAGCGAAAATTGCGTATTGGCCTTGTCGGCCAGTCGCGTCACCAGCGGAAACAGCGCATCAACAGGTACCAGTGCTTCGGTGACGATGGTCAGATGGGTTTCCCAGCCACGTGCCAGCGCTTCCGCATCGGTGGTGAGCTTATCGGCTGCTTCCAGCAGCACCCGGCCACGCTCCAGCAGCATGCGTCCCACGTTAGTAAATTTGGTACGGTGACCGGAACGGTCAAACAGCACCACATCCAGCTCCTCTTCCAGCTTTTGCATGGTGTAGCTGAGGGCGGAAGGAACGCGCCCCAGTTCATCCGCCGCCGCGGCAAAACTGCCACGCCGATCAATCGCATCCATAACGCGTAAAGATTCAAGGGTTAACGCACGCTCTTTAGCCATCCCGGTTCTCTGTCAGGAAATTTGAACATGCCCGGCAGATTAACTGGCTAACAATCCGGCGTCCAGACTTTTACCATGGGAGCATATAGTCCGTGGCCGATCCTCGTCACCGGATGCTGGAGGTAAACAATGATAACGACACGCAGTGCGTCCGCATGTGGTCAGGCCGATTTCGGCTGGTTACAGGCGCGCTACAGTTTCTCTTTTGGCCACTATTTTGATCCCAAACTGATGGGGTACGCGTCGCTGCGCGTACTGAACCAGGAAGTGCTGGCGCCGGGTGCCGCTTTTCAGCCGCGCACCTATCCACAGGTTGATGTGCTGAACATCGTGCTGCAGGGTGAAGCTGAATACCGCGACAGCGAAGGCAACACCATCAGCGTGCGGGAAGGGGAGGCGCTGCTGCTCTCTGCCCAGCCGGGTGTGAGTTACACCGAAATGAACCTGAGCAAAGATCGACCGCTGACACGCATGCAGCTCTGGCTGGCCGCCTGTCCGGAGCGCGAAAATCCGCGGATGCAGAAAATCGCCCTGACGGATGGCCGGTTGTCCCAGCTGATCGCCTCGCCGGATGGCATGGACGACAGTCTGCAACTGCGTCAGCAGGTGTGGATTCATCAGGTCGAGCTGGCACCAGGCGAAAAGCATTCGCTGCGGTTACAGGGGCCGCGTGCCTATCTGCAGTCGATTCACGGTTCGCTGGAAGCGATGTCCGGCACGGATCATCAGGAGAAGCTGGGCTGTGGCGATGGTGCCTTTTTGCAGGAAGAGAAGCTGTTGCAACTGACGGCGAAAACCGCGACCCGCGCACTGGTCATCGACATTCCCGTCTGAACATCGGGCAATAAAAAAGGCGGCCATGGCCGCCTTTTTTGCGTTTTGCGTACTACTTCAGCATGGTGAAGGCCGTGGTGACGTGCTTCACGCCACTGACGCGGCTGGCGACATCAGCTGCTGCCTGCGCTTCCTGCGGTGTCACCAGACCCAGCAGGAACACTTCGCCATTCTCCGTCGTAACCTTCACGTTGGAGGATTTCACCTGATCGCTGCCCAGCAGCTGCGAGCGGATTTTGGTGGTAATCCAGGTGTCTGACGACGTGGTGCCCAGCGTCACTTTCTGGCCGATACGGATCTCGTTATAGACCTCGGTTGCGCCATCAACGCCCATGGTGATCTGTTTGGCACGATTGGCGATCTCCTGCGAAGGCGCCTGACCGGTCAGCAACACTTTGCCCTGATAGGCCGTGGCGATAATGCGGGCATCGGTTTTAATCTGCTGATCTTTAGCCAGCGCGTTAGTCACGCGTAGCTCCAGCGTGCTGTCATCAACCTGCGTACCCACCGAGCGTGGATCGGTGGCCGTTTTAGTGGCAACCGCTGCGCCACCCGCCACAACCGCAACGCAGCCCTGCAGCAGCATGGCGGTTAACAGAATAGCTATAGCATTCAATGCTTTCATTCGTGCTCCTTCGGTCATTCCTGATGGGGAAAGAGTGTGTTATCGATCAGATCGCATAAGCAATTAACGGTGAGCATATGCATCTCCTGAATACGGGCGCTGCGATGCGACGGAATGCGGATCTCCACATCCTGCGGACCCAGCAGTCCGGCGAGCTCTCCGCCATCATACCCGGTAAGCGCAACGATAGTCATATCGCGTGTTACCGCCGCTTCTACGGCCTTAACGATGTCACGGGTGTTGCCACGGGTTGAGATAGCCAGTAACACATCGCCTGCGTGTCCCAGAGCGCGCACCTGCTTGGCATAGATTTCATCGTGCAGGCGGTCATTACCAATCGCGGTCAGCATCACGTTGTCGGCGCTCAACGCCAGCGCCGGTAAGCTTGGGCGTTCGGTCTCGAAACGGTTGATCATGCTGGCGGCGAAGTGCTGTGCATTGGCGGATGAGGCACCGTTGCCACAGCTCAGGATTTTATTGCCATTCAGTAACGACTGCACCAGCGTCATAGCGGCGCGGGAGATGGCATCGGGCAACGCTTCGGCTGCGGCAATCTGAGTTTGAATACTTTCGGTAAAACACGCTTTAATTCTGTCCTGCACACGACCACCTGGTTCTAAACGTCTGCATTAAAGGCATTCGGCAGCCACTCGAGCGCCGTGCCGGTAATGGCGATGATGTCGAAACGGCAATTCACTGTTTCAAAACTGCCGCCGCGTTGCGCCAGCCAGAGAGCGGCAGCGCGCAGCAGCTTTTGTTGTTTATTCCGGGTTACGCTGGCGAGCGCGCCACCATAACGCGCATCGCGTCGGTAGCGAACTTCAACAAACACCCAACAGTGCCCGTCACGCATTATCAGGTCAAGTTCACCATTGCGAAAGTGAACATTACTGGCGACCCATATCAGGCCAGCCTGCTCCAGATAGCGCCGGGCATCTTCTTCATGCCTGGCGCCAGTCTGACGCCGATTTAGTTGGCCGGTGCGATTTCGCCCCGACGATACTGGTTCCATGTCAACTTCCTGTTGATCACACAATCCGTGTCGGCGCTGAGCTTGCCGGTATTGCCGTCCAGCGTAAAGCCAGGTGACTGACGCATCTGGTTAAAGTGATTCGCCAGCGTCCAGGCATCCATTCCCATGGCATAGAGGCGCACCAGCGAATAGTCATTATTGAATGACTTTGATGTCTGCTGCATCAGGCCAGGATTGCTGCCGGAGAGCAGCGGAATATCGCTGAACTGCAGGCCATCCATTTCCAGACGGAAGTCCGGGCCGGCACCGGCTTGCGCGCTGCGCGAACTGGCGTAGAGCGAGATATTGCTGCGACTGCCGGTGCGCATGGTGATCATCGGTTTGATCAGCTGCAGTTCGTCCTGCGTTGAGACGATGTAGACCGCATCGACACCGCCGCCGCTGCTGGTGCTGACCACATCTGGCGTGTTCTGCTGCGGTGCCGGGATAGTCAGGCCCGCAATCGTAACACCCTGCGGCTCGGCAGGTGCAGCGTTCACCGGCGTACCGGATAAGCTGATGCCCGCGCCGCTGTTAATGCCCTGCTTCAGCTCTGAGGTCGAACCAAAGCGCTGCTGCATCACGGTGCTGCCACCCAGCGTCTGCCACTCCTGAGCAAAGGCGTTGGTGACGCGATCGCCCAGTCCGCTGCGCGGAACCAGCAACAGCGGCTGGCGTTTGCCCTGATCCCAGATATGGTGCGCCGCATCGCGCGCTTCGTCTTCAGGAGAAAGCGCAAAGTAGCAAATATTCGGATGGTTCTGGATCTTTTCCGGCTCGTTGAGCGCCAGCACATTCAGTGGCGTCTGGCTGTTGGCGACCTTCTCAACGTTGCTCTTCAGCAGCGGACCGACCACGATGGTGGCGCCATCCTGCTGTGCCTGCTGCATCACCTGTTCAATCGGCTGGCTGCTGGTGTCATAGACCTTGATCTGTGCGTTGCTGGCCGGTTCTGCGGCAGCAGGCTGTGATTGAGGCTGTGGCGTCGCGTCGGCAGGCTGTTGCTGCTGCGGCGCGCTGATGGGATCGGTGGAAGAACCAGCAGCGGCAGCGGGTTGGGTGCTGGCGGTTGCATCAGCAGCGGCGGGCTGAGCTGCCGCAGGCTGAGTGACCGGCGCGGAGATGCCATTCTTCGCATCATTAAAGCCTTTCTGAATCGCGTTGGCGAACACCTGAGCCTGGCCATTCAGCGGCAGCAGCAGCGCAATAATGCTGGTTGAAGCTTTGGTGTAGTTCTGCATCTGGCTCAGCTGCGTCGGCAGCGTTTTGGCCGCCGGGTTCTGCGGATAGCGGGTCTGCCAGTCTTTGATGCCTGACTTGAGCATCTCGGCATCCTGCGTGTTGGCGCGCCAGACCGCGAGCAGATCCAGCCAGCCCTGCAGCACATTTTCATCGGCATTGATGACCAGGTTGCTGACTTCCTGCGGCGACATCTGGGTCAGTGTCTGCCAGGTGGCGTCGATATTGCCCTGATGATCGGTGCCTTTCAGCAGCGGCTCCTGGGCAATATAGTTGCGCAGCAGCGAGAGTGAAGGGCGACCCTGTGCGCTGGCGATCTGCAGGCTGTAGTAACGCGCCAGCTGATCCTGCGACAGTGCGCCGGTTTTCACTGCCGCTAACAGCGGTTCGGCGTCTTTGATCTTCTGCTGTGCAATCAGCAATTGCGCTTTCAGCAGCAGGGATTCCTGTTGCTGCGTCTCAGAGAGCTGCTGCGGCAACTGGCTCAGTTGCTGAGTCGCCTCAGGATACTTTCCTTCCTTCAACAGGGCGCGGATTGCAAGTAATTGCCAGTCGGTCTTGCTATCATCGCTGCTTTGCTGCGCTTGCTGCAGATAGTAAGCGGAGCTGGCTGTGACGGGCCCCTGAATATTGACGGTTGAGGTTTGCGGCCCCTGACCGCTACATGCGGCTAAAATCAGCCCAGCAAGAATGACAGGCAGAAAGCGTCCTGCTTTATGACGAACGACTTTTGAAGGAAGCATACTGTATCCAGTGATGTTTTTTTCAAGATGCTCAATATTAAATCGGCAATTCGGATGAAACAATGAAACAACTCGATCGGGCAGAGATTTCTGCCAGCACGCTCTACATCGTTCCAACCCCGATTGGTAATTTGGGTGATATCACCCAGCGGGCGCTGACGGTGCTTTCGAGCGTCGATCTGGTCGCTGCGGAAGATACACGTCATACCGGACTGTTGCTACAACATTTCGCCATCAATGCGCGACTCTTCTCACTTCATGACCACAACGAGCAGCACAAGGCTGAACTGCTGCTGACGAAGCTGCAGGAGGGTCAAAGCATAGCCTTAGTTTCTGATGCTGGCACGCCGCTGATCAACGATCCGGGCTACCATCTGGTGCGTCGCTGCCGTGAAGCGGGGATTCGTGTGGTGCCGCTGCCGGGCGCCTGTGCTGCCATTGCTGCATTAAGTGCCGCAGGGCTGCCATCCGATCGTTTCTGTTACGAAGGGTTTCTGCCCGCCAAAACCAAAGGCCGTTGCGACGCCCTGCGGGCGCTGGTGCAGGAGCCGCGCACGCTGATTTTCTATGAGTCGACCCACCGTCTGATCGACAGCCTGCAGGATATGGTGAGTGAGCTGGGTGCCGAACGCTACGTGGTGCTGGCGCGTGAGCTGACTAAAACCTGGGAGTCGATCTACGGTGCACCGGTCGGCGAGCTGCTGGCGTGGGTAAAAGAAGATGAGAATCGTCGCAAAGGCGAGATGGTGCTGATTGTCGAAGGGTACAAGACCGATGATGAAGATGCGTTACCGGCCGATGCGCTGCGTACGCTGGCGCTGCTGCAAAAAGAGCTGCCGTTGAAACGCGCGGCTGCGCTGACCGCTGAGATCCACAGCGTGAAGAAAAATGCGCTTTATAAGTATGCGCTGGAGCAGCAAGAGGCGTGACAAACGCCGGCGAATGTCCTATTATCCCGCGCCGAAGCTGACCAGACAGTCGCCGCTTTGTCGTCGTCCTCACTTGTGGGGAGACGGGCAGAGGGGAGGAAAGTCCGGGCTCCATAGGGCAGGGTGCCAGGTAACGCCTGGGAGGCGCAAGCCTACGACCAGTGCAACAGAGAGCAAACCGCCGATGGCCCAGAAATGGGATCAGGTAAGGGTGAAAGGGTGCGGTAAGAGCGCACCGCGCGACTGGCAACAGTTCGTGGCACGGTAAACTCCACCCGGAGCAAGGCCAAATAGGGGTTCACAAGGTACGGCCCGTACTGAACCCGGGTAGGCTGCTTGAGCCAGTGAGCGATTGCTGGCCTAGATGAATGACTGTCCACGACAGAACCCGGCTTAACGGTCAGCTTCGGCTTTTTATCAAAAACCCCGCTTCGGCGGGGTTTTTGCTTTGTGACGCGCGGTGACAGGATGAATGACTGCCCACGACGCTTTCTATGAAAAGAACGCGGCTTAACGGTCAGCTTCGGCTTTTTATCAAAAACCCCGCTTCGGCGGGGTTTTTGCTTTGTGACGCGCGGTGGTTTGAAGGTCAGCGGTGAGATCGCGCCTGCAAAGGAAACAGGGTCAGATCGGAAAGTCGCAAAATCCGTCATCCCTGACATGCTCGGCCCGCGCCATCCCTGGCGCGGGACGCTTTCCTCTTCTGACCCTGTTCCCTTCGCGTTTAGATTGTCATTGCGGTCAGATTGTATCTGCTCCCTGCGCGATATGCAGGCAGCTTAACCGCGGCCGTGCGGCTCGTCCCAGTCAAACGCCGGGCCCAGCGAAATGACGCCATTCGGATTGATGGTCTTATGGCTGCAATAGTAGTGATGACGAATATGCGGCAGATTAACCGTCTCTGCGATACCAGGCATCTGATAGATATCACGCAGGAAACCACTCAGGTTTCTGTAGTCACTAATGCGATGGCGATCGCATTTAAAGTGGGTCACATAGACCGGATCAAATCGCACCAGCGTGGTCCATAACCGCAGATCCGCTTCGGTCAATTGATCGCCAGTAAGATAGCGATGCTGGCCTAAAATCTGCTCCAGCCGCGACAGCGAATGGAACAGCGCAGTGACTGCCTCGTCGTAAGCGGACTGAGAAGTGGCAAAGCCTGCTTTGTAAACGCCGTTGTTCACGGTGTCGTAGATCCAGCTATTCAGTTCATCAATCTTTTCGTGCAGTGCAACAGGATAATAATCCCCGGCACGGGCACCGACAGCATCAAACGCACTGTTGAACATGCGGATGATATCGGCAGACTCATTGCTGACGATGGTGTTCTGCTGCTTGTCCCACAATACCGGCACGGTTACGCGGCCACTGTATTGCGGATCGGCGTGCAGATAGAGCTGATAGAGGAACTCATTCTGGTAGAGCTTATCGCCGGTCGCATCCTGAAAACTATCATCGAACGTCCAGCCATTCTCCAGCATCAGCGGATGCACTACGGAGACATCGATCATGCTATCCAGGCCCTTCAGCTGACGCATCAGCAGCGTGCGGTGCGCCCAGGGGCAGGCCAGCGAGACATAAAGATGATAGCGGTCGCGTTCGGCGACAAATCCCGCTTTACCCACCGGGCCAGCACTGCCATCCGCGGTAACCCAGTTGCGGAAAGCCGACTCTGAACGCTTGAAGCGTCCGCCGGTAGATTTGGTGTCGTACCAGGTGTCATGCCAGACACCGTCAATTAACTGTCCCATAATGGCTCCAATGCAAACAGGGCGGGGAAATGTCCCCGCCCTGCTAAGTATATGTGGCATTACGCTTTATGTGAGATTAGCGCGCAATCGCTGGCTGTGTTTTTCTTTTGCTGATCAGGCGATCAATGCTGTATGCACCAGGACCCACCAGACCTAACACCAGGAAACCACCGGCGATAGAGAGGTTCTTCATGAACATCAGCTGGTTCACGCCTTCGGCAAAGTTACTGTGGAACAGAAACGCGGTCAGGATGGTGAAGCCTGCAGTAAACAGGGCAGTAAAGCGGGTCAGGAAACCAAACAGGATAGCCAGACCGCCGCCAAACTCCAGCAGGATAACCAGCGGCAGCATAAAGCCCGGGACGCCCATTGCTTCCATATATTGCTGAGTACCTGCATAACCGGTGATTTTGCCCCAGCCAGCCGTAATGAACAGGATTGGCATCAGGATGCGAGCCAGTAACAAACCAACGTCTTCGAATTTTTTCATCATTTACTCCAGCGCTATCAGGGATGCAGGGCAAGCTGCCCGCAAGGTTTATGCCCGCTGAAAGCAGTATTGCGTTCATTGGGTTGATAGCTGGAGATGATAGTCGCGGAGTGGAAAGGTTGTAAGCGAGATATACTGTCAGTGTTTTTCAGAAATTCTGATGAAGAAAAGCCGGCCTTTTCAGGACCGGCTTTTAGCAAAATTAACGCGGTGGCAGAGCGGACTTGATCATGCGCCAGGTACTCCAGGCGCCGAATCCCCGTTTTACCCAGCGTAACAGCATGTTGGGACTGCGAACGGAGTAGATAGCCAGCGCACTGCTGCCAATGGCCAGGTAGCGGCGTAAGCTGAGGAAGGTGAACCAGCCGCGATCGTAATGGGCGGTGCCTTCCAGCCAGTCACGCCGCGCAGCGCTTAAATCCAGCCGCTGCTGCTGCACATGCTTAAGCAGTTCATGGATGCGTTCTTCACGCTCGCGGCGGCTCATCAGCGCTGGTCCTCAAGTAAATCCCGGTCTGTTTCCAGCTCCTTGCGCGTGTGGCGCAACAGCGTGGACTGACGTGATTTGTGAAGCGTCCAGAGCCCCAGGATAACCGCCAGCAGTAGCAGCGTGCCGGTCGTGATGCCAATGGCCATCAGACGGTACTGCGCATCCACTGCCCAGATAATCAGAACCATCAGGCTCATCAGACCAAATGCAGTGAACAGCATTGTCAGGCCAACCATCAACAGCAGCTGAATCAGGTTAGCTTTCTCGTGCTCCAGTTCCACCACTGCCAGACGAACGCGTGTCTCGACCATGCCAACCAGCGTGGTAACAATGCGCTGGCCGATGTTAATGACCCCTTTAGCCGGGCCGTGGTTATGCTGTGAGTCAGCCATAATTATCGACGCGAAATGAGCATGCCCAGTGCGACGCCAATCGCTGCACCGATACCCACACCATGCCATGGATTTTCACGCACGTAGCCTTCGGCTTTTTGCGCCGCTTCGCGGGTGGTCGCAGCAATACGCTCGCTTGATTCGCCCAGACGTTCACGTGAGCTATCCAGCGCCACGCGCGCTTTATTGCGAAGTTTATCCAGCTCGCCTTTGGATTTTTCAGTGCTGCTGCTCAGCACCTCTTCCAGGGTATCGGCCAGGTTTTTCAGTTCAGCACGCAAATGTTCCGATGATGTGTCTTTAGACATAAAATACTCCTTTAACATCAGTTGGTTAGTTCCGATTAATAGGGCTCCGCCTGTAACTTTTTCAGCTCCCGGCGCGCTTCATCCAGTTTTTGTTGTCGCTTAGCAATCTTCTCCTTGTCATGGCCCTCTTCACGCTCTTCCCTGAGTGCGTGCTCACGCTCAGCAACTTTCTGCTTCTGAGCGTTAATTCTTTCCAGATGGGCGGCCTCGAGCTTTTTGTCGCTGCAATCGGCCCGGACTTCGGTCAGCGCGCGCTCCAGACCGTTAACCCGGCGCTGGTTGTTATGCTTCTGCGCCATCCCGATTTCACGCTGAATATCCTGCTCTTTCTGCTCACACAGCGATTCTGCCGCCAGCAGCGATCCCGACAGCGAAAACAGCGCGACTCCCAGTAATACTTGATATTTCATTGGTCCTGGACCCTTCCATTGCGACCTGATCCGTCATCACCCGCGTAATCATATGGCTGCGGGTGCTAAGAATCGACTCTCGCTTAAGCATAGACACCCATAGTAAAAAGTTCAAAGAAGACCGGGAGATAGAGCGCCTTTCAGACCGCCGCAGGATGGCGCGACGGTCTGAAAAGGAGAGGGGAGTCGGGAGATTACGCCAGTGAGAGGTGCTGAGAGTGATCGTGCTGCGCCACAATAAAGCCCTGTGGCAGCAGACGGCGTAACACCTTCTGGGCCGCCAGGCTCTGCTCTTCGCTATCAAAATGGATGATCAGTGCATCACCCGCAGGCGTAATGCTTTTGATACGAATACCCTGCGCACTTAATTGCTGGTAGAGATAAAAACCATCGGGCAGGGTGGCGCCAGCATGGGAAACCCGAATCTGCACCACCGTCTCGTGCTTCATCAGACCGGGGACCACACAAAGCGCGACCAGCGCAAAGACGCCAGCGATCAACCACGGTAACCACCGTTTAGGAATAGCCTGCAGCAGTTTCATTACTCGGCTTTCCCGTTCTGATTCGCCTGACGTTTACGCCATATCACCACCAGCGATCCCACCAGACCAAACACCAGCAGCGCCAGCGGCAGCATCATCAGGAAGAACATCATCTCATCTTCATAACGACGGAAAATCGGGGTTTTACCCAGCGCGAAGCCGATAACGGTCAGAATCACCACCCACAGAAACGCACTTACCCAGTTGAAGAACTGAAAGCGGGCATTACTGAGGCCTGACAATCCGGCGATGGTAGGCAGCAGAGTCCGCACAAACGCGATAAAGCGACCGATCAGCAGGGCAGATAAGCCGTGACGATGGAACATGCTGTGCGCGCGCAGATGATATTGGGCAGGAAGATGGGAGAGCCATTTCTGTACCGTAGGCGTGTTACCCAGCCAGCGGCCCTGTAAGTAGCTCACCCAGCAGCCAAGACTGGCACCGGTCGTTAACACCAGAATCGTCAGGGGGAAGCTCATGGTGCCTTTGGCAATCAGTACGCCGACCAGAATCAGCAGACTGTCACCCGGCAGAAATGCAGCAGGAAGAAGGCCATTTTCTAAAAACAAAATCATAAACAGCACGCCGTAAATGGCCCATACCAGCGTGGGATCGGAGAGGGTTTCGTAGTCCTGCTGCCAGAGGGCATGCAGCAACGATTGCAAAATATCCATCAATTCATTCCTGAACATCATTGTTAAACATGTCCCACAGGGACTTAAACGCAGACCGGCATTTCGTTATAAATTTTAGGAGCGCAGCCTGGGCGGGATTTTCCGGATCCTTCCAGAATTGATTGTTAAATCAGCGACTTTATAACCCCCAGTCGCAAAGGGTAATAAAAGGGCGATAACTGTAACAAAAATCGCTTGTCTGAGACAGGAAAACTCTCTGGCGAACAGGAGTTTTACCTTGTGAAACGGCGTGTAAAAAGGAGCTTTACATGACCTGACACTATTGCAGATTAACTGACCATCTCAGGGCATTTTCAGGCACTTTTAGCGGGCGTTATTGGACCCATCAGGCAGGATGACCGGATTTTCACCAAACATATATCGATCCACGTTAAATTCAAAATCATCCGCCGTCGCGTTAAACAGCATCTGTTTAGTATTTTCCAGATGTTGCCACATCGCCAGTTTGCTGGCGGCGGGATCTTTGCGCATCAGGGCTTTAAGAATCTGATCGTGGTCGTCGCACCAGCTGAGAATGCTGCGCTGGTCGATGTGTTCGTGAAGTTTGAGCCAGTAGGGATTGTGCAGGCGATGCAGCCACATTTTTTCAACGATGGCGGCTAAGGCACTGTTCTGGGTGGATTGCGCGATACGTACATGAAACTGCATATCCCACTCTGAGTCGCGGAAGTGATCCTCCTGGCGGGCTTTTTCCTGAATCGCCATCAGGTCGATAATGTCCTGACGCGTTACCTGAGTTGCAGCGAACTCGGCCACATTACTCTCAATCAGCTGACGTGCCTGGAGCAGTTCGAAGGGGCCAAACGTGGCGAACTCCAGCTGACTGCTGGTGGAGGCGATGCGGTTCTGCTGCTGGCTGGCAATGACGTGGATGCCCGAGCCTTTGCGGACCTCAACATAGCCTTCAACTTCCAGCATGATGATCGCTTCACGTACGACGGTGCGGCTCACTTCCATCTCTTCGGCAATCAGGCGCTCAGCAGGCAGTTTGTCACCCACCGGATAGATTCCGGTTTCAATGCGGCTTTTCAGCTCGCTGGCCAGCTGTTGATAAAGTCGACGGGATTCAGTGAAGTCCATAGCACAATCCTGGTAGCAGACAGATAAGTTGTTATACCACTTCAGGAGGTGCGAGGAAATGGGCTGGCTTGCGCCAGCCCGGCAGATTAACTGCGAACGGCGCTGGCCTGCGGAATAACAGCTTCGGCATTCAGCTCTGAAATGGGTTTATTTTTCAAAACCGTCCAGATAACGACGGCGCCCAGCAGATCAAACACCGCCAGCGCGGCAAACAGCGGGCTGAAGCCCAGCGTATCGGCCAGTGCACCGACCACCAGCGCAAACATGGTACTGGCGGTCCAGGCTGCCATGCCGGTCAGGCCGTTAGCCGTGGCAACTTCATTGCGGCCGAAAACGTCTGAGGAGAGGGTGATCAGCGCGCCAGAGAGGGCCTGATGCGCAAACCCGCCGATGCACAGCAGACCAATGGCGACGTAGGGGCTGGTGAACAGGCCGATGGTGCCCGGCGCAATCATTAACACCGCACCCATCGTCACGACCATCTTACGGGAGACGATCAGGTTAACGCCGAACCAGCGCTGAAACAGCGGCGGCAGATAGCCACCGAGGATGCAGCCGAAGTCCGCGAACAGCATCGGCATCCAGGCGAACATCGCAATCTCTTTCAGATTGAAGCCGTATACCTTAAACATAAACAGCGGAATCCAGGCGTTGAACGTTCCCCAGGCCGGTTCTGCCAGAAAGCGCGGCAGGGCAATACCCCAGAACTGGCGGTTACGGATAATCTCCAGTGCTGACATTTTGCGGGTGTTGCCGGTCTGATGCTGCGCTTCCTGGCCGGAGATAATATAGTCGCGCTCTTCATCGCTCAGCTTCTTCTGCTGTTTCGGGTGCTTGTAAAACACCAGCCAGCTGAGTGCCCAGGCCATGCTCAGCACACCGGTCATGATAAATGCCATCTGCCAGCTGTGCGCCACAATCGCCCAGACCACCAGCGGCGGAGCCAGCATCGCACCGATAGACGAACCCACGTTAAAGTAGCCCACGGCGACCGAACGCTCTTTAGCCGGGAACCATTCGCTGCTCGCTTTCAGTCCGGCCGGGATCATCGCCGCTTCAGCCGCACCGACTGCGCCACGTGCCAGCGCCAGTCCGCCCCAGCTGCCCGCCATCGCGGTAGCGGCACAGAAAATCGCCCACATAATAGCAAACACCGCGTAGCCGACTTTGGTGCCGAGCAGATCCAGTACATAACCTGCCACCGGTTGCATCAGCGTGTAGCAGGCTGAATAGGCCGCAATTATGTAGGAGTACTGCTGCGTGGTGATATGCAGCTCTGACATTAATGTCGGGGCCGCCACGGCAATGGTGTTACGGGTCAGATACCCCAACACCGTACCGAGCGTCACCAGTCCAATCATGTACCAGCGTAACCCTTTGATCTTACGCATCCTCTACCTCTTCCAGTTCTGTATGCGGTCTTGCCGCTGTTGTTATCTGGAGCGGGACAGCACGTGATGCAGCTCTGCTCACGCCCGCAGGTTCTGTATGAGCAACCCTGTTATGACCTTGCCATTTGTGAGTCGCTAATGACCTCACGATGGGGCGTGAGCCTAACTTGTTATACAACTTTAAAAGTTGAGAGCCATCACAAAAACCCTTTCTGCACTGTGGGATACTGGAAACCTGCGTAATGACAGCCATTTAGCGCGATGCGGGCGACAAAAACGTCCATAACGGCAGCCAGCTACCGCCGTTTATGTGAGCAGGATCGCAAATAAATCCGTAACGGACTAAAATTGGTATGATAACTTTGGGCCATCCGTGGTTCAGTCGATGAGGAAGCATGTATGTCACGTTTCATGACCGAAGATTTTTTGCTGGATACCGAATTCGCCCGTCGTCTCTATCACGACTATGCAAAGGATCAGCCGATTTTCGACTATCACTGCCACTTGCCGCCGCAGCAGATTGCCGAAAATTATCGCTTCGCCAACCTTTATGACATCTGGCTGAAGGGCGATCACTATAAGTGGCGGGCCATGCGCGCCAACGGTGTGGCTGAGGCGTTCTGTACCGGTAACGCCAGCGATCGTGAAAAATTTGACGCCTGGGCGCGCACCGTACCGCACACTATCGGCAACCCGCTCTATCACTGGACCCACCTGGAGTTACGCCGGCCTTTCGGTATTACCGATACGCTGCTTTCTGAGAAAACGGCTGACAGCATCTGGCATCGCTGCAATGAACTGCTGGCGCAGGATAGCTTTACCACGCGCGGCATCATGCAGCAGATGAAGGTGAAGATGGTGGGCACTACCGACGATCCGCTGGATGACCTGCGCCATCACCGCGCGCTGGCAGACGATGCCAGTTTCAGCGTTAAAGTGCTGCCGAGCTGGCGTCCGGACAAAGCGTTTAATATCGAAGCGGAAACCTTCCTGCCGTGGATCGAGACGCTGGAGCAGCTGACGGATATCAGCGTGCAGCGTTTTGACGATCTGCGCAGCGCACTGCATCAGCGGCTGGATCACTTCGCGGCGCACGGCTGTAAAGTCTCCGATCACGCGCTGGATGTGGTCTGCTACGCCGAGGCGGATGACGCCACGCTGGATGCGATTCTGGCGCGTCGTCGCAGCGGTGCCGCGCCCAACCCGCAGGAAACGGCACAGTTTAAAACGGCGGTGCTGGTCTGGCTGGGCAGCGAATATGCCCGCCGTGGCTGGGTGCAGCAGTATCACATTGGCGCACTGCGCAACACCAATCCGCGCCAGTACCAGCTGCTGGGGCCTGATGTCGGCTTCGATTCGATCAACGACCAGCCGCTAGCGGAACCGCTGGCACGCCTGCTGGGCGCGCAGAATCTCAATAATGCGCTGCCTAAAACCATTCTCTACTGCCTGAACCCGCGCGACAACGAAGTGCTGGCCACCATGGCGGGCAACTTCCAGGGCGAAGGTCAGGCGGGCAAAATGCAGTTCGGTTCAGCCTGGTGGTTCAACGATCAGCTGGATGGTATGCAGCGTCAGATGACGCAGCTGGCGCAGATTGGTCTGCTGAGCCGTTTCGTCGGCATGCTGACCGATAGCCGCAGCTTCCTCTCCTACACCCGCCACGAATATTTCCGCCGGCTGCTGTGCCAGATGATAGGCCGCTGGGTGGAGCAGGGTGAAGCGCCAGCCGATGAAGCACTGTTAGGCCAGATGGTACAGAACATCTGCTTCAACAATGCCCGCGATTACTTCGGCATCGAGCTGGGAGCCTGATAATGAAAAGGCTAAACCGTCACGACTTTCCGGGCGCAGTCTATCGCGACCGGGTGATCCAGTTCGGCGAAGGCAACTTCCTGCGCGCCTTTATTGACTGGCAGATCGACTGGCTGAATGAACATCAGGGCACCGATGCCGGGATCGTGGTGGTGCGGCCGCGCAACCGTGAAGTCAGCGACAGCCTGAATCAGCAGGATGGTCTCTATACCACACTGATCCGCGGGCTGAACGATCAGGGCGAGCAGGTCAGCGAAACCCGGCTGATCCGCAGCCTCAATCGTGAAATCCAGCCCTGGCAGCAGTTCGGCGAGTTTATGGCGCTGGCCCGTAATCCTGATCTGCGCATGGTCTTCTCCAATACCACCGAAGCGGGCATCGCCTTTGTCGGCACCGATCAGCTCACCGATCAGCCCGCCAGCAGTTTCCCCGGCAAACTGACGCAGCTGCTGTGGGCGCGCTATTCCCACTTCAATGGCGCCAGCGACCGGGGCTGGCTGGTGGTGCCGTGCGAGCTGATTGACCATAACGGCGACACGCTGCGCGATCTGGTGCTGCGCTACGCCGATCAGTGGCATCTGCCCTCCGAATTTAAAACCTGGGTTCATCAGCACTGCGCGTTCTATAACACCCTGGTCGACCGCATCGTCACCGGCTTCCCGGCGGAAAGCGAGCAGCTACAACGCGAGCTGGGTTATGAAGATCGCTATCTGGTGGCGGGCGAAGTCTACTATCAGTTTGTGATTCAGGGGCCGTCGGCGCTGTTTAATGAACTGAAGCTGGCGGCGCTGTCGCCGCAGGTTCGGCATGTGGATGACATTGCGCCCTATAAAGCGCAGAAAGTGGCCATTCTCAATGGCGCGCACACTGCAATGGTACCGGTCGCGTTTCTGGCCGGTATTGAGAGCGTGGGAGAGGCGATGGCCGATCCGGCTATCGCCGGATTTGTGGATAACCTGCTGCGTCACGAAGTGATCCCGACGCTGGATCTGCCTGCCGATGAACTGCACGCGTTTGCCGATGCGGTACAGCGTCGTTTCCGCAATCCGTTTATTCGCCACGCGCTGCTGTCGATTGCCCTTAATGGCATGACCAAATTCCGCACCCGCCTGCTGACGCCACTCCTTGCCGCGCATCAGCAAACCGGCGAGTGGCCGACACACATCACCTTTGCGCTGGCCGCACTGATCGCTTTTTATCGCGGCGAGTCAGCTGGCAAGAGCTGGCCATTGCAGGACGAGCCGCAGTGGTTACAGCGCTACGCCGACGCCTGGAAAGCACTTGATGCGGATCAGCTGTCACCGCAACAGCTGGTGAACGGCGTACTCAGCGACGCGCAACACTGGGGTGAAGATTTAACCCGTCAGCCCGGACTGGCTGCGGCTGTCACCCAACACCTGCAAAATATCATCGCCCACGGAATGCGTGAGGCGCTGAGCCAACTGAGATAACGCTATGCAAGACGCAATCAAAATTGATCCCCGCGACAATGTCGCCGTGGCGTTACGTGATTTAGACGCGGGCGCCATGATAGAGCTGCCGCCACTGCGTGTGGCGGTGCAACAGGCGGTCGGACGCGGGCATAAATTTGCCCTGCAGCCTATCGCGCAGGATGAGCTGGTGATCAAATATGGGCTGCCGATTGCCCATGCTACGCAGCCTGTGGCCGCCGGTGAGTTAATCCATTCGCAGAACGCCCGCACCAATCTCAGCGATCTGGATCAGTATGCGTATCAGCCTGAGTTTGTGACGCTGCCGCCGCAGCCGGGTGACCGTGAGGTGCAGATCTACCGTCGTGCTAACGGCGAGGTCGGCATCCGCAATGAGCTGTGGATCCTGCCGACCGTCGGCTGCGTCAACGGCATTGCGCGTCAGATCCTGCAGCGCTTTCTGAAGGAGACGCAGGAGGCAGAAGATATCGACGGCGCGTTCCTGTTCAGCCATACCTTCGGTTGCTCGCAGCTGGGGCAGGATCACGAAAATACCCGCACCATGCTGCAGAATATGGTGCGCCATCCTAATGCTGGCGCGGTGCTGGTGATTGGTCTCGGCTGCGAAAACAATCAGGTTGATGCCTTCCGTGATACCCTCGGCGCGTTTGAAAGCGACCGGGTCGAGTTTATGGTGTGCCAGCAGCATGACGATGAGGTGGAAGCCGGGCTGGAGCGGCTGCACGCATTGTATGAAAAAATGCGTCACGACCAGCGCGAGCCGGGCAAACTCAGCGAGCTGAAGTTTGGTCTGGAGTGCGGCGGTTCAGATGGTTTGTCTGGCATCACCGCCAATCCGTTGCTGGGACGTTTCTCGGACCAGATGATCGCCAATGGCGGCACGACCGTACTGACCGAAGTACCGGAAATGTTTGGCGCAGAACGGATTCTGATGAGTCGCTGTCGCGACGAGGAGACCTTCAGCAAAACGGTGGCGATGATCAACGATTTCAAACAGTATTTTATCGATCACCAGCAGCCGATCTACGAAAACCCGTCACCAGGCAACAAAGCGGGCGGTATCACCACGCTGGAGGAGAAGTCGCTGGGCTGTACCCAGAAAGCGGGGCAGAGCCAGGTGGTCGATGTGCTGAAGTATGGCGAACGGTTAAAAACGCCGGGGCTGAATCTGCTGAGTGCGCCGGGCAATGATGCGGTCGCCACCAGTGCGCTAGCGGGAGCTGGTTGCCACATGGTGCTGTTCAGTACCGGACGCGGCACACCTTATGGCGGTTTTGTGCCGACGGTGAAGCTGGCCACCAATACGCCGCTGGCGGAGAAGAAACCGCACTGGATCGACTTTAATGCCGGACGGTTGATCGAGGGAATGAGTATGGATGCGATGCTGGAAGACTTTGTCGACAGCATTGTGGCGATTGCCAGTGGTCAGCCGACCAACAACGAGAAGAACGATTTCCGCGAGCTGGCGATTTTCAAAAGCGGTGTGACGCTATAGTTTGTCAGGCAAACAATGGCGATCCTGATGTTGTTATTACCGTCGGTTAATCCTGTGCCCTTCGTGGGTGGCAGAGTCCGATCGCAAAGTCGCTTAAAGCATCCCTGCTCGCTCGTCCCGCGCCTTCCCTGGCGCGGGACGCTTTGCTTTTCGGACTCTGCCACCCACTCTTTGAGCTTTTGAGCTATCTGAAAGGTTAAGCCCGGCTGGTTTCGCGCTCCGCTTCTGCCTGACAGACGGCGGCGGTAAACAGAATATCGGTTGAGGAGTTCAGCGCGGTTTCCGCCGAATCCTGCAGGACGCCGATAATAAAGCCGACCGCCACCACCTGCATTGCCAGATCATTCGGAATGCCGAACATGTTACAGGCCACCGGGATCAGCAGCAGCGAACCGCCCGCCACGCCAGATGCACCACAGGCACAGAGTGATGCCACCAGACTCAGCAGAATCGCCGTCGGCACATCAATGCTGATCCCCAGCGTATGCACCGCCGCCAGCGTCAGCACGGTAATGGTAATCGATGCCCCCGCCATACTGATAGTTGCACCCAGCGGAATCGACACCGAATAGGTATCCTCATCCAGATCCAGACGTTTCGCCAGCGCCATATTTACCGGAATGTTGGCGGCAGAACTGCGGGTAAAGAAGGCGGTCACGCCGCTTTCGCGCAGGCAGGTGAAGACCAGTGGATAGGGGTTGCGACGGATTTTATAGAACACCAGCAGCGGGTTCACCACCAGCGCCATCAGCAGCATACAGCCGATCAGTAGCGCCAGCAGATGCGCATATTGCCACAGCGCGCCAAAGCCGGTAGACGCGAGGATCGAGGCCACCAGACCGAAAATACCAATCGGCGCGCAGCGAATCACGCAGCGTACCAGCCAGGTCACCGCATGAGAGGCATCATTGAGAAAGGCGCGGGTAGTGTCACTGCTATGACGGAACGCCAGCCCGAGACCAATTGCCCACACCAGAATGCCGATGTAGTTGGCGTTCATCAGGGCCGTGATTGGATTCGACACCATGCTCATCAGCAGTCCGCGTAGCACTTCGGTAATGCCGGATGGTGGTGTGATTTCCGTGGTGCCCACCGCCAGCGTCAGCGTCTGCGGGATCAGATGGCTGAAGACCACCGCGACCACCGCCGCGAAAAAGGTGCTCAGCAGATAAAGCATAATAATCGGCCGGATATTGCTCTTCTGGCCCTGCTGGTGGTTGGCAATCGAGGCGATCACCAGCATCAGTACCAGCAATGGCGCGACTGCTTTCAGCGCACTGACAAACAGTTCACCCAGCAGACCGACCGCGATAGCGGCATCGTGTGAAATCCAGGCGAGCGCCACACCGGCGATCAGCCCAATCATGATTTGCTTCACCAGGCTTCCGGCGAGCAGCGTGCCCAGACGTGCGGAGAGAGTTTTCTGCATAATATTTTCTATATTTTGTCGCGGATGTAGTTTCAGACGCGATGTTTTGCATCGGCTAAAACGGTTTGCCCGGCGGAGTATAAGGAAAAGATCGGACGAGAAAAGAGAAAGTTCTGTCACTGTGGAGCAGGTCAGATTTTTATTATGCTGGATAGTGGAAGTGTGACAGAGGGATGAAATGGCGTGACAGGCTGCCACAAAATAAAACAGGGGCATCGGCTGCCCCTGCAGGTAATTATGGTGCGAGCTTTTTCTGGTCTCTTTTGCGGTTAACCCAGGCATTAATCAGCAGGGTTGATGCCAGAATGGCACCGACCACACCCAGCGAGATACCGACCGGGATATGGTAGAGGTCGACAATCAGCATCTTAAAGCCGATGAACACCAGCACAATCGCCAGGCCATACTTCAGCATCGAGAACCGTTCCGCCACGTTTGCCAGCAGGAAGTACATGGCACGCAAACCCAGGATAGCGAACAGGTTTGAGGTCAGTACGATAAACGGGTCAGTGGTCACGGCGAAGATCGCCGGGATACTGTCGACCGCAAAGATCACGTCGCTGATTTCCACCATGATCAGCACCAGCAGCAGTGGCGTCGCAAACAGCACGCCGTTTTTGCGGGTGAAGAACTTCTCGCCGTCGAGATCGTCAGTCATGCGCAGATGCTTACGCAGCCAGCGCACCACAGGTTTTTCGCCCACCGCGCTGTCATCCTCTTTCGCCAGCGCCATTTTCACACCGGTAAACAGCAGGAAGGCACCGAACACATAGAGGATCCAGCTGAACTGCGTGACCAGCCAGCTACCGGCGAAGATCATGATGGTACGCAGCACGATAGCGCCTAATACCCCATAGATCAGCACCCGGCGCTGCAGATTGGCCGGAATAGAGAAGTAACTGAACAGCATCAGCCAGACGAAGACGTTATCCACCGCCAGCGCTTTTTCCAGCACGTAACCGGTCAGGAAGGCGAGCGTCTGCGTGTTAGCGACTTCACGTCCCGCGCTGCCCTCCAGATACCACCAGAAGGCGGCGCTGAACAGCAGTGAGACTGAAACCCAGATCAGCGACCAGACGGCCGCCTGCTTGAAAGACATGGTCTGCGCGCCACGGCGTCCCTGCAACAGCAGGTCGATAGCCAGCATGATAAGCACCACAACCGCAAAGCTGCCCCACAGTAAAGGCGTACCCACAGTTTGCATATTCGTATCCTGTCCGAAAAATAAAAAAAACGGCTGAAGTCAGAAGACGTCAGCCGCTTATTTTTGTGTAAGCAAACCTCGCCTTCCGGCAAGGTCTCACTTACAACACAGAAATTGATTCCGGGTTGCCTGATGACCGGATGCTTTCGCATCGTAATGACGATCAATCAGCTTACAAGTTACTCCCCTTTGCAGGAGGGTAAGTTACGGTTTAGCCGCACAGGAAGCAACACCTCTCAGACATATTTAGAAATATTTACACAGCAGCCTGGTCGGCCGGGAAGATCACGCCGGTCTGGCGGCGTATCTCAGTCAGCAGCGATGCAGTAATCCGCGAAACCTCAAGCGAAGGGTGGTCCACCTGACGCTGCTCAACCAGCCGGGCAAAAGCGGCGGCTTCATACAGCATGGTGTTGATATGCTGCGGCTGGCTCAGCGTCTGCTTTTCCGCGCCCCGCGGCACAAAAGTCAGCTGCTGGCACTCCGATAACTTCTCTATCACCAGCGCGCCCGCTTCACCCTGAATCTCGCTGGGGAGGCTGGAATCACTCACCTTCGAATGCAGAATAGTTACGTCGAAATCACCGTAACTCAGCACCACCACGCCGTGCGCGTCCACGCCGCTCGCAAGCAAAGTCGCCCTGGCCTGCACGCGATCTGGCTCGCCCCACAGCGTCACTGCCGAGGCCAGGCAGTAATAACCGATATCCATAATTGAGCCATTCGACCAGCGCGGATCAAAGGTATTGGGGTTCTCACCGTTGAGATAGCGCGGGTAGCGTGAGGAGTACTGGCAGTAATTCAGCAGCGCTTTTCGCAGTTTACCCACGTCAGGCAGTGCCTGCTGCAGCCGCAGGAAATTAGGCAGGCTGGCAGTTTTAAACGCCTCAAACAGCACCACCTGATGCTCACGGGCGCAGGCGATCATTTGTTCCACTTCTGCCAGATTAGAGGCCAGCGGTTTTTCGCAAATCACATGCTTGCCGTGCGACATAAACAGCAGCGCCTGCTGGCAGTGCAGTGCGTTGGGGCTGGCCAGATAGACCGCATCGATCTCCGGACTGGCGGCCAGCGCTTCCAGTGAGGTAAAGGTCTGTTTGCAGGGATAATCGGCGATAAAGGCCTCAGCCTGCTGCTGACTGCGTGAATAGACCGCACAGAGCTTCATCGCTCCGGTTTCATGAGCGGCATCAATAAACTGGCGTGTAATCCAGTTTGTTCCCACAATGGCAAAACGAATCACGTCATCTCTCCGGCAGCTGTAAAGCGGCAGAGTAACATCTCACCCACGCTGTGCAATGGTGCCGGGCGGGCAGGGATTGATCCTGCGATCCGCATTCCAATAATATGCGGAAGCGATGATGTTTATGTACCAACCAGGGAGCGCAGGTGAAAGCAAGTAAGCACGCATTAAACTGGACCACACTTCTGATCGCCATTCCGGTCGGGTGTGCGGCGTCGCTGGTGACGCTGGCTTTCCGCGGCGTGATTGAACTGATCAACCATCTGCTGTTTGCCCGCAGTGGCGAAATAACCGAATCCCTGCATCTCTGGCCGTGGATCTTCTGGCCGCTGCTGGTGGGGGCGGGCGGCGTACTGGCGGGCTATTTTCTGCGTTATGCCGTTGCCATCGAGCAGCAGCAGACGGTGAAAACGGATTACCTTGAAGTGATCAACGCCCGGCTCGATGCGGTGCCGCCCCGGACCTCACTGTTCCGTGCCTTATCGTCGATTGCCAGTATCGGCAGCGGCGCGTCGATAGGTAAAGAGGGGCCGATGGTGCAGCTCTCGGCACTGTGCGGCAGTGCGATTGGTCGCCTGTTACCGGCCTCACTTAACCTGAAAAACAGTGACGTGGTGGCGATGGCGGCGGCGGCGGGCCTCGCGTCGGTTTACCATGCGCCGCTGGCGTCGGCGATTTTTGTGGCGGAAATCGCCTTCGGCATTTCTGCGTTGCAGCGGCTGATCCCCCTGATCATCGCTGCCGCCACGGCGGTGATGACCATGTGGACGCTGGGTTTTCGCAGCGCGCTCTATCCGCTGGCAGACGCGAACTTCGCCATGGATCTCAGCAGCCTGCTGATGACGGTGGTGATTGGTCTGTGCGCCGGTCTGGCGGGCTGGATCGTGATTAAATGCATCGCCCGCAGCAAAGTGCTGTTCAGCCGGGTCGCCTCCCTGCCGCTGCGCCTCGGAGCGGGCGGCTTTGCGGTCGGCTTACTGGCGCTGATCTCCACTGATATCCTCGGCAACGGCTACGAGGTGATCGTCAAAGTGATGGCCGGGCACTACCTGCTGCCGGGTCTGCTGCTGTTGCTGGTGCTGAAAACCCTCGCTACCAGCCTGTCGGTAGGCTCGAACGCCGTCGGCGGACTCTTTACCCCTTCGCTGCTGATTGGCGCGCTGCTGGGGGTGATCATCGCGACGGTGGGGGCGGCGTTGCATCTGCCGCTCGGCAATGTGCTGCTCTATGCCGCGATTGGTATGGCGGCGGTGCTGGCGGCGGTCAGTCAGGCGCCGTTGATGGCGATGCTGATGGTGCTGGAGATGACGCTCAACAGCAGCCTGCTGTTTCCGCTGATGATCGCTACCGTGCTGGCGTCGATGGTGGTCTATCGCCTGCAATCCGCCAGTACTTATCCGGTCGTAAGTCATCACTTCAGCCGTTCAGAAGCGAAATATGATTTCGATAACATGCGCATTGCTGAGCTGATTATTGCGGGTGCGGCGTTGCAGCCGGAGGAGTCGGTGGGGCAGGCGCTGGCGGTCAGCTCCCTGAAGCGTGAACGCTATGTTTATGTGATCAACGCCGCGGGCGCTTTCCTCGGTGTGGTCTCGATTCATGAAATTTCGCGCCGGGTGCTGGCCCAGGAGATCACCCTCGACTCACCGGTGCAGTGCGTGATGGATCAGGATTTCCCGGTGGTGTATCAGAATCAGAGTATGCGTGAGGGATGGGAAGCCTTTGCGGCGGTGACGCTGGAGCGGTTGCCGGTGCTCAACAATCCGCAGGAACGGCGCTTTCTGGGGGCGCTGACCAAAACCAGTCTGATTCAGAAAGCGCAGGAGTTTCTTTAAGCCGCGTTGCCGCGCATCGCCTGGTCCGTCATCCACAGTCGCGCATCAAATTCGAGCTGGTGATAATCCGGCTCCATATGGCAGCAGAGCTGGTAGAACGCCTTATCGTGATCTTTCTCTTTAAGGTGTGCCAGCTCATGCACCACGATCATCCGCAGAAACGGCTCTGGCGCGAGGCGGAAAAAGGTCGAGATACGGATTTCCGCTTTCGCCTTAAGCTTACCGCCCTGAATCCGCGAGATGGCAGTGTGCAGCCCGAGTGCATGCTTCATCACCTTAATCTTGTTATCCCACATCACTTTGCTGATCGGCGGTGCATTGCGCATATAGCGATTTTTCAGCGCCTGCGTGTAGTCATACAGCGCTTTATCACTCATCACGTCGTGGGTGTCGGGATAACGTTCCTGCAGGAACGCACCTAAGCGCTGATGGGCGATCAACGACTGAACCTGCTCAAGAAGGGGGGCAGGATAACCCTGAAGGTAGATCAGTGAGGACATTAGGGATTCCAGGCGAAAGACAGTATACTGCGCCCCCGATTTTGGGGCGAAAAATCAACCAAAGTGTACCACGCCGGAGAATTCATGAGCCAACTTGAACTGAACGATCGCACACTGATCCTGCATCGCTTCCCGCAGATGCGTGACGAAAGTCCATTACAAGCCTGGGATGCGGCTGATGAATATCTGTTACAGCAGGCGCTGCCAGAGGGGCCGGTGCTGGTCTTCAACGACAGTTTCGGGGTATTAACCTGCGCCCTGAATCCGCGTACCGTCTGGCACGTCAGCGACTCCTGGCTGAGCCAGCAGGCCGCCCGTCAGAATCTGACCTTTAATGGGCTGGATGACAGCGACGTTCACTTTGTTGATAGCCTGGCTGACCTGCCTGCTTCACCTGCGGCTGTGCTGATCAAGGTGCCTAAAACCCTGGCGCTGCTGGAGCACCAGCTGCGCGCCATTCGCGAAGTTGTCACGCCTGATACGGTGATTCTGGCGGCGGCGCGCGCCAAAGAGATCCATAACTCTACCCTGCAGCTGTTCGAACAGATCATTGGTGAAACCAGAACCTCACTGGCGTGGAAAAAAGCGCGTCTGATCTACAGCCAGTTCAGCAAGCCTGAACTGCGTGAGGCCACGCCGACGCTGGTCTGGCCGCTGGATGGTACCCCTTATCAGATTCACAACTACGCCAACGTCTTCTCGCGCGCTTCGCTGGATATCGGCGCAAGGCTCTTTGTGCAGCATCTGCCGGAAAACATTGAGGGCGAGATTGTCGATCTCGGCTGTGGTAACGGCGTGGTGGGACTGGTGGCGCTGGAGCAGAACCCGCAGGCCGAGGTGCATTTCCTAGATGAGTCTTACATGGCGGTCGCCTCCAGCAAGCTTAATGTGGAAGTGAACCGTCCTGAGGATCTGTCACGTTGTCAGTTCCTGGTGAACAACGTGCTGAGCGGCTATCCGTCAGATCGGCTGCACGCGGTGCTGTGCAACCCGCCGTTCCACCAGCAGCACGCGGTGACCGATCACCTGGCATGGCAGATGTTCCGCGATGCCAAACGCTGCCTTCAGTATGGCGGCGAGTTGCGTATTGTCGGCAACCGCCACCTCGATTATCACCACAAGCTGAAGAAGCTGTTTGGTAACTGTACGCTGATCGCCTCTAACCAGAAGTTCGTGGTGCTGCGCGCGGTGAAAATGCGCTAGTCAGACGGTTAATGCCAGCTGCGTCGCCTGCGCAATCGCACGGCGCGCATCCAGCTCCTGCGCCACATCTGCACCGCCGATGACTGTCACCCTCTGTCCTTTTGCACGCAGCGCGGCTTCCAGTTCGCGCTGCGGCTCCTGTCCGGCACAGATAATCACATTATCGACCTCCAGCAACAGCGTTTCGCCGTTGCGCCGCAGATGCAGGCCGCTGTCATCAATCGCCAGATACTCAACGCTGCCCCACATCTCAACGCCCTGCGCCTGCAGACTGGCGCGATGGATCCAGCCGGTGGTTTTTGCCAGCCCGGCACCCGGTTTTCCCGAGCGGCGTTGCAGCAGCCAGATTTGCCGTAACGCGGCAGGCGGCTCGGGTTTCATCACGCCGCCACGCTGCGTCAGGCTGTGGTCGATGCCCCATTCGGCATAAAACGCCGCCAGATCTTCGTCATGGGATGGCTGTGACAGATACTCCGCCACATCAAAGCCAATACCGCCTGCGCCGATAATCGCCACCCGTTTCCCCACCGGGCGCTTATCGCGCAGCACCTCCAGATAGCTCAGCACGCTGGGGTGGTCGATGCCCGGAATATCGGGCGTACGCGGCTGAATGCCGGTCGCCAGAACCACTTCATCGGCGTCACTCAGCTGATCCGCCGTCACCCGACAGCCTGTCTGAACCGTCACGCCTGCGGCTGCCAGCTCATGCCGGAAATAGCGCAGCGTTTCGCTGAACTCCGATTTGCCAGGGATCAGCCGGGCAATATTGAACTGGCCGCCTATCTCCGGCGCGGCCTCATAGAGGGTTACCTGATGGCCGCGCTGCGCCGCCTGCAGCGCAAACGCCATGCCGGCCGGACCGGCGCCCACTACGGCCAGCCTGCGCGGGGCGGTGCTGGCGATGACCGGCATCAGCGACTCATGGCAGGCGCGCGGATTGACCAGGCAGGAGGTGATTTTACCGGCGAACACCTGATCGAGGCAGGCCTGATTACAGGCAATGCAGGTATTGATGCTGTCCGGTTCACCGCGCTGGGCTTTAGTGACAAAGGCGGGATCGGCGAGAAAAGGGCGCGCCATCGACACCATATCGGCGCAGCCGGACTGCAACAGCTGCTCGGCGACGGCGGGATGGTTGATGCGATTGGTGGCGATGACCGGCACCTTCACCTGTTCACGCAGGCGCTGCGTCACCCACGCAAAGGCCGCACGCGGCACGCAGGTGGCGATGGTCGGGATGCGCGCCTCATGCCAGCCAATACCGGTATTGAACAGCGTGACGCCGCACTGCTCCAGTTCGCCCGCCAGTAACAGCGTCTCCTCCAGCATGCTGCCCTCTTCGATCAGGTCGAGCATCGACAACCGGAAGATGATGATAAAGGCATCGCCGGTCGCGGCGCGAACGGCGCGGGTAATCGCCAGCGCAAACTGCATCCGCTGCCGGAAGTCGCCACCCCAGCGGTCGGTGCGCTGATTGGTGTGCTTCACCAGAAACTGATTAATCAGATAGCCTTCGGAACCCATGATCTCCACGCCATCGTAGCCCGCCTGCTGTGCCAGGCGGGCGCAGCGGGCAAAGTCATCAATGGTCTGTTCAATCGCCGCCTCGCTCATCGCCTGTGGCGTAAACGGGTTAATGGGCGCCTGGCGTGCCGAGGGCGCAACCAGATCGGGCTGATAGCTGTAACGGCCGGTATGCAGGATCTGCAGGGCGATTTTGCCCTGATGCTGATGTACCGCCTCCGTGATCTGCCGGTGCCAGTCACATTGCGTCTCGTCGGTGAGCATCGCGCCATGCGCGGTGGTGACACCCTGAGCATTGGGGGCGATGCCGCCGGTGACGATCAGCGCGACACCTTCACGCGCCCGCTCGCCGTAGAAAGCCGCCAGCCGGGCTGCGCCATCCGGGTGTTCTTCCAGTCCGGTGTGCATTGACCCCATCAGAAAGCGGTTTTTCAGTCGGGTAAAGCCAAGGTCCAGCGGCGTAAACAGCGCAGGATAGTCAGGATTGACGGACATGATAGTCACTCACGGTAAAGTGGTCGGATGAGTTCACTCTAGCCACTTCTGCGTTAAAAAAAAGTGAAAGAATGTCAGGGTGTGAGTGAAATCATAAACAACGGCAGGGGAGTGAGGTGAGTAACAAAGAGTGGGCGGAGGTCGCCCGTGCCTTGCGCAAAGAGGTTAAGGCCGTCATCCGTGGCCCGCGTCGCTTTGCGACAGGCGTCAGCGCCCGTCGCTGTTCAGGTTCCGCTACATGCTGTCAGCGCGGTGCCAGAAAACCCATTAACGTCGACGGATCCACGAATAGCGGGAGTGATAGCCGCTGCCGTGGTGGGTATTGAAGCGGTAGCTTGAACCGCTTTCGGCCATGCAGTAGGTGCAGACATTGACGTTATCGATCTGCGCAGTCGGCACCCCCGCGTTTACCAGCAACTGCGTCGCCAGCGCAGGCAGATCGAACCAGACACCCTGCTGGCGGGCAGCGGCCTGTGGACGTTGCGCCAGAGGATTAACCGGCTGGTTCTGGTGCCAGCGCAGCCCGCTGGCCAATGCCGGGTTCTGCGCAATCTCCGCCAGCTGCGGTTCGGCCAGTTCATAACAGCAGGGGCCCATCGCCGGACCGATCGCCACCATCAGGTTCTGCGGCTCGCAGCCCTGCTCGCACAGTTTTTCAACCGCGCGGGTCAGCACACCCGCCAGCGTACCTTTGAGTCCGGCATGAACCGCGGCCACGATCCGCTGCTGGCGATCGGCGAACAGCACTGGCAGGCAGTCGGCGGTGTAGACCGCCACCGGGCGCGTCCCGCTGCCAATCACGCCATCAGACTCGCAGCTTTTGGGTGGGATGTTCTCGATATCGGTGACCACGGTCGCGCTGTGGCGCTGATGTCCATAGGCGGCATCAGCGGGTGGTGGCTCTCCGGCTGGCTGAAACGCATATTCGAGCCACTCCAGCGAATCGAGCAATGGCGAGCGCGGGATCACGGCCATAGGAATCTCCTGTTATAACAGCGTGCGTTGGGCTGCCCACAGCTTACGTTAACTGCTACATTTTTGAAGCTTCTCCTCAGACCTTTCTCACCTTAAGGATGAAATGATGAAAACCTCCGCAAAACTGGCTGCATCCGGACTGGTCGCGCTGCTGCTTACCGGCTGCGCCTCGTCGACACATCAGACCGCGCAGCAGCAACTCGGCCAGCAATCGGTGCTGGCGGTAAACTGGTTCCAGCAGTCTGGTGAATATCAGGCGCTGACCTGGCAGGCATTTAATACCGCGCGTATGGCGTTTGATCAGGCCCCCTCGCTGACTGGCAAACCCAAAGCGGTGATTGTCGATCTGGATGAGACGATGCTGGATAACAGCGCCTATAGCGCGTGGCAGGCGAAGAACGGCCAGCCGTTCAGCAGCAAAACCTGGTCAGCCTGGACACAGGCGCGGCAGGCGAAAGCGGTGCCGGGCGCGATAGAGTTTGCGCGTCATGTCACACAGAATGGCGGCACGCTGTTCTATGTGTCGAACCGCGATCAGAAAGATTACGCGGCCACGGTCGCTAACATGCAGCAGCTTGGCTTCCCCAACGTCAGCGATAAAACGGTACGTCTGAATACTGACAGCTCCAATAAGCAGGCGCGTTTCGATGCCATTAAAAATGCCGGCTATAACGTGGTGCTCTACGTTGGCGATAACCTCAACGATTTTGGTGGCGCGACCTGGCATCAGGGTAATCAGACGCGTCGTGATTTTGTGAATCTTAACCATCAGCAGTTTGGAACGCAGTTCATCGTGCTGCCGAATCCGCTCTACGGCGACTGGGAGAGCGGAATGGCGGAAAACTACAATAAACTGACACCGGAACAGCAGCTGTCTGTGCGGGAATCGCGCCTGCAAAGCTGGAACGGTAAATAATTCGTCAAGAAAAAGAGCCTGACCGTGTCAGGCTCTGTTAAAATATGGTCCTGATTTACTTTCTCCCGTCACTATTTTGCTGCAAATTAAATTAATTATCTCTTGCTTCATTCTTATCTAAAATCAGGCATATCTGACTGGCTATCAGCAATTAAGCCGGTTGATCGTGCTAATGGTTAATTTTTTAATTAAGAGTATTCCTGGTAAAAAGCAGGCCGGTTGGTATGGCAGTGAATATCCCCTTGGTTAATGATTGTATTTTTTTGTCAGCAGTAACTTTAGTTTATTATCTTTTATATTTTAATTTATTGATATTGTTGATTTTAAATTTATAAACGCTAATTATCCCACTTCTCTTCTGCTTAATTAAATTTACTTAACCCTGACTCTTACTGACGCCAGATTGACAAATAGCATGATGTTAAAGTGCTGTGAAATATTGCTCGTGCATTGGCAATGGTTAGCGGCTATAACCTTTTTCTGTGACTTAGTTCTTATTTACCTGGCGGCTCACGCTTTATTTGTGAGCCGATACACTTTGTGGTTAGCCAGGATGCGACATCCCGGTAGTAGAGAGAAGATGATTGTGACGACACTTAAACCCTTATTAGCGAAAAATCGCAGTTGGGCATTACAGCGCCGCCAGCGTAATCCAGACTACTTTAAAAAATTCCTTCATCAGCAAAAGCCGCACTCACTCTGGATAGGTTGTTCTGATAGTCGCGTTCCGGCAGAAGTCTTAACTGGCTCCCATCCTGGCGAACTCTTTGTGCATCGTAATATCGCCAACATGGTGATTGAGGACGATGACAATTTACTGAGCGTGCTGCAATACGCGCTCTTCTTTCTCGGTGTGAAACGCATTGTATTAAGCGGCCACTATGGCTGCGGTGGGGTGGAAGCCGCGCAGAATCTGCCGGGCAGCGTGCTGGACGGGCAGGAGAGCGCGCTGGCGAGACGCATTCAGACGTTGCGTCATGATATTCAGCATGGCCTGGCGGAAAGCCCCCCTTCAGACGCGGAGCCGGGTGAACAGCTCGATCGGCTGGTTGAGGCCAACGTTAAGGCGCAATTCGCCAGACTGGTGAAATCTGAACCGGTCCGGCAAATCTGGCAATCGGGCCAGGAACTGGAGGTGTTTGGTTGTGTGTATGACCTGCGCTCCGGCCATCTTAAAGAGCTGATTCATCAATCTGCAGAGGAACCTTCATTATGAACCTCGATACCCTGCGTCGCGACATTCCTGCGGGTCTGGTGGTGTTTCTGGTCGCCTTACCGCTCTGCCTTGGCATCGCACAGGCCAGCGGATTACCGCCGTTTGCCGGTCTGCTGACCGGTGTGATTGGCGGCCTGGTGGTCACATCACTGAGTCCGTCCCGGTTTGCCGTCAGCGGCCCGGCGGCAGGCCTTGTCACCATCGTCGTCGCCTCAATGGCGTCTCTGGGAAGTTTTTCCGCCTTTCTCACCGCGCTGATTATCGCCGGAGCACTGCAATGTCTGTTTGGCCTGCTGCGTGCCGGACGGTTTATTTCGCTGGTGCCGGGCAGCGTCATCAAAGGGATGCTGGCAGCGATCGGCTTGTTGCTGATCATGCAGCAGATCCCGGTGGCGCTGGGAGCCGCGGGCGATGCGGAGCTGGTTTCACTGGTGACCGGTGAGATGACCTTCTCGCTGCCTGCGGTAGCGGTAGCGGGTGTCGGCCTGGCCATTTTATGTCTCTGGACCACCGCACCGGTGAAGCGGATCAAAGCGCTGGCCTGGATCCCTGGGCCGCTGATTGCCGTGCTGATAGGCTGCCTTGCTACCGTCGTGGGTGGACGGCTGTTCCCGGAGATGACCAGCGGTCTGGCGCGCATTTCGTTGCCCGCTTTTGACAGCATTTCCGCGCTGGTGGCAGAGCTGGAAACGCCCGACTGGATGGCCTGGCAGAATCCGCAGGTCTGGGTTGTTGCGGTAACCTTAGCCCTGGTCGCCAGTCTGGAAACGCTGCTGAGTCAGGAGGCGCTGAAAAAACTGCGTCCTCAGACGCCCGCGCCATCGCCTAACAAAGAGATGTTCGCGCAGGGCATCGGTAACCTGGCGGCCGGTTTCCTTGGCGCGATGCCGATAACGGCGGTGATCGTGCGCAGTTCGGTTAACGTCAGTGCGGGCGCGCAGACCAAACTGTCGATCTTCATTCACGGTGTGCTGCTGCTGATTTGCGGTATGTGGTTCAGTGAGATGCTGAACGCCATTCCGCTGGCCAGCCTCGCTGCCGTGCTGCTCTATACCGGCTACAAGCTGGCGACACCCAAACTGTTTGTTGAGCAGTTCCGGATGGGCGCCCAGCAGTACGTGCCGTTTCTGGCCACCATCGTCGGTATTATCACGCTGGGCATGCTGGTCGGGATTGGTATCGGCATCGCCACGCAGATCCTCTATAGCATCTATAAAAGCCATCGCAACGCGCTGCAGCTTACCCGCTATGACGACCACTACGTGCTGCGCTTTCAGCAGAACCTGACCTTTATGCACAATCCAAAGCTGCAGGGATTGCTGGATGAGATCCCGGAGAACAGCGTAGTCATCGTCGATAACGACAATGCGGAATATATCGATCCCGACGTTAAAGCGGTGCTGAAAGATTTTGGCGATAATGCCGACAAACGCGGCATTCGCCTGAGTCAGTGGCCGGTTGCCGTAAAATAGCGTTTAGCGCAACGGTAAAGTCGTCAGAACAGCAAAAATCGGATATCTCGGATATCCGATTTTTTTATTTGCGATGCATAATAGAGCCCCAGTTTTTGCTGTCATCTGATGGGTTTAGCCTCAAAACGATAACTTTTCTGAGTTAGCCTATGAAACGAGGTTTTATCGCCGGATGACATTGAGGATATTCAGGATTTAATCATTCTGACACCACGCGCCTGTCCAGGCTGGCGTGGACAGCCAGCCTCTCTGTGACAAGGTCCGGATGTATGCGCATACAGCTGTTTGAAGAGCACAACGTTAAGAAGAACGCATTTTCACTGTTTTTAATCACGTTGCTGTTTTGCTTTATCGGCGGACACCTGCGCTTTCCACAGGAGCTGTCGCTGTTCTGGCCGGTCAATGCGATCGTCACTGGCGTGATCGTCCGGAATCCTTTTCTGCATCAGACCCGCTATTACCTGGCCACCTTTGCTGCGATGGTGTTTAACGACATCGTTTTTTCAGGCTGGGCGCTCTCTGCTTTTACCCTCAACATGGCGAATCTTCTGTTTGTGCTGGTGGCGGTGACGCTGCTGGTAAAACATCTTCAGCACGACTCCGGCAGCGAGCGTATAACCAGCGTGCTGCGCATTTTTCCGGCCTGTCTGCTGGCCGGACTGGCCTGCGCCAGCTGGGGGGCGCTGGCGCAGCAGGCCGATTTTAACAGCGGGCTGGTGACGGCCTGGGGCGAATGGTTCAGCGAACAGTTCTCAACCGGGCTGATGCTGCTGCCCTTTTTGCTGACGCGCGACTGGGCGTCGCTGTCGCCCCGGCAGTTTATGCAGATGCGCAAGCTGGCACCGGTTGTCGCCGTGATTTTTTCGCTGATGATTGGCGCGATGATGGGCGGCGCAGGCAGCCTGACGTTCCCGGTTCCGGCGCTGGTCTGGTGCGCCATCGTGCTGCCGATGCCGCTCACCAGTCTGGTGATTTTGCTCACCGGCATTAGCGAAATCATTCTGGTTTCGCACGGTGTGATGAATATCCAGGGCGATGACAATATGCTGCCGATCACCCATCTGACTTCGGCACGGCTGGGCGTGGCGACCATTGCGATCAGCCCGCTGATTGTGGCGGTGAGCATGGATGCGATTCGCCAGCTCAACCAGCGTCTGGCGCTGCGCGCCAACTATGACTTCCTGACCCGGCTGCTGTCGCGGTCCGGCCTCTATGAAAGTCTGCGTGCTGAGCCGATCTTCCCGGACCGCCGGGCGGGCGTGATCCTGCTGGATGTCGACTATTTTAAAGCGATTAACGACAATTTTGGTCATGATGCGGGTGACAGCGTGCTGGAAGAGATCGCCCGCCGTATGCAGCGCGTCGTGGGTAAAGAGGGGCGCATCTGCCGTTTTGGCGGCGAAGAGTTTGCGGTGGTGCTGTTCGACCAGAATCCGGAAAAGCTCTACTTTCTTGCTGAGAGCATCCGGCAGAAGATGGCGAAAGAGAAGTTCTGGCTGCAGGGCAGTACGGCCACAGTAACCGTCAGTCTGGGGCTGGCGCATGGCAGTGCCGGTGAGGCGCCGGAGTGGCACCGCGTCATCAACCGGCTGATCTCCGCAGCCGATAAAAACCTCTATCTGTCGAAACGCAATGGCCGCAATCAGACCTCGCCGGTTAACTACCGTGCCATCACCAGCGACGTGGCATAACGCCACGCCGCCGGTTTCTGTCAACTGACGCTGCTTTTCAGGGTACTGGCCAGCTGGTGGCGTTCAATCGCCAGGTCGATCAGGCGACTGATCAGATCCTGATAGCTGAGTCCAGCCGCCTGCCACAGTTTCGGGTACATGCTGATATTGGTGAAGCCGGGCAGGGTATTCACTTCGTTGACGATAATTTCGCCATCGGCAGTTAAAAACACATCGACGCGCGCCATGCCAAAGCACTCCAGCGCGGTAAAGGCCTTGATGGCAACCTCACGAATCGCATCGCTGGTTTCCGGTGAAATGGCTGCCGGGACCACCGTCTGCGCACCGCTCTCGGAGATATATTTGGTGTCATACGAATAGAAGGCGTCATGCACCACTACTTCACCGCAGGGGCTGGCTTCAGGGGCATCGTTGCCCAGCACCGCACACTCGATCTCGCGGCCTTTGATACCCTGCTCAATCAGCACTTTGCGGTCAAAGGAGAAGGCCAGCGCCAGCGCGGCATCAAACTCTTCAATGCTGTCCACTTTGCTGACGCCCACTGATGAACCCTGGTTGGCGGGTTTGATAAACAGCGGCAGGCCAAAGCGGGCAATGACTGCGCTGGCATCCAGCTGTGCGCGCTGGGCCTGGGTGACGCTCACCCACGGCGCGACGTTGAGGCCGGCGTCGCGCAGCAGGCGTTTGGTAAAATCTTTATCCATGCTGACCGCAGAACCCAGCACGTCGGAACCGACAAAAGGTAACGAGGCCATACGCAACAGGCCCTGCAGGGAGCCATCTTCACCCAGCGTACCGTGCACGATCGGGAAGATAACGTCGATCTGCGACAGCGGATGGGCGTTATGACGGGTGATGATCTGCTGCTGAGTCGTACCAGGCACCAGCGCCACATCTTCAGCGGCGCGATTCAGCGCGATCAGCGCCGGATTTTCAGCGTTAAGTAAGAAGTTTGAAGCATCGTTAAGACGCCAGTGTCCCTGCTTATCGATGCCCAGCAACACCACGTCAAACCTGGTTTTGTCGATCGCCTCAAGGATATTTTTGGCCGACTGTAACGACACCTCATGCTCAGCCGATTTCCCGCCAAACACGATCCCTACCCGCAACTTTGTCATCAATTTTGCCCACTGAAAAAATCAAAACCACAAGATAGCATGGGCTTCGCGAGGGAAAACAGGGCAGGGCGACAGATAATTGTGAGCAGGCGATTAACCCTCGCCACTCACCAGATCGCTGTCGTTCAGCTCCCAGTGCTGACGCGGGTGGCAGCTCAACGGCCCGCTCGCAAAGGTCACTGAATCTCCTCTTTAACCTGATGCAGGCGGGGTGTCAGGTTTAACTTAACCTGACGCAGAGCCCAGCCAGACTTCAACCTGATGTTCCTGGCGATGGCTTTCCAGCGCTATTTCGTCACCGTCACACCGTTTGCCATCCAGCCACAGCTGATAAGTGCTGTCACCGCGAGTAACCCGGATGTTGTAGATCTCTTCTCCCTCACGGTAGACGATTTTTATCTCTGGCCAGTCAGCGGGAAGCTGTGGCCTGACAGACAGCGCGTTGCCGCGCCGGCTTATACCAAGCAGACTCTCACTGATAAGCTGATAGGCCCAGCCTGATGAGCCGGTATACCAGGTCCAGCCGCCTCGCCCGCGGTGGCCTTCGGCCGCATACACATCCGCAGCCATCACATAAGGCTCTGCTTTGTAGATCGCCATATCCTGTTGATTGCCACTATGATTAACCGGATTAATCATAGAGAGCAGGGACCAGGCGCGCTCTGTTTCACCCATCGCCGCAAAGGCCATAATCGCCCACAGAGCCCCATGGGTGTACTGACCGCCATTTTCCCTGACGCCCGGTAAATAACCGCGAATGTAGCCCGGATTTGGCCCTGCGCCATCGAAAGGCGGAGTGAGCAATTTAATCAGCCGGTTATCCTTATCAACCAGATGCTGATAAAGCGCCGCCATTGCTGACCGGCATCTGGCGTCCTCGCCTGCGCCAGAGAGTACCGACCAGCTCTGGGCAATGGCGTCTATCCGGCACTCACTGTCAGCATGTGAACCGAGCGTCTGGCCACTGTCAAAAAAGCCGCGCAGATACCATTCGCCATCCCAGGCCGCATGGTTAAGCGCGGTTTTGAGCGTCTGCGCGTGCTCCTGACAGTGGCGGGCGGTATCGGTATCGCCGAACCGCACAGCCAGCGCGGCAAAGCGGTCCAGAACCGTATAGAGGAAGAAGCCGAGCCAGACGCTTTCACCCTTGCCGGCAATCCCGACGGTACTCATACCATCGTTCCAGTCCCCGGAGCCCATCAGCGGGAGGCCGTGCTGGCCGAAATTAAGGGCGTGGTTAACCGCGCGAACGCAGTGCTGCCATAGCGGTTCATTAATCTTACTGACGCCCGGAAGCTCATAGACAGACTCTTCGTCCTCTGCCAGCAGGCGACCTTCAAGGTAGCTGACGGGCTGTGACAGCAGCGCAATATCATCGGTTGCCTGCACATAGCGGCACAGCGCATAAGGCAGCCACAGGTAGTCGTCGGAGCAGCGGGTTCTGACGCCGCGGCCAGCAGGCGGATGCCACCAGTGCTGTACATCTCCCTCGATAAACTGGCGGGATGCACACAACAACAGCTGATCGCGCAGCCGCTGCGGGGCAGCGTGAGTCAGCGCCAGCGTATCCTGCAACTGATCGCGGAAACCAAAGGCACCACCGGATTGGTAATATCCGCTGCGCGCCAGCAAACGGCTGGCCAGCGTCTGGTACAGCAGCCAGCCGTTTGCCAGTAAATCGACCTCCGTTGCCGGTGTCTGGATTTGCACTTTAGTCAGTAGCTGGTGCCAGTGCTGTTTAACTTTGGTCAGCTCGTTCTGAGCCTCCCCGTTGGAGAGGAACTGCTGCATCAGCGCGGTCACTGCACCCTCATCTTCCCCGACGCCGAGAGCAAAAACAAAGCTGCGGCTGTCGCCGTCAATCAGTGTCGTCAGCGTCTGCAGCGCGGCGCAGGGATCCATTCCTGCCCCGGTGTTACCCGACAGACCACGAACATTCATCATCGCGGGCTGCCGTGTGGTGCCGTTACGGCCCAGACACTCAAGCCGGTTGCCGCTGTACGCAATCCGGTTACCTGTGACGGCAAAAAAAGCGGTCCGTGCAGAGCCCGTGCTGTTATAAAAGTTTCTGGCCAGAACCGCGCTGCCTGTCGCGATAACGGCAGGGGATGTCACCACATGCCTTGCAGAGCGGCTCGCCAGCTCACCCAGAACCCATTCGACGTATCCGGTAATCGACAGATTACGCGTTTTGCCAGAGAGGTTACTCAGCGTCAGCAGGGAAAGTCTGACCGGCGCCTCCTCTGCCACGAACACCGTTAACGAGCTGCTGATGCCATACTCCGTGTGTTCAAACGTGCTGTAACCGAAGCCATGACGGGTCAGATAATCCCCCTTGCCGCGAACCGGAAGCGGCGTGGGCGACCAGACATCACCCGTCTCTTCATCACGCAGATAAAGCGCTTCGCCAGAGCTGTCACTGACGGGATCGTTGTGCCAGGGCGTCAGACGATATTCATGCGCGTTTTCATACCAGCTATAGCCCTGGCCACTCTCGGAAATGACGGTGCCCAACTGGCTGTTGGCCAGCACATTGCACCACGGCGCAGGCGTCTGCTGCTGGCCGGAAAGAATGATGTGATATTCGCTGCCGTCTTCGTTGAAGCCACCGGTGCCATTAAAAAACTGCAACCGCTCCGGCGAAAAGGTGACGGCTGCAGGCGGCGGCGTCTTACTGATCGATGGAAACGCAAATGCAGGCGGGGTGCGCACCGGCTTTAACAGCGTGCTGAGCTGATCGGCGAGGCTACCGTTCCGGCCTTCCAGCACGACCGCCGCAACGCTCAGCAACAGTTGCAGATCGTCAGCGGAAAAACTTTCGCTTTTGCGGATAAATATGCCGCCAGGTTTGTCCGCCTGCTGTCGTTCATCTCCGGCAGGGATCAGGGTCGTGAGCTGATTGAACAGGTTCTGCTGGTACCCGCCCTGGTCGCTGTTCAGGATGAGCAGATCGACCGTCAGCCCTTTTTGTCGCCAGTACTGGTGCGCCTGAATGAGCGTGGTGACCAGGTCGAGCTGATTAATGTTTTCTATCCGAACCAGAAGAATCGGCAGATCACCCGAAATCGCATGACGCCACAATGACTCCTGGCCCAGCCGGTTCTGCATCAGCGCGTCTGATTCGCCACGCATTTCGGCACTGGAAAACAGTACGGCACTGGCCAGCTGATTAAACAGGCTGGTATCTTCGGTGCGGATGTTCAACTGACGCAAGGCGACCTGACTGTGGGACCATGCCAGTTCAAACACCCGATCGGCGCTGATGTGGTTACGGTACTTCTCAATCAGCGCAATAGTGGTGTCACGCTGAAGTGTCACACCGTAAAGCATATCGATGGTGACGGTCTCTCCCGCTTTTAACGTCACTGACTGGCGAATTGATAACACGGGATCTAACACCGCTCCCTGCTGACCCGTTAATTCACTGCCCGGCATCAGCGCCTGAGCATCGGCTGGGGTCCTGCCGCGCCCGAGAAAACGAGCCCGGTCGGTTTCAAAAGAGGTCTGGCGACCGGTATTGCCATGTATCGCCATCGCGTGAAACATCCATGCCGTCACTTCTTTCTCTTCACGTGGCCGACGGTGAGCCAGAATCGCTTCCAGCCTGTCAACGATCTCAGTCTGGACGAACAGATTACTGAACGCAGGGTGGGCCATATCGCTGGCTGCTGGCGCCAGTACCACTTCGGTGTAGCTGGTGATATCGAACGGGCGGGTCTGACGGGAACGGTTAGTGACCGTGATGCGTCTGATCTCCACATCATCTTCCGGGGAGACCACGATATGCGTGTGAATGCTGAAGGTGGTGCCTGAAGCGTCAAACTCAATCCCGGCATCATTGAAACGGGTTTTATAATGCGGACGCTCGCAGCAGGTCGGCTGATAGCTGTGAGCAATCACTTCGGCGGATTGCTGATCGGTAACGTAACAGAACGTTCCGTAGTTGTTGCTGGTGCTATCCGCACGCCAGCGGGTGAGTGCCAGCCCCTTCCACTGGCTGTAGCCTGTCCCCGCGTGCGTCACCATCAGATGATAATCTGCATTGGAAAGCAGCTGAAGTTGTGGCTGGCGCGGATCTGAACCACTGAATTCACGCTGGTCGGGAATGCTGCGCTGCTGTTTAGGGTCACTGTTTTCGACAAAACTGCGACGTGGGGTATAGAGCTCAATATCATCAGGCACTTTTTCCTGAAGCAGCAAACGCGAAGACTGAAACAGTGCACTGGACATAAAGCGCGCGACCATGGGCGCATCCAGCAGCTGGTGAGAGAGCGCTAGCAATCCCATCGCCTGATGATGAGCCATATACGATTTGACGATCGCAAATGGCTGACCGGGAGCCAGTCGATCCGCGGTGAAATCCAGCGCTTCGTAATAACCGTAGTCACCGCTGGCACCCATTTTTTTAAGTCTTATCAGATTAGCCGTCGCCTCCTGCGGCAGCACCATCAGCGCCAGCAGCGTCGCATAGGGCGCAACAACATGATTGTCATTCAGGCCGCGTTTCAGACCCAGTTCTGGCGTACCAAATGCCCGATACTGGTAGTTATGATTGACGTCAAACGCAGCGTAACCCGATTCCGAAACGCCCCAGGGCGTATCGGTGCTGTTACCCGAGACAATTTGTTGCCTGACCGCCGATAACGCCATCTTTTCCAGCAGCGTGTCGGGGTAAACCGGCATGACCAGGTGCGGCATCAGGTATTCAAACATTGAGCCGCTCCATGACATCACGGCGGGCTGGTTATTCAGCTGAGTAAATAAGCGACCCAGTACAAACCAGCTCTTGGCCGGAAGCTGGCTGGTGGAGATAGCAAAGTAGTGCGTCAGGCGGACTTCTGAAGGGAAAAGGTCATATTTGCTGGCGTCCAGCAGACCGCTGTCCATGTTATAGCCCACGCTGAGTAAAGACGTGGCCGGATAATAGAGAAAGCGGAAGTCCATACTGGCGTGATCGCTAAGGCGGCTGTCCAGCTCCAGCAGGGCAGCCATTCGTTCGCGGGCGGCCCATATCGCAGTCTCTGCCTGTTTTTCCGGGAGTCCGGGGCGGTTCAGGTTCAACTCAGCGAGCCACAGCAATGACGGAATGTCGGCAGGCAGTGGCGCATCCGGGGTAACCCAGCTGAAAAGGAGGGCCCACTCCTGAGTGAAATCGACCAGCTGCTGGTGGAAAAGCGCCGGCCAGTTTACCCGCGTTGTCGGAAGATAAGCCTGTTCTGCCACCATGCTTAATGCCAGCAGAGCCTGCATCCCGGCGTGAAAATCGGCGGGCGAAGCGCGCTGCATCAGGCTTAGCTGCGCATCGATTTTTTCCACTATGTCGCCGCGGGTGTCGCTCAGTTGGTCTTTAAGCAGTGAGAAGGTATCGGAGAGACCTTCCAGGATACAGGGAAGAGACATCACCGGCTGGTATTTCCACTGCGCCAGGCCAGCCTGAAGGGTTACAAGGTGAGCCGCCATATTACCGCTGTCTACGGTTGAGACGTAGCGTGGGTTCAGCGGTTTTAACGTCTGGGTGTCATACCAGTTATAAAGATGTCCTCTGAAATGCTCAATTCGATCAAGGGTATCGAGGGTGTCGAGCGTCCGGCTGATGACCCGATTCTGGCTGATATAACCAAAATCCCAGGCCGTCAGGTTTGCCAGCAGCGACAGGCCAATGTTGGTCGGTGAGGTCCGGTTGGCCACCCGCGACTCCGGAATCTCCTGCAGATTATCCGGCGGCAAATGGTTGTTATCACTGCTGGCAAATTCGTTAAACCACGCCCAGGTTTTACGCGCGGTGCGACGCAAAAAGAGGCGCTGTTCCGCTGAAAGGCTGCCTGGCTGAGCGCGTTTGGGCTGGCTCATGCGGCTCAGTAACGCGGGGGCGACCGCCCACAATAAAGCGAGCGCCAGTGCGACATGCGTCATCGACGGCATGCTCAGGCTGGTCAGGAATACCAGAACCGTGCCTGCTACCGGATTAATCCACATGCGGCGGTAGAAATGGCGCACATCAGGCTCGACAGGTTTCAGTGATGAAGCGCTTTTCCACTCGTTCAGGTAGCGATGGCTGATAGTCAGGCGCCATAAGGTCACGATAATCGCCTTCAGCGACCAGTAACTCTCGTGAGGCAGAATGGCCAGCGCCAGGCCAGCGCGGGAGAGGCGGTTAAAGGCATCGGTGACCAGCATGGATAGATGCTGCCGCCAGGCACGCGTTTTACTTTTCGTCACCCCATCGATCACCAACGCTGGCAGTCCCGGAAGCAGCAGAAAGAGCATGATGCACCCGACCCAGAATATCGGGTTCGGTACTATCGTAAACAGCATAAATACCAGCATCAGCAGGGCTGGTGCCACCAGGCTGCGGCGCAGATTGTCTGTTAATTTCCAGCGGGAAAGCGCACTGAGCGGGTTCTTTTGACGACTGCAATCTTCCTGCCGCACCTGCAACCGTAGCCAGTTAAGGAGCTGCCAGTCGCCCCGCACCCAGCGAAATCGTCGGGCAACATCGCTCAGATAACTATCCGGATATTGTTCATACAGGACGACGTTACTGACCACACCGGAGCGGGCATAGCACCCCTCAAGCAGGTCATGGCTCAGCACCAGATTTTCCGGACAGGTATTGCGTATCGCCCGGCTAAAGGCAGCGACATCGTAAATACCCTTGCCGACAAATGAGCCTTCACCAAACAGATCCTGATAAATATCGGATGAGAGTGAAGAGTAAGCATCATTCCCCGGAATGCTGCTGCACAGCCGGGCATAGCGGCTCTGACCGTTAACCGGTATCTCTTCAGCCAGACGAGGCTGCAGGATGGCATAGCCTTCAACCACCCGATTTTTGACATCATCGAACACCGGCGCGTTGAGCGGGTGGGCCATGACGCCAATCAGCTTATGCGCAGTCTCACGCGGCAGTATTGTGTCGCTGTCGAGAGTAATCACATATTTAACGCTGTGCAGCTGCGTCTGCGTGGCACCTACCGTGACGCTGAAGGCGTTTTCTTCACCCTGAAGCCAGCGATTCAGGGCATGGATCTTACCGCGCTTGCGTTCATACCCCATCCAGACGCCCTGAGAAATATTATGGGTGCGGTCACGGTGTAACAGGGAGAAGAGCGCAATATCCGATTTACCCCCGCTGTAGCGCCGATTCAGCGCTTCCGTTTTCAGCACGGCGTAACGGATAAGCGCAGCGTCATGATGATGATCCTGTTCGGCGCTATCGGTAAAGTCGGTCAGTAACGCCAAACTGATATTCGCTAAGGCGTTACCGAGATAGCAGATTTCCAGAGAGCGCAGCAGGGCGTCTGTTCCCTCATTGCTGCTGAGTAAACAGGGGATAACTACCAGTGTGCGGTCATGCTCCGGTACCGCCTGAGCATAATCGAGTCGGGGCAGGGGAAGGGGATGGCGGCTGCGGGTGGTTAACTCGCTCAGCAACTGTAAGGCTAACTGGCTGCTGACAATGATGGCGGGCAGCACCAGCAACCAGAGTAATGACGCCATGCCCGCCTGATGGGTGCTGTAGAGCATCTCGGCGGTAAACGCGGTTGTCAGCAGTAAAAGGCTGCCTAACCAGGAGAGTAAAGGAGTCTGGCTCAGGTGCTGCCGGCTCCTGTTCAGCCACGTTACTTTAACGTCAAGCTGCTGTTCCAGTTGCTGAAATCCTTTATCCAGCAGGTAATAGCCGACATGCTGCTGACGCAGGGGAAGATCAGGCTGGCTGGCCAGCGTCAGCACAGCCTGGGCGACTTCACGCTCATCAAACCGACTGTGCCGCGCCAGACGTTCAATCACGTGGCGGTAGTCATCGCGACTGTCAAAATGCATCAGCGGGTATGTCCCGGTGGGATCCTGCTGCAGGACTTTCTCAACCAGGCTGACGGATTCGACAAAGGCCTGCCAGTCAATTTCGCCGAGTTGCCGCAGGCCGGTAATACTGTTGCTGACAGAGAGCTGACTCAGGGCCAGCTGCCGGTTGAACTGCTCAATGACTTCCGAGGTTTTCCGGCCGGTATTTTCCAGCTGTTGTTCGACCCAGGTTAACGCCAGAGTATTGTTCTGGCCACTTAAGCGCCGTTCAAGTTCAGCGACGAAAGCGCCGGAAACCTGCGGGTTCTGGCGGGCCATATCAGCGATGACCAGAATAACTTTTGACGCATCTTCGGCGGCAGTGGAGAGGATATCGCTGATCCACTGCTCCGCTTTATTACGTTCCTGATGTACCCTGGCCACGTCAGCCGCAATCCGGGCCAGATTGTTGATAAGCGCAAAACGTAACATGGCAGGCAGGGCCCACAGTTCGCCGAGCAGCAGGGGCGTAACGCGCTGGTAGGCAGCGATAAAAGGATGCAGGACGCTGGTTTCCAGTCGGCCATCACTGTGCTTAATCATCTCCTCGGCGATAGCCTGGATGCGCAGGTAATGAGCCGACTCCTCCAGCATGGGCAGCCCTTTACCGAATTTTGCCGGTAACAGGTGCCGGACCAGGCGGATCTGCTCTTCAATGATATAAAAATTATCCAGTATCCAGACGGCCGCCGGTGTCTGGCTGCGCTTATCGCCATCACTCAGGATCTCTGCGCTGCGCGTCAATGACAGTTCATTATCTGCCAGCTGCTGCAACAGTCGGTAGGACCATTTTCCACCCGACAGATTATGCGTTTTCGCTAATTTTTCGCCGTAGTTATCCATTTGTTCAGCCGAAAAAATATCTGGCCGGTGGGCCTGATAAATACCTTCTGTCGGGAACAAAGGAAAATGCTCATCGGGTAATTCACTTTCCCGGCTGAACCACGTCGTCAGTTTTATTTTCACACTCATTTCCTTGCGCTTACGCAGCAGCTGGATCCGGAAAAAAAAGAAAGGATGACAAAAAAGGAGCCAAAAGAAGGGCTGGAGGTGATAAACAGGTATAGATGATATTGATTATAGTCCTGTTTCCGTTATTCGTAGCTATCCTGATTAACCGGCTGGCGTTCTCTTATGGCGATAAAATAAAGTTAAAAAAATAAACAGCTGCCTTCTCCTCACCTTAGCCCTGTTTAACATCAGAGCCGACAGATAAAAAAATTAATTTACCTGCACTGTGTTACGCTGAGGAAAATATTTCAGAGGATAACGACATGACCTGGTTGAGCTTTCTCTTCGACGCGCTACACAGCAGCGAAACCAATACACAGTGTCCGGTGTGTAAAAAGTTTTCCAGACAGTCTGTAGCTAAAAAGAATAAAGGACAGGCAGTCTTATGCCCTCACTGTAAGTCATTGTATGTTATATAAAGTCCGTCGTCTTTTTATGTTGCGAACAGCAGGCAGCAGCAAGTCATACTGTTTAACCTTATCCCTCATTGAGGCAATATCTTCGTAACATTAATTTCAATGTGCTGATAACTCTGCATTATCTTTCGTACTCGGTGAAATAACGCTTTGATTCACCCTGGTCGAGAAATTCGAATGGTGACAGTTGAATAATATCTGGTCCTGCAGACCACGCTTCATTAACTCTTGAGATAATATCGCCTTCCTGAAGCGTCAGAAGGTTATTAATGCGTAACACAGCAAATCTGCCATTTTCAAATTCGACCTGATACAACGCAACTTTCTTCAGCGGCATGATGGTTCTTCCACGAATTACCCGGCAGCAGAGTTCAGCACTCGATGAACTTTTCATGATAAACCTCTAATCTATTCATACTCTTCTGTTCAATAAATTAATCTGCAGCATTGTGAATCTGACCTCAGCGCACACGTTGTGCAGATTTCAATTGGCCCGTCTGGACTGCATTTGTTCATATCCGTAAATATAGCGGGTTTATGAAAATAATCTGATACACCCTCTGCAGGATTAAAAACTGACTCCGGGGTATCAGTCGGGTTATCAGAATGAGTATTAGCGGTGTCTTTTACAGGGAAAATAGTGGGTAAGAGAGTGTGAGGTTAATCAGGGAAAGGAGAGGGGAAACTACTGAGTCGGTACCAGAAGCTGAAAATGCAGTGCTGAAGGCTATCAACTGACTCGACGCCGCGACCGATGAGGTAAACCGGACCACCGCATCGCTGCTGGATGCGGTTGATATCAGCATTGCAGCTGATGACGAGATCGCACGTCTGGCTGAGTGGAACTAACCACGGAGTAACCGGCTGAGTGATTTTCACCAAGGCGTGCAGGTGCTTAAGATGGGTGACGGCAGCGCGGTGATTACGGTCTGGCATGCGCTGACTGAAAAATCGGCCAGGTTAGTAAGAGCATTGTCGGGACGTGGCAGAAGATAAGTGCGCTAATGGATTGGCTTAGCAAAGAATAGCGTGGCTCAGTTGATGAACGATATCCTGGAGCTTGTGCAGCAGTTTGCTGGCCAGCAAGACAAGCCCTTTGATCGCGGCCAGCCAGTTAATAGCAGCGACATTGCGTGGATTGGCCAGAAGGCCGCCGTGATTAATGCCAGACATTTGCCCGTGATTTGCAAATAATCCACACTGATAACTCGCTATTGCAGCGGGTTTTTGATTATCCATCACCAGAGCGCACCAAACGTAAGCAGCACCACGCTAATGCGTGGCCACCACGAGCACGATAACCACAAAAATAGTATCCGCATAGTCTGGCACTGACTGCGCGTCAACACCGGAAAATAATCGTCCTGAAGACAAAATCGGCGGCTACACTGCTCCCGGCAGTGCAATTCTGAACATAAAAATTTTCAGTTTCATTTTGCTATAAACTACATCGACAGTTCACACTGCCATTGGGATTTTATCGGAAAACTTAACTAAAAAATTAAAAAGAGTTTTAGTGGTTTAATCTTAAATATGGTCTGAAAATGAAGGTAACTTATTGTTATGATTAAGAATAAATTTAATCATGAATTTTTGGATAGATCTTGAAAGTTTGATGTACTTATTAATTGAATCGATAAATAACGCTAGTAATCAGTAGATCAAAAGAATGGCTGACACATAAACAACTTAAATAGAGTGCTAATGGAATTACTACTTCAGATTAGATATTCTCAGCCCTGAACATTATTTGCTTACAAGGAATAAGCATGGATGCAAAGCAAATTGCCTATGGAATCGTGGAGGGTATGTCATCTATCCCTTCAGGCATGTATCAGGGAGTTGTAAGAACATGGGAGGGAAGCGGTCTTGCCGGGAGCGATCTGAAGAACCGAAATCAAAGAGAAACTGAACGGTTTATGCGATTAATCAAAGCCACTGCAGACAGACATGAACCCATCCGGCTACTGATTACTATTGTGATTAACGATTTCTACGCAAAGCTCGATAATGAAAGCAAACAAGCTATCGATAGTAAGTTGGGTTATGGTGCTGGCAGAATGGGGGGAAGGATTGGTTCACAATTTTTCCTGGCCCAATTTATTGCTAAAAGAATACTAACTCGTATCGTGACAGTTGAGGCCTTTAAGCGGTTTGTCAGAGTTGGCTCGTCGCTTTCGTTGAACATTCTCATGGTGCAAGGATTGATTGAAGAGGCTTCAGTCGTATCAAGACGGATGCAAAATAGATTTCCAATGACCTATTCAAAGGTTTCACGAATGAATCTGGATATGGTGTATTTCCTCGTAGAGAGGCCACTCGAACCCTATCTGATTTATATCAACAGCCATAGATTAATTTGTGAAAGGATACAAAATGAACTCTGCAAAATCATTTCTTCTTAAATTCGTTAAGTTCATTGGTATACAAACCACAAATGTTGTTGAAGCCATTTCTACGGGTATTTGCTCATTTGCCGCATTTTTCTCTTTGTTTTTACTTGATGGCTGGCTATGGAAAATTATTGGTTTCTTCGGATTCTTCATGCTGGCCTACTTAGTTGCTTACCTGCTGGATAAGCTAAAAGGAGAAGCATGATCGGTATGTGTTTTTATCCGTAATTAAGCTATCAAACAACAAGGCCGTGACACAGATTATGGCCTTCTTTGTGGTTGTAAAAAAAAGCAATGAAACTATAAAGCTGACTAACAAAGTCAGAGTGATGCATATCATTAGTTAGATTTTTATTAACGAATTATGCATGGGCTACGTAGATCATTACTGCTTCGATTAAAAGCATCGCTTACGTAATGGAGAAAGTATGTATAGGCCGTACTGGCGTTAAACATAAAATTATCCTCTGCAGAAGCTTGATCGGGAAAGCTGAGACTATGGTAAGTTAGATCCCCAAAAAAATACACGTTGAACCAGACCGCTTTCTCTCGCAAGCCGAATGTTTATTCGCCAACGTTTTCAGAAAAAACGCCGTACTATTACATGGAAAAGCATGCTGCGCGGTGAATGGGAATATACAACAAGTATCGGGGCATATGTTGGACGTTGGGTGCCCTGGATTGGCGCTTTGTTAACTGCATATGATCTTGCGATTATTACCCGCAATGTTGTTCATCGATATATGCTGATTACAGGTGAAAAAGGATAAGGCTGGTTATGAGTAAAGTTGAAGATGTTCATCGTCTGATAAAGAAATACTTTTGGGAAATGCCAGATGATGCATCCCTGAGTACAGGTAAAAATTGCGTTTTGGCTGAAGAGGCTTTTGATTTTTTTGAAGAATATGCTGAACTATTTAATGTTGATATGAAGCGATTCTATTTTCGTCTCTATTTCCCGGCTACAGGAATCCCTTTTTTGCCGAACGCTATTTTGCCAAAATATTTGCGCACCGATCATCATCAACCTGAGCCTTTAACTGTTCAGATGCTGATTGATTCCGCTGAGGCGGGGGAGTGGCTTTACTAAAACGTAAGCTTGATGAAACCCAGAAACAGTTGGGCGTGCAGGATATTGTAGCCGTTGCAAACATCATTCTCGGTAACAATAATATTGACGTGCCGGGGAAACCGCTCACGTCAACACCAGGCACGTCGGTTGTGTCACTCTTTTTCCGCAGGCATATGTCCTATAAATTCCGGCGGCGCATTCTCCCGACTCTGACCTTAAAATCCTTCAGCCTGCGCGGGCTGAAAATTTTCTGGGTGAATAATCTGGGTGCCTTTGTGGGCAGGGCCGTGCCGGTTGTAGGGTGGGTTATCCTGGCAAATGATGTTGCGCAAATCAGTTTTCGTACCGTACATCGCTATAACATGATTGTGAGGCCGGAGGATAAAATCTGGTGAATGATATGACGACTACTCCTGACCTGGTGCGCAAATATATGCTGCGCGAACTGCCGCTGGTAACAACGCTTCTTTTAAAAAAGATTGAAATCGGTGACGATGATATTTTGCAGGAGCTCTTTGAAGCAGACGATATTGCGGAGGTATCGGAGAAGTTTTTTCGTGATTTTAACGTACAACCAGCAGGTTTTACGCTCGCCACTTATTTCCCCTGAAAACCCGTTCTTTTTTCACCCGCGCGCCGGTAAAGCAGGATAAAGCCCCCCTGACTATACGCATGTTTATTGAGTCAGCCGCTGCCGGTCGCTGGCTCTTTTAGTCACTGTCTGCGGGCAGCAGGTTTGCCCGTTGTATCAGCTGCAACATAATGACAACAGCATGATTTCCCTTCCCTAAGATCTGACCATAGCGGAATCCCTTCACAGGAGAACCGCCATATGTCACAGGATGATCACCACGGCATGCGCGTTGAGGGAATCAACGAAGGCACGCGAACCATCACCACCGTTAGCACCGCGATTGTCGGGCTGGTCTGTACCGGCGACAACGACGCGGCCATCTTTCCGCTAAACCGCCCGGTACTGTTAACCGACATACTCACCGTCTGCGGCAAGGTCGGATACTGGGAGCGCCAGACCGACCAGGCTATCCGTGAAACGTCCATGAGTCGGGAAGTTAAAGCCGATACGGAAACGCGTGAGCTGGTCAGCAGGGATACGACAGTCAAAGCCACTGACAGGGCCACGGTGATCGGAACGGCGTCACTGATGGCCGGAGCAATTCAGCACGTGGCGACAGGCAATTACAGCATGGCCACGCAGCAGAGCCAGCTGATTACAGTGGGCGGCAGTGCGGAAACGGACATCACCGGCAGCGCGGCAATAGAAGTCGGGCAGGCGCTGACGGAAAAAATCGGCCAGCTGCGCCAGAGCATTGCCGGGACGCGTCAGGAAATTATCGCGCCGGTTGTGTGGATTGGTTCAGAGAAGATTAACGTGGCACAGCTGATGCTCGATACAGTGGCGCTTGTGCAGCAGCTGGCTGACCAGCTGGCCAGCCATACGCACACGTCAACCGGAAAGCCCACGAACAGCAGCGACATCGCACAGAGCAGCCAGCAGGCCGCCGCGCTCAGTAAGAAATATTCACCCGTCATCGGCAAGTAAGCCTGCACACTAACCCGCTATCGCAGCGGGTTTTTTATTGCCTGTCACCAGAACGCCTCAGACGCACGAAGCGCCACGCAAAGGCGCGCCCATCAGGCACGATAACCATAAACAGATCATCCGCACAGCGCGGCACTGGCTGCGCGTCAGCACGGCAAAATAATCGCCCGGCAGACAAAATCGGCGCTACACCGCACCCGCCTGCAGGTTTTGCATCATAAAAATTTTTCAGTTTTATTTTTTTGCAAAAGGTATGGCCAGACCGCGCCGGTGCTGAGGTTCCGCCGGAGCTCGCCAACTGAAAAGAGTGAAAAGGATTTCAGTCCTTTTCAGTTTTCTGGATCTCTAAAGGATCTCAAGTTAGGTTTAGGGTATTGAATTTAAAGGATATTAAATATTTTCGTTCATCTTTTGGATCTCAGGTGGATCTCTATAAATCTAAGCAACTAGACAGCAAACCCAGGCAGGGCAAGGTCTGCAGAGGTTCCAGGACTGTTTACAAAACTGAAAAACGCAGAAAGATGTATACTGTTATTATATGCAGTACAATTCAACTAATGAAATTTTGGAAAACTAAATAAACTTAACTGAAACACTATCGGAGAATTTCTGAGAATATTTCTCTTCAAGTGCTTCTTTGTATCGATGTTCAAACTCAATAGTTCCGCCACTTCTGTCAGTCTTGAATGAAAATATTTTCGGGAAGTTATTTGTATCTTCGTAGAAAGGATAAAGTTTATACTCGAAATTTTTTATTTCACTCTGTTTTGCAAATAATTTTAAAAGCATGTCTTTTAACGGGCTTTCAAGTTTATAGAAATTATCTATATTTGTTTGTATCTCATTATTCCATTGCTCTATAACATATTTTGCAATATAGCCATGTAGTTTATATATACCTCTAGTTGCTGATAATTCAGATACTCTCCATATCCAATGGTTTCTGCTCAACTGTCTCAATGTATAATTATCATTACGAAGATCATGCCCATCTTTTCCGGTCAATAAGCGAATCGTATCTATTTCAATTTCATTTAAATGAGTATAAGTACTTTTAAATCTTGAAAGGCTATCGCTGATTTTAAGAGCTTTTTGCTCATTTTCATTCGAGACGCGAAGACGTTCCAGTTTCTCCTCCCGTCTTTTCTTATTGCGATTGAGCGTAAAAAGATAAATTTTAAGTAAAGCCGAGTAGGCGAGATAACCAGCAAATGATCCCCCAAGAAAGCTAAGTAAAGAGGACATCTCTGTAGCGTTCGGAAGAAATACTCTAAGTGCGGGATCAACATAGTGAAGAGATAGAGCAACGCCACATATCATAGTCAGGCCAGCGAACGACCTTCTCACAGTAGTAATCTCAAAAATTACTTTAAAAATTTGTTCTAGTGACATTTGTTTACCCATCAACACTGAATGTTTGATCTTAGGGTACTGCAAAATCCAGCAATTTATGACGCCTGGGGGGACAAAAAGGGGACAGCCATAATTAAAATCAAAGGTGATAGCTAATATTTTTTGTTTTAACTTTCTAAAATAAAAAGGAAAATTTGGTGGCCCCTGCTGGGCTTGAACCAGCGACCAAGCGATTATGAGTCGCCTGCTCTAACCACTGAGCTAAGGGGCCAGCGGAGCGGGGATTATAAAGTATCTCTTCAGGGCAATCCAGCACTCAGCCACCGGTTGCTGAAATAAGCAGCAGTGATTTACCTGCTGATTTCTATAACAAATCTGGCGAACCGCGATCCCGAAGTCGCAAACAGGCACGGATAATGCTTCTCCGCGCCTTTAGTGAAACCGGACTTCAGTCGTTATGGCTGATAGCTGACTCAGCGCTGACGATAACGAGATGCTGATTGATTCCGCGAAAGATGAGGAACCATTGTGCCACGTGCCTGATCGTAGTCGTGCCACATCTGCAGATCCTCAAGCGATGGAATGGTTACCGTCTCCTTGCTGTCGAGTCCGGCAAGCGCGGCGTCCACCATCTCATCAACGTCCATCAGCATTTCAGCCGGGATGTCATTAATAGACTGGCCTGCGCGGTCGAAAATCTCCGTACGGGTCGCTCCGGGTAACACCGCCTGTACCTGCACGCCGCTCTCTGCAAGTTCACGCTGCATCGCACGCGTCAGAGTCAGTACGTAAGACTTAGTGGCGTTATAAGCGCCGTTGAACATCTCGTGCACCAGTGACAGCACCGAGGCGATATTGATAATGATGCCATTTCCGCGCGCTTTGAAAGCCCGGCCAGCCGCCTGTGCCAGACGGGTGGGTGCCAGAATATTTAACGCCAGCATGGTGTTAATGCGTGTGATGTCCGCCTCCAGAAACTCACCCTCAACGCCCATGCCCGCGTTGTTCAGCAGCAGCGTAATCTGTGCGTTGTTCGCGATCTCCGACTCCACGCGTTGCAGATCCTGCTCGTGCGTTAAGTCAGCCGCCATAACCGTCACCCGAATATCGTGCTGCTTTGCCAGTGCGTCAGCCAGGGTGGTAAGCCGCCCCTGATCGCGTGCGACCAGAATCAAATCATAACCGCGTGCTGCCAGTCGTTTTGCATAGGTCGCACCGATACCGCTGGATGCGCCGGTAATTAAAGCTGTGCCTGATTGTGACATCTCTTTTTCCTCGTATGATGGTCGTCATAATAGCCATAAATATGACGATCATCATATCTGTCGTCAAGCTGGAATATGATGACCGTAATAATTACTATAATAGCCAGACGCTACGTAGCAGACACCGCAGGAGATGAGATGGAGAAGCAGAGCAGCAAAGCGCATACGCGGCGGCGTATCCTTGATGAGGCGGCGCGCGTGATGCGTGAAACCGGCACCGAAGGAATTGGTGTGGCGGCGCTAATGAAGCGGGTTGGTCTGACACACGGCGGTTTTTATGCGCATTTTACCTCACGCGAGGAGCTGGTTGAGGAGGTGCTGAAGCATATGTTTGCTGAAGCCGATACCTTAAAGCCCGCGGAGTCCGTGACCCAGCCAGCGCAGCAGCTGGCAGATTTTATTGATAGCTATCTTTCCGAGGCGCATCGCAATGCGCCGGCACAGGGCTGTCCATTAGCCGCTCTGGTGAGTGAAGTAGCTCATCTTCCACAGCCAACGCGGCAGATCTTCGCACAGGGCTTTAACGCGATGCATGCCGGTCTGGCGCAGATATTGCGTGAGCTGAGGCTGCCCGATGCGGAAGCGCTGGCCTCCAGCATGCTCGCAGAGATGGTTGGTGCGCTGGCGCTGGCGCGAGCCTGTCCGGATGCAGAGCAGGCCAGCCAGATGCTGCAACGCAGCCGCGATGCGCTGAAGCAGCGCACGCTGGAGGTGGCGGCATGAGTGAACACGCGATCCGCGACATCATCACCTCCGGTCTTGATGTGCTGTTCTGTGGCATTAATCCGGGTCAGTCAACGGCCCATCAGGGGTTTCACTTTGCGCATCCCGGCAACCGGTTCTGGAAAGTGATCCATCTGGCCGGATTCACCCAGCAGCAGCTGAAACCGGAAGAGGAGCAGCGATTAACGGAGACCGGCTGCGGCATCACCATGCTGGTTGAGCGGCCCACGGTGCAGGCGAATGAGTTAGCGCCTGATGAGCTGCGGGATGGCGGCAAACGGCTGATGGAGAAGGTGCTGGATTACCAGCCGGCAGCGCTGGCGATTCTGGGTAAGGATGCGTTTCGTCGTGCTTTTAAGCAGAAAAAAGTCGAATGGGGCAAACAGCCAATATACATGGGGAAAACGCAGGTGTGGGTGTTGCCGAATCCCAGCGGCCTTAATCGCGCCTCTCTGGATGAGATGGTAGAGGCGTATCGTCAGCTCTATGTGGAACTGCATGCGGGGAACGAATGAATCTGCGCAGGGCAGGGGAGAGGCAGTAACAGGCAGGCATAAAAAACCCCGGCGAACCGGGGTTTTTGTCTGACTTAATCGTCGAGGAAGCTGCGCAGCACTTCCGAACGGCTCGGATGGCGCAGTTTACGCAGAGCTTTGGCTTCAATCTGACGAATACGCTCACGCGTAACGTCGAACTGTTTGCCCACTTCTTCCAGCGTATGGTCAGTGTTCATATCGATACCGAAACGCATGCGCAGCACTTTCGCTTCGCGCGCGGTCAGGCCAGCCAGCACGTCATGGGTAGCAGAACGCAGGCTCTCTGAGGTAGCAGAATCCAGCGGCAGCTCCAGCGTGGTGTCTTCGATAAAATCGCCCAGATGTGAATCTTCATCATCACCAATCGGCGTCTCCATAGAGATCGGCTCTTTAGCGATTTTCAGCACCTTGCGGATTTTATCTTCTGGCATCAGCATACGTTCAGCCAGCTCTTCCGGCGTGGGTTCGCGGCCCATCTCCTGCAGCATCTGGCGTGAAATACGGTTGAGCTTGTTGATGGTCTCAATCATATGCACCGGAATACGGATGGTACGCGCCTGGTCGGCGATAGAGCGGGTGATAGCCTGACGGATCCACCAGGTCGCATAGGTTGAGAACTTGTAACCACGGCGATATTCAAACTTATCTACCGCTTTCATCAGGCCGATATTACCTTCCTGAATCAGGTCAAGGAACTGCAGACCGCGGTTGGTATATTTCTTGGCAATCGAAATAACCAGACGCAGGTTAGCTTCCACCATCTCTTTCTTGGCGCGACGTGCTTTGGCTTCACCGATCGACATGCGACGGTTAATGTCTTTGACCTGTTCAATGGTCAGACCGGTCTCTTCTTCAACCTGCGCCAGTTTCTGCAGGGAACGTGTCACGTCGTCCTGCACTTCCAGCAGTTTTTCAGACCACGGCTTGTTCATGGCCAGAGCAGCTTTGAACCAGGTTTCATTGGTTTCGTTGCCGGTAAACAGCGTGATAAAGTTTTTCTTCGGCATTTTGCACAGCTCAATACAGAGCTTCATGATCAGACGTTCCTGCGTACGAACGCGTTCCATCATGGTGCGCATGCTGCCTACCAGGTAATCGAACTGCTTCGGTACCAGGCGGAACTGCTTGAAGACATCAGAGAGGTTCTGGATTTCAGCAACGGCGGCAGCATGACTGCGACCTTTGCTTTTAATCACTGCGCGGGTAGTTTCATACTGCTTACGCAGGTCAGAAAACTTCTCACGCGCCAGTTCCGGATCGATTGAGTTATCGTCGTCGGAGCTGTCATCATCCTCCTCATCTTCTTCTTCATCGTCCTTACGATCGGCTTCAGAAAGTTCAGAGCCCACGTGCGTTGCCGTTGGGGCGATATCTTCTTCTGCGTTAGGATCGACGAAACCGGTGATCAGATCGGAGAGGCGTGATTCGCCTGCTTCAACTTTGTCGTACTGATCCAGAAGATACGTAATCGCTTCAGGGTATTCGGCTACAGAACACTGAACCTGGTTGATACCGTCTTCAATACGCTTAGCGATGTCAATTTCGCCTTCGCGCGTCAGCAGTTCAACGGTACCCATTTCACGCATATACATGCGGACCGGGTCAGTGGTACGCCCGATTTCAGATTCAACGCTGGATAACACCTGAGCGGCAGCTTCCGCTGCATCTTCGTCAGTATCGGAGCTGTTTTCGTTCAGCATCAGATCGTCGGCATCCGGGGCTTCTTCAACCACCTGAATACCCATGTCGTTAATCATCTGGATGATGTCTTCGATCTGATCTGAGTCGACGATATCTTCCGGCAGATGGTCATTGACCTCAGCATAGGTCAGATAGCCTTGCTCCTTACCACGGGTGACAAGAAGCTTGAGCTGTGACTGCGGGTTTTGCTCCATAAGACGGTATCCACACTTCTGTTAAATTAGATTGGTGTCGGTCGGCAGCGAGCCAACAATAGCAGTAAAGGCATTTAATTCTTGCCGCTGCCTTCGTCGCGGCGTGGGCTTTGCCCATCAGTAATCGGCACTTAAGCCGCTTGTATAAACTCTGTGCTAAGGGCCTGGCTTACTTGCCATTCTGCTCCCCGGCAGTGCTCGCTTTCCTCACGTACTTCAGTACGCTCCGGAAGCTGTGCGCTGGCGGTGACCAGACTGGCTTCGACGCCTGCGGCCTTTAAATTTTGTGCTAAGGGCCTGGCTTACTTGCCATTCTGCTCTCCGGCAGTGCTCGCTTTCCTTACGTACTTCAGTACGCTCCGGAAGCTGTGCGCTGGCGGTGACCAGACTGGCGTCAACGCCTGCGGCCTTTAACTTGTGGTACTGCGGACTATTTCGGTCCCGGCATCACTCACGGTAGCGAAACGGGTGTCAGCACTAAAACAGGCAATCTGCCCTTTCATCTGTCAGAACGGGCAGCGTGCTGAAAACAGTTACTTTCTGGCAAACGCCTGACTGAGAGTCCAGAGTTCCCGGCGCTCATCGGCGCTCAGTCCCTGGGTGCGTTCACGCGCAATCAAAAACTCCAGGCGCTCTTCAAGAGCAGAGTCGTAGATGCTGGCCAGCGAGTCCTGAAACACCGCTTCGGCTTCCTCATCTACTATCATGTGGTTCCAGATCGCCAGTGTTTCAAGCGTCTGACTAAAATTTGTTCCGCGATATAACTCTAGTAGCTGACCGGTGGTCAATCCAGGATTCTCATTACAACGGCCCACTAATTCAATAAATAGCGGTAAACCCGGCATTTTTGACTCAGACAACCCATCAAGCGAAGGCACCAGGGTGGCCAGCTGCGGACTCTGAATCAGCAACGCGATCAGCACGCGCATAGTGGTACGCTTCAGCGGTGGCGCTACCGGCGTCGTTCCGCTTGCGGCCAGCTTCGGCATCAGCTTTTCAAGCTGATTGTCGTCAAGAATACCCAGCTTATTCCCCAGTTCCTGACGCATATAAATACGTAAGGTCTCACCAGGGATCTGCGTAATCAGCGGTAAAGCCAGCGTGCTCAGGCGCGCTTTTCCGTCGCGTGAGCTCAGATCCACCTGCGGCAGCAGGCTATCAAATAAAAACGAAGAGAGCGGCATCGCCTGCTCCATCCTCGCTTCGAAGGCGTCTTTACCCTCTTTGCGTACCAGCGTATCCGGGTCTTCACCATCGGGTAAAAACATAAAGCGTAGCTGACGACCATCATTCATGTAAGGCAATGCGGTTTCAAGCGCACGCCATGCCGCTTCACGACCAGCCCTGTCGCCGTCGTAACAGCAGATCACGGTGTCGGTACTGCGGAACAGCAACTGAATGTGTTCAGCAGTGGTGGAGGTGCCTAATGACGCGACGGCATAATCTATCCCGTACTGCGCCAGCGCAACCACGTCCATGTATCCCTCAACCACTAACAGGCGGGCGGGTTCAGGATGGTTCTTAACGGCTTCATAAAGGCCATAGAGCTGGCGGCCTTTATGGAAAATAGGTGTTTCCGGCGAGTTCAGATACTTCGGCGTATCGTTACCCAGCACGCGTCCGCCAAAACCTATGACGCGTCCACGCTTATCGCGGATCGGAAACATGACGCGGTCGCGAAACCGGTCATAAGTTCGGCCTTTGTCATTGCTGACCAGCATGCCCGCTTCCATCAATGACTCGCGATCTTCCGATTGCTTACCAAAACGCTTGAGAACGTTATCCCAGCCGGCTGGCGCGTAACCTATGGCGAAGTGATTGATGATTTCGGCGCTCAGACCACGACGATCAAGATAGTCGCGTGCTGGCTGCGCACTGGATTGCTGCAGACCCTGCTGATAAAAACCGTTCAGGTTCTCCATCAGCTGATACAGGCTCTGGCGCTGATGGCGTTCCATCTGGCTGGGCCCGCTGCCTGCTTCGTAAGGCACGTCTAAACCGTGGGAAGTGGCTAACTCTTCAATACTTTCCACAAACTCCAGACGATCAAAGTTCATTAAAAAGTCGATAGCGTTGCCGTGTGCACCACAGCCGAAACAGTGATAGAACTGCTTTTCGCCGTTTACGGTGAAAGAGGGCGTTTTTTCATTATGGAAAGGACAGCACGCATGGAAATTCTTACCCTGCTTTTTCAGCTTAACGCGGGCATCGATAAGATCCACGATATCCGTGCGGGCAAGTAAATCGTTGATAAATACGCGTGGAATTCGTCCAGCCATACGCCCCAGATTTTCAGCTCATAAACGGCAACAAGCCGCGCTTCCTTTCGGAAAGCACGGCCTTTTACTTGACTCTGTCTGCGTGAATCACGCGGTGGAGGCGGACCTCCGGAACGACTTAGTACAGACGAGTGCGGCGTGCGTTTTCGCGAGCCAGTTTCTTGGCGTGACGCTTAACTGCTGACGCTTTAGCGCGCTTACGTTCGGTAGTCGGTTTTTCATAGAACTCACGACGACGAACTTCAGCCAGAACGCCTGCTTTCTCGCATGAACGCTTGAAGCGACGCAGTGCTACGTCAAATGGCTCGTTTTCACGTACTTTAATTACCGGCATGTAACTCTCACCTCGATAAAATTCGGTTTTTGCTGCTGACTGCGGCGCCAGCACATTTCAAAATGGTGCAGCATTTTACTCCAACTCAAGTTGGTTTGTAAAGCACCATGGATAATTTGAAACCAACAGGAGCGTTTGCCTGTGCGGCTGCCGGTTTTTCCAGGGGCGGGAGTATAGCGCACTCTTTAGCCGACAGAAAATGACTTTTTACGGTGGATGCCCGCGCTGCACATCCAATTGCTGTGATAAACTGCGCGCCGCAAGAATGAGGTGATGCAATGCGAATTCTGGGTATTGAAACGTCGTGCGATGAAACCGGCATCGCAATCTATGATGACGAGGCCGGATTACTGGCTAACCAACTCTACAGCCAGGTAAAACTGCACGCCGATTATGGCGGTGTGGTGCCGGAACTGGCCTCACGTGATCACGTGCGGAAAACCGTGCCGTTGATTCAGGCTGCGCTGAAAGAGGCCGGTCTGGAGCCGCAGCAGATCGACGCGGTGGCTTACACAGCAGGCCCTGGACTAGTCGGTGCGCTGCTGGTTGGTGCCACCATTGGCCGCGCCCTGGCGTTTGCCTGGAAAGTCCCCGCCGTGCCGGTCCACCATATGGAAGGCCATCTGCTGGCACCGATGCTGGAAGAGAATCCGCCGGAATTTCCGTTTGTTGCACTCCTGGTGTCGGGCGGACATACGCAGCTGATTAGCGTCACCGGCATTGGTGAATATGCGCTGCTGGGTGAATCGATCGATGATGCGGCGGGTGAAGCGTTCGACAAAACGGCCAAGCTGCTTGGGCTGGATTATCCGGGCGGACCAATGCTGTCGAAGATGGCGCAGCAGGGCACGGCGGGACGTTTTACCTTCCCGCGTCCGATGACCGATCGTCCGGGCCTGGATTTCAGCTTCTCCGGCCTGAAAACCTTTGCCGCTAATACCATCCGCGCCAATGATGATGATGCTCAGACCCGTGCTGACATCGCCCGCGCCTTTGAAGACGCGGTGGTGGATACGCTGTCGATAAAATGTAAGCGTGCGCTGGATCAGACCGGCTTTAAGCGTCTGGTGATTGCCGGTGGCGTCAGCGCTAACCGCACACTGCGCGAGCAGATGGCGATCATGATGCAAAAGCGCGGCGGCGAAGTGTTCTACGCCCGCCCGGAGTTCTGTACCGATAACGGTGCGATGATCGCGTATGCGGGCATGGTGCGGTTAAAAGGCGGAACGCGGGGAGAGTTAAGCGTCAGCGTGCGACCGCGCTGGCCGCTGGCGGAACTGCCCGCCATCTGATGTGAAAAAAGCCGGCTCACAAGCCTGCATCTGGGGGAATCTGGCCGTAACGGATAAGCTCAACGCGCAGGGAACAGGGTCAGAGGAGGAAAGCGTCACGCGCCATGGATGGCGCGGGCCGAGCGGTCAGGGATGACGGCTTTTGCGTCTTTCCGATCTGACCCTGTTTCCTGCGCAGTCGCGGACATAAAGCCAGACTTTGTAGACACCTTCAGGCCAGCTTTTTTTTATGGCTGAGATTTCTTTTTGCGCTTCCAGATCTTGCCTTCCTGACCCCGCCACAGCCGCTGAATATTGTCGTGATGACGCAGCAGGATCAGACAGGAGAGCATAGAAACCGGGAAGGTGAATTGCGGTTTGAACCACCACACATAAAAAGGCGCGATCAGCGCGCTGACGATGGCACCCAGCGAGGAATAGCCGCTGAGTAAGACCGTTAACAGCCAGGTGCCGGTGACCAGCCCGGTTAAGTCCCAGCCAATCGGCGCAATCGCGCCAAATGCCGTCGCCACACCCTTGCCACCGCGAAAGTGAAAGAACACCGGATAGATATGACCCAGACAGGCGGCGATGGCGGTCAGGCCCAGATAGAGCGGAGTCACGTGCATCAGATAGGCCAGCCAGACCGGCACCATTCCTTTCAGCACATCAAACACTAATACGCTGGCTGCTGCGGTTTTACCCCCCAGACGCAGGACGTTAGTGGCACCCGGATTGCCGGAACCGTGTGTGCGAGGATCGGGCAGGCCAGCGAGTTTGCAAACCAGAATCGCACTGGAAATCGAACCGCAAAGATACGCGAAAATAATCATACCAAGCGCGAAAGCACTCATAACACCGTACCGTTCCCTTTAGGGTCGTTTTGATCTCTTTAACCGTGGATAATACGCATAATCAGCCGGAAGTGGTATCCGGCTTAGCCAAAAACAGAGACTCTCATCATGGATATCGTATTTATAGAACAACTCATGGTCTTCACCACTATTGGCGTTTACGACTGGGAACAGGGCATACAGCAGAAGCTGGTGCTCGATGTCGAAATGGCCTGGGATAACCGTCTGGCGGCCAGCAGCGACGATGTGAAAGATTGTCTGAGCTATGCGGATGTCTCCTCGGCGATTCTGACGCATCTTACCGGCAGTCGTTTTGCGCTGGTTGAACGGGTTGCTGAAGAAATCGCGGATCTGTTGATGAACCGTTTCAATTCGCCTGGCGTCCGCATAAAGGTAAGCAAACCGGGGGCTGTAGCCCAGGCAGCACAGGTTGGCGTGCGAATTGAGCGCGGGACTATTCCTAAATAAATACGATGTGATTGCCATCACAATGAAACCAAACCAAATTACTGTCTGTCATAGCGTGTACCGTTTCGTTACAGCAGGCGAAATGGTGTAGACCTTAAGGTTTAATTCAGGCTGATAGCGGCATGATTTCAGGCGATAGCCACGCGCTACCGCCTTTTTAATGGTTTTGAAACGGATAGAGGAAACATTTGATGGCAGATATTCATCAGCTTTGGGTAGCTGCAATCCTGGGCGTTGTGGAAGGACTGACCGAATTTTTACCGGTCTCTTCCACAGGGCACATGATTATAGTGGGTCACCTGCTGGGCTTTGAGGGTGAAAAAGCCGAGACCTTTGAAGTTGTGATCCAGTTAGGATCGATTCTGGCTGTAGTAGTGATGTTCTGGCGCCGTCTGTTTGGCCTGATCGGCATCCACTTTGGCGAAGTCAAACATGAAGGCGTCGGCACTGGCCGTCTGTCGCTGATCCATATCCTGCTGGGTATGGTACCGGCGGTGGTCGTGGGTCTGGTGCTGCACGATCAGATCAAAACGCTGTTTAATCCGATCAACGTGATGTACGCCCTGGTGGTAGGGGGTGTGCTGCTGCTGGCAGCTGAGTACCTTAAGCCAAAACAGCCGAAAGCGGTGGGCGTCGATGATATTACCTATCGTCAGGCGTTGATGATTGGCTGTTTCCAGTGCTTAGCGCTGTGGCCGGGCTTCTCACGTTCCGGTGCAACCATCTCCGGTGGCATGCTGATGGGCGTGAGCCGCTATGCCGCGTCGGAGTTCTCCTTCATCCTGGCAGTGCCAATGATGATGGGTGCAACCGTACTGGATTTGTACAAGAGCATCGGCTTCCTGACGATGGCGGATTTCCCGATGTTCGCGGTGGGCTTTGTCACGGCGTTTATCGTGGCGCTGATTGCGATTAAAGCCTTCCTTCAGCTGATCAAACGCATCTCATTTGTCTCGTTCGCGATCTACCGCTTTATTGTGGCAGCCGCGGTTTACATGGTCTTCATGTAAAGCCCACGCAGCCTGCTAGTCAGGCTGCGTAATCGCCAGACCCTGCGCGACGGCGTCAATCCGTCGTCGCGTCAACTCTTCCCGCACTTCTGCACCTTTAAATCCCGCTTCGACCACCGCTTTGGTCGGCACCGCCTGCGCCAGCGCAAAAGCACGACGCAGATAGTCGCCCTGCGGATAAGGCATGCTCTCCAGTCCGGCTCGCCCGCGCGCATCCGCTTCACTGGTCAGCGCCATCTGCTCAACGCGCTGTGGCTTACGCCAGGCATCGATTCGGTCAAACAGTGCTACCAGCGACGCGGCAGATTGCCGTTCAATGGTGTGCACCACGTCGTGAAATTCGGTCACAATCAGCGCCAGATCGCGAATCGCGTTTGGCACCCGCAGTCGCTGGCACAGCGCCTCGACCAGCGGAACGCCCGCCAGACCATGACCGTGGTGGCTGGGCCACAACTCAGGCGGCGTCAGCGCCTTGCCGACGTCATGGAACAGCGTGGCGAAGCGCACCTCGATCTCACTGGAGAGGGCGGCGGCCATCGCCAGTGTCATCAGCGTATGGACGCCGGTGTCGATCTCCGGGTGCCACTTAATCGGCGCAGGAATACCAAACAGATTATCCAGCTCAGGAAACAGCACCTGCAATGCACCGCAGTCGCGCAGGACCTGAAAATAGACCTGCGGATTACGGGAACTCAGCGCCTTTTCCGTCTCTTTCCACACCCGCTCAGCAGTGAGATTCGACAGCTCGCCGCTTTCGGCCATCTGCTGCATCAGCAGCTGGGTTTCGGGGGCAATACGGAAGTTGAGATGGGCAAAACGCGCCGCAAAGCGCGCAACGCGCAGTACCCGCAGCGGATCTTCACTGAAGGCGTCGGAGACGTGACGCAGCAGGCGCAGGGCAATATCACGCTGGCCATTATAAGGATCGACCAGCTCACCGTTTTCATCCTGCGCAATCGCATTGATGGTCAGATCGCGGCGCTGTAAGTCCTGCTCCAGCGTCACGTCGGGCGCGGACCAGGTGACAAAACCGGTGTAGCCTTTCCCGTTTTTCCGCTCGGTACGTGCCAGCGCATACTCTTCGCGACTGACGGGATGCAGGAAAACGGGAAAATCGCGACCGACCTGGTGATAGCCCTGCTCAAGCATGGCTTTGGGCGTGGAACCTGTCACCACCCAATCTTTGTCTGTAACCGGCAGATTCAGCAGCGCATCACGCACCGCACCGCCAACAAGAAACGTCTTCACGCAAAACTCCAGAGAAAAAGAAATGACCTGCACGCCGGGCGCGTCCCGCGCCTGAAATCAGCGGTGCATATCATTTTATTGTTGCACAGATTCCCCGGATTGCAGACATGCCAAAAGGGGGATCCTGCGATCCCCTGCTCAAATCCGGCTAAATGGTGTCAGTTCATCCAGCGATCGCTTTTCTTACGGCGCGGCAGCATGTGCGGCAGTAACAGGCCCAGCAGCAGGCCGACGCCCAGCACGCCGCCGCCATACATAAACCACTGCATGATGATGGTGCGCTGCTTATCATCCAGCTGAACGTTAGCGGCGCTGACTTTCTTCTGCGCGACGATCAGCTCATTTTTCAGCTTCTGATTCTCGCCTTTCAGCCCGTTGATAACGCCGTCGCTGCTGGCGACTTTGTTCTGCATCTCAGCCGTGCGCTGGTTCCAGCTGTTGTCGATGTTATCCAGTTTGGCGGTCAGATCTTTCACCTGCTGCTCAAGCTGAGGCACCCGGGTGCGCAGGCTCGGATTAGCACTGAGCTGCGACAGGGGAATCCAGGTGGTACGGCCTTCCGAATCACGGATCTGGCCATAATGCGTGTCATTGTTGGTCTGTAACAGCTGCACCTCTTCCCCGGCGTTCAGCTTACCGAGCAGGCGAAACTGATCGCCCGGTCCGCTGCGAACCCAGGTTGAAAGTTCATCAGAAACATAGCGTTTTTCTTCGGCATGGGCAGGTGCAAGGGTGCTAAGGGCCAGCAAAGTGAGTCCAGCGAGAGTAATTTTTTTCATTCGATTTCGTTTGGCTTAGTCTGACTAAAAATTTACCGGCACAGTCTGGAGAGGCCTCGCATAAATCTGAATGAGAACTATCCTGGTCTCATGAGAGTGCGAAAAGGTCTGCGAAAGAGCAAAGAAAGCAGAGACAGCGCGGCTTCTGTGCATTAATCTTCGCCTGATAACCCCTTGCCCTCCAGGCGACAGCTTGAGTAACCTGCTGATAATCGCCTGAAATATGCAGGAAACACCCTCTTAAGTGCCAGCGGCGTAGTGAATAAAAAATTATGACCATCGAAATCGAACTAAAGTTCATTGCAACTCCACAGGCGGCCGGGAAACTGGCTGAACTGCTCTCCACTCTGCCGCATCAGCATCAGGCTGCTCGCGAGCTGACCAACATCTACTTTGAAACCGACGACAACCAGCTACGGCGCTGGGATATGGGATTGCGTATCCGCGGCGTAGACCAGCGTTATGAAATGACGCTGAAAGCGGCGGGGCAGACGCTCGGCGGACTGCATCAGCGTCCGGAATACAACGTTGAGCTCAGCGAACCGGTTCTGGACATTGCACGCCTGCCGGCAGAGATCTGGCCGCAGGGCACCGATGTCGCAGCGCTGCAGCCGCGCTTGCAGCCCCTGTTCACCACCCATTTCCAGCGCGAGATCTGGCTGATCACCACAGGCAACAGTGAAATTGAAGTGGCGTTTGATCAGGGCGAGGTCACGTCAGGTGATCTCAGCGAACCGCTGTGCGAGATCGAGCTGGAGCTGAAACGTGGCGAACGCCAGGATCTGCTGGCCTTCGCACAGCAGCTGGTGGCGCTGGGCGGTCTGCGTATGGGCAGCCTGAGCAAAGCCGCCCGCGGCTATCAGCTGGCGCAGGGGAATCCGCCGCGCCAGATACAGCCTTTCCCGCTGCTGAAAGCGGGCGCCAAAGCCACCGTAGAGCAGGGCATGGTGGCCGCGATGTCGGCAGGACTTCATCACTGGCAATATCATGAAGAAGTCTGGCTGCGCGGCAACGCAGCGGCTCAGGATGCGGTGCGCGAAGCGCTGGATCTGCTGCGTCAGGCGTTCAGCCTGTTTGGTGCGCTGGTGCCGCGTAAAGCCAGCAGTGCGCTGCGTCAGCAGCTGACCACGCTGGAAGAGACGCTGGTGAATGAAGAGCAGGATGCTGCCACTTTCTGCTTATCTTCCCTCTCGGTTGAGACGCAGCTGGCGCTGACACACTGGCTGGCTGAATCTCAGTGGCGTCAGTGGATAGATGCCAAAGGGGAAGCCAAGCTGCAGGGGTCCTATAAACGCTTCAGCGACATTATGCTGAGCCGCGTCAATGCCGATCTGAGAGAAACGTTCATCACGGTAAAACAACCCAACGAGTATCAGGACAAAGCTACCCGTCTGGCGCGTCAATTGCTTACCGTCCACCTGCTGGCGGGATTCTATCCGTCTGAGGCGGTCGTCAGCTGGCTCGACCCGTGGCAACAGCTGCTGTCGGCAATTCATGAAAAACAGACGTCCGGGTTAGCCTGGCTGGCGATGCAGGCGCTGAAACAGCCTCCGTTCTGGCTCACCAGCGGCGCTGGCCGCTAACGGGCATTCCGTCACGCCATCAAGGAGGGAGTTATGTTGTCAGCACTTCCCGCGTTGCTACGCGACCAGGCCGAAGAGGCCGCCCGACAGATTGGGGTTCCGCTGGCTTCGTTAAGCCCGGAGCAGGCTGCCGGACTGGCTTTCAGCGATTTTGTGCTGGAAAACCTGCAACAACATCCCGACTGGTGGCAGGCGATGCTCGACCAGCCGCCGCAGCCTTATGAGTGGCAACACTACTCTGCGTGGCTCGATCAGGCGCTTAGCGGCATCGACAGTGAAGCGAGCCTGATGCGCGAATTGCGGCTGTTTCGTCGCCGTATGCTGGTACGCATCGCCTGGATGCAGTCTCTGCAGCACGCTACAACCGAACAGAGCCTGCAACAGCTCAGCGCATTAGCCGAAGTGCTGATCAGCCGGGCGCGTGACTGGGTTTATCAGGATTGCTGTCGTGATTTTGGTACGCCCTGTAATGCGGACGGCGACGCGCAGCCGATGCTGATTCTGGGCATGGGCAAGCTGGGCGGCGGCGAACTCAATTTTTCTTCTGATATTGATCTGATCTTTGCCTGGCCGGAAAACGGCACAACGCGTGGCGGACGGCGTGAACTCGACAACGCTCAGTTCTTTACCCGCATGGGACAGCGGCTGATTAAAGTGCTGGATCAACCCACCATGGATGGTTTTGTCTATCGGGTGGATATGCGTCTGCGCCCGTTTGGCGACAGCGGCCCGCTGGTGATGAGCTTTGCCGCGCTGGAAGATTATTACCAGGAGCAGGGACGCGACTGGGAGCGTTACGCCATGGTCAAGGCGCGGCTGATGGGTGATGACCACGATCGCTGGAGCCTGGAGCTGCAGCAGATGCTGCGGCCATTCGTTTACCGCCGCTACATCGACTTCAGCGTGATCCAGTCGCTGCGTAACATGAAAGGGATGATCAGCCGCGAAGTGCGGCGACGCGGGCTGAAAAACAATATCAAACTGGGCGCGGGCGGCATCCGTGAAACCGAATTTATCGTGCAGGTATTCCAGCTGATTCGCGGCGGACGTGAGCGCTCGTTGCAGCTGCGTTCACTGCTGCCGACGCTGGAGGCGATCAAAACCCTGGCCCTGCTGCCCGCGGAACAGGTCGATGCGTTACGTGTTGCCTATCTGTTCCTGCGGCGGCTGGAGAATCTGCTGCAAAGCCTGGGCGACGAGCAGACCCAGACCCTGCCAGAGGATGAACTGCATCGCGCCCGGCTGGCGTGGGCGATGGATTGTGCCGACTGGCCTGCTCTGATGACCCGGCTCGACGGCCAGATGGCGGCGGTGCGCGCCATCTTCGACGAGCTGATTGGCGAAGATACCCCTGAGATTGGCGATCAGCGTGAGCTGGCAGAGTTTCAGGTGCTGTGGCAGGACCAGCTGGAGGATAGCGAACTGGCGCCGCTGGTGCCGCAGCTCAGTGACGAGCAGCGGCTTACGCTGCACCAGACGCTGGAGGCGTTTCGTCAGGATATCAACCGGCGCACCATCGGCCCGCGTGGCCGTCAGGCGCTGGACCAGCTGATGCCGCGTCTGCTGAGCGAAGTCTGCCCGCGTGAAGATGCGGCGGTGACGCTCGGCCGCCTGACGCCGCTGCTGATCGGCGTGCTGACCCGCAGCACCTATCTGGAGCTGCTGACCGAATATCACGGTGCGCTGCGCCACTTAATTCGCCTGTGCGCCGCCTCACCGATGGTAGCCAGCCAGCTGGCGCGTCATCCCTTATTGCTGGATGAACTGCTCGATCCCGCCACGCTCTATCAGCCAACCGCCACCGATGCCTATCGCGATGAGCTGCGACAGTATCTGCTGCGCATCCCTACCGAGGACGAAGAGCAGCAGCTGGAAGCGGTGCGGCAGTTTAAGCAGGCACAGCATCTGCGTATTGCTGCCGCCGACATCGCCGGAACGCTGCCGGTGATGAAAGTCAGCGATCATCTCACCTGGCTGGCAGAAGCGATTATCGAATCTGTGGTGCGCCAGGCGTGGAATATGATGGTGCAGCGTTACGGCCGTCCTTCGCATCTGAGTAATGAACATGAACGCGGTTTTGCCGTACTGGGCTACGGCAAACTGGGGGGCTGGGAGCTGGGTTACAGTTCTGACCTCGATTTGGTGTTCCTGCATGACTGCCCGGCAGATGCGGTGACAGAAGGGGAGCGCAGCATCGATGGCCGTCAGTTCTATCTGCGCCTCGCCCAGCGCATCATGCATCTTTTCAGTACCCGCACCTCCTCCGGCATTCTCTACGAAGTGGATGCGCGCCTGCGTCCTTCGGGCGCGGCGGGCATGCTGGTGAGTACCTTTGAGGCCTTTGAAGAGTATCAGCGCAGTGAAGCCTGGACCTGGGAGCATCAGGCGCTGGTCCGGGCACGCGTCGTCTTTGGCGAGGCGGCACTGGGTGAACGTTTCAGCGTAATTCGTCAGGCGATTCTGTCACTGCCACGTGCCGCGGAAGCGCTGCAAACGGAAGTGCGTGAGATGCGTGAAAAGATGCGCGCTCACCTCAGCAACAAACATAAAGGTCGCTGGGATATTAAAGCCGACGCGGGCGGCATCACCGATATTGAATTCATCGCCCAATATCTTGTCTTACGCTACGCCGCTGAGCAGCCTGAACTGACGCGCTGGTCTGACAATGTGCGCATTTTCGAGCTGATGGCGAAGTACCATAAAATGCCCGCCGATGAAGCACAGGCGCTGACGCAGGCTTATGTGACGCTGCGCGACGCATTGCACCATCGCGCCCTGCAGGAACAGCCCGGCCACGTTGAGCCAGAGGCCTATGCAGCGGAGCGGCAGACGGTTCTGAGCAGCTGGCAGCGCTGGCTGATAACGCCTGCGTCTATCCTGGCGTGATGCTGATAGCACAAATCGCAACTGTGCTATCATCCGCGCACTATTTTTAATGCAGTCTGGAGTGTCTGGAATGAAAGTGACTCTGCCCGCGTTCGGCCAAGCCTCAGTGCTGGTTGTTGGCGATGTAATGTTGGATCGTTACTGGTATGGCCCAACCAGCCGTATCTCCCCTGAAGCGCCGGTTCCGGTGGTGAAAGTGGACACGGTTGAAGAGCGCCCTGGCGGCGCGGCAAACGTGGCGATGAACATTGCAGCACTCGGTGCCGCGTCGCGCCTGATTGGCCTGACTGGCGAAGATGATGCGGCGCGTGTGTTGAGTAACACGCTGAAAGACGTCAACGTGCATTGTGACTTCGTGGCGGTCAAAAGCCATCCGACCATTACCAAACTGCGCGTGCTTTCCCGCAATCAGCAGCTGATCCGCCTCGATTTTGAAGAGGGCTTTGATCAGGTCGATCCGGAGCCGATTCACCAGAAAATGCGTGAGTCACTGGCCGCCGCGGGTGCGCTGGTGCTGTCCGATTACGCCAAAGGCGCGCTCTCCAGCGTGCAGACCATGATTACTCTGGCGCGCGAAGCGGGCGTACCGGTATTAATTGATCCGAAAGGCACCGATTTTGCGCGCTACCGTGGCGCGACGCTGCTGACGCCGAACCTCTCTGAGTTTGAAGCCGTGGTCGGAAAATGTAAAAACGAAGAGGAGATCGTGGCGCGCGGCACCCAGCTGATCGCCGATTTTGACCTCTCCGCGCTGCTGGTGACCCGTTCAGAAAATGGCATGACGCTGCTGCAGCCAGGCAAAGCGCCTCTGCATCTGCCCACCCAGGCACAGGAAGTCTATGACGTGACCGGTGCCGGCGATACGGTGATTGGCGTGCTGGCGGCGGCATTAGCGGCCGGTGATTCGCTGGAAGAAGCCTGTTTCCTGGCCAACGCGGCTGCGGGTGTGGTGGTGGGGAAACTGGGTACGTCTACCGTCAGCACCGTTGAGCTGGAAAATGCGATTCATGCCCGCCCGGAACAGGGTTTCGGCATCATGACCGAAGCGCAGTTAAAAGCCGCCGTTGAGATGGCCCGCCGCCGTGGCGAAAAAGTGGTGATGACCAACGGCGTGTTCGACATTCTGCATGCCGGTCATGTCTCCTACCTGGCAAATGCCCGCAAGCTCGGCGATCGACTGATTGTCGCGGTGAACAGCGATGCGTCAACTAAACGTCTGAAAGGCGAAAGCCGTCCGGTGAATCCGCAGGAAAACCGGATGATCGTGCTGGGCGCGCTGGAAGCGGTCGACTGGGTGGTGGTATTTGAAGAGGATACGCCGCAGCGGCTGATTGCGGGCATTCTCCCTGACCTGCTGGTCAAAGGGGGAGATTACAAGCCGGAAGATATCGCGGGCAGCAAAGAAGTGTGGGCAAATGGCGGCGACGTTCAGGTGCTGAACTTCGAAGATGGTATCTCCACTACCAACATTATCAAAACCATCCGCGGCAGCTAAAGCGCAGCGTAAGCGGGAGCCGGGCTCCCGCTTAAAGGCTTATTCTGGCTTGTTGTCCGCAACAGGCTTCACCACGTCCGCAACCGGTGACGGCGAGGCTGCAGGTGAGGTCGCTACGGCGGCTGATGGTGTGGTCGCCGCAACAGGCGTTACCGGTGCGGTTGCCGTCGGCGGCGTACCGGCTGATGACCCCTGACTTTCCAGCTGCGCCAGACGCTGCTCCAGCGCCGCCAGCTTCTCACGTGTACGCAGTAATACCTGCGTCTGCACATCAAACTCCTCACGGTTGACCAGATCCATCCGGGTCAGCTGCGCCTGAAGAACCTGACGAATTTTCTTTTCGACATCATCACCAAACTCACGAACACCTTTAGGCATCGCTTCGTGAACCTGACGGGCAAGTTGTTCAATTTTTTTCGTGTCGATCATGATGATTTCCTGGTTACGGGGAGCTGTGTCAGCGTGTTTACCAACGTAATAAGTGTTAAGTGTAATGCCAGAAATGAAAAGGATAAACCTCAAATCGGTAACGCAGGAAATGCAAAAGCAATTGCGCTATTGATGATTGCCGCCTCAAACGATCGGCGTTATAGTTAAAGTGCTTATTCTCAGGGCGGGGCGCAATTCCCCACCGGCGGTAAATCAGCTTCGGCTGAAAGCCCGCGAGCGCTTTATCTTGATGAAAAGAGAGGTAAAGGTCAGCAGATCCGGTGTAATTCCGGGGCCGACGGTTACAGTCCGGATGGGAGAGGGTAACGACATCTGTCGGACAATTGTGTCTGCTTCACGTTATTGCCACGTCTTTTTGACGTCACTCCTAAGCACGCCCTGATTCTGGTAACCCATACATTTTAAGGTTTTTATTACCATGAATCAGACGCTACTTTCTGAATTTGGCACGCCTGAACAGCGTGTAGAACGTGCTATCGCCGCCCTGCGTGAGGGACGCGGTGTGATGGTACTCGACGATGAAAATCGCGAAAACGAAGGCGACATGATCTTCGCCGCAGAAACCATGACCGTTGAACAGATGGCACTGACTATCCGTCACGGCAGCGGCATCGTCTGCCTTTGCCTGACCGAAGCGCGTCGCCAGCAGCTCGATCTGCCAATGATGGTGGAAAACAACACCAGCTCTTTCGGCACTGGCTTCACCGTGACCATTGAGGCCGCAGAAGGCGTCACCACGGGCGTCTCCGCGCAGGATCGTATCACCACCATCCGCGCCGCCATTGCCGACAATGCCAGACCCACCGATCTGCATCGCCCTGGTCATGTCTTCCCGCTGCGTGCCAGCGAAGGCGGCGTATTAACCCGTGGCGGGCATACCGAAGCGACTATTGATTTAGTCACCCTGGCCGGCTTTAAGCCCGCAGGTGTGCTGTGCGAACTGACCAACGACGATGGCACCATGGCCCATGCGCCAGAAGCGATTGCGTTCGCCCGTCAGCACAACATGCCGGTGGTGACCATCGAAGATCTGATCGCCTGGCGTCGCGCGCACGAAACACGCCACGCCAGCTAATCTGGCTGCCGCGATAAACAGGCTCCTCCCGGGCCTGTTTTTCTTCCTGACGCCCGGAATGGCGCGGCCTGACCGCTGACTACTCCTCTTTCCTTCATGCCGAAAACCCCTGTTAAACCTGCCACGTTAAATTTCATTCAAATTTCCTGATGATCACCATCATGGTTATCCGCGTGATAAAGCAGCGGATGCGCGTATCGTAATGGCTATCAAATACTCGATCCCGGGGATCACGAATGAGCCAGTTACGAATGCCAGCGCTGTTTTTGGGTCACGGCAGCCCGATGAATGCCCTTGAAGAGAATCGCTATACCGCCGCGTGGCGTCACCTGGGCGATACTCTGCCACGTCCACGCGCGATTATTGCGGTTTCTGCGCACTGGTATACGCGCGGCACCGCCGTGACGGCAATGGCACAGCCTGAGACCATTCATGATTTTGGGGGCTTTCCGCAGGCGCTGTTTGATACGCGCTATCCGGCACCGGGATCGCCTGAACTGGCGCAGCAGCTGGTGGAGCAGTTAGCGCCCGTTGCGGTGACGCTGGATCACGAGTGGGGACTGGATCATGGTTCCTGGGGTGTGCTGATCAAGATGTATCCGGAAGCCGATATTCCGGTGGTCCAGCTAAGCATTGATGGCACCAAACCTGCGGCATGGCACTTTGAGATGGGTCAGAAACTGGCTGCACTGCGCAATCAGGGCGTGATGATTGTCGCCAGCGGCAACGTGGTACATAACCTGCGTAAAGTGCGCTGGGATGGCAACAGCGAAGTTTATCCATGGGCCAGCAGTTTTGAACAGTTCGTCCGCGATAACCTGGCAGTGCAGAGCGATGCTGCTTCTCATCCGCTGGTTAACTTTATGGATCATCCTGGTGCGGCGCTTTCTAATCCGACACCTGAGCACTATCTGCCGCTGCTCTATGTACTTGGCGCACGTCAGCCAGATGACGCCATCAGCATTCCGGTTGATGGCATGGAGATGGGTGCGATCAGCATGTTGTCGGTTCAGGTAGGTTAGGGAAGCCAGAAGAAAACAGGCCAGAAGCTGGCCTGTTATTATCGCGGTGCATTAACCGATAAAAGCGTGCGGATAGAAACGGGAAAGATCCTGCGTGATCAGGTCGCGATCTTCCCGCAGGCCGATACCGGCCGGTTGATCGTCAATCAGCCAGCTGCCGATCAGCGTATAGCTGTCGCCAAACTTAGGCAGCGGATGGAACTGCTGGACGATCATTCCCTCTTCGCCATACGGCCCATCGACGCGGGCGATCTCCTGACCATTTTCCACGATGCGAATGTTGGCACCTTCACGTGAAAATAGCGGCTTCACCACATATTTGTCCATGTGCGGCACGTCATCTTCCGCGAACCAGGCGGGCAGCAGGTTAGGGTGATTCGGAAACATCTCCCACAGCAGCGGCAGCAAGGCTTTATTCGAGATAATGCTTTTCCAGGCCGGTTCCAGCCAGCGCACGCCAGCATCGCCCAGCTTGGTGGAGAACATCTCACGCAGCATGAATTCCCACGGATAGAGCTTGAACAGGTTGCTAATCACCTGATCCTGGGCGTCGGTAAATTCCCCTTTCTCGCCCAGTCCAATTTCATCCATGTAGAGAAACTCACTCGGCAGTCCCGCTTCGGTGGCGCAATCCTGAAGATATTGCACGGTGCCGCGATCTTCGTCGGTGTCACGGCAGCAGGCGAAGTGCAGCCAGTTGAAGCCGTGCTGCTGATGTAACGCGGCGAAGCGTTCAATCAGCTTTTCCTGCAGGCTATTAAACTGATCGCTGCCTGCGGGGAGCTGACCGGCGTTGAGCTGGTCCTCTAGCCACAGCCACTGGAAAAATGCCGCTTCATACAGCGAGGTCGGCGTATCGGCATTGTTCTCCAGCAGCTTTACATCGCCTTTGCCATCCCAGGCGAGATCCAGACGAGAGTAAAGCGAAGGCTGACGCTGATGCCATGAATCGCGCACAAAGTCCCAGGTGTGTTTAGGAATGCGGAATTTAGCCAGCAGCGCTTCGCTGTTAACCACTTTTTCCACCACCTGCAGGCACATTTGATGTAATTCAGCGGTCACATCTTCCAGATGCTCGATTTGCGCCAGCGTGAACTGATAATAAGCATCTTCACACCAGTAGGGTTCACCATGCATGGTGTGAAAACGAAAACCGAACTCGGTGGCTTTTTCGCGCCAGCCTGGGCGCTCTGAAATGGCAATGCGTTCCATCGGGGCGTTAGCCTCCCATTGAGCGGCTGGAAGTGCCGCTGGCGCTGCTACGCTGCATGCTGTTCTGCTTCGCGACGGTTTCACCAAAGCCACCACGGGTAATGGTGGAGGTGGTAGCCGGTTTTGGTGCCAGCGCCGTTTTCGGCACGGTCATGCTTTTGCCGGATGTTGCTGCACCATAATTACGGCCTGATGCATCAACAAACTGACCATTGGCCGGGCTGCGGGCATTTTTCGGTGAGAAGAGCGGTTGCTGTGCAAAGCCCGAACCACCGCCCATCATGCGACCCATCATGTAACCTGCCATCAGTGGCATCCAGAAGCTGCCGCCACTCTGCTGCGATTCGGCATTAGTGGTGCCCACGCCCGCCTGAGCCGGTGTCTGCTGACACTGGTTTTCACCAAATTCAGCGACACAATCTTCACGCGTGGCATATTTTGGCGCGGTGCGTTCCGCCTCTTTTTTGGCTTCATTGAATGCGGTAGTACATTGCGCACTCTGGCCCGGATTGGCTTTTGAACAGTCATCGGCATTCTGGTACATCGAAACTGTTTCGTCGTTCTGTTCACAACCAGCCAGCATAAATACCGCCGAAACGGCGATAGCAACGGGCGTTAAATGGCGTGCCTGCCAGCTCTTGCGAAAAGCGGCATAGCGAATAGATTTTGTGCGTTTCATTATGATTATCCTGTGCCCAAAGGTAGCGCATAGAATAGGGGATGGGGGGGTAAAATTGAAGCTGGAGGCCTGATACAACAGGGATCTTTACTTAGTTATACGTTCAACAGAGAGACGGGCCGCAAAGCAGCCCGTCTGCTCATTAATTACCGAAAGGATTACCGCTGCTGTGGCGAGCCGCAGGACGTGCTGCCTCAGAAGAGCCGGTTGCTGCCGGACCGCTATCCACGCGCGCGGTCTGCTGTGCATTTTCCGGTGCTACCGTTTCCGGTGAGGTCGGGATCTCTTTACCCAGCTGGCTGTTCAGTTTCTGCAGGCTCTGCTCATTGAGCGTACCCAGCGCATAGCTGATATTCAGCTGGTTAATCAGATAGCTATAGCGCGCATCAGAGAGCTGCTGCTTAGCGTTGTAGAGCACGGTGGTTGCATCCAGCACATCAACGATAGTACGCGTACCAACCTGATAGCCCGCTTCTGACGCATCCAGAGAGCTTTGCGCAGAGACCACTGCCTGTTTATAAGCGTTGATGCTGCTGATAGAAGCATTCACGTTGTTAAACGATGAGCGGACTGTCTGAACCGCAGAGCGGTGCGCGCTTTCCAGTGATTCACTGGCGCTGACGAAGCTGTACTGCGCCTGTTTCACCTGAGAGGTGACGCTGCCGCCGCTATAGAGTGGCAGTGAGAAGCTCAGACCCACCTGGTTAGAACCGGTAATGGAGTCAGTAGACCCCTGGCTCTGGTTCGCACGGCTGCCGCCATATTTGCTGTTCGACATGCCGGTAGAGGCCGTCAGACCCAGCGTCGGCATGTGGCCAGCTTCAGCTGAGCGGATCTGCTCACGGGCTAAATCCTGGTTCAGACGCGCAGAGAGCAGCGACAGGTTACGGCTTTCCGCCTGCTTAAGCAGCGCGCTGACCGGTTCGGGCTTATCGGTTCTGAAGCGATCAATGCTCAGCGACGCCAGCGACATGTAGTCCATGCCGGTGATCTGACGCAGCGTTTCCACGTTGTTATCGAGGTTATTACGCGCGGTCACTTCGTTAGCCAGCACGCTGTCATATTGCGCACGGGCGTTCTGTACGTCAGTAATGGCAACCAGACCAACGTTAAAGCGCTGGGTAGTTTGATCCAGTTCGCGATAGATCGACTGTTTCTGCGCTTCGGTGTAAGAAAGGGTATCAATCGCTTTCAGCACGTTGAAGTAGGCGGTCGCGGTGTTCAGAATCAGATCCTGCTGCGCCACCTGATAGGTCACATCCTGGATACCGGCAGCTTTTTCCTGCAGGGTCAGTGCGCGCCATTTCGACATGTCGAAAATAGTCTGGGTTAATTGCAGCGAGCCGCTGGTCGTGTTGGAATGGAGACCGCTACTGTCGCGATAGCCGTTGTTATAGGTGTAGTCTGCACCCAGGCCGAGCTGGGGTAATAATGGGCTACGCGCTTCGTTGATTTTCTCAAAGGCAGAATCGCGATCGGCAGCGGCGCTGCGCAGATCCGGGTTGCTCAGACGTGCTTGTTGATAAACCTGAAGCAGGTCTTCGGCCTGGCTGGCGAAGCTGAAACCGCCCAGGCTCAGCCCAATAAAAAATGGGAGCAGTTTTTTCATTTGCATTCCTTTTGTTGCAGCAAATTGCAGTGGGTGCGCTGCCGGGTAAGCCAAAAAATTATCGCCGATTCTAGCAGAGGGCAACTGTGAGATAAGTTGGCTGAACGTGCCTTCTCCCCCTAATTTACGTAAATAATTCAGAAAGAACCACTTACATGGAGCACGGTTACAGGCTTTTTTCGCTCCACCTCAATCTGCATAAGGAACCCGATGATGCCGGAAGAAAAAAAATCCCCTGTGACTTTCACAAAAAACGATGTAGAAATTATTGCACGCGAAACCGTCTATGATGGTTTTTTTTCCGTCGTACGTTATCGCTTCCGCCACCGCCAGTTTAACGGCGAAATGAGTGGGGAAGTACAGCGCGAAGTTTTTGAGCGCGGACATGCCGCCGTGCTGCTACCTTATGATCCCTTACGCGATGAAGTGGTGCTGATTGAACAGATCCGCATCCCGGCTTATGACAGCAGTGCTTCGCCCTGGCTGCTGGAGATGGTCGCCGGCATTATTGAGCCCGGTGAATCTGTCGAGCAGGTCGTGCGCCGTGAAGCCGTTGAAGAAGCAGGATTAGAGGTCGGCCGGATTAAGCCCATGCTTAACTATCTGGCCAGCCCTGGCGGCACCAGCGAACGTCTGTCGGTGCTGATTGGGGAAGTGGATGCCAGCCAGGCAGAGGGATGCCATGGTCTGGAGGAAGAGAATGAGGATATTCTTGTCCATGTGGTGAGCCGCGAACAGGCTTACCGCTGGGTGGAAGAGGGGATAATTGACAATGCGGCGTCTGTCATCGCCCTGCAATGGCTGGCGTTGCACCATGAGAAACTACGCGAAGAGTGGATACAAAAATGAAACAGCGCTATACCCCTGACTTTCCCGAAATGATGCGGCTCTGCGAAACCAATTTCGCCCAGTTACGCCGCCTGCTGCCGCGTAACGATGAGGCGGGAGAATCGGTGATCTATCAGGTGAGTGGCGCCCGTTATCAGCTGACGATCCAGGAGTCCACACGCTACACCACGCTGGTGGAGATCCGCCAGGTCGCGCCTGCCGTGAGTTACTGGAGTCTGCCCTCGATGTCGGTAAGGCTCTATCACGATGCGATGGTCGCCGAAGTGTGTTCAACTCAACAGATCTATCGTTTCAAAGCGCGCTATGATTATCCTAATAAAAAATTGCATCAGCGCGATGAAAAACATCAGATAAACCAGTTTCTCGCAGACTGGCTGCGCTACTGCCTGGCACATGGTGCGATGGCAGTTCCGGTCTGCTGATGCGTATAATGCAGTAAATGGCGTGGAGACGAAGGAAACGCTTTGGATAGCCTGCTAACTCTTCCTGCAGCGAACGGTTCCGAAATCAGGATTTTGCAAATCACGGATACCCACCTGTTCGCGGGAAAACATGAATCGCTGCTTGGGGTGAACACCTGGTCGAGCTATAAAGCGGTGCTGGATGCGATTATTGCGCAACATCGCGACTACGACCTGATTATCGCCACCGGCGATCTCGCCCAGGATCACTCTATCGAAGCCTATCAGCATTTTGCTGAGGGCATCTCACGTTTGCCGCGGCCCTGCGTCTGGCTGCCCGGTAATCACGATTTTCAGCCCGCGATGTTCGACACGCTGGCAGCCGCTCATATCAATGCCCACAAGCAGGTGCTGGTGGGTGAGCAGTGGCAGATTGTGTTGCTGGACAGCCAGGTCTCGGGTGTGCCGCACGGGATGCTGAGCGATTATCAGCTGGAGTGGCTCGATAACGCGCTGGCCCGCTATCCGCAACGTCATACGCTGGTCCTGCTGCACCACCATCCGCTGGCCTCTGGCTGTACCTGGCTCGATCAGCACAGCCTGCGCAACTCACATCAGCTTGATGCGGTGTTACAGCATTACCCGTTAGCCCGGACGCTGGTCTGTGGTCATATTCACCAGGAGCTGGATCTTGAGTGGCACGGTCGTCGTGTGCTGGCCACCCCTTCAACCTGCGTTCAGTTCAAACCGCACTGCACCAGCTTTACGATCGACACCGTGGCACCAGGCTGGCGCTGGTTCACGCTGTATCCGGATGGCGGCCTTGAGACCGAGGTTAACCGGCTCGACACCGACGCTTTTCGTCCCGATTTAGACTCAGAAGGATACTGACGCGTGGCGGTATTACTCTATCTGCACGGTTTTAACAGCTCGCCGCAGTCGGCTAAGGCGACGCAGTTCCGGCAATGGTTAGAGGCGCAGCATCCGGAGATCGAAATGATTGTGCCCCAGCTGCCGACGTTTCCGGCCGATGCCGCCGCAATGCTGGAAGATCTGGTACTGAGCCGCAGTGGCGAAACGCTGGGGCTGGTGGGCTCGTCGCTGGGCGGTTATTACGCCACCTGGCTGTCGCAATGCTTTATGCTGCCTGCTGTGGTCGTCAATCCCGCGGTGCGGCCTTTTGAGCTGCTGGCGGATTTCCTGGGCGAAAATCAGAATCCCTACACCGGCCAGCAATATGTGTTAGAGTCACGCCACATTTACGATCTGAAAGTAATGCAGATTGAACCGCTGGAAGCGCCCGATTTACTCTGGCTGCTGCAACAGACCGGCGATGAAGTTCTCGATTACCGTCAGGCGCTCGACTATTACAGCGCGTGCCGTCACACGGTAGAAGAGGGCGGAAATCATGCATTTACTGGATTCGAGCGCCATTTCCCGCAGATTCTGGACTTTCTCGGTCTGAATCATCCCTGAGTAATGCGGAAATCGCACCCCATTTCACCCTTCTAATCAGACATTTACGATGAGTCAATCTAACTATAACGCGGATGCCATTGAGGTCCTGACTGGCCTTGAGCCTGTTCGCCGTCGCCCGGGGATGTACACCGATACGACGCGACCCAACCATTTGGGTCAGGAAGTGATTGATAACAGCGTCGATGAGGCGCTGGGTGGCCACGCGAAGCGGGTTGAAGTGATTCTGCACGCTGACCAGTCGCTGGAAGTTATTGATGATGGTCGCGGCATGCCGGTGGATATTCACCCGGAAGAGGGCGTGCCTGCCGTCGAGCTGATCCTGTGTCGTCTGCACGCGGGCGGCAAGTTCTCCAATAAAAACTATCAGTTCTCGGGCGGCCTGCACGGCGTCGGCATCTCGGTGGTTAACGCCCTGTCAAAACGCGTCGAAGTCACGGTGCGCCGTAATGGCGAAATCTATGACATGGCGTTTGAGAATGGCGACAAAGTCCAGGATCTCACGGTTACCGGCACGGTGGCTAAACGCAACACCGGCACGCGCGTCCATTTCTGGCCCGATGAAAGCTTCTTCGACAGCCCACGTTTTTCGGTGTCACGCTTATCACATCTGCTGAAAGCCAAAGCGGTGCTCTGCCCTGGCGTTGAGATTGTCTTTAAAGACAAGCTGAACAATACCGAACAGACCTGGTGCTACGAAGATGGCCTGACTGACTACCTGTGCGAAGCGGTGAATGGCTTACCGACGCTGCCGGAAAAACCGTTTGTCGGCAGCTTTGCTGGCGATGTGGAAGCGGTTGACTGGGCGCTGTTGTGGCTGCCGGAAGGCGGTGAGCTGTTAACTGAAAGCTACGTTAACCTGATCCCGACCATGCAGGGCGGGACTCACGTCAACGGCCTGCGTCAGGGGCTGCTGGATGCGATGCGCGAGTTCTGCGAATACCGCAACATTCTGCCGCGTGGCGTGAAGCTCTCCGCTGAAGATATCTGGGATCGCTGCGCCTATGTGCTGTCGGTGAAGATGCAGGATCCGCAGTTCGCCGGGCAGACCAAAGAGCGCCTCTCTTCACGCCAGTGCGCAGCCTTTGTCTCTGGCGTGGTAAAAGATGCCTTCAGCCTGTGGCTGAACCAGAATATCCAGATCGCAGAGCAACTGGCTGAGCTGGCGATCTCCAGCGCCCAGCGACGTATGCGGGCAGCCAAAAAAGTGGTGCGTAAAAAGCTCACCAGCGGTCCGGCTCTGCCGGGCAAACTGGCGGACTGCACCGCGCAGGATCTGAATAAAACAGAACTGTTCCTGGTCGAAGGGGACTCGGCAGGCGGCTCGGCCAAGCAGGCGCGCGATCGTGAATATCAGGCGATCATGCCGCTTAAGGGCAAGATCCTGAACACCTGGGAAGTCTCTTCCGATGAGGTGCTGGCGTCGCAGGAAGTGCATGATATTTCCGTGGCGATCGGCATCGATCCCGACAGCGAAGATCTTTCACAGCTGCGCTACGGCAAGATCTGTATTCTGGCGGATGCGGACTCGGATGGTCTGCACATCGCCACGCTGCTGTGTGCCCTGTTCGTGAAACATTTCCGTTCACTGGTCAGAAACGGACACGTCTACGTTGCCATGCCGCCGCTCTACCGTATCGATCTCGGAAAAGAGGTCTACTACGCGCTGGATGAAGATGAGAAAGAGGGCGTGCTGGAGCAGCTGAAACGCAAAAAGGGCAAACCTAACGTTCAGCGCTTTAAAGGGCTGGGTGAGATGAACCCTTTGCAGCTGCGTGAAACGACGCTGGATCCGAATACTCGCCGTCTGGTACAGCTGACCATCAGTGAAGAGGATATCGACCAGACGCTGCGCATGATGGATATGCTGCTGGCGAAGAAACGCTCCGAAGACCGGCGTAACTGGTTGCAGGAAAAAGGCGACAAGGCCGATATCGAAGTGTAAAAGAACAGGACGCGAAAGCGTCCTGTTCTCTTTGTGCTTCAGCCAGCACATCCCCGGAGAACCCGGCAGATTCAGAGCAGAGACAGTAATCCTTGTGAAAATTACCCTGGAAGAGTTACGCGCCTGGGTGGCGGTGGTGGACAGCGGTTCCATTACCGCGGCGGCATCCCAGCTGGCGCAGACCAGTTCGGGCATCAGCCGGGCGTTGTCCCGGCTGGAGAGTAAGCTGCAGACCACCCTGCTGCATCGCACCACCCGACGGCTGGCGCTGACCGAAGAGGGACAGGTTTTTCTGGAGCATGCGCGACAGATCCTGGCCTCGGTTGAGCAGGCCGAAGAGCAGATAGCCCTGCGGCGCGAGATGCCGTCAGGGCGGCTGCGGGTAAACGCCGCCACCCCTTTTATGCTGCATGTGATTGTGCCGCTGGTGGACGATTTCCGCGCCCGCTATCCCCTGATCCAGCTTGAACTGAATACCGACGATATCCTGATCGATCTGCTGGAGCAGCAAACGGACATTGCCATTCGCATCGGCGAACTGCGCGACTCTACGCTGCGCGCCCGGATGCTTGGCAGCAGTGCGATCCGGCTGATGGCCAGTCCGGCCTATCTGGCGAAAGCGGGCACCCCGCAGAGCGTGGCTGATCTCGCGCAGCATCAAATCATCGGCTTCAGCCATCTTGAGGCGCACAACGTCTGGCCGATCTGGCAGCCTGATGGCGATTTCATGCGCATTAAGCCCACAATCTCTGCCTCCAGCGGCGAAACCATCCGGCAGCTGGCGCTGGCAGGACAGGGGATCGCACGCCTCTCCGACTTTGTCAGCCGGGAAGATTGCGCGGCAGGCCGGCTGGTGCCGGTTCTCCCCGCTGAAACCCGCGAGCTGCGGTTGCCGGTGCATGCGGTCTATTACCGTAACACCACGCTCTCTTCGCGCATCGGCTGCTTTCTGGATTTTCTCCGCACCGAGATTGATCGGCGTCAGCTGCTGTGATCTCTCCTGGCATAATAAAAAACCCCTGTCATAGGGCAGGGGTTTGGAGATGCTGGCAAGTCTGGCCGGATTCGCTTTGAGATTGTGCTTGCACAGGGAACACGGTCAGATCGGAAAGACGCTCAAGCCAGTCCCTGGTCGCTCTACCCGCGCCATCCCTGGCGCGGGACGCTTTCCTCTTCTGACCGTGTTCCCTTCGCGTTGAGCTAATTCATTGCTGCCAGAGGCACTCAGGTTTGAGGTTGTCAGCAGCCTGACCCCTTTTACCGAAAAGGGGTTAAGCCTTCAGCACGAATCAGGCACTGGGTTCCAGCACCAGAATCTTCACATCCACCACATCATCTTTAATGATGGCGCGATGCGCATCCATGTGCGGCATCTGCTGATGCTGCTCCAGATGACGCAGCGTTTCCCACTGTTCCAGCATAAAAATGGAGTCCGGCGAGTTCTGTTTCCACGGCACCTGCGCCTGATGGTCCAGCAGCGCGTCATACTGATGGCAGCCTTCTTCTTCTAAAACCAGCGGGATCAGTTTTTTCACCGCATCCAGCACGGCCTGACGACGACCGGGTTTGACACAAATTTCAGCAACGACTGTTAACATTCGCGAATTCCTCTTTCATGGGAAAATAGGGGGTGTCCCCCAGCCATCTTACGCAAAAACGCGACTAAGATGGGTCCGATAAGCGGCAATATCGCGTGGCACGTCCGGCGCTTTAATCACATCGTTGCAGATAAAGGTCGGCAGCGCTTCCATGCCCAGAAACTGGTTGGCTTTGTGGAAGTGCAGATAAAGACCGTCGACGCCGACGCCTTCAAAGAACTGCTCCGGGTCGGTAAAGGCCTGCAGCGGCGCGTTCCAGGTCAGCGACAGCATATATTTTTTGCCCTGCAGCAGACCGCCGGAACCATATTTCTTCGCCGCATCAGAACGGGTACGGCCATCACTGGCGTAGAGCGAGCCGTGGCCTTCGGTAAAGACTTCATCGATGTAACGCTTCACGGTCCACGGCTCGCCCATCCACCAGCCTGGCATCTGATAAATCACCACATCGCTATCGACATATTTCTGCACTTCATCGGCGACCACGTAGTCGCTGTCAGCCAGGGTCACAGACACCTCATGCCCCATGTCACGCAACTGGCTGGCCGCAACGTCGGTCAGCGTGTGGTTCAGTTCGCCTTTAGAGTGGGCAAAGGTTTTGCCGCCATCGATAATTAAAATCTTGCTCATGAATAGTTTGCCTCATTTCCTGAATATGGCGCTTAGCTTACGCGCGCTACGGTCGCAGAAAAATGGGAGGTTGATCACAACACTTTTGCTGTGGAAGCAACAATGCGCCGGTTTATGGCACCATCGGCAGGCAAACTCACTGTGAAACAATTATAGAAAAACGCAAAATGAAAAAAATTGTCCTCTCTTTGCTGCTGGCCACCGGTGCTGTCCAGGCACAATCTCATCTCGACACCATCCTCAGTTCTAAAACGCTTAAGGTCTGCACCACCGGGGATTACAAGCCTTACAGCTTCCTGCGACCCGATGGTCAGTATGAAGGGCTGGATATCAGCATGGCGAACGCGCTGGCTACCTCGCTCGGCGCGAAAGTGGAGTGGGTGCCAACCAGCTGGAAAAACCTGATGCCCGATTTTCTGGCAAAGCAGTGTGATATCGCCGTCGGCGGCGTCTCCGTCACGCTGAAACGTCAGCAGACCGCCTGGTTCGCCCGGCCGCTGGATGTGGATGGCAAAATCCCGCTGGTGCGCTGCAGCGATAAAGATCGCTTCCAGACCATCGAACAGCTCAACCGGCCTGACGTGCGGCTGATTGAACCGGCAGGCGGCACCAACGAAGCCTTTGTGCACAGCCACCTGCCAAAGGCCTCACTGACGCTGTTCCACGATAACGTCACCATCTTCCGGCAACTGGTGGACAACAAGGCGGATGTGATGATCACCGATGCCTCTGAAGCGCGTTTTCAGCAGCAACATTACCCGACGCTCTGCGCGATCAATCCCGACAAACCGCTGCAGTATGGCGAGAAGGCTTACATGATTCCGCGTGACGATATCAGCTGGAAGCTCTATGTCGATCAGTGGCTGCATCTCAGCACCGCCACCGGTGAATATCGTGACATTGCCCGCCAGTGGATGGGCGCAAAGCCCTGATCCACTTCCGCAGACAGGTCAGACACTTGCCGGTCTGAATCCGGCGTGCCTTCGGCACATAAAATCGCGCGGCGGGACGCCTGCTCTCCCGCGCTTCCCCTGTGACTAACACCAGCGAATAAGGTACTATCCTCGCCAAACCACCGCCGGGTGTCCCGCCGTTGTGGGCCACGATGTGAGGATGAGAAATTAATGAGTGAACTGACTCAGGATGGTGCAGAGCGTCTTGCCCTGCACACATTCACCGAGAATGCGTACTTAAACTATTCGATGTACGTCATCATGGACCGCGCCCTGCCTTACATTGGCGACGGATTAAAGCCGGTTCAGCGACGTATCGTCTACGCCATGTCCGAACTGGGACTGAGCGCCAGCGCAAAATTCAAAAAATCGGCGCGTACCGTAGGTGACGTGCTGGGTAAATACCATCCGCACGGCGACAGCGCCTGCTATGAAGCGATGGTGCTGATGGCGCAGCCGTTCTCCTACCGTTATCCGCTGGTCGATGGCCAGGGTAACTGGGGGGCACCGGATGATCCCAAGTCGTTCGCGGCGATGCGTTACACCGAATCCCGCCTGTCGAAATATGCCGAGCTGCTGCTGGGTGAGCTGGGTCAGGGGACGGTCGATTATCAGCCGAACTTTGATGGCACGCTGCAGGAGCCGAAGATGTTACCGGCGCGCCTGCCCAATATTCTGCTGAACGGCACCACCGGGATTGCCGTGGGTATGGCGACCGATATTCCGCCGCACAACCTGCGCGAAGTGGCTCAGGCCGCCATCGCACTGATCGACTCACCGAAAACCACGCTGGAACAGCTGCTGGATATTGTCCAGGGGCCTGATTATCCTACAGAGGCGGAGATCATCACGCCGCGTGACGAGATCCGCAAAATCTATCAGACCGGTCGCGGCTCGATTCGTCAGCGTGCAGTCTGGAAGAAGGAAGAGGGCGAGGCGGTGATTACCGCGCTGCCGCATCAGGTGTCGGGCGCGCGCGTGCTGGAGCAGATTGCGAACCAGATGCGCAATAAAAAGCTGCCGATGGTGGAGGATCTGCGTGATGAATCGGATCACGAGAACCCGACCCGCCTGGTGATCGTTCCGCGCTCCAACCGCGTCGATCTCGATCAGGTGATGAACCATCTGTTCGCCACCACCGATCTGGAAAAGAGCTACCGCGTTAACCTCAACATGATCGGGCTGGATAACCGCCCGGCGGTGAAAAACCTGCATGAGATCCTGACCGAATGGCTGGTGTTCCGCCGCGATACGGTCAAACGTCGTCTGAATCACCGCCTGGATCGCGTGCTGCGCCGCCTGCATATCCTGGAAGGTTTGCTGGTTGCGTTCCTGAACATCGATGAAGTGATCGAGATCATCCGTACTGAGGATGAGCCTAAGCCGGTCCTGATGTCACGCTTTGGCATCAGCGAAACCCAGGCCGAATCGATCCTCGAACTGAAGTTGCGCCACCTGGCAAAACTGGAAGAGATGAAGATCCGTGGCGAGCAGGCGGAGCTGGAAAAAGAGCGCGATCAGCTGCAGGCCACGCTGGCCTCTGAACGCAAGATGAACACCCTGCTGAAAAAAGAGTTACAGGCTGACAGCGCCAGCTACGGTGACGATCGTCGCTCGCCGCTGCGTGAGCGTGAAGAAGCCAAAGCCCTGAGCGAAACCGAGCTGGTGCCGTCTGAGCCGGTGACCATTGTGCTGTCGCAGATGGGCTGGGTGCGTAGCGCCAAAGGCCACGATATCGATCCAGCCGGACTCAGCTACAAAGCCGGCGACAGCTATCTGGCTGCGGCACGCGGCAAGAGCAATCAGCCGGTGGCCTTTATCGACTCCACCGGCCGCAGCTACACCCTGGATCCAACGTCGCTGCCTTCAGCGCGCGGGCAGGGCGAGCCGTTGACCGGCAAGCTGACGCCACCGCCGGGTGCGGTAGTTGAACAGGTGCTGATGGAGCCGGATGATCAGCGCCTGCTGATGGCCTCTGATGCGGGTTACGGCTTTATCTGTACCTTCAGCGATCTGGTGTCGCGCAACCGCGCCGGTAAAGCGCTGCTGACGCTGCCGGAAAACGCCCGTGTGATGACGCCGATGGCCGTCCATCATGAAGATGACATGCTGCTGGCGATCACCCAGGCGGGACGGATGCTGATGTTCCCGGTCGGGGAGCTGCCGCAGATGTCGAAAGGCAAGGGCAACAAAATCATCTCGATTCCATCCGCGGAAGCGGCCGCCGGTCAGGACAAACTGGCCTGGCTGATGATTTTACCGCCGGGCAGCGCTATCACGCTGCACGTAGGCAAGCGTAAAATGCTGCTGCGCAGTGAAGAGCTACAAAAATTCCGCGCCGATCGCGGACGTCGCGGTACGCTGTTACCGCGCGGCCTGCAAAAAATTGATCGTGTTGAACTGGATGCGCCTGCGCGTCCGGCGAGCCCGGATAGCGAAGCGTAAACTACCCGGCTGACACCGCGTCAGCCGTGGCTCAATGAGGGAACTATGTTACTGATTCTGCGTGCCATTATTGTGGTCATCTATTCGATCTTAGTCTGTATATCTGGCTGTATCTGGTGTCTGTTTTCACCGCGCAATCCGCGTCATGTCGCTACATTTGGCCATCTGTTCGGCAAACTGTCGACGGTATTTGGCCTTAAAGTAGAACTGCGCAGACCGGAAGGTGCTGAGAATTATGGTAATGCGATCTACATCGCGAACCATCAGAACAACTACGACATGGTCACCGCGGCTAAAATGGTGCAGCCCTGTACGGTGACGGTGGGCAAGAAGAGCCTGTTGTGGGTGCCGTTTTTTGGCCTGCTCTACTGGCTGACCGGTAACCTGCTGATTGATCGCGATGACCGTGCAAAAGCACGCGGCACGATAGGTCAGCTGGTAGATGAGTTTAACAGTAAGCGCATCTCCATCTGGATGTTCCCGGAAGGGACGCGCAGTCGTGGCCGTGGCCTGCTGCCGTTTAAAACCGGTGCCTTTCACGCCGCTGTGGCGGCGGGTGTGCCGATCATTCCGATTGTGGTCTCTAACACGCATGGCAAGATCAACCTCAATCGCTGGAAAAACGGGCTGGTAATCGTTGAGATGCTGCCACCGATTGATGTAAAGGCTTTCGAGTCGTCGTCGGTGCGTAAGCTGGCGACCCACTGTCGCGAACTGATGGCGGCAAAGCTGGAAGAGCTGAACGCCGAAGTCGCAGAACGCGAAAAAAACGGAAATATCTGACCGGCGAACCATTCGCCGAACTATCCTGCAGGGATGCCGCACGGCGGGGCACGTCCGTCCGCCGTGAACGCAGCACAGCAAAAACAGATCAATAAAAACAGGGTCGGCGCTTAGCGCCACGCGTAAAGGGTCAGAAGTTTTATGTCTTTCAGCAGACGTCAGTTCATCCAGCTTTCTGCCGGAGCGGCGCTTAGCGCCAGTGTACTACCTCATGCGGCGCGTGCCGCTTCTTCAGCTAATGGCGACACGCCACTTCCGGTTCCGCCGTTGCTGGAATCCCGTCGCGGCCAGCCGCTGTTCCTGACAATGCAGCGCAGCCACTGGTCTTTTAATGGCGACAACAACAAAGTGCCGGTGTGGGGCATTAATGGCCTCTATCTTGGCCCGACCGTCCGGGTTTACAGCGGCGATGACGTTAAGCTGATCTACAGCAACCGTCTGAACGAGCCGGTCTCCATGACTATCAGCGGCCTGCAGTTACCGGGCGCGCTGATGGGTGGCGCGCCGCGTATGATGTCAGCCGGTGTCGACTGGTCGCCGGTGCTACCGATTCGTCAGGCGGCCTCAACCTGCTGGTATCACGCCAACACGCCGAACCGCATGGCTCCGCACATCTATAACGGACTGGCGGGGATGTGGCTGGTGGAAGATGATATTGGCAGGCAGCTGCCGTTGCCGAAGCATTACGGCGTCGATGACTTCCCGATTATCATTCAGGACAAGCGGCTCGATAACTTTGCCACGCCGGTCTATGACCCGCCGCAGGATGGTGGTTTCCTGGGCGACACGCTGCTGGTGAATGGCGTACGCAATCCGTTTGTGGAGGTATCACGCGGCTGGGTGCGTCTGCGTCTGCTGAACGCCTCGAATGCGCGCCGCTATGAGATGGTGCTCAGCGACAATCGCCCGTTTATGGTCATCGCCAGCGATCAGGGCTATCTGCCTGCGCCGGTCGCGGTGCAGCGCCTGTCACTGGCGCCGGGCGAACGCCGCGAAGTGCTGGTGGATATGTCGCAGGGCGATGAAGTGTCGATTACCGCAGGTACGGCGGCGGGCATTATGGATCGGCTGCGCGGCTTCTTTGAGCCATCCTCCATTCTGACGTCAACCCTGATCCTGACGCTGCGGCCAACCGGCTTGCTGCCGCTGGTGACGGATAATCTGCCGATGCGGCTGCTGGCCGATCAGATTCTGGATGGCGTGGCGGTTCGCACCCGTGAATTCCGCATCGGTGACAGCATGCCGGGCATTAACGGCGCGATCTGGGATATGAGCCGCATTGACACCACAGCACAGCAGGGCACCTTTGAGCGCTGGATCCTGCATGCTGACCGGCCACAGTCGCTGCATATCCAGGGCGTGATGTTCCTGATTAAAAGTGTCAATGGTGCACAGCCGATGGGCGAAGATCGTGGCTGGAAAGATACGGTGTGGGTCGATGGCAGCGTGGAACTGATGGTCACTTTCCCGCAAAGTTCGTCAGATCACTTCCCGTTCGTCTACTACAGTCAGACGCTGGAACTGGCCGACCGCGGTACTGCCGGTCAGCTGGTGGTGCAGCCCAGCGCATAACAGCGCGGTCAGGCAGGGAGAGCCCGCCTGACCGCGTTAATTGTTAGCTGCCCCAGCCGCAGGGCAGATAAGGTGAGCTCACCTGGTGACGCCCAGCCTTAGTTAAAGGTTTCCGGATCCGGCCCCAGACGATTGCCGCTGTCCAGCTTCGCAATATCGCTCACTTCATGCTTGTCCAGACGGAAGTCGAACACCTTAAAGTTTTCTTCAATGCGGGCTGGTGTCACCGACTTCGGAATCACCACCAGGCCGCTATCCAGATGCCAGCGGATCACGATCTGTGCCGGCGTCTTGCCATATTTCTTCGCCAGCGACTTGATGATCTCCTGATCGAAGACCCCTTTGCCGCCCTGCGCCAGCGGACTCCAGGATTCGGTCTGGATCTGATGCAGTGCGTTCCACGCATGCAGCGTGCGCTGCTGTAGCATCGGGTGCAGCTCAATCTGGTTCACCACCGGCGTGACACCGGTTTCATCCAGCAGTCGCTTCAGATGCGCCTCATGGAAGTTACAGACGCCGATACTTTTAGTCAGCCCCTGCTGCTGCAATTCAATCATCTTCTTCCAGGCATCGACATAATTGTCTTTTTCCGGGCACGGCCAGTGCATCAGATAGAGATCAACCTGCTCCAGTTTCAGTTTCTCCAGGCTGGTTTCCATCGCCTGCTGAACGTTCTGCTGATCGTCGTTCCAGAGTTTGGTGGTCACGAAAATCTCTTCACGCGGCACGTCAGTTTCCTGCAGTGCCTGGCCAATCGCCTCTTCATTCTTATAGGCGGCGGCGGTATCGATTGAGCGATAGCCGACCTCCAGCGCTTTCAGCACCGCGTGACGTGCATCTTCAATGCTGGCCTGCCACACACCGAGTCCGAGTTGCGGCATCATATTGCCATCGCGCAGTTTGATAATGGGTTGGTCTGCCATAGTTGCTCCTTTCCGTTGCGGTTAATCCGTGAGATTTCACTGTGCTTAAGTCTAGCCAACAATTCTCAGCCTGCTTGGCTGAGGCAACAACAGTGGTTCTGCCGCCATGCCCGATCCGGTAAATTTGTTGCCTGATTCTCCAGGCTGCTGGTGATTCAGGCATTCGCACGGCACACTGGCTTTTTGCCCGTAAAAGGAGTCGCTATGGCGCACGATGCCCTGTGTCACCGGCTGGCGCAGCAGGTCGTCACATTAATGACCCATGGTCACGACCGTCTTTGTCCGGTCGAAAATGTGTCGCTGATTTACGCTAATCAATATCGTCCCCGTACGCCGATGATGTATCAGCCCGGCATTGTGATCCTGTTTCAGGGCAGCAAAACCGGCTATCTCGGCAGCACGGTGTTTCAGTATGACGCCAGCAAGTACCTGATGCTCACGGTGCCGCTGCCGGTGGAGTGCGAAACCTGGGCCTCGCCAGAGGTGCCGATTGCCGGGCTGTGTCTTAATGTCGATACCGCCAGCCTGCAGGATCTGCTGATTGAAATCGGCGATGACGATCAGTTCCAGCCGCAGCCGCAGACCTCGGGGATCCACTCGGCGTGGCTGACGGAACCGATGCTGTGTGCCGCTGAGCGGCTGCTTGATGTGATGACCCAGCCGCGCGATGCGCGGGTGCTGGGGCCGCACATCGTGCGGGAGATTATCTACTACGTGCTGACTGGCCCGATTGGTGGTGCGCTGCTCTCACTGGTGAGCCGACAGACGCAATTCAGCCTGATCGCGCGTGCCCTGCGACGGATTGAGAATCACTATGCGGAAAACCTCAGCGTCGATGCGCTGGCGGCGGAAGTGAACATGAGCGTTTCAGCCTTTCATCACAACTTTAAAGCGGTTACGCAGACCTCGCCCCTGCAGTATCTCAAGCGATATCGCCTGCATCAGGCGCGATTGCTGATGCTGCACGATGGACTGAAAGCGAGTGCGGCGGCGGTGCGGGTTGGCTATGAAAGTCCTTCACAGTTTTCGCGGGAATTTAAGCGCTATTTTGGCGTGACGCCAGGGGAAGAGGTGAATCGTGTGCGGCAGACGGTAGCGGATCCGTCCGCCTGAGTGACGGCGGATCCTGATGCTACGCGCTGACGTCAGGCCTGTTTCTGCCGACGCTTTTTCCAGATAACCAGAATGCTGCCGAACAGCCCGAGAAACAGCAACACCATCGGCAGTATCATCAGGATCGCCATCACCTGATCTTCATGACGCTTGATGAACGGCACCTGGCTGATGCCATAGCCAAACGTCACGACGATGCCGACCCACAGCACGCCGCTGAGCCAGTTGAACAGTTGAAAGCGACCATTCTGTAAGCCCGCAATGCCCGCCATGGTTGGCAGGATCGTCCGGATGAAAGCCAGAAAACGGCCGACCAGCAGCGCCATCAGGCCATGACGGTTAAACATATTCCAGGCGCGCTGGTGATACTGCGCTGGCAGATGCATCAGCCAGCTCTTCACCAGCCGGGTATTCCCCAGCCAGCGACCCTGCAGATAGCTCAGCCAGCAGCCCAGACTGGCGGCGGTGGTGAGGATCACCATCGTCGGCACAAAATCCATCACCCCTTTTGCCACCATCGCACCCGCCAGCAGCAGCAGGCTGTCGCCCGGCAGGAAAGAGGCGGGTAACAGCCCATTTTCCAGAAACAGCGTCAGGAACATCACGCCGTACACCACCCACACCACATCCGGATTTGCCAGCGCGGCAAAATCCTGATGCCAGAGCGCGTGGACAATCTCGTGTAAAACACCCATTTGCTATTCCATCACGTCACAAGGAACTATCCGTCTGCATTCAGGCAATCGGTCGCGGCGCTGCGCAATAAATGCAGCGACCTCACTGATGACCTGAACGGTCTGGGATAAATTTTAACAATAAATGAGCAGCAGCCCGGCAAACTCTGCGGGTGGCCGCTACCCGGTTCATCTTCTGTTTAGCGTCTGTTTATCTTTTGCCTGAGTTTATTAACGCGTCAGGCGCGCAAAACCGGCGTCCAGGTCAGCCAGCAGATCGTCAACGTGCTCCAGACCAATATGCAGTCGCACCAGCGTACCGGTGAAGTCGACTCCACCCGCCGGACGAATCGCGGCCAGCTCTTCCGGCTGATTCGCCAGGATCAGCGATTCATAGCCGCCCCAGGAGTACGCCATGCTGAAATGATGGAAGTGATCGAGATATTCCGCCAGCTGGGGCGCGCTGAGTTTTTCCTGCAGGATAAAAGAGAACAGGCCGCTGCTGCCGTTAAAATCACGCTGCCAGAACTGATGTCCTTTACTCTGTGCGAGCGCCGGGTGATTAACCCGCGCCACTTCGGGACGCGCTGCCAGCCACTCTGCCACCTGAATCGCGCTCTCTTCATGCTGACGCAGACGGGTGCCCAGCGTGCGCAGCCCCCGGCTCGCCATGTAGGCGGTGTCGGCATCGACCATCTGACCCATCAGATAGGAGTTCTCGCGCAGCTGATCGATACAGCGCGCATTGGCGACCGCCGTGCCGATCATCGCATCACTGTGACCAATCAGATATTTGGTGCCCGCCTGAATCGAAATATCGATGCCGTGCGCCAGCGCATCAAATAAAATACCGGCCGCCCAGGTGTTGTCGATCATGATGATCGCCTCGGGCGCTTTGGCGCGAACCGCCGCCACAATCGCCGGAATATCCTGAACTTCCATCGTAATAGAGGCCGGTGATTCCAGGAAAACGACCCGGGTATTGGGCTGCACCAGCTCACCGATTTCACTGCCGATGCAGTGATCGAACCAGCCCGTTGAAACCTGCAGCTTAGTCAGGATCTTAGTACAGAAATCCTGGGTCGGTTCATAGACTGCGCCACTCATCAGCACGTGGTCGCCCGCCTCGACAAACGCCAGAATCGCGTTCGCCACGGCAGCCGCGCCGCAGGGGTAGAGCACACAGCCTGCGCCGCCTTCCAGCTCCGTCATCGCATCCTGCAGCGCAAAGTGCGTCAGGGTGCCACGACGGCCATAAAAGAGTTCGCCTTTTGCCCGACCGGCAGTGGCGCGTTTCTTCTCCGCGACCGTATCAAAAACCAGCGAGGAGGCCCGTTGAATCACACTGTTCACCGAGCCCTGGGTATAACGCTTGCTGCGTCCTGCACTGACGAGCGTGGTATCAATTTTTCTGGTGGTCATGAGTCGCCTTTGCCGCTTCTGACTAAGCCCTCACGTTACCACGAAACGACCAGCAGGGTTGAGACTCAATGGTGATTATCAGAGTGCTTCGCAGGATGAAAATCGGGTCCGCTACCGGACCCGATTTTGCCGACGCTACATCACGCCCATCAGGCGCGGTAACCAGAGGGAGATAGCCGGAATATAGGTAATCAGCATCAGCACGATAAACAGCATGCCGTAAAACGGCAGCATGGCTCTGACCACCTGCTCGATTTTCTGCTTACTGACCGCACTGGCGACAAACAGTACTGTACCGACCGGCGGGGTGATCAGGCCGATCCCGAGGTTGGTCAGCATGATCATGCCGAAGTGAACCGGATCGACGCCAAGCGCGGTAGCGACCGGCAACAGCACCGGCGTCAGGATCAGGATCAGCGGCGCCATATCCATCAGCGTCCCCACCACCAGCAGCAGGATGTTGATACACATCAGGATCACATATTTGTTATCGGAGAGGCTGGTGAACGCCTCGGTGATAATCGTCGGCAGTTGCATAAAGGTCATCACCGCGCCGAATCCGGCCGCGAAGGCGATCAGCACCATCACGATGGTGACGGTTTTAATGGTTCGGAACAGCAGGATATGCAGCTGGTTCCATTTAAAGTCGCGGTAAATAAACATGGTGACGAAAAAGGCCCAGATGCAGGCGATCGCGGCGGACTCCGAGGCGGTAAAGATACCGGAGAGAATGCCACCCATAATAATCACCACGGTAAACAGGCCCCAGAACGCGTCGAAGAAGATTTTCAGCGCCTGACGAAACGGAATACGCTCCCCTTTGGGATAGCCGCGTTTATGGGCAAAGCCGAGGCACATTATCATCAGGCAGCCCCCCAGCAGCAGGCCAGGAAAGATACCGGCAACAAACAGCGAAGAGATGGTCACCATGCCGCCGGTCGCCAGCGAGTAAATCACCGAGTTGTGGCTGGGTGGCGTCAGCACCGCCTGCACTGAGCCGCTGGCGGTGACGGCGGCGGCGAAATCACGCGGATAGCCTTTCTCCTCCATCTGCGGAATCATCACCGAGCCTATCGAGGCGGTATCCGCCACCGATGAGCCGGAAATCGCGCCAAAGAAGGTGGAAGCGACAATGTTCACCAGCGACAGGCCACCGCGGATAAAGCCGACAAAGATATAGGCGAAGTTGACCAGCCGCCGGGCAATCCCGCCCTCCGCCATAATCGCACCCGCGAGAATAAAGAACGGGATAGTCAGCAGCGAAAATTTGTTAATGCCGTTGGTCACCTGAATCACCACCGCTTCCAGCGGCAGATCGATCCACCAGGCGCCAATAAAGGCGCTCAGCCCCACCGCAAAGGCGACCGGAAAACCCACCATCAGCAACACCAGCAAACTGCCTATCAAGATCAATGCATCCATTTTTCTGCTCCGCGTTAGTGGGTGCCGCCCAGCGTGACAATCGGCCGCTGGCTCTGATCGCCGGTCAGCAATCGCTCAACAACAAACAGCAGGGTGAAGATCGCGCCAATCGGAATCGGCAGATACATCTCGCCGTAAGTCACTGCCGGTAATGAAGCGAGCGTCTGCACCCACATCGCTTCGCACAGGCTGTAACTGGCCTGAAAGATCACCAGACAGGTGATGATCATCAGCAGATCGCTGACGCGCAGCATCAGGCGCTGCCGGGCGGGTGACAGGCGATCGGTGACCATGGAAACGCAGATATGCGTTCCGGCCCGCAGTCCGACCGGTGCGCCAATAAACGTAAAAATGATCATGCAGATAATGGCTACCGGTTCCGGCCAGGAGAGTGCACCGTTCATCACGTAGCGGGCGAAGATCCCGATCGGGATCACCGTCACCATAATCATCAGTGCCACGGCGGCCACCAGCATGCAGAGCAGATAGAGCCCATCCATCAGACGTGTATAAGCAGCCATAATTGATACCTGATTAAGCACGCCACACGGCAGTATGGCGCGGAAGGGTTATTTCACCTCAGCGATCCGGGTCATCAGATCCTGATATTTGCCGCCAAACTGATCGCGCACCGGCTGGGTCGCTTTGACGAAGTAGTCGCGGTCGGTCTGCTGGAAGGTGACGCCACCCGCCTTCATTTTGGCGATCGACTCTTCGGTATAGGTCGCCCAGAGCTGGCGCTCCTCATCCTGCGCCTCTTTGCCGAGCTTCTTCAGCAGCGCCTGATCCTCAGGTTTCAGGCGATCCCAGGCGCGTTTTGAAAACAGGATCATCTCTGGCTGGATAAAGTGGCCGCTGAGGGTGTAGTACTTCGCCACCGGCATATAGTTATGGGCGACAAAGGTCGGTGGGTTGTTCTCGGTGCCATCGACCACACCGGTCTGCATCGCACTGAACACTTCACTGACGCCCATCGCCACCGGATTCGCGCCCATCGCTTTCAGGGTCGCCAATGAGATGGCGCTGTTCTGCACCCGAATCTTCATGCCTTTCAGATCTTCCGGTTTTGCCAGCGGCTTCTTGGTGATCATGTTGCGCTCACCGGCATCGGTCCAGCCCAGGAACACCATGCGGGCGTTGGGATCTTTATCGAATTTGTCGGCAATCTCGCGGCCTATCTCGCCATCCAGCACTTTGTGCATGTGGTCAATGTCGCGGAAAATGTAGGGCAGGGTCAGCACGCTGGTTTCCGGGGCGATTGAGGTGACTGGCGCCAGCGACACACGGATCATGTCGATTGCGCCCAGCTGCACCTGTTGCAGCGTCTGATCTTCGTCCCCCAGCACGCCACCGGCGAAGAGCTTCATCTCCAGCCGTCCATCGGTGGCCTGTTTGAGTTTGTCGCCCATGTGCTGCAGGGCGACCACGGTCGGATAACCGGCAGGCTGGACTTCAGCCACTTTGATCACCTGTGCCGTGGCGGTGGCGCTCATCATCATCGCCGCCAGGGCACTGGCCAGGCATGTTTTCGTCATTCTCATTATTTTGTCTCCCGCTGAGGTAGGACGGCGTCCGGCGTCGGGGGCTAACCGGAGAGAACCGTGTGGAGCCAGCATAGTGAAAACGCGCGCCAGTAAAATGCGGCAATGCTGATTGAATGAATGCCATCACATTTTGAAACGATGTTTTAATAAATTTTCATGCAACTTCACATTTTCGAAACATCCTTGTCAAAAGTGTTTAAACCTGGTCAATTGCGGGTAAATGGCGTCGATCAGCTTTGTAAATACTAATGAGAACTACTATCAATTCGCCGTCGTTTTGCTATTATTCGCGCTTGTCTCGCATCCCTGAATCAGAAGTTGGAGAAGCAGCGTGGTAGCCAGTGATTTGATGCAAACGGACCTCTCCGTTTGGGGCATGTATCAACATGCCGATATCGTGGTAAAGGTGGTCATGATTGGCCTGTTATTGGCCTCAGTGGTGACCTGGGCGATCTTCTTCGGCAAATATGCCGAACTCAGCGCCGCTAAGCGCCGTCTGAAGCGCGAGCATCTGGCGCTGGGCGAAGCCCGCAATCTGAATGACGCCGCCCGCATTGCCCAGTCGTTTACCGGTCACAGCCACAGTGTGGTGCTGCTGAATGATGCGCAGAATGAACTTGAACTGTCGGCTGGCGTGGAAGATACCAACGGGATTAAAGATCGTACCAGTTTCCGCCTTGAGCGCCGCGTCGCTGCGTTCAGCCGCCATGCAGGCCGGGGCAATGGCTTCCTGGCCACCATCGGTTCGGTTGCGCCGTTTATCGGCCTGTTCGGCACCGTATGGGGCATCATGAACAGCTTTATCGGCATCGCTAAAACCCAGACGACGAACCTTGCGGTTGTTGCACCAGGTATCGCCGAAGCGCTGCTGGCAACCGCGATTGGCCTGATCGCTGCGATTCCGGCGGTGGTGATCTACAACGTCTTTGCCCGCATGATCGCCAACTACAAAGCCTCGCTGGGTGATGTCGCCGCTCAGGTGATGCTGCTGCAGAGCCGTGATATCGATCTGGGCACCGTCGCCACTGATGTTCCGCGTCCTGCGACGACCCAGAAACTGCGCTTAGGGTAAGTTCTTATGGCAATGCGATTAAACGACGATCTGGACACGGATGGTGAAATGCATGAGATCAACGTGACGCCGTTTATCGACGTCATGCTGGTTCTGCTGATCATCTTTATGGTGGCCGCACCGCTGGCCACGGTCGACGTACGCGTCAATCTGCCCGCCTCAACCAGCGCGCCGCAGCCGCGCCCGGAAAAGCCGGTTTACCTGTCGATTAAAGCGGATAAGCAGCTTTATGTCGGTAACGATCAGGTCACGCCGGAGTCGCTGGTTAACGTGCTGACTAACCAGACCCAGGGCAACAAAGAGACAACCATTTTCTTCCAGGCGGATAAGTCGGTCGATTATGAAACGCTGATGAGCGTGATGGATAAGCTGCGCACGGCGGGCTATCTGAAAATTGGTCTGATGGGCATGGAAACCGTGAAGAAATAGCGGGTTATCCGGCTCAGGAAAAAGGCGACTGTTCAGGTCGCCTTTTTTATGGCTGCTCTCCAGCCCTATAAAATCAGGCAAATCAGGGCCAGGGTAATCACTTATGCTCCTCGAACTGACTTGTTAATTAGTTGTTACTTATGTACATGGGTTTGTAAAGTGCAATGGTGAGCCAGGTCACATTAATCCCGCATCAGGCAGGCTAAAACGGCTAAAAAACAACAGGAAGCCGTTATGAGTCACATCCCCTCTTTACAAAAGCCGCCGAAAAGTGCCGCCCGAACCATCTTCACCGTCACCAGTGGTAACTTCCTGGAGATGTACGATTTTATGGTGTTTGGCTACTACGCTACTGCCATTTCAAAAACCTTCTTTCCCGGCGATGACCCGTTTGCCTCCCTGATGCTGACCCTGATGACTTTCGGTGCCGGCTTCCTGATGCGCCCGCTGGGGGCGATCATCCTCGGTGCCTACATCGACCATCATGGTCGTCGTAAAGGGCTGTTGCTGACGCTGGGCTTAATGGCGATGGGCACCCTGACTATCGCGCTGGTGCCGGGCTACGCCACCCTGGGCGTGGCAGCGCCGATTCTGATCCTGCTGGGACGGCTGTTGCAGGGCTTCTCGGCGGGCGTGGAGCTGGGTGGCGTGTCGGTCTATCTGGCCGAAGTCGCGCCCAAAGGACGCAAAGGCTTTTTCGTCAGCTGGCAGTCGGGCAGCCAGCAGATTGCGGTGATCTTTGCTGCTCTGCTGGGTCTGATGCTGAATCATCTGCTGGCGAAAGAGGCGGTGACGGAGTGGGGCTGGCGTATCCCGTTTGTGATCGGCTGTCTGATTGTGCCGTTCCTGTTCTATATCCGCCGGATGCTGGAAGAGACCGAGGCGTTCAGCAAACGTAAACATCATCCGAGCATGACGGAAATTATGCGGTCTGTCGCCAGCAACTGGGCGCTGGTGCTGGCGGGAATGCTGATGGTGGTCACCACCACGGTAATGTTCTACATGATTACCGCCTTTACCCCGACTTTTGGTAAAACGGTGTTGATGATGAGTGACAAGCAGGCGTTCCTGGTGACGCTCTGTGTCGGTGTCTCAAACCTCATCTGGCTGCCGCTGATGGGGGCGCTGTCAGACCGCGTAGGTCGCCGTCCGCTGCTGATCATTTTTACCCTGCTGATGATTGTCACCACCTGGCCGGTGCTGCACTGGCTGGTTGGATCGGCCAGCTTCGCCCACCTGCTGGAAGCGGAACTGTGGCTGTCGTTTCTCTATGCCAGCTATAACGGTGCGATGGTGGTCTATCTGGCGGAGATCATGCCTGCGGAGGTGCGCGCCGCCGGTTTCTCCATGGCTTACAGCCTGGCGACGGCGCTGTTTGGCGGCTTTACGCCTGCCATCTCCAGCTACCTGATCCATGCCACCGGTGACAAAGCGATGCCGGGCGTCTGGCTGACCTTTGCCGCAGTCTGTGGGTTAATCGGCACGTTGCTGATTGGCCGGATGGTGAAGCAGTATCAGACCCGTCACAGCGGCACGCCGGTCAGTGCTTCACTCTAAAACGACAAATCGACCACCACGCTGTCGCTGTAGTTTCCGGCTGGCGGCGTGTTCTGCGTGGTCAGGATGCGCGCGGTGTAGTTAAAACCGCGCGTCAGTCCATCCGTGGATACCGCCGTCGAGGTGGTACTGCTCCAGCGTTCAGTGCCTGCCGATCCCCAGCGATTGCTGGTGGTACTTTTATAAATTTCATAGCTCAGCCGATTCGCGCCGCTCGCCATATTCCTGACGCTGCCCACCGGATAACTGCCGTTGCTCAGCCCGACGGTATAGGTGCTGCCTTTGCTGCACAACACATTGATGGTCTGTGACACGGCGGAGAAGCTGCCGACCAGCGGCGCGCTGCCAAAGCTTATATTCGGCGCGGTGATGGTGGTGCAGTCATTGGTAAGAATGGCGGTGATATTAATCGGGATGACACCGCTGCCGTTCTGCTCGCTTAAACAGATATTGCCAATCGCAACGCTGGTGCAGATGCGATAAGTCACGGCCATATTCAGCGTCAGCTGGTACGTCCCGGCGGCGACCACCTGACCGGGAACGGTGCGCAGATAAACCGGAATGGCGAAGTTAAGGCTGCCCAGCAAGCCCGCCAGGTTGATCAGGGTCTGCGAACCATAGACAAATGGCGTGCCGCCAATCGTCAGTTCGGTAGCGCAGGCCGTGTCGGTGCAGAGCCGCACCGGCACATTATCGCTGCCGGTATCACCGCTGCGTTTCAGTGTGCCGCGCGTGCCGTTGCTATTGGTCGCGCCCGTCAGCTGAAAGGTGATCTGGTTATTGCCCAGCAGCGACAGCCCGGCACCCGCGCCACAGTTGACGTTGGCATTCGTGGTGGTGGAACTGACGGTGGTGTTAGCCACAAAGGTTGTGACTGAACCGAAACTGGCGGTCGATGCGGGCAGGGCGCAGGCGGCGTAGCCCAGCGACGGCAGTAACAGCAGCAGGCCAGCCAGTATTACAGATTTCATCATGGTCGGTTTCCGGACGTAAATGATTCAGCGGGAGAGGGGGCGCTGCCTGCGGCAGGGGCGGGCAGCGCACAGGTCAGGGGGCCGTAAGTTTTCAGCGCCTGCGGCTGACCGCTGGCGATGCGCAGTTCGGTTTCGCACTGGCGGCCATCGGGCGTCACCACCTGCATCGGGTTACTGGCGGTGAGATCTTCCATCCAGACGATGCCATCCCAGCCGACATACTCGGTGGGATGATCGGGACGCTGCACCAGGCTTGATACCGGCAGCGGCTGGCCCTGCGCATCGACCAGGATTACGCTGGCTGAGCGCAGTTTCTCCACCGGGAAGTTGAGCAGATAGCCGCTCTGGCGTTTCACCGCAAAGCGCTGCTCAACCCGTGGCGTGGTCATATCTGCCGGCAGGTCGAGGGTGTCGATATCATATTTGGCCGGGTAGTAGCTGCTGATGGCGGGCACCAGCAGATAACCCTGTTGATTGGTGCGTCCCATCGACTGATTCTCGTAGCGCACGTTAACGTCGGGATAGTTGGTCTTTACCAGCACAAAGGCGTCGTTGATCTCGTTAGCGGCAAAGACGCTGTTGTCCATTAACACCAGCGCACCCGAGAGATCGGCCCACTGGGTGAGGTTATCATCATCGCCATAGAAGCCCGCCGAGGTATCAATCTGGTTGTTGCGATAGCGCAGACTGCCCTGACGATAATCGCCGCTGTCTCCGCTCTGATTCGCCCAGGAGGCATCCCAGGCGAACCCGCCGTCGCTGGGCATGGCGCGTGAGGCATAAACGCGCTGACTGTCGCGGCCACGCTGGTCGCGTTCGGTGCTGAGGGCAACGCTGCCCTGTTCGCCAAATGGGATCACCAGCGAAATCGCCCCGGTCCAGCTTTTCTCCTGCTGATCGCGGCTGGCCGAGACATACAGACTGCTGTTACCCCACAGATTTTTACTCCATGAGAGGTTCCACAGCCGGGTGCGGTCGCCCTGACCGTCGGTGATGTCGATGAAAGCGGCACCGACGCTGCCAAAGCGGTTCAGCGAGACGCTGGCGCTGTACTGAGCACTGCGGCGTGAGAGTGCGTAGCGGCTATCCGCCTGGCTACCGGCACGGCTGCCGACCAGCGCCAGATTGCCGAAGTTGCTGCTGCGCTGGGTCTGTTGAGTGCCGATGTTGAACCAGCGGTTATTGTACTGATATCCCCAGCTATATTGCCTGCCGCTCTCGCCATCGAGCTGACTTTGCGCCACCGCGCCGTTGACCACGCCCCAGCTGCCGACGCGCAGCTGACCACCCAGCCCGCCCATCGCCAGCGTTTCGCTGCCTTCGGCGTGGCTCTCTAGCGTCAGCCAGTCGGTCATACCGTAACGATAAGAGCCGCTGGCCGCTGCCTCACCATAATCGAAGTTCTTTATGCCGTAGTTTTCGCGGATTGCCCCGGCAGAGAAGGCGTAGTCCGACAGCCCCGATTTCAGCAGGTTACTGGAGACGTAAAACGGCATGGTGGTGGTGACACGGCGGCCAACCGCATCGGTGGTAGTGATCACGGCGTCACCCGCGCCGTTAACGAATGGCACATTGGTCATCGACCAGGGGCCAGGCTGCACGTTCGCCTGGCTGGAGCGATAGCCGTTGATAAAGAGATCGACGGTGGAAGGCACGGCGGCCTGACCGGAAAAAGCGGGCAGCGGATAGGTCACCAGATCGGGACGGACGCTGAAGTCGCGACCGACGCGGATGCCACCGAGCCGCACGCTGCTGCTCCAGGCCAACGAGTCGGTGACCAGATCGCCGACCCGCCAGCTCACCGCCGCATTCTCATCTTCATTGCTCCACCAGGTGTCGTAGCGGATATAGCCATCATCCTGATAAGTCGTACTGCCTTCCAGCTGCTGTTGCCAGACGGCATTAGTGGAGAAATGACCGGCATCACCAAACAGCCGCAGTTCGTTCCAGGCGGACAGGCGGGAGCCACTGTTATCCGTGCGGCTGGCGTAAAGATCATAATTAATCAGCGCGCCGCTGCTGGTACGGCCCGGATAGCGCGGTCCGTTCTTCGCCTCGCCAATCACCTGACCGGGCAGCCACTCAGGCGGAACGGTCAGCAGCAGACGCTGTCGCGCAGCGTCATACTCCACTTTGATGGGTTGCAGGCTGCTGACATCGACCTGCGGCTGCTGGCCCAGCTTATCCGCTGGCAGGCCGGCACGCTGCAGATCGCCACTGCGAATCCAGAAATGACCGTCGCGCTGCTCTGCCGGCACAATATTGCCGTTCTCCTGCTGGTTAATCACCAGCTCCAGCATATATTGCTGACCGTTGCTGCTGGTCTGCAGGCTGGGCGGCGGAGGCAGGGATGTGTAAGTCTCCGCCAGCACAGGATCCGGCGTAAAAGCGTAAATAACGCTGGCCACGGCCAGCGCGCAGGGATGCAGGGAAAACGGTCTCATTCAGCGCTTACTTCTGGGCAGCGCTGCGCCACTGGCTCTTGTTAACCTCTGCAGTGAGTTCGCCGCTCACCGGCGAGGTGAGCGGCCAGCGGTGATAGCTGTCAGCCAGCACATAGCCGTATAAGCCTTCGCCCAGTTTGCGACCGCCAATCGCCACATTGCTCAACCGGGCGTGACCGCTGCCGCTGTTGGTTAACTGGAGCCAGCGCCTGCCGCCCTCGCTGACCTGTTGCCAGCGCAGAGCCGGGCGAGCGCTGTCTGTGTTCAGCCCGGTACCATAAACAAACAGCGGCACCGAATAGCGCATCTGGAAGGTCAGCCCGGCCTGATTCTCGCCGGGATTACGCGGGGTCGGGATCTCATCCAGCACCACCCGATAGGCCAGCTCTTTACCAGCCGCAGGCGGCGTCTGTTTAATCAGCCTGACCAGCTGTTTCTGGCCTGGCTCCATCCGCACCATCGGCGGGCTGGCGACTACCTGCTGCTGAGTCTGATACTGCTCCTGGCCATTGTTCTGCTGCCAGCTGAAGACGCGGATCTGCATCATGGTGGTGCTGTTACCGCGATTCTCCAGCCAGAGTTCGCTGGCTTTCTCTTCAGGATTAATGGCGGGATCGATGGGCCAGATCATGACCGAATTCGCGGCGAAGGCCGGGGAGAGCAGGGGGGAACTTAGCAGCAGCAACAGGGCGCGCAGTGGCTTCATGATCATATCCTTGTTTTCTATCACCTCACCAGCTCAGGGTGACGGTCAGCGTGTCGGTATAAACGCCGGCGCGCGCAGTACCGGGGAGTTGTAGCTGACCGTAGATCGGCAGCGTAATGTTATTGGCATTGCTATAACTCAGCGGCACCGCCTGATTGACTGGGATCACCGTGGTGCGGCTGGCGTTGCTAAAGAGCGTGTAGGGAACGGTGTTGCTGAAATTGGGCAGCTTCAGGTTACGGGTCGTGGTGAAATTGTTGCCCTGATTAATGCTCATGCTCAGCGTGGTGCCCGGTGTACAGGCGAGATTAATCGAGGTGCTCTGCAGATAGCTGGCGTTGACGGTATTCGCCGCCACGCCAGACTGCGTACCGAAATTAAGCGTGCCAAAGACGCCGGTATTGGTACCGGATATCACGCAGCCTGCCACAATTGACGCGGTAACCTGGAAGGTGCTGGTTGGCAGACTCCAGGCGCTGATACTCCCTGTCAGCAGGGGCAGACCGCATGCGATCGTCAGACAGGATCGCCAGAGAACCACCCGTATTTACCTGCGACAGCAGTTAATAGTTCACGGCAACGTTAATCGTGTCGGTATAGGTTCCGGCAGGGATCAGGGGATTGAAGCCGCCGCCGACCACCCGGCCATAGATGGCGTAGTTGGTCCCCAGCGTCGGATCGGTGGTACCGCTGGCGGCGATAGGCGTATTGTTGGCGATCGCCGTGGTAAAGGAGGCATCACTGTAGAGGGTATAGGCGATGCCCTGCGCATTATCCGATCCCAGCACCAGATAACGCGGCGATGCAGAGGCGGTGCCGTAGATGGTCGCTGGCGCAGCATTGCTGCTGGTGACCACCACGTTGTAATCCTGACCGGTGGTGCAGCGCACAAAAATACCGTTACCAGCCGCACCGACCAGTGTGGCGTTCAGGGTATCGAACGTGGCTGCGCTGCTACCAAAGTTCAGGGTACCGAAGTTAACGCCCGCCGTAGCCGACTGGCCGTTCACCAGACAACCGGTGGTCAGGGTTAACGTGGCATTGATGGTTCCCGAGGTCGTCGCCGCCTGGGTTAATGACGGAATAGCGACAGTTAATCCTGCAGCGGCAAACAGAAAAAGCTTGAGTTTCATAATATTTCCTTACGGATTATCCAGAGTCAGTGCTTTTTCACCCGGTGTTTATTAACGATTCAACCCAAAATAAAGGAAATAAAATAACAAGGTAGGCAGTGCCGCTATCTTAAGAAAAATCTTAGACTTAAGAATGCTGATTTATATCAGTTTTACTTACTATAGATCAGTTAAAGCGTTACGCGAAGCCTTGCTATTTATTTTTGATTAATCAAAACGTCACTCCGGCCGATAACCCAGTAACAGCAAGGCGCGAAGACGAGGCGATAAAACAAAATTCTTTGTTTTTTCGGTATCTGGCATGCTTTCTGCTTCGGTGATATGTTCCTGTACCAATCAGACATAATAACGGTTTACCGGCTTGCTCTGCGGGCGGCTATTAAGATGCAGGTTATAAATGGCCAGCGTCGGCGGGCGCGTTTTGCCTGACCTTCAGGACCACAAAATACCGAAATTTAATCACTTTCACCCATCGGGTGTTTTCAGATCACTTATCAGACTGTACACAGCACCCGTTTCTCCGCGGGTGGTGAGGAGTTGCACATGTTGCCTGTCACCTGGGATAGCGTCCTGATCTGCGTTTCGCTGATCGTGGTGTTCATTGCCTCTTTTACAGCCCTGGATACTGCCGGACGGGTAGCGGTATCCCGTGGCTGGAGCGCCCGGTTCTGGCTGTTGGTGGGCGGCATCGCAATGGGGATTGGCGTCTGGGCAATGCACTTTATCGGGATGCTGGCGATGATGATGCCGATGATGATGCGCTATGACACGCGACTGACGATCCTCTCGCTGCTGGTGGCGATCCTGGCGTCTGTGCTGGCTTTTGGCCAGACGGTGGGTGGCCTGCATCTCACCCGCCAGCGGCTGCTGAGCGGCACGCTGATCCTGGGCGCGGGTGTGGTGGTCATGCACTATCTTGGTATGTATGCCCTGCTGATTGAACCGCAACCGGAGTGGAATGCGCTGCTGGTGGCGCTCTCTGTGCTGATTGCGTTTGCGGCCTCTGGCCTGGCGCTGTGGCTGGCCTTTCATCTGCGCCAGGGCGATCATCATCTGATGCTGATGCGCGGGCTGGCCTCTCTGGTCATGGGCATCGCCATCGCCGGTATGCACTATGTGGGTATGGCGGCAGCAGAGTTCAGCCACAGCAGTATGATGCAGCCGCACGGCGTCAGTAATGCGGGCCTGGCGGTGTGGGTAACGCTGATTACCCTGACTATTCTGGGTATCACTCTGCTGAGTTCGATGCTGGATGCGCAGCTGCGCGCCGCGCGTCTGGCGACCCGCCTCAATCGCGCTAACCAGGAATTGCGTCAGCTGGCGATGCATGACAACCTGACCACGCTGCCCAATCGTGTAATGCTGGAGCAGCAGCTCGATCTCGCCATTAAACAGGCGATGCTTAATGAGCATCGCTTTGCCGTGATCTATATGGATCTCGATGGCTTCAAAGCGGTCAATGACACATGGGGACATCACGTCGGTGACCGGTTGCTGGTGGCGGTGGCGGAACGGCTGTGCAGCCAGCTCAGCAACACGATGCTGCTGGTGCGTCTGGGGGGCGATGAATTTGTGCTGATGGCTGAGTGCGATATCAGCGCAGCCCGCCAGCTGGCGCAAAAACTGGTTAAAGTTATCAGTTCGCCGTTTGAACTTGACCGCTATGTGCTGCACGTTTCACTCAGCGCGGGCATTGCGATCTTTCCGCTGCACGGTCGCAACCGGCAGGAGCTATTGTTTAATGCTGATGCGGCGATGTACCACACCAAACACAGCGGACGAAACGGCTGGTGCCTGTTTGAACCGGCCATGAGCGCCGCGACGCAGCATCAGCTGGAGCTGGCGAACGATCTGTGGGAGGCGATAGAGCGCGAGCAGATGCGGCTATTCTATCAGCCGAAATTCTGTTCCGGCGGCACCAGGTTAATGGGATTCGAAGCGTTGTTGCGCTGGCAGCATCCGCAGCGCGGTTTACTGACGCCTGAGCTGTTTCTGCCGCGCGCCGAAAAAACCGGTCAGATTATTGCGCTGGGTAACTGGGTGATCGGGGAGGCCTGTCGTCAGCTCAGGCTATGGCACAACCAGGGCCACAGTGACTGGACGGTATCGGTGAATCTCTCCGCGTTGCAGTTTCACCAGCGTGATTTGCTGACTATCCTGACGCAGACCCTGGCGCGTTACCAGCTGCCAGGCAGCGCGCTGATGCTGGAGATCACTGAAGCGATTGCCATGCGCGATCCCGCTTTCAGCCAGCAGCGCATTCGTGAATTGCAGCAGGCGGGTGTCAGCGTCGCGATTGATAACTTCGGCATCGGTTATGCCAACCTGCTGCATCTCAAAGATCTGGATGCCAGTGAACTCAAAATTGATCGCAGCTTTATCAACTGCCTGCGGCCCGGCAGTGAAGATGCGACCGTAGTCAGCGCCATGCTGACCCTGGCGCAGAGCCTCAATCTGCGCATGGTGGCGGAAGGGGTGGAGACTGAAGAGCAGCAGCATTTGCTCACCAGCTTAGGCTTTGATGCGTTGCAGGGCTATCTGCTGGGCAAGCCGACGCCAGCGGACCGGGTTGAGGCGCTGAGTTTTCCCTCACTGCGACAGCCGGTGGCGTCACTGTCCGGCTGATAGCGCTGACAGCAACGATAGATTTCATCACTCAGAATGAGTTGAAGGATGCAGGGTTCGCGGCTCATTAACCGCCGGGCTGTGCCGATAACTAAGAGAATAATTTTAAAACCCTCTGCCCAACCACAAGCTCTGCTTTCGCGGGAATGCACTATGTTAGCGACCTCATACGACTCTTTTATCGTCATCGTCTCCGTTCTTGTCGCGATGCTGGCTTCGTTCACCGCCTTAGATATGGCGGGACGGGTGGTGCATTCAACCGGCAAAGTTGCGCTGGTCTGGCTGTTCGGCGGCGGTTTTTCCATGGGCATCGGCATCTGGGCGATGCACTTTATCGGCATGCTGTCGATGAACATGGAGATGGTCATGAGCTACAACGCCGGGCTCACCGCCTTTTCTGCGGCCATCGCGGTTTGTGCGTCGATATTTGCGCTGTGGCTGGTCTGCAATGGCGATCTGCCTTTGCCGCGCCTGGCGGGCGGCGCGCTGATCCTTGGCAGCGGCGTAGTCGCGATGCACTACACCGGCATGGCGGCGCTGATGTTCTCCCCCGGTATCGTCTGGAAATGGGGCTGGGTGGCGCTGTCGGTGGCGATCGCCCTGGCCGCCTCTGGCACCGCGCTGTGGCTGGCGTTTAACCTGCGGGAAGGACAGACCAGCCGGGTCACCCTGCTGCGCATTGGCGCATCGGTGGTGATGGGCTGTGCTATTGCCGGCATGCACTACACCGGCATGATGGCGGCAGCGTTTCCCGTCCACAGTCATCCGGTCGGGCAGGGCGTCAACAGCAACTGGCTGGCGATTCTGGTCACGGTGGTCACTATTTCGATTCTGGGCATTACCTTGCTGGTGTCGATGCTGGATGCGCGAATGCAGGCGCGTACCTCGATTCTCGCCAGTTCGCTGGCTGAAGCCAATCGCGAGCTGGCACAGCTGGCGCTGCATGACAACCTGACGCGGCTGCCCAACCGCATCCTGCTGGAGGATCGGCTGGAGCAGGCGATCAACAAAGCGAACCGTGAGCAGAGGCAGTTTGCCCTGATGTTTATGGATCTCGATGGGTTTAAGGCGGTCAACGACGCGTTCGGGCACCACATTGGCGACAGTCTGCTGGTCGGCGTGACCGAGCGCATGAGCGAGCAGATGACCGGCTACTTCACGCTGGCGCGGCTTGGCGGTGATGAGTTTGTGCTGCTGGTGGAGATCGACGATCCCAATGATGCGGCGGCCATCGCCGATAAACTGGTCAAAGCGGTGGATCGTCCGTTTGATATCTCACGCTATGAGCTGGTGGTATCGCTGAGTCTTGGCATCGCGGTCTATCCCGGCGATGGCGTGGATGAGCGCGAACTGATGTTCAACGCCGATGCGGCGATGTACCACACCAAAAATAATGGCCGCAACGGCTACACCTTCTTTCAGCCTTCTATGAACATTCAGGCCCAGAGCCAGCTTCAGCTGAATAACGATCTCTGGCAGGCGCTGGATCATGATGAACTGCGCCTGTTCTATCAGCCAAAATATTGCGCGCCGAGCGGTCCGATTCTCGGTTTTGAGGCGCTGCTGCGCTGGCAGCATCCGCAGCGCGGCCTGCTGTCGCCCGATAAATTTCTGCCAATGGCAGAAAAGACAGGAATGATAGTCAATATCGGCAACTGGGTAATCCATGAAGCCTGTCGCCAGCTGCGCCAGTGGCATCTGCAGGGCCATCCGCACTGGTCGGTGGCGGTGAACCTGTCGGCGTTGCAGTTTGAGCAATCGAATCTGGTGAAGACGGTGGTGGATGCGCTGGAAAAACATCAGATTCCGGCCGAACTGCTGACGCTGGAGGTGACGGAAACCACCGCGATGCGTGATCCCGATGAGAGCGTGCGTATTCTGACTGAGCTGACCCAGCTCGGTGTTAAAGCTTCAATTGATGACTTTGGCACTGGCTACTCCAGCCTGCTCTATCTGAAACGGCTACCGGCCAGTGAACTCAAGATTGACCGGGCCTTTGTGAACGAGCTGCAGCATCACACAGAAGATGCCACCATCGTGTCGGCGATAGTGGCGCTGGCGCAGTCGCTGCAATTGAAAGTGGTGGCCGAAGGCGTTGAAACCGCTGAGCAGCAGGCCTTCCTGACCAGCCTGGGCTGTAATACGCTGCAGGGTTATCTGCTGGGCAAGCCGGTTCCCCCGGAGCGGGTGCCGGAACTGGCTGATTATGTGGTGGCAGAAATTGAAGAGGCGATTGCGGAAGTGAGTCTTAATGCCGAAGCCGAAGCCGAAGCCGGGCAGCCGCTGACGCCGCAGGTCGCTGTGATCTGACCTGCCTGAAGCCGTGAAGAATCAGCGCAATCGGATAAAGCGATTCGCGCCGCCTGTCATTGGTCGCCGTGCGTGGTAAAGTCTCGCGGTCAGACTATTCACGGTCAAACAAGGAGAGGTCACCCGTGGCGAAATACCAGCGATTGATGGATGAGATTCAGCAGCAGATAGAGGCCGGCATCTGGCTGCCGGGCACTCGTCTGCCGTCATTGCGTCAGCAGGTCGCGCAGCAGGGCGTCAGCCTGATGACGGTGCTGCATGCCTATGAGTTGCTGGAGAGTCAGGGCTGGATCGTCTCCCGTCCACAGTCGGGTTACTACGTTGCACCGCGTGCCTTAGCACCCGCACCGCTGAGCGTGGCGATCAGTGAACAGGTCGATATCAACGACTTTGTGTTTGATGTGCTGCAGGCCACGCGCGATCCGGCCATCGTGCCGTTTGGCTCCGCCTTTCCCGATCCCGCACTCTTTCCGCAGCGCCAGCTGATGCGCTCGCTGGCTAACGTCTCTCATCATCTGACCCCAACCGATGCGCTGCACAATCTGCCGCCCGGCAACGCCACGCTGCGACAGCTGCTGGCGCAGCGCTATGCGCGTCAGGGCATCACCCTGTCGCCGGATGAAATTGTCATCACCAGCGGAGCGCTGGAGGCGCTGAACCTCAGTCTGCAATCGCTGACCGAGCCGGGCGATTATGTGGTGATTGAACAGCCGAGTTTTTATGGCGCGCTGCAGGCGATAGAGCGGCTTAAGCTCAAGGCGCTGGCGATCCCGGTCGATGCCAGAAATGGCATCGACCTCGTCCAGCTGGAGGAGGCACTGCAGCGCTGGCCGGTGAAAGCCTGCTGGCTGATGACCACCCTGCAGAATCCGCTGAGCGTAACCTTAACGCCGGAACGCAAACAGCAGCTGGTCGCACTGCTGGCGCGTTATCAGGTGCCGATGATTGAAGATGATGTTTATGCCGAACTCTGGGCGGGTGATGCGCCGCCGCTGCCGGCGAAAGCCTGGGATCGCCAGGGGAACGTGCTGCACTGCGGCTCATTTTCAAAGTCGCTGGTGGCAGGATTCCGCGTCGGCTGGGTCGCGGCGGGGCAGCATGCGCAGCGTATTCAGCGGCTGCAACTGATGAGCACGCTCTCTACCAGTGCGCCGATGCAGCTGGCGCTGGCCGATTTTCTTGCCACGCGGCGTTACGACACCCATCTGAAGCGGCTGCGACAGATTCTGGCGAAGCGACAGCAGATGGTGCGCCAGGCGTTAATGAAGGTGCTGCCGCCGCAGGCCACGGTCAGCGAAGCGCGCGGCGGCTATTTTCTCTGGGTGACGCTGCCGGAAAGCATCAATACGACCCGGCTCTATCAGCGGGCGCTGGCTCAGGGGATCAGTATTGCACCGGGGCAGCTATTTTCGGCAGGTGAGCAGTTCAGGCACTGCTTCAGGTTAAATACCGCCTGGCCGTGGGATAGTCGGGCCGAGGCGGCAATCGTGAAGCTGGGTCAGCTGATGGCGGAAGGGCAGGCGGATTAAACCCGCGCCGCTTCCTGATGGCCCCAGGTCAGGTAGTAGACATCATAGAAGTCCACTTCCCCTTTTTGTGTCAGCAGACGCTGGATACCGCTCTTCACGCGTTCTGGTGTCTCAGGCAGTGACAGAATGCGTGAGATTGCCTGTTCGCGCACCGGCTGAATGTAATACCACTCGCCGTTGTAGCAAACGCGCAGATCGAGGGCATCGATATCTTCAAAGCGATATTTCGGGTTGATATCCAGCAGCATCAGCACACTCATCACCAGCACAAACACGGTGGCAAACCAGAAGGCGGGCCAGCCGAGCATCTCGGTGGTGAAAATCAGCGCCACGCACAGGCCGTAGCAGAGGTACATTACTGCCCAGAGACCAGGGTGGTTCTTCAGAAACGAGAGGCTGAAACGCGGCAAATTGTCGCGACGTTCTTCGCGGTTAAGCAGGGCGATCTCGTCAATCAGGATTTGTTTAATAGCGTCCATTTGTTACCTCACTGTCATCTGTTAGCTATTACAACAGATAACAGTCAAGCATATCAGAAACAGATCTGTGCTTTTTTTATATAACAGTTTATACGACAGTGACCGGGGCGTCGGGCTGCTGCGCCTTTAGACTTCCCGCCTGACATTTTGCAACACTTTGCCGCAGTAAGAACCGCTATCCGCCGTCGCGCAGGCACACTCCGACCCTATAGTTAACGACACATTTGGCTTTAGTCAGCAATATCAGTCAATTATCTCAATTGTGTCGTCTGGCGCACATTGCATTGTGCCGCGGGTTTGCCACACTTAGAAAAACATCGGAGAACCTGTATGCGTGCCTCATCCTCCAGTCTGCTATTAATGATGTCCTTTGCCGCTGGCACCTTCTCGGCCGGGGCCTCTGACAATCCTCAGCATCTGATGCTTGCCAGCCCGTCGGGCGGTGTACCCAATAACCCGTTACCTCTGATTATCTGGCCGCGCGTGGTGCCGGAAGAGGAGGAGATCGCCACGTGGTTTGAAAAAACTTTCGAGGAGAACGGCTGGCCACCCGCCTGGCGCTATCCGATCTTCCCGTATACCCATTATCATCCTAATACCCATGAACTGCTGGGCGTCGCTGAAGGCTGGGCGGAAGTGCTGTTTGGCGGCGACAGTGGCCGGATGGTGACCCTGCGCGCAGGCGATGCGGTCCTGATTCCGGCGGGTGTCGGCCATCGGCAGGTCAGCGCCAGCGAAGATTTTATGGTGATTGGCGCCTATCCGCATGGGATGTCACCGGAGACACTGCGCGATGAGCCCGCGAAGCTGAAAATGGCCCAGGAGCAGGTGAAAAAAGTGCCGTTACCGACGCAGGATCCCTTTACCGGCAAAGAGGGCGCATTAACCGAGATCTGGCAGCCGATTGCCGCGCTCACCGCCCAGCAGTAAGCCATGGGGCGAGCACGCCCCGATGCCGCTCCGCCAGCCCGGCTTTCGCGTCCCGTAAGCCTGGCTGTCACCGGGCTGTCATCAAACTGTCGTAGCGTTTTGCCCAGCATGTCAACGGCAAAGGCAGAGTAAGATGGCGGCAATATCCTTAACCGGACTGAGCAAAGCGTTCGGCGCGCAGCCGGTACTGGACGCGGCTTCGTTACAGATTAACCAGGGCGAGTTTGTCGCCGTTCTTGGGCCTTCTGGCTGCGGCAAAACCACCCTGCTGCGCCTGCTGGCCGGCTTTGAAACGCTCGACAGCGGTGAAATCCGCATCGGTGAACGTCAGGTTGCCGCAGACGGGCTGCACCTGCCGCCGGAAGCCCGCGAGCTCGGCGTGGTGTTCCAGAACTACGCTTTGTGGCCGCATATGACGGTCGCGGAGAACGTCGGCTACAGCCTGAAGGTGAACGGTGTGGCGCGCGCAGAACGCGAACTGCGCACCACCCAGGCCCTGACGCTGGTCGGGCTGGATCGCTTCGCCGACCGCCGACCCGCCGATCTCTCCGGCGGTCAGCGCCAGCGCGTGGCACTGGCACGCTGCCTGGTGGCACGGCCGACGCTGGTGCTGCTGGATGAGCCGCTGGCTAACCTCGATGTCCATCTGCGCGCCACCATGGAAGAGGAGTTCCGCCGCTTCCATCGCCACAGTGGCGCCACCTTACTCTATATCACCCACGATCAACGCGAAGCGATGGCACTGGCCGACCGCATCGTGGTGCTCGAACACGGCAGAGTGATGCAGTTCGCCAGCCCGCAGACCCTGTGGCGCGAACCGGCTAATGAGATGGTGGCGACCTTTATTGATGAGGGGCGGGTGCTGCCGGTCAGCGACATTGAGCCGCTCGATCCGGGTCAGGCAACCGCCACGCTCTGCGGGCTGCGGGTTTTGCTGCGCTGCTCGCCTCACCAGCGCCCGCTGCCACACGGCAAAGCCAGCTTCCACAGCGTCAGTTTTCACCTCGCCACTGAGGGAGAGCGGCAGTTTGCCGCCCGCGTTGAGCGCATTATCTTTCGCGGTGGCTACCATCAGATCAACCTTCGACCGCTTAATCAACCGGATGTCAGCCTGTCGCTGACGCTTAATGATGCTGCATTACTGGCGGTGGATGACACCGTCGGCGTCGCCGTCGATGACGGCTGGATTCTTCCTGCATAAAGGGTTTCAGAAACCATGAAAACGGCTTTTCGTACTCCGCTTCACGCGCTGTTGTTGCTGTCGGGCCTGGCGGCCTCAACCCTGTTGCAGGCGGCCGACGCGCCCGGCGGCAAGCTGGTGGTTTACACGTCGCAGGCACCTGAAATTGCGCAACAGACCATCGATGCGTTTAAGGCTGCGTATCCGGCGGTGGAGGTGGAGTGGACCCGCAACGGCACCACTCAACTGATGAACGTGCTGCGTACTGAAATGATGAGCGGCCAGGTCAAACCCGATGTGCTGCTGGTGGCCGACGCGATCAATCTGGGTGCGCTCAAGAAAGAGGGGCAGCTCTATTCATATCCGGCCGCCCCGGTCAGCCACCTGAAGCCTGCCTATTACGATGCGGATAAAACCTTTTTTGGTACCAAAATTATCGCCACGGTGATCGCCTATAACACCCAGCGTGCGAAGCCGGTCAGTAGCTGGAAAGCGCTGGCAGTAGAAGAAAACAGAGGCCAGATTGCGGTCCCCAGTCCCCTCTATTCCGGTGCGGCGCTCTATAAGCTGCATACCGATATCCATACCCCGTCGATTGGCTGGGCGTTCTATCAGCAACTGGCCGCCATCGGCATTGCGCCACAGGGCGGCAATGGACCGGCGCTGAAAGCGGTTGCCAGCGGCATGGATAAGTATGGCGTGATCACGGATGCCGATATTATCCGCGCCAAAAAGGAGGGATCGCCCATCGATCTGGTCTATCCGCAGGAGGGCGTCTCCTATGTGACCGAGCCGGTAGCGATCATGAAGTCGGCGCATAATCTGCCGGCCGCCAAAGCCTTTGTTGATTTCATGCTGTCGGAAGCGGGACAGCAGCTGGTGGCGAAGCAGGGCAACCGGCCGGTCGATGCCCGCGTGGCGGCACCCGGTGGCTTTGCGCCGATTGAGCAAATCACGCTGCTGACGCCGGATGTGGCACAAGCGGTGGCCGAGGATGCTCAGGTCCGCGAAACCTTTACTGAACTGTTTGGCGGCTGATCGTGAGCGTGCTGGGCAACGAATGGCGAAGAGGCCAGGCCGCCAGGCATCGCAGATGGCGGGCGGAACCGCTGGTGCTGGGCATACTGGTGCTGGTGATCGGCCTGCTGTCGGTGGCACCCTTTGCCCGGCTGATGGGAACCGCGCTGGCACCGGATGGCATACTGGATAGCGATCGCCTGCTGAGATTGCTGACCAGCCGGCGGGTACTCAGTGCCACGCTGAATACCCTGGCGATCGGCATCAGCGCGACGTTGCTGTCGCTGCTGCTGGGAACGGTGGCCGCCTGGCTGGTGGCGCTCACCGATTTGCGTGCCAAAGCGGCCTGGGTATTCGCCTTTATCCTGCCGCTGATGATCCCGCCGCAGGTGACTGCGCTGGCCTGGATACAGGCACTGGCACCGGGCAGTCTGCTGGCCACAGCGGTGAATGCGCTGGGCGGGACATGGCTGGCACCCGGTCAGCAACCGCTCTATTCCGCGACCGGCATGGTACTGCTGCTGGGTCTGCACAATGCGCCGCTGGTGTTCCTCACGGTGCGGGCTGGCCTGCGTCGACTCCCCGCCGAACTGGTGGAGGCGGCCCGTATCAGCGGCGCATCACCCCGGCAGATTCTGTTGACGGTGATCCTGCCGCTGGCGCGCCCCGCGATCTTCGCCGGGGCGGCGCTGGCGTTTGTCGCTGCGGTCGGGAATTTCGGTATCCAGGCGATGCTGGGTATTCCGGCGCGGGTGCCGACGCTGATTACGCTGGTTTATCAGCAGCTCAATACCCTCGGCCCCGGTGCGCTGCCCAATACCGCCGTCTACTCGATGCTGATTGCGCTGATCACCCTCGCCGGGATGCTGATTAGCGGCTGGCTGGGCGGACGACGCGATGTCCGGGTCAGCGGATCGCCACGACCCTGGCACCAGCCGCTGCGGCGCGCGCGACTGCCGGGCGAAATCATCGCCTGGCTGTGGATGGTGATCACCTTGCTACTGCCGCTCAGCGCCCTGCTGACCACCGCCTTAACCCGCGGTTTCGGTCAGGCTCTGAACTGGCAAACCCTGACGCTGGAGAATTTTCAGCAGGCGCTGTGGGGCTATCCGGCGATACGGCAGGCGTTCTTTACCAGCCTGTGGCTCACCGGCCTGACGGCGCTGCTGCTCAGCATCATGACACTGTTCCTGGCTTTCTTTCTCAGCTGGCATCGTACCCGGCTGGTGCGGGGGCTGGGATTCGCCAGCGAGCTGACCTATGCGCTGCCCGGCATTGTCACCGGCGTCGCAGCGATGCTGTTTTTCCTGCGGCCGCTGCCGCTGCTGGGATTTTCCCTTTACGGAACGGTGTGGATTATTCTCGCGGCCTATCTGGCCAATTTCCTGGCGCTGGTGTTAAGGCCGACGCTGGCCGGGTTCGCGCAAATCGAACCGTCACTGGATGAGGCGGCGCGCTTATGCGGCGCGGGTCTGATGCGGCGGATGACTGATATCCTGCTGCCGCTGGCGGCGCCTTCTGTGCTGGCTGGTGCGCTGCTGGTGTTCCTCACCGCGCTGAATGAAATACAGGTTTCAGTGCTGCTGGTTACCGCGCAAACCCAGACGCTTGGCCCGACCATTATTTTCCTGGATGAAGGCGGATCGGCGCCGCTGGCGGCGGCGGTCGGATGCCTGATGATTGGGATCGTGCTGGGCTTAATGCTGCTGGCCTCACGGCTGACGCGCCGTCTGCCGCAGGGAGTCCTGCCATGGCAAGCCTGACGGTGATCAGCGGCATCGGCGGAAAACTGCCGGCCGCTTTCCTGCTGGAGATAGAGGGATACCGTCTGTTATGGGATTTAGGTGCCGGGCCGGAGCCGGGCGTCCGGCCCGCAGTGGACGCCATCGGCCAGGTCGATGCGCTCTGCCTGACCCATTCCCATGTGGATCACGCGGCGGCGCTGGATAGCTGGGCCGACATCGGTTCACCGCCGGTCTATGCCAGTGAGATCACCTGGCAGCAGCTGGGCGAGGCTGGCGTGCCGGCTCAGGCGCGACGCATCCTGCCATTGCGCGGCCAGTGCGCGCTGGGGCCGCTGAATCTCTTTACCGGTCGCAGCGGGCATTCGCCAGGATCGATCTGGTTTCATCTGCCGATTGCAGGTGGCATCACCTATATGGGCGACTGGAGTCGCGAATCGCTGCTGTTGCCGTTTGATTGCCCGCCACGCGCACGGCTGTTGATTACCGATGGTTCCTATGGCGACCGCAATCAGCGACTGGCGCAGCAGATCGACGCGCTGGTCCTGGCGGCACAAGGGGGCCGTGGTCACCGCGCCGCTGCACGGGCGCGGCCCTGAGATGGCGCTGCAGCTCAGCGCTCGCGGGCTGCCGGTAGTGATGTGTCCCCAGGTGCGCGAAGAGGTGGCGCAGTGGCTGGCGCTCAACAGCCTGCCCGCCGCGGCGATGCTGGCGCTGGCCCGGTTATTACGCGTCGCAACGCCTGACTGCTGGCGACCGGATACGGTAATTGTCGCGGCGGATGCGGTGGCTGACAGCGGGCTGGCGGCGCAGCTCAGCCATCAGCCCGACTTTCGTCTGATCTTCAGCAGTCACGTTTCCAGAGGCACCCGTGCCTTTGAGATGCTGCAATCCGGCATGGCACGCTGGCTGCCGTGGAATGTACATCCGCCCCTCGACGATCAGCTGGCGCTGATCAGACAGACGGCGGCCCAGAAAGTGATCCCGGCGTTTGTCGCGCCGCAAGAGTGCCAGCAGCTGATGAGCCAAAGTCCGGCAATGCTCTGCTGGCAGCACCGTTATTCGCTCTCCTCGCGCTGGGAGCGGGTCGCCTGACGCGCCGCCACCGCGGAGTCATTGAACATTTACTCGCCGCTGCCGATAAACCCCTTATAAACACTGATTAATCTTCTTAATGCGCTTGTCATCTCAGCTCTTTTCGGCTGTAGTCTGCGCACGCTATTAAGAACATTCCTAAGCCGTCATCCGGCTACAGAGCAGCAGGCTAATCACAATGGATAATAACTCTGAGGTCATCTATCGCATGCTGGTACAAAGCGTGAATGATTACGCCATCACTATGCTAAAACCTGACGGTATCATCGGCAGCTGGAATCAGGGTGCTCAGCGCACGATAGGCTATACGCCAGACGAAATGATTGGCTGCAGCTTTGCCCTGTTGTATAGCGAAGAAGATCGCCGCCGGGGCCTGCCGCAGCGTGGGCTGGATATGGCTGCGACTGCCGGACACCATGAAAGCGAAGGCTGGCGCTATCGCAAAGATGGCAGTGCTTTCTGGGCACACGAGACGATCGACCCGATACGCAATGATGCCGGTCTGCTGGTGGGATACGCCTGTATAACCCGCGACTGTACTCAGCAGCAGGAGCAGCAGCGCAAAGAGCGGGAGCAGGAGATGCGCTTCCGCCTGCTGGTGGAGGGCGTTACCGATTACGCTATCTATATGCTCGATCATGACGGCAACGTGGTGAACTGGAATGCCGGGGCACAGCGCGCCAAAGGCTATGTGGCGGAAGAGATTGTCGGCCAGCATTTTTCCCGCTTCTACAGCGCCCAGGATCGCCTGAACCGTGTCCCGGAGCAGAACCTGCAAACCGCTTATCGCACCGGCCGCTTTGAAGATGAGGGCTGGCGCTACCGCAAAGATGGCAGCGCCTTCTGGGCGCATGTGGTGATCGACACGATCCGCGACGATCAGGGCAAGCTGCTGGGCTACGCTAAAATCACCCGCGACTGCACCGAACAGCAGCGCGTCCGCAGCCAGCAACGGGAGCAGGAGCAGCGTTTCCGTCTGCTGGTAGAAGGGGTCACCGATTACGCCATCTATATGCTCGATGTCGATGGCGTGGTGGTGAACTGGAATGCCGGTGCGCAGCGTGCCAAAGGGTACAAAGCGGATGAAGTGGTGGGTCAGCACTTCTCGCTGTTTTACAGTTCCCAGGAGCGGCTGAATCGCATCCCGGAAGCGAATCTCGGTATCGCGCTTAAGACCGGCCGTTTTGAAGATGAGGGCTGGCGCTACCGCAAAGATGGCAGCGCCTTCTGGGCGCATGTGGTCATCGACGCGATCCACGATGATGACGGCAAGCTGGTCGGCTTCGCTAAGATCACCCGCGACCGCACGGAACGCCGTGAGCAGGAGCAGCAGGTGCTGCGCGCCAGGGATCTGGCTGAAGCCCAGAGCACCCAGAAAACCGCGCTCTCTAAATTCCTGGATAATATCATCGCCAACATTCCCTCCTGCGTGATTGTTGAAGATGCGATCACCCGCGAGATCCTGCTGGTTAACGACCGCACTCAGCAGCTGTTCGGCCTGTCGAAATCGCTGATCGTCAACAAGCGCCCGCATGAATGTATGTCGCCCGAACTCAGCGATTACTTTAATAATCTGGCGGATGTTGCGCTGCGCAGTGAGGGCATGCATGAGCGTGAGCAGTTGCTGATGACCGCCAGCGGCGAACGCATTCTGCATACCCGCGCCACCGCGATTAACGGTCAGGATGCGCGACGTAACTACCTGATGCTGCTGGTGGAAGATGTCACTGACCAGCGCGCTGCTGATGCCCGTATTCACCATATGGCGCACCACGACAACCTCACCAGCCTGCCGAACCGCATTCTGTTCCGCCAGCGTCTGAGTGAAGCCTTGCGCACTGCCGGTCAGATACAGCGCCAGACTGCCGCGCTCTGCCTTGATCTCGATAACTTTAAAAATGTGAACGATGCGCTGGGCCACCAGATTGGCGACGAGTTGCTGCGCAGTGTGGCTAAGCGTCTGCGTAACGCGCTGCGTGACCAGGATACTCTGGCGCGTATCGGAGGCGATGAGTTCGCCATCGTGCTGCCTTCGGTGGCCAGTAATGAAGAGGCGAGCATTGTGGCGCAGCGCCTGATTGAGGCGATTCGCCCGCCGGTCAACGTTGAAGGCCATAATCTGTCGGTCGGGCTCAGCGTGGGTATTGCGCTCAGCACCACCATTACCAATACGCCGGAGCAGCTGCTGCGCTGTGCGGACATGGCGCTTTATGAAGCCAAACGTAACGGCCGCAACCGCTATGAGCATTTCACGCTGGAGATGGACGATGTGGCGCGCAGTCGACGCCTGATTGAAAACGATCTGCGCGATGCGATTAGCGGCGGGCATCTGCGGCTCTACTATCAGCCCATCACCAACGGTGATAACCGTACCATCATTGGCTATGAGGCGCTGATGCGCTGGCATCATCCGGTTCGCGGGCTGATCATGCCCAACGACTTCATCCCGATCGCTGAAGAGACCGGCCTGATTCATATGCTGGGGGCGTTTGCACTCTATGAAGCCTGTCGCGAAGCGGCGAGTTGGGAAGGGGAGCAGTCGGTCTCGGTCAACCTCTCACCGCTGCAGTTTAAAAACAGCTCGCTGGTGCCGGTGGTGGAAGGTGCGCTGAAAGAGTCGGGTCTCGATCCGGCGCGGCTGGAGGTTGAGATCACCGAATCGGTGCTGCTGGATGATTCGCTGGGTAATATCCGTACCCTGCAAAATCTCAAGGCGCTGGGCGTGCAGATTGCGCTGGATGATTTCGGCACCGGCTATTCGTCGCTGAGCTATCTGCGATCTTTCCCGTTCGACAAAATCAAAATCGACAAATCCTTTATCAATGATATGGGTGACAGCCGCGAGGCGCTGGCGATTATCCGCGCCATCACCGGCATGAGTCGCAGTCTGGATATCCAGATTACTGCCGAAGGGGTGGAGAGCGATGAGCAGTTCGCTAAGCTGCGCGATGAGGGCTGTACCCTGTTCCAGGGCTTCCTGTTCGGACGGCCTCAGCCGTCGGAACTGCGGCTGAAAACGCTGGGTTAACCCGCGCCGGGTTAATCCATACCGTGTTAATCCATACCGTGTTAATCATAGAGGCCATGCTGCTGTACCGGTGCATGGCTGAGATTATCGCGAATGCGCCGTACCGACTCGCGCACCACCAGCCTGCCATTCAGCAGCAGGCTGCCGGTGGGCGTGCCGGGATTCAGTCGCATCTCCTGCAACATTCTCACTGCCGCTGCCCCCAGCTCATCACGCGGCACCTGCACCGAGGTCAGCGGAATATCGTGGATAGCGGCCAGGTTAAAGCCATCCATACTCATCACCGAAATATCCTGCGGCACCCGCAGACCGGCCTGCTCCAGGGCAGTGACGGCGCCCGCCGCAATGTAATCACCGCTGGCGAGAATCGCGGTCGGGCGAAGCGCATCAGGGCAGTGGCACAGATATTCACTCAGCCGCTCCGCCGCTTCATTGCTGCTGAAGCTGTTCAGGGTCAGCAGATGCTGGCGGCTGTCAAACCGCAGGTTCATGGCATGCCAGGCGTCGCGCACCCCCTGCAATCGCTGCTCCATGGTGTAGCGGCGTAAGCAATGCAGCGACAGGATCTGCCGGTGTCCTTGCTCAAACAGGTAGCGCGCTGAGAATTCACCAATCAGCTGATGATGGGGCGAGACCGAAGGCAGGCGCATTCGGCGATCGCGGGCGTTAATCAGCACGCAGGGTTTGTTCATCTCCGCCGCCAGCTGATGAATATGCTCATCATCAATGCCGATCAGCAGTGCCGCTTCGGTCTGCTGCATCTTGTCGATAAACAGCGCGGCATCACTTTCCACCTCCTCCAGCGGGCAGTAGCGCAGCCGCACCTCATGCGGCTCCACCGCCTGGCTGATCCCCTGAATCACTTTGTAGTAGAAGATGTCACTGCGTACATCAAAGGCGCGAGGCGGGGCAAAGACCATCAGGTTATTCAGCAGCAGGCGACCACTGTGCAGGTTGTTAAGTACGCCCTGTTGCTGCGCCACGGCCAGCACTTTGTCTCGGGTGGCGGGCCGGGTATTGGCTTTACCCGCCAGCACCCGCGACACCGTACTGATGGAGACGCCGCTGAGTGCCGCAATTTCGCTTACTTTCAGCCTTTGTTTCATTCTGTGATCGCCTTCAAATCTGCTGATGAAAAATTTTTCATAACCTGCTGAATCGCGTCAGATAAGCGTTTCAGTGCCATTTTCTGCCGGGATTCAGCCTGCCATGAAAAGCGTTGCAAAAAAGTGTCTGTACCCACGTTTCGCACTTTTCTAAGTTCGTTACAGGACACGCGGTACGCCAGCAGGCGGTGTGCGTCATCAATGGCAATCAGGAGTGGCACAATGAGCCTCGAATCAACAACCAAACCCATCAGTGCATCCCGCACGGTGCGCGTGATTAAAAATTTACGCTGGTGGATGCTGGGAATGTTCCTGCTGGGTGTAACCGTCAACTACATCACCCGCAACTCGCTCGGCATTCTGGCACCGGAACTTAAAAACAGTCTGCACATGACGACCGAACAGTACTCCTGGGTGGTGGCGGCGTTTCAGCTGGCCTATACCCTGTTTCAGCCAATCTGCGGCTGGCTGATCGATGTGATCGGACTGAAGATGGGCTTCCTGATCTGCGCGCTGATCTGGTCGGTGACCTGTCTGTTGCACGCCGGCGCGGGAAGCTGGCTGCATCTGGCATTGCTGCGTTTTGTCATGGGCGCCTCTGAGGCGGCGGCAACGCCAGCTAACGCCAAAGCGATCGGTGACTGGTTTCCGAAAAAGGAGCGCCCGGTCGCGGCGGGCTGGGCGGGCGTCGGCTTTTCGATTGGTGCCATGCTGGCGCCACCGATTATTTATGTCGCGCACATAACGTTTGGCTGGCAGGGCGCCTTTCTGCTGACCGGCGGGCTGGGCCTGCTGTGGGTTGCACTCTGGTGGTGGGGCTATCACTCGCCCGAGAGCCATCCTCGTCTCTCTGATGAAGAGCGGGCCTTTATTAATCAGGACAACGAAGCGATCGGGGAAAAACTGCCGTTCTTCACCGCGCTGAAAGTGATTGGTAAAGAGAAGAAATTCTACGGCATCGCCATCCCGGCTTTTCTGGCAGAACCAGCCTGGGCGGTACTGAGCTTCTGGGTACCGCTCTATCTGGCCAATGAGCGCGGCATGGATCTCAAGCAGATCGTGATGTTTGCCTGGCTGCCGTTTCTGGCCGCCGACCTCGGCAGCGTTGCCAGCGGCTATCTGACCAAAATCTATGTGCGCTGGTTTGGTCTCACCCGCGTCAATTCGATTGTCGCCAGTTCGGTGACCGGCGCACTGCTGATGGTCTCACTGGCGCTGATGACGCTGGTAAAAGATCCCTGGCTGGCGATCGCCCTGATCTCCGTCGGTGGCTTTGGCCATCAGGTGATCTCCTGCATGCTGAGCGCGCTGGTGGTGGAGCGTTTTGATCGCCGCCAGATGGCCACGGTCAATGGCATGCGCGGCTCCTGCGCCTGGATCGCCAGCTTTATCTTCTCGCTGATTATCGGTGTCACCGCCGATACCATCGGCTTCAATCCGCTGTTTGTGGCGATGGGCTTCTTTGACCTGATTGGTGCCGTTTTCCTGGTGATGCTGGTCGCCGAACGCCGCCAGCGCCCTGCTAACCCATAAGGATATCGCGATGAAAACCCTGAAGAACTGGACGCTGCATCAGCAGGCCGATCACTTTGTTGAACTCAAGGTCGAAGATCGTCACTTCCTGCGGCTTTACGTGCTGGAGGATAAGCTGATGCGCGTGCTGCTGAAGCGCGACGGTGAGCTGGCGCTGAACCGCACCTGGAGCATTGCCCCTGTCAGCGACGTGCCCTGGCAGGGGCGGGATCGTGAGGCGCTGGATGGCTTTACGCTGCCAGCATTTAAGGTTGAACACGATGCGCAGCAGTTGTGCATCAGCACGCAACGGCTGCGTGTCACGGTGCATCAGCCGCTCTGCCTGAGCTGGGAGCAGTTTGATGGTGAGAGCTGGCAGCCGCTGGCCGCCGACCGTCACACCGGTGCCTATCTGCTCAATGCACACGGCGACGGGGTCGAGCACTATCAGCGTCGCCAGCCGCAGGATCGGGTTTATGGCCTGGGCGAGAAGAGCGGCGACCTGAACCGCGTTAACCGCCGTTTTGAGATGCGTAATCTGGACGCCATGGGCTACAACGCCGCCAGCACCGATCCGCTCTATAAACATATTCCGTTTACCCTGACGCAGCGCGATGGCGTCAGTTTTGGCCTGTTTTATGACAACCTGAGCAGCAGCTGGCTCGATTTGGGGAATGAGCTGGATAACTACCATCTCCCTTATCGTCGCTACCGCGCCGAGGCGGGCGATCTTGATTACTACATGATGCTGGGCCCGACGCTGCTCGACGTCACCAAAGCCTTTGTGCGTCTGACCGGTCGCACCCTGTTTCAGCCGAAGTGGAGCCTGGGCTACAGCGGGTCCACCATGCACTACACCGACGCGCCCGACGCGCAACAGCAGCTTCAATCCTTTATCCGTCTGTGTCGCGAGCATGAAATTCCCTGCGACTCGTTCCAGCTCTCTTCGGGTTACACCTCGATTAACAACAAGCGCTACGTCTTCAACTGGAACTACGACAAAGTCCCGAATCCCAATGCGCTGAGCGACGCGTTTCATACTGCCGGAATGAAGCTGGCGGCCAACATCAAACCCTGCCTGCTGCAGGATCATCCGCGCTATCAGGAAGTGGCTGCGCAGGGGCTGTTTATTCGTGACTCTGAGCAGGATCGTCCTGAGCGTTCGGTGTTCTGGGACGATGAAGGCTCGCACCTCGACTTCACTCATCCGCAGGCGGTGCGCTGGTGGCAGGAGAATGTCACCCGGCAGCTGCTGGAAAAGGGCATCGATTCCACCTGGAATGACAACAACGAATATGAGGTGTGGGATGGCGAAGCGCGCTGTCACGGTTTTGGTCAGCCGATCGCCATCAAGCATATCCGGCCGGTAATGCCGTTGCTGATGATGCGCGCCTCAATGGAAGCCCAGCAGCAGTTTGCACCGGACAAACGCCCTTATCTGATCTCCCGTTCCGGCTGCGCCGGGATGCAGCGCTATGTACAGACCTGGAGCGGCGATAACCGCACCAGCTGGCAAACCCTGCGCTACAACATCCGCATGGGACTGGGGATGAGCCTCTCCGGGCTGTTTAACGTCGGGCACGATGTCGGCGGCTTCTCGGGCGATAAGCCGGATGCCGAGCTGTTTGTGCGCTGGGTTCAGAATGGCGTTATGCACCCGCGCTTTACTATCCACTCCTGGAATGACGATCACACGGTAAACGAGCCCTGGATGTACCCGGAGGTCACGCCGATGATCCGCGAGGCGATCCGGCTGCGCTATCGCCTGATGCCCTACCTCTATAACCTGGCGTGGCAGGCCAGTGTGGAAGATGAGCCGATGCTGCGCCCGACCTTCCTCGATCACGAGCAGGATCCGCTGACCTATCAGGAGTGTGATGACTTTATGCTGGGGCGCGATCTGCTGGTCGCCAGCGTAGTGGAGCAGGGCGCGCGCAGTCGTGAAGTCTATCTGCCCCGTAACCGCGGCGGCTGGTATGACTGGCACAGCGGCAAGGCGTTTGCGGGCGGTGAGACCATCACGCTGGATGCGCCGCTGGATCGGTTGCCGCTGCTGGTAAGGGCCGGTGCGGTGATCCCGCTGGGCGAGTGCGAAAGCACCACCGATGCGCGGCGTGATACGGTGCGGCAATGGCAGCTATGGCCTGCCCCCGAAGGCGTGCAGACACAAGGCGAAATGTTTGATGACGATGGCGAGAGCCACGGCTGGCAGCAGGGTAATGCGCTATGGCTTCGCTGGACGCTCTGCAGCAGCGCCACGCGTATCGACCTGACGGTGGAAAAACGTGGAGATTACCAGCCAGCCTGGCGGGAGATCGCGCTGTTACTGCCTGCGGGGGAAAGCCGTGAACTGTGGGTGAATGGCGGGAAAGCCGCGAGTTACCGGCTGGAATAGCGGTGCAGTGGTGTCAGCAAGACGGCAATAAGATCGGCCCCGAAAAGGGGCCGATAAACATTATTCTGCGTGGTTCTCGGTGCTCATGCGGCCCAGATCTTTATCGACCAGGAACAGACCGTTGCCGCTGTTGCTGACCAGCGCCAGTTTATCCAGCACGGTTTTGAACAGTTTCTCTTCTTCATGCTGCTCGGCGACATACCACTGCAGGAAGTTGAAGGTAGAGTAATCCTGTGAGGTCATGGCGGCATGGGCCAGTTCATTGATTTTGCTGGTGATCAGCTGCTCATGCTCCAGCGCCTGCTGCAGAATTTCATTCAGCGAGGTGAAAGAAACTGGCGGCGCAGCGATGGTACCCAGCACCGGCATGCCGCCGGTATCGCTCAGGTAATCAAACAGACGCTGCATATGCTGCATCTCTTCGCGTGAATGCATCTTCAGGAAGGAAGCGGCACCCTCAAAGCCTTTGTCGCTGCACCAGGCGCTCATTTGCAGATAAAGATTGGCAGAGAAAAATTCCAGGTTCAGCTGGTCGTTTAAACGCCCAGTCATTTCAGCAGTCAGCATGGCCGAGTCCTTTTAAGAAGATGTTAAATAAACAGGTATAGTCGGTGAATTATGCATCAAATATGTTAGTAAAGCGAAGGCTTTTCCGCAAAAACAGCTAATTTATCTGATTGATTTAAATAGAATTATTTCGCAAATTGAATACGAGCGATTCTCATTCTGCATCACTCCTTATCGGGCAACAAAATCAGGATTTCAGCACCATGATAGTGCGCCCGGTCGCTATCCTGCTGGTGCAATCGCCGCTGAAGCTGGAGAAATAGCGGTCATCTGATAACGCGCCGGAAATATCACGTTGCCGTCAGAAAACGATATTTCGCAGAGCCATAACAGTCATGGCGTGGATTAAACGCCCAGAGGTGACAGCAGGGCCATTAATCATTGCGCGCCGATCGGCTCTGGCATAAATCATGCTTAGAACTCAGTTCCATATATTGAAACTTGCCATGGCAGGGAACAGGCGGCAAGCCAGGTTATCAGGAGAAAATAATGTCAGATGAAAGTGTGGTAAGTCCGGTAAAAATGACGGCGACCAAAGGCAGTTATGTCGCGTTAATTTTTGCCATCCTGTTTTTCTCAGGGCTGTTTTATAACGTCGAGGGTCTTTCATGGCTGGGCGCCTTTGACTTCACCACGCTGGGCGGCAGCTTTGGCACCATGAAAGATCCCGCCAGCAACACCTTTCTTGGCGCAGGCGGACTCAGTGCCAAAGCGGGTTTCCTGTTTGCGCTGTCGCTGACGCCCACGGTGATGCTGGCGCTGGGCGTGCTGGAAATCTTCACCCACTACGGCGCGATTCGCGCGGCGCATCGGTTGCTGACGCCGCTGCTTAAGCCGCTGATGGGGCTGCCGGGCCATTGCGGTCTGGCGTTAATCACCGACCTGCAAAGTACCGACGCGGGCGCGGCATTAACCAAAGAGATGGCCGACCAGAAACAGATCGGTAAAAAAGAGGTGGTGGTGATGAGTGCCTGGCAATATTCCGGTGCCGGCTTAATCAATAATTACTTCGCCATCGGCTCCGCGCTATTCGCCTCAATGACGCTGCCGATTATTATTCCGCTGTTATTAATGTTCGTGCTGAAATTTGTCGGTGCGGCGATAACGCGCGCTGTGTTAAACAGTGTTTATAAGAAGGATTTCGCCGATGGAAAATAAAATCACGACCAGCAGTAACCCCTTTGATGTGTTTGTGACCGGCGCGCGTAAAGGCTTTCACATTGCCATTCACAACCTGATGCCAAATGTGGTGATGGCCTATGTGCTGGCAGAAGTGCTCAATCTGCTCGGCATCATGCAGTTTCTCGGGCACGTTTTTGCGCCAGTGATGGGGCTGTTCGGCCTGCCGGGCGAGGCAATTACGGTGCTGCTCACCGCCTGGCTCTCATCGTCGGCGGGTACCGGCGTAGCGGTGAGTCTGCTGACCAAAGGGCTGCTGACCGGCGCGGATATCACGATTCTGGCCCCGGCGATTTTCCTGATGGGATCGCAGCTGCAATATATGGGACGGCTGCTGGGCGTGGCCGATGTGCCAAAAAAATACTGGCCGCTGCTGATGCTGGTGAGCATCATCAACGCGCTGATCGCAATGTCTGTTATGCGTCTGTTTATTCAGGAGTAACGCTGTGTCTAAGGTATTAGAGCATTACCACTATTTGCACGAAATTCCGGAGCTGGGTTTTCAGGAGGTGAAAACGTCGGCCTACATCGCCGATCAGCTGGAGAAAGCGGGCCTGAAGGTGACGCGCAATATCAATAACACCACGGGCATTGTGGCCGAGATCGACAGCGGTGTGCCGGGTCCGGTGCTGGCACTGCGCGCGGATATGGATGCGCTGGGGCACATCATTGATGGCGTGCCGTGTGCGCGCCACACCTGCGGTCACGACGGTCACTCTTCGGTCGTGCTGACGGCGGCGACGGCTCTGCTGCAGGAGGGCGCGGTGAAACGTGGCCGGCTGAAGATCCTGTTCCAGCCCGCCGAGGAGCTGGGCGCCGGTGCGCTCTCAATGATCGAAGGTGGCGCACTGGATGATGTGGAGATGATTCTGGGGTTCCATCTGCGTCCGCTGGAGGAGTGCGTGGTCGGACAGGCGGTGCCTGCGGTGCTCTACTCAGCCTGCAGCACGCTGGAAGCGACCATCAAAGGCCAGCCCGCCCATGCGGCGCGTCCGCACCTGGGGGTGAATGCGCTGGATGCTGCCGTACAGGCGGTTCAGGCGGTCAACGCCATCCATCTCTCGCCCGGCCTGACCTGGAGCGTCAAAGCGACCCGCTTCCTGTGCGACGCCGGTGTCACCAACTCGGTGCCGGATGAAGCCCGCGTAGTCTGGGATCTGCGTTCGCAGGAGAACGGGCCGATGACGCTGCTGAAAGAGCAGGTCACGCGCGCCATTACTCACAGCGTGGCGGCACTGGGTGCCAGCGCCGAGGTCCGCGTATTAAAAGAGATGCCCGCCGCCGAGATTGATGATGAGGCGACGGCGGTGATACGCGCCGCGATCGTCGAGGTGCTGGGCGAAGAGGGCGCGCTGTCAACCCGGACCACGCCAGGCAGCGAGGACTTTTTCTACTATCCGGTGAAGCGTCCGGGTATTAAAGCGGGCTTCTGGGGACTGGGCACCAACCTGACGCCAGGATTGCATCATCCCGACATGCATTTTGATCTCGACTCGCTGGAGATTGGTGTGCAGATCTTCAAAGCCTGCGTCAGAAAGGTGCTGGGATAAGGTAGGCGGGGCGGGTGCAGACCCGTCCCGCTTTGTTGCGGCATCCACCTTTCCCCGATTCCCCGCCCCTGAAATCCTGCCCCTCTCCCTGTAGGCCGCGCGCGCAAAATATTGTATGCTATGCCGCCTTAAAGCTGACCAGGTAACCGGAATTCACGCCAATGTAACTTCGCGCTGACCCGCCAACGATGAAAGATCGTTTTTGGCACCGTTTACCCGCCGGTAAGGTTCTGCCGGCCACCGTGATTTATCAGCAGCGCCAGTAAGTTGCGCTGCCTATTGAGAAGAATTCCATGTCTAATCCCTTTTTAGAAGAGGTGGCACGCCGCCGCACCTTCGCGATCATTTCGCACCCGGATGCCGGTAAAACCACCATTACCGAAAAAGTGTTGCTGTTCGGACAGGCTATCCAGACCGCCGGTACGGTAAAAGGCCGTGGCTCTAACCAGCACGCTAAGTCGGACTGGATGGAGATGGAGAAACAGCGCGGTATCTCCATTACCACCTCGGTGATGCAGTTCCCCTATCGCGATAGCCTGGTGAACCTGCTGGATACCCCGGGTCACGAAGATTTCTCGGAAGATACCTACCGTACGCTGACCGCGGTTGACTGCTGTCTGATGGTGATTGATGCCGCTAAAGGCGTCGAGGATCGTACCCGCAAGCTGATGGAAGTTACCCGTCTGCGCGATACGCCGATCCTGACCTTTATGAACAAACTTGACCGTGACATCCGCGACCCGATGGAAGTGCTGGATGAGGTGGAAAGCGAGCTGAAAATTGCCTGCGCACCGATCACCTGGCCTATCGGCTGCGGCAAGCTGTTCAAAGGGGTTTATCACCTCTACAAAGATGAGACCTATCTCTACCAGACCGGTAAAGGCCACACCATTCAGGATGTCCGCATCGTGAAGGGGCTGAACAACCCGGACCTCGACACCGCAGTCGGTGACGATCTGGCGGCACAGCTGCGTGAAGAGCTGGAGCTGGTACAGGGTGCATCGCACGAGTTTGAGCAGGAAGCCTTCCTGAGCGGCAAGCTGTCGCCGGTCTTCTTCGGCACCGCGCTGGGTAACTTTGGCGTTGACCATATGCTGGATGGCCTGGTGGCATGGGCACCACGTCCGATGCCGCGTGATACCGACACCCGTACGGTAGAAGCGAAAGAAGAGAAGTTCACCGGCTTCGTGTTTAAGATCCAGGCAAACATGGACCCGAAACACCGCGACCGCGTGGCCTTTATGCGTGTGGTGTCCGGTAAATATGAAAAAGGGATGAAGCTGCGTCAGGTGCGCACCGGCAAAGATGTGGTGATCTCCGACGCCCTGACCTTTATGGCGGGCGACCGTTCGCACGTTGAAGAAGCGTATCCTGGCGATATCATCGGCCTGCATAACCACGGCACCATTCAGATTGGCGACACCTTTACTCAGGGTGAAAACATGAAGTTCACCGGTATTCCGAACTTCGCGCCAGAGCTGTTCCGCCGTATTCGTCTGCGCGATCCGCTGAAGCAGAAACAGCTGCTTAAAGGGCTGGTTCAGCTGTCGGAAGAGGGTGCGGTACAGGTGTTCCGCCCGGTGCATAACAACGATCTGATCGTGGGCGCGGTCGGGGTGCTGCAGTTCGATGTGGTGGTTGCCCGTCTGAAAAGCGAATATAACGTCGAAGCGATCTACGAAGCGATCAACGTCTCTACGGCGCGCTGGGTTGAATGCAGCGACGCGAAAAAGTTTGAGGACTTCCAGCGTAAAAACGAAGTTAACCTGGCACTCGATGGCGGCAATAATTTGACTTATATCGCGCCAACCATGGTTAATCTTAATATTACGCAGGAACGTTACCCTGACGTCCGTTTCCGCAAAACGCGCGAGCACTAATCGCCTGTTTCCGGGCCATTCCAGCTGGGAGTGGCCCTGTTTTCCTCCTTCCAGACTCCTCCTAAAAACCCCGTTTTTCTTCTGTTTTGACGTGTGATCAACCAGTTAGCCAGGCAAATTGCAAAATGCCGTCTATGATTACTCTATCGGACGGCGGAAGAGACTTCTCTTGTCCTTACGTCCTGTAACGCAGCGGCACCTGTGCCTCTGTTGCGCCCACAGTTTTTGGGTGAGTTAACTGATAGAAGGAAGATATCGATGAACAAGACTAAGATTGCTAAAACCCTGATGGCCGCCATGATTGGCTCAGCACTGATCAGCGGCAGCGCACTGGCTGACGAATCAATGTCGCAGAAAGCGTCACAGACAGCCGACAGCGCGGGTTCAAAAATCGATAGTTCTATGAAAAAAGTCGATGGTTATATGGATGACAGCGGCATCACCGCCAAAGCCAAAGCGGCACTGGTAGATGATGACGCAATTAAAAGCACGGATATCTCGGTAAAAACGCATAGCGGCGTCGTGACCTTAAGCGGTTTCGTCACCTCACAGGATCAGGCTGAGAAGGCTGTGGCTGTGGTGCAGAAAATCGAAGGTGTTAAATCCGTCAGCGACAAACTACACGTCAGAGACAGCAAAGCATCATCAATGAAAGGTTATGCGGGCGATACCGCCACGACCAGCGAAATTAAAGCTAAGCTATTAGCGGATGACATTGTTCCGTCGCGCAACGTAAAAGTTGAGACCACCGACGGCGTTGTTCAGCTTTCAGGGCAGGTTGCTAATCAGGCACAGTCAGATCGTGCAGAAAGCATTGCTAAAGCCATTGAAGGCGTGAAAAGCGTTAAGAATGACCTGACGGTTAAATCTTAAGCTTGCGTACGGCCACTTCTGTGGCCGTACGAATAAAAGATACCCATCCGGGGATGAAATAAGCAGATCGATTTTAAAATATTCGATTTTTAAATAGGGTAAGGAGAGGCTTATGTTTCGTTGGGGCATTATTTTTCTGGTGATCGCACTGATCGCTGCAGCGTTAGGTTTTGGCGGTTTAGCGGGCACAGCAGCATGGGCAGCTAAAGTTGTCTTCGTCGTTGGTATTATCCTGTTCCTCATCAGCCTGTTTACCGGCCGTAAAAAGCTTTAGCCGATGAGTCCTGCAGTGTAATGCAACGCAAAGCATAGAGCGGAGACCAGTCATCTGTAGCGACTGACGTGAAGAGAGGGACACCTTCACATCGCTGCAAGGTAAGCCAGCCCAGCTGGCCTGCCGGTTAAAGGAACATATGACTGGTTCTCCGGAATGCTGCCGTCTTTAACGGATCGATCCTCCAGCAGACCCGGAACCCCTTTTTGAGGTTCGTACAGTGGGTATACGCATTCCTGTCACGCTCGGCGCCATTGAACCTCTGGCCCTGACTCCGTTTAAATCTCAGAAAATTGCGCTGGTTTGTGAAGGCGGTGGTCAACGCGGCATTTTCACCGCAGGCGTATTAGATGAATTTCAGCGTGCCCGATTCAACCCCTTTCAGCTGATGCTCGGCACCTCTGCCGGTGCACAAAATCTTTCTGCCTTTGTCTGTGGTCAGCCCGGCTATGCCCGGCGTGTGATTACCCGCTATACCACCAGTAAACTCTTCTTTGATCCGCTGCGCTTTGTGCGTGGTGGCAATCTGATCGACCTCGACTGGCTGATAGATATTACCCGCAGTGAATTTCCGCTGGCGATGAGCAGCGCGGAACAGCTGTTCTCCAGCGGCCGCGAGTTTTATATGTGCGCCTGCCGCAGTGACGACTACACGCCCGGCTACTTCAACCCGACCGCCGATAACTGGCTGGATCTGATTAAAGCTTCCAGTGCCATTCCCGGTTTTTACCGGCTGGGGGTCAGTCTGGAAGGGATCAGCTATCTCGATGGCGGCATCAGCGATGCGATTCCGGTGCGTGAAGCCGCCCGCCGTGGCGCTGATACCATTGTGGTGATCCGCACCGTGCCCTCGCAGATGTTCTACACCCCGAAATGGTTTAAGCGAATGGAACGCTGGCTCAGCACCGGCGCACTGCAGCCGATGATCAACGTGCTGAATAAGCATGAGCAGAGCTATCGGGAAATTCAGCAGTTCATTGAGAATCCGCCCGATGATTTGCGCATTATCGAAATCTTTCCGCCGCATGCGCTGGCCAGCAGTGCGCTGGGGAGCCGCATCGCTTCACTGAATCAGGATTATCATCTGGGACGGCGTTGCGGTCGCTATTTCCTCGCCACGCTGGGCCAGTGGCTGAGCGATGCGGAACCGATGACCACGGCGCGTATCGTAACGCCGCCTGCACCGGCAGCCAATGCACCCGATACCCGCCTCATCATCACACCGCCGCTGGCGGATAATGATGCTGATTACGACAAAGGATCGCTGGCATGAAGTTTATCGATACGCACTGCCACTTCGATTTCCCGCCGTTTGAAGGGGATATCTCTGGCAGCCTGGCACGTGCTGCAGAAGCTGGCGTGGAAAAGATTATCGTTCCGGCGATCGATGCCAGCCGCTTTGAGCGGGTCTGCGCGTTAGCCGCGGCGCATCCGCCGCTCTATGCCGCGCTGGGCCTGCATCCGATCGTCATCGAAAATCATCAGGAGGCCAATCTCGATCAGCTGGAAACCTTACTGCAACAGCGACCGCGTAAGCTGGTGGCGATCGGCGAGATCGGGCTGGATCTCTATCGCGACGATCCGCAGTTTGATAAGCAGCAACGCTTTCTTGAGGCGCAGCTTAAGCTGGCGAAAGCGTATCAGCTGCCGGTGATCCTGCATTCGCGCCGCACTCATGACAAGCTGGCGCAGATTCTGCGTCGTTACGATCTGCCGCGCCGTGGCGTGGTGCATGGTTTTGCGGGCAGCCTGCAGCAGGCGCAGGCCTTTATTAAGCTGGGTTATGCGATTGGCATCGGCGGGACCATTACCTATGAACGCGCCAGCAAAACCCGCCAGACTGTGGCGCAGCTGCCGCTCTCTTCGCTGCTGCTGGAAACCGATGCACCCGATATGCCGCTGCAGGGCTTTCAGGGCCAGCCTAATCGTCCGGAGCGGGCGCGTCAGGTGTGGGAGGTGCTCTGCAGCCTGCGTGAAGAGTCACCTGAGGAGATTGCCGATGCGCTGTGGCACAACAGTCAGCAGCTATTTCAGCTCGACCCCGCTTTCCCGGCGCTGCGCAACTGACCCCCCGCGTCTCACCCGACCTGCAGCCTTCGCGCTTAAATGTGATAATAGTAACATTGCACCCGCTGGCGTATAATGACCATCAGGTACCGTTATCTGTAATGTTAGTCACAGTAAACGTGGCAATGTTGCATTAATTTCTTATTCCTATGTGACTCCTGGCACATATCAGGCCGCATCAGAGTGTTATTATTATAACATTCCGCCGGCGAGCCGGTGGGTTGCACCCCGATCCTTTGGAGAGCCTCATGACCGATATCAAAGACCTTGCCCTGCGCGCCCTGAAACTGATGGATTTAACCACCCTGAATGACGACGACACCGACGCAAAAGTGATCGCCCTGTGTCATCAGGCCAAATCCCCGGCAGGCAACACCGCCGCAATCTGTATCTATCCGCGTTTTATTCCGATTGCCCGTAAAACGCTGCGCGAGCAGGGAACTCCGGAGATCCGCATCGCCACGGTGACTAACTTCCCGCACGGCAATGACGACATTGATATTGCGCTGGCAGAAACCCGCGCCGCTATCGCCTACGGTGCCGATGAAGTGGATGTGGTGTTCCCGTATCGTGCGCTGATCGCCGGTAACAGTCAGGTCGGTTTCGATCTGGTGAAAGCCTGTAAAACCGCCTGTGCCGAAGCCGATGTGCTGCTGAAAGTGATCATCGAAACCGGTGAACTGAAGCAGGAAGCGCTGATCCGTCAGGCCTCTGAGATTGCCATTGATGCCGGTGCCGATTTCATCAAAACCTCTACCGGTAAAGTGCCGGTTAACGCCACGCCTGAAGTGGCGCAGATCATGATGAACGTGATCCGTGATAAAGGCGTCAGCCAGCAGGTTGGCTTTAAGCCCGCTGGTGGCGTGCGCACCGCTGAAGATGCCGCTATCTATCTGAAAATGGCGGAAGAGACGCTGGGTGCCGACTGGGCCGATGCGCGTCATTTCCGCTTTGGTGCTTCAAGCCTGCTGGCGAGCCTGCTCAACACCCTGGGCCATGACAGCGACACCAGCAAAGCGGGTTACTGATCCTTCAGGCGGTCGCTGACCGCCTGTTCCCCATCCTGATTTCCCTGAACCAGGGGGTTACCTTGTTCCTGCCACAAGAAATAATTCGCAAAAAACGTGACGGCCATGCGCTGACTGAAGAGGAGATTCGCTTCTTCATCAATGGCGTGCGTGATAACACCGTTTCGGAAGGTCAGATTGCCGCGCTGGCGATGACCATCTATTTCCACGACATGACGCTGCCTGAGCGGGTCGCGCTGACTATGGCGATGCGTGATTCCGGTACGGTACTGAACTGGAAATCACTTAATCTCAATGGCCCGGTGGTGGATAAGCACTCGACCGGCGGCGTCGGCGATGTGACGTCGCTGATGTTAGGGCCGATGGTCGCGGCCTGCGGCGGATATGTCCCGATGATCTCGGGTCGTGGTCTTGGCCATACCGGTGGCACGCTGGATAAACTGGAAGCGATTCCGGGCTTCGATATCTTCCCGAGCGATGATCGCTTCCGCGAGATCATCAAGCAGGTGGGTGTGGCGATTATCGGCCAGACCAGCTCGCTGGCACCGGCGGATAAGCGTTTCTACGCCACGCGTGACATCACCGCCACCGTCGATTCGATCCCGCTGATTACCGCCTCGATTCTGGCGAAGAAGCTGGCAGAAGGGCTGGATGCACTGGTGATGGATGTCAAAGTGGGTTCCGGCGCGTTTATGCCAACCTATGAGGCGTCAGAAAGTCTGGCGCAGTCGATTGTTGGCGTCGCCAATGGCGCAGGCTGCCAGACCACCGCACTGCTGACGGATATGAACCAGGTTCTCGCCTCCTCAGCCGGTAACGCGCTGGAAGTGCGTGAAGCGGTTCGTTTCCTGACCGGCGAAGAGCGGAATCCGCGCCTGCTGGAAGTGACGCTGGCGCTCTGCAGCGAAATGCTGGTCTCCGGCAAACTGGCCGCCAGCGACACCGAAGCGCGTCAGAAACTGATGACGGTGCTGGATAACGGCAAAGCAGCCGAGGTATTTGGTCGTATGGTCGCTGCCCAGCAGGGACCTGCCGATTTCGTGGAACGCTACGACGCTTATCTGCCCGCGCCAATGCTGAGCAAGCCGGTGTATGCCGACCAGCCAGGCATCGTCAGCAGCATGGATACCCGTGCGCTGGGTCTGGCGGTGGTGGCAATGGGCGGCGGACGTCAGCGTGCCAGCGACAGTATTGATTACAGCGTCGGCTTAAGCGACATGATCACCCTGGGCGAACGTGCCGATGCGCAGCGTCCACTGGCGATCATTCACGCCAGCAGCGAAGACAAATGGCAGCAGGCCGCCGCGGCGGTCAAAGCCGCGCTGGTGCTCGGTGATTCCGCCCCGGCTGAGACGCCGATTGTCTATCGCCGTGTGAGCGATATCAGCTAACTGACCGGTAACCGGTGCCAGCCGCGATGCATTCGGGTATACTGATCTGATCGCTTTTTTTTGACTTGTCACGCGCCAATGCGCAGGAGACTTGCATGAAACGTGCTTTTATTATGGTTCTCGATTCCTTTGGAATTGGCTCCAGTAAAGATGCCGATAAATTCGGCGACGCAGGTTCGGATACGTTAGGTCACATCGCCGAAGCCTGTTTCAGGGGTGAAGCAGACAAGGGACGTAAAGGCCCATTGCATCTGCCTAATCTTACCGCGCTGGGTCTGGGCAAAGCCGCAGAGCTGTCGACCGGCCGCTTCCCGGCAGGTCTGGATCCTGAGGCGAAAATCACCGGCGCGTATGCTTACGCCAGCGAGCTTTCGTCAGGTAAAGATACGCCGTCAGGCCACTGGGAGATCGCCGGTGTGCCGGTGCTGTTTGACTGGGGCTACTTCAGCGACAAAGAGAACAGCTTCCCACAGGAGTTGCTGGACAAACTGGTCGAGCGCGCAGATCTGCCGGGCTATCTCGGGAACTGCCACTCTTCAGGTACGGTGATCCTCGACCAGCTGGGCGAAGAGCATATGAAAACCGGCAAGCCGATTTTCTATACCTCTGCGGACTCGGTGTTCCAGATCGCCTGTCACGAAGAGACCTTTGGTCTGGATCGACTCTATGCGCTGTGCGAAATCGCCCGTGAAGAGCTGACCGAGGGTGGCTACAACATCGGCCGGGTTATCGCCCGTCCGTTTGTGGGCGACAAAGCGGGTCAGTTCGAGCGCACCGGCAATCGTCACGACCTGGCAGTTGAGCCACCATCCGCCACCATGCTGAAAAAGCTGGTGGATGAGAAGGGCGGTCACGTGATCTCCGTGGGTAAAATCGCCGATATCTATGCTGAGCAGGGCATTACCAAAAAGGTCAAAGCGACCGGTCTGGATGCGCTGTTTGACGCGACGATTCAGGAGATGAAAACCGCGCCGGATCAGGCGATTGTTTTCACTAACTTCGTTGATTTCGACTCAACCTGGGGACATCGTCGTGATGTTGCCGGTTATGCGGGCGGGCTGGAGCTGTTTGACCGTCGTCTGCCTGAGCTGATGGAGTTAGTCGGAGAAGATGACATTCTGATCCTGACCGCTGACCACGGCTGTGACCCGACGTGGGAAGGTACTGAACACACGCGTGAGCACATTCCAATTCTTATCTACGGACCGAAAGTCGAGCCGGGTTCACTCGGTTACCGCGAAACTTTCGCCGATATTGGTCAGACAATTGCACACTATTTTGGCCTGTCCGAGATGGACTATGGCAAGAACATGCTGTAAATCAGCAATTTAATAAGGATTAAACAATGGCAACCCCTCATATTAATGCTGAAATGGGCGATTTCGCAGACGTCGTGCTGATGCCTGGCGATCCGCTGCGTGCAAAGCACATTGCTGAAACCTTCCTGGAAAATCCGGTAGAAGTGAACAACGTGCGCGGGATGCTGGGCTACACCGGCACCTATAAGGGCCGCAAAGTCTCTGTAATGGGCCACGGAATGGGTATTCCTTCCTGCTCCATCTACACCAAAGAGCTGATCACCGACTTCGGCGTGAAAAAGATCATCCGTGTGGGCTCCTGTGGTGCCGTGCGTGCCGATGTAAAACTGCGTGACATCGTGATTGGTATGGGTGCCTGCACCGATTCCAAAGTGAACCGTATGCGTTTCAAAGATCACGATTTTGCTGCGATTGCTGACTTCGACATGGTGCGTAACGCGGTTGATGCGGCGAAAAACCTGGGTGTTGAAGCGCGCGTGGGTAACATCTTCTCTGCCGATCTCTTCTACACCCCGGATCCGCAGATGTTCGACGTGATGGAAAAATATGGCATCCTCGGCGTTGAGATGGAAGCTGCAGGTATCTACGGTGTGGCCGCAGAGTTCGGTGCTAAAGCGCTGACCATCTGCACCGTATCAGACCACATCCGTACGCACGAGCAGACCACCGCTGCTGAGCGTCAGACCACCTTCAACGACATGATCAAGATTGCGCTGGAGTCTGTTCTGCTGGGTGATTAATCAGCGTGGCAGGCATTGACGCCTGCTGCCCGATTCCCTTGCGCAGATCCCCCTTAACCGGGGGATCTGCATTTTCCCGCCTCGCCGTCCCGGTAACATTCACATCAAATGACACACTTTTGGTCAGGCTTGTGCATCTTCGCGCTGGCACGCCCGCGATCGCGCTTTATCATGGTGCGCAATAACAGATAATAATTAGTCGCCTGATAATGCCCCCTGATGAACTTTCGTAACTTCGAAGCTGAAGAGAAGCTGTTTGCCCGCCGCGCTGCAATAGCCTTTGCTCTGGTCTGTCTCTGTTTCACCATTCTTGGCGTAAACCTTTTTCGCTTACAGGTGCGCGACCATGGCTATTACCAGACGCGCTCTAACCAGAACGACATCAAAATGATCCCCATTGCGCCGACGCGTGGGCTGATTTATGACCGTAATGGCATTCCGCTGGTGCGAAACGTCAGCTGGTACGCCATTACGCTGACGCCTTACAAAATCAGCGACATGGACGCCACGCTGCGGGCACTCACGCCGATCGTTAATCTGACGCCGGACGAAATCGACACCTTCCGCCATGCGCTGAAGCAGACCAGCCGTTACAAGCCGGTGGTGCTGAAAGAGGAGCTGACCGAAGAGCAGGTCGCCCGCTTTGCGGTCAATCAGTTTCACTTCACCGGCGCCAGCATTGAGACCTACCAGGATCGTGAATATCCCTATGGCGCGGATCTGGCGCATGTGATCGGCTATGTGTCGAAAATCAACGATAACGACTATAAACGGCTGAATGCGGAAGGCATCGCCGAAAACTATGCGGCTGACCATAACATTGGTAAGCAGGGGATTGAGGGTTATTACGAAGCGCTGCTGCACGGCAAGCCGGGTTATCAGGAAGTGGAAGTGGATAATCATGGCCGCATTGTGCGGGTGCTGAAAGAGGTGCCGCCGGTCGCGGGTAAAAACCTGACGCTGACGCTGGATCTGCACCTGCAACAGTATGTGGAAAGCCTGCTGGCGGGGCAGCGTGCGGCGCTGCTGATTGAAGATCCGCACGACGGCTCCGTGCTGGCGATGGTCTCCAGCCCCAGCTACGATCCCAATCCGTTTGTGAAAGGCATCAGCTATCAGGCCTACAAAAAGCTGCTACAGGATAAAGACCTGCCGCTGATTAACCGCGTCACGCAGGGACTCTATCCGCCCGCCTCCACGGTGAAGCCTTACATGGCGATGTCGGCGCTGCTGACTCATGTGATTACGCCGCAGTCGCAATTCTTTGGCGCACCCACCTGGACGCTGCCAGGCACGGACCGGCGCTATCGCGACTGGAAAAAAACCGGGCACGGCATGCTGGATGTGACGCGGGCAATCGAAGAGTCTGCCGACACCTTCTTCTACCAGGTGGCGTTCATGATGGGCATCGATCGCATTCACACTATGCTCAGCCAGTTTGGCTATGGCAAATCGACCGGTATCGATCTGAATGAGGAGTACAGCGGTTTACTGCCGAGCCGTGAGTGGAAGCAGAAGGTGCATAAAAAGGCCTGGTATCAGGGCGATACGGTTTCAGTCGGTATCGGACAGGGTTACTGGATTGCGACACCCATTCAGATGGTGAAAGCGATGGTGGCGCTGATTAATAACGGTCGGGTCATTGCCCCCCATCTGCTGGAGAAAACCCAGCGCGGCACGCTGGTGGAGAACTATCATCCGCAGCAGCATGAAGCGCAGATTGGCGATCCTCATTCACCTTACTGGTCGCTGGTACGCCACGCGATGTTTGGCATGGCTAACGCACCCAACGGCACCGGGTATAAATATTTCCACACGGCACCCTATGGCATCGCTGCGAAAAGCGGGACGTCGCAGGTGTTCAGCCTGCGCCAGAACCAGACCTATAACGCGAAAATGATACCGGTACGGCTGCGTGACCATATCTTCTACACCGCCTTTGCGCCCTTTAATGACCCGAAAGTGGCGGTAGCGTTAATTCTGGAGAATGGTGGCAACGAAGGGATTACTGCGGCACCCGTAATGCGGGCGATTCTGGATCATATCTTTATCCCGCCGGTGCCAGAAGCGCCGGTTCAGGCAACACCTTAAAAGGGGGCGGTTGCCCCCGCAGAGCGTCAGACTTTAAGCGTTTTGGTCACCTGGCCGATGGCGCGTACTACATCCGTTGCGCCTTCACGGATTTCCGCAATCACGCCGCCCGCCTCCTGGGCCAGCTGTACGCCCTGATCGGCGCGCTTCAGGTTGGATTCAATCCCTTTCAGTGCCCGGCTCGCCAGCTGATGGTTTTGCTGTATCCGATTTTCGATATCGGTGGTGGCGCGATTGATGTTTGCTGCCAGCGTGCGGACTTCATTAGCCACTACCGCAAAGCTGCGGCCATGGGTTCCGGCCCGTGCCGCTTCAATAGCGGCATTCAACGCCAGCAGGTTAGTCTGATCGGCTATCCGGCGTATGCCTTCCACAATCGCGCCGATACGCTCTGAGGATTCACTCAGTCCGGTAATATCACCGGAGATCCCCTGCAGTTCACCTGCCAGAGCGTTCATGGTCTGCACGCTGCTGGCGATAACATCGGCCCCCAGCTTTGTGCTTTCATCCGTTTGCAGCGCGGTGTGATAAGCCCGCTGTGCCGCATCATGTTCCTGCTGATTCTTTTCCACCTGCGCGGTCACATCGGTGGCGAATTTCACGATTTTGTAGAGCCTGCCCTGTTCGTCAAACACCGGATTGTAGGTGGCGCGCAGCCAGATAGTCTCACCCCGTTTATTGACCCGGGGAAACTGACCTGAGACAAATTCGCCGCGGTTCAGCTGCTGCCAGAACTCGCTATATTCGCGGCTGTCGCGCAGCGCCTGTGAGCAGAAGCGACGGTGGTGCACACCTTCTACCTCCTCACGACGGTAGCCCATGGTTTTCAGGAAGTTATCATTGGCTTTCAGCACTTCACCTTTGAGGTTAAAAGCGATCACCGCCATCGACCGTTCTATGGCGGTGGTGATGGCGCGCTGCTCCTGCGCATCGTTGATATGATCGGTGATGTCGGTTGCCAGTTTGACGATTTTAATCACCCGGCCATGGCGGTTCTGCACCGGTACATAGTTGGCTTCGAGCCATACCGGTCGGCCGTTTTTCGCCACGCGCAGGAACTTATCGCTGAAGCTTTCGCCCCGGTTCAGTCGCAGCCAGAAATCCTGATAGTCCCGCGACTCAAGCTGCTCTGCGGTACAAAACAGGCTGTGGTGCTGGTCTTCGATCTCCGCCAGCGCGTAGCCCATGCGCGCCAGAAACAGCGCATTCGCGCTGAGAATGGAGCCATCGGGAGAGAATTCAATCATGGCGATGGAGCCATTGAGAGAGCTCAGCGTTGCCGCTGAGTGTGAACGCTTCTGCCAGCTGTGACGGGAAGCGATACCTGATGTAATGGTGGAAAACATGGCGATCCTTATTATTAGTGTTGGTCTCGCATGCTATATCGGCAATTTCGCGTCACAATGCAGACTCTGCCTGCTTTCTGACTAAAATATATCCGGCCAACAGAGAGGTTTATGGCGGCAGGTCAGACCCACTCTTTGGGTTGATGGAAAAGCGGTCAGTCGATTTGATTTTGGTGAAAAGCGTTTGACGCTGCCGGGCCGCTTTGGTTTAATGCGCCCCGTTGCCCGAATAGCTCAGTCGGTAGAGCAGGGGATTGAAAATCCCCGTGTCCCTGGTTCGATTCCGGGTTCGGGCACCATCTTTAAAGAACCCGCCTATGGCGGGTTTTTGCATTCTGGAGCGAACCCGTTATCGAAGGTTCGATTCACTCGCCACATCCCTGTGGCTCGCCCTCTGGGTCGCGCTGGCACGCGATGCAAAAATGCTCCCGGCATTTTCGGGTTCGGGCACCATCTTTAAAGAACCCGCCTCTGGCGGGTTTTTGCTTTTTTAAGGCCACCCGATTCGCCATCTCCCCGAACATTCCGAATTTCGCCTCTCCCGCGCCCATTCCACTTCTCAACCCTGTCGCAACACAAACAGATTTCATGGCGAAACCAATTTGCCGCTTCGCCTCTGTGCTGCGTTGCCAGACTGGTACCGCCTGATATCCTGTCCAGCCTGCAATTGACCGCGGCTAATCGTGTTTTATAAGCCACCCTTTACAGAATCAGCCTGACAGGCACAATACCCCTTTTTCCTCCTCTTACACGGTTATGTCAGAAGAAGCGCTGCGTCTGCAGATACAGAACCTCAAAAAGCACAATGCGCGTCTGAAGCGTATAGCGCATGACGCCCGCACAAAACTCAATGCGGCGCTGGATGGTACCGGGCTGTTCCTGTGGCAGCTGGATATTCCCAGCGGCAAACTGGTGATTTTCAACCGGCGCTGGGGGGCGATGCTGGGCTTCCAGCCGAAAGAGACCGACGCCAACTTTGAATCCTGGAAAGAGAGCCTGCATCCCGATGATGCCGCCGACGTTTTACAGGCATTCCACGACCACATCGCAGGGAAAGCGCCTTATTACGAGGCTCTGCATCGCATGATCGCCAAAAATGGCAGCATTACGTGGGTGCTGGATAGGGGCCGGGTCAGCGAATGGAATGCGCACGGAGAGCCGGTTAAAGTGATCGGCACTCACATCGATATGACCAAAGAGAAGCAATATGAAGAGCAGCTTGCCCTGCTGGCGCTGCACGATCCCCTTACGCTGCTCAACAATCGCCATGCTCTGCAGAATTATTTCGGTGAAATGAAAGCTCAGGGACCGCTCTGCGTGGTCTTTATTGACCTGGATAACTTCAAACACGTCAACGACACCCTGGGGCACCGCAGCGGAGATGAAGTCCTCATCCAGTTAAGTCAGCGGTTTACGGAACTCTCTCCGGCAGAAGTGATCATTGGCCGACTGGGCGGCGACGAGTTTGTGTTGTTAATACCCTGGGCGCTGAACCATCCGCGGGTAAAGAAACTGGCGCACGCCTGTCTTGACGCGGTAATGGCACCTTTTGATATGGCAAACGGGCATGCCCTCATTGGGGCGTCTGTCGGTGTGTCTCAGGCGCAGGACAAAGATGACTTTGATACTGCACTGCAGCGTGCTGATGAAGCGATGTACCGTATCAAGAAAAATGGCAAGCGCGGTGTCGCTTTTGATTCCACTTTTCCCGACTCCCTCTGACTCTGCTGAACAGGGCATATGTTTTGCAAGTCAATAACGCACAATCTCCCTCATGGCTTTGCTCGATCTTACTCATAACGTTGAGTTCCCCTTTTCACAGGCATGCAAAATTTATGCGTATCCCCGCAGAAAATGCTTTTTAGTACTATTCCGAAAACCCGCTTTTTGCCACCAAATACCTGAATCTTGCCGCTTCGGTTATATTCAGATATCAGTGCTAAATCTGACCTCTCTTTTTAATAAAAATTTTCATCTAACCAGCATAATTGATCGTTTATTGATCGATTCAGGCTATTTTTAACTGGTGCTATCAATGCGTCACGCTTCGCTTATTCTTAACGTAAAAGCAGGGTTTCAGATTTCTAATTAGCGCTTCGCTTGGGGAATTTGATCGTTTGTTGATCATCTTCACTACCTGATATTGATGAAATTATCTCTTTGCCGCTTCGCTTATATTTTTTCAATTGGACTTTTTTTGAAAATGATCGATTAATAGGGCGCGGCGATTTTCGTTATAAATATTTTTCATGCTGCGGCTCTTTTATGAATAGAAAAGAGCGATGGTTGAAATCCGTTATCAATCCGGTTGAGGGTAGGACGGCCAATAAACCAGAACTGTGACGGGTTTTTTATTTCTCTGACTTGATCGGTCCGATTTTCTGTCTACATTTATGTTGCTGAATCGGCCTGATGAAGCGTTAACTGTGCAAATTCCAATTTTTAAAATTCAAAGAGGACGCATATGACTCAATATCGCGGTGGGGCCGGGAATTTTGCGGCCGACAAAGAGCGTGCTGCTGAAGCAGGGCGCAAAGGAGGCCAGAAAAGCGGCGGTAACTTCAAAAACGATCCTGAACGTGCCATTGAAGCGGGGCGCAAGGGAGGTAAGGTTAGCCGCCGGAGCTGAACGTCTTTAACACTGCTGTAACGGCAGGGTTACTCTGTTAGCCGGGCATTTTGAATCTTTTTAGTTCCTCGTGAAGATAATTACACCCTGAATTATGTCATTGCTCCATCATTGGCAATGGCTGGAGTTGTGAATTGAACCGGAAGGGTTTTCCCTTCCGGTTTTTTATTTCCTATCGATTAAAGCTGTACCGTTAAATACAACTTTGTACAGATAAGTTTCGAGTGGTACTTTTTTATGCAGTTAATCTTAAAAAATGTATACAACGATTTATCACTTTGTACAAAATCCAGCACTGCTAGCGAAGCCGCAATCTTAAAAACAATTTTTAGCTAACGCGTTGCTGTAAAAAGGAAAGTGCATTTTACATGCCACTTTTGTCTTAAATTCATACTGATGCAGCGTGCGATATTAAGAATCTCCACTAGACTTTTCAGGTGTCAACGATATGACTGGCGCTGCGTTATTACAGACGCAGCTTTTTAATCAATGAGGCTATCTTATGACAGTGAAAACGTTAAACGACCTGTTCATCCATGACTTATCCGATGTATACAGCGCTGAGAAGCAGATAACCCGTGCATTGCCTAAAATGGCGCGTGCAGCCAGTGACGAAAATCTTATCGCTGCGTTTAATCAGCATCTGGAAGAGACCCGTGCTCAGATTGAACGACTCGACGAACTGGTGGAAGTGACACCTGAAGTCAAAATCAAACGAATGAAATGTCATGCGCTGGAAGGTCTGGTTGAAGAAGCGCAGGAAATTATCGACTCGGTCGAGAAGGGCGAGATTCGCGATCATGGACTGATCGGTGCGGCGCAGAAAGTTGAGCATTATGAGATTGCCACCTACGGTACCCTGCATGCGCTGGCACTGAAGCTGGGTTACACCAAAGCCGCACAGCTGCTGGAAGAAACCCTGAATGAAGAGAAGCAAACGGATGAGAAGCTCACCTCGGTAGCCGAGTCTATTACCGTCTCTTAAGGAGTAATACATGACTGCGATTGAACATTATCACGACTGGCTGCGCGATGCGCATGCGATGGAAAAACAAGCAGAAAGCATGCTGAGCAAGATGTCAGGTCGTCTTGAACACTATCCGGCGCTGGAACAGCGTCTGGCGCAACATCTTGATGAAACAAAACACCAGCTGACTCTGCTGGAACAGCTGCTTGACAGCCACGGTATCGATCACTCTGTAATGAAAGATGCGATAGGCAAAATGGCAGCCACCGGCCAGGCCGTGGGCGGCATGTTTAACTCAGATGAAGTGGTGAAGGGCGCCATCAGTGGCTATGTATTCGAGAATGCCGAGATCGCCAGCTACACCAGCCTGATCGCTGCGGCTGAGCAGGTTGGTGATGCGCAGGGCGTACGCATACTGAATGAGATCCGCGATCAGGAAGTGGCGATGGCGGAGTGGCTGCTGCAGCACCTGCCTGAAGTGACACAGCAGTTCCTGCAACGTGCGTCACAACCAGGCACTGAAGCGAAGAAGTAGCGCTGAATAGCCTGCATGAAACATGAAAAAGCCGGGATAACCCGGCTTTTTGCGTTTTAAAGGTTTACCGGCTGCGATACTCAGTCAGCCATTAAATGCCCATACATCGTCATCAGCTTACGTGTAACGCCGTTAGTCCAGCCGAATCCATCCTGTAACGGATACTCACCACCGCCACCAGGACGGGCACGCTCGCCGCTGATGTCATACTTCTCTACCAGCTTATGGTGCAACTGATAGAAGTTGTTGACCGTGTTGAGCCAGTTCACTGCCACTTCAGTCGCCAGCGTCTCTTCACCGTAATTATTCAGGCCAACAACCGCCATCCACTGCATCGGTGCCCAGCCGTTGGGTCGATCCCACTGCTCACCGCTTTCCACCATTGAGGTCAGCAGGCCGCCGTTGCTCAATAGCAGATGCCGTAGCGAGATCGATTGCAGGTGCGCCTGATGCGGCGTTGCAAGACCGACAAACAGCGGAACCACGGAGGCGACGGTAAAGGCACCGAAACGCTCCCGACGCCAGTCGTAGTCACGGAACACACCGGCGGTGCTGTCCCAGAGATAACGGGTAATCGCACGTTTGCGCGCTTCCGCTTTTTTCTGCCAGGCCAGCGCGGTCAGCTCTTCGCCTTTCGCGTGCGACAGGGTGGCGATCATCAGCTCCAGCTTGTACAGGAACGAGTTCAGATCGATAGGAATAAACTGCGTGGTACGGATGCTCGACAGCCGTTTCGGGTTACGCAGCCAGCGCGAGGAGTAATCCCAGCCCGATTCCGCTCCGGCACGCAGGTCACGATACACTTCGCTGGCCGGACGTTTCGATTCGCGGGCGGTTTCCACATCTTCGATCCACGACTCATCACGCGGCGTATCGCGGTCATCCCAGTAGCGGTTCAGCAGTGAGCCGTTTGGCATCCGCACTACGTGACGATAAGCCTGGTTCGGCATCAGTGAACCAGCACCGTCCATCCAGAACTGATACTCCTTCATCAGTTGTTCCTGATAGCGCTTAGCACCGCGCACGCCATCTTCTTCGAACAGCTCAACCATCAGGGCAAACACCGGTGGCTGCGAGCGGCTGAGATAATAGGTACGGTTGCCGTTTGGCACATGACCGTAGTTATCGATCAACCAGGCAAAGTTATCCGCCATGTGACGCAGCAGATCGTCACGGCCCGATTCTGCCAGGCCGAGCATGGTGAAGTAAGAATCCCAGTAGTAGGTTTCGCCAAAACGTCCGCCCGGCACCACATAGGGTTTGGGTAATGGCAGCAGCGATGAGTGCGGCATATGCTGCTGCGGCATTTTGGTCAGAACCGGCCACAGGTCGTCGATATGCTCATTGAGCGTTTTATCCGGGTTGGAGACATAAAAGCTTTCGTTTACGCCAGGCAGATAAAAGTGATCGGCGACAAAACGCGACAGGTCAAAATCACTGCTGCGTTTCTGTCGACGATAGCGCATCAGCACATCCAACGGATCGTACTTGGGCGAACAGTCGGGGAAGGTTTTGCTGTCCTCGAAAATCCGCGACATCTGAACATGTTCAAACAGTTCCAGATAACGATCGGCAGGGGTCAGCGCATCCGGCGCCGGCAAGCCTTCAATCAGCTCCGGCTCCGGTTCAGAATCCTGCATGCGATCCAGCTTCAGTTCATGGGGATCGTATTGATACTCAACTTCCGCCCCGGCACGAACCTCTTCAAGTGCATTTTGTTGCTGGCGATGGGTATTAATAACGGCCTCCTGAGCGGTCGTGGTTGCACAAAGGACAAATTATAGACCTCTCCTCCCCCGGAACAACAATGCAGAATATCTATGAACGTAATAAATATTGTCGATTAATCGAGGTTTTTGGATAAATTCCAGACAATTCAACCAAATATAACGCTGTTCACAAAAAACGCATTTCAGATGAATCTCTTAGCGACCTGAATAAAAAAATTTAACCTGAAGAAAACTGGCGTTTATTCACATTTTGTAAAAGAAACAGCAGCCGCAAAGAGTGCAGAAAGTGGCATACCCAACGGGAATTCGGACAGGAGAGTGAGGTGAGCGGACCCGATTGTCCGCTCATGAACGACAGAATTAACGATTTGCCAGTGCCGCGCGAATGACTGCCTGCCAGGTGGTGGTGGGGCGACCGATGAGCTGGCTTAGCTGACGGGAGTCATCGAACAAACCGCCTTTCTCTGCACCAGCATCAGAATCCGCCAGCATTTCCGCCAGACCTTCTGGCAGGCCTGCGTTTTTCAGCGCCGCCGCAAACTCACTTTGAGAGAGATTGACGTAATCAACCTTTTCACCGCTCTGTGCGGCAATCTCCGTAGCAAACTGCGCCAGCGTGTAGCTGTCATCACCTGCCAGTTCATACACTTTGCCCGCCTGATCCTCACGGGTCATCACTTCTGCCGCCGCTTCGGCATAATCCTGACGCGCTGCCGAGGCGATACGACCTTCGCCTGCTGCGCCAATAAACGCATGATGCGCCAGCGCCGGTGGGATGCTCGCTGCGTAGTTCTCGCTGTACCAGCCGTTACGCAGCAGGGCGAACGGGATGCCAGAGGCTTTCAGCAGCGCTTCTGTTGCACGGTGTTCAACGCCAAGGCCCAGCGGCGAGGTATCTGCATGCAACAGGCTGGTGTAGGCGATAAAGCCCACGCCCGCCGCCCGAGCAGCCTCAATGACGGCTTTATGCTGCGCTTCACGCTGGCCCACTTCACTACCGGAGATCAGTAGCAGCTTATCCACGCCTGCAAAAGCGGCCTCCAGCGTCTCTGGCTGACCATAATCGGCCTGACGGACAATGACGCCCAGCGCTGCGAGATCGGCCGCTTTGGCAGGCGTACGGACGGCGGCAACAATTTCTCCCGCCGGGACTTTTTTCAGTAATGCATCAATCACGAAACGGCCCAGCTGGCCGGTGGCACCTGTAACTGCAATCATGTTAATACTCCTGTGGCTGTTGGTGAAATTCAGACTAGTGTATAAACTAATTTTTAGTAAGTACTTACAGAATTGTTAGTTTGAGGTGGATAAGTTAAATGTCTGAAAAAATGAGTGAAAAATTTATCCGCGGCGAATTGCTCAACGTCAACTGCCCGTCACGTGACGTGCTGAAACGCGTAACCAGCCGCTGGAGCGTATTAATTCTGCTGGCCCTGCAGGACCAGACGCTGCGCTTCAGCGCGTTGCGCCGGACGGTCGGTGGCGTCAGCGAGCGGATGCTGGCGCAGAATCTGCGCTACCTGGAAGAAGATGGCTTCGTGCAGCGTATCGCCTACGATGTGGTGCCACCGCACGTGGAATATCGCTTAACCCCGCTTGGACGCGAAGTCGGTGAACAGGTTGTGGGGCTGGCTGACTGGCTGGAGCTGAACCTGAGCCGGATTCTGGCACAGCGCGAAAAATCTGCGGCTGAGTAAAATCACCCTGTATCAGCCGTCATAACGTGACGGCATGGGTATACTCGCTGCAAAATTTCTGACCCCATTTGTCTGTCATCTCACTTCCTGAAAGCGCGATAACGTAACGGCAGCGCAAATAATCCCGGCGCTCTTTTCGCACGGTTGCTGGTTATTAAATCGTTTTATGAATCTCTGGCCCGGAATAATCGACTGCCCGCAGCGTGCTGTTAATTCATACCTTCTTTTTGACTCATTTTATTAACATCTCTGATGGCGCTTAAAAGCGCCGTTCTGCGTTTTTTCTGTCAGAAGTTATAGCTGCATTAGCCAGGCAAAAGCAAAAAAGCAAACAAAGCGGCAGAGGTGACTATTTACTCTTTTAACCTGTTAAAAAATAAGGGTATTTAATTTGGAGGCTCTAAAATTTGACCTTTACTCAATCAGGGTTTATAACAAAATAGTGTCTGAAAACAGCCTATTGAAGGAAATTTGCGGGCAAGGTTCGCTTTAGCGCACTCGATTTTTAAAGTACAAATTACCGTAACATTAACGACACATAAACACGCTCTGATTAACCTTTAGGCCTTATTTTTAAATAAATAATTCCCGTCAAAAACAATGATCAGAATCAATAAAGACTGTTATAGTTTTCATTAACCCCACTGTTTCTATTTCCTCGCCGCGAATAGTTTTAAATTTGCGGCGGGAATTTCAATAAGCGCAGAGAACCAGGCGCATCAGGCTTAAGTTGTTAATTATAAGTAAATACATGGTGTTCTATGTGGCAAAGAGGTAAGCAATGTTCGGATTAGATGCCTTTCATCTGGCCAGGATTCAGTTCGCATTTACTGTTTCCTTCCATATTATCTTTCCCGCCATCACCATCGGTCTCGCCAGTTTTCTGGCCGTGCTCGAAGGTATGTGGCTCAAAACCCGCGATCACACCTATCGCGATCTCTACCACTTCTGGTCGAAAATCTTTGCCGTTAACTTCGGCATGGGTGTGGTATCAGGACTGGTCATGGCTTATCAGTTCGGGACGAACTGGAGCGGCTTCTCGGAGTTTGCTGGCAGTATTACCGGTCCGCTGCTGACCTATGAAGTACTGACGGCGTTCTTCCTGGAAGCGGGCTTCCTGGGCGTGATGCTGTTTGGCTGGAATCGCGTGGGTCCCGGGCTGCACTTCTTTGCCACCTGTATGGTCGCCCTCGGTACGCTGATTTCCACCTTCTGGATCCTGGCCTCTAACAGCTGGATGCATACGCCTCAGGGCTACATCATTCAGAATGGCATCGTGGTTCCGCAGGACTGGTTCAAAATCGTCTTTAACCCCTCATTCCCTTATCGCCTGTTCCATATGTCTGTAGCGGCGTTCCTGGCGAGTGCTTTCTTTGTGGGATCGTCGGCGGCCTGGCATCTGCTGAAGGGGAATAACAATCCCGCAATCCGCAAGATGTTCTCAATGGCGTTGTGGATGGCGCTGATTGTCGCGCCGATTCAGGCGATGATTGGTGATGCTCATGGTCTGAATACGCTGGAACACCAGCCTGCCAAAATCGCGGCGATTGAAGGGCACTGGGAAAACCCACCGGGGGAAGCCACACCGCTGATCCTGTTCGGGATCCCCGACATGGAGCAGGAACGTACCAAGTATGCGCTGGAGGTGCCTTATCTTGGCAGCCTGATTCTGACGCATAGCCTGGACAAGCAGGTCCCGGCGCTGAAGTCCTTCCCGAAAGAGGACCGGCCTAATTCAACGGTCATCTTCTGGTCCTTCCGCGTGATGGTGGCGCTGGGCCTGCTGATGATTACGCTGGGCGTAGTCAGCCTGTGGCTGCGTTTCAAAGGGCGTCTCTATGAGTCGCGTCCTTTCCTGTGGTTTGCGCTATTGATGGGGCCGTCGGGTCTGATTGCGATTCTGGCAGGCTGGTTTACCACTGAAATCGGTCGTCAGCCGTGGGTGGTCTATGGCGTGCAGCGCACGATTGATGCGGTCTCGGCACATGGGGATATGCACATGAGCATCAGCCTGCTGGCCTTTATTCTGGTCTACAGCTCGGTGTTCGGCGTGGGGTATCACTACATGATGCGTCTGATTAAGCAGGGACCGGTTACCGGCGAAGGCCATATCACCGAAGAGGGTGGTCCTGGTCAGAAGAAAACCCCGGCGCGTCCGCTTTCCGCTGCCACCTTTAAGGATGGAGACCACTAAGATGATCGATTATTCCGTTATCTGGTTTGCGATTATCGTTTTCGCAACCCTGATGTATATCGTGATGGATGGCTTCGACCTGGGTATTGGTCTGCTGTTCCCGTTCAATAAAGATGCTGGCGAGCGCGACATGATGGTTAACACCGTCGCGCCGGTCTGGGACGGGAATGAAACCTGGCTGGTTCTGGGTGGCGCTGGCCTGTTTGGCGCGTTCCCGCTGGCCTATGCGGTGATTGCCGATGCGCTGTCGATTCCGCTGACCGCTATGCTGATTGGCCTGATTTTCCGTGGAGTCGCCTTTGAGTTCCGTTTCAAGGCGGTAGAAGGCCATCGGGCGTTCTGGGACAAGTCGTTTATTGCCGGTTCAGTCATCGCCACCTTCAGTCAGGGTGTGGCCGTGGGTGCGTTGCTGGATGGTATTCCGGTTGAGGGACGCCGTTTTGCCGGTTCCGCAATGGACTGGCTGGCACCGTTCCCGCTGTTCTGCGGCGTGGGTCTGGTTGTTGCCTACGCGTTGCTGGGCTGCACCTGGCTTATCATGAAGACCGAGAACGAACTGCACCGTAAAATGTCTGCGCTGGCTACGCCGCTGGTGATTGCGCTGTTAGTGATTATCGGCATCATCAGCCTGTGGACACCGTTTGCGCATGCGGATATCGCGCATCGCTGGTTCAGCAAACCCAACCTGTTCCTGTTCCTGCCGGTTCCGGTATTGGTGCTGCTCTGTTCCTGGGGCATTGTGCGCGCCATTAAGCGCGAGGCGCACTATTCACCGTTCCTGCTGACGCTGGCGCTGATCTTCCTGGGCTTCTCCGGGCTGGGCATCAGTATCTGGCCAAACATTATTCCGCCATCAGTGACCATCTGGGCTGCCGCCTCACCGCCGCAGAGCCAGGCCTTTATGCTGGTGGGTAGCCTGCTGATTATCCCGATGATCCTGGGCTACACCTTCTGGAGCTACTACGTGTTCCGTGGAAAAATCAAAGCAGACGCAGGATATCATTGATATGAAAAGCCTCAGCAGCATGAAAGACCACAATCACAATGAAGAAACGAAAGCGCCATGGTGGAAGCGTGTGATGTGGCTGGTGTTTATCTATGCCGCCAGCGTGCTGGCGCTGGGCGTTGTCGCCTCGCTGTTCCGTATGATGATGACAGCGGCCGGAATGCGCAGTCATTAGTTGTCGCAGGCTCCGTCTTAGAGCTATCCGGCGCAGTTTTTATCAATAATCAGAAGGCTGACGTAAGTCAGCCTTTTTTAGTTAGTAACCTAAGCAATTAATGCGGAAACGCCCTGAACGGGCGGGCAATGCTTACCCTTTCCTTACACCGATTTGCGATTTTTGTTATCCTTTTGTAACTGAAATCCCAGTCCTAACCCGCGTCGTAAATCGCCATCATGCTCAGTCAGGCCATTAAAAAACAGCACATCAACGATCTGGTCGAGTGGATCGAAGCCAATCTCACCGACGATCTTAATATCGATCAGATTACCCTCAAGTCAGGTTATTCCAAATGGCACATGCAGCGCATGTTTAAGGAGATGACCGGACAGACCCTGGCGGCTTACACCCGTAAACGGCGTCTGACGATGGCCGCTATGGCGCTGCGTCTGACCCGCATGACGCTGATCGATATCGCCGTACGTTTTGGTTTTGATAACCAGCAAAATTTTACCCGGGTATTCAAAGGTCACTTTTCGCTGACGCCTGGCGCGTTTCGCCGTATTCCCCATTTGCCGGTTAAAAACTTCCATGGCCGCATTCTGGTGCGATCGCTGGCAGAGCGTGCAACGCTGGTGGAGCGTGAGGAAGAGCTGCATCTGTGCGGAGAAACGCTGGAGTGGGAGTGTAAGTTTGGCGATTACATTGCCGATCGCGATCACCGGGTGGCTGAACAGGCGCGGCAACTGGTGGCGCTGGCGGGCGGCCGCGTGTCGCAGGGCTGGTTAGGCTTTCAGTATGGCCCCGGCCATAGCTCTGCTGATCAGCAAAATATCAGCCTGTTTCAGGCGCTGGAGCCGCAACATGCCGGGCTGCTGGGTGACAACACCGCCAGCTGGAGCGAGGTTCGTGGACTCTATGCGTCGATCCGCTGGAGCGGCAGCCCGGAGCAGCTGACACGCTTTATCGAGGATATCTACTATCAGCATCTGCCAGCACTGGGTGTGTCACGTCGTCCGGGTAAAGATCTGCTGCGTCTCGATTTTGCGCACTGTAAGCCCGACTGGCTGAGCGGCATTTTTTCTATTCCGGTGATGCAGGCGTAGCCAGCAGGGCAGGGTGTGTGGCTCCCGACCCTGTTAATGCATAATTCGTGCGGTAAACCGTGACAAACCGCACGATTTTATAAAATAACTCGCCGTTCTGGCGTAAAATCCTCTCCCGAAACCCTGCCATGCCTGAATCATCGTGCATCTGTGCCAGGGCTGGAATATTTACCTGCATTTCAGGCCTTTTCTGGTCAAAAAAACAAACGAAGACAACTATGCGACGCTTAATGATTTCACTGATCCTGGCATTGCCTGTCATGGCGATGGCACAACAGGCTGAACCTTTTTCACCTCCTGCCGGACTGCATCCGCACTCTCAGGCCACCCAGCATGAAATTCTGGGTGATGGTGAGCTGCCGGAACACACCAGCAGCAATCCTTCCCTCTCAGGATTCAACGACACACTGTAAGTGGTCACGCGCTGCCAGAATGTGCGGCGCAACATCATGCCCGGCTCGTCAGGAGCCGGACAGTTTCCGCCTTCTCTGCCTGCCCCCGTAAACACGCCGCACCTGCTGCTTACCTCTCTCTGAACGCTCTTATCAGGGCCGCTCTTCGTCTGCACTACGCACACCCGTACAGGCATAAAATATATCTTAAGCCGCTGGATCGCATTTTTCGTTCTTGTAGTGAAGATATATCATAGCTAATCTTGGCACTTCAGGTGAGAATGATTGTTATTCCATTATTGTCAGCATGCCCTTGAGTCACGGGCATCCATCCCGTTTCAGGAGAGAAATTTTGCCTGTATCAGCCGATCAGCGTGTACCACAGCGCGTCCGTAATGAATTGCGTTTCCGTCATATCCAGGTCGCGAGTAAAACTAACATTGCCGGTAAATTCTGGCGTATCCGGTTCAGCGGCAGCGATCTGGCGGGTTTTACGTCGCCAGGCTTTGATGACCACATTAAGGTTTTCTTCCCTTCCGCTGAAGGAGCCACACTGGCTCTGCCACAAATCACCGATGCGGGGATTGTCTGGCCCGAAGGGCTGCGTCCGCAGGCGCGTGATTACACACCGCTGGAATTCGATGGTGAATCTTCACTGACCCTCGATTTCTATATTCATGAGCAGGGCGTAGCCAGTGACTGGGCAACTCAGGCGCAGCCTGGCGATCGGTTGATTGTCGGCGGGCCACGCGGCTCGCTGGTGGTGCCGACCGATTACGCATTCCAGCTCTATGTCTGTGATGAAACCGGGCTGCCGGCTTTTGCGCGCCGTCAGCGTGACGCCCGGGCGCAGGCGCTGCATCTCTATGCCTTTACCGATGAAGCGACAGGCCGCGACTATTTATCTGATACGGCTGATGTGACGACAAACTGGCTCGGCAGCGGCCAGATGCAGAAAGCGCAGCTCAGCCAGCTGATTGCCCGGCTGGATCAGATCACTATCCCGACGGAAGATTACTTTGTCTGGCTGACCGGCGAAGGTGAGTTTGTTAAATCGCTGTGTGACTACTTTACGGTGCAGCGCGGCCTCAACAGTGACTTCGTACGGGCAGTGGCCTACTGGCACCAGAAGTAAGCCGCTAAGGCAATTGAGTTTTGCCAGGCGGCGCACTACCATCAATCCCACTTTTTCGCAGCAGGGCAGGCCATGAAACAGCATCCGACTTCCACTTCATCTGACGATCAGACTGCGCGCGCAGGCAGTTGCAGCGGACGGCGCAAGCGACGTGAAAAGATGCTGGAAGCGAGTGAGATTCGCCTGCTGATGCTCCATTTCCTGGCGCAGAATGCTGCGCACGGCTATGAGCTGATCAAGTCTGTTGAGGAGCTGTCAAAGGGAGAGTATTCGCCCAGTCCGGGGATCATTTACCCCAACCTGACGCTGCTGGAAGAGATGGAGGCGATTCAGGTGGTGGATGCGCAGGCAACGCGTAAAGCCTACCGCCTGACGGCAGCGGGAGAGGCGCATCTGGCAGAGAACCGTGAAACGGTCAGCAGCCTGATTACACGCCTCTCTACGCTGGCGATTCTGGTCAATAACCGCAGCATTCCTGCTGTTGAGCAGGCGATTCATGGGCTGAAGGTCGCGCTGAACCGGCGGCTTGCGCAGGAAGATATCTCAGAAGCCGCGCTGCAGACGCTGATTAAAGCGCTGCACGACGCGGCAGAAAAAATCACCCTCAGCTAATCGCGGAGTTAGCTGACTTCAGTTTTGTGTTTGTCGATGTGGCCCAGCGTACGATCCGGGAAGCAGATGTCCCGTACACGCTGTTTCAGCGTGGTCGCATCCGGGAAGCCACCATCCCGCTTACGTTCCCACAGCAGATGCTCATCCAGCGTAATCTCAAAGATACCGCCGGTGCCCGGTTTCAGCGTCACCTCCGCCAGATCCTCAGCGAACGTATGCAGAAGTTCCTGTGCCATCCACGCTGACCGCATCAGCCAGTTGCATTGCATACAGTAGTGAATAACAACCACAGGTTTTTGCGCCATAACTCTATTCCTTTACGTGTTGATAAATGCCAATGCATTCGGGTTAACAATTTGTGCGCTGTGGTTTATATCTAAATGTAAATAAGATTGATAATGATTATCAGTTGCATTAAATTCCGGGCGATAATTACTACACCAGCATGATGTTCTGACTTTTCACGGCTTTTATGCGGAGCCGTTTTACTGTTGCCAGCAAGCAAGTGAGCGAATACTAACAATTAATCAGGTAATTCGCGCCTATGTCACCACGTTTTCGGAGATTGACGCAACCGCGTCTGACTCAACTGGCGTTGCTCGCCACCTTCATCAATACCACCTGCACTTATGCTGCGGGCAGTGAATCTGCCACGCTAGCCTTTTCTGACCGCTATGGCAGCAGTGCCGAACCGGTAATGACGGTGACGGCACCGGAAATCAAAAAAACGGCAGGCAGTAAAACCTCGCTCTCTGCCAGCGATCTGCAACAGCGTGGTGCCAGTGACTTTGGATCGATCATGCGCTATGAACCGCTGATCAGTGCTACCGGTACCCGTGGCGGTTCATCAGCCGGTAAGAGCGGTTTTGATCGGGCCGGTTATACCGGCTACAACATTCGTGGCCTCGAGAGCAACCGCGTCGGTCTGGATGTGGACGGCATTCCGTTGCCGCAGGCCACTGGCCGCAGCTATGTAGGACGCGCAGGTCTCGACAGCTTTGGCATTGGCCGCGATTACATCGATCCTTATATGTTTGGCCGTATTGAGATTGAGAAGGGCGCCACAGCAGTGGAACAGCCGAACACCTCGATTGGCGGCAACGTCTCGTTCCGTAATAAGTCTCCCGACGATTACCTGCATCCCGGAAAAGCGACCGCGTTCAGTTATCAGAGCGACTATGACTCATCCAGTCGCAGCTGGCATAACGGCATCACCGCCGCTGCCGGTGACGATGAACTGCGTGGCATCTTTGTTTACAGCCGCCGCGACGGTCAGCAGACCCGCAATAACAGCGGCACGCTGGATGCGTATCCCGCTAACTGGCACTCCGACGCCTTTATGACCTCCGGCATCTGGCAGCCCAATGATGCTCACAAGCTCAGCGCGACGGTCGATTACTATCACAAAACCCACCACAGCCATTACGACAGCTGGAGCACTTCAGGCAATACAGTCTGGGGGACGGCACAGCAGCAGAGTGATACCCGCCGCTGGGGCATCAGCCTGGCGGATGAGTACACCCCTTACAATGACCTGATCGACAGCCTGACGACCCGCATTTACTGGCAGCAGACCCAGGCGCATGACAACACCCGGATGCCGTCGAGTGCCACCGCCAGGCAAACCGTCTATTCCGATTACAACAGCGACAGCTTCGGTTTTGACACCCGCGCGCTTAAAAGCGTCGGGCGACATGAACTGAGTGCCGGGCTGAATGCGCGCCTGGTGGATACTGAGCGACCTTTCCGTCAGTCACCGCCAGCCAGTACTTTTACTGCGATCATGCAGCCGCAGGCTAACAGTCGCAGCTACACCGTGGGTGGTTATCTGCAGGATACCATCAGCTTCGATGCTGACGGACATCGGGCGGCCATCGTGCCGGGCGCGCGCGTGGCCTATCAGAACACCCGACCGCGTGATGTGGCGACGCTGACCACGAACAGTAGCGTGCTCGACGCCAGCGAAGTTTCAGCGCTCTATGGATCGCCAAACAGCGACACCCAGATATTGCCGTCGATCGCCTTCCAGTACGATCTGACACCGAAGCTGATGACTTATCTGCAATATACCCGTGGCGCGCAGTTCCCCAACGATACCCAGCTTTATGGTTCATGGAACCTTGGCTCCAGCTATGCCGGCACCGCGCAGTATGCGCTGATTGGTAATGCAGATCTGAAAACCGAAACCAGCAACAACTACGAGTGGGGTGTAAAAGGAGAGGTGGCAAAAGGCGTCACGCTTAACGCTGCCGCTTTTTATAACGACTATAAAAACTTTATTGCCTTTACCCGCTACAGCCGGGCGGCTAATCCGGGTCAGTTCGTCAATGTGCCTGCCAACATTTACACCACCTATCAGGCGGAGAACCGCGATAAAGCCTACATCTACGGAGCTGAAATCAGCAGTAAAGTGAACTTCGGCAGCTGGTTCAGCGAGGTCGAAGGTCTGAGCGCCAATCTGGCATTTGGTTACACGCAGGGCGCGGCAAAGTCGAGCTACCTTGGTGACCGCTACATCGACCTTGAGAGTGTTGCCCCGATGAAAGCGATCGTCGGACTCGCCTGGGATGATGAGGCGCGCGGCTACGGTGCCGCCGTTACCGCTACCTTTGTCAAAGGTAAGCAAGCCAGCGCGACTAACCGCGAAAGCTTCGCTAACAACGGCAGCAGCCTGGCCGACTCCAGCACCGATTACATGCGGGTGCCCGGTTATGGCATGGTGGATATGACCGCTTACTGGCGTGTCGCGCACAACGTCAGGCTGAGTGGCGGGCTTTACAACATAACCGATCGCAAATACCGGGATTACCTCAGCAGCCGTGAACTGACCAGCGCCACTCAGCAGGAGCGCAACGATCAGGCACTGGCCGTGATGCCGGGCCGTACTTTCCAGTTAGGTGTTAACGTCGATTTTTGATAGCCGTCGCCCTGCGCTGATGCAGGGCATTACTAAGAGAGCCTGAGTCATGAACCCGATTTATCAGCACTATCTTGTCCTTAAAGGTGAACAACCGAAGAAATATGCCCGCGACCTGGCCGCGCTGATCGGCATCAGCGAAGCGGAATTGTGTGAAGCGCGCATCGGCGTTGATGCCGTGGCGCTGAAACGCGATTTTCCGGCGTTGCTGAAGGCACTGGGCGCAGTCGGCGAAACCAAAAACATTACCCGTAACGCTTATGCGGTACATGAACACCTGGGTGAATACCACAATGTACAGATTGGCGCGCATGGTGGCCTGGTGCTTAATCCCCGTGCGCTCGATCTGCGCCTGTTCGTCGGTCAGTGGTGCAGCGCCTTTGCTCTGCAGGAGCCGACCGGGCAGGGCGTTCGTCACAGCATTCAGATTTTTGATCGTCATGGCGATGCGGTACTGAAAGTTTACGCCACGGAGCAGACCAGCATGGCAGCGTGGCAGACGCTGATCGCCGACTTTACCGACGCCGCGGCGACGCCGCTGGTGGTTGAGCCGGTTGCCGCGGCTCCCCTGACGGAGGCGATTGATGCCACTGCCATCGACCGTGAATGGCGCGCCATGACCGATGTTCATCAGTTTTTCGCGTTGCTGAAGCGCCACCAGGTGTCACGGCCGCAGGCGTTTCGCGCGGTGGGTGAGGATCTCGCCTGGCAGACCGGCAACGACGCGCTTGAGCGCCTGCTACAGATGGCACAGCAGGCGGGCAATGAAATTATGATTTTTGTCGGCAACCGTGGCTGTACTCAGATTTTCACCGGCAGGGTAGAGAAGCTGCAGCCAGTGGAAAACTGGCTCAACATCTTCAATCCGCAGTTCACCCTGCATCTGATGGCTGATCAGATCAGCGAAAGCTGGGTAACACGCAAACCAACGGGCGATGGCTTTGTTACCAGCCTGGAACTGTTTGCCGCCGACGGCACGCAGATCGCCCAGCTCTACGGTCAGCGCACGGAAGGTACGCCAGAGCAGTCACGCTGGCGCGAGCAGATTGGCGCACTCCGCACGCCGGGAGCGGCGGCATGAAAAGAGCGATGCTGTTATGGCTGCTGATGACGCTGCCATCACTGGCGGCGGAGCGGGTGGTGTCGATTGGTGGTGACGTCACTCAGATTATCTATGCGCTGGATACCCAGTCACAGCTGGTGGCGCGCGACAGCACCAGTCTGCGTCCGGCGCAGGCCGCCCGACTGCCGGACGTGGGTTATATGCGCCAGCTCAACGCCGAAGGCATTCTGGCACTGAAACCGACGCTGGTGATCGCCAGCGCGCAGGCGCAACCGTCGCTGGTGCTGCAACAGATTGCCCGCGCGGGCGTCAGGGTGGTCACGGTCAGCGGCGACAGCAGCCTGCAGGCAATTCCGCAGAAAATTATCACTGTGGGCCAGGCGCTGCAGCGTGAAAGCGAAGCTCAGGCACTGGCGCAGCAAATGACGCAGCAGATTCGCCAGTTGCCGCAGCAACCGCTGCCGGTAAAAGTGCTCTACATCATGGCCAACAGCGGCATGAAGTCGATGGCGGCGGGAAATCAGACTGCGGCCGATGGCGCCATTCGCAGCGCCGGGCTGGAGAATGCTATGGGCTCGGTGCCGCACTATCAGGCACTGTCGCAGGAAGGGGTGATCGCCGCCGCGCCGGATCTGGTGGTAATAGGCGAGGATGGCCTGAAAACCCTGGGCGGCGAAGCGCAGCTGTGGCAGTTACCGGGTCTGGCGCTGACGCCTGCCGGGCAACAGCATCGTCTGCTGGTGATCGACACCATGGCACTGCTGGGGTTTGGTCTTGATACGCCGCGGGCAATCGTGAAATTGCGTCAGGCGGCGGAATCGCTGAACCATGATTAAGGATAATGCGCTGCGCGGCCTGGTGCTGATGCTGATCTTCCTGCTGGTGGCGATGGTGCTGGCGGCAAATCTGGGGGCGATGTCGCTTTCAGTGCGGGCGCTGTGGCAGGCACCGCTCAGCGATCTTATCTGGCAGATCTGGCTGGATATCCGTCTGCCGCGCGTGCTGCTGGCGGTGGTGATGGGCATGGCGCTGGCAGTCTCTGGCGCAGTGATGCAGGGTGTTTTTCGTAACCCACTGGCCGATCCCGGTTTGCTGGGGATAAGCAGCGGGGCGGGACTGGCGGTGGCGCTGGCAATCATTATTCCGCTGGCGTTGCCGGCACCGCTGGCATTGTGGCTACCGATGATCGCCGCGTTTATCGGCAGTCTGCTGGTTACACTGCTGATCTTCAGTTTCAGTCGGCTGGCGCGCGGCAATCTTTCGCGGCTGTTGCTGGTCGGCATTGCGATTAATGCGTTGTGCGGGGCGGCGGTAGGCGTGCTGTCATGGCTGAGCAACGACCAGCAGCTACGCCAGCTGTCGCTGTGGGGCATGGGAAGTCTCAGCCAGGCACAGTGGCCTGCACTGCTGATCTGCCTGCTGCTGATTCTGCCAGCCTTACTGCTGTTACAGACCCGTGCTCGCCACCTTAACCTGCTGCAGTCGGGTGAAGAGGATGCGCACTACATGGGCGTTGATGTGAAGCGTACTCAGCATCAGCTGCTGATCCTCAGTGCGTTGCTGGTCGGTACGGCGGTCTCGGTCAGCGGCGTGATCGGCTTCGTCGGACTGGTGGTGCCACACGTGATGCGTTTTTGCCTTGGCGGCGATCACCGCTGGCTGCTGCCCGGCTCAGCGCTGGCGGGGGCGATTCTGCTGCTGCTGGCCGATACGCTGGCTCGCACTCTGGTGGTTCCGGCCGAGATGCCGGTGGGGTTGCTGACCAGCCTGATTGGTGGTCCGTGGTTTCTCTGGCTGATTCTGCGTCAACAGCGAGGGCTGGAGTGATGGACATTTTACAGGCCAGGGGATTGTGTCTCGCGTACGGCGGCGAAACCGTTATCGATAACCTCGACGTCACGCTGTCAGGTGGCGAGCTGGTGGCGCTGATTGGCCCCAACGGCGCAGGTAAGTCGACGCTACTGCGGATGCTGACGGGATTTCTGTCGCCCGATCGGGGCGAGTGCTGGCTGGGCGATCGACGGCTGACGGCATGGCCGCGTGAGCAACTGGCACGACGCCGGGCAGTGATGCGCCAGCAGAACAACCTGACGTTTTCACAGTCTGCGCAGTCGGTCGTGGCGATGGGCCGTGCGCCCTGGCCGGAGGCGCAGACGTCGCAGATTGTGGCTGAGGTTATGCGGCTGACCGGTTGTGAAGGGCTGGCGCAGCGCGATTACCGCCAGCTCTCCGGCGGTGAACAACAACGGGTGCAGCTGGCGCGGGTGCTGGCACAGCTCTGGCATGAGGGAAGACCACGCGGCTGGCTGTTTCTGGATGAGCCGACTTCGGCGCTGGATCTCTTCTGGCAACAGCAAACCCTGCGTTTACTACGCCAGCTGACGCGCGCCGGAGATCTCACCGTCTGTACCGTGTTACATGACCTTAATCAGGCCTCCTTATGGGCCGATCGCATACTGCTGCTGCACGCAGGCCGACTGGTGGCACAAGGCTCACCGCAGACGGTGATGACGGAATCGACGCTGACGCGCTGGTACCAGGCCGATCTGCAGGTAGTGGCGCATGCCGGGAGTGGACAGCCGCATATCCAGCTGCGCATTTAGACCGTTTCGCTTTAAAAACATCGCCTTGCGCGGTTTTATTCGCTGATTTTGCGCTATACCTGGAGTTCCGGACAGATTCAAGGAGACCATAATGGCAAAATCATTAGATCAGACCGCTGAGCAACTGGGGAATATTTTACTCTCTTCCGGACTTCATCTGGCGACTGCCGAATCCTGTACCGCCGGGCTGATCAGCATGACGCTGGCCGCGGTGGAAAACAGCGGAGATTTTTATACCAGCGGCTTTGTGACCTACAGCGAAAATGCCAAAATCCGTCTGCTGGGGGTGCGCCCTGACACGCTGAAACAGCATACGGCGGTGAGCGAACAGACGGCGCGGGAGATGGTGCAGGGCGCCTGTGCCCGCTCCGGCGAGCCGGTGGGATTATCCATTACCGGCTATGCCGGACCGGATGGCGGCGAAGATGGTACACCGGCGGGCACCATCTGGTTTGGCTGGGTATTGCCCGACGGCAGAGACGAAGCGGAGTGCCATCAGTTCAGCGGCGATCCGAAATCGGTGATGGAGCAGGGCACGCAGTTCGCGCTGGAAGGACTTATAAAACGGCTGCAGCGAGCCGATCGTTAAAGGCGCGAAACGCGCCTTTAAACAGGCTTAGCGGCAGTCGACAATCAGACGACCCTGCACTTTACCATCCAGCAATGCCTGCGCACCTTCTCTGGCTTCACTTAGCGGGATCACCCGGCTCAGCTTACTGAGCCGTTCGCTATCCATCAGCTCACCGAGTCGTTGCCACGCCTGCTGACGAAGCGGCTTCGGACACATCACGCTATCAACACCGGCCAGCGTAACGCCACGCAAAATAAAGGGTGCGACGCTGGCTGGCAGGTCGAGTCCCTGCGCCATACCACAGGCGGCAACCGCGCCGTCCCGCTGGGTGGCGGCCAGCACATTCGCCAGGGTGTGACTGCCGACGCTGTCTATCGCGGCGGCCCAGCGCTCTTTTGCCAGTGGCTTGCCGGGCCGGGAGAGTTCTTCTCGATCAATGACCGATGCCGCGCCCAGCGTTTCGATCAGATAGGCATGGTCGCTGGTGCGCCCGCTGGAAGCGATCACCTGATAACCCAGACGCGCCAGCAGGCTGACGCTATAGCTGCCGACGCCGCCACTGGCACCGGTTACCAGTACCGGCCCCTGTTCAGGTGTGATGCCCTGTTTTTCCAGCGCCATCACGCAGAGCATTGCGGTCAGTCCCGCCGTACCGATTGCCATGGTTTGCAGCGGACTCAGCGTGGCGGGCGGGCGCACCAGCCAGTCGCCGCTGACGCTGGCTTTCTGTGCCAGGCCGCCCCACTGTTTTTCGCCCACGCCCCAGCCCGTCAGCAGCGCCACATCATCCTCTTTCCAGTCGGGATGGCGGCTGGCCGTCACCCGGCCAACAAAATCGATACCTGGCACCATCGGGAACTGGCGCACAATCGGGCCTTTGTTACAGATAGCCAGGGCATCTTTGTAGTTCAGGGATGAGTAGCTGACGTCGAGCGTGACATCGTGGTCAGGCAGTTGAGATTCGGGGAGATCTTTCAGCAGGGAACGGTAACCTTGTTCGTCATTTTCAATGACCAGTGCCTTGAACATGCAGCCTCCGGCAGAGTGGGAAAGAGAAGATCAGTTTACGCCTGGCAGATGCAATGCGGTAGGGCAATGGCCCCGTCTCCCGGCAATGAAGACGACACGAGCGGAAAAACAGGCTGACAGCGGCAGTGAGTTAAGTGCATAAATCTGCATATAATTCAGATAATTAGTCGTATTGTGAATTTTTTATGATAAATAGACTATAAAAATCATGTTGTTACATGCGAAGAGGGTGACTGAATAATTACCTGGTTCGGGTTGTCCATGCCTGAAAAAGATGACATTATGACCGCCACTTTTTGACCCTGCTTCTTTGCCACAGAGGACGTCGCCATGTCCGGTTCACCGCGCATCCGCCCGGATTACCGTTCGCTTTTTCCGGCGCTCACCGGGTTTTCCTCTTTTCCGATATCTCCGTTATTCACCATGCGGTGAGGCCAGCCAGGCAGCGGCTATGGATCTGCTCTCCACGGGCTGCGTAACGCCTTCTGACTGTTAAGTATTCGCCGGGGCACTGTCCCCATAATTGTGCCTCTGGCACTTCCTCCCTGACGTTAGGGATTCTGTTATGACTCCACTGAAAATTGCTGCCAGCGCCGCTGTGGCGCCCAGTCTGACCCTGAACACTGCGCGAGACGTGGTGACGCTGGATAACACCGACTTCACCGATGTGGCGGCGGTTGTCGTCTCGCTGGCGGATACCCGTAGCGGCGTGCTGGCGCTGCTGCGTCATACCGGCTTTAATTTGCCGGTATTTGTCGCGAACGCGTTTGAAGAAGAGGTGATGCACCTGCCCGGCGTCAGCGGTGAGCTGAATGGCGATCCGCAGGAGTGGATCGCGCTGGAAGCGGCTGCGCAGGCGTATGAAGCGGCGCTGCTGCCACCTTTCTTCGAAACGCTGACCCGCTATGTCGATATGCAGAACAGCACCTTTGCCTGTCCCGGACATCAGGGCGGTGCGTTCTTTAAAAAGCATCCGGCGGGCAAACAGTTTTACGACTTCTACGGCGAGAATGTTTTCCGGTCTGATATGTGCAATGCCGATGTCAAACTGGGCGATCTGCTGATCCACGAAGGCTCGGCTAAAGATGCGCAGAAGTATGCGGCAAAAGTGTTTAACGCCGATAAAACCTACTTTGTGCTCAACGGCACCTCAAGTGCCAACAAAGTGGTGACCAATGCGCTGCTGACGCGTGGCGATCTGGTGCTGTTCGACCGCAACAATCACAAGTCGAACCATCATGGCGCGCTGATTCAGGCGGGCGCGACCCCGGTTTATCTTGAAGCGACGCGCAATCCCTTCGGCTTTATTGGCGGCATTGACGCGCACTGCTTTGATGAGGCTTATCTGCGCAAGCAGATCGCGGCCGTGGCTCCGCAGCGCGCGGCTGAAGAGCGGCCTTTCCGTCTGGCGATCATCCAGCTGGGCACCTACGACGGCACGGTCTACAACGCGCGTCAGGTGGTGGATCGCATCGGCCATCTGTGTGATTACATCCTGTTTGATTCCGCGTGGCTGGGCTATGAGCAGTTCATTACACTGATGGAAGGCTGTTCGCCGCTGACCCTGCAACTGAATGAGAACGATCCCGGCATTTTTGTCACGCAGTCAGTGCATAAGCAGCTGGCAGGTTTTTCGCAGACTTCGCAGATCCATAAAAAAGATAATCATATTCGCGGACAGCGCCGCTTCTGCCCGCATAAGCGACTGAATAACGCCTTTATGCTGCACGCATCAACCAGTCCGTTTTATCCGCTGTTTGCCGCACTGGATATCAACGCCAGAATGCATCAGGGCGAAGCGGGGCGTCGCATGTGGGATGAGTGCGTCACGCTGGGTATTGAGGCGCGTAAAGCGATCCTGGATCGCTGTGAGATGATCCTGCCGTTTGTACCGGAGACGGTGGATGGTCAGCGCTGGCAGGATGCGCCCACTGAGACGATCGCCCGCGATCTGCGCTACTTCAGCTTTGAACCGCAGGCGAAGTGGCACGGTTTCGCGGGTTATGCGCGCGATCAGTATCGGGTGGATCCCTGCAAGCTGCTGCTGACCACGCCGGGGATTGATGCGGCCAGCGGTGAGTATAGTGATTTCGGGATTCCGGCGACCATTCTGGCGAACTATCTGCGCGAAAACGGCATTGTGCCGGAGAAGTGCGATCTCAACTCAATCCTGTTCCTGCTGACCCCGGCAGAGAGTCCGGAGAAGATGGCCAATCTGGTGGCGATGCTGGCGCAGTTCGAGCAGCACGTCAAAGAGGATGCGCCGCTGGCCGAAGTGCTGCCGACCATTTACCGCAAAAATGCCGAACGCTATGCCGGGTATACCCTGCGTCGCCTTTGTCAGGAGATGCACGACCTTTACGTCAGTCACAACGTCAAGGATCTGCAGCGCCTGATGTTCCGCGCCGCGGAGTTCCCGCCGGTCAGGGTGAATCCGCAGGATGCGCATCAGGCTTATATTCGCGGCGAAGTGGAGCTGGTGCCGATAGCCGAAGCGCAAGGCCGGGTTGCCGCGGAAGGTGCACTGCCTTATCCACCGGGTGTGCTGTGCGTCGTCCCGGGGGAAGTCTGGGGCGGCGCGGTGCAGCGTTACTTCCTGGCGCTGGAAGAGGGGCTTAATCTGCTGCCTGGCTTCTCGCCAGAGCTGCAGGGCGTTTACACCGAAGAGGATGACCAGGGACGGAAGTATCTGGTGGCGAATATGATAGTGGGGCGCTGATCTGATCTGAGCGTGGGCAGAGGCGGGTAGCGGCCCGCCTGCCTTTTTGTTCGCTGCGCGAACGGGGCTGAGAAGGTTTCGCCTGGCGGCGGTGTACGCTTTGCAGCGAGCTGGCACTTAATGGGTTTTCGCCTGGCAGCGGGCTACGCTTTGCAGCGGGTATGCACTGAGCAGGTTTTGCCTGGCAGGCCCTGGGTTCGCTGCGCGAACGGGCTGTGAGAGGTTTTCGTTCGCTTAGCCGCGGGCTAACACTGAGCGGGTTCCGCCCGCCAGGCGATGGGGAGTTTCAGGTTGCCTGAGCAGGCGGACGCGTCAAGGGGCGGACGCCCGCCCCTTAACAATCCCGGCGTCCGGCTGCCTCCGCGCCCCGCTGTGCGGGGTGCCTTCGTCACGCCCTGCGGCCGACGGACCGTCCGGACTCGCCATCCCTGGCTCGTGCCGTCCTTTCGCCGACGTCCTGTCGGCTCATCCTGGCCTGCGGTTGTTCCTCAGCGCTTCGGACGCCTCTGGGAAACCCCCGCCTGTGATTTCTTTATGTTTTCTTTGGTGCACAGTTGCCTGGTGGTCTGAAAGCCAGTCTCAATTCCTGAAGTTCACCGCAACAATCTTAGTTACCTGAAAACGAGATAACAGCGGGTAGGGTTGAATGCCATTCTGTGTGCTGAGCCGAAAGTCAGAGGCAATCCCAAAAAAATACAGTGATAAAGTACCCGACATAACAAGATGAGATAACAGCGGGTGGGTTGAATAACATTCGGTCTGCTGAGCCAAAAGTCAGAGGCAATCCCAAAAAAACTACAGCGAAAAAGCACTCAACATAAAAGCAGAAATAACAGCGGGCGAGTTGAATGCCATTCTGTTTGCTGAGCCGAAAGTCAGAGGCAATCCCAAACTCACAGCGACAGCGAACCCAATATAAGAAGAAAAGATAACAGCGAGGGGGTGGGGAGGCCGTCAGAGCCGCTGAGCGGATGAGGGATTTCAGGACGAGCGACAGGGATGTCGCGAAGAGGCGGGTTCGCGCCATGGATGGCGCGTCCCGCCGTTCCGTGAGAAATCCTGAAGAGGCGAAGGAACCGCGAAGCGGCGGTGAAGCAGGCCGGAGCCCGGGGTCAAGGGGGCGCGGCGACTGGCGCCCCCTTGTCGGTCGCCTGCAGAGGCGAATCTGAAACTGCCCGGCTAATCAGGCGAACGAAACCTTTTCATAGCCTGTTCGCGCAGCGAACAATCCCAGCTTCAGGCGCTTCACTCCTGACCGCCTGGCGGGCGGAACCCGCTCAGTGCATACCCGCGGCTAAGCGAACGAAACCTTCTCATAGCCTGTTCGCGCAGCGAACAATCCCAGCTTCAGGCGCTGCACCCAAGCCCGTTCGCGCAGCGAACACTCCCCCGCTTAAGCGCTGAGCCAATCAGAATCCCCGATAACTCTTCTGCGCGGTACTCACCTTATAAAGATAACGACGCGACTCCGCCGACGGATGCTGGTTCGCCAGGGTCGAATAAACCTTGCTCGGTGACATGCCGTTAATCATCGAAAACGCCCGATCTTTATCGCTGGAGAAGACGCGCAGCACGCTGCCTGCGCCGCCGTTATAGGCGGTGATCACCGCATAACGACGTGACACCGGATCCTGAATGCCGCCCAGATAGCTACGCTGCAACAGCGACAGATAAGCGGTACCCGCATCAATATTGTTCTCCGGATCCAGCAGATAGCTGCGGCTCGGCTTGCCCCATTTACCCTTCATGCGGAACACGTCAACACCGGCAGTATGCTGCACCACCTGCATCAGACCCAGCGCATCAGAATGGCTCACGGCGTAGGGGTTAAAGCTCGACTCGGTCTGCATAATCGCCAGAATCAACGAGGCATCGACACCATACTGATCGGCGGCTTTACGCACCATCGGCAGGTATTTGTGCGCACGCTTATCCAGGTGGTTCGGCACCATCGGAATCGAAATGGTGTAAATCACATGCAGACCCGAGGTGCGGCGCTGCAATTTATTCTGAATCAGATAGTCAGCAAAGGCTTCCGCGCGACCCTGCCAGCGAATCGGCTGACCGGTATTATCCAGCACCTGCCCATACAGCAACGGCTCTTTACTGATTTCAATATCGTTGGCGTCAGAGTAGAGATCGACATTACCCGGATCTTCACCAATCAACAGGGTGGTCACGATCGCCTGACGCAGGCTGGCCATAGGATCGGTGCCAGAAATCGTCTCGATGGTCAGCTTACCGCTTTCAAAGTTAATGTGGCTGCGGGTGTAATAGTTGTCGCTATATTTGACGTAATCTTTGGGTCCGGCGATCAGGACCTCATTGATACCCCAGATATTCTCAATATTATGAGCAAACTGCCCCATCAGAATATCAAAGGCGTTGGTATCTTTTACCCACTCCTCGTGGGACTGCTGTTTCTTTGACCCGGAACAGGAAACCAAAAGTGGTGCTATCACCAGCAGGGCGATTAATTTTTTATTCATTGGGAATGCAAGCCTGACCTGGATAACCGGCCTCAGCGATGAGGCCCGGAATGTTTACGCTTCTGGCGGTGTATAGCCTTCGATATGAACGTCTTTACCTTCGAACAGGAAATTGATCATCTCCTTCTCCAGCACTTTACGATCTTCGGGATTCATCATGTTGAGCTTCTTCTCGTTGATCAACATGGTCTGTTTCGCCATCCACTTCTGCCAGGCTTCTTTAGAAATGTCGTTGTAAATGCGCTTACCCAGATCGCCCGGGTAGAGCTGAAAATCCTGTCCTTCCGCGTCGCGCTGTAAAAAAGTACAAAAAATAGTGCGGCTCATTATTCTTCCTCATTAATCTCACAACTGTTCAAAGCCAGTTGTCGGGGATGGCGCAGCTCGTGTAACAGGCGCTCAACGGGTGCGGCTAATCCCACAGATGGTGGCAGCGCTAAGTTATACCAGAGACCGCCTGCTTCATCCATCGTCGCCCCGACAGAAGGCCACGTCAGCCACATTGGCACGATATCGAGATGGAAATGGCTGAAGGTGTGACGAAACGCAGTAAGCTGCTGCGGTTTTGCATGGATGCCGCGGGCCGCCAGCCAGTCGGTCATCGCCGCTTCCGTTGTGAACTGCGGGAAGCAGAACAGGCCGCCCCACAAGCCCACAGGCGGGCGCTGCTCCAGCCAGACATCATCACCATCCTGCATCATCAGGAACCAGCCGCTGCGCTCTGGCAGCACCTGCTTAGGCTTCTTACCGGGATAGCTCGCCCAGCTGCTGCTGGCATACGCCTCACAACCGCTGTTCAGCGGGCAGATTTCGCACTTCGGCTTCGATCGGGTACAGACGATAGCACCCAGATCCATCATCGCCTGATTAAACTGGCTGACGCCCTCGGCGGGTGTGACCTCTTCGCTGATCTGCCAGAGCCGCTTTTCGACCTCTTTCTTACCCGGCCAGCCGCTGACAGCATAGCAACGGGCCAGCACGCGCTTGACGTTGCCATCCAGAATCGGGAAATGCTGCCCCAGTGACAGCGACAGGATCGCGCCCGCCGTGGAGCGGCCTACGCCGGGCAGGGCAGAGACATCATCGAAATTACGCGGGAACTCGCCCTGATGAACCTCGACAATCTGCTTTGCGGCTTTATGCAGATTACGCGCACGGGCGTAGTAGCCGAGGCCGGTCCAGAGATGTAACACCTCATCCAGCGGAGCCGCAGCCAGATCGGTAACCGTGGGGAAGCGCGCCATAAAGCGTTCAAAATAGGGAATAACCGTGGCAACCTGGGTTTGCTGCAGCATCACTTCGGAGAGCCACACCTTATAAGGCGTTTTCTCCAGCTGCCACGGCAGGGTTTTGCGACCAAAGCGCTGATACCAGTCCAGCACCTGTTGCGCGAACTGCGGCGCTTGCATCATAAGAAGGAAATTTTCCGTGTTTACTCTACACTCAGGCAGGAATTCCAGCACATGCGCACCTGGGTGTAAACCGGAAGATTGCAAAGGCTTGCTTCTGCTTATGAACTTTGCATAATGCCCGTTTCCCGGAACAGGCTAACCAGCAGGCTTTTACATGATTAATGACGTCATCACCCCAGAATTTGATGAGAACGGGCGGCCATTACGCCGGATCCGCAGCTTTGTGCGCCGCCAGGGCCGCTTAACCAAAGGCCAGCAGCAGGCGCTGGACACCCTGTGGCCGGTCATGGGGGTGGAATATCAGCCAGAGCCTGTCGATCTGCCCGCACTGTTTGGCCGCGAAGCCCCGGTGACGCTGGAAATTGGCTTTGGCATGGGCGCTTCGCTGGTAACGATGGCGCAGAACACGCCGCATCAGAACTTCCTGGGTATTGAAGTGCATGCGCCGGGCGTGGGTGCCTGTCTGGCCGCCGCCAAAGAAGCCGATGTGCAGAACCTTCGGGTGATGTGTCATGACGCGGTGGAAGTGCTGGAGAAGATGATTCCGGATAACTCGCTGCGCATGGTTCAGCTCTTCTTCCCCGATCCATGGCATAAAGCGCGTCACAATAAACGCCGTATCGTCCAGGTGCCTTTTGCCGAGCTGGTGATGCGTAAACTGAAGCTGGGCGGCGTTTTCCACATGGCGACCGACTGGGAAGCCTACGCGGAGCATATGCTGGAAGTGATGAACAGCATCGATGGTTACCGCAACCAGTCAGAACAACAGAATTATGTGCCGCGTCCTGAGACGCGTCCACTGACCAAGTTTGAGCAGCGCGGGCAGCGTTTAGGCCACGGCGTATGGGATTTAATGTTTGAGAGGGTGAAATAATGGCCACACAACGCAGCCGCCGTTTACGTAAAAAACTGCACATCGATGAGTTTCAGGAACTGGGCTTCTCGGTTGCCTGGCGCTTCCCGGAAGGCACCAGCGAAAGCGAAATTGATGAGACGCTGAACCAGTTCATCAATGAAGCGATCGACCCTAACGGCCTGGCCTTCGATGGCAGCGGTTACCTGGTGTGGGAAGGTCTGGTTTGCCTGCAGAAAACCGGCAAATGCACCGATGAGCATCGTGCTCTGGTTCGTAAATGGCTGGAAGATCGCAAGCTGCAGGACGTTCAGATGACTGAACTCTTTGACGTCTGGTGGGACTAAGTCGTCACACAGTGTCGGGCTGAGGCCCGATCAAAGGGTTTAAGACCCGATCTTAGGGAGTAGATATGATGCGTAAAGCGCTTCTTGCTGTGCTGCTGGTGGCAGCAACCCAGGCTCAGGCAGCCTATGAATGCAGCGTTAAGCCGCAGGACGATGTGGTGATTAAGCCGCAGAGCGTGCAGGTGGTCGGTGCCAACGGCAATATGGAAATCTCGCCGCAGGGCGACGTGCAGTTCAATGGACAGAAGGTCACGCTCGATACGGCCGGACGCCAGAAAGCGATCGACTATCAGAATGCGCTGCGTCGCGATCTGCCGTGGATCGACAGCGGGGCGACATCACGTCTGGAGAAAGGGCGTGCGGCACTGGATCAGGTCATCGTTGAAAAACTGGGCACCGACAGCAACGTGCGTAATCGCCTGACCACGCTGAATGGTCAGTTGAAACAGCAGATGAACCGCATCATTGAACACCGTGAAGATGGGCTGACGTTCCACCATCAGGCGATTGATCAGGTTCGCGCCGAAGGTGAAAGGCTGGTGCAGTCGACACTGGGCGGCGTGATGCAGGATAGCCTGAACGAGATGGGCAGTAAGCAGGGCAGCGGCGGCAGTAATCCGCTGCAGGCGATTATGGGTAATCTGGGCGGGTTGCAGCAGTCGATTCAGGCTGAGTGGAGCAAGCAGGAGCAGGATTTCCAGAACTTCGGTCACGAGGTGTGTAATCGCGTTATTTCGCTGGAAGATCAGCGTAAACAGCTTACCGGCGCACTGAAAAAATAGGTCAACGCCTCAGCCTGTCGGGCTGAGGCGCTTTTGTTACTCTTCCGCTAAGAACAGCTCCAGCAGCGAATTCAGGAACAGCTTCCCTTTCTCCGTAATCTGCCACTGCTCCGCGGTTTCAGTCACGTAACCCGCGGCAATCGCGGCATCCATCTGCGGACGGATCACTTGCTCTGACAAACCGGTATAGCGGCTGAACTCGTCGCGCGGCGCGGCTTCCAGCAGGCGAAAGCGGTTCATGAAATATTCAAACGGCTTGTCGCTATCGGCAACGTCATACTGCTTTTCGCGGTAGTTCCCCTGCATAAATCCACGCGGATGACGGGTTTTCACCGTGCGGACTATGCGGCCATCCGGTTGCGTCAGCTTGCCGTGTGCGCCACACCCAATCCCCAGATAGTCGCCAAAGCGCCAGTAGTTGAGGTTGTGCTCACAGCGATAACCCGGCTTCGCGTAGGCAGAGGTCTCATACTGCTGATAACCGGCAGCCTGCAACAGCTGATCGCCCTGTTCGAAAATATCCCATAGCGCATCATCATCCGGCAGCACCGGCGGGCGTGAGCCAAACAGGGTGTTGGGTTCAATCGTGAGCTGATACCAGGAGAGATGCGGCGGATTAAGCGCAATCGCCTGACGTAAATCATCGAGCGCCTCTTCCAGCGACTGATCGGGCAGGCCATGCATCAGGTCAAGGTTAAAACTGCGCAGCGAGAGCGACCCGGCCAGTTCAGCGGCGCGGACCGCCTCTTCCGGGCCGTGAATGCGGCCAAGACGCTGCAGCTTTTGCGGACTGAAGCTCTGTACGCCAATCGAAATACGGTTGATACCGGCGCGCTGATAGGCGCTGAACCGGTCCGCTTCCACGGTGCCCGGATTGGCTTCCATGGTCACTTCCGCATCGGGCGAGAGCGTCAGACGATCCCGCACGCCATCCATCAGCATCTGCATCGCGCTGCTGCTCAGCAGGCTGGGCGTGCCGCCACCGATGAAGATCGTGCGCACTTCCCGGCCATTGATCAGCGGTAAATCGATCTCCAGATCGCGCAGCAGGTGCTGCACGTATTCAACGTGCGGCACCTCATCTTTCAGCGCGTGGGAGTTAAAATCACAGTAGGGACACTTCTGTACGCACCACGGAATGTGGATATAGAGACTTAACGGCGGCAGATTAGGCATTACGCATCGCTTCCAGCAACAGCGTCAATGCTTTACCCCGGTGAGAAACTGCACCTTTTTCCGCTTTACTCAGTTCGGCCGCGGTTTTACCCAGTGCCGGGACAAAGAAAATCGGGTCGTAACCAAAACCACCGGCACCAGCGGCGGCGCGGGTGATCTCACCCTGCCAGCTGCCATGGAACACCAGCGGGGTTGGATCTTCCGCATGACGCAGATAGACCAGCACGCAGTGAAATTGTGCCTGGCGCTGACCGTCCGGTACGTTTTCCAGCGCCTGCAGCAGCTTCTCCAGGTTCTGTTGATCGCTGGCCTCATCACCGGCGTAGCGCGCCGAGTAGATGCCGGGCGCGCCGCCCAGCGCATCTACGGCCAGGCCGGAATCATCGGCAATGGCCGGTAATCCGGTGATCTGTGCCGCGTGACGCGCCTTGAGAATCGCGTTCTCAATAAAGGTCAGGCCGGTCTCTTCCGCCGATTCAACCCCAAGGTCGGTCTGTGCGACGATATCCAGACCAAAGGCGGAGAGTAACTCCGCCAGTTCACGCACTTTGCCGGGATTGCCGGTTGCGAGGACAACTTTTTGCATAACAGTTCCAGTTTGATTCATTTACAGCAGATACCAGAGACCCGGGAACAGGTCCATGCCGAGAAAGTTCAGGGCATACAGCACCAGGAGGACGATCATCGCTGAGAAGTCGATGCCGCCCATCGCAGGCAGAATACGGCGAACAGGTGCCATCATCGGCTCGGTTAACTGCACCAGCAGATAGTCGACAGGACCCCGGCCCTGGCTGATCCAGCTCATCAGGGAGCGAATAATAATCACCCAGAAGACCAGATAGCCGGCGGATTTAACCAGCGACAGCAGGCCGACCAGCAGATTGGTTGGGTCGACCGAGAAGACGCCCACCTGAATCAGCAATAAAATCGGGTATTTCAGCGTAGTCAGCACAAATGCCAGCAGCAGCGAGGCGGTATCAATCGGTCCCAGTGCCGGCAGTATACGGCGCAGCGGCTTAACAATCGGCTGTGTCACTTTTACGACAAACTGCGCCACTGGATTGTAAAAATCGCAGCGGGACCACTGCATCCAGATGCGTAACAGCAGCACCATGACGTAGAGATCGATCAGCGTTTTTACTAAAAACGTCAGTGTTAACATGAAGTTCCTCTGTTATTGTTGTGAGTTGTGCGCATAATCTCGTGCGCCAAAAATGGCGGTGCCGATACGCACCATCGTACTGCCTGCGGCGATTGCCGCCTCCATGTCATCGCTCATTCCCAGCGAAAGCGTGTCTGCATGCGGATAGTGCTGTTGCAGCTGCCGGAAGGCTTCCGCCATCTGCTGACACACCGCCAGCTGCCGCGCGTAATCACTCTCTGCTGCCGGAATCGCCATTAATCCGCGCAGCCGCAGTTGCGGCAGGGCAGCGATCTGTTCCGCCAGCCCGGAAACGGCCTCCAGCATGATGCCAGATTTGCTGTTCTCGTCACTGATATTTACCTGAATTAACACATTCAGCGGTGGCAGCGAAGCAGGCCGCTGATCGTTGAGCCGCTGCGCGATGCGCTGGCGGTCAATGGTGTGACACCAGGCGAAATGTTCCGCCACCAGACGGCTTTTATTGGACTGCAGCGGGCCGATGAAGTGCCACTCCAGCTCAGGATGTGCGGCCAGTGCCTGGACCTTTTCAACCCCTTCCTGAACGTAATTTTCACCAAAGGCAATCTGGCCAGCGGCAAAGGCTTCTTCGACCGCGCTCGCAGGTTTGGTTTTACTGACTGCAAGCAGGGTAATTTCTTCTGGTGCGCGGCCGCAACTCGCGGCAGCAGCAGCGATTCGCTGCCGCACTTGCTGTAGGTTCTGCTGGATTGAGGTCATAGTCAGGAGAAATTATGAATCTGGATGAAATGGTGGGGCTTAGTGTAAAGCATAATGCCGCCGATCTGCACCTTTGCAGCGGACATTTGCCCTACTGGCGGCGTCAGGGAAGGCTGGAGGCGATGCCGCAGCAGTACCCGCTTTCTGGTGCATGGATGGCGCAGTTTATGGCCCGCTGGCTAAGTGACCCGCAGCGTCAGGAGCTGGAGCGCGCAGGGCAGCTCGATTTCGCCCTGAGCCTGGCCGATGGTCAGCGTCTGCGCGCGAATCTCTTTATGCAGCGCAACGGCCTGTCACTGGCACTGCGCATCATCGCCACGGCATGCCCGACGCTTGCGAGCCTGCAACTGCCCGCCATTGTCCCGACGCTGCTGGAGCAGCAGGATGGGCTGATTCTGGTGACGGGTGCGACCGGCAGCGGTAAATCAACCACGCTGGCGGCGCTGGTCGATGCGCTGAACCGCCAGCAGGCGCGGCATATCATCACGCTGGAAGATCCGATTGAATTTATCCATCACAGCCAGCAGTCGCTGATACAGCAGCGTGAAATCGGCCCGCACTGCGGTTCGTTCTCGCTGGGAGTAAAGGCAGCACTGCGTGAAGATCCCGACGTCATCCTGCTGGGCGAACTGCGCGACAGCGACACTATTCGTCAGGCGCTGACTGCTGCGGAGACCGGCCATCTGGTGCTGGCGACGCTGCACACCCGTGGCGCAGCGCAGGCGGTGGATCGGCTGGTTGATGTCTTTCCGGCAGAGGAGAAACAGCTGGTGCGTACTCAGCTGGCGGGCAGCCTGAAAGCGGTAATTGCACAGCGGCTGGTGCCATCAGTTGCCGGTTCGCGCATCGGACTGTTTGAGGTACTGATCGCCACACCGGGCATCACCAATCTGATCAGAGAAGGCAAGATGCACCAGATCCCTGCGCTGTTACAAACCGGCGCACAGGCCGGTATGCAGACGTTTGAGCAGAGCAGGCTGGCGCGTCAGGCTGCCGGACTGATTGAGTGAGGATGTCAGTAATGGTTTTCGAACCAGTCCTGCAAAATGATGGCAGCAGACTGTGAGTCGACCGATCCTTTATTGAGCGCACGATAGCCGCCGCGTTCAAACAGGCCAGCACGCGCTTCTACCGTGCTGAGTCGTTCATCCTGCAGCTCCACGCGGATGCCAAAGCGCCCGTGCAGGCGGTTGGCAAATTTACGTGCGCGATCGGTCAGCGGCTGCTCGGTGCCATCCATATTCAGCGGTAATCCCACCACCACAAAATCGGGCTGCCACTCTTTCAGCAGTTTTTCAATTACCAGCCAGTCCGGGATGCCATCCTGCGCTTTCAGGGCGGTCAGCGGACGGGCGCTGCCAGTGAGTTGCTGACCTACGGCGACACCAATACTTTTGGTGCCGAAGTCGAATCCTAACAGAGTTTGAGTTGACATCAGGCGTGTCCGGCGTCGCTGGCCATGTTGTGAATATCGACGCCAATACTGCGCGCCGCTTCGCGCCAGCGCTCTGAAATCGGCGTCTGGAACAGGATGTTGCTGTTAGCGGGCGTGGTCAGCCAGGCATTTTCCATCAGCTCATTCTCCAGCTGATCTTTTTCCCAGGCGCAGTAACCCAGCGCTACCAGCACGTTAGTGGGCTGAGACGCCGTACCGATCGACTCCAGCACGTCACGGGACGTGGTGATGATCGTGTTATCTGAAACACGAATACTGGAGGTAAAGGTGCGTTGCGCGGAGTGCAGGATAAAGCCACGATCTTCCGCCAGCGGACCGCCGGTAAACACCGGTTTATCCAGCTTGATCGCCGGATCGCGATCGTCAGCAGAGATTTTAAGCTTCTTCAGAATGCCTTCAACCGTCAGGTTTTCCATGGGTTTATTGATGATCAGTCCCATTGCACCCTCTTCGTTATGTTCGCAGAGATAGACTACGGAACGTTTGAAGAAAGGATCCTGCAATGAAGGCATGGCAATCAAAAAGTGATGTTGTAAATTCATTCTCACACGATGTACCAAAAAAATAACCGGCACGCGACGGCCGCACCGGTATTGGGTTGATCACGGAGCTTCGCCCCGGCGTCATGCTCAGCCCAGGCGCTTCTCAATGGCATCCATCAACATGCCGGTGATGGAGATCGGGAACGCAGCCTCAATTTCACGAATGCAGGTTGGGCTGGTCACGTTAACTTCAGTCAGTTTATCACCGATGATGTCCAGACCGACAAAAATCAGCCCTTTTGCTTTCAGCGTCGGACCAACACGGCGCGCGATTTCCCAGTCGCTTTCGCTCAGCGGACGCGCTTCACCGCGACCACCGGCGGCGAGGTTACCACGCGTTTCACCGCCCTGAGGGATACGCGCCAGGCAGTAAGGCACCGGCTCGCCATCGACGACCAGCACGCGTTTGTCACCCTCGGTGATCGCCGCAATATAATTCTGCGCCATGCAGAAACGGCTCTCATGCTCGGTCAGGGTTTCGGTAATCACGCCAAAGTTAGGATCATCTTTCTTCACGCGGAAAATCGACGCACCACCCATGCCATCCAGCGGCTTCATGATGATGTCGCCATGCTCCTGCCAGAAAGCGCGCAGTTGCGCTTTGCTGCGAGTCACCAGAGTGTCAGGCGTAAACTCGGCAAACCAGGCGGTGTAGAGCTTTTCGTTACAGTCACGCAGGCTCTGCGGTTTGTTCACGATCAGCGTCCCCAGCTCTTCAGCGCGCTCCAGAATGTAGGTCGCATAGATGAACTCGGTATCGAATGGTGGATCTTTGCGCATCAGCACCACATTCAGGTCAGCCAGCGGGATCACCTGCTCGCTGCCGAACTGATACCAGTTCTCAGGATTCTGCTCGACGGTCAGCAGGCGGGTACGGGCCGAGGCCACGCCACCGCGCAGGGAGAGATCGTGCATCTCCATGTAGTGAATTTCATAACCACGGCGCTGTGCTTCCAGCAGCATAGCGAAGCTGGAGTCTTTTTTAATATTGATGGACGAAATAGGGTCCATCACGATGCCAAGTTTAATCATTATTATCTCCTCGGTGAGGCGGCATTTACCGCCTCGTCTGGTTCGGTCTGCAGTGGGCCGATCGGTCAGGACATCATGCCTGCTCTCTTTCCGCTGAAAGTATCGCTTAACCCAGGTCGCCAAACCTCACCTGAAGTGCCGTAATGGCTGTCAGCGCGGTAGTTTCGGTACGCAATACCCGTGGGCCAAGCAGAATGTCAGTAAAATCGTGCTGCGCCGTCATCGCAATCTCGTCCGCAGACAAACCGCCTTCAGGGCCAATCAGCAACCTTACCCGCTCAACAGGCTGGGGCAGCGTGTTGATGCTGTGGCTGGCGCGCGGATGCAGATTAAGCTTCAGACCGCTATCCGCTTCTGCACACCAGGCTTCCAGCGTCATCGCTTCACGAATCTCCGGCACGCGATTACGGCCGCACTGCTCGCAGGCGGCAATAGCAATTTTCTGCCACTGCTGGATCTTCTTCGCCAGACGCTCAGCATCAAGCTTTACGCCACAGCGCTCGGAAAACAAGGGTGTAATGACATTCACGCCCAGTTCGATCGATTTCTGGATAGTGAATTCCATTTTTTCACCGCGCGACATCACCTGACCTAAATGCAGATGTAACGGTGACTCGCGATCGTCCGGCTGGCTCTCTGTGACCGATACTTTTACACGCTTTTTATCTACATGCGTGATCTCTGCTGCAAAAGTCAGATTAGTGCCATCAAAGAGTTCCAGACGCTGACCTGCCGTCATCCGGAGCACCCGGCCCACATGATTGGATGCATCTTCATCCAGGGTAATTTCACTGCCGATGCTTAATGGCCCGGCGTGATAGATGCGAGGTATACGCATAAGGTTCCTGAGACCGGACGCCGCGCTGCAGCGGCGTCATTGGAAAAAGAGCTAGTGTAGGGCAGGGATTTTAGCGCTGGCAAGCCTGCTGCACATAAGGATTGTGATTGCCCTGAACCTTTGCAATGCGCTGGTCGCGTTCGCACTCCCAAACTGTTACGGGATAGAGCTTGTTCCAGGCGGTAAACAGCTGCGTCTGCTGGCGCGAAATACGCAGATGATACTGGTCGCGCATATAGAAATAGGTGCGGGCAATGGCACCACGCGCCCGCGCAGGTGGCTCCGCCTGTTTGAGTTTAAAGTCGATCTTCATCTCACACTGGCCGTACTGCTGCTCGCTGCCGTTCCATTGACTGTAGGCGAAGTTGCCACGGTCGCCATTCACTTCACCCACCGCAGGCTGCAGGTTGTGCAGGTCGGTTTCGATGCGGCGGTAGTCGGGATCTTTGCTGCAGTTTTTACGACCGCCATCCTGCCAGCACTGGCGCTGATGACCAAACTCCCAGGCGGGCATCACATGTTCCCACTCAATGCGTGCGGCGCGATTGGCGTTTTTGCGCACCTGATAGCCACAGCTGTTGAGATCGGGAATCCCCTTTTTTCCCTGCCACTGAATCTTACAGCCACAGTAAAAAGAACCCGGTGCATCGGCGTTGATCGCCGCCGCAAAGGTTTTGGCCTGCTGAAAGTTATTTTGATGATAGTTATTCAGGTTGAGGGCGTCAGCGGCGGGCGCAAACAGCAGCGCAACCGCCAGACTTAGTATGCGAGACATATTCCAGATTTCTACTCAGTACGAAAAAGGGCGGCAGGGTAACAGAATGTGGAATAGGGCGGAATGGGGATTCTTCTCAGGACGCGACAAATTCACCCGCGATCAGCAGGCTGCCACAGTGCACGCAGCGATATTCACTCTCTTTGCGCAGTATACGATTGTGGCGGCGCACGGTCAGCTGATGCTGCTGACACTGACAGCGGTAGGCAAAGGTGTTGCTGCGCACGGATGCGATCTCAAACTGGTGAGTACGCCGTGCCGGAACGCCCAGCACCTGCTCCATCATCCACTTCCACTCTTTGCCGTGCGGCGCAACGCGACCAAATTGCTTCCAGACCAGCAGATGCGCCAGCTCATGCGGCACCACTTCATCGATAAATGCCTGCTGGTTTTCCAGCAGCAGCACCGGATTGATGCGAATTTCCCAGGACGTCAGCCAGGCGGTGCCCGCCGCCGTACCACGCTGCTGGTAGAGCAGCTTCGGTTCCGGATAACGGGTTTTCAGCGCCTGATTCGCACGTTCAAGCGACTGGCGCAGCGAGCGCATTACGGCCTGCTGCAGGGCAATGGGGAGACGAGGCGTTTTCATGGCGCTCAGAATAATCGCCGCCGCGCAGGAACTCAACGTCGCCAGCGACAAGTGTGGTTCTGGCTGGGGGAAATTTTCTGGTTTAAATATTGTTATGGGCTTTTTTAGAATATTCTATTAATGACATTCACCGCAGAGTGGATGGATGAAAAGCGAACGGCACAGGGCATGGATAAACCAATGAAAAATAATGATAACGTCAGGAAACAACGGATTGTGCTGGTGACGGATCTGATGGCCGGTCGTGGTGGGATGGAAAATGTGACCGGTCAGTTGATCACGGCCCTGAATGCGGAACCCGGTACCGAAGCAGGGCTGTTTATTATCAACAGCGGAGAGGAGAGCCACTCCCGCGCCTGGACCGTCAATGCTGTTCTGGCTGAGAGCGTCTGCACGCTGCGCAATAAGAAAATAAAAAATCTTATTCATACGCTGAGAATGGCCGCCTTCTTTCGTCGTTATCAGCCCGATCATGTCCTGACCCTCAACACCATTCCCTGCCTGATGACGCGCCGGGCAATCACGCTTTCAGGACGTAAAATCGTGTTGTCGAGCTGGATGCACCTGCCTCCGCGTGAACGTTATCGTCCCCATTATCTGCTGCGGGCCGATCACCATTTTGCGATCAGTAATCAGATTAAAGAGCAGCTGGTGGAACTGGGCGCACGCGCCACTGACGTTGACGTGATCTATAACCCGATCAAACGCAATGACACGGTAATCGGCAGACCCCAGGCGCTGAAGTTTCTCTATATTGGTCGCGTCCATTATCAGCGGCAGAAACAGCTTAAAGATCTGTTTGATGCCCTGCAGCAGCTGGATGCGCCCTGGACGCTGGAGATAGTGGGTGACGGGGAAGATCTGACGCAATGTCAGCACTACGTGACGCAACTCGGCATTCAGGATCGCATCACCTGGCATGGCTGGCAGGAGAATGCCTGGGAGTATGTCATCCGCCATATCAGACAGGTCACCTGCCTGGTCATGACCTCTAACTTCGAAGGCTTCCCGCTGATCCTGCTGGAGGCGATGTCGCGCGGCGTCTACTGTGTTTCATCCGACTGCATCAGCGGCCCGGCGGAAATTATTCAGAACGGTATTAATGGTCAGCTCTATCCCACCCATGACAGCATGGCGCTGGCCGCGATTCTCAACGCTATGAGCGGGGATTTCCACTTCCCCGATCATCAGGCTATTAAAGCGAGCATCACCGGTTTTTATGAGGAAAATTATATGAAGCACCTGATGAGTGTGTTTAACCGCCTTACTGAGGTTAAGCATGACGAATAAAATCAGTCGCAATGGATTAACGTTAATGGTTAATTTTTCAGTTATTGCGCTCTGCCTGGCGCTGTCACTGAATATGTTTGTTACCGGCCTGCCGCAAAAAATATTTTATCTGGTCTCTTATCTCTCTATCGCGTCCGTGCTGTATGGCCTGGTGCGCAGGCGGGTGGACTTTAAAGAGAACGGTTTTTATATCGCCCTGTTTGCTGTGCTGATTATCTTTGCCCTGATTCGACTGTTCTGGGCGATTCACGTGAAGGGGATCGAAACCGCGCCCTCAGGCGATGCCATCACTAATATGGGCAACTATCTGCTGGGCGCGAAGCGGCTGTTGATGGGTGCCTTTGTGCTGCTCAGTCTGGCTGTTTATGGGGATCGTGTCTCCCTGACTACGCTACGCGTCGGAAAAGGGCTCATCCTTCTTGGCCTGCTGATTACGCTGGGCTTTGGTATCCACGAGCATCTCTACACTGAGAATATCCGCATCAAGCTCACCACCGAAGCCGCCTCCATGTCTTCTTACATGATTCTGTTTATCTACTGTGCCTGGCTGTGGCTAAGCCGCTATGAGACGCACGCTTACTGGAAGGTGGCCGATATCGCTGTGCTGGCAGTGACCTTTGCCTTGCTCTACCTGTGCGGCACCCGTGTGACCCTGATTGCGCTGATTGCCGTGGGGCTGCTGTTCCTGGTGCAGACCTACCGGCTGTCGCTGCTGACCAACTGGCGGATTAGCGCTCTGCTGGTGGGCGTAATGGCGGTGCTGATTCTGATGACCAGCAACCGCTGGGTAGAGGGAGTGCAGGATATTGAGAACTTTGGTTCAAACAGTTCGACCTCGCTGGGCGCACGTGTCGCCATCTGGGGCGGGGCGGTCAACTTTATTGAGCACCATGGCGGTTTTGCGACGCCGGATGCGCGCACCACTGAGGCGCGTCAGTTCATCACTGCGCACTATCCTCTCAATGTTGAAGGCTTTACCAACGTTAAATACAACATGCACAACGAGTTCCTCGAAGTGACGTCATTGCAGGGCTGGCTGGGTACGGCGTCGCTGGCGCTGCTCTATCTGACGGTGCTGGCGGGCTGGCTGAAGAAGTGTGATCTGCGCGGCGTGGCGCTGCCGATGGTGGCACTGTTTACCACCGGACTGACCGATTCGGTGCTGCCCTATAATCAGACCGCGACCATTTTCATTATGGCACTGGCGCTCTGCTGCATACGGCGGCCCCTGCCGGTAACGCGGGTAACCACAGCGTAGTGGGGCGTTGAACAAATAAAAACGGCGGGGTTTCTCTGGAAACCCCGCCGTTTTTTTTACCGCGTTTTGTACCGGGTAAAGTTAGTCGCGTGAACCGATGTCGCGCAGTTTTTTACCTGCCATCAGGTTACGTTCGATGTGTTCCAGCGAGACGTTTTTGGTCTCAGGGATCAGCATCACCGTCAGCAGAATGAAGAACAGGTTAAGCAGTGCGTAGACCCAGAAGGTGTTCGCATTGCCCAGCGTATTCAGCATCGTCAGGAAGGTCGCACCCACGATCATGTTCGCGATCCAGTTGGTGGTAGTGGAGACAGTGATACCGAAATCGCGGCCTTTCAGCGGCTGAATTTCGGAACAGAGTACCCAGATCAACGGACCGGCTGACATCGCAAAACCGATGATGAACATCAGCAGCATACCTACCGCAAAGTACTGTGCGCCCGGCGAGTGAATGCCGAAATGCAGCATCGTACCCAGAACGCCCATACCGGCTGCCATCACCATAAAGCCCAGAATCAGGGTAGGTTTACGACCCCAGCGATCCACCAGGCCAATGGCAATAAAGGTCGCCAGTACGTTAACCAGACCCACAATCACCGTGCCCCACATCTGCTGGGTGGTGTTGGTGAAGCCCGCGATTTCAAAGATTTTTGGCGCGTAGTACATGATGACGTTCATGCCGGTAAACTGCTGCATCACCTGCAGCAGGATGCCGAGATAGACCGCACGACGGAAGTGGCTGCTGCTGGTGAACAGACCCCAGCCAGACTGTTTGATCTTCAGACTTTCACGGATCTCTTCCAGCTCACGTTTTGCCTGCTCGCTGGTGTCACGCAGACGATCCAGTACGCGTTGAGCATCGCGGAAGTTGCCTCGCGCCGCCAGCCAGCGTGGGCTGTTTGGCAGGAAGAAAACGCCGACCAGCAGCAACAGTGCCGGAATAGTGATGATGCCCAGCATCCAGCGCCAGTTGCCGGTAAAGCTGAACGCCGTATCGGAAAGGTAAGCGCCAAGAATACCGATGGTGATCATCAGCTGATAAAGCGAAATCATACTGCCGCGAATTTTTTCCGGAGCGATCTCAGAAAGATAAAGCGGGGCAGTATAAGAGGCGATACCGACTGCCAGGCCCAGCAGAACGCGGGCGCTGATCAGCATTTCCGGGTTTGGCGACATCGCCGACCAGAGTGAACCGATAACGAACAGAATCGCACCGGCCATCAGGCTTTTTTTACGGCCCAGGCGGGATGACATCCAGCCGCTGCCGATAGCACCGACCGCCGCACCAAACATCATGGAACTGACGATCCACTCCTGCTGATGAGGGGTGACGTTAAAGTCCTTTGCGATAAACGGCAGAGCACCGGCGATAACGCCGATATCCAGACCGAACAGCAGACCCGCAAGGGCCGCCAGAAAGCAGACAAATAAGGTCATCGCCTTATTTGAAGTTCTGCTTTTGTGTGTATTGCCAGGCATTTTAGCCTCCAGGTTTATCCATCATTGTTTTTATCAATGTTAAAAAACCTTTTGCGGGAAAAAAGTGAGCCTGATCACATCAGTGTAATCGCTTACACACGCTGAAACCCTGAAATTCAGCATATTTTTCCCGGAAAGATTAATTAACCAGTGAGGTATAGCACTCATTAAGTTTCTGACAATGCTCTATTTACTGGCTATCAGACGACGCTGAAAATAACGCATTTTCAGCAGAATAACTACGTGCGTTAATTCCTAAATATCGGATAAACAAAGCATTTCAATTTGTAATCGTTAACATTTAGTCGTCAGAAAAAGCGAAAAGAAGTGTAGCTGAGAACTGAAAATTTGCTGCAGAGAGAAGAAGATGTCGGGCAGATGCGTTTTTTTTGTCGTCACGCGCTCACCAGAAATTGCGCTGGCCTGTTGTTCAGAAGGGGAGCGGGAGCAAAATTGCTCCGGTTAGCAATGGGGCTGAAAAGGCAATAAAAAACCCTGCCGCAGTGGCAGGGTTTTTATCAGCAGCCGGTAACCTTACAGGCCAGCCGCTTCACGCAGCAGGGCAGCTTTGTCGGTTTTTTCCCATGGGAAATGTTCACGACCAAAGTGACCGTAAGCTGCGGTCTCTTTATAGATTGGGTGCAGCAGATCCAGCATCTGGATCAGACCATATGGACGCAGGTCGAAGAACTCGCGCACCAGCAGCGTCAGCTGTTCGGTAGAGATTTTCTCGGTGCCGAAGGTTTCCACCATGATAGAAGTGGGTTCAGCCACGCCGATAGCGTAGGAGACCTGGATTTCACAACGGTCAGCCAGGCCGGCCGCTACGATGTTTTTCGCCACGTAACGTGCCGCATAGGCTGCAGAGCGGTCAACTTTAGATGGATCTTTACCCGAGAACGCACCGCCACCGTGACGCGCCATACCGCCGTAGGTGTCTACGATGATTTTACGACCGGTCAGACCGCAATCGCCCATCGGGCCGCCGATCACAAAGCGACCGGTTGGGTTGATGTGATATTTGGTCGAGGCGCTCAGCCACTCTGCAGGCAGAACCGGCTTGATGATCTCTTCCATCACTGCTTCCTGCAGATCTTTCTGGCTGATGGATTCAGCGTGCTGGGTAGAGAGCACAACTGCATCGATGCCCACGATTTTGCCATCGTCATACTGGAAAGTGACCTGGCTCTTGGCATCCGGACGCAGCCACGGCAGGGTGCCATTTTTACGCACTTCAGCCTGACGCTGTACCAGACGGTGCGCATAGGTCACCGGCGCAGGCATCAGCACGTCTGTTTCGTTAGTGGCATAGCCGAACATCAGGCCCTGGTCGCCCGCGCCCTGTTCCAGCGGATCGGTACGGTCAACGCCCTGATTGATATCCTGAGACTGTTTACCAATCGCGCTTAATACCGCGCAGGAGTTGGCGTCAAAGCCCATATCGGAATGGACATAGCCGATTTCACGTACGGTTTTACGGGTGATCTCTTCGATATCAACCCAGGCGCTGGTGGTGATTTCACCGCCAACCAGCACCATACCGGTTTTAACGTAGGTTTCGCAGGCCACGCGCGCTTTAGGATCCTGTTCAAGGATCGCATCCAGCACAGCATCGGAGATCTGGTCGGCGATTTTATCGGGATGTCCTTCTGATACAGACTCGGACGTAAAAAGGTGTTTAGCCATTCTGTTCTTTACCTTAAATATGGTTTGAGTACGACTGCATAGCGCCAGTGAGGTGGTCTGACCTGACGCCCCTTCAGGCAAAGCCGCGAGCAGTGAGGTTGTGTCAGCACAGCAGGCCAACACCGCCTGGATAGTAACCTGTTTAGATGGAAAACCATCTGGACGGCTATTTTAGGATAGAGGGTAAACCAATTACCAGCCCTTTTTCTGTTTCAGCATTTAACCTGTCTCTGTTATCGGCATAATTTGCTGACGCTACACGCAATTCCCCGATAATATTTTTGCATTTTACGGCTGTAAACTGTATAAAACGCCGCTGCTTTGATAGCAGCAGCAAGGATGACGCCACTGTTTGCGTCGCGCCTGTCAGACTCTGGTCTGGCTTTCACCCAGGTTGTTTTCCATGTGCCCCTGGCATATGCGGAGGTGATACAAGTAATGAACCACGCTTTTTCTTCTTCCGGTTCTCTGCGCTGCGGCGCGGCGCTGGCTCTCTCCTGCCTCCCATCTGTTTCTCTTTCCTGCCGACGCGATGTCCGATGCGGTAATTTTACCGACACAGGCGCAGGCTAATCTTTATCTCTGCTCGATCGGTTTTGTCTCTTCTCTGCGTTCGCGCAGCGGAACGACGCAGGTTATCCATGGTCAATACAGATCAGTTAAATGTTCTCTGTTTAAACGGAGATGGCCCGGGTGTTTTACACTTAACTCTCATGCGTGAATCGCGCTGACGGCAACGTCAGGTGAACAGGACATTGCGTTTAATGTGGCAACAGGTTTTCAGATTAGCGGCCATAAAGCCGGTTAACAGTTTCATCTTTCAACGGAAAATTGAGGTTCGCGATGTCTGACGACATGAAGAATATCAAAGGTTCGTCAGCTGGCGAACAGGGTACACTCCGCTCCATGCAGGAGGTGGCAATGAACGATCAGGATGCGAGCAAAATGTTGCGTACGTACAACATCGCCTGGTGGGGCAACAACTATTACGACGTTAATGAACTGGGCCACATCAGTGTCTGTCCCGATCCGGATCGTCCTGATGTGCGCGTCGATTTAGCTCGTCTGGTCAAAGAGCGCGAAGCGCAGGGCCAGCGTCTGCCTGCTTTATTCTGCTTCCCGCAGATCCTGCAACACCGTCTGCGTTCCATTAACGCCGCCTTTAAACGTGCGCGTGAATCCTACGGTTACAAAGGCGACTACTTCCTGGTTTACCCGATTAAAGTTAACCAGCACAAACGCGTGATTGAGTCCCTGATCCACTCCGGCGAACCGCTGGGACTGGAAGCGGGCTCAAAAGCCGAGCTGATGGCGGTGCTGGCGCACGCCGGTCAGACCCGTTCGGTGATCGTCTGTAACGGCTATAAAGATCGCGAATATATTCGTCTGGCGCTGATCGGCGAGAAGATGGGCCACAAGGTCTATCTGGTGCTGGAGAAGATGACCGAAGTGCGGCTGGTGCTGGAAGAAGCAGAGCGTCTGAATGTGGTGCCGCGTCTTGGTATCCGTGCGCGCCTGGCTTCGCAGGGCTCCGGTAAATGGCAGTCGAGCGGCGGCGAAAAGTCGAAGTTTGGCCTGTCAGCCACCCAGGTGCTGAAACTGGTTGAGATCATGCGTGAAGCGGGTCGCATCGACAGCCTGCAGCTGCTGCATTTCCATCTGGGCTCGCAGATGTCCAATATCCGCGACATCGCTACCGGCGTGCGTGAGTCGGCGCGCTTCTATGTCGAACTGGCCAAGCTGGGCGTCAACATCAAATGTTTCGACGTCGGCGGCGGTCTGGGCGTCGATTACGAAGGAACGCGCTCGCAGTCTGACTGCTCGGTCAACTACGGCCTGAATGAGTACGCCAACAACGTAATCTGGGCGATTGGTGCTGCCTGTGATGAGCACGGTCTGGAGCATCCGACGGTGATCACCGAGTCGGGCCGTGCGGTAACCGCGCACCACACGGTACTGGTCTCCAACATCATTGGGGTGGAGCGCAACGAGTTCAGCGAACCTGAAACGCCGGATGCGGATGCGCCGCGCCCGATCCTCAGCATGTGGGAAACCTGGCAGGAGATGCACGAGCCAAGTACCCGCCGCTCGCTTCGTGAATGGCTGCATGACAGCCAGATGGATCTGTTTGATATCCATACCGGCTACTCGTCAGGCACCTACGATCTCAAGCAGCGTTCATGGGCTGAGCAGCTCTATCTGAGCATCTGCCACTATATTCAGCAGCATCTCGATCCGAGCAACCGTGCACACCGTCCAATCATCGACGAACTGCAGGAGCGGATGGCGGATAAGATCTACGTTAACTTCTCGCTGTTCCAGTCAATGCCGGATGCGTGGGGTATCGATCAGCTGTTCCCGGTACTGCCGCTGGAAGGCCTGAACAAGAAGCCGGAGCGCCGTGCCGTGCTGCTCGACATCACCTGTGACTCCGATGGCACCATCGATCACTACGTGGATGGCGACGGTATCGCGACGACCATGCCGATGCCGGAATATGACCTTGATAACCCACCCATGCTGGGCTTCTTTATGGTGGGCGCTTATCAGGAAATTCTGGGCAACATGCATAACCTGTTTGGTGACACCGAAGCGGTGGATGTCTACGCACGCGAAAATGGCGATGTGGAAGTGCAGCTCTCCGATGAAGGCGACACCGTGGCGGACATGCTGCGTTACGTGCAGCTTGATCCCAACGAGCTGATGGCGCTGTTCCGCAATCAGGTTCAGGCATCCGATCTCGACGAAGAGCTGCGCGCGCAGTTCCTGGAAGAGTTCGAGAGCGGCCTCTACGGCTATACCTATTTAGAAGATGAATAATCGATCCTGGCGACCGGTAATCGCATATTGCAGTTGCCGTTAACTATGTCGATAATCTGACTCACTCAATCCCTTCCTCGTCGGGCCTAACGACGCGGAGGGGATTTTTTTCATCTCAACCTTAATGGTTTGCGGGCTGGCCCGACTTACGCACATAGAGAGAGCAATTATGCATAACACGCTTGGCAATCAGTACGACAACTCCCTGGTTTCTAACGCCTTTGGTTTCATGCGTTTTCCGCTGAATTTTCAGCCTTACGACAGCGACGCCGAGTGGGTTATCACCGGCGTGCCGTTTGATGCCGCGACCTCGGGTCGTCCGGGCAGTCGCCTGGGTCCGGGTGCGATTCGCCAGATCTCCACCAATCTGGCCTGGGAAGGCTGCCGCTGGCCGTGGGATTTCGATCTGCGTCAGCGTCTGAACGTCGTCGATTGCGGCGATCTGGTTTACGCCTTCGGTGATTCGCAGGATCTCTCCGACAAATTGCAGGCCCATGCTGAAAAACTGCTGGCCAATGGCAAGCGCATGATGACCTTTGGCGGCGACCACTACGTCACACTGCCACTGCTGCGCGCCCATGCAAAACACTTCGGCAAGATGGCGCTGGTGCACTTTGATGCGCATACCGACACCTACTCTAACGGCCCGACCTTCGACCACGGCACCATGTTCTTTACCGCGCCGAAAGAGGGTCTGATCGATCCGCAGCACTCAGTGCAGATTGGTATCCGTACCGAATTCGACAAGAGCCTGGGCTTCAACGTGCTGGATGCGGCGCAGGTCAATGACCGCAGCGTTGACGATATCCTCGCCGAAGTGAAACGCACCGTCGGCGATCTGCCGGTCTATCTGACCTTCGATATCGACTGTCTGGATCCGGCGCATGCACCTGGCACCGGCACGCCGGTGATTGGCGGGCTGACCACCGATAAAGCGACCAAGCTGATCCGTGGCCTGCAGGGCATGAACATTGTCGGCATGGATCTGGTGGAAGTCGCACCGGGTTACGATCATGCTGATCTGACGGCACTGGCAGCGGCTACGCTGGCGCTGGATATGCTGCATGTTCAGGCTGTAAACAAAGGCTGATGCCTGCTGCCTGTCGGCTTCAGTCCGGCAGGCGCTGAACGCGGCGTCCTGTCCATCGGGCAGACGCCGCTGCTGTGATCTTCCTCTCTTTGCCATGATCCGATCGATTCCCTTCTGACCCCGACGGGTAACCGTCAGGCGCGAACCCCTATCTGCAACTAAACTTACAGCGTAAAAATGGCGTAGTGGAGATAATCATGGGCTTTCTTGATGAACTGGCTGGCGCACTGGATGGCAACCAGAGTGAAGGGCATCCGCCGGGACAGTTACAGGCTGTCTGGCATTGGGTGCAGGAGCAGGGCGGTATTGAAGTGCTGCTGCAAAAATTCCAGCAGGGCGGGCTGGGTGAGGTGTTTGGTTCCTGGATCGGCACCGGCGATAACCATCCGGTTGGCCACAGTGAGATTCAGTCTGCTTTTGGTCAGGATGAACTGCAGTCACTGGCCGACAAACTCGGCACCGATGTGAAAGGGGCATCGGGTACGCTGGCCGCACTATTGCCGCAGCTAATTGATAAAATGTCGCCGCAGGGACACATGGATGAACAGGCGCTGCATGACAATAAGCTGGATCTGGGCTCGATGGTGGATCAGATATTTAAGCGCTAGCGGAGTTCGCACGGCTAAGCGCGCACGCCGGATGCATGCGCGCTCAGAGGCAGGATTACTTGCTGTCGGCAGCAATTCGCTCACGAATATGCGCTGCGCGCGCTTCAGAGGCGGGATGCGAGTCAAACATCGAACTCTGACGTCCCTGTTCCATCTTCGCCAGCTTTTCAAAGCTGGTGGCCAGGCCCATTGGATCGATATTGCGCTTCTTCATCAGGTCGTAGGAGTAGTCATCCGCCTGTGACTCCTGCGTCTGGGAGAACTGCGCATTCACCAGTTTTTCACCCATTTCACCCAGCTGCGACTGCGACAGTGAACCAATCACGCCGCCAACCGAGGCGGCTGCGGTGCGGGCTGCGGTTGTGGCATATGCCAGCTGCATCGCCTTGCGCGTATGCCCTAACGCGACGTGGCCCATCTCATGACCCAGCACGCCTTCCACTTCATTGTCAGTCATCATATCCATCAGACCGCTGTAAACACGAATACAGCCGTTTGCCATCGCCCAGGCGTTGACATCTTTGGTCTGATAAACCTTGTAGTTAGCCGGTACGCCGTTGATGTTATCGCCCAGCGCCGCCGCGATCTTGTTCAGACGCTGCTGATAATCACTGTTAGCAGGCGCAATCTGATTATCTTTGTCCATCTGCTCACAGGATTTATCGCTCAGCTGTTTTACCTGATCGTCGCTGAGGGTATAAGCCTGATACGCCTGCGCGCCCGACTGCATCAGCGCATTGTTGTCTAAACCCTGACAGCCACTCAGCAGCGTCGTCAGCCCAAGCGCTAACACCATTTTTTTGATTTTCATGCTGTATCCCATTCATAACAAGGTAAGAAAAACAAACACCTGAAACTCAGCCAGGTGAATAAACGATTTGGTTATAGCGTGCCAGTCTGCACTTTGCTAGCAGATATGGCTGGAAAAGCCATACGAAGCGGCTGCATTTAGCGTTTTACAGCATGTACTTTTGCCCCGTTTCTCATGTACATTGATGGGCAACTTTTTCCTTGTTTTGCCCGGTAACTCATTAATAAAAATAAGTTAAGGTGCGAAGCATTAATCCGACCTGGAGTAGAAAATGCCCTCTCGTAAAGAGCTTGCCAACGCCATTCGTGCGTTAAGTATGGATGCAGTACAGAAAGCGAAATCGGGACATCCGGGTGCCCCTATGGGCATGGCGGACATCGCTGAAGTACTCTGGCGCGGCTACCTGAACCACAACCCAACCAACCCGCTGTGGGCTGACCGCGACCGTTTCGTGCTCTCTAACGGTCACGGCTCAATGTTGATCTATAGCCTGTTGCACCTGACCGGCTACGATCTGCCCCTGAGCGAACTGGAAAACTTCCGTCAGTTGCACTCAAAAACTCCAGGTCACCCGGAATATGGCTACACCGTGGGCGTTGAAACCACTACCGGTCCGCTGGGGCAGGGCATCGCTAACGCAGTAGGTTTTGCCATTGCTGAGCGCACGCTGGCAGCACAGTTCAACCGTCCGGGTCATGACATCGTAGACCACAACACCTATGTCTTCATGGGTGATGGCTGCATGATGGAAGGTATCTCGCACGAAGTCTGCTCACTGGCCGGTACGCTGAAGCTGGGCAAACTGGTAGCGTTTTATGATGACAACGGTATCTCTATCGATGGTCACATTGATGGCTGGTTCACCGACGACACCGCTAAGCGCTTTGAAGCTTATGGCTGGCACGTGGTGCGCGGCGTCGATGGTCACGATGCGGATGCGATTGCGAAAGCGATCGAGGAAGCGAAAAGCGTCAGCGACAAACCTTCACTGCTGATGTGCAAAACCGTTATCGGTTTTGGTTCACCGAACAAAGCCGGTACCCATGATTCACACGGCGCACCGCTGGGTGATGATGAAGTGGCACTGACCCGCAAACAGCTGGGCTGGACCCACGCGCCGTTCGTTATTCCTTCTGATATCTACGCTGAGTGGGACGCGAAAGAAGCGGGCCAGGCGAAAGAGTCTGCATGGAATGAGAAATTCGCCGCTTACGCACAGGCTCATCCTGAACTGGCTGCCGAGTTTAAACGCCGCGTCAGCAACGAACTGCCAGCTAACTGGCAGGAAGAGTCGCAGAAGTTCGTTGAGCAGCTGCAGGCGAACCCGGCGAAGATCGCCAGCCGTAAAGCCTCACAGAATGCTATCGAAGCCTTTGGTAAAATTCTGCCGGAATACCTGGGCGGCTCAGCCGATCTGGCACCCAGCAACCTGACAATCTGGTCTGGCTCTAAGCCGATCAACGAAGATGCTGCGGGTAACTACATCCACTACGGCGTGCGTGAGTTCGGTATGACCGCAATCGCCAATGGCCTGGCGCTGCACGGCGGCTTCCTGCCTTACACCGCGACCTTCCTGATGTTCGTTGAATATGCGCGTAACGCAGCGCGTATGGCGGCACTGATGAAGATCCGTCAGATCATGGTCTACACCCACGACTCTATCGGTCTGGGCGAAGATGGCCCGACGCACCAGCCGGTTGAACAGATGGCGAGCCTGCGCACCACGCCAAACATGAGCCTGTGGCGTCCATGTGACCAGGTTGAATCCGCGGTGGCGTGGAAATATGCCATTGAGCGTAAAGATGGCCCGACTGCGCTGATCTTCTCCCGTCAGAACCTGGCGCAGCAGGAGCGTGACACGGCACAGCTGGCTAACGTAGCGCGCGGCGGTTACGTGCTGAAAGATTGCGATGGCACACCAGAGTTGATCCTGATCGCCACCGGTTCCGAAGTTGAACTGGCTGTCGGTGCCTGGGACAAACTCACCAGCGAAGGCCGCAAAGTGCGCGTGGTCTCTATGCCATCAACGGATGCCTTCGACAAGCAGAGCGATGAGTACCGTGAATCCGTGCTGCCAAAAGCGGTCAGCGCACGCGTCGCAATCGAAGCAGGCATCGCTGATTACTGGTTCAAATATACCGGCCTGAACGGCGCTATCGTGGGCATGACCAGCTTCGGCGAATCGGCACCTGCCGATCAGCTGTTCGAACTGTTTGGCTTTACCGTCGACAACGTCGTCGCGAAAGCGAAAGCGCTGCTGGCGTAAAACCGGTCAGGCGGGCCTGTTCCCGCCCGGCTGTAAAAACAGAGGGACGAAATTTTCGTCCCTTTTACTTTTTTATTCCTGCAGTAATAACCGCCTTTTGCCTTAATTTGTGACGCAGATCCAAATTTAAGCAGTCAGATTGATCACAATCATTCCTGTTATTCCTTCCTTCTATTATTGTAGCTGAACCGTTTCAGTCGCCAGGCAAATCGCCCTGGTTTCGGACAATGCCGGGTAAGAATCTCCTGTACAAAATGCAGTGAAACGCTCAGGCTAACGGCACGTTTTTTTCAGTCTGACGTGGCAGGAGAGAAATGACGGTACGGGTAGCGATAAATGGTTTTGGCCGGATTGGACGCAACGTCCTGCGCGCGCTGTATGAAACGGGCCGACGTGCAGAGATCACCGTGGTCGCGATTAACGAGCTGGCAGAAGCCACCGGTATGGCGCATCTGCTGAAATACGATACCAGCCATGGCCGTTTTGCTTTCGATGTCCGCCAGGAGCGCGATGTAATGTGGGTGGGTGGCGATACCCTGCGCATTTTGCACCGTGCAGCCATTGCCGATCTGCCGTGGCGTGAACTCGACGTGGATGTGGTGCTGGACTGCACCGGCGTCTATGGCTCACGCGCTGATGGCGAAGCGCATCTTCAGGCTGGCGCCAAAAAAGTGCTGTTCTCTCATCCCGGCGGAAACGATCTCGACGCCACAGTGGTGTATGGCGTTAACCAGCAGTTACTCACCGCCAGTGACCGCATCGTCTCCAACGCTTCCTGTACCACTAACTGCATTATCCCGGTGATTAAACTGCTGGATGATGCGTTTGGTATCGAATCCGGCACCGTCACCACGATCCACTCGGCGATGCACGATCAGCAGGTGATCGACGCCTATCACAGCGATCTGCGCCGTACGCGTGCAGCCAGTCAGTCGATCATCCCGGTGGACACTCGCCTGGCGGCAGGCATTACCCGTATTTTTCCGAAATTCAACGATCGCTTCGAGGCGATAGCCGTTCGCGTTCCGACGATTAACGTGACGGCCATTGATCTCAGCGTTTCTGTGCATCAGGCGGTGACGGCGTGTGAAGTTAACACCCTGTTGCGAAGCGCGGCAGAAGGGACATTTCGTGGTATAGTTGACTATACGGAATTACCGTTAGTCTCAGTAGATTTTAACCATGATCCGCACAGTGCCATTGTGGACGGAACACAAACGCGGGTCAGCGGTCAACACCTTATCAAGACCCTGGTCTGGTGTGACAACGAATGGGGCTTTGCTAACCGAATGCTCGACACGACGTTAGCGATGGCCGCAAGCGGTTTCAGGTAAGACGCGGTATGCGTCTGGCAAAACTTATGAGAATCAACGAGAGGATTCACCATGTCTGTAATTAAGATGACCGATCTGGATCTGGCTGGTAAACGCGTTCTGATCCGTGCCGATCTGAACGTACCGGTTAAAGAAGGTAAAGTGACGTCTGATGCACGTATCCGTGCTTCTCTGCCAACCATTGAAGCGGCGTTGAAACAGGGCGCGAAAGTAATGGTTACCTCTCACCTGGGTCGTCCGACCGAAGGTGAATACAATGAAGAGTTCTCGCTGCTGCCGGTAGTTAACTACCTGAAAGACAAGCTTAGCGGCACCACCGTGACCCTGGCAAAAGATTACCTCGATGGCGTTGAAGTCGGCGCTGGCGAACTGGTTGTGCTGGAAAACGTTCGCTTTAACAAAGGCGAAAAGAAAGATGACGAAGCACTGTCTAAAAAATATGCTGCTTTGTGCGACGTATTTGTGATGGACGCCTTTGGTACTGCGCACCGCGCGCAGGCTTCTACCCACGGCGTCGGCAAATTTGCCCCTATCGCCTGTGCTGGCCCGCTGCTCTCTGCAGAACTGGAAGCGCTGGGTAAAGTCATGAGCAACCCGGAGCGTCCGCTGGTGGCTGTGGTAGGGGGCTCTAAAGTCTCTACCAAATTTGATGTGCTGCAATCTCTGGTCAAAATCGCGGACACCGTGATTGTGGGCGGCGGCATTGCCAACACCTTCGTCGCTATCGACAACAACGTCGGCAAATCCCTGTATGAGCCAGATTTTGTTGAAGCGGCTAAAGGCCTGCGCGATCAGCACGGTATTCCGGTTCCAACTGACTCACGTGTCGGCACAGAATTCTCTGAAACTGCGACCGCTACCGTGAAAAAGGTTTCGGAAGTTGCGGATAACGAAGAGATTATGGACTTTGGTGATGAAACCGCACAGGCGATGGCTGCCATCCTGAAGGATGCTAAAACCATCCTGTGGAACGGCCCGGTGGGCGTGTTTGAGTTCCCTAATTTCCGTAAAGGCACCGAGATCGTGGCTAACGCCATTGCAGACAGCGATGCCTTCTCTGTTGCAGGCGGCGGCGATACCTTAGCGGCTATCGACCTGTTCGGCATCGAAGACAAAATTTCCTACATCTCTACCGGCGGCGGCGCGTTCCTTGAGTTCGTGGAAGGCAAAAAATTGCCTGCAGTTGCCATGCTGGAAGAGCGTGCGAAGCAGTAATCCTTTGGGGGCGATGCCTGGCGGCATCGCCTGAAGTCTTGCCCGTCTGGGCGTTTAAATCGACGTTCCTCAAGGGGAACAACGGTCACGAAACAGGACACAATCATGTCTAAAATTTTTGATTTCGTAAAACCCGGCGTTGTCACTGGTGATGACGTACAGAAGATCTTCAAAGTTGCGAAAGAGAACAAATTCGCCCTGCCAGCCGTAAACTGCGTCGGCACCGACTCCATCAATGCGGCACTGGAAGCAGCGGCGAAAGTTAAAGCGCCAATTATCATCCAGTTCTCTAACGGCGGTGCTGCATTTATCGCGGGTAAAGGCTTCAAGACTGACAAACCACAGGGCGCGGCAATTTTCGGCGCTATCGCGGGTGCGCACCATGTTCACCTGATGGCTGAGCAGTATGGCGTGCCGGTTATCCTGCACACTGACCACTGTGCCAAGAAACTGCTGCCATGGATCGACGGTCTGCTGGACGCAGGTGAAGAGTACTTCCAGAAAAACGGTAAGCCACTCTTCTCTTCTCACATGATCGACCTGTCAGAAGAGTCACTGGAAGAGAACATCGAGATCAGCAGCAAATATCTGGCGCGCATGGCGAAACTCGACATGACGCTGGAAATCGAACTGGGCTGCACCGGTGGTGAAGAAGATGGCGTTGATAACAGCCACATGGACGCATCTGCACTGTACACCCAGCCAGAAGATGTGAACTACGCGTACGAAAAACTGAATGCTATCAGCCCGCGCTTCACCATTGCGGCATCATTCGGTAACGTTCACGGCGTTTACAAGCCAGGCAACGTGAAACTGACTCCGACCATTCTGCGCGATTCGCAGAAATATGTGTGTGAAAAACATGGCCTGCCGCACAACGCGCTGGACTTCGTTTTCCACGGCGGTTCAGGTTCTTCTGCTGCAGAAATCGAAGAGTCTATCAGCTACGGCGTGATCAAGATGAACATCGATACCGATACCCAATGGGCAACCTGGGACGGCATCCTGCAGTACTACAAAAAGAACGAAGGCTATCTGCAGTCGCAGCTGGGTAACCCGGAAGGCGCTGACAAGCCAAACAAAAAATACTACGACCCACGCGTCTGGCTGCGTTCAGCCCAGGCCTCTATGGTGGTGCGTCTGGAGCAGGCTTTCAAAGAGCTTAACGCTGTCGACGTGCTGTAACAGAAAAGTCGTTACCGTACAAAAAAGGCCCGAAAGGGCCTTTTTTTATGCACAATTTCTGGAAAAACAGGGTTAAACGCCGGTCGGTTTGGCGCTTAAGGGGATAATTGATTACCCTTGATGGCAGGGTGTCGGATGTCATCTGGCAGTTTTTTCATTCCCGGTGGGAATCTAACAACAGGGCTTATTAATGGAAGAGTTACACGTCGTCGACGGCTTAAACAACGCAGGTAACTGGCTGGTTCGCAATCAGGCGCTGATCATCAGCTATGCCGTAAATATCGTTGCAGCTATTGCCATCATTATTATCGGGATGATTATCGCCCGTATCATTTCTAATGCCGTAAATCGCCTGCTGCGCGCCCGTCACATAGACGCTACCGTGGCGGACTTCCTCTCCGCATTGGTGCGCTATGGGGTTATCGCCTTCACCGTTATCGCAGCGCTGGGACGCATCGGTGTGCAGACCGCCTCGGTGATTGCCGTGCTGGGTGCTGCGGGTCTGGCCGTGGGTCTGGCACTGCAGGGATCACTCTCTAACCTTGCTGCAGGCGTTCTGCTGGTCACCTTCCGTCCGTTTCGCACCGGCGAGTTCGTCGATCTGGGCGGCGTTATGGGAACCGTGCTGCATGTGCAGATTTTCTCCACCACGCTGAGAACGGCAGACGGCAAAATCGTGGTGGTGCCAAACGGCAAGATCATCAGCGGGAACATCGTCAACTTCTCGCGTGAACCGGTTCGCCGTAATGAATTTATCATTGGCGTGGCTTACGAGGCGGATGTGGATGAAGTGATCGCCTTACTGCAACAGGTTGTAGAAGCGGATAGCCGCGTGCTGAAAGATAAAGGTATTCAGATCGGTCTTAACGAACTGGCAGCCTCCTCTATGAACTTTGTGGTGCGTTGCTGGAGCAACAGCGGCGACCTGCAGGACGTTTACTGGGATCTGCTGAAGAACTTTAAGCGTGCGCTGGATGGAAAAGGGATTGGTATTCCTTATCCGCAGATGGATGTGCATCTGCATCAGAAGCCGACGCCTGAAGCAGAAGCAACCCAGGTTCAGCCACAGTAATTTTTCAGTGGGCGGCGTCTGTCGCCCATTCATTTTGCTAATCGCAGATTAATTCTTTCAATTTCCGCTAATCATCCTCTCTCTTTATACTTCTCCTCCTCTAACGATGTGAGGAAATAATCCTGTGTTATCTCTCTATTTTCAGGGGCTTGCCCTGGGCGCCGCGCTGATTCTGCCGCTGGGCCCGCAGAACGCTTTTGTCATGAATCAGGGCGTAAAGCGTCAGTATCATCTGATGACGGCGGCCCTCTGCTCGCTGAGCGATATTCTGCTGATTTGCGGTGGGATCTTTGGCGGCAGCGCCTTGCTGAGCCAGTCTCCACTGCTGCTGATGGTGATCACCTGGGCGGGCGTAGCCTTTCTGTTGTGGTATGGCTGGGGCGCACTGCGTAGCGCTTTTCGCGGCGACGCCGATCTGGCGGATGGTGAGCCATTAAAGCAGAGCAGGGGACGCATTATCGCGACGCTGCTGGCAGTGACCTGGCTCAATCCGCACGTCTATCTCGATACCTTTGTGGTGCTGGGCAGTCTTGGCGGTCAGTTGCCGACCACCACCGCGCGTCAGTGGTTTGCGCTGGGCACCATCAGTGCGTCGATCCTGTGGTTCTTTGGTCTGGCGCTGCTGGCCGCCTGGCTGTCACCACGCCTGCGCACCGCCAAAGCCCAGCGCATCATTAACCTGCTGGTAGGCGCGGTGATGTGGTTTATCGCCCTGCAACTGGCGCGCCAGGGCATTGCCGGATTTTGATCCCAACGTCGATCCGGTGCGGTTATTGCCGCGCGGAGGCCGAACTTTTGCCATAATGACCACTCAAAGCATGGCGCATACCGATGCGCTGTTGGGCTTCGCCGGTTGGAAGCCGTCATAGTACCTTTTCAAGGAGGACTTTCATGAAACTGAAAGCATTGGCTCTGGCCGCAATCATGAGCGCCGGGGCATTGCCTGGCGTACACGCTGATGAGTTACCGAACGGGCCACACGTGGTGACCTCAGGCAAGGCAACGGTCGATGCCCGTCCCGATATCGCCACGCTCTCTATCGTTGTGAACGTGTCGTCAAAAGATGCCGCAGATGCGAAAAAGCAGGCGGATAGCCGGGTTGCACAATATTTCGATTTTCTGCAAAAAAACGGCATTGAGAAGAAAGATATTGATGCGGCAAACCTGAGCACCCAGCCTGAGTACGATTACACCAAAGAGGGTAAATCCGTCCTGAAAGGCTACCGTGCGGTGCGTCAGGTGCAGGTAACCCTGCGTCAGCTGGACAAGCTGAATGATCTGCTGGACGGGGCGCTGAAGTCCGGTCTGAATGAGGTGCGTAGCGTCGAGTTAGGCGTGGCAAATCCGGAGAGCTACAAAGAGCAGGCGCGTAAAGCAGCGATTAAAAATGCGACTCAGCAGGCATCACAGCTGGCTGAAGGCTTTAACGCGAAACTGGGATCAATCTACAGCATTCGTTATCAGGTCGCTAACTATCAGCCGATGCCGATGAACCGTATGTATAAAGCGGCTGCAGCGGCAGATACCTCGGCGCAGGAGACCTACGATCAGCAGAGCATTAACTTTGACGATCAGGTTGATGTGGTGTTTGAGATCAAGCCCAATACGCCATAGTGCAAAACGGGGCTGATGCCCCGTTAAGACTGCCGATGAATCTCAGGATCTGACCGCAATGAATAAATTCAAAGCGAAGGAAACATGGTCAGAGGAGGAAAGCGTCCCGCGCCATGGACGGCGCGGGCCGAGCGGCCAGGGATTGGCTTAAGCGCCTTTCCGATCTGACCTTGTTCCCTGAGCCAATCCATCCTTACAGCCGTTCGGGGCATAATTTGTCAGCAGTAAAAACGGGGCTTTCGCCCCGTTTTTGTTTTCAGGCTGCGACGTCATCCTGACGCAGTACCCGATGTCCATGCGCAATCAGCGCATCGGTCACCCGACGCATTAACCGGCTTTCCGGCGCAAAACGATGCCAGTAGAGCATCCGGCGCTGACACAAGCCTGGCGTCAGATCTATTAACTCACCGCTCGCCAGCTCACGCTCAATCTGCAGATGCGGGATCATACAGCAGGTTGAACCCTGTCGCGCCATCTGCACAAAGGCTTCAGAGGAGTTCACGATGTGGCAGGGCACACTGCCAGGTGAAAGATCAAAGTTCTGTTGCAGGAAGGCCTGATGCATATCATCAAGATGGTCAAACGCCACCGCAGGCGCTTTCAGCAGGGCAGAGCGGGTGACGCCGTTGGGAAAGAAGCGATCGGCAAAGTCGCGCGATGCCACAAACAGGTAGTCGAGCGCACCGAGCTGATCCACCAGGCAACTGGGCAGCGGCTGCGGCTGAATACTCACCGCACCCACCACTTCACCACGACGCAGACGCTCCTGGGTGCGGGTTTCATCTTCGACCTGCAGATTCAGGCGTACGGGTGAATCTGCCAGCACATCCTTCAGCGCAGGCAGCAGCCAGGTCGCCAGACTGTCGGCATTGACCGCCAGCGACAGCAGCAGCGGCGTGGTGCCACTGTTCTCATCGCCCAGCCACTCCTCTTCCAGCAGTTCCACCTGGTGCAGCAACGCCAGCAGTTTCTGACCCTGTTCGGTCGGACGTGGTGGCACGGTTCGCACCAGCAGCGGCTGACCAAACAGATTCTCCAGCTGCTTGATACGCTGTGAAACCGCTGACTGGGTGATACATAATTTTTGAGCGGCACGCTCAAATCCGCGTTCGCGGATCACTGAATCCAGCGCCTGAAGCGTTCGATAATCCGGGCGTTTCATTATTCTTCTCTCTCCTTCAGGATGGATGTCACTATGCCACAAAAGTGTCACCTGTGATGGCTCTCTTGTTTTTTGTGGGCTGGCTTCCAAAGCGATAAATCCGCGTCGGTCAGCCGAGCATTTTCAGCAAGCCTTGTTTTATACTACGCGCACTTCGTTGTCGCACAGGTTTTAAACATACCATGACCCAGGATGAACTGAAAAAAGCCGTTGGCTGGGCTGCACTTGAGTACGTGCAGCCGGGCACCGTTGTTGGTGTGGGCACCGGATCCACCGCTGCCCACTTTATCGATGCGCTTGCCACGGTCAGGCATCAGATTGAAGGTGCCGTCTCCAGCTCGGATGCCTCAACCCAGAAGCTGAAGAGCCTGGGTATTCAGGTGTTCGACCTGAACGAGATTGACCTGCTGTCGGTGTACGTAGATGGCGCGGATGAGATCAACCCACAGATGCAGATGATCAAAGGCGGCGGCGCGGCGCTGACGCGCGAAAAGATCGTGGCCGCCGTGGCTGAAACCTTTATCTGTATCGCTGACGCTTCAAAAGAGGTCGATGTGCTGGGCCGTTTCCCGCTGCCGGTCGAGGTGATCCCAATGGCGCGCAGTTATGTGGCGCGTCAGCTGGTGAAAATGGGCGGCTTGCCTGAGTATCGTCAGAACGTGGTCACCGATAACGGCAACATTATTCTCGATGTGCATAATCTGCGCATTCTCGATCCCATTGAGCTGGAAAAAACCATCAACGCCTTGCCTGGCGTCGTTACCGTGGGCCTTTTTGCCGCGCGTGGTGCCGATATTGCACTGATTGGCGGGCCTGATGGCGTGAAAACCATCAAAAAATGATCTGTCCGGCGTCGATGCGGCGTCGGTTATTTCTGCCTGCAAATCATCTTTTCTCGCTGCGGTGAAATTTGGTGACTTATGTCACATAACCGTCATCGGCAGCGGGTTCGTTCTCTCTTCCAGTCCGACCTCCTTATTTTGTCCGGCAATGTGCTGCCGTCAGCCGCTGCCGTGCTGGCGGCCGGGCAATCGTTTGTATTGCCCGACGCGATTTTTTTGATATTTTGACAGAAGGCTGGCTTATGGTAGTCCTCATTGAATGCTGAATAGGATCGGGAAATGGCAAAGGTATCACTGGAAAAAGATAAGATTAAGTTCCTGCTGGTGGAAGGTGTCCATCAGAGCGCGCTGGAGAACCTGCGGGCTGCAGGCTATACCAACATCGAATTCCATAAGGGCGCACTGGATTCCGACGCGTTAAAAGCATCGATCCGTGATGCACACTTTATTGGTATCCGTTCCCGCTCCCAGCTCACTGAAGAGATTTTTGCGGCGGCTGAAAAGCTGGTCGCCGTTGGCTGTTTCTGTATCGGCACCAACCAGGTTGATCTGCAGGCGGCTGCCAGCCGGGGTATTCCCGTGTTCAATGCGCCGTTCTCAAATACCCGCTCGGTTGCGGAGCTGGTGATTGGTGAGATGCTGCTGATGCTGCGTGGCATCCCGGAAGCGAATGCGAAAGCACACCGTGGCATCTGGAATAAGATTGCCAAAGGCTCATTTGAAGCGCGTGGCAAAAAACTGGGTATTATCGGTTACGGCCACATCGGAATGCAGCTGGGCGTGCTGGCAGAAAGCCTGGGTATGCATGTTTTCTTTTACGACATTGAAAACAAGCTGCCGCTGGGTAATGCCACGCAGGTGCGCCATCTGGCCGATCTCCTCAACATGAGCGACGTTGTCAGCCTGCACGTGCCGGAAACCGTCTCTACACAGGATATGATTGGTGCAGAGCAGCTGGCGCAGATGAAGCCTGGCGCGCTGCTGATTAACGCCTCACGCGGCACGGTGGTGGATATCCCGGCGCTGTGCGATGCGCTGGCCAGCAAGCATGTGGGTGGCGCAGCCATCGACGTCTTCCCGAGCGAGCCAGCTACCAACAGCGAGCCGTTTATCTCTCCACTGAGTGAGTTCGACAACGTGATCCTGACGCCGCACATTGGCGGCTCAACGGAAGAAGCGCAGGAGAACATCGGCATTGAAGTGGCGGGCAAGCTGGCGAAATACTCCGATAACGGCTCGACTCTCTCGGCGGTGAATTTCCCCGAAGTGTCACTGCCGATTCACGGTATCAGCGCCAGTCGTCTGCTGCATATCCATGAGAACCGCCCTGGCGTGCTGACGGCCATCAACCAGATTTTTGCCGAGCAGGGCATCAACATCGCCGCCCAGTATCTGCAAACCTCGCCGTTTATGGGCTATGTGGTGATCGACATTGATGCAGAGCCGGAAGTGGCTGAGAACGCGCTGCAACTGATGAAGGCGATTCCGGGTACTATCCGCGCCCGTCTGCTTTACTAAGCGCTACCAACCTGAACAGGCGCTTAGTTGCGTCTCTTCAGGTAGTTAATACAGGCTGTCCCGATTTGCTGTAAGACCGAGACTGCGAAGAGAACACGGTCAGATCGGAAAGACGCAAAAGCCGCCATCCATGGCATGTCCGGCCCGCGCGATTACGCACCTCATCCCTGAGGTGCGCCCGTAACCGGGCCAACGCGTGGCGTTGTTCAAAAACGCTCCCGGCGTTTTTATCCGGGCGGCGGGACGCTTTCCTCTTATGACCATGTTCCCTGCGCGTTGAGCTATTTCATTGCAGCCAGATGCGCCCGGATGTGGGTTTTCACTTGTCTGCAAAAGCGACTCTTCTACTCCCACTGCCAGAGTTTTGACGGCGTCATTACCGCCGGCAACGGCACATCCCATTCTGCCACCGGCAGGCTATCGACCTGCTGACAATCGTGTGCCAGGCCCACCGGCAAAAAACCGTGCTGCCGCCAGTTCTGCAGGGTGCGATCGTAGAAGCCGCCGCCCATCCCCAGACGCTGTCCATGCTGATCAAACGCCACCAGCGGCACCATCATCAGATCCAGTTGATCAAGGGTGATCACCTGCCGGATATCCAGCGGCGGTTCAGGAATGCGCAGCTTATTTTTGAGCAATGGGGTATCGGGCGAGTAGCGCAGAAACAACAAATTACCGGGAGAGAAGGGGTGTAAAACCGGCAGACAGACCGTTTTTTTCAGATGCCAGAGGCGGGCAATCAGCGGACGGGTATTCAGTTCGCCATCCACCGACAGAAACAGGGCGATATTGCGCGCTTCAGTCACCGGGGCGTAGTTGAGCGCGTGTTCGGCGAGCTGCTCAGCGGCCTGCGTTTGCTGCTCATCGGTAAGTGCCCGTCGCAGATGTCGCACATGCTGGCGAATCGCCTGACGCTGGGTCATTGAAGATTCAGACATGGAAGGTTCAGACATGATTTCCCCGCCGGATAAGTCGCTGTTGAGCGACTATAACATGTCAGTCAGGGGAAAAAAGCATGACTACAGGAAGAGAGATCTCCGAGATGCCGCCGTAGGCTGTAACCCTTGAACCCTTGGTTCAAGGTGAACATGCCGTCATAACCATCAGGCTTCTCGGACGAACCGAGCATGCACACAGGTTACGAGCGTCACATTCTGTTTTTTCGAAATATCGGCTCAGGGGACTGGCCCACATGCAAACATCTCAGAGAAAATTTACCTCACCGTTACTTAAGTGTAGCAACCATGAAGTTTTATTCGAACTTCGCACCCTCACGCTCAGAGATGCGACCCTGCTCAACTAATGCCTGTTCAATCGTCTGCTGCAACATACGGATACGCTGTTCCATATTAGCAGCATAATCGCGCGTTTTCACTTTCTCTTGCGCCAGCTCGTGGCAGACGTTTAACGCGGCGATGAACACCAGTTGTTCTGTATTGGTGACTCTAGTGCGAACTTTTAGATCTTGCAACCGTTGATTGAGATCTTCAGCCGCGCTATTGAGCGCATCTTGCTGCTCTGGCGGACAATTTACTCTCAACGAACGACCAAAAATTTGTAAATCTACCGGTTGTGCAGACATGCCACCTTCCTGACTGATTACTTCGCTCGCAACTCCCTTAGCAGTCAATGGCTTGGGAGGCGGGCAACTATATAGACCCACGAAATAAGATACAACCCCTTTTCTGGAAACCTTGAGGCAGCTAGTGGTAGCATAACACGAACTTATTCTGCCAACGACGATGAAAACTTATGTCCTTACAGAACGCAACCCCCGATTACAACGCGCTCGCGGCGGTGCTCTCACAGCAGGGCGTTGGAATGACGCCCGCGGAAATGCATGGCCTGCTGAGCGGCATCCTCTGCGGTGGTAACCAGGACACCAGCTGGAAGACGCTGGTACACGATCTGGCTAACGAAGGCATGGCGTTTTCACACACTCTTGCCGTGCCGCTGGCGGAACTACACGAGCATACTGCGACTACGCTAGAAGATGAAGGCTTCCTGTTTCAGCTGCTGCTGCCTGCTGACGACGACATCACTGTATTTGATCGTGCCGACGCGCTGGCGGGCTGGGTTAACCATTTTCTGCTCGGCCTGGGCGTAACACAGCCTAAACTGGATAAAGTCACCGGCGAAACCGGCGAAGCGATCGATGATCTGCGCACTATCGCACAGCTCGGTTACGAAGAAGATGAAGACCAGGAGGAGCTGGAGCAGTCGCTGGAGGAGGTGATTGAGTATGTACGTGTCGCCGCGCTGCTGTGCCACGATACGTTCACCCGCCCGCAGCCAACCGCGCCAGAAGTGCAAAAACCGACGCTACACTAATTTCAGGTCAACGAGTTTAACCGGTCAGTTTACAGGGAGTGCAGAGATGATTTCACTGGAACGATTCCTGCAGCGTCGTCAGGCGCTGCTGGCGAAGATGGTGCCTGGCAGCGCAGCGTTAATCTTTGCTGCGCCAGAAGTGATGCGCAGTAATGACACCGAATATCCGTTCCGCCAGAGCAGCGACTTCTGGTATTTCACCGGTTTTAACGAGCCGCAGGCGTTGCTGGTGCTGATCAAAAGCGATGAGAATCATAACCACAGCGTGTTGTTTAATCGCGTGCGCGATCCTGCGGCGGAAACCTGGTCTGGCCGTCGCCTGGGTCAGGAGGCCGCACCCGACAAACTGGGCGTCGATCGCGCTTTACCCTGGAATGATATTGGTGACCAGCTGCACCTGCTGCTGAATGGCCTGGATGTGGTTTACCATGCGCAGGGCGAATATGCCCACGCGGACACACTGGTGTTCAGCGCGCTGGATAAGCTGCGTCGCGGCTTCCGCCAGCATCTCAGTGCGCCCGATACCCTCACTGACTGGCGTCCCTGGGTGCATGAGATGCGCCTGTTTAAAGATGCGGATGAGATTGAACTGTTACGTCGCGCCGGGAAAATCAGTGCACTGGCGCATACCCGCGCCATGCAAGCCTGTCGGCCAGGCCTGTTCGAGTATCAGCTCGAAGGGGAAATTCAGCACGAATTTAACCGTCACGGCGCGCGTTTTCCCTCCTATAACACCATTGTGGGTGCCGGAGTTAACGGCTGCATTCTGCACTACACCGAAAACGAAAGCGAAATGCGCGACGGCGATCTGGTGCTGATCGATGCAGGCTGTGAGTTCCACGGCTATGCAGGCGATATCACCCGCACCTTCCCGGTTAACGGCAAATTCAGCCCGGCGCAGCGCGCGATTTATGACATCGTGCTGGCTTGCCTCAACCGCTCGCTTGAACTGTTCCGGCCAGGCATCAGCATTCGTGAAGTGAATGATGAAGTGGTGCGCATCATGGTCACCGGGCTGGTGGAGCTGGGCATCCTGGAGGGCGACGTCGATACATTGATCGCCGAGGAAGTCCATCGTCAGTTCTATATGCATGGCCTGGGCCACTGGCTGGGGCTGGATGTGCATGATGTCGGCCACTACGGCACCCCGAGCCGCGACCGCGTACTGGAGCCTGGCATGGTGTTAACCGTCGAGCCGGGTCTTTATATCGCACCGGATGCCGACGTGCCCGCGCAGTATCGCGGCATTGGTATCCGAATCGAAGATGACATTGTGATCACTGAAGATGGCATTGAAAATCTCACCGACAGCGTCGTGAAAGAGGCGGATGAGATTGAAGCATTGATGGCGGCGGCAAAACAGGCATGACGATTCTGATTGCCGGTGGCGGCATGACCGGGGCGACGCTGGCGCTGGCGATCTCCCATCTGACCCAGGGCACACTGCCGGTAACGCTGATAGAGAGCAGCGAGCCCGGCAGCCGGGCGCATCCCGGTTTCGACGGCCGCGCTATTGCGCTTTCTGCCGGTACCTGCCAGCAGCTTGCGGACATCAATCTGTGGCAGCACATCGCCCGTTGTGCCACGCCGATTACCGACATTCATGTCTCCGATCGCGGTCACGCCGGTTTTGTGTCGCTGGCGGCGGCTGACTACGCTATTCCGGCGCTGGGACAGGTTGTCGAGCTGTTTGACGTCGGTCAGCGTCTGTTTGCTGAGCTGAAAAAAGCACCCGGCGTAACGCTGCGCTGTCCGGCTCGTGTTACCCAGGCTAACCGCCGTGAGCAGCAGGTTGAGGTGACGCTGGACAGTGGCGAACAACTCAGCGGCAAACTGCTGGTGGCGGCGGATGGCACGCGCTCTGCGCTGGCGGCTTCGTGCGGCATTCAGTGGCAAAGAGACGACTATGAACAGCTTGCCGTGATTGCCAATGTTTCCACCGCGCTGCCCCATCAGGGCCGGGCATTTGAACGTTTTACCGAACATGGCCCGCTGGCGCTGTTGCCGATGTCCGGCAATCGCCTGTCGCTGGTCTGGTGTCATCCGGTTTCACAGCGTGAACGCATTGAGCAGTGGAGCGAGGCTGAATTCCTCAGCCAGCTGCAGCGTGCCTTTGGCTGGCGGCTGGGTAAATTCACCCACACCGGCCAGCGTGAGTATTACCCGCTGGCGCTGCACCGGGCGATTTCGCCAGTGACGCATCGCGTGGCGGTGGTGGGCAATGCGGCGCAGACGCTGCATCCGATTGCCGGGCAGGGCTTCAACCTGGGCCTGCGCGATGTGATGTCGCTGGCTGAAACGCTGGCAGCCGCCCATCGACAACAGCAGGACCCCGGCAGCTATGCGGTGCTGCATCATTACCAGCAGCGTCGTCAGCCCGACCGCGCTGCCACCATCGGTATCACCGACGGACTGGTTCGCGTCTTTGCGAATCGCTATGGCCCGCTGGTGGCAGGACGTAACCTGGGCCTGCTGGCGATGGATCATCTGCCGTGGTTAAGAAATCAACTGGCTGAGCGCACGCTTGGCTGGGTTAAGCGTTAATAAAGAGGCTCAGATGCAAACTTTTGATGTGGTGATTGCCGGTGGCGGTATGGTGGGACTGGCGGTGGCCTGCGGCTTGCAGGGCAGCGGACTGCGCATCGCCGTACTGGAAAAATCACCGGAGCCACCGCTGGCGCTGAGTGCGTCACCGTCAGTTCGCGTGTCGGCAATCAATGCCGCCAGCGAACGGCTGCTGCAGAAGCTGGATGTCTGGTCGACCATTCTCTCGCTGCGCGCCAGCGCTTATCACGGTATGGAAGTGTGGGATAAGGACAGTTTCGGCTCCATCGCCTTTGATGATGAGCAGCAGGGCCTGTCGCATCTGGGCCATATCATCGAAAACCCGGTGATCCACAATGCGCTCTGGCAACGTGCCAGCGCCTGCAGCGACGTGACGATAATGGCACCTTCGCAGTTACAGCAGGTCGCGTTTGGTGACAACGAAGCCTTTGTTACTCTGCAGGATGGCAGCATGTTAAGTGCGCGATTAATGATTGCCGCTGACGGCGCTAACTCCTGGCTACGCAACAAAGCCGATATCCCGCTGACCTTCTGGGATTACGATCACCATGCGTTAGTGGCAAACGTCCGCACTGAGAAGCCGCACGACGCAGTAGCGCGCCAGGTGTTCCACGGCGACGGCATTCTGGCTTTCCTGCCGATGCAGGATCCGCATCTCAGTTCCATCGTCTGGTCGCTCTCGCCGCAGGAAGCGAGCCGTCTGGAAACCATGCCGGAAGCGCTGTTCAATCAGCAGCTCTCGGTGGCGTTTGATATGCGGCTCGGCCTGTGCCAGCTGGAAAGCGAGCGCAAATCGTTTCCGCTGGTGGCGCGCTATGCCCGCAACTTCGCGGCACACCGTCTGGCGCTGGTGGGCGATGCGGCTCACACCATTCATCCGCTGGCGGGTCAGGGCGTTAACCTTGGGTTTATGGATGCCGCCGAGCTGATCGGTGAGATTCGCCGCCTGCATCAGCAGGGCAAAGATATTGGTCAGCACCTCTATCTGCGACGCTATGAGCGCAGCCGTAAGCACAGCGCCGCAATGATGCTGGCGGGAATGCAGGGCTTCCGCGAGATGTTCGCAGGCAATAATCCGGCGAAAAAATTGCTGCGCGACGTGGGTCTGAAACTGGCTGACCGCCTGCCGGGTGTTAAACCCATGATGCTGAAGCAGGCGATGGGCCTGAATGATCTGCCCGCCTGGCTACGCTAAATTCGCCCTTCTGATAAGCCAGCTTCTGCTGGCTTTTTTTACGCCTGACACCGCTCTGCACCACAAAAAGGCAACGCTGCACCAGCAGAGGTCTTCGTTTGATTTATTCTAATTTTGCGGGCGAATTCGCATTACTTTTTCTCATTCTTCTGTCCGCTGAGCGCGGGATTTTTTTAACATCCTGAATGCCATCCCGCATAAATTTGCTGCGTATATTTAAATTCCCTGCATTTATTGCGCGATTAATCACAAAATTGCAGTTTTATATCCTGTTGGCAGCCGTTCCCGGTTAGGCTGTGCCTCTGCTTTCGACCCCGGTTTGCTTATGGTTAATCGTCAGATTCGGTGGTAACGTCAGCCATAAGAGAACGTTTGCGTCGGCACTGAATTCCGGCGCACTTTTGCACTCACTCGCTTCTGCACAGGATGGTTATGACTCAGCAAACACCTCTGTTTGAACAGCATCAGGCCTGCGGTGCCCGCATGGTGGATTTTCATGGCTGGATGATGCCGCTGCACTATGGCTCCCAGATGGATGAACATCATGTGGTGCGCACCGACGCCGGTATGTTTGATGTCTCTCACATGACCATCGTCGACCTGACAGGCCCGCGTACCCGTGAATTCCTGCGCTACCTGCTGGCAAATGATGTGGCAAAACTGACCCAGCCAGGCAAAGCGCTCTACACCGGGATGCTGAATGCCTCGGGTGGCGTCATTGACGATTTGATTGTTTACTTTATGAGCGAAGAGTTCTTCCGCCTGGTGGTGAACTCTGCCACCCGTGAAAACGATCTCGCCTGGATCACGCAACACGCGCAGGGCTATGGCATTACGCTGACGGAACGCGACGACCTGGCGCTGATTGCCGTGCAGGGTCCGCAGGCGCAGCAGAAGGCACAGACGCTGTTCAGCGAGGAGCAGCGTCAGGCTGTTGCCGGCATGAAGCCATTTTTCGGCGTGCAGTCAGGTGACCTGTTTATCGCCACCACCGGCTATACCGGCGAAGCGGGATATGAGATTGCTATGCCCGCAGAGGAGGCGGCCGATTTCTGGCAGCGTCTGCTGGCTGCTGGCGTTAAACCTGCCGGACTGGGTGCACGTGACACGCTGCGTCTGGAAGCGGGTATGAATCTGTATGGTCAGGAGATGGATGAAGGCGTTTCACCGCTGGCTGCCAACATGGGCTGGACGGTCTGCTGGGAACCTGCTGACCGCGATTTCATCGGCCGGGAAGCGCTGGAACTGCAGCGTGAACGCGGTACCGAAAAGCTGGTAGGACTCATCCTCACAGAAAAAGGGGTGCTGCGTAACGGCTTGCCGGTGCGTTTCACCGATGACCAGGGGCAGCCGCAGGAGGGGATCATCACCAGTGGCTCTTTCTCTCCGACGCTGGGTTGCAGCATCGCCCTCGCGCGCGTACCGGCCTCAGTCGGCAGCACCGCCATCGTTGAGATCCGTAACCGCCAGATGCCGGTCCAGGTTACCCGTCCCGTTTTTGTCCGCGCCGGTAAACCGGTCGCTCAGTAAATTTTATTCAGGAGAAATGGCCAATGAGCAATGTGCCGAATACGTTGAAGTACCGCGACAGCCACGAGTGGGTGCGCAAAGAAGAAGATGGCAGCTACACCGTGGGTATCACTGAACACGCGCAGGAGCTACTGGGCGACATGGTGTTTGTCGATCTGCCGGAAGTGGGCGCGACGTTTGCCGCTGGTGAAGAGTGCGCGGTCGCGGAATCCGTTAAAGCGGCTTCAGATATCTATGCGCCGATCAGCGGTGAGATTGTGGCGGTCAACGAAGCACTGACTGACTCACCGGAGCAGGTCAACAGCGAGCCTTATGAAGGCGGCTGGTTATTCAAAATCAAAGCCAGCGACGCGTCTGAAATCGACACGCTGCTGGATGCAGATGCTTACAAAGCCTCCATCGACGAGTAGTCGTCAGGCGGCCTCACACTGAGGCCGCAGATTTATGTTTGCTCTCCGGTTCCCCCAGCCCGATTCAGGATTTACTGCTAATGACTCAGACTCTCAGCCAGCTTGAACACAACGGTGCATTCATTGAGCGCCATATCGGTCCTTCACCTGAGCAGCAGGCGCAGATGCTTGACGCTATTGGTGCCCGTTCGCTGGAAGCGTTAATCAGCACGATTGTGCCGGCAGACATTCAGCTGCCAGGCCCGCCAGCGGTTGGCGAAGCCGCCACTGAACAGCAGGCTCTGGCCGAACTGAAAGCGATTGCCAGCCAGAATCTGCGTTACAAATCCTGGATCGGTATGGGATACAGCGCGGTGATCACCCCGCCGGTCATCCTGCGTAATATGCTGGAGAATCCGGGCTGGTACACCGCCTATACCCCGTATCAGCCTGAGGTCTCCCAGGGCCGTCTGGAAGCGCTGCTCAACTTTCAGCAGCTGACGCTGGATCTTACCGGCATGGATATCGCGTCCGCCTCACTACTGGACGAAGCAACCGCTGCCGCTGAAGCGATGGCGATGGCAAAACGTGTCAGTAAGCTCAAAAATGCCAATAAATTCTTCATTGCCGATGATATCCATCCGCAGACGCTGGATGTGGTCCGCACCCGTGCGGAGACGTTCGGTTTCGAACTGATTATTGATAGCGCGGACAAAGCGCCCGATCATGACGACCTGTTTGGTGTGCTGCTGCAACAGGTGGGCACTACCGGCGAAGCGCACGATTACAGCGCGCTGATTGCCGGACTGAAAGCCCGCAAAGTAGTGGTCAGCGTAGCGGCGGACTTTATGTCGCTGGTGTTACTGGAAGCGCCAGGCAAACAGGGTGCAGACATTGTCTTTGGTTCAGCTCAGCGCTTCGGCGTGCCAATGGGCTACGGCGGCCCTCACGCGGCCTTTTTCGCCAGCCGCGACGAGCATAAACGCTCTATGCCAGGCCGTATCATTGGTGTTTCACGTGATGCGGCGGGCAACACGGCGCTGCGTATGGCGATGCAGACCCGTGAACAACATATCCGCCGTGAAAAGGCCAACTCCAACATCTGTACGTCGCAGGTGCTGCTGGCAAACATCGCCGGTCTCTATGCGGTGTTCCACGGCCCGGCGGGCCTGAAACGCATTGCCTCACGCATTCATCGCTTCACCAACATTCTGGCGGCTGGGCTGCAACAGGGCGGCCTGAAGCTGCGCCATCAGCACTGGTTCGATACGCTGACGGTGGAAGTGGCGGATAAAGCCGCCGTGCTAAACCGCGCCCTGAGCTTTGGCGTTAACCTGCGTAGCGACATCCATAACGCCGTGGGCATCACGCTGGATGAAACCACCTGCCGCGAAGATATTCTGGCGCTGTTTGCCATTCTGCTGGGTGATGAACACGGTCAGGACCTGGAAAAGCTCGACAGCGAAGTGGCCAGCGAGAGCCACGCGATTCCTGCTGGCCTGCAACGCCACAGCGAGATCCTGACCCATCCGGTGTTCAACCGTCATCACAGCGAAACCGAGATGATGCGCTACATGCACAGCCTGGAGAAAAAGGATCTGGCGCTGAATCAGGCGATGATCCCGCTGGGCTCCTGCACCATGAAGCTCAATGCCGCGGCAGAGATGATCCCGATCACCTGGCCGGAATTTGCGGAGCTGCATCCATTCTGCCCGGCTGAACAGGCTACCGGCTATCTGCAGATGATCGGCCAGCTTTCGCAGTGGCTGGTGCAGCTCACCGGCTATGATGCGCTCTGTATGCAGCCAAACTCCGGCGCGCAGGGTGAATATGCCGGACTGCTGGCGATCCGTCGTTATCACGAAAGCCGTGGAGAGGGCGATCGTCATCTCTGCCTGATCCCAAGCTCGGCGCACGGGACTAACCCGGCCTCAGCCCAGATGGCGGGCATGGACGTGGTGGTGGTGGCCTGCGATAAACAGGGCAACATCGACCTTGGCGACCTGCGTGAAAAAGCGGCTCAGGCGGGCGACAAACTCTCCTGCATCATGGTGACTTACCCGTCAACCCACGGCGTTTATGAAGAGACCATTCGCGAAGTGTGCCAGATCGTGCATCAGTATGGCGGTCAGGTTTATCTGGATGGCGCGAACATGAATGCGCAGGTCGGCATCACCACGCCTGGCTATATCGGCGCGGATGTCTCGCACCTGAATCTGCATAAAACCTTCTGCATTCCGCACGGCGGCGGTGGTCCGGGTATGGGACCGATTGGCGTCAAAGCGCACCTGGCCCCGTTTGTGCCAGGACACAGCGTGGTGCAGATTGACGGTGTGCTGACGCAGCAGGGCGCCGTATCCGCAGCGCCGTTTGGCAGTGCATCCATTCTGCCAATCAGCTGGATGTACATTCGCATGATGGGCGCGGAAGGGCTGAAACAGGCCAGCTCGGTCGCGATTCTGAATGCCAACTACATTGCCCGCCGCCTGCAGTCGGCCTATCCGGTGCTCTACACCGGCCGTGATGGTCGCGTGGCGCACGAGTGTATTCTCGACATCCGTCCGCTGAAAGAGCAGACCGGTATCAGTGAGCTGGATATTGCTAAGCGCCTGATCGATTATGGATTCCACGCACCAACGATGTCCTTCCCGGTGGCGGGCACCCTGATGGTGGAGCCGACCGAATCGGAAAGCAAAATCGAACTGGATCGCTTTATCGACGCGATGCTGGCGATCCGCATGGAGATTGATCGGGTGACGTCGGGTGAATGGCCGCTGGATGACAATCCACTGGTTAATGCGCCGCATACTCAGCTGGAAATCGTCAGTGAGTGGTCACATCCTTATAGCCGCGAACTTGCAGTCTTCCCGGCGGGCAGCCACAACAAATACTGGCCGACGGTAAAACGTCTGGATGATGTGTTTGGCGACCGTAATCTCTTCTGCTCCTGCGTGCCGATGAGCGACTATCAGTAATTTCCCCGCAGGCAAACGTTAACCAAGAAGGGCCGATTCGTCGGCCCTTTGTTCTGGAGAATCAGCATGAAACTGGCACTGGTTACGGGGGGCAGCCGCGGTATCGGGCGGGCCACAGCGCTGTTACTGGCCGCCCGGGGTTATCGGGTTGCGGTGAACTACCGTCAGCGCGAAGCGGAAGCTCAACAGGTGGTGGCGCAGATCCGGCAGCAGGGCGGTGAAGCCTTTGCTGTTCAGGCAGATATCAGTGATGAAGCCCAGGTGATGGCGATGTTTGCGCAGCTCGACCAGCAGTCCGAACCGCTGGCGTTGCTGGTGAACAACGCCGGGATTTTGTTTCAGCAGTGTCGCACCGAGCAGCTGGATGCGGCACGCCTGCATAAGGTCTTTGCCACCAACGTGATTGGGTCTTTTCTCTGCTGTCGTGAGGCGGTTAAGCGGATGGGCACGCATCACGGCGGCCAGGGCGGCTCCATTGTCAACGTCTCATCAGCAGCGTCGCGTACCGGTGCGCCTGGCGAATATGTCGATTACGCCGCTTCAAAAGGGGCGATGGACACGCTGACCAGAGGATTGTCGCTGGAAGTGGCGCAGCAGGGGATTCGGGTCAACGGCGTACGTCCGGGATTTATCTATACAGAGATGCATGCCGATGGCGGAGAGCCAGGCAGAGTGGACAGGCTTGCCAGCGTGATCCCGATGGGACGCGGCGGTGAAGCAGAAGAGGTGGCGGAAGCGATCGTCTGGCTGGCCAGCGACGCGGCCTCTTACGTCACCGGCAGCATCATTGACGCTGCCGGTGGGCGTTAACTCACTTCGCCGCTGATGCGGCGTGATGACTTACAGGTTTTCGCCGTTACTGGCGATAACCTGCTGATACCAGCTGAAACTCTTTTTCTTCCCACGAGAAAAATCGCCGCTGCCATCATCGTTTTTATTCACATGAATAAAGCCGTAACGTTTGTCGTACTGGCCGGTGGTAAACGAGACGCAATCGAGGCAGCCCCACGGCGTATAGCCCATTAATTCAACACCATCGTACGCCACAGCTTTCTTCATCTCTTCGATATGCGCACGCAGATAGTCGATGCGGTAATCATCTTCAATTACGCCATTGGCGTTTGGCTTATCGATAGCACCAAAGCCGTTTTCAACAATAAACAGCGGCTTCTGGTAACGCTCATACAGCTCGTTCATGGCGTAGCGCAGACCAACCGGATCGATCTGCCAGCCCCAGTCGGACGCTTTCACATGCGGGTTTTTCACCACACCTTCAAAGCCGGTGATCGGATCGTCAACGCCGCTGGCATCGGTCTTCACTGCGTTGCTCATGTAGTAACTGAAACCGACATAGTCTGCACAGCCCTGGCGCAGCGTCTCGGCATCATCCGCTTCCATCTGAATGTCGTAACCCTTGCGCGCCCACTCTTTCAGGGTGTAGGCCGGATAGTAGCCGCGCATCTGCACGTCACTGAACACATAGCGCTGATGCATCGATTCCTGCGCCAGCACCACATCGTCCGGGTGGCAGGAGAAGGGATAGACCGGCACCATGGCGATCATGCAGCCAATCTGAAATTCAGGATTGATGTCGTGGCCGAGTTTCACCACTTTTGCACTGGCAACAAACTGGTGGTGCATCACCTGATACATCGCCTGTTCAGGTTTCTCATGTTCGGTAAAGATCACGCCTGAACAGCAGTAACCAAACAGCGGATACTGCCAGTTACGCTGGTTGTTGATCTCATTGAAGGTCATCCAGTATTTCACTTTGCTTTTATAACGGTTCAGCACCACTTCGCTGAAGCGCACAAAGAAGTCGACCACTTTGCGGTTGTGCCAGCCGCCATACTCTTTGACCAGGTGATAAGGCATTTCGAAGTGCGAAAGGGTGATGACCGGTTCAATGCCATACTTCAGCAGTTCATCAAACAGGTCGTCATAGAATTGCAGGCCCGCTTCGTTGGGCTGTTGCTCGTCACCGTTAGGGAAGATACGGGTCCAGGCAATGGAGGTGCGGAAACATTTGAAGCCCATCTCGGCAAACAGCGCGACATCCTGTTTGTAGTGGGAGTAAAACTCCACACCCTTGTGGTTCGGGTAGAAATGACCCGGCTGCACGCCGTCGGTGATCACCCGGTCAACGCCGTGTGAACCGCCGGTCATCACGTCAGCAATGCTGACGCCTTTGCCGCCCTGATCCCAGCCGCCTTCAACCTGATGCGCTGCCACCGCTCCGCCCCAAAGAAAGCCTTTTGGTAACTGCAATTCTGCACTCATGCTTCACCCCATTACGGATATTGAAATTGAGCTGAGTGTAGCAAGGCAATAATGAAAGTCACGATATAACAGCGCGGCAATAATTGCGTTTGTTACATCCAAAAAACAGGCTGTTTTATTTCCCCAGCTGGCGGCCGATTGCTTCAATAATATAGGTCACTGGCACCTGAGTCGTAATGTCGGAATTGTCCGCCATACGGATGATGGGCACATGGTAGCAGAGGTTGAAATCACCGATCTTCGCCAGTGAGCAGCTCTCCGTGTTGGTTATCGCAATGATTTTACACTTATTCAGGCTGAACTGGCTGGCAATGCGCAGGATCTCTTCCGTTTCACCGGAGACCGATAAAATAATGGCAATGGCGTTTTCATAGAGATCGGGACTAACCGGATAATAGGGATCGTCAATCGCGTGGCTGAATTTACCGAGGTTAGAGAAAAAGCGTGCGCCATATTTTGCCAGGCTGCCGGAGGTGCCGACGCCAATAAAGAAGACCCGCTCAGCCTGATTAATCTTCTGCGCGGCCTCAGCGATGAGCTGTTCAAACTCCGGATTATTGATGCTCTTAAAAAAGCTCAGCATTTCACTGACGCCCGCCGTGTTGAGCATTGGCGCACTCTGCTGTTCGTTTAAACGCAGGCGGATGCGGAATTCCGACCAGCCTTCACAGCCCATCTTGCGACAGAAACGCAGCACGGTGGTGGTGGAGACACCAGCCTGCTCAGCCAGCTCGCGGATCGTCATGTAGCTGACGCCTTCGCGGTGCTTAATGATGAACTGATAGACCTGCATTTCCAGATCGTTAAGGTGGGCGAGATCGCTATGCGAAAACATGAATGACTCATTGAACAGTTGACTGGCGGCCAGTTTACCAGATTCATCACCCGGTTTAAGGGATAGTGAATTTCACCAGGATAATTTTAGCGTACAAGTGTACACTGAAAAAATTGTTGGCTACGCTGGATAACGATATCACTGCTATGGAGCTGATCAGGAATCTGTTATGACCCCCACACTCTCTCACAAACATCAACACGCTGCGGGCTATTCGTTCGCCGAGGAAATTGCCAACAGTATCAGTCACGGTCTTGGCTGCCTGTTCGGCATCGTCGGACTGATACTGATGCTCAATCAGGCAACGGAGAGGCAGGCCGACACCCTCACTTTTATCAGTTACAGCCTCTATAGTGGCAGCATGATCCTGCTGTTTCTGGCCTCGACGCTCTATCACGCTATTCCGGCTGGCCCGGCCAGACCCTGGCTGAAAAAGTTCGATCATTGCGCCATCTATCTGCTGATTGCCGGCACCTATACGCCGTTTCTGCTGGTCGCGCTGAGGACGCCGCTGGCGTATGGATTAATGGCGGTGATCTGGGGGCTGGCGCTGGCCGGTATCCTGTTCAAGCTCACGATTGCGCATCGCTTTAAAGCGCTGTCGCTGGTGACCTATCTCTGTATGGGGTGGCTGTCGCTGATTGTGGTTTATCAGCTGGCGATGATCCTGCCGCCGGGCTGCATCTGGCTGCTTGCCGCAGGCGGGATTATCTATTCGCTGGGGGTGATTTTCTATGTGGCGCGCCGCATTCCATTTAACCACGCCATCTGGCATCTGTTCGTGCTGGGTGGGAGTCTCTGCCACTTCTGCGCTATCTACTTTTATGTGCGCTGAATTGAGCCTCTGAATTGCGGTACTGGCCCTTCCCTTAGCGGAAGGGCCATACGCTCAATCAGCTTTCATCCAGCGAGTAGGGCAGTGGCTGAATGGTCAGATGTCCGCCTTCATCGCCTTCCACCCGCAGCACGCTGTCCGGCTCCAGATCGTTATTCATCACGACCTGAATCCAGCTAATCCCGTCATCTAACTGCACCGCAGCCAGCACGCTGCCGGTTCGACGCCAGCGTTCACCCATCTGCAACTCCAGCGGGGCATTGGCTTCGGGCAGATGACTTGCCTGACCCGCCAGCCAGTAGAGCGCGCGTTTATTGGCGCCGCGATATTTCGCCCGTGCCACCATCTCCTGACCTGCATAGCACCCTTTTTTAAAACTGATAGCATCCAGCGCCTGCAGGTTGGTGGCCTGCGGAATAAACTGCACGCTGGTGGCGGGATAAATCACCGGAATGCCCGCTTCAATATCCAGCGCCAGCCACTGCTGACTGTCATTAAACTGTGCATCGTCATTGAGCTTCTGCTTCAGCGCTTCTGCCTGGGCCAGCGAAGTGACAATCAGAAAACGTTCGGCCGGATGGGCAAACCACAGCAGCGTGGTTTCTCCCTGCTGCACCACCGGTTTTTCGCTGTCGGGCAGGCTATCAAACAGATTTTCCAGCGCGGCGCGCGCCTGGAAACCGGCCACGCCCAGCAATACTGACTCATCATCAGCCACCATCGTTACTTTCGAAAACACGGCGTATTTCTTTAACTCGGGCAGCTGGGTGTCGCGCAGCTCACGACGGATCAGATAAGCATAGCCTTCACCGCGATGGAACAGGCGCATATTGCTCCACATTTTGCCTTTAGCATCGCAGTGTGCGGCGAGCGAATGGTGGTCGGCATCCAGCGCGGCGACATCCAGCGTTAACTGACCCTGCAGGTAAGAGGTGCTGTCGGCACCAGTAATAGAAACCAGCGCCCAGCTATCCAGTGACATCAGGGTTAACGGCAGACGAGACGACGCGGCAGGCTGGCGCGGCGGTAAAGTAAATGTGGGCATGGAGATATCCTGTATAAGAAGGTTCATCCGGAATAATATCTTCAATGTTAAAAGAGCCGACTGGCAATGCAACCTGTTTACGGAAAACGGCGCACAAAAGGCGCGATAACCCTGAAAAGATCCAGCCTGAAATGTGGCAGGTTGCACAGCATGCGACGCTGCGCCTGCGAGCGGCATTAAACCAGGTTACACTAGGCGCCACGTTGTAAATTGTGGAAATTGATGCATGGATATTAATGATAAATCACGCATTCAGTGGGCCTGCCGTCGCGGCATGCTGGAACTGGATGTGGCTATTATGCCGTTCTTCAAATTTGAGTATGAGACGCTGAGCGACACCGATAAGCAGGTCTTTGTGGATTTGCTAAAGAGTGACGATCCCGATCTGTTTAACTGGCTGATGAATCACGGTGAGCCAAAGGATCCGGAGCTTAAGCGGATGGTGAACCTGATCCAGCAGCGTAACCATGCTCGCGGCCCGGTGGCAATGTAAGCTACGCCCCTCTCGTCTGGCGTGCGGGTTAGTCTGCGCCTGGCTGATAGCAGCCGTGACTGGCGTGGTGCTGATGACGCTGCCTGCAGGCGGCTGGCTGGTTAAAGCGCCGATTATTCTGCTGTTGCTGGCTGAGGGCTGGCGCAGCGTTTGGCGATTGATTCAACGGCACGGTACGTTACAGCGGGAAAGCGTCCATTGCTGGATCTGGCAGGGAAAACGCTGGCGGCCAACTCAGCCACTTCGCTGGTTACCCGTTGGCGTGCTGCTGGTGGCGAAGAGCGAACAGGGTGCCACGCTGCGCTGGTGGCTGATGCAGGACAATATGCAGCCTGGCGAATGGCGGGCGTTACGCGCCTGCTGCTTCAGCCCGGCGCGGCATTAATGGCAGCAGGGCAGGCAAGAGCGTCTGAAGCCGTTCCTCTGCCTGTATCGCGGTTCAATAATGACAGGCAAGGGCGGTTAAAGCCGCTTACCTGTTCAGGCTACGGTTCGACACCGGCAGAAGGGCCGTCAGAGCAGTCCGGCGGTTTCGGTTAACACCTGCTCGCACCACTGCTCAACGCGCTCATCGGTGACCTCGAACTGATTCACATCATCAAGCGCCAGACCCACAAACTGCGAGCCATCGGCACTCAGCGGTTTCGGGCTGGTGAACTCATAGCCTTCAAGCGGCCAGTAGCCAACAAAACGTACCCCCATCGGCTGCAGCAAATCGTGCAGCATGCCGAGCGCATCTAAAAACCACTCGCCATAGCCAATCTGATCGCCCATGCCATACAGTGCGACAATCTTGTTTTGCAGATTCAGCGCGGGCAACTGCGGCCAGATCGCCTCCCAGTCCTCCTGCAACTCACCGAAATCCCAGGTCGGGATGCCCATGATCAGCAAGTCGTACTGCTCCATCAGGCGTGGGTCGTCATCTTTCACGTTATGCAGCGTCACTAACTCTTCGCCAATAAAATCGCGAATTTTCTCCGCTACGATTTCGGTGTAACAGGTACTGGAACCGTAAAAAAGACCGATTTTCATGCAGATAACACTCTGTAAATACTGACTTTGGCGCAATTGTACCAGAAGCGCTGCTGAATCAGGCATAATGAGCATGATTTTACACCAGACGGCGGAGATAACGTGCAGGACAGCGATCTGACAGAACAGTTTCTTGATGCGCTCTGGATTGAACGCAATCTGGCGCAGAACACTCTCTCCTCTTATCGCCAGGACCTCCAGACGCTGACCGGATGGCTGGCGCATCATCAGCTGACGCTGCTTAGCGTGGCGCCGCTGGATCTGCAGCAGTTTCTGGCTGAACGGCTGGAGGGAGGCTACAAGGCGACCAGCTCAGCGCGGCTGCTCAGCGCCATGCGTCGCCTGTTCCAGTATCTTTACCGCGAAAAGCTGCGCCCGGACGATCCCAGCGCGCTGTTGTCAGCCCCAAAACTGCCGCAGCGTTTACCGAAAGATCTCAGTGAGGCGCAGGTCGAGCGACTGTTACAGGCGCCGAATATCGATATCCCGCTGGAGCTGCGCGACAAAGCGATGCTGGAGCTGCTCTACGCCACGGGCCTGCGCGTCTCCGAACTGATTGGCCTGACGCTCAGCGACATCAGCCTGCGCCAGGGCGTTGTCCGGGTTATCGGTAAAGGGGATAAAGAGCGGCTGGTGCCTTTAGGTGAAGAAGCGGTTTACTGGCTGGAGCAATATATGGAACATGGTCGTCCGTGGCTGCTCAACGGTCAGACGCTGGACGTGATGTTTCCCAGTAATCGGGCGCAGCAGATGACGCGCCAGACCTTCTGGCATCGCATCAAGCATTACGCCACGCTGGCGGGGATCGACAGCGAAAAGTTATCACCGCATGTGATGCGCCATGCCTTTGCGACCCATCTGCTGAACCACGGTGCCGATCTGCGTGTCGTACAGATGCTGCTGGGACACAGCGATCTCTCCACCACCCAAATTTATACGCACGTCGCCACTGAGCGCCTGCGTCAGTTGCATCAACAACACCATCCGCGGGCCTGAACCGCGGCGATAAGGACAAAAATGAACAAGCATTTTGCCATGCTGGCTCTTTTAGCCAGCGCCTTTTCCGGTCTCGCACAGGCCGATGACAGCGCCATTCAGCAATCACTTAAAAAGCTCGGTCTGAACCAGACGGAGATCAGCCCGTCACCGCTGCCGGGTTTTAAAACCGTGCTGTCAGAAAGCGGCGTGCTCTACGTGACCGACGACGGCAAACACATGATCCAGGGTCCGCTCTATGACGTCAGCGGCAAACAGCCGGTCAACGTCACCAACCAGCTGCTGGACAAAAAAGTCGAAGCGCTGGTGCCGGAGATGATCGTCTACAAAGCGCCTAAAGAGCAGCACGTGATCACGGTCTTTACCGACATCACCTGTGGCTACTGTCACAAGCTGCACGAGCAGATGGCGGACTACAATGCGCTGGGCATCACCGTGCGCTACCTGGCGTTTCCGCGTGAAGGGCTGAATGGTCAGATTGAGCCAGCGATGAAAGCGATCTGGTGCAGCGCCGACCGCAATAAAGCGTTTGATGAGGCGATGAAAGGCAATGCGCCGAAGATGGCCGCACCAGACAGCTGCAAAATCGATATTGCCCAGCACTATAAACTTGGCGTGCTGTTCGGCATTCAGGGCACGCCCGCGATGCTGACTGACAGCGGCATGATGATCCCAGGTTATCAGTCGCCGCAGGAGCTGAAGCAGGTGCTGGACAATCAGAAGCGTGGTGGTTAATCGGTGGTAAAACAGGATGTGGAACTCCGTCGCCGTGAGGTGACGGTTGACGATGCGCTTCCGGCGACGCTGCCGCCGCTGCTGAAACGACTCTATCTGCAACGCGGCGTGCGCGACGCGGCAGAGCTGGAGCGCGGGGCGAAAAACCTGCTGCCGTACCAGTCCTTAAGCGGGATTGAGAGCGCAGTGGAACTGCTGCATCAGGCGCTGCTGGATGGGCGTCGCATTATGGTGGTGGGCGACTTTGATGCCGATGGCGCGACCAGTACCGCGCTGACGGTCATGGCGCTGCGCAGCATGGGCGGCGGCAACGTGCAGTATCTGGTGCCTAACCGCTTTGAAGATGGTTATGGCCTCAGCCCTGAAGTGGTTGAGCAGGCGCGGGCGCGCGGCGCGGCGATGATCCTGACCGTCGACAACGGCATCTCCTCCCACGCCGGCGTTGAATGTGCCCATCAGCACGGGATTCCGGTGCTGATTACCGACCACCACCTGCCGGGCGAGACCTTACCGGCCGCTGAGGCGATCGTTAACCCCAATCTGCCGGACTGCAACTTTCCCTCACGTGCACTGGCGGGCGTGGGCGTTGCGTTCTATCTGATGCTGGCGCTGCGCGCCCATCTGCGCACCCAGGGCTGGTTTGGTGCCACTCGCACCGAACCCAATCTGGCGGAGATGCTGGATCTGGTGGCGCTCGGCACGGTTGCCGACGTGGTGCCGCTCGACGTCAACAACCGCATTCTGGTGTGGCAGGGACTCAGCCGCATCCGGGCTGGAAAATGCCGGCCAGGCATCCGGGCGCTGCTGGAGATTGCTAATCGCGATGCGCGTCAGATGGCGGCCAGCGATCTCGGCTTTGCGCTGGGGCCACGGCTCAATGCCGCAGGCCGGCTCGACGATATGTCGGTGGGCGTGGCGCTGTTAATGACTGAGGATCTCAGTCAGGCACGGATGTTAGCCAGTGAGCTGGACGCGCTGAACCAGACGCGCAAAGAGATAGAGCAGGGCATGCAGAGCGAAGCGCTGGCGCTGTGTCAGGCGCTGGAGCGTGAGCAGAGCGATCTACCGCTGGGGCTGGCCTTTTATCATCCCGAATGGCATCAGGGGGTGGTGGGGATCCTCGCCTCCCGTCTGAAAGAGCGTTTCCATCGTCCGGTGATTGCCTTTGCTCCGGCGGGCGACGGCACGCTGAAAGGCTCAGGCCGCTCAATTGCCGGTCTGCATCTGCGCGACGCGCTGGAGCGTCTGGATACGCTGAATCCCGGCCTGATGCTGAAGTTTGGCGGTCATGCCATGGCGGCAGGCTTATCACTGGAAACCGCACGCTACGAGGAGTTTCGTCAGCGCTTTGCCGATCTGGTCGGTGAGTGGCTGGATGGCGAATCTCTGCAGGGCATCATCTGGTCAGATGGTGCGTTGCAGCCGCAGGAGTTTTCGCTGCAGACCGCTGAGATGCTGCGCGAAGCGGGGCCCTGGGGCCAGGCGTTCCCGGAACCCGCCTTTGACGGCAAATTTAAGCTGCTGCAACAGCGGCTGGTGGGCGAGCGACATCTGAAAGTGATGGTCGAACCGCTGGACGGCGGTCCGCTGATCGACGGGATCGCCTTTAATGTCGATACCACCCTGTGGCCCGACAGCAGCATTCGTCAGGTCGAGCTGGCCTATAAGCTGGATATCAATGAGTATCGCGGTAACCGCTCGGTACAGCTGATCATTGACCATATCTGGCCGCTTTGATTTTTATAAGGCGCGCGCGTCTCCGGTCACGGCAGAGGCGCGTCAGCCTGTTTTTTCCCTGCGTTAACCTGCTGTGCGAGCGGTTGTCGTCGCAGCCCGATAAGCAAATGCAACGCGTCACGCCGCCCCGGCATCAGCCCGCTGTCTCAGCGCTACAATCTGCCGCCAGTTTCGGGTAAACTTGTGCGTTAAATTTCCTGTCCCATCGAACATAAGAAAGACGCTAAAGCCATGTTTGAAATCAACCCGGTCAAAAACCGTATTCAGGACCTCAGTGAGCGCAGCGACGTTCTTCGGGGGTATCTTTGACTACGATGCCAAGAAAGAACGCCTCGAAGAAGTAAACGCCGAGCTGGAACAGCCCGATGTCTGGAACGAACCTGAGCGTGCTCAGGCGCTGGGCAAAGAGCGCTCCTCGCTGGAAGCGATCGTGCAGACGCTGGATCAGATGTCGCAGGGCCTGGAAGATGTGCAGGGTCTGCTTGAACTGGCGGTAGAAGCGGAAGACGAAGAGACTTTCGACGAAGCGGTTGCCGAGCTGGATGTCCTTGAGGGCAAGCTGGGCGAGCTGGAATTCCGCCGCATGTTCTCTGGCGAGTATGACAGCGCCGACTGCTACATCGATTTGCAGGCGGGTTCCGGCGGCACCGAAGCGCAGGACTGGGCCAGCATGCTGATGCGTATGTATCTGCGTTGGGCCGAAGCCAAAGGCTTCAAAACTGAAATTATCGAAGAGTCTGAAGGGGAAGTTGCAGGCATTAAATCTGTGACCATTCGCGTGTCAGGCGACTACGCCTTTGGCTGGTTGCGCACCGAAACGGGCGTGCATCGCCTGGTGCGTAAGAGCCCGTTTGACTCCGGCGGCCGTCGTCACACCTCATTCAGCTCTGCCTTTATCTATCCGGAAGTGGATGACGATATTGATATCGACATCAACCCAGCCGATCTGCGCATTGACGTCTATCGCGCGTCAGGGGCGGGCGGCCAGCACGTTAACCGGACGGAATCTGCGGTACGTATTACCCATATTCCAACCGGTACCGTCACCCAGTGTCAGAATGACCGTTCTCAGCACAAGAACAAAGATCAGGCGATGAAGCAGATGAAAGCGAAGCTGTACGAGCTTGAGATGCAGAAGAAAAACGCTGAGAAACAGGCGCTGGAGGACAACAAGTCCGACATCGGCTGGGGAAGTCAGATCCGTTCTTACGTTCTCGATGATGCACGCATCAAAGATCTGCGCACCGGCGTAGAGACGCGTAACACCCAGGCGGTGCTGGACGGCGACCTGGATCGATTCATTGAAGCTAGTTTAAAAGCAGGGTTATAAGGAACCGACATGTCTGAACAACAACCGCAGAGCGCTGATGCCGCCGTTGAGTTAAATAACGAACTGAAAGCGCGTCGCGAAAAGCTGAGCGTGCTGCGTGCAAATGGCGTGGCGTTTCCTAACGATTTTCGTCGTGACAGCCTCTCAAACCAGCTGCATGAGAGCTATGGCGAGAAGAGCAACGAAGAGCTTGAAGATCTCGGCATCGAAGTCAGCGTCGCCGGACGTATGATGACCCGTCGTATTATGGGTAAAGCCTCTTTCGTGACCCTGCAGGATGTGGGTGGCCGGATTCAGCTTTACGTCTCGCGTGACGATCTGGCTGAAGGCATCTACAACGAGCAGTTCAAAAAGTGGGATCTCGGCGATATCCTGGGCGCGCGCGGCAAACTGTTCAAAACCAAAACCGGCGAACTGTCGATTCACTGTTCTGAACTGCGCCTGCTGACCAAAGCACTGCGTCCGCTGCCGGACAAGTTCCACGGCCTGGCCGATCAGGAAACGCGCTACCGTCAGCGTTACCTTGATCTCATCGCCAACGAGGAGTCGCGTAACACCTTCAGAATTCGTTCGCAGATCATGGCCGGCATTCGCCAGTTCATGGTGGGCCGCGACTTTATGGAAGTGGAAACCCCGATGATGCAGGTGATCCCTGGCGGCGCGTCTGCGCGTCCGTTCATCACCCATCACAATGCGCTGGATATCGACATGTATCTGCGTATCGCTCCAGAGCTTTATCTGAAGCGTCTGGTGGTGGGCGGATTCGATCGCGTATTCGAGATCAATCGTAACTTCCGCAACGAAGGTATTTCGCCACGTCATAACCCAGAGTTCACCATGATGGAACTCTATATGGCTTATGCGGATTACAAAGATCTGATCGAGCTGACCGAAAGCCTGTTCCGTACGCTGGCGCAGGATGTGCTGGGCAGCACCGTGGTGCCTTACGGCGAGCAGGAGTTTGATTTCGGTAAGCCGTTTGAAAAACTGACCATGCGTGAAGCGATCAAGAAATACCGTCCGGAAACGGATCTGGCCGATCTGGAAGACTTTGATAAAGCGGTGGCGATTGCTCAATCACTGCACATCAAGGTTGAGAAAAGCTGGGGTCTGGGCCGTGTCGTAACCGAAATCTTTGAAGAGACCGCAGAAGCGCATCTGATTCAGCCGACCTTCATCACTGAATATCCGGCTGAAGTCTCTCCGCTGGCCCGTCGTAACGACGAGAACCCGGAAATCACCGATCGCTTTGAGTTCTTCATTGGCGGTCGTGAAATCGGTAACGGCTTCTCCGAGCTGAACGATGCGGAAGATCAGGCTGAGCGTTTCCTGCAGCAGGTGAATGCCAAAGATGCTGGCGACGACGAAGCGATGTTCTACGACGAAGACTATGTCACCGCACTGGAGCACGGTCTGCCGCCAACCGCCGGTCTGGGTATCGGTATTGACCGTATGGTGATGCTGTTTACCAACAGCCACACTATCCGCGATGTGATTCTGTTCCCGGCACTGCGCCCAGGCAGCAAGTAATCGTTATGAGTCGCTGTCAGGCCTGATCTTCAGGCCTGACAGCGTGATGACAAAGCCGAATCAGAGTGAATTTGGCAGCAACTGATAAACTCACGGCACAGGGAACACGGTCAGAAGAGGAAAGCGTCCCGCGCCATGGATGGCGTGGGCCGAGCGGTCATGGATGACAGTTTTTGCGTCTTTCCGATCTGACCGTGTTACCTGTGCAGGCTCGGTCTTACAGCGAACCAGGCCCGACTTTGTCACCAAGCTTAAGGCCGGAAATTCCGGCCTTTTTTACATCTGTTCGTTCAGCAGATATCAGGATTTAATCGCCTGATCCAGCCATGTCTGAAATCGCGAGTAAGGCACATAGAGCGCAACGTTCTTATAGAGTGTCTTACCGCTGACATTGTCGTTGATGTTATTGCTGTAGCCAATAATCACGCCCGCCAGCGTATCATCAGAGGCGTTATAGACTGCGCCGCCCGACATCCCTTTAACCACCCCCGCATTCGCCGCCACCACGACGCAGTCTGATTTGTTCCAGCTGTTCGCCAGCGTGGTATTGATCAGGTTCTGCCCGCTGGAACTGACCGGCATGGCCGAAATAAAACTGTAGCCGTAGAGATTGACCTGATCGCCGATGTGGCTGTTACGAAAGTTGGGTGGCAGGTTCATTTCGCTGTTTTTGTGGTAGACCACGGCCAGATCGCATTGCGGATGCCAGGCTTTGACCCGGTAAAGCGAAAACTTTGCCACATGTGCGGCGGTCAGGCTGTACTCCGGCGTCAGTGGGATGGTGGTACCGAGCGTGCCTAAACCCAGCACGGTGGGAATGCCGGTCACGGTCATATCCACCCGTTTTTCAGCTTCTTTACTGTACTCATAATGACCCACCGAGCAACCGGTTAAGCCAAACACCATTAAGGCTATGAGTCGTTGCATTCTCTCTCCCTGCGTCAGAAGTTGATCACATCACCTGGCAATTGATTAGGGATATATCGGCAACGTTAAGGATTTATTAATTAAATACGCACTAAAAAGCGTAACGGGTTCGCGGGAAATGACAACCTGACCCTGGGTCATGTGCGCTTTAACGGGCTTAGCCAGCAGGCTGACAAAGCCATTTGTTCCGGCAAAGCGGCAGGATTATTGCGGCCCCGGCAATAATCCTTTGCTGCGCGCAGGCTATGTCGCGCATCAGCACTGTGCTGTAATGCTCACCGTGACGCAGATCAAATTTTAATAAGCGTCGAGGGGCTGCGCGTCTGTGCAGTTCACCTGCAAATGATATTGGGAGAGTGTTATGCCTGTAGCATTAATGGCGCTGGCGTTGAGTGCGTTCGCCATCGGAACCACTGAGTTTGTCATTATGGGATTGCTGCCGGAGGTGGCGCGTGACCTTCAGGTGTCGATTCCGTCGGCGGGCTGGCTGATCAGCGGCTACGCGCTGGGCGTGGCGATTGGTGCGCCGATTATGGCGCTGCTTACCGCCAGGCTGCCGCGTAAAAAAACGCTGATTCTGCTGATGGTGATATTTATTGTCGGCAACCTGCTGTGCGCGCTGGCTTACAATTATAACCTGCTGATGCTGGCACGCATCGTCACCGCGCTTTGTCACGGTGCCTTCTTCGGTATTGGCGCGGTGGTCGCTGCCAGTCTGGTACCAGCCGGTCGTCAGGCTTCCGCTGTCGCACTGATGTTCACCGGACTGACCTTAGCCAACGTGCTGGGCGTTCCGCTGGGAACCAGTTTCGGACAGATGTTTGGCTGGCGAGCCACCTTCTGGGGCGTGGCAGTGATTGGCGTGCTGGCGTTTATCGCCCTGATCGTGAGTCTGCCCAACAATAAACAGGAAAAGCCGGTTCACCTGGCGAGTGAAATTGGGGCACTGGCCAACGGGAAACTGTGGCTGTCGCTGCTGATGACGGTGTTCTTTGCCGCGGCGATGTTTGCGCTGTTCAGCTACATTGCGCCGCTGCTGCTAGAGGTGACGGGCATCAGCGATCGCGGCGTCAGCTGGACGCTGTTCCTGATTGGCGCAGGCCTGACGGTCGGTAATATTCTTGGCGGCAAACTGGCCGACTGGAAAGTCTCCTTTAGCCTGATCCTCAGCTTCTCACTGATCGCCATCTTCTCGCTGCTGTTCAGCTGGACCAGCCATGCGCTGTGGCTGGCGGAGATCACCCTGTTCCTGTGGGCGATGGCGACCTTTGCGACGGTGCCGGGTCTGCAGATCAACGTGGTACGGCACGGCAAAGAGGCGCCTAACCTGGTCTCAACCCTGAACATTTCGGCGTTTAACGTGGGCAATGCGCTGGGTGCCTGGGTCGGCGGTGCGGTGATTGGCCGTGGATATGGCCTGACGGCGGTGCCGGTTGCTGCCGCTGCGCTGGCGGCAATCGGCCTGCTGATCTGTCTGATCACCTTCCGCAAATCGGGCCGCGCAGCCGCCAGGGTTCGCGCTTAAGCCAGGCGGGCGGCGATGCGTGCCGGAAAGTCAGCCACCTGCCGTTGCAGATGGCTGACAAAGGCATCGACCAGCGCCGATGCAGGGCGGTGCTGCGGCCTCACCAGGCTGACGGTAAACGGAACCGCCACGCTGAACTTACGCATCACCACACCGCTGTCGGCGTAATCCAGCGCCGTCAGCGGATTCACAATTGAAATGCCCACGCCCGCTCTGACCATGGCGCACACCGAAGCGGCACTGTGCGTCTCCATCACCAGCCGCCGCTCGACGCCCTGCTCATGAAACAGCGCATCCAGCAACTGACGATAGCTGTCACTGCGCGACAGGCTCACATACTGTTCGCCCGCAAAATCGTGCGGCGTCAGCTCTGAACGCTGACTCAGAGGGTGATGCTGAGGCAATACACACACTTCATCGCAGGTCAGCAGGGCGAGACGGTCAGTGCCGGCCGGAGCGTGCTGGGTTTCGGTTAAGCCGATATCGTAGCGCTGTGCTGACAGCCACTCCTCCAGCAGCGGCGACTCCTGCGGAATCACATTCAGGCTCACATCCGGGTAGCGCTGTAAAAAGGGCTGACACAGTGGTGGCAGCAGCGACTGCGAAAAAACGGGCAGGCAGGCGATCGACAGCTCACCCTGACGGAACTGGCGCAGCCCTTCAGCCGCTTCCATGATGCGATCCAGTCCGTACCAGGATCGCTGCACCTCTTCGAAAAGACGCAATCCCTGCACCGTCGGTTGCAGGCGACCACGAACCCGTCCGAACAACTCTAATCCCAGCTGCTGCTCCAGGCGTGCCAGCTCCCGGCTCACCGTCGGCTGTGAGGTGTGCAGCAGTGTCGCGGCCTGAGTCAGATTGCCGCTGGTCATCACCGCGTGAAAAATCTCGATATGCCGCCAGTTAATGTTCGCCACGCACCCTTCCTATATCCATTCTGCATAGATGCTATTAAAACAGATATTTTTCGCTATGACACGATTCTGGCTTAATGCAGCTATTGCCACAGGAGAATTGCCATGCCACGTTCCTTACAGAGTACCGAAACCGCACTCAGCGCCGCTAACCTGCTGCCGCTGGCACGCCGCTACACCGGGCCATTCTGGGCTTATGATGCGCAGATTATTCAGGCGCGTATTGCCCAGCTGCAGGCATTTGATGTGGTGCGCTTTGCGCAGAAGGCCTGCTCGAATACGCATATCCTGCGCCTGATGCGCGCAGCAGGCGTGAAAGTGGACTCGGTATCGCTGGGTGAGATCGAACGTGCGCTGGCCGCGGGTTACCAGCCCGGCGGTGATGAGATCGTCTTTACCGCGGATCTGTTCGATCAGCCGACGCTGGAGCGGGTGACCGCGTTAAAGGTGCCGGTTAATGCCGGATCGATCGATATGCTGCATCAGCTCGGCGCGGTCTCACCGGGACATGCGGTGTGGCTGCGGGTCAATCCTGGTTTTGGTCACGGCCACAGTCAGAAAACCAATACCGGTGGCGAAAACAGCAAGCACGGTATCTGGCACGCCGATTTAGCCGAGGCGCTGGCGGCGATTAAGCAGCACGGCCTGCAGCTGGTGGGCATTCATATGCATATCGGCTCTGGCGTCGATTATGCGCATCTGCAGCAGGTCTGTGATGCGATGGTTGAACTGGTGATGGCGTCGGGTCAGGATCTGACCGCGATCTCTGCGGGCGGTGGCCTCTCTGTGCCTTATCGCTATGGTGAAGAGGCGATCGATACCGATCACTATTTCGGCCTGTGGGATGCAGCACGGCAGCGTATTGCCCAGCATCTGGGTCACGCGATAAAGCTGGAGATCGAACCGGGCCGTTTCCTGGTGGCCGAGGCCGGTGTGCTGGTCTCTCAGGTTCGGGCGGTTAAGTCGATGGGCAGCCGTCACTTCGTGCTGGTCGATGCCGGTTTCAGTGACCTCATGCGTCCCTCCATGTATGGCAGCTATCACCATATCTCGCTGATGGCGGGCGATGAGCGGGCCATTGATGAGCAGCAGACTATCGACACCGTGGTCGCTGGCCCGCTGTGCGAATCGGGTGATGTCTTTACCCAGCTGGAGGGCGGCATGGTCGAACCACGCGCGATTCCGGCGGCAAAGGTTGGCGATTACCTGGTGTTCCACGACACCGGTGCTTACGGTGCATCCATGTCCTCTAACTACAACAGCCGTCCGCTGATCCCGGAAGTGCTGTTTGAGCAGGGCCAGCCGCGCGAGATCCGCCGCGCGCAGACTATTGAGTCGCTACTGGCACTGGAAAACAGCTAATCACCTCACCCGGGCGGCCAGCGCGCCGCCTGTCAGCCATAGATCTCTTTGCGCAGCATGACCAGCTCCTCTGCCAGCTCGCGGCACAGCATTGCATTCATCAGATGATCCTGCGCATGCACCAGAATCAGCGTGACCGGCAATTTTCCGCTTCCCTCGTCTGCACCAATCAACGCGGTCTGAATTTTATGTGCCGCTTTTGCCGCGGTATCTGAAGCTGCCAGCGCCGCGTCAGCCCCGGTCCAGTCGCGTTTGCGCGCACACTGAATCGCCATCATTGCCGATGAACGGGCTTCCCCTGCATTGATCAGCAATTCCATCATGGTCTGTTCGTAATCCATAACGCCTCCGCTATTGGTATGCCAAATTGGCCGTTTTAATCATACTGGAATGCCAATAAACGTTTCCGGGAGGTTCGTCACAGAAAAAACCGAGGAGATTCGTCATTTTGGTATGCCACTAACAGGGAAGACCACGACGATTACAGGAATACCGATCTTACATCTCTGAGGGTTGATCATGTCTCTACAGGACCGCCTTATCGATTCCCTGGGCAGCTTTGCCACCCGCTTTAATAGTTATCGCTACATCATGGCGATTAAAGCCTCATTCATTACCCTGATGCCGGTGATCATTGTTGGCGCCTTCTCGGTATTGATCTCTAACATGGTGCTGGACAGCAAAAATGGCCTTGCCAGCTTTGCCGCCCTGGCTTTTTTAGCTGACCTCAAGCCCATCACCAGCAGTATCAATTACGCCACGCTCAGCTTTCTTAACATTGGTGCGGTGTTCCTGATTGGTATTGAGCTTGGGCGCATCAACGGTATAAAAACGCTGTTTCCCGGCCTGCTGGCAATCATCTGCTTTGTATCCGTGACGCCGACCACCTTACAGATGATGGTCGATGGGCAGATGCACCTGGTCACCGACGTGCTGGCCAAACAATTCTCCGATACCAAAAGCCTGTTTCTCGGCATGTTTATCGCCATTCTGTCGGTAGAGATTTACTGCCGCCTCGAACAGGTTGAACGGCTGAAAATCAAAATGCCCGACACGGTGCCGCCCAACGTGGCCGCCTCTTTCTCTGCGCTCATCCCCTCAATTATCACCGTGACGCTGATAGCGACCTTTGGCTTTATCTTCCATCGCGTCACCGGCATGTACCTTTACGACGCGGTATACCAGGTGGTGCAGCAGCCGCTGGAGTCGGTGGTGCAGAGCCTGTGGGGCATTCTGATTCTGATGTTCGTTGCCCAGCTGTTCTGGGTGATTGGTATTCACGGCAATCAGATGGTGAAGCCGATCCGTGAGCCGCTGTTGCTGGGCGCGATTATGGTCAACATGACCGCTTTTGAGCAGGGAAAAGAGGCACCGAACATCATCACCATGCCGTTCTGGGATGTTTATATGAGCATCGGCGGTTCCGGCCTGACCATCGGGCTGCTCACCGCCGTGATGCTGGCAACGCGACGCAAAGAGATGCGTGAAATCGCCAAACTGTCGTTCGGGCCAGGCATTTTCAATATCAACGAGCCGGTTATATTTGGTATGCCGATTATGCTTAACCCGATACTGGCTATCCCTTTCATCATCACACCGCTAGTGACTGGTTCTATCGGCTACTTCGCTACGGTGATGGGATTTGCCGGGAAAGCCGTGGTGATGGTGCCATGGACCACGCCTCCGATTATCAATGCCTGGCTGTCAACGGCCGGATCGATGGGTGCGGTGGTGACGCAGATCGTCTGCATTCTGGTGTCAGTACTTATCTATCTGCCATTTGTGAAAGTCGCAGCCCGCCGCGCGGATGCAGCAGAAGCAGCGGAAGCAAAGAGCCTGCAACCTGAGCTGAACCCCAACCGAACGGAGGTGTTATGAGTCGTCAGACTGTCCACATACCTGAGAATTTCATTCTGGGAGCTGCTGCCTCCGCCTGGCAGACGGAAGGCTGGAGCGGAAAAAAAGCGGGGCAGGACTCCTGGCCTGACGCCTGGTATCAGCAGGATCGTCACGTCTGGCACAACGGCTACGGCCCGGCGATTGCCACCGACTTTATCAACCGCTTTAGTGAGGATGTGGCGCTAATGAAGGCCAGCGGGCTGACCCACTACCGCACTTCAATCAACTGGTCGCGTTTCCTGATCGATTACGAAACCGCTACGGTCGATGAGGAATACGCGGCTTACTATGACCGGCTGATTGATGAAATGCAGCGCCAGGGCATTGAACTGATGCTCTGTCTGGAGCATTACGAGCTGCCCGCCACGCTGCTGGCGCAGTATGGCGGCTGGCAGTCAAAGCATGTGGTTGAACTCTTTATCCGCTATGTCGAACAGGTGTTTAAACGCTATGCCGGTCGGGTCACGCGCTGGTTTGTGTTTAACGAGCCGATTGTGGTGCAGACCCGCGTCTATCTCGACGCGCTGCGCTGGCCTTATGAGCAGAACACCCATAAATGGATGCAGTGGAACCACCACAAGAATCTCGCGACCGCCCGGGTAGTGAAGCTGTTCCGCGCGGCAGGCTATGCCGGTCGCATTGGTACCATACTCAATCCGGAAGTCACCTATCCGCGATCGTCAGCCCCGCACGACCAGAAGGCGGCGCATATTTATGACCTGTTCTACAACCGGGTGTTTCTCGATCCCGCCATTAAAGGCGAGTATCCGGCGGAGCTGCTGGCGCTGCTTGATAAGCATCAGATTGAGTGGGAAACCACCCCGGAAGAGCTGGCGATTATTGCCGCCAATACCGTCGATGAAGTCGGGCTTAATCTCTACTATCCGCATCGCGTGAAGGCACCGTCCCGCGCCTGGCATCCCGAGACACCCTTTCATCCCGCCTGGTATTACGAACACTTTGAACTGCCGGGGCGACGGATGAACCCTTCACGCGGCTGGGAAATTCAGCCTGAAATTATCTGGGATATGGCGCAGCGGATGCGCGATGAGTACGGCAATATCCCGTGGTTTGTGGCTGAAAGCGGTATGGGAATTGAGAACGAAGCGCAGTTCAAAAATGCCGACGGGGAGATTCAGGACGATTACCGCATCGCGTTTATCAGCGAGCACCTGCATCAGGCGATACGCGCCAGTCAGGCGGGTATTAACTGTCAGGGCTACATGCTGTGGGCGTTTACCGACAATGTCTCGCCCATGAATGCCTTTAAAAATCGCTATGGTCTTATCGAAATCGACTTAGATAAGCAGCGTCAGCGCCGTATGAAGAAATCTGCCCACTGGTTCCGTACGCTGCGCGACACGCAGCAATTTACCCTGTGGCTTGATGATGAGCCGAAATAACGCGAGGAAACGAGCATGAAACGAATTGTTCTGGCCTGTGCTGCGGGCATGTCGACCTCAATGGTGGTGACGCGGATGGAAAAGGAGGCTGCCGCTCGCGGACTGGCATTTCAGATCTACGCCATTCCGGAGCAAAATCTGCGTGAAGAGCTGCAAAACTACGGCAACGAGGTGGTGGTCGTGCTGCTCGGGCCACAGGTGCGCTTCAAACTGGAGGAGAACAGAAAACTCACCGACAGCTATCAGTTGCCCATCGCGGTGATCGATACGGTTGCTTACGGCACGCTGAATGGTGCAAAGGTACTCGATCAGGCGCTGGCTTTGATACACTGAGCCCCAGTTTGCGAGCCAGCCTCTCCGGTTCGCGGGCATTGTCGCGAAGGGAACCGCGGCAATGCCGTTAGCGCATTGATTGCAAAGGGTGACAGTGTGGACAAAGCCGAAGCGCCGCAAGAAAAAAAGCAGTATCAGGAAATTGGTCAGCACCTGCGTCAGCAGATCTGTGACGGGCACTATCCGGTGGGATCGCGCCTGCCGCCTGAACGTCAGCTGGCTGAAACCTGGGGCGTCAGCCGGACCATCGTGCGCGAGGCATTATTGATGCTGGAGCTGGAAGGTACGGTGGATATCCGCCAGAGCTCCGGCGTCTATGTGATGCGTATTCCTTCCGCCAGTGATGATGAAGAAGAGGCCTTCTTCCGCAGCGACGTTGGCCCGTTTGAAATGCTACAGGCACGTCAGTTGCTGGAGAGCAATATTGCAGCCTTTGCCGCAAAAATGGCGACCAAAGCGGACATCGAAAATCTGCGCCGAACGCTGGAACAGGAGCAGCGTGCTATCGCCGCCAACGACAGCAGTCAGGACAACGACAAGTTGTTTCATCTGCTGCTGGCGGGTGCCAGTCAGAATCAGATGCTGCTCGATACCGTCACCAGCATCTGGCGACATCATGACAGTAGCCCGCTCTGGCAGCAGCTGCGCCCGCAGTTTGAAACCCGCGCCTATCGCCTGAAGTGGCTCGGCGATCACCAGACTATCCTGGCCGCTCTGCGTCGGCGTGATGTGATGGGGGCCTGGCAATCCACCTGGCAGCACCTTGAGAACGTCAAGAATACGCTGCTGGAGCTTTCCGACGCCGATGCGCCTGACTTTGATGGCTACCTGTTTGATTCAGTCCCGATCTTTCAGGGGAAACTGATGTGATCGAGATTGTATCGCTCAGCGATGCCCCCCAATTTGCCGATCAGATCATCGACTGGCAGTGGCGCGCATTTGGTGAAGCCACCAGCCGGGCGTTCTTTGCCAGTGTGGTGAACAGCAGCCTTATCGGTGCTGATTTTCCGGTAACCTTTGTCGCCGTGGAGGCGGGCAGGGCAGTCGGCACGGTGGGATTCTGGCGCTGCGACCTGATCAGCCGTCAGGATCTTTTCCCCTGGCTGGCGGCGCTCTATGTTGATGAGTCGGTGCGCGGCAAAGGTGTCAGTGAAGCACTGCAGCAGCACGTCGCCGCCTATGCGCAGGCGCAGGGCTATCCACGATTGTGGTTATGGTCAACGTTTGGGGGCTACTACGAACGTTATGGCTGGCTGCCACAGGGCGAAGCGCTGGAGTATCCCGCTAAGCCGGTAAAACTCTATTATCGCGATCTGTAAGAGATGCCAGCCGCCATCGCGGCAGCTGGCAACAGAACGCTCAGGGAGCCGGATAGGTATAACGACGGTGGATCGCCTCAATGCCTTCCAGGATCTCTGCATTTAAGGTCAGATTGAAGCTGTCGATATTGATCTGCAACTGTTCAGGCGTAGTGGCGCCCAGCAGCGTGCTGGCCACAAACGGCTGCTGACGCACATAGGCCAGGGCCATCTGCGACGGGTCAATCTGATGCTGCTGAGCCAGTGCCACATATTCGGCAATCGCCTTTTGTGACTGCTCGCCGCTGTAGCGGGTAAAGCGGCTGAACAACGTGTTGCGTGCGCCCGCAGGCTGCGCGCCATTCAGGTATTTGCCGCTCAGCGTTCCAAACGCCAGGCTGGAATACGCCAGCAGCTCTACGCCTTCATGCTGGCTGATTTCGGCCAGACCCACTTCAAAGCTGCGGTTCAGCAGGCTGTAGGGATTCTGAATGCTGATAATGCGCGGCAGCTCATGCTTCTCCGCCAGCTGCAGATAGCGCATCACGCCCCACGCGGTTTCGTTCGACACCCCGATATAGCGGATCTTACCAGCGCGCACCTGTTCGGTCAGCGCTTCCAGCGTCTCCAGCAGCGTCACCTGAGCAGTGGTTTCGCTGTACTGATAGCCGAGCTTGCCAAAATAGTTGGTCTGACGCTGTGGCCAGTGCAGCTGGTAGAGGTCAAGGTAGTCAGTATTCAGGCGTTTCAGGCTGGCATCGAGTGCTGCGCGGATGTTTTTACGGTCCAGCGCCATATCCGGGCGAATCGACGCATCATTGCCACGTGAAGGCCCGGCCACTTTACTGGCCAGAATGATTTTGTCGCGGCTGCCGCGCTGTTTAAGCCAGCTGCCAATATATTGTTCGGTCAGACCCTGGGTTTCCGGACGCGGGGGCACCGGATACATCTCGGCAGTATCAATAAAGTTGATGCCGGAACGGATAGCTAAATCCAGTTGAGCATGGGCGTCGGCTTCGCTGTTCTGTTCGCCAAACGTCATGGTGCCCAACCCCAGCTGACTCACTTCCAGCGTGCTGTGGGGAATACGATGATAGTGCATTGCCAGCTTCCTTTTCTTTATGGAATGGAATGTTGTGTCCTCAGGGACTATAGCGCGAGCAATGGCGGGGAAGGAAGGGGGAAAAGTCGGGGAAATCACCTGCCAGTCGGGAATCGGTGGCAGGTGATTAAATCGGGCACTTAACGTTCAATGATCGTAGAAACCTCATCGCTGTTAATCTGCACCATATGACCCGTCTGGTCAGTGTACTCCACCAGGCCGGTCTCTTTATCAATGCTCGGCTTGCCTTCGGTCATGATCATCCGGCCATCTTTGGTCGCCATGACATAATCAGAACTGCATCCACTTAAGAATGCGGCGGTTACCATCACCAGTGCTACTCCTGCCAACCCTTTCATCACGCCTAATCCTCACAAATGGTCAAGTGCAAACAGTGTAGTAATAAATGGTTTTGCCGGCAGGGTTAATCGTATGAATCTGAAAATAACCGGGCGAGCAGGCTCGCCCTTGACTTTATCAGGCGTGCTTTTTCTTACTGCGCATCAGGTTAAGACACTCAACCGCCATTGAGAAGAACATAGCGAAATAAATGTAACCTTTTGGTACGTGGACCGCAAAACTCTCCAGGATCAGGGTGAAACCGACCAGAATCAGGAAAGAGAGAGCCAGCATTTTCACTGACGGATGGCGGTCAACAAACTCACCGATCGCGCGCGCAGCGAACATCATCATCAGCACGGCAATAACCACCGCCGCCATCATAATGAACAGATGATCGGAGAGGCCGATGGCCGTGATCACCGAGTCGAGGCTGAAAATAATGTCGAGCATCATGATCTGCACAATCGCACCCAGGAAGGAATGGACGCGGGTGTTGTGTTCGCCTTCGCTGCCTTCGATCGTTTCATGGATCTCCATGCTCGATTTCCACAGCAGGAACAGTCCGCCGAACAGCAGAATCAGATCGCGCGCCGAGAACGCATGATCCATCAGCGTAAAGAGCGGGTTAGTCAGACGGGCTACCCACGCGATAGAAGCCAGCAGGCCAAGACGCATCAGCATCGCGCCCATCAGACCAATGCGACGTGCGCTGGCTTGCTGGTGTTTTGGCAGTTTAGCAACCACCAGCGACAGGAAAATGATGTTATCAATACCCAGCACCACCTCAAGGATGGTCAGGGTGCCCAGCGCCAGCCAGGCGTTGGGATCGGAAATCCACTCAAACATACCGACATTTAATCCTAAACGAAAAGTAAACGGCGATTATACGCATTCAATTCGCCGATCTCCCACAAAATTGCGACACACCAACGCGGGTGGCGACAATCAGAGGAGAAAATGACGCGCCAGCAGGGGCCCGGTGAAGCTTTTCTTCAGGTAGAAACCGCGCGGCAGCGTCATGATTGGCTGGCCCTGATCGCCGATTCCTTCTGTCAGCGCTTTGCTATTGGCGGCTTTGGGCCGGATTTGCAGCCAGGCACCATGTCGCGCGGTAATCTGCTCTACGCGACCCAGCACAATCATATCCATCAGCTCTTCCCAGTCCTGTCGCAGCATCTCATCTTCTTCCGCATCGGGGCTCCATAACAGCGGCGCGCCGACACGGCGTTCCCGCAGCGGAATCTCACGCCCGCCTTCAACCGGGATCCACAATACCCGCGCCATCTTGTGGCGCACATGGCTGGTGAGCCAGGTCACGCCGCTGTTGCCGGTCAGAGGTGCCACGCAGACAAAGGTGGTTTCCAGCGGTTTACCCTGCGCATCAATCGGGATGGTTTTCAGTTCGATACCCAGATGGGCAAAGTCCTGCTCCGCTTTGCTGCCTGCGCTGGCACCAAGATGCCACTCCAGCAGCATGCCGACCCAGCCCTTGTCGCGTTTGAGATCCGCAGGCATGGGCAGACCGGCACGCGCGGCCAGGGTTTCCAGGGTTAAACCGGCTAAATCCTGCGCGCGTGCCAGCAGGCTGGCTTCATCTTCAGGTGGTCCTGGCTGGTAACTCATGGTGAACACTCGCAATGATTAAAATTTGTACAGCAGCGGGTGAGTCACGTTTCTCACATAAATAATCCGCGTCAGGGATCGATAATAACATGATAGATCGTGCTTTTTTTAGCGGATTGCACGCTCGCCGCCCCAGGTGCTTCAGGGTTATCCCAGCTTACCCGCAACAATGAACAGGATCTCCAGCCCGGTTATCCACAGAAAAATGGGATAACCACCGTCTGAGTGCGGTACTGGTTCCATTTACAGCCTTGACTTTTCACGATCTGGCCATAATTTCGCCGCTATGGCCTAACCCTGAGCGATTATCTGTGGATAAAAAGCAGTGTGCTTATATTTTAAGCAATTGTCAGTTGCCATGAAAATATTCACTGTTTATAAAAGATTTACCGGTAAGGTTTTCGATTTAATTTCATTAAAAATCAGATGGATGTGTTGCTGGCTCATTTTGGCTCTTCAGCGCGCACGGAAAAGGTTATTCAGATAACTCCCGCGTTCTGCACAAAGCTATCCACAGAAAAGGTGAATAAGATCGATCTTTTTCTCGGTCATTGTTTATAACTTTGCCATTTTCTGTGAGTTATCCCGGCGCTGGTGGCTTAACCCCCCATGAATCCAGTGGTTTACCGCCTGTAAGGAGTGTGAAACAATCAGCTCATTCAAATTTTGCTTTGAGGTAGTCCGGTGATCGATGATGATGGCTACCGCCCGAATGTTGGTATCGTAATCTGTAACCGGCAGGGACAAGTGTTATGGGCCAGGCGCTTTGGACAGCACTCCTGGCAATTTCCTCAGGGAGGCATCAATCCCGGTGAAACCGCAGAACAGGCGATGTATCGCGAACTGTTCGAAGAGGTCGGATTACACCGGAAAGATGTTCGAATACTTGCTTCTACCCGTAACTGGTTACGTTACAAGTTGCCAAAACGTTTGGTGCGTTGGGACACAAAGCCGGTATGTATCGGCCAGAAACAAAAGTGGTTTCTTCTGCAGTTAATGTGTAATGACGCGGATATCAATGTGCAGCACAGCAGCACGCCTGAGTTCGATGGCTGGCGCTGGGTCAGTTTCTGGTATCCGGTGCGTCAGGTTGTCTCCTTTAAGCGCGACGTTTATCGTCGGGTGATGAAGGAATTCGCTGGCGTGGTGATGTCTATGCAGGAGAGTGCGGGGCAGCGAAATAATCCTGCCCATCGACGTAAGAGAGGATAGGCCACGCCCTTTATGCTCACTCAGTTGCGCGAAATTGTAGAAAAAGTGGCGAGTGCGCCGCGTCTCAATGAAGCACTCGACATCCTGGTTAATGAGATCTGTCTGGCGATGGATACGGAAGTCTGTTCCGTTTACCTCGCCGACCACGATCGTCACTGCTACTACCTGATGGCGACGCGCGGACTTAAAAAACCGCGTGGCCGCACCGTGACCCTGGCGTTTGACGAGGGGATCGTCGGTTTAGTGGGCCGTCTGGCCGAACCGATTAACCTTGCTGACGCCCAGAGTCATCCCAGCTTCAAATATATCCCCGCAGTGAAAGAGGAGCGCTACCGCTCCTTCCTCGGCGTGCCGATTATCAGCCGTCGCCAGTTACTGGGCGTGCTGGTGGTACAGCAGCGCGAGCACCGTCAGTTTGATGAAAGCGAAGAGTCGTTTCTGGTCACCCTTGCCACCCAGATGGCGGCATTGCTGTCGCAGTCGCAGATGGCTCAGCTGTTTGGTCAGTTCCGGCAGACGCGGGTGCGCGCAATTGCAGCTGCGCCTGGCGTGGCGGTAGCACCGGGCTGGGTAGATGAGACGCAGCCACTGCTCGATCAGGTTTCGGCTGCCTCAACGCTGGATGTACATCGCGAACGTGAGCGTCTGTCGCTCGCCATGAGTGAAGCCACCAGTGAATTTCGTCGCTTCAGTAAACGCTTCAGCGCCAGCGCTCAGAAAGAGAGTGCGGCCATTTTCGACCTTTACTCTCACCTGTTAACCGATGCCCGACTGAAAAAAGATCTGTTCGATGAGATCGAACGCGGATCGGTCGCCGAATGGGCAGTGAAACAGGTCATCGAGAAGTTTGCTGAACAGTTTGCCAGCCTGACGGACACCTACCTGCGTGAACGCGCAGGCGATCTGCGGGTGCTGGGTCAGCGCCTGCTGTTTCACCTTGACGATACGCTGGTCGGGACCAATGCCTGGCCGGAACGCTTTGTGCTGGTGGCCGATGAGCTGACCGCCACCACTTTAGCTGAGCTTCCGCATGAGCGGCTGGCGGGCGTGGTGGTGCGTGACGGCGCAGCCAACTCCCATGCGGCGATTCTGACGCGCGCGATGGGGATCCCGACGGTCATGGGCGCTGACATCCAGCCTCATCAGCTCAACAAACGTTTGCTTATCGTCGATGGGTATCGCGGTGAGCTGTTGATCGATCCCGAGCCGGTGCTGGTGCAGGAGTACCAGCGTTTGATCAGCGAAGAGAATGCGCTGAGCAAAATGGCGGAAGGCGTGGTCGATCAGCCCGGTGAGCTGAAAAGCGGCGAGCGCGTGCAGGTGATGCTGAATGCCGGCTTAAGCCCGGAGCATGAGCAGACGCTGGGCAACTGGGTGGATGGCATCGGTCTCTACCGCACCGAAATCCCGTTTATGCTGCAGAACGGCTTCCCGTCGGAAGAGGAGCAGGTGGCGCAGTATCAGGGCATGTTACAGCTGTTTCACAACAAGCCTGTGACGCTGCGTACCCTGGATGTGGGGGCAGATAAACAGCTACCCTACATGCCTATCAGTGAAGAGAATCCCTGTCTGGGCTGGCGCGGCATCCGCCTGACGCTTGACCAGCCGGAAATTTTCCTGGTGCAGGTGCGCGCGATGCTGCGTGCCAACGCCGCATCCGGCAACCTCAGTATTCTGCTGCCGATGATCAGCCATATCGATGAGATCGACGAAGCGAAAAAGCTGATCGATCGCGCAGGACGCGAAGTCGAAGAGATGCTGGGCTATACGATCCCCGCGCCGCGCATCGGCATCATGATTGAAGTGCCGTCGATGCTGTTTATGATCCCGCATCTGGCGTCAAGGGTCGATTTTGTCTCGGTTGGCACCAACGATCTGACCCAGTATCTGCTGGCGGTGGATCGCAACAACACCCGCGTGGCCAATCTCTACGACTCGCTGCATCCGGCGATGCTGCGTGCACTGAATACGATTGCGCAGGAAGCCCGTCTGGCCAATCTGGAATTGTGCCTGTGTGGTGAAATGGCCGGCGATCCAATGTGCGTGGCGCTGCTGGTCGGGCTGGGGTATCACCATCTCAGCATGAACGGCAAAAACGTACCACGGGTGAAATACCTGCTGCGCCATCTGGATCACGAAGAAGCGCAGCAACTCAGCGAGCAGGGGATGAATGCTCATACCGCCACTGAGGTTCGTCATCTGGTCTCGACCTTTATGGAGCGTCGCGGGCTGGGTGGATTAATCCGCGGCGGTCGCTAAGCGCCACTTCAGGCTATTTTATTTGCCATTCTGGCCCTGGGCAGTGCTCACACAGGCTGCTTTAGCAACCTGAACGCCCGTCAGGGCGGCCCTGAAGGGGCGAGCACAGCGAGTAATCCTCACGTACTACGTGTACGCTCCGGTTGTTGCACGCTGTCCGTGACCAGTCTGGCTGCAACAATGTACGCCTGACGGGTCAGACTCTGGGCGTTATCCGCGTTTACATTTGCGGGACAATTCACAAAACCGGCTGTGCTATGATGCGCAGCCTTAATTTATGTGCCTGACAACACCCCCTTTTCAGGGTTGAAAAATAGACGGTGAATGATGAATAACGGCTATATTGCATTTCCGCAGTTCGATCCGGTGATCTTCTCGATTGGACCGGTTTCGCTTCACTGGTACGGTCTGATGTATCTGGTGGGCTTTGTTTTCGCCATGTGGCTGGCTGTCCGCCGCGCCAATCAGCCGGGCAGCGGCTGGAAAAAAGAGGAAGTGGAGAACCTGCTTTATGCCGGTTTCCTGGGGGTCTTCCTGGGTGGACGCATCGGCTATGTGCTGTTCTACAACTTACCGCTGTTCCTGGAAAATCCACTCTATCTGTTCAAAGTCTGGGATGGCGGCATGTCGTTCCACGGTGGCCTCATCGGGGTGATTGTCGTCATGCTGGTCTTTGCCCGCCGCACCCGACGTAATTTCTTCCAGGTGGCTGATTTCATCGCGCCGCTGATCCCGTTCGGTCTGGGTGCCGGTCGTCTCGGCAACTTCATTAACGGTGAGCTCTGGGGCCGTGTCGATCCGGGCTTCCGCTATGCCATGCTGTTCCCTGGCTCCCGCAGCGAAGATGTCGCGCTGGCTGCCACCAATCCGCAATACCAGGCGCTGCTCAACACCTACGGCGTGCTACCGCGTCATGCTTCGCAGCTCTATGAACTGGCGCTGGAAGGGATAGTGCTGTTTATCATCCTGAATCTGTTTATTCGTAAGCCACGCCCGATGGGCAGCGTCTCAGGCCTGTTCCTGATTGGCTATGGCGCCTTCCGTATTATCGTTGAGTTCTTCCGCCAGCCGGATGCCCAGCTTGGCCTGTTTGAAGGCGGAATCAGTATGGGACAGATCCTCTCTGTGCCAATGATTATTGCCGGTATTATTATGATGATCTGGGCGTATCGTCGTCGCCCGCAGCCACAATTTCGCGAGGAAAAATGAAACAGTATCTGGATTTAATGCAACATGTGCTGCACGAAGGCACGCCAAAAGCTGACCGTACCGGCACCGGTACGCTTTCAATTTTTGGTCACCAGATGCGTTTCAATCTGCAGGATGGTTTTCCGCTGGTCACCACCAAGAAATGTCATATCCGCTCGATTATTCATGAGCTGCTGTGGTTTCTGAAAGGCGATACCAACATCGGTTATCTCAAAGAAAACAACGTCTCCATCTGGGATGAGTGGGCGGATGAGAATGGCGATCTCGGCCCGGTGTATGGCAAACAGTGGCGCAGCTGGGGAACGGCCAGCGGCCAGGAGATTGACCAGCTAAGCCAGGTGATGGAGCAGCTGAAGCGCGATCCCGACTCACGCCGGATTATCGTTTCTGCCTGGAACGTCGGCGAGCTGAGCGAGATGGCGCTGGCTCCTTGCCACGCGTTCTTCCAGTTCTACGTGGCGGACGGCAAACTCTCCTGCCAGCTCTATCAGCGCTCGTGCGACATCTTCCTGGGCCTGCCGTTTAACATCGCCAGCTATGCGTTGCTGGTACATATGGTGGCGCAGCAGTGCGATCTGCAGGTGGGCGACTTCGTCTGGACTGGCGGTGATACCCACCTCTACAGTAACCATCTGGAGCAGGCGCGCCTGCAGCTGACCCGCGAACCGCGTCCGCTGCCATCACTTGTTATCAAACGCAAACCGGCGTCGCTGTTTGACTATCAGTTCGAAGATTTTGAGATTGAAGGCTACGATCCGCATCCCGCGATCAAAGCCCCTGTCGCCATCTGATTCGCGATAAAAGATAACGCCCTGGCACTTCGCCGGGGCTTTTTTTTGCCCGCAAACCGGTAAATCTGCGGCAACGCTCGCACGCTTCTGCCAATTCATGCTATTGGGGAAGATTCTCTGCGACGTGCTTTCCAGCCTGCCAAACCGCACCTTGTTTCATCTGTTCATCACCCGCACTCTGACACCATGAAAACAGCACACTTACGCGGTTTTACCCTGCCGGAACTGCTGCTGGTGATGGTGATTGCCGGCATGCTGAGCGTTGCCGCGCTGCATGGCTGGCAGCGCTGGCAACAGCGGCAGCAACTGCGCGACAGCGCCCAGCAACTGCAGGGATTCCTGCTTCGGCTGCGTGCCCAGGCCAACCGGCAAAATAGCGATCTGGTTTTATGGTCACGGCCTGGCGATCCCTGGTGCATCGGTGCCGGAAGCCTCCCCGTTGCAGGGTGTGATAGCCGAAAACGGCTGCAATTCGTGGCGCCGCACGCTGGCGTTTCGCTCTATGGCATCCGGGGTGAACCGGGCTTCTATGGCCGACGTAATGTGGCCCGGGCGGGTAGCATTGAGCTGGGTAACAGCGCCGGACGAATGCGGCTGATTATCTCGGCCAGAGCCCGTATTCGCCTCTGCATGACGGATGAGGAGACGTGCCGTTGAAAATGGCCGGATTCAGCCTGCTGGAGATGCTGATCGCCTTAGCAATCAGCGCCGTCGTGATGTTAAGTGCTGGCCGTTTTCTGCCGCTGCTGCTGGCAGAGAACGCCGGCGTGATGCAACGGGCGCAGCTGCGTCAGGAGTTACAGCAGATGATGGCGACACTGGAAAAAGCGGTGCGGCGTGCCGGTTATTGTCACGGTGAGTGTGGCAGTGGGGCGCTGCAAATCAGAGAGAACTGCCTGCTGCTGCGCTGGGATGAGAACAGCAACGGTAAATGGGAAGGGGTGAGCCATGCAGAGAGTGACTATTACGGTTATCGCCTGCGACAACAGCAGCTTGAGATGCAGCGAGGTGTTGACCAGTGTCAGTCAGCGGGCTGGGAGCGGCTCTCCGATCCCGCGGTTATGACGCTGGAGCAGTTCAGCGTCAGCCAGCAGGGCACGCAGGTCAGATTAGTGCTGCAGGGACGGGCCGGACGCTGGCTTGAAACGATGGAGAGCTGGATTGAGGCAGAGAACCTGTGAAGCAGCGAGGCAGCAGCGCTCTGGGCATGGTGTTGATGATTATGGTCATTGGCAGCTTTACGCTGCATGCCAGCCGTAAGATGTCTGAGCAGGGAATGCGACTGCTGGCGGATGAGCAGCAGTTTATTCAGGGTTTCTGGCGGGCGCAGTCTGCGCTGCAATGGGGCTTCTCCCTGAGCTGGTCAGCCAGTGAGGCGGCCAGCTGTCAGCAGGATGATCGCCAGGGCTGGCGCAGCTGTTTACAACGAGGTGAAAAGGATGAAGGTCTGCTTAAAGGGGAGGCCAGCGGCAGTGGCATGGCAGTCTGGCAGTGGGTGCGGTTACGGGGCAATCAGATTACCGCGTTGCCGCACGGCTGGATTGACTACTGCCCGCTTACGCCCCCGGCCACCTGCCAGTAAGCGCGGTGGATTCAGCCTGCCGGAAGTGTTGTTTGCTCTGCTGTTAATGGCATTAAGCAGCAGCACGCTGTTGCACTATCATCGCGCACTGGCACTGGGATTCAGCCAGCAGTGGTATCAGCGTGAGGCATGGCGGGTGGCTGAGCAGCAACTGATGGGACATGAGAGTCCCGGCTGGACCTCAATACTGCAACAGCAGAGCGGCCCTTCAGGTTGCACACTGGATCGGGCTGACGTGACGGGGCCTTATCAGCGCAGTGCCACCCTGACGCGGCTGCGATGTTAACTCTCCCCGGTCGCCCTTTTGATGGGTTTCAACCGCGATACGCGGTAAAGTGACAGAGCCGCAATACCGCAGTCACGTTCTGAGTTATCACAGGAGTTTTCATGTTTCACGTTTATCACTCAAATCAGCTTGATGTGCTGAAGATTCTGGCGGCTGCGGTGATTAAACATGACCCTCTTGATGATCCTTTCGCATCAGAAATGGTGCTGGTGCAGAGTCCGGGTATGGCGCAGTGGCTGCAGATGGAGCTGGCGCAAACCTTTGGTATTGCTGCTAATATCGAATTTCCGCTGCCCGCCAGTTTCATCTGGGAGATGTTCGTCCGCGTACTGCCCGATATCCCGGTAGAGAGTGCTTTCAGTAAGGCCAGCATGGGCTGGAAGCTGATGCACCGGCTGCCGGAGATGCTGAAGCATGAAGAGTTTACCTCTCTGCGCCACTATCTCCATGACGACGGCGACAAGCGTAAACTGTTTCAGCTCAGCTCCCGCGTGGCCGATCTGTTCGACCAGTATCTGGTCTATCGTGCCGACTGGCTCAACAGCTGGGAGCGCGGCGAAACCATTGAGGGGCTGGGCGAGGCGCAGCGCTGGCAGGCCGCACTGTGGCGCGATCTGGTGAGTTATACCCAGGCCCTGCGCCAGCCTGAATGGCACCGCGCCAACCTCTATGCACGATTTATCCAGACGCTGGATCAGGCGAAAAGCACGCCGGAAAATCTGCCCAAACGGGTCTTTATCTGTGGCATCTCTGCGCTGCCGCCGGTCTATCTGCAGGCGTTGCAGGCGCTGGGACGTCACATCGACATCCATCTGCTGTTCACCAATCCCTGCCGCGATTACTGGGGCGATATTCAGGATTATGCGTTTCTGGCGAAACTGCAAAGTCGTCAGCGCCGACGTCATGGTGCTGATGAATCACGCGGACTCTTCCGGGATGCAGAGCAGGCACCGGCGCTGTTTAACGACGCTGGTGAACAGCAACTGACCAACCCTTTGCTCGCCTCCTGGGGCAAGCTGGGGCGTGACAACCTGTTTCTGCTGAGCCAGATGGAGTCAAACGATGACATCGATGCTTTTGTCGATGTGGAGCCGGACAACCTGCTGCACTGTATGCAGCACGATCTTCTCAATCTGCAGGATAACGCCATCATCGGACTGAATGCGGCGGAACTGGCACACAGCGATCAGAAGCGCTGCCTGAATCCGGAGGATCGATCAATCGCGGTGCAGGTCTGCCACAGTGCCCAGCGCGAAGTTGAAGTGTTGCAGGATCATCTGCTGGCGATGATGGAGGCCGATCCGACGCTGAAAGCGCGTGACATCATCGTCATGGTGGCGGATATCGACGCCTACGCCCCTTTTATTCAGGCGGTGTTCGCCAATGCACCTGCCGATCGCTATCTGCCGTTTGCGATTTCAGATCGCCGTGCCAGTCAGGCTCATCCGGCCATTGTGGCGTTTTTGCATCTGCTGGCACTGCCGGACAGCCGTTTTGTCTCGGAGGATGTGCTGGCGCTGCTCGATGTCCCGGCGCTCGCTTCCCACTTCGCCATTGATGAAAGCGGCCTGCGTTTACTGCGGCGCTGGGTCAGCGAATCGGGGGTACGCTGGGGGCTGGATGATGCCAGCGTAGAAGCCCTGTCACTTCCGGTTACCGGCCAGCACACCTGGCGCTTTGGCCTGCAGCGTATGCTGCTGGGTTATGCGATGGAGAGCCACAACGGTGACTGGGAAGGAATTCTGCCTTATGACGAGTCGGGTGGTCTGGTGGGGGAGCTGGCGGGACATCTGGCTGAGCTGCTCTCCCGGCTTAATCACTGGCGGCAGCTGCTTGCCGAACCCCGGCCACTGGCGGCCTGGCTGCCCATGTGCCGGGAACTGCTCAATGCCTTTTTCAGCCCCGATGCAGAAACCGAGGCCGCCTTACTGCTGGTGGAAGAGCAGTGGCAGCAATTGATTGAATATGGCATGGATGCGCGGTTTGAAGAGGCGATTCCGGTGGCGCTGTTGCGTGATGATCTGCGTAGCCGGCTTGATCAACAGCGCATCAGTCAGCGTTTCCTGGCGGGGCAGATTAACTTCTGTACCCTGATGCCGATGCGCTCCATTCCTTTTCAGCTGGTCTGTTTGCTGGGCATGAACGACGGCGTCTATCCACGGACCTTAGCGCCGTTAGGTTTTGATCTGATGCAGCAGCAGTCCCGCAAAGGCGACCGCAGTCGCCGCGATGATGACCGCTATCTCTTCCTGGAGGCGATGATCTCGGCGCAGCAGCAGCTCTACATCAGTTATATCGGCCGGGCGATTCAGGATAATACGGAACGCTACCCCTCGGTGCTGGTCACAGAACTGCTGGATTACATTGGACAGAGTTTTTATCTGGACGGTGATGGCCATCTTGAACTGGATGAGAGTGCCGAACGAGTGCGGATGCACCTGCAGCACCTGCACAGCCGGATGCCGTTTGCTGCCGAAAACTTCCAGCCTGCTGCCAGACTGCAAAGTTTCGCCCGTGAGTGGTTGCCTGCCGCGCGGGGTGCGGGGCAGCCCCAGCCCGATTTTGTGCAGCCGCTGGAGGCGCCGTTAATTGATGCGCTCACGCTGGAGGCGTTCCTGCGCTTCTGGCGACATCCGGTCCGGGCCTGGTTCCACCAGCGGCTTGGCGTGAGTTTCTGGCTGGAGGAGAACGAACTGCCCGACAGCGAGCCGTTTGCGCTCGACAACCTTGAGCGTTATCAGATCAACGCGCAGTTGCTGAATGCCCTGGTCGAAGGCGAGGATACTCAGCGGCTTTATGCGCACCATCGTGCGGCCGGTAATCTGCCTTATGGCGCGTTCGGTGAGCTGTTCTGGCAGGCGCAGCGCGATGAGATGCAGGAAGTAGCGGCAGAAGTGGTCACCCAGCGCAGCGACGGCGAGAGCTGGGAAGTGAATCTGCAACTGGAGCAGGTCAGCTTAACCGGGTGGCTGACGCAGGTTCAGAGTGATGGATTGCTGCGCTGGCGGCCTGGCGTACTCAACATGAACGACGGACTGCTACTCTGGCTGGAACATCTGGTCTACTGCGCGCTGGGCGGCACCGGCAGCAGCCGGATGTTTGGCCGGCAGCAGAGCCGCTGGTGCTTCCTTGCTGTGCCGCAGGCAGAGGCGATTGCTGCGCTGAATGAGTATGTCACGGGATATCTCGCTGGTATGCGTCAGCCGCTGATGCTGCTTAACAAAAGTGGCGGCGCGTGGCTGACCGCCAGCTACGACAAAAAAAGTCAGCAGTTACTGACTGATGAGGCAACCCAGCTTAAGGCGCGTAATCGCCTGCTGACGGCCTGGTCAGGCAACTATCAGGTTGAGGGTGAAGGCAGCGATCCCTATCTGCAACGTCTTTGCCGGGTGCTGGATGAGCCACAACTACAGCAGATAACTGAGGCGGCACAGCGCTGGTATTTACCGGTGCTGGCTGCACATCAGGATGATGAATAGCCGATCAGAAGGCGTTTTTGCTGACTGACTCATTACACAAAAATTTTGCTCTGCTTTGAGCCGCCGCGTCCGACATTGGCGGTTTATCGGGAAACGAGAGGGGTTTACATGCGGGTACACGCACGCTGGATAGCGGCGCTAATGTTAAGCCTGATGGCTTGCACAGCGCAGGCGCAGGCATCATCAGGCTGGCAGCCGGTTAACGACACTATTCGCAAAAGTGAACAGGATCCCCGCGACTATCAGGCTATCCGGCTTGATAATGGGATGACGGTATTACTGGTTTCCGATCCTGTGGCACCGAAATCGCTGGCGGCGCTGACGCTGCCGATAGGATCGCTGGACGATCCCGATCAGCAGGCGGGACTGGCGCACTACCTTGAGCATATGGTGCTGATGGGTTCAAAGCACTACCCGCAGCCCGACAACCTGGCTGAATTCCTGAAAAAGCATGGCGGCAGCCACAACGCCAGCACAGCCTCCTACCGCACCGCCTTTTATCTGGAAGTGGAAAATGACGCGCTGGAACCGGCAGTTGATCGCCTGGCGCATGCGGTGGCTGAGCCGCTGCTGGATCCGGCTAACGCTGACCGCGAGCGCCACGCCGTGAATGCCGAGCTGACCATGGCGCGCTCGCGCGATGGCCTGCGTATGGCCCAGGTCGGTGCAGAAACCCTGAACCCGGCGCATCCGGCGTCACGTTTCTCGGGCGGCAATCTTGAGACTCTGAAAGATAAGCCAGGCAGCAAACTGCATCAGGCGCTGCAGGACTTTTATCATACGCATTACTCCGCCAATCTGATGAAAGCGGTGATCTACAGCAACAAAACGCTGCCGGAGATGGCGTCGATTGCGGCTAAAACCTTTGGCCGGGTGCAAAATCATGACGCCAGCGTGCCGGAGATTACGGTGCCGGTGGTGACCGATGCGCAGCAGGGCATCATCATCCATTACGTTCCGGCCCAGCCGCGCAAGCAGCTCAAAATTGAATTCCGCATTGCCAATAACAGCGATCGGTTCCGCAGTAAAACCGACACGCTGATCAGCTATTTAATCAGTAACCGCAGCAAAAACACGCTGACTGACTGGCTGCAAAAACAGGGACTGGCCGACGGGGTGAATGCGGGTGCTGACCCAATGACCGAGCGTAACAGCGGCGTGTTTGCGATTACCGCGTCACTGACTGATAAAGGGCTGGCGCAGCGCGACCAGGTCGTGGCGGCGATATTCAGCTACATCAATCTTCTGCGTCAGCAGGGGGATGATAAGCGCTATTTCGATGAAGTTTCGCATGTGCTGGCGCTCGACTTCCGCTATCCCTCAATTACCCGCGATATGGATTACATTGAATGGCTGGCCGACACCATGCTGCGCGTACCGGTTGAACATACGCTGGATGCACCTTATCTGGCGGATCAGTACGATGCCGCCGCGATTAATGCCCGGCTGGAAGAGATGACCCCGCAGCATGCGCGTATCTGGTACATCAGCCCGCAGGAGCCGCACAACAAAAAAGCCTATTTTGTGGATGCGCCTTATCAGGTTGAGAAGATCACCCCACAAACCTTTGCAGACTGGCAGCAGCGCGCCAGCCAGATTACGCTGGCGATGCCCGTGCTGAACCCCTATATCCCGGACGACTTCACCCTGTTACCGTCAGACGGCAAAACGTATCAGCATCCGGTGAGACTGGATAACCAGGATGATATGCGTATTTACTGGATGCCCAGTCGTTATTACGCCAGCGAGCCAAAAGCGGCGATCACCCTGGCGTTACGCAATAAGCACACCATCAGTGATGCCCGTCAGCAGGTGCTGTTTGGCCTGAATGACTACCTTTCCAGCCTGGCGCTGGACGAGCTTAATTCACAGGCTTCAGTGGGCGGTATCAGCTTCTCAACGGGTGAAGATGAAGGGCTGGTGTTCAGCGCCAACGGCTTCACTCAGCGTCTGCCGACCCTGCTGAAGAAACTGGTGGAAGGTTATGCCACTTTCCAGCCGACAGAACAGCAGCTGGAGCAGGCGAAATCCTGGTATCTGGAGCGGCTGGACGCGGCGGAAAAGGGCAAAGCGTTTGAACAGGCGATTCAGCCGATGCAACTGCTGTCGCAGCTGCCATATACCCAGCGCGAGGCTCGCCGCAAGCTGGTAAGCACACTCTCACTTAAGGATGTTACTGACTATCGCGATACGCTGTTCCGCGACGCGACGCCGGAGATGCTGGTAGTGGGCAACCTCAGTGCTGACAGCGTGACGCAGCTGGGGCATGAGCTCAAACAGCAGATGCAGAGTCATGCGACCCGCGACTGGCATAGTCAGTATGTCTCGATTAAAAAACCGCTGAAAGCCAACCTGCAACAAAAAGGCAGCAGCACCGACTCCGCTCTTGCCGCGCTCTATGTTCCACTGGGATACAGTGAATATCAGAGCATGGCGCACAGCTCCATGCTGAGCCAGATTGTGCAGCCGTGGTTCTACAATCAGTTACGCACCAAAGAGCAGCTCGGCTACGCGGTGTTTGCCTTCCAGATGCCTGTGGGTCGCCAGTGGGGGATCGGCTTCCTGCTGCAAAGTAACAGCAAACAACCGGGCTGGCTGTTGCAGCGCTATCAGGCCTTCTACCCGCAGGCGGAAAAACGTCTGCGCAGTATGAGCCAGGCAGACTTTGCCCAGTATCAGCAGGCCATGATCAATGATTTGCAGCAGCGTCCTCAGACGCTCTTTGAGGAAGCGGATCGCTTTAGCCGCGACTTTGATCGGCAGAATGATCAATTTGATACCCGGCAAAAAATGACAGAGCAGGTTCAGCGGTTAACCCCGGCCAGCCTGGCAGACTTTTTCCGGCAGGCCGTGATCGACCATAAGGGCATGGTGATGACCTCGCAGATTGCAGGCACCGGCAATGGCAAAGTTGAGTTTGCCCGTCAGCCTGGCTGGAAAACCTGGAGTGAAGTGGCACAACTGCAGCAGTCGCTGCCGGTAAAGAGTGAGACCCAATGACGCAGTTACCTCCCGTATCGCTGAATCCTTTAACGCTGCCGCTCAGAGGCGAGCGGCTGATTGAGGCGTCAGCGGGCACCGGAAAAACCTTTACCATTGGTCTGCTCTATCTGCGCCTGCTGCTGGGGCTGGGCGGTGAAAACGCCTACAGCCGGCCGCTCTCAGTCGAAGAAATTTTAGTCGTGACCTTTACCGAGGCCGCGACCGCCGAATTGCGCGGGCGCATCCGCGAGAATATTCATCAGCTACGTCTGGCCTGTATCCGCGGCAAAAGCAGCAATCCGATGCACCAGTTACTGCTGGAGCAGATGCCGGATCTGAGTCAGGCCGCCGCGCAGCTGCTGGCTGCCGAGCGGCAGATGGATGAAGCCGCCATTTTTACCATTCACGGCTTCTGTCAGCGGATGCTGAATCTCAATGCCTTTGAGTCGGGCATGCTGTTCGAGCAGGAGTTGATTGAAGATGAGCAGGCGCTGCTGAAGCAGTCGACCGCCGATTTCTGGCGTCGTCAGTGCTATCCACTGAGTCTGGATGTGGCGCGGGTCATCGCCGCAGAGTGGAGCGGACCGGACAGTCTGCTGGCCACGCTGCGCCCCTGGCTGCAGGGGGAGTCGCCGGGGCTGAAACGTCCGCCTGCCGCCGATGAGACGCTGGCATCACGTCACGCCCGGAATCTGGCGCGCATCGAGGCCATCAAGCAGCAGTGGCAGGCGCTCAGCGCCGATGTTGAGGGCATTATCACTGCATCGGGCGTTGATAAGCGCAGCTACAGCAGTAAACATCTGCCCAACTGGGTCGTCCGCGTCACGCAGTGGGCCAGCAGCGACACGCTGGATTATCAGCTGCCCAAAGAGCTGGAGCGCTTTGGACAGCAGGTGCTGGAGGAGAAAACTAAAAAGGGTGAAGCGCCGCGTCATTCGCTTTTTGAGGCGATCGATCAGTTTCTGGCAGAACCGCTGTCGCTGCGGGATGTCATCATTGCGCAGGCGCTGACCGATGTGCGCGCCACGGTGCAGCGCGAGAAACGGTTACGTGCGCTGTTAGGCTTCGACGATCTGCTCAGTAAACTGGATGAAGCGCTGCAGCAGCCAGGTGGCGTTTTGCTGGCAGAAACCATCCGGGCGCGTTACCCGGTGGCCCTTATTGATGAATTCCAGGATACCGATCCGCAGCAGTACCGCATCTTCCGCACGCTCTATATTAATCAGCCTGAACAGGCACTGTTTCTGATCGGCGATCCTAAGCAGGCGATCTACGCCTTTCGCGGTGCGGATATATTTACCTATCTGCGGGCCAGAAATGAAGTCAGCGCTCACTACACGCTGGATACCAACTGGCGTTCATCACCTGAGATGGTCGGGAGCGTCAACCGCCTCTTTTCTCAGCTCGATTCGCCTTTTCTGTTCTCGGCGATCCCCTTTCAGCCAGTTAAGCCTGCTGCGCCCAATCAGTCGCTGAAACTGATTTTTGACGAGCAGCAGCAACCGGCGTTACGGTTCTGGCTGCAGCCTGGCGAGGGCGTGGGTAACAGCGATTACCAGCAGTTTATGGCACAGCAGTGTGCGGCCGATATCAGCCGCTGGCTGGTGGCCGGACAGCAGGGGCGCGCCCGCCTGGGCAAAGGCGAGGCGCTGCAGCCGGTGCGGGCTTCCGATATCACCGTGCTGGTGCGCAGTCGTAATGAGGCCGGTTTAATCCGCGACGCGCTGAATGCGCTGTCGATTCCTTCGGTCTATCTCTCCAGCCGGGACAGCGTCTACACCACGCCGGAAGCGCGCGAACTGCTCTGGTTACTGCAGGCGATACAGGCACCTGAGCAGGAACGTCTGCTGCGCAGCGCGCTGGCGACCTCAATCTTTGCTATTGATGCAGCAACGCTCGACGCGCTGACACAGAATGAACGCGAGTGGGATGCGCTGGTGGAGCAGTTTGCCGTCTGGCAGCAGCTGTGGCATCAGCGCGGCGTGTTACCGATGCTGCGTGACGTGATGATCAGGCGGCAGCTGGCAGAGAATATGCTGGCCTCGGATAACGGTGAACGTCGCCTGACCGATCTGATGCATCTGGGTGAACTGCTGCAGGAGGCTTCGGTGCAGCTGGAGAGTCCGCACGCCCTGGTGCGCTTCCTGGCGCAGCAGATTGCCCGGCCAAACAGCCAGGCCTCCAGCCAGCAGCTGCGTCTGGAAAGCGACCGCCATCTGGTGCAGATCATCACCATCCATAAATCGAAAGGACTGCAATATCCGCTGGTCTGGCTGCCATTTGCTGCCGGGTTCCGCGAGGCGGCCAGCGCGCTTTATCACGATCGCGACACCTTCACGGCACTGCTGGATGTGCAGGGTGATGCACAAAGTCTGGCGCTGGCCGAAGAGGAGCGCCTGGCGGAGGACCTGCGTCTGCTCTACGTGGCGCTGACCCGTTCGGTCTATCACTGCAGCGTCGGCATTGCGCCACTGATCAAAGGCACCCGCAAAAAAGAGGGCGAAAGCGACCTGCACAAGAGCGCGCTGGGCTACCTGGTGCAGCAGGGCGAGGCGGCGGATGCGCAGCAGCTCACTCAGCGACTGAATGCGTTAACCGGTGAAGGGATTGCGCTGGTTGAAGAGGCTCTGCTGCCGGGAGAAATGTGGCAGGATGCGCAGCAGGGCGATGAGGTTTTAAGCAGCCGCGACATTACGCGCGCGCTGGCTGACGTCTGGCGGGTAACCAGTTATTCAGGCCTGCAACAGCATCACAGCTCGGCGCTGCTGGATGCGATGCCCAACTTTGATATTGATGCCGCGGGCGAAGAAGAGAAGGGTGAAGAGGCTGCATTGACACCCCACCACTTTCCGCGCGGAGCGGCACCCGGTACGTTTTTGCACGGTTTGTTTGAGTCGATCGACTTTACCGAACCGCCGGACAGCGTCTGGCTGGAAGATCAGCTGCAGCATAATGGCTATCCGCTGAGCTGGTTGCCGGTTCTGGAACAGTGGATTGACCGGGTCTTACATACGCCGCTCAATGCTGAGGGGCTGAGGCTGTCGGCGATAAAAAGCAGCGAACGCCTGATTGAGATGGAGTTCTATCTGCCAATCAACAATCTGCTGACTGCGGCGGATTTTGACGCTCTGCTGCGCCGGCACGACAGTCTCTCTCAGCAGGCCGCCCCCCTGGATTTTCGTCAGGTGCGGGGCATGCTGAAGGGCTTTATCGATCTGGTCTTCCGCTGGCAGGGAAAATATTATCTGCTCGACTACAAATCGAACTGGCTGGGGGATAGCCACGCCGCTTACACGCCAGAGGCGATGGCACAGGTGATGATCGGCCACCGCTACGATCTGCAATATCAGCTCTATACGCTGGCGCTGCATCGCTATCTGCAGCATCGCCTGCCGGACTACGACTATCAGCGTCACTTTGGTGGGGTGTTTTATCTGTTTTTGCGCGGGATGGATGGCAGCTCGCCGGACAACGGCATTTTCGCCACCCGACCTGCTGAAGCCTTTGTGGAAGAAATTGATGCACTGTTTGGTGAAACCGGGGAGATGTTATGAGTGACATGCTGAGTCTGCTGCTGCAGGCGGTAGAGAAGCGTCTCCTGCGGCCGCTGGATATACAGTTTGCCCAACTGGTGGCCCCGGAATCACAGCCTGGGCTGCTGCTCGCTGCTGCCTGCGTCAGCGCTGACGCGGGTGAGGGGCACGTCTGTTTACCGCTGAGCAACCTCTGCGAAGCGAATCTGTTCGCTGGTCGCCAGCCTGCGCTGGCTCAGGCGATCTGGCACGCCGCTGGTGCGCCGGAAGACTGGACAGCACGCTTTGCTGACTGGTCGGCTGTGAGTGATGGCAGCCTGGTTACGCCGCTGGTGCTGAGCAACCAGCGTTTATATCTGCATCGGCTGTGGCAAAGCGAAGGCCGGGTCGCCGACTTCTTCGCTGCGCAGGAAGTAAAAACTGCGTTTGATATGCATGCTGCAGGCGACGTGCTGAACAGCCTGTTTGACGACCAGCCGGAGAACTGGCAGAAAATTGCGGCGGCCGTGGCGCTGACCCGCAAGACTGCGGTTATTTCCGGCGGGCCGGGTACCGGTAAAACCACCACAGTGGCGAAACTCCTCGCTGCCCTGATTCGCCTGAATCCCGGTGCACTGCGGATTCAGCTGGCGGCACCGACCGGCAAAGCCGCCGCGCGGCTGACCGAGTCACTGGGCAGCGCACTGCAGGATCTGGCGGTCAGCGACGAAGAACGCCGGCGTTTTCCTGCCGAAGCCACCACGCTGCATCGCCTGCTGGGCGCTCAGCCCGACACTCAGCGGCTGCGCTACCATGCCGGTAACCCACTGCATCTTGATGTGCTGGTGGTTGATGAAGCGTCGATGGTCGATCTCTCAATGATGGCAAAACTGATCGCCGCGCTGCCTGCCCATGCCCGCGTCGTGTTTCTGGGCGATCGCGATCAGCTGGCCTCGGTCGAAGCCGGTGCGGTGCTGGGCGACATCTGCCGCTGCACCGAAAGCGGCTACAGCCTGGCACGGGCTGAACAGCTCGCGCTGCTGACCGGCTGCACACTGCAGGGCAGTGACGATGTGCAGGCACCCGCAGTCCGCGACAGTATCTGTCTGCTGCAGAAGAGTTATCGTTTTGATGACTCATCAGGCATCGGCCAGCTGGCAAAAGCGATCAATCGTGGCGATGCAGAGCAGGTCAGGGCGGTGTTTGCTGCGGCTTATGAGGATATCAGTTACCAGCCGCTGAACAGCGCTGACGCTTATCAGGCGATGCTGGATGAGGTAGCCCAGGGTTATCAGCCCTTCCTGCAGTTGATCAGACAGCAGTCGTCGCCCGCAGAAGTGATTGCCGCTTTTGGCCGTTATCAGCTGCTGTGTGCATTACGTGACGGGCCATTTGGCGTGCAGGGTCTGAACCAGCGTATTGAGCAGCGACTGATGCAGCTGCAGCGCATCCGTCGTCCTGGCATGGGCAGCCGCTGGTATGAAGGGCGTCCGGTGATGATCACCCGAAATGACAGCGCGCTCGGCCTGTTTAATGGCGATATCGGCATGACGATGCGGGATGAAGAGGGCAACCTGAAGGTCTTTTTCCCGCTGCCGGATGGATCGATCAAGGCGATTCAGCCGAGCCGGTTACCCTCACATGAAACGGCCTGGGCGATGACGGTGCACAAATCACAGGGCTCGGAGTTTGATCATACCGCGCTGGTGATGCCCACGCAGTTTCTGCCGGTGCTGACCCGTGAACTGGTCTATACCGCGATTACACGTGCACGGCGGCAACTGACCATCTACAGCGAACCCGGCGTATTTCAGCGTGCCGTGCAGCTGCAAACGCAGCGACGCAGCGGTCTGGTGGAGCGACTGGGGGAATCTGGCTGAGAAGAGAGGGGACAGACCACGCGGGGGGGGCCTGTCCCTTACGGATTGAATCAGGTGAGATCGGCCATCAACACTTTTGAACGGCGCTGATAGTTATACATCTCTTTTTTACTCTCGGGCAGCGACTCAATATCTACCGGCGTAAAGCCGCGTTCCTGGAACCAGTGGATGCTGCGGGTGGTTAACACAAACAGTTTTTCCAGCCCCATCTGGCGTGCCTGAAGTGCCACGCGCTGCAGCAACATCTCACCGCGTGAAGAGCTGCGATAGTCAGGATGAACCGCCACACAGGCCATTTCGCCAATCTTCTCATCCATAAACGGATAGAGTGCTGCACAGGCGATGGTCAGATTATCGCGCTGAATGATGGTGAACTTATCAATTTCCATTTCCAGCTGCTCGCGCGAGCGACGCACCAGAATACCCTGCTGCTCCAGCGGACGGATCAGTTCGAGGATGCCGCCGATATCATTGATATTGGCGCGACGGATCTGCTCTGCCGACTCCATAACGATCTGGGTACCGATACCGTCGCGTGAGAAGAGCTCCTGCAACAGCGCGCCATCTTCCTGATAACTGATTAAATGGCTGCGGCGAACACCACTGCGGCAGGCTTTCACCGCACCACGCAGGAAGCGAACGGTCCCGGAAAGATAATCCCCTTCCTTTTCAATCTCATCGATACGGGCCTGCGCATCATTCGGGAAGAGCTCGGAGATGATTTCACCCTCGCTGTTCAGCACGCCCTGCTCAGAACAGAAGCCGATCATTTTTTCCGCTTTGAGTTTAATCGCCAGCTGGGTAGCCACTTCTTCCGAAGTCAGGTTAAAGCTTTCGCCGGTAACAGAAACCGCAACCGGGCCCATCAGCACAATCGCATCGTTATCCAGCTGACGATGAATGGCCTCTTCATCAATACGACGGATACGGCCGCTGTGACAGTAATCCACGCCATCATCCACGCCCAGCGGCTGTGAAATAATGAAGTTGCCGCTGACCACGTTGATATGCGCGCCCTGCAGCGGCGTGTTGTTGAGACTCATTGAGAGGCGGGCCGTGATATCTAACTGCAGTCGGCCAGCGGCCTGCTTCACTAACTCCAGCGATTGCGCGTCGGTGACCCGGGTAAACTTATGGTAAACCGGCTCCAGCTGCTGCTGAGCCAGGCTGGCATCAATCTGCGGGCGTGCGCCATACACCACGACGAGGCGAATGCCCAGGCTGTGTAGCAGGCCGATATCATTAACGATGCCAGAGAAGTTCTCATGCTCAATCGCTTCGCCACCCAGCATGATGACAAAGGTTTTACCCCGGTGGGCATTGATATAGGGAACGGTATGGCGAAAACCCTGAACCAGTTCGGTACTACGTTCCTTCACGGCCAACCCTCAGTGAATGTTTATTCGTATTTTTTGTATTTTTATGCTTTTACGCCCGGTTTTGCAAGTCTTAATCCTGACGAAAATTTACGTTTTTCTGGGTGTCAAAGCCGCTAACAGCCTGCATTATTTAGGGTTTCCGGGGTGACATCATGCTGCGGATTGGATAAAGTTTTCGCCGCCATTTTAGTAACTGGCGCTTTTTTAGACATTACACAGCAGCTGGAGCGGCATGTCAGACGTTAATTCCCATTTTTCACGCAGACGATTTTTACAGGGGACGGGCGCCTTACTGCTGTTAAGCGTCAGCCGGACAGGGTTGGCGGCGAAGAACCACATTGTGGCGGTGCGTATCTGGCCCTCATCGACCTACTCGCGGATGACGCTGGAGTCCAATGTCGCGCTGAAGTACAAGCAGTTTGCGCTGAGCAATCCCGAACGCCTGGTGATTGATATTCAGGGGCTGCATCTCAATCCGGTTCTGAAAGGGGTAGATAAGCAGGTTCGGGTCGACGATCCCTTTATTAAAAATGCCCGTGTGGGCCAGTTCGACAGCAACACGGTGCGCGTGGTGCTGGAATTAAAGCGCAACGTCGCGCCGAAGATCTTTAATCTCTCGCCGGTCGCCGGGATCAATCACCGGCTGGTGGTCGATCTCTATCCGAGCCAGAATCAGGTTGAGGACGATCCACTGCTGGCTCTGCTGAAAGATTATAACCAGGGCGATCTGGAGAAAGATGAAGGGGTGCAGGCGCCCTTACCCGGCAAAGCGGGGCGCGATCGGCCGATCATTATCATGATCGATCCCGGTCACGGCGGGGAAGATCCGGGCGCGCACGGCAAATATAAGACCCGCGAGAAAGATATTGTGCTGAAGATTGGACGGCGACTCAAAGCGCTGATCGATAAAGAGTCCAATATGAAAGCCTATATGACGCGCAATGAAGATGTCTTTATTCCGCTGCGCGTCAGGGTTGCCAAAGCCCGTAAACAGCGTGCCGACCTCTTTGTGTCGATCCATGCGGATGCCTTTACCAGTCGCGCGGCACGCGGCTCTTCAGTGTTTGCCTTATCAACCAGCGGTGCCACTTCGGCGGCGGCTCGTTTCCTGGCTCAGACTCAGAATGAATCAGACCTGATTGGCGGCGTCAGCAAAAGCGGTGACCGCTATCTCGATCACACCATGTTCGATATGGTGCAGCGTCAGACGATTCATGACAGCCTTAAATTCGGCAAAGAGGTGCTGCATCGCATGGGGCGCATCAACCATCTGCACAAACGCACCGTGGATCAGGCCGGATTTGCGGTGCTGAAAGCCCCTGATATCCCGTCAATTCTGGTAGAGACAGCGTTTATCAGTAATGTGGAGGAGGAGCGCAAGTTGCGAACCACCCGTTACCAGCATCAGGTGGCAGAGGCGATTCTGAACGGCATCAAAGCGTATGTGGAGAGTGGGGCGGCACTGGCCCATCGGTAAAAGAGTGCGGGTAGCCGGGCTATCCGCGCGCTTTTCAGGGCAGAAAGAGGCTAAAGCGGCTTTTGGGAACGTCAGAAACAAAAAAACACCCTTTCAGGTGTTTAAATGATTGGTTGCGGGGGCCGGATTTGAACCGACGACCTTCGGGTTATGAGCCCGACGAGCTACCAGGCTGCTCCACCCCGCGTCCGTATCATACTTTTTTCACATTGTGACTTCTGTAAAACAACTGCAGAAGTATTGGTTGCGGGGGCCGGATTTGAACCGACGACCTTCGGGTTATGAGCCCGACGAGCTACCAGGCTGCTCCACCCCGCGTCCGTATTGCTTCTATTACTTTTACTTCTCACATTGTGACTTCTGTAAAACTGCTGCAGAAGTATTGGTTGCGGGGGCCGGATTTGAACCGACGACCTTCGGGTTATGAGCCCGACGAGCTACCAGGCTGCTCCACCCCGCGTCCGTGGAAGCGCACTATACTCTCCGCGCTAATTCATGCAACCCCTTTTTGCAGATAAAAGCCAAATTAACAGCCAGTTGCTGAAGGATTCAACCATCTGGTTAATTATTAAACTGATATGCGTGACGTCTGAGCGGATGCATTTCATTCTGTCGGGGGCTTTGCTATCGTCGCGGGGCGAACAGTTATAAAAAGAGAAGATAATGAAATCACATTGGGTGAAGTATGCACTCACTGGCGCGTTAATAACGCTGCTGGCGGCCTGTAGCTCCAAACCGACCGATCGCGGTCAGCAATATAAAGATGGCAAACTGGAACAACCGCTGGCGCTGGTGAATCAGCCCAATGCCAAAGGCGCACCGGTTAATGGCAGAGACTTTGGCGAGCAGGTTCGTCAGATTCAGTCCGCCTCATCCGCCCTGTATAGCCGTCAGAACGGCACCTATAGTGCGATTGAGAGCTGGCTGATGGCGGGTGCCGATACCCGACAGCTTCGTCAGTATGGGCTTAACGCCTGGCAGATGGAGGGAACGGATAACTACGGTAACGTGCAGTTCACCGGTTACTACACGCCGGTAGTGGAAGCGCGTTATACCCGTCAGGGTGAATTCCAGTATCCCATCTACCGCATGCCACCGCGCAAACGCGGAGAAAAATTACCGAGCCGCGCCTCTATCTATAGTGGCGGACTCGATGACCGCTACATCATCGCCTACAGCAATTCCCTGATTGATAACTTCATGATGGATGTGCAGGGCAGTGGTTATGTCGACTTTGGCGATGGCCGCCCGATGACCTTCTTTGGTTACGCCGGTAAAAATGGCTGGGGTTATCACAGCATTGGCAAAGAGCTGATCGATCGCGGTGAAGTGAAGCGCGAAGATATGTCGATGCAGGCGATTCGTCAGTGGGCGCAGGAGCACTCACCACAGGAGGTCCGTGCGCTGCTGGAAACCAACCCATCATTTGTCTTCTTTAAGGCTGAGCCATTTACGCCGGTGCGCGGTGCCAGTGCAGTTCCACTGGTGGCGAAAGCCTCCGTTGCGTCTGACCGCTCAATTATTCCGGCGGGCACCGTACTGCTGGCTGAAGTGCCGCAGTTAAATGAGAAGGGCAAATTCAACGGCAAATATGAGATGCGCCTGATGGTGGCACTCGACGTGGGTGGCGCGATTAAAGGCCAGCACTTTGATATCTATCAGGGTATTGGCCCGGACGCCGCGCATCTGGCGGGCTTCTATAATCACTACGGACGCGTCTGGGTAATTAAAGCCGCGCCGGGTGCCGGACAGCCGCTGTTCTCCAGCCCGCAAAACGGTAATAATGGTTCACTGCTTCTCGGCGCTAACTAATTTCTTCTCTGCGGGCCTTCGGGCCCGCACGACGTAACAGGTTCAACTATGAAAATGTTAAATGACGCCTGGCATCAGCGCTTTGGCGGCACGGCGCGTCTCTATGGCCAGGATGCGCTGCAACGTTTTGCTGACGCACACTTCTGCGTCATCGGGATTGGCGGTGTCGGATCCTGGGCGGCGGAAGCGCTGGCGCGCACCGGGATTGGTAAAATCACCCTGATTGATATGGATGATGTCTGTATCACCAACACCAACCGACAGCTTCATGCGCTGCAGGGCAACGTCGGCAAAGCTAAAACGGAAGTGATGGCAGAACGGCTGCGTGCGATTAATCCTGACTGCGAAGTGATCTGCATTGATGACTTTATTACGCCAGAGAACACCGCCGAACTGATGGCAGCCGGTTTCGACTATGTGATCGACGCTATCGACAGCGTGCGACCGAAAGCGGCGCTGATCGCCTGGTGCCGCCGGAATAAGATCCCGCTGATCACCACCGGTGGCGCGGGTGGGCAGATCGATCCGACTCAGATCCAGGTCGCCGATCTGGCGAAAACCATCCAGGATCCGCTGGCGGCGAAGCTGCGCGAACGACTGAAAAGCCTGGGCGTGGTGAAAAACAGCAAGGGCAAACTTGGCATCGACTGCGTCTTTTCTACCGAAGCGCTGGTCTATCCGCAGGCTGATGGCAGCGTCTGTGCTTCACGCAGCACAGCGGAGGGGCCGAAGAGAATGGATTGCACATCCGGCTTTGGCGCGGCCACCATGGTAACCGCCACCTTCGGCTTTGTTGCCGTCTCGCATGCGCTGAAGAAGTTTCTGGCGCGTGCTGCCCGTCAGGACGCCGTCAGCGCCTGACGGGCGGCGTGCTCCACTGCGGCGGCCAGCGCCTGCAGGCCGCTGCTGCGGGAGGCACTGAGCTGGGCGCGCAGGCCCAGTTCATCAAACAGTTTTAAGGGATCCATTGCCAGCAGCTGTTGCGGCGTCTGGCCCTCAGCGGCGGTCAGCAGCACGGCCAGCAGACCGCGCACAATACGTCCTTCACTGTCACCATAGAAATGCAGCGTGCCATCTTCGCGTAACTGGCTGCCCAGCCAGACCCGATTTTCACAACCGCTCAGTTCAATTTCCGCTGTTTTCAGTTCCCCGGGTAAGGCAGGCAACTGGCGGCTCAGCTGGATCAGCTGACGATAACGATCTTCCCACTGATGAAAGCGGCCAAAGCTCTCTTTCAGGCTGGCAACGGTAATCTCTTCGCCAAACGGGTGTGGCGCTAACGGCGATGAATGCATAATCAAAACTCCGATAACAGCGAGATGGCGCTCTTCATGGCGCGCACCAGCGCATCAACATCCTGCAGATTATTATAGGGTGCAAAAGAGGCCCGCAGCGTGCCGCTGACGCCCAGCGCCGCCAGCAACGGCTGCGCGCAGTGCTGGCCAGCGCGCAGGGCGATTCCCTGCTCAGCGAGCAGCGTCACCAGATCGCTGTGATGCAGGCCAGCGAATTCAAATGCCAGCAGGCTGGCATTTGAACAGCGGAAGCTGCGGAAACCGGGTAATTCCGCCAGCTGCTCTTCCGCCAGCGTCGCAAGCTGCTGACTCCAGCGCTCCGCTTCGGGCAGATCGTACTGCGCCAGCCAGCTCAGTGCTGCACTCAGGCCCACCACGCCCGCCACATTCGGGGTGCCAGCCTCAAAACGCCACGGCACCGGCTGCGGCGTAAATCCGTTGAAATCGACATCCGTTATCATTTTACCGCCGCCCTGCCAGGGATCCATCGCCTCCAGCAGTTCCGCTTTGCCATATAACGCGCCAATGCCCATCGGGCCGTAAATCTTATGTCCGGAAAAGGCGTAAAAGTCGATATCCAGCGCCTGTACGTCAGGCGGGCAATGCACCACGCCCTGTGCGCCATCGACCATCACTTTCGCGCCCACGGCGTGAGCGAGCGGTATCGCCTGAGCGAGTGCGGGACATCCGCCGGTGACGTTCGACATCTGTCCGATTGCCAGCAGGCGGGTACGGCTGTTGAGCAGGGCGGGCAGATGGCTGATATCCGGCAGGCGATCCGCGCCTAACGGCCATTTTACGACGCGGGCACCGCACGCCTGCGCAGCCATCAGCCAGGGCACCAGGTTGGCGTGGTGTTCTGCCTCGCTGACCACAATCTCATCACCAGGCTGTAAGCGCGGGCGCAGCCAGCTGTTTGCCACCAGGTTTATCGCTTCGGTGGTACCGCGCGTCCAGACAATCTCACGATCGTCAGCGGCATTAAGCCAGCGGGCAACCTGGTTGCGCGCCTGCTCATAGCGATGGGTTAAGGCCTGGGCGGCGGCAAACTGGCTGCGATGGACTGTACCCGCGCTGAGGCTGTAAAACTGCTGCGTGCTGTCAATGACGGCCTGCGGCTTCAGCGTGGTCGCTGCGCTGTCGAGATAAACGCCTGCATCGGCGAGTGCGGGAAACTGCTGGCGAAATGCGGTGGGATTAAATGCGGTCATGCCTGGTCCATGATAAGAAAAATTAGGACCACACTGAAAGAATGGTCTGCGTCTGGCAAAGCTGGAAAAGCGCGTTATGCTGAATATTGCAAGGTTTGAACCAAACCCGCATAACGATCGGACGTTTACTAGTCGATCTCACTTATCGGCTGCCTCTGGTTAGCGTAACGCGGGTGGTTTGATGCAATCAATCTACAAGGAGATAGCAGATGAAAAAATTAACCGCAGTACTGGCCGTGTGTACCCTGGCTTTTACCCTGAGTGCCTGTTCAAGCAATTACGTGATGCATACCAATGATGGTCGCACCATTGTGGCTGCCGGCAAGCCTAAAGTCGATAACGATACCGGCATGATCAGCTATAAAGATGCGAATGGCAACGAGCAGCAAATCAACCGCTCTGATGTCAAAGAGATGGTAGAGTCTGGCAACTAAGCAGCAAAAAAAAAGCACCGCAATTTGCGGTGCTATTTAAAAATCACTATGGACAGACAGGGTAAATCTACAGGAATTAAGAGTTCGATCCGCAATCGTCGGATCAAAAATTGCAAACACAACATCACGACCACAAGCCAAAAGCTTTCAGAAAATCTGCGAACTCACTCACAAATCTAAAAACTTTTCGTTCCGGCTCAGGAAGTGCGGCAACTATAGGTATTTGCTGGAGGTTCCTCAACGGACAAATTATAATGCCTCGGATTAAAAATTCTAATACGTAAACGCTTTGTATAAGTCAGCGTATTTTTTGCCGATCCGGATACGGAAAACCATGTCGAAACGCCTTCCTCCTCTCAACGCACTGCGTGTTTTTGATGCAGCTGCACGCCATTTAAGCTTTACCAAAGCCGCAGAAGAGCTGTTTGTCACCCAGGCTGCTGTAAGCCATCAGATTAAATCTCTGGAAGATTTTCTGGGGTTAAAGCTATTTCGCCGGAGGAATCGTTCGCTATTACTGACCGAAGAAGGACAAAGCTACTATCTCGATATCAAAGAGATTTTCTCGGCAATCAACGAAGCGACCCGCAAACTGCAGGCGCGCAGTGCCAAGGGTGCGCTGACCGTTAGTTTACTGCCGAGCTTTGCCATTCAGTGGCTGGTTCCCCGCCTCTCCAGCTTTAATATGGCTTATCCGGGAATCGACGTGCGTATCCAGGCGGTTGACCGCGACGAAGAGAAACTGGCCGACGATGTCGACGTGGCGATTTTTTACGGCCGGGGTAACTGGCCCGGCCTGCGGGTTGAAAAACTCTACGCCGAATATCTGCTGCCGGTCTGTTCACCGTCGCTGATGACCGGGGATAATCCGCTGAAAACGCCGATGGATCTGTCGCGTTTTACTCTGCTGCATGATGCCTCCCGCCGGGACTGGCAATCTTATATCCGGCAACTGGGCCTGCAGCATATCAATGTGCAGCAGGGGCCAATCTTCAGCCACAGCGCCATGGTATTGCAGGCGGCGATTCATGGTCAGGGCGTGGCGCTGGCGAATAACGTCATGGCGCAGAGCGAAATAGAAGCCGGGCGATTAATCTGCCCGTTTAATGATGTATTAGTCAGTAAAAACGCTTTTTATCTGGTTTGTCATGACAGTCAGGCAGAACTGGGTAAAATAGCCGCCTTCCGACAGTGGATCCTGGAAAAAGCTGCAACCGAACAAGAAAAATTCCGCTTTCGCTATCAACAATAACATATTGATTTATTTGCATTCAGATGCAAAAGGACTCTGAGGATCGGTTAATGTCCAGTCGTGCCATGTTTGTTTTTTCGGCTATCAGCGGATTTCTGCTGGTGGCTTTTGGCGCATTTGGTGCCCACGTTTTGAGTCAGTCGCTTGGTGCGGCTGAAATGGCCTGGATTCATACCGGGCTGGAATATCAGGCTTATCACACCTTAGCGGTGATGGGGCTGGGTGCTGCGATGTTACGCCGCGCCAATATCTGGTTTTACTGGAGCAGTGCGCTGATGGCTCTCGGCACCGTGCTGTTTAGTGGCAGCCTCTATTGTCTGGCGCTGTCACATCTGAAGTTTTGGGTTTTTATCACACCCGTGGGCGGGGTCTGTTTCCTCGCCGGTTGGGTATTGATGTTGATTGGCGCGCTGCGTCTTAAACGAAAGGCAGAACGCCATGAATAAAGTTTTACTCTATTGTCGCCCCGGTTTTGAAAAAGAGTGTGCGGCGGAAATCAGCGCCAAAGCGGCTGAACGTGAAATCTACGGCTTTCCACGGGTTAAAGATGACTCTGGCTACGTGCTGTTTGAGTGCTATCAGTTTGAAGATGCCGAGCGGCTGGCACGTGAGTTGCCGTTTGACGAGCTGATTTTTGCCCGTCAGATGCTGGTCGTCGGCGAAATGCTGCGTGACCTGCCGCAGGAAGATCGCATTACCCCGATTGTCGGCATGTTGACCGGCGTAGTGGAAAAGGGCGGCGAACTGCGTGTTGAAGTGCCAGACACCAACGAAGCCAAAGAGCTGACTAAGTTCTGCCGCAAGTTCACCGTGCCGCTGCGCTCGGCACTGCGTGAAAGCAAAATCCTGTTGAATTATGAGAGCCCGAAACGCCCGGTCGTGCATGTGTTTTTCATCGCGCCGGGCACCTGTTACGTCGGCTACTCCATCCGGGAAAACAGCTCGCCGTTTTACATGGGTATTCCACGCCTTAAGTTCCCCTCCGATGCGCCAAGCCGTTCCACCCTTAAGCTGGAGGAGGCTTTTCACGTCTTTATCCCTGCGGATGAGTGGGATGAGCGTTTAGCCAGCGGCATGTACGCCGTGGATCTCGGTGCCTGTCCGGGCGGCTGGACTTATCAGCTGGTGCAGCGCAGCATGATGGTATATGCGGTGGACAACGGACCGATGGCACCGAGCCTGATGGATACGGGCCAGGTGATGCACGAGAAAGCGGATGGCTTTAAATTCCGTCCGCCACGCACCAACATCAGCTGGCTGGTGTGTGACATGGTGGAGAAGCCGGTGCGCGTGGCTAACCTGATGACCGACTGGCTGGTCAACGGCTGGTGCCGTGAAGCGATCTTCAACCTTAAGTTGCCCATGAAAAAGCGCTATGAAGAGGTGACGCAGAATCTGGCCATGATGCAGGAACGATTTGATGATAATGGTATTAACGTGCAGATTCGCGCTCGTCAGCTTTACCATGACCGCGAAGAGGTGACCGTACATGTGCGCCGAATCTGGGCGGCTGCCGGTGGTCGTCGCGACGAACGTTAATCGCCGGGCTGAGTGCAAGGGCACTCAGCCGGTATAACGCAGCGTATTCAGATTCCCCTGCAACACCAGATCCCGCTTCAGAGTTGCGACCTGACGGCTGATCTCTGCCATCTGCCGACCCTCAGCGAGCTTCTCCCGCCATCTGGCTGGCACCTGATCCAGTTGCTGATAGATTCCCTCAAGCGTGTGAAACTCTGTCAGCAGCTGTTTCGCGCTTTTCGGACCGATGCCGGTGATGCCCGGAATTTTACTGCTGCTGATGCCGCACAACCCCCAGTAGTCGGGTAACCGCTGTGGCGCCACACCAAATTCAGCCTCGATAAAAGGCAGATCAAGCCAGCGTTTCTGGAAGTAGTCGCGGATGCGGATCTCAGGTGCCAGCAGCTGACAGTAGCCTTTGTCGGTTGAAACAATGGTGGCCTGATGTCCGGCCTGAGCCATTTTCACCGCCAGCGTCGCCGCTAAATCGTCGGCCTCATCCTCGCCCGCTATCCAGCAGTTTACGCCTGCGGCGCGAAAGGCCTCCTGTAACGCCGGCATCTCTGCCTGTAAATCGTCTGGCATCGGCGGGCGACCGCTTTTGTAATCGGGTAGCAGCTGATGACGCCAGCCCTGATGACGCGCTTCGCCATCAAATACCGCCACCGCATGAGTCGGATGGGCGTGACCCAATATCTGGCGCAGCGCAGCCACGCAGCCTTCGACACAGGGGGAGCCCTGTACCGCATGCAGACGGCGAATCAGATTCAACGCGTCAACAATAACAAGATGAAGAGCCATGAGAGTATGGGCAGCCCGGGGGCTGCCTCCTGGTTTATTTGATAATTTCGTAGCAGGGAATGTAGGCGGTGCCTGGCAGTTTCATGCGTTGCTGTGCAACGAATCCCTGAAGCAGCTCATCCATGCGGTGCATGATGTCGGGGTCGCCATGGAGTTTGTAGCGTCCCTTCTCACGGATTTCGCGGATGCCCATCTCTTTGACGTTACCGGCTACGATACCTGAGAAGGCGCGGCGCAGGTCAGCAGCCAGCTTTTCGGGTGGCTGATTGGTGTAGAGATTGAGATTCGCCATATTTTCATGGGTTGGCAGGAACGGCACCTGCAGATCGGGTTCAATGCGAATCGACCAGTTAAAGCTGTAAGCATCGCCGGTTTCGCGACGATTCTCTTTTACCTGCGGCATCGCTTTCTTCATCAGACGCGCCACTTCGGCTGCATCGTTGATGATGATCTGATAATGCTTACGCGCCTGTTCGCCCAGGGTGTTAACGATGAAATCATCCAGCACGCGGAAGTAGTCGGCGCTCTCTTCCGGCCCGGTCAGGATCAGCGGTAATACCTGATCGCTGTTCTGCGGATTCATCAGGATGCCCAGCAGATAGAGCAACTCTTCTGCGGTCCCTACGCCGCCCGGGAAAATGATAATGCCATGGGCGATGCGCACAAAAGCTTCCAGACGTTTTTCGATGTCCGGCATGATGATCAACTCATTCACCAGCGGATTAGGCGGTTCTGCCGCAATGATGGAGGGTTCGGTCAGGCCGATAAAGCGGCTGTCACGATAGCGCTGCTGAGCATGGCCTACGGCGGCCCCTTTCATTGGCGCTTCCATCACGCCCGGCCCGCAGCCGGTACAGATGTTCAGTTCACGCAGTCCAAGCTGAGTTCCGACATTGCGGCAATACTGGTACTCAACGGCGTTGATCGAGTGACCGCCCCAGCAGACCACGGTGTTGGGATACTCGCCGATGTGCAGTGCCCGCGCGTTACGCAGAATGGAAAACACGGTGTTGGTGATAGTGGCGGAGTCATTTTCTTCAGCCGCAGTGAACCGACCCGGCATGTTGAGCTGACCGCTGACAAACAGGATGTCACGCAGCACCGCAAACAGGTTAGCCTGCAGTGAACGGATGATGCGGCCATCCACAAACGCCTCTTCCGGTGGATTGATCAGCTCCAGTTTGACGCCGCGCTCACGGCGCAACACATTGATGTCGAAATTTTCAAAGCGGGAGAGCAGCTCCTGGCTGCTGTCAGTCTGGCTGCCGGAGTTAAGCACGGCAAGAGAGCAGTTGCGAAACAGCTGGTAGAGGTCGCTGCTGGCTGTGCGCTTGAGCATATCGACTTCCAGCTGTGAAAGCAGATCCATTGAGCCAAGAGGGCTGATATGGGTAATCAAATGAACTCCTTTACACCCGCCTGGGTGCGTGTTGGCACTGCAACGGCAGTGACGAAAATCCCTGGTCGGCCACCCGCAGGTAGCCGCCATCACCAGAGTAGCCTTGTCGGCCCGCACAGCTCAAGCGGAACTGCGCTTAGTGCACGCAGCCTGCGAGAAGTCTCGCAAACTACTGACGGACCAGCCGCGAAAAACCGGGCGAGAAGGGCACATTAGTGCGCCATGGATTGATATCCAGCCCGCCACGACGGGTGTAGCGTGCATACACCGTCAGCGCTTCCGGATGGCAGAAACGCATCAAATCATTAAAAATACGTTCGACACACTGCTCGTGAAATTCGTTGTGCTGGCGGAATGAGACCAGATAGCGCAGCAGCGCTTCACGGTCGATACGCGGGCCTTTATAACGAATCATCACGGAGCCCCAGTCGGGCTGATTGGTAATCAGACAGTTTGACTTGAGCAGGTGGCTGACCAGCGTCTCTTCAACGATTTCGCTGCCCGCAGCATCGGCCAGATAGTCAGCATTGAAGCGGTAATCCTCTATGGCGATATCCTGCTCATCAATACAAACCCCCTCAAAATGGCCGATGGGCTGACCTTCCACTTCATTGAGACGGAACAGCGCGACCCGCGCTTCACCTTCAGCACAGGCACTCAGGTCCCGCTCCAGCGTCTGACGAACCTCGCCCCAGTCGGCAAAGCGGGTCTGGTTGAAACTGTTAAGGTAGAGCTTGAAGCTTTTTGACTCGATAAGGTTGCGGCTCTGCGCATCGAGCACCACTTCGCCAACGGCAACCTGTGGCAGACCTTTGCTGTTGAGCCACGAGAGTTCATACAGGGTCCAGATATCACTGCCGGTAAAGGGCAGGCTGTCGGGAAACAGGCCAAGGGGTTCACGATTCAGGCTGCGCGGCACCGCCTGCAGTAAGCTGTTGTCATAATGATCGTGATAGGCTGTGGGTTTGCCCAGCGTCAGGTTGCTGAGTGCCTGATCCTGTTCGTGAGTAGTCATTGCGGTTACCACCAAAATTAATCAAAGTGGCTAAGTGTAACCCATCAGAAGTGAGAATATGAATGATGCAGCAAACTGCCGCCGCGTTGCGCGACTTTACCACCCGATACTGCCAGCACTGGCTTCAGCAGGCCGGGCATGCGCCGGCCAGCAGCGATCTCTTTGGCGTACCTTCGCCCTGTGCCCTGGAGGATCGCGATCAGCGGGTCGTCTGGCAGCCGCAGCCTTTTACTCTGCCACAGACGCTGGATGCGGTTGAGCGGGCGATCGACATCCAGCTCCAGCCGCAGATCACGGCTTTCTATACCACGCAGTTTGCCGGCGATATGCAGGCCAGTTTTGGTGAGAATCAGCTGACACTCTTACAGGTCTGGAGTGAGGATGATTTCCTGCGTTTACAGGAGAATCTGATCGGGCATCTGGTGATGCAGCGCCGCCTTAAACAGTCGCCTACGCTGTTTATCGCCACCACCGAGTCAGAACAGGAGATCATCTCGCTTTCTAATCTCAGCGGCGAAGTGATTCTGGAGCAGCCCGGCGGTAAACAGCGTGTAAAATTAGCGGAAACGCTTGAGATATTTCTTAAGTCATTACAACCGGTTATCATCTGAGTTGCAGTGATTTGCCCCTGGTCTTGTGAGACATCTCTTACACGTGCTGTGAGAGATCGCTATATAACAGGTGAGACTTCCGGAAGGCTGAGATGTAAAAATATTGTGAATCATCAACTTAATGGCGTTTATCTGAATTTACGCCGCACATTTCGTAAAGTTCTGCTGTGAGTACCTTGTGCGCGTAACGAGTTCTGTCAAAATGTTTCGCACTGCAGGAGGCTCAGGAAAAAGATATCGTCAGGATGATGATAAGCCATGAGGCAGGAACGTAACGGAGCTTACGGCACAAGGAAGGTTTCAGGATGAAACAGGATCGCTCAGGATTGAGCAAGGGACACCTCCAGGATGGAGAATGAGAACTCCCTCAGAAGAGGTGGTGGGCCAGGATGCTAAGGATACATCAGGACGATGCGCGACAGGAGTTCGCACTGGACAAGTTGTCATGGAAGAGCAGGGAGCATTAACGTGGCGGGATGGCTGCAAACGAACCGGGAGCACTGTTTATACAGTGCTCCCTTTTTTTGTGCCTGTGCCAACAAGTGATATGCTTGCCGCCCATTTTTGACTGCTCGCGGAGGTGGCGCATGACGCCTGAACAATTGATTACGCAACGGCTGGAACAACTGGAAGCGGTGATGCGTGAGCATCATCTCTGGCAGAGTACCCCGCCGGCCGAGGGGGCGCTCGAGAGCCGCGAACCCTTTTGCCTGGATACGCTGGAGCCGCTGCAGTGGCTCCAGTGGGTGTTAGTCCCGCGGATGCATGCCCTGATTGCGGCCCGACATCCGTTACCACAAAATTTTGCCGTGGCCCCCTATTATGAGGTGGCTCTGGTGCCTGACCAGCCGGGTATTGCACCGCTGTTGCTGACCCTGCGTCAACTTGATGCGTTAATCACGGATGCTGCCCACTGATGCTGGAGATACTCTATCAGGATGAGTGGCTGGTTGCCGTCAACAAGCCCAGCGGCTGGCTGGTTCATCGCAGCTGGCTGGATCGCCATGAAACGGTGTTTGTGATGCAGACCGTTCGTGATCAGATTGGGCAGCATGTGTTTACGGCGCATCGTCTCGACAAGCCCACGTCAGGGGTACTGCTGATGGGGCTCTCCAGTGAAGTCGGACGTCTGCTTTCCCTGCAGTTTGAACAGCACCAGATGCAGAAAACCTACCATGCTGTGGTTCGCGGCTGGCTGGAGAGCAGCGGGACGCTCGATTATCCGCTGGTGGAAGAGCTGGATAAGATTGCCGATAAACACGCCACGGAAGCGCGCACCGCACAGCCCGCGGTCACCGATTATCAGTCACTGGCAACGGTCGAGATGCCGGTCGGCATTGGCCGTTATCCCACTTCGCGTTATAGCCTGGTTGAACTGGCTCCTAAAACCGGTCGCAAGCATCAGCTGCGTCGTCATATGTCACACCTGCGTCATCCGATTATTGGCGATTCGGCGCACGGCGATCTGCGTCAGAACCGGGGTGCTGCCGAACATTTTGGCGCTAACCGCCTGATGCTGCACGCCAGCAGCCTGGCATTAACTCATCCGGTAAGCGGTGAACCGTTGCTGCTTCGCGCCGGACTGGATGGCGTCTGGCAGAATCTGATGAACCAGTTTGGCTGGCAGGATCGCATTCCTGAGGTGCCGCGGGTTGAGTTTGACGCAGCGCCAGGACAGGATAACGTTTCAGAATAAGGGAGAAAGCAGATGGCAAAGATTGGCATTTTTGTAGGTACGGTATATGGCAATGCGCTACTGGTCGCGGAAGAAGCAGAGCCCATTCTGCAGCAGCAGGGGCACAGCGTAACGGTGTTTGACGATCCGACGCTGGCTGACTGGCAAAACTATGCCAGCGACGTGGCGTTAATTGTCACTTCTACTACCGGGCATGGCGATTTTCCCGACACGATTTCAGGTCTGTTCCATGCGATTAAAGATCAGCTCGGTCATCAGCCCGCGCTGCGCTATGGCGTGATTGCGCTGGGTGACAGCAGCTATGACCATTTCTGTGGCGCGGGTAAAACCTTTGACGCGCTGCTGCAGGAGCAGGGCGCTCAGCGGGTTGGTGAGGTGTTACTGGTTGATGCCACTGAAAATCCGGAACCGGAGGCGGTAACCTCGCCGTGGGTTGAAGCCTGGGGCGCGCAGCTCTGATTGCAAGGCCAGGCTTATCTCTGCCTTACAGAGATAAGCCTGTAGTGTGCGCACGGCGATATCCGTTGAGTGCACTGTCAGGTGACAGGCGCCGGGTTAAACACCGCCAGCTGATTACGAATGCCCCAGCGATCGGACCAGGTCTGCTTCCTGCCACTGGCGATATCCAGAATCAATTCAAACAGTCGCCAGCCCACCTGCTCAATACTCTCTTCACCGGTAGCAATCGTCCCGGCATTGATGTCCATCAGATCGTGCCAGCGCTCTGCCAGCGCATTACGCGTCGCCATCTTGATCACCGGAATCGCGGCCAGACCGTAAGGCGTACCGCGACCAGTAGTAAACACCTGCAGGGTGATACCGGATGCCAGCTGCTGTGTACCGCAGACAAAATCGCTGGCGGGCGTGGCCGCGTAGATCAATCCGCGTCGCGTGGGCCGCTGGCCGGGCGAGAGCACTTCAACAATGGCGCTGCGTCCCGATTTTGCGATCGAGCCAAGCGCTTTTTCCACCACGTTCGCCAGCCCGCCTTTCTTATTGCCCGGCGACGGGTTAGCGCTGCGATCGGTCTGGCCCTGGTCGAGGTAATTATCATACCAGGCCATCTCCTCCAGTAAGCGCTTACCGACTTCCTGATTAATCACCCGCGGCGTCAGCAGGTGAATCGCATCACGCACTTCAGTGACTTCGGAGAACATCACGGTGGCACCGCAACGCACCAGCAGATCAGAGGCAAAGCCCACTGCAGGATTTGCCGTCACGCCCGAAAACGCATCGCTGCCACCACACTGCATGCCGACAATCAGTTCTGCTGCAGAGCAGGTTTCGCGCTGGCGCTGATTCAGCCGCTGGAGATGACGCTCCGCCACCTGCAGAATCTCATTGACCATCGCGCCAAAGCCCACCAGCTTTTCATCCTGCAGACGCACGATGTCATGTTCGTCCAGCGAAATCGCCTGCACGTCGGGGGTGCCAGTCAGCAGACGCTCTGGCTGTAACTTTTCACAGCCGAGGCTGACGATCATCACTTCGCCGCCGAAATTCGCATTCAGCGCCAGGTTATGAATGGTGCGAATCGGCACGACCGCCGCCGGTGCGTTGATCGCCACACCACAGCCATAAAGGTGGTTCAGGGCAACCACACCATCCACGTTCGGATAGCGCGGCAGTAAATCCCGTTCAATGATCTGTACGACATGATCCACCACACCGGCCACGCAGTGGACGCTGGTGGTGATGCCGAGCAGGTTACGCGTGCCTACGCTGCCATCCGCATTGCGGTAACCTTCAAAGGTATAGCCCTCCAGCGGCGGCAAATCAGGTGGAACCTGAGTAGCTAACGGCAGACTCTCCAGCGGAGGGGCTTCCGGCAGCGCGACCAGTGACTCATCAATCCAGCTGCCCTGGGCAATATCCCGCAATGCATAGCCTATGACTTCGCCATAACGCACGATCTCTGCACCCTGATTAATCGCGCTCAGCGCCACTTTGTGGCCCTGCGGCACATGCTCAGTGAGGGTCAGGCCATCCGCAAACTGCGTACCGGCTGGCAGACCCAGGCTGTTAACCACAATCGCCACATTGTCGTGCTCATGGACTTTGATATAGAGCGGTTGTTCATCTGTTTTTGGGTTCATCGCTCACCTTCCCGTCTGTCGTACCGTACTTGTGCGGCACGCTGTAATGATCTGACCTGTCACGCCCTTGTTTGCCAGCTTCAGTATAGGGAGGCGGGGCGGGTCGCGCATTGTGCAAATGACCACCATTAAGGCAATTCGTCTCGCTGTTTTGGGTCGATTATCCAAAAGCAAGTGAAGACCCTCACAAACAGCGGGGGAAAGCGTTATCCGGGGCGGATTTTGCACGGGTATTTGCCACTTTCGTGAGCTATACCGCAGGCTTTTGTGCATCCGCAAGACAATCACTTCAATAAGGCGATTATTCCAGGGCGATGCGCCAATGTGATCGCCACAGGCTGTTCTTATACTGAGTTCCGTTAGCCAAAGTCAGGTTATCTGTCACGACGTATTATTCATCCGAAAGAGGTTGCCTGGGATTATTAACCGCCGCGGCTGCCAGACACCGGATGGATAAATAAAGTTTGCCAAAACAAAAAGATCGCCGTGTTTAACCCAACTTCTCTCTGATACCCAACGCGATGTGTATGCAGTCAGAGCGAATGTAGCTCACGCTATATTTCAGGAGTGCATCATGAATAGTTTCAGCCAGACCGCGGAAACGGTGCAGAAACGCACCAATGCCCGTTACTGGATTGTGGTGATGTTATTTATCGTCACCTCATTCAACTACGGTGACCGCGCAACCATTTCGATTGCCGGTTCGGCGATGTCAAAAGATATTGGCCTCGATTCGGTCGGACTCGGCTATATCTTCTCAGCCTTCTCATGGGCGTATGTTATTGGTCAGATTCCGGGCGGCTGGCTGCTTGACCGCTTCGGCTCAAAACGCGTCTATTTCTGGAGCATCTTTACCTGGTCGCTCTTTACCTTTTTGCAAGGGTTCGTCGATCTGTTCAGCGGCTTCGGCATCATCATGTCGCTGTTTATTCTGCGCTTCCTGGTGGGACTGGCCGAAGCGCCCTCTTTCCCTGGCAACAGCCGCATCGTCGCGGCCTGGTTTCCGGCGCAGGAGCGCGGCACGGCCGTGGCGATCTTCAACTCGGCCCAATACTTCGCCACCGTTATCTTCGCGCCCATCATGGGCTGGCTGGTCTCTTCCGTGGGCTGGGCGCACGTGTTCTGGTTCATGGGCGGCCTGGGCATCATCCTCAGTTTCATCTGGCTGAAAGTGATCCACGATCCCACCGATCACCCAGGCGTGAATAAAGCCGAACTGGAGTACATGGAGCAGGGCGGTGCGCTGATCAACATGGATGTCAAAAAGGATAGCCGCAAAGTGAGCTGGAGCGAGAAGTGGTTCCAGATCAAACAGCTGCTGACGTCACGCATGATGCTGGGTATCTACCTCGGTCAGTACTGCGTTAACGCCTTAACCTACTTTTTTATCACCTGGTTCCCGGTCTATCTGGTACAGGCGCGCGGCATGTCGATTCTCAAAGCGGGCTTTATTGCCTCGATTCCGGCGGTGTGCGGCTTCCTCGGCGGCGTACTGGGCGGGGTGATCTCCGACTGGCTGATGCGTAAAACCGGCTCGCTGAATATCGCGCGTAAAACGCCGATCGTGCTCGGCATGCTGCTCTCTATTTCGATGGTGATGTGTAACTACACCGATACCGAATGGGTGGTGGTGTTCTTCATGGCACTGGCGTTCTTTGGTAAAGGCATCGGTGCGCTGGGATGGGCGGTGATGGCAGATACTGCGCCGAAAGAGATCAGTGGCCTGAGCGGCGGTCTGTTCAACATGTTCGGTAACTTCTCTGGCATCGTGACGCCTATCGCCATCGGTTACATCATCGCCACCAGCGGCTCCTTTGAAGGCGCGCTGATCTATGTCGGTATTCACGCCTTTGTCGCCGCATTCAGCTTCCTGGTGATCGCGGGCGATATCAAACGTGTCGAACTGAAAACCTGGCCCGGTAAGGATGCATTATGAATACGCAAAGTTCGCCGGTGATTACTGAGATGCAGGTTATCCCGGTCGCCGGTTATGACAGCATGCTGCTCAATATTGGCGGTGCGCACAACGCCTGTTTTACCCGCAATATTGTGGTTCTCACCGACAGCGCCGGTCACACCGGCGTCGGTGAAGCCCCCGGCGGCGACACCATCTATCAGACGCTGGTTGAGGCGATTCCGCAGGTGAAAGGCCAGCAGATTGCGCGAATGAACCGTCTGGTGCAGCAGGTGCACAAAGGCAATCAGTCGGCTGACTTCACCACCTTTGGCAACGGTGCCTGGACTTTTGAGTTGCGGGTCAACGCGGTAGCCGCGCTGGAAGCAGCGCTGCTCGATCTGCTGGGACAGTGTCTGGGCGTACCGGTGGCTGAACTGCTGGGGCCAGGTAAACAGCGTGATGAAGTGACGGTGCTGGGCTATCTGTTCTATCTCGGCGACCGCCGCAAGACCGATCTGCCCTATCTGAGTGGTGAGCAGGCCAGCCACGACTGGTATCACCTGCGTCATCAGGAAGCGCTGACCAGCGATGCCGTGGTACGGCTGGCTGAGGCGGCTGCGGATAAATATGGCTTCAAAGATTTTAAGCTCAAAGGCGGCGTGTTGCCGGGCGAGCAGGAGATTGCCACCGCGGCGGCGCTGAAGCAGCGCTTTCCCGACGCCCGCATTACGGTCGACCCGAACGGCGCCTGGCTGCTGGACGAGGCGATAGCGCTGTGTAAAGGGATGCAGGATGTGCTGAGCTACGCCGAAGATCCGTGCGGCGCGGAGCAGGGCTATTCGGGACGTGAAGTGATGGCCGAGTTCCGGCGCGCAACCGGCTTACCGGTGGCCACCAATATGATCGCCACTAACTGGCGCGAGATGAATCACGCGGTGATGCTTAATGCGGTCGATATTCCGCTGGCGGATCCTCACTTCTGGACGCTGAGCGGCGCCGTGCGGGTCGCGCAGCTCTGCGATGAGTGGGGCCTCACCTGGGGCTGCCACTCCAATAACCACTTCGATATTTCGCTGGCGATGTTCACCCATGTGGGTGCGGCGGCGCCAGGCAATCCTACCGCGATTGATACCCACTGGATCTGGCAGGAGGGCGATCAGCGCCTGACGAAAAATCCGCTGCAAATCCGCAACGGGAAAATTGCCGTACCGGATGCGCCGGGTCTGGGCATTGAGCTCGACTGGGAGCAGGTAAACAAAGCCAATCAGCTTTATCAGTCACTGCCCGCCGGCGCGCGTAACGACGCCACGGCGATGCAATATCTGGTCCCCGGCTGGACATTTGATCGCAAACGCCCGGCATTTGGCCGTGCAACAGCATAAGGAGCAGGAGATGAGTTCAACACCGAAAGTCACCGCCATGCAGGTTATTCCGGTCGCAGGCTACGACAGCATGCTGCTGAACCTCAGCGGCGCTCACTCGCCATTCTTTACCCGCAACATTGTGATTATCAAAGATAACGCCGGACACACCGGCGTCGGCGAAATCCCGGGCGGCGAAAAAATCCGCCAGACGCTGGAAGATGCGGCGTCGCTGGTGATTGGCAAAACCGTGGGCGAATACAAAAACATTCTCAGCCTGGTGCGCAGCACCTTCGCCGACCGCGATGCCAGCGGGCGCGGCACCCAGACCTTCGATCTGCGCACCACTATTCATGTGGTGACGGGCATTGAAGCGGCGCTGCTCGACCTGCTGGGTCAGCATCTGGAGGTTAATGTGGCCTCGCTGCTGGGCGACGGACAGCAGCGCGACCGCGTTGAGATGCTCGGCTACCTCTTCTACATCGGCGACCGCCGCAAAACGTCCCTCTCTTACCAGAGCCAGGAGAGCGATCCCTGCGACTGGTATCGCCTGCGCCACGAAGAAGCACTAACCCCGGAGACGTTGGTGCGGCTGGCGGAAGCGGCGTATGAGAAATATGGTTTCAACGATTTCAAACTCAAAGGCGGCGTACTGCGCGGCGGCGAAGAGGCCGAAGCGGTTACTGCACTGGCTAAGCGTTTTCCTGAAGCCCGTATCACCCTTGATCCCAACGGGGCCTGGTCGCTCAACGAGGCGATCATGCTCGGCAAACAGCTCAAAGATGTGCTCGCCTACGCAGAAGATCCCTGTGGCGCAGAGCAGGGCTACTCCGGCCGTGAAGTGATGGCGGAGTTCCGCCGCGCCACCGGCATGCCAACCGCCACCAATATGATCGCCACCGACTGGCGTCAGATGGGCCATACCCTGTCGCTGCAGTCGGTGGACATTCCGCTGGCGGATCCGCACTTCTGGACCATGCAGGGTTCGGTGCGGGTAGCACAGATGTGTCACGACTTCGGCCTGACATGGGGCTCGCACTCCAATAACCACTTCGACATTTCGCTGGCGATGTTCACCCACGTCGCCGCTGCCGCGCCGGGCGCGATCACCGCCATTGATACCCACTGGATCTGGCAGGAGGGCAATCAGCGCCTGACCAAAGAGCCATTCCAGATCAAAGGCGGCATGGTGCAGGTACCGCAGAAGCCCGGTCTCGGCGTCGAGCTGGATATGGATCAGGTGATGCAGGCCAACGCGCTCTATCAGAAGCAGGGGCTGGGCGCGCGTGACGATGCCGAAGCGATGCAATTTTTAGTGCCGGGATGGACCTACGACAACAAACGTCCCTGCCTGGTACGTTAACCTTTTCGGCTCCCCACGGGGAGCCATCGTCACAGGAGTTTAACCATGAGTAATGCAGCCTGGCCAAATGGATTTCGTCGTCGTTTGTTAGCGGGTGAAACCCTGATCGGCAGCTGGTGTGCGCTTGCCAGCCCGATCTCAACCGAGATTTTAGGGCTGGCCGGTTTTGACTGGCTGGTCCTGGATGGCGAACACGCGCCCAACGATATCACCACGTTTGTGCCGCAGCTGATGGCGCTTAAAGGCAGCCACAGTGCGCCCGTGGTACGTCCGCCCTGCAACGAGCCGGTGATCATTAAGCGTCTGCTGGATATCGGGTTTAACAACTTCCTGGTGCCATTTGTCGAGACCGAAGAGGAAGCAGTGCGTGCCGTCGCCTCAACCCGCTATCCGCCAGCCGGCATTCGCGGTGTCTCGGTTTCGCACCGCAGCAACATGTACGGCACCCTGCCGGATTACAACAGCACCATCAATGACAACGTCACGGTGCTGGTGCAGATCGAAACCCAGCAGGCGGTCGACAACATTGACGCCATCGCGGCGGTGGACGGTGTCGACGGTATTTTTGTCGGGCCGGGCGATCTCTCTGCTGCGCTGGGTTATCTCGGTCAGCCTGCGCATCCTGAAGTGCTGAAAGTGATTAAACACATTTTTGAACGCGCCAAAGCCGCCGGTAAGCCGAGCGGCATTCTGGCACCGGTGGAAGCGGACGCGCGTCGTTATCTGGAGTGGGGTGCCACTTTTGTCGCCGTCGGCAGCGATGTCGGTATGTTCCGCAACGCCTCTCAGGCGTTATGCGACAAATTTAAGCGCTAATCAATCAAGGGGAAACGCAATGAAAATTGGATTTATCGGCCTGGGTATTATGGGCAAACCAATGAGTAAAAATCTGGTGAAAGCCGGTTATTCGCTGGTGGTACGCGATCATAACGCTGACAACGAAGCGGAACTGACTGAACTGGGCGCGACCGTGGCGAAATCGCCAAAAGAGGTGGCTGAGCAGTGCGATGTGGTGATTACCATGGTGCCCAACTCGCCGCAGGTCATCGAAGTTTGTCTGGGTAAAAATGGCATTATCGAAGGGGCGAAGCCAGGCCTGGTGGTCATCGACATGAGCTCCATTGCGCCGCTGGCGAGCCGTGAAGTCCACGATGCGCTGGCAGAAAAAGGGATCAAAATGCTGGATGCGCCGGTCAGTGGCGGTGAACCCAAAGCGATCGAAGGCACGCTCTCTGTGATGGTCGGCGGTGATAAAGCGGTATTCGATACCTGCTACGACATCATGAAATCGATGGCGGGATCGGTGGTGCATACCGGCGACATCGGTGCGGGTAACGTGACTAAGCTGGCCAATCAGGTAATTGTGGCGCTGAATATTGCGGCGATGTCCGAGGCGTTATCACTGGCGACCAAAGCGGGCGTGAATCCGGATCTGGTCTATCAGGCGATTCGTGGCGGCCTGGCGGGCAGTACGGTACTGGATGCCAAAGCGCCCATGGTGATGGATCGCAACTTCAAACCCGGCTTCCGTATTGACCTGCATATCAAAGATCTGGCGAACGCGCTGGATACCTCGCACAGCATCGGCGCGCATCTGCCGCTGACGGCGGCGGTGATGGAGATGATGCAGGCGCTGCGTAACGACGGGCAGGGTAGCGCCGACCACAGCGCGCTGGCCTGCTATTATGAGAAGTTAGCGAAGGTTGAAATCGCCCGCTAAAACCCGGTGTCGGTCTCTGCGGAAACCGGACTGGTTCAGAGCCGTTTCAATTACTCAACTGCGCTCGGATTGCCTATGAAAATCGTAATCGCACCGGATTCATATAAAGAGAGTTTATCCGCCCTGGATGTGGCATCGGCGATTGAAGCGGGTTTCCGTGACATCTTTCCCGATGCGCATTACGTGAAAATACCGGTCGCCGACGGCGGTGAAGGAACGGTAGAAGCGATGGTGGCGGCGACGAAGGGAAAAATCGTCAGGCTGAAGGTGACGGGGCCGCTGGGAACACAGGTCGACGCCTTCTATGGCCTGTCCGGCGATGAGTCCACCGCCTATATCGAAATGGCAGCGGCCAGTGGACTGGAGCGGGTGCCTGCATCGCAGCGTGACCCGCTGATAACGACCTCATTTGGCACCGGCGAGTTGATCAGACATGCGCTGGATAAGGGGGTCGGCCACATCATCATTGGTATCGGCGGCAGCGCCACCAATGATGGCGGAGCCGGCATGATGCAGGCGCTGGGCGCCCGGCTGCTGGACGACCAGGGCTGCGAGATCGGTCACGGTGGCGGTGCACTCGCCGATCTTGCCAGCATCGATATTGACGCGCTGGACGCCCGCATTCATCAGTGCCGCATTGAAGTGGCCTGTGACGTCACGAATCCGCTGACGGGCAAAGAGGGTGCATCGGCCATTTTCGGCCCGCAGAAAGGGGCGACACCGGCGCTGGTGCAGCAGCTCGATCAGGCGCTGGCCCATTACGCCGCGATTATTCACCGCGATCTCGATATTGATGTGCTGCATATTCCGGGCGGCGGCGCAGCGGGCGGTATGGGGGCGGCGCTGCACGCCTTCTGTCAGGCAGAGCTGCGGCGCGGCATTGAGATTGTTACTGAAGCGCTGGGGCTGGCGGAAGAGGTAAAAGATGCTGACCTGGTAATTACCGGTGAAGGGCGTATCGACAGCCAGAGTATTAATGGCAAGGTGCCGATCGGCGTCGCCAGCGTGGCAAAGCGCTTTAATAAGCCGGTGATTGGCATCGCCGGAAGCCTGACGGCCGATGTCGGCGTGGTGCATCAGCACGGGATCGATGCGGTATTCAGCGTGCTCTACAGCATCTGTTCCCTGGATGAGGCACTCGCCAGCGCCGGAAAGAATGTTGAGATGACGGCGCGTAATGTGGCAGCCACGTTAAAGCTGGCCGGGTTTAACTAACCACCAGCATTACCCGGCCACTCCACATCGGCCGGGTTTAACTAACCAATAGCCTTATCCAATCCCTAACAGCTGGCGGGCTTCTCGGGCGACGTTCTCCATCTCATCCTGCAGCTCCAGCAGTTCCGGCTCCAGCGCAGCGATATCGCTGGCCTCCAGCAGCTCTCTTTCCAGCTGATGGCAGAGTTGCTTCATGCGCGGCACGCCGCTGTAGCTGGCACTGCCGTGCAGCTTGTGAATAATCTCACGCAGGGCGTTGACCTCATTGGTCGACATAAACTGCGCCATCTTCGCATGCACTTCCGGTAAAAATTCCAGCAGCATCCGCAGCAGATCGCGCGCCAGATCGGCTTTGTTCGCCGCCTGTCGCAGCGCCAGTTGCCAGTCCAGCGTGGGTAATATTGGCAGCAGCTCCGGCACGGTGACCACCGGTGGTGGCGTATAGCGCGCCAGCAACTGTCTTAACTTGCTCTCATCAATCGGTTTGGCAAGATAGTCATTCATGCCCGCCTTGATCAATTGTTCACGCTCGCCATCAATCGCATGGGCGGTGACCGCCACAATCGGTGTACTGGCATGATGCGGCATGCTGCGGATAATTTCGCTGGCGCGAATGCCATCGATATCCGGCATCTGAATATCCATCAGAATCACATCCAGCGACTGCTGACGTGCTTCGCGGATGGCGTGTTCGGCGCTGCTGCACAGCAGGATGTTCTGCACCTGCTCCTCCAGCAGCGCGCCAATCAGCTTGAGGTTGGCGGGATTATCATCCACCGCCATCACCGTCAGCGGCAGCCGGGGTGAAAGCGGCAGTTCACTGATCTGACGGGTATGCAGATCCAGTAACATCGGCAGGAGTCGCGTCAGGGAGATCGGTTTAGCGATGCAACCGTCGATGCCGCGTACCTTCAGTTCATCCGCCAGCAACATCATCGGGCTGGGGAGCGCCATCAGCACGTTGTCGGCCCGATCCAGCAGCGCATTAATCATGCGTTCATTGAGCAGCTCGGGCTGGCTGATGTCGACCGGCATCGCCATCAGCAGCAGCGGATAGTGAGACGCTTTTAATCCCTCCAGCGTTTCGCTGTAATCGATCTGCAATGGTGTGGCGCTCAACATCTCCAGTGCTGCGCTGGCAACGTTAGCATCCGCTTCAACATAGGCAATGCGCGCATGTGACAGCGCATCCAGCACGCGTGGCATGCCGGGCGCATTGGGATTGAGATCCAGCTGCACGCGAATCACAAAGGTGGAGCCCTTGTCCGGCTGGCTGCTGAAGGTGATTTCGCCGCCCATCTCCCGCACCAGTTTCTGGGTGATCACCAGCCCCAGCCCGGTGCCGCCATGACGGCGCGAAATGCTGGCGTCAGCCTGACGGAACGCCTGGAACAGCTGTGTCTGTTGCTGCTCAGAGATGCCGATACCGCTATCTTCAACCTGAATCTCCAGCTCGACGCGCGACTGCGTAATCACCCGCTGTCCGACGCGCAGGCCGATATATCCTTTCTCGGTAAACTTGATGGCGTTACCGATCAGGTTAATCAGAATCTGTTGCAGGCGCAGCGCATCGCCAATCACATTGTCCGGCACGCTGCTGTCACACACCACCGTCAGCTCCAGCCCTTTGTCATGCGCCGACGGGGCCAGCAGCACCAGCGTTTCATCCAGTGTGGCACGCAGCGGGAAAGGGATCGCCTCCAGCATCAGTTTGCCCGCTTCCAGCTTCGAGAAATCGAGCACGTCATTGATAATACTGAGCAGGTTATTGGCTGAACGTTCAATGGTCTGCATATAGTCGCGCTGGGTGGTGCGCAGCTGGGTTTTCAGCATCTGCCGGGTAAAGCCCAGCACGCCATTAAGCGGCGTCCGCAGCTCATGCGACATATTGGCCAGAAACTCAGATTTGATACGCGCCGCTTCCTGGGCGCGTTTCTTCGCCAGATCCAGCTCAACGTTCTGAATCTCCAGCTGTTCCAGCGTCTCTCGCAGATCGTAGGTCGCCTGATCGATATTGTGCTGCATCTCTTCGTGATAGGCGGTCAGCGACATCGCCATCGCATTAATCCCGTTTTTCAGAATGCTGAGTTCACCCAGCATGTATCCCTCAACGCGGCTGTCGAGCTGGCCGCGACGGATGCGGTCAACGGTGGTGACCATATTGCGGATCGGGCCGGTGACATCACGCATCAGACGATAGGCAAACAGCATGGCCAGGCAGAGGCAGAAGAGCAGCATCAGCGTGGCGACAAACACCTCTTTATACTGCTGCAGGCGCACCGACTGCAGATCCAGTTCTATCGCCACGTAGCCCAGCGGATTGCCCGACGGCTTGGCATCTTCGTCCGGCAATTCATCCACATCGTAACGCTCGGTGGTGATCGGTGTGCGCAGAATCAATACGTTGCCGTGACGTTCCATGGAGACATCGTCGGGCAGGGCGCGGATATCATCCTGTTGCAGCAGGCTGAGGTTCTGCTTGTGATTGGAGGTGACGTAGAGTTGGTTGTGATTATCAAACACCGAGATCGCCCGGACGATGCCCGAATGGCGGCGGTGCAGCAGGCTGACCAGTTCACGCATGGCGTCACGATTGTGCCAGGTCATGCTGTATTCGCTGGAGATCGCCAGCGGTTCAATGATATTGGCTCCGGCATCGATAACCTGGCGCTGCAGTTCATTGTAGCGGTGCACCACAAAAAATGAGCTGAGCAGCAGGCCAACCATCAGCGTGGGTGCCAGAATTAAAATCATCATTCGCGCCCGCAGGCTGTATTTGGTCATAATAGTCGCCTGGCTACTCCGGCATTAACGTCCCTGTGCATGCTGTCGACAAAAACAATGCAGGTCGTTTTCGATAAAGAGAATTAATAACACTATGGCGCAATTTTACGTTGCAAAACAGCGCGTGACGACGCAACAACGGATCACCGTCACCATTGAGGCGCTCGATCCGTTCGGACAAGGGGTGGCGCGTCACAAGGGCAAAACCCTTTTTGTCGCCGGTGCCCTGCCTGGGGAACAGGCGGAGGTCATGCTGACAGAGGATAAACGTCAATTTGCCCGGGCGAAAGTGACACGACTGATTAGTCGCAGTCCGGCGCGCGTCACGCCGCGCTGCCCACATTATGAACGCTGCGGCGGCTGCCAGCAGCAGCATGCCGATGTGGCGCTGCAACAGCAGAGCAAAGCCCAGGCGCTGAGCCGGATGCTGCGCCAGGCCGCCGCACAAGATGTGGCGGTGGATGAGGTGATTGCCGGTCAGCCCTGGGGCTATCGTCGCCGCGCCCGTCTGGGGCTGCAATGGCAAAATAAGGCGCAGCGGTTGCAGATGGGCTTCCGTCAGGAAGCCAGCAACGATCTGGTTGATATTCAGCAATGCCCCATTTTAGTGCCCGAACTTGAGGCTTTACTGGTTCCATTGCATCAGTGTCTCAGTGACTTACGCGCCGTCAGGCGTCTCGGGCATGTGGAGCTGGTGCTGGCAGACAACGGGCCGCTGATGATTCTGCGCCATCTTGATGCGCTGCATGCGGATGACCGTGAAAAACTGGAACAGTTTTCGCATAAGCATCAGCTGATGCTGTTCCTGGATGCGGGCGAGGAAGAGTTGAGTGCGTTAAATGAGTCGACGCCGTTTTATCAATCTCACCAGCTTAAGCTAACCTTCAGCCCACAGGATTTTATTCAGGTTAACGATGGTGTTAATCAGCAGATGGTCGCGAAGGCAATTGCCTGGCTCGATCTGCAGCCGGAAGACCGGGTGCTGGATCTGTTTTGCGGCATGGGAAACTTCACACTTCCTATAGGAATCTTCGTACATAATGTGGTTGGTGTGGAGGGGATTGCAGCATTAGTGCGGCAGGCAGCGTATAATGCTGATTTGAATAATCTTAAAAATGTCAGTTTCTTTCAGCATAATCTGGAAGAAGAAGTGTCGCGCCAGCCGTGGGCGGCACAGGGATTTAACAAGGTATTACTCGATCCGGCACGCGCCGGGGCTGCGGGCGTAATGGCGCATGTGGTTAAACTTGCACCAGATCGCGTGGTCTATGTTTCGTGTAATCCCACCACACTCGCCCGCGACAGCCAGACATTGCTGTCGGCAGGCTACCAATTGGAAAGGGTCGCGATGCTGGATATGTTCCCACATACCCGTCATCTCGAATCCATGGTGCTGTTCAGAAAAACATAAGCGATGTATGTCGTTGTGCAGGAGAGGTTATGGTTGCGGTCAGAAGTGCGCATTTAAATACTGAGGGGGATTTCGCCCTCGACCAGTGGATCGCCAGTCTCGGTATTGCCAACCCGCAATCATGTCAACGTGTGGCCGAGACCTGGCGCTACTGTGAAGCGCAGACGCAGGGCCATCCTGATCAGTCGCTGCTGCTGTGGCGCGGTATTGAGATGGTTGAAATCCTCTCAATGCTCAGCATGGATATCGAAAGCCTGTGTGCGGCGCTGATTTTCCCGCTGGCTAACGATGAAGTGGTGAGTGAAGAGGAGCTGGAAACCGCCGTCGGCAAAGGCATTGTCTCGCTGGTACACGGCGTGCGAGATATGGACGCCATCCGCCAGCTGAAAGCGATCCACAACGACTCCATGGCCTCTGAACAGGTGGATAACGTCCGCCGCATGCTGCTGGCGATGGTAGAAGATTTCCGCTGCGTAGTGCTGAAGCTGGCTGAACGCATCATGAACCTGCGCGAAATGAAAGATGCGCCGGAAGATGAGCGGGTACTGGCCGCCAAAGAGAGCACCAATATCTATGCGCCACTGGCCAATCGTCTCGGTATTGGTCAGCTCAAATGGGAGCTGGAAGATTACTGCTTCCGCTACCTGCATCCCGACGAATATAAGCGCATCGCCAAATTACTGCATGAGCGGCGTATTGACCGTGAGCAGTACATCGAAAACTTCGTCAGCAATCTGCGCAAAGAGATGGTCAAAGAGGGCGTGCGCGCCGAAGTCTATGGCCGTCCGAAACATATCTACAGCATCTGGCGCAAGATGCAGAAAAAATCGCTGGCCTTTGATGAGCTGTTTGACGTGCGGGCGGTGCGCATCGTCGCCGATCGCCTGCAGGATTGCTACGGTGCGCTGGGTACGGTGCATACGCTCTATCGCCATCTGCCCAGTGAATTCGATGACTACGTCGCTAACCCCAAACCCAACGGCTACCAGTCGATTCATACGGTGGTGTTAGGGCCGCAGGGCAAAACGGTGGAGATCCAGATCCGTACCCGCCAGATGCATGAAGATGCTGAGCTGGGCGTGGCGGCGCACTGGAAATATAAAGAGGGGCCAACTTCCAGCAGCGCGCGTGGCGCGGCCGGTCATGAAGAGCGGATCGCCTGGCTGCGTAAGCTTATCAGCTGGCAGGAAGAGATGGCGGACTCCGGCGAACTGCTGGAAGAGGTCCGCAGCCAGGTGTTCGATGACCGGGTCTACGTCTTTACCCCGAAAGGCGACGTGGTGGATCTGCCCGCTGGATCGACGCCGCTCGACTTTGCCTATCATATTCACAGCGACATCGGTCACCGCTGCATCGGCGCGAAAATCGGTGGCCGTATCGTGCCGTTCACCTACCAGCTGCAGATGGGCGATCAGGTTGAAGTGATCACCCAGAAGCAGCCGAACCCGAGCCGCGACTGGCTCAATCCGAATCTGGGCTACATCACCACCAACCGTGGGCGCTCGAAGATCCACAACTGGTTCCGCAAGCAGGATCGCGACAAGAATATAATCGCCGGACGGCAGATTCTGGATAACGAACTGAATCAGCTGGATATCAGCCTGCGCGAAGCCGAAAAATTGCTGCTGCCGCGCTATAACGTGACCTCGCTTGAAGAGCTGCTCGCGGCGATTGGCGGCGGCGATATCCGTCTTAACCAGATGGTTAACTTCCTGCAGGCGAAGCTCAATAAGCCGAGCGCCGAAGAGGAAGATCGCGAAGCGCTGCGTCAGCTGACCCAGAAATCGTACACTCCCTCTTCACGCAAAGAGAGCGGACGTGTCGTCGTGGAAGGCGTGGGCAACCTGATGCACCACATTGCCCGCTGCTGCCAGCCGATTCCGGGGGATGATATTGTCGGCTTCATCACCCAGGGGCGCGGCATCTCTATTCACCGCGCCGACTGCGACCAGCTGGCTGAACTCATTTCGCATGCGCCGGAACGTATCGTCGATGCGGTGTGGGGCGAAAGTTACTCCAGCGGCTATTCGCTGGTGGTGCGCGTGACCGCCAACGATCGCAGCGGCTTACTGCGTGACATCACCACCATTCTCGCCAACGAGAAAGTGAATGTCCTGGGCGTCTCAAGCCGCAGCGACACCAAAAAACAGCTGGCGACCATCGACATGGATATTGAGATCTACAACCATCAGGTACTGGGACGTGTCCTGGCGCGTCTGAACCAGGTCTCTGATATCATTGACGCCCGTCGCCTGCACTGATATTCAGGCAGGCACTGAGGCAACCGGCAGCTGGAGGTTGCGCAGGCGTTTTCTGCACCACCAGACACGGCCGGACGCGGTGAATAGCGTCCTGCCGTGTTGTACGCTTTGCCTCTTCGCCCGTTGCCTGTCATCTCACTAATCAAGGATCCTCCTGAATGAACGCTATTGAGCGCCTGCTTGGCATAATGAAAACCCTGCGCGATCCACAACATGGCTGTCCGTGGGATCGTGAACAGACCTTCGCCACCATCGCGCCCTATACGCTGGAAGAGACCTACGAAGTGCTGGACGCTATCCAGCGCGAAGATTTTGACGATCTGCGCGGTGAGCTGGGCGATCTGCTGTTTCAGGTGGTGTTCTATGCGCAGATGGCCAGCGAACAGGATCGCTTTAATTTTGAGGATGTCTGCCACGCAATCAGCGACAAGCTGGAGCGCCGTCATCCACACATTTTTGGCGATGCCACAGCAGAAACCAGCAGCGAAGTGCTGAAAAACTGGGAAGCGATAAAAACCGCTGAGCGGGCTGACAAAGCCCAGCATTCGGCGCTGGATGATATCCCTAAGGCACTGCCCGCACTGATGCGCGCCCACAAGATTCAGAAGCGTTGTCACAATGTCGGATTCGACTGGACCACGCTGGGGCCGGTGGTGGCTAAGGTGCATGAAGAGATTGATGAAGTGATGCACGAGGCGCAGCAGAGCGTGGTGGATGGTGAGAAGCTGGAAGAGGAGATTGGCGACCTGCTGTTCGCCACGGTTAACCTGTCGCGCCATCTGGGCAGCAAAGCGGAAACTGCGCTGCAAAAGGCCAACGACAAGTTTGAGCGCCGCTTCCGCGAAGTCGAAGCGATCATCGCTGCACAGGGGTTAAGTATGCCGGGTGCCACACTGGAGCAGATGGAAGCCGCCTGGCAGCAGGTGAAACGGGGCGAGAAGCGCTGATTATTCCAGCGCTGTGCATAAAGCCACCGCTTTCGCTTACTCGATTCAGCCTGACGGCAACTTTGTGACGCACGTCAACATTTCATTGGCGGCTATCGGCTATGTTAGCCGCAGCAATGCGTTGGAGGATGGCGGTGATTCATCAATTGTGGCTGATAGCGGTTTCCAGTATACTGTTTTCCCGTCCTGGTTATTCCACCGTCTTTAAACCTAAACTCTCAGGTTCAGCATGACAACGAATTATATTTTTGTGACCGGCGGGGTCGTTTCCTCTCTGGGTAAAGGCATTGCCGCAGCCTCCCTCGCAGCCATTCTCGAAGCCCGTGGTCTGAACGTGACCATCATGAAGCTGGACCCGTATATCAACGTGGATCCAGGCACCATGAGCCCGACGCAGCACGGTGAAGTTTTCGTCACTGATGACGGCGCTGAAACCGATCTGGATTTGGGTCACTACGAGCGCTTCATCCGTACCAAAATGTCGCGTCGTAACAACTTCACCACTGGCCGTATCTACTCAGAAGTCCTGCGCAAAGAGCGCCGTGGCGACTATCTGGGCGCAACCATTCAGGTTATTCCGCACATCACCAACGCCATCAAAGAGCGCATTATTGAAGGCGGTGAAGGTCATGATGTGGTACTGGTCGAAATCGGCGGCACGGTCGGGGATATCGAATCACTGCCGTTCCTGGAAGCGATTCGCCAGATGGCCGTTGATGTGGGCCGCGAACATACCATGTATATGCACCTGACGCTGGTGCCGTATATGGCGGCTGCCGGTGAAGTGAAAACCAAACCGACCCAGCACTCGGTGAAAGAGCTGCTGTCGATTGGTATTCAGCCAGACGTGCTGATTTGCCGTTCTGACCGTGCCGTACCGGCCAACGAACGCGCTAAAATCGCCCTGTTCTGTAACGTCCCTGAAAAAGCGGTTATCTCGCTGAAAGACGTTGATTCCATCTACAAGATTCCTGGCATGCTGAAATCGCAGGGCCTGGATGACTATATCTGCAAGCGCTTCAACCTGAATGCACCGGAAGCCAATCTGGCCGAATGGGAGCAGGTGATCTACGAAGAAGCCAATCCGGGTGGTGAAGTCACCATCGGTATGGTGGGCAAGTATGTGGAATTGCCGGATGCCTACAAGTCGGTCATCGAAGCGCTGAAACATGGCGGCCTGAAAAATCGCGTCACCGTGAACATCAAACTGATCGATTCGCAGGATGTTGAATCACGCGGTGTCGAATTACTGAAAGATCTGGATGCGATTCTGATCCCGGGTGGCTTCGGTTACCGTGGCGTGGAAGGCAAGCTGATGACCGCGCAGTATGCACGTGAAAACAACGTGCCGTACCTGGGCATCTGCCTGGGCATGCAGGTTGCGCTGATGGAGTTCGCCCGCAATGTCGCCGGGATGCCGGGCGCCAACTCCACGGAATTTGTGCCAGACTGTAAATATCCGGTGGTGGCATTAATCACCGAATGGCGTGACGAAGATGGCAACGTCGAAGTCCGCAGCGAGCAGAGCGATCTGGGCGGCACCATGCGTCTGGGCAGCCAGCAGTGTCAGTTAACGCCGGGCAGCCAGGTTCGCCAGCTCTACGGCTCTGACACTATCGTTGAGCGCCATCGCCACCGCTATGAAGTGAACAATATGCTGTTAAAGCAGATTGAAGCAGCCGGTCTGCGCGTAGCAGGTCGCTCTGGTGATGATCAACTGGTTGAGATTATCGAGATCCCGAACCATCCGTGGTTTGTGGCCTGCCAGTTCCATCCTGAGTTTACCTCGACCCCACGCGACGGCCATCCGTTGTTTGCCGGCTTTGTTAAAGCCGCACATGAGCATCAGAAGCGTTTAGCGAAGTAAGTTTCACAGGCAGCGCGCGAACTTTTCGCGCGTTGCTTGTCTTAGGATTGACTAACTTGTACTGAGGAAAATCGTAATGTCCAAAATCGTAAAAGTCATCGGTCGCGAAATTATCGACTCACGTGGTAACCCGACTGTTGAAGCTGAAGTGCATCTGGAAGGCGGTTTCGTAGGCCTGGCAGCTGCACCATCAGGTGCCTCTACCGGTTCACGCGAAGCGCTGGAACTGCGTGACGGTGACAAATCACGTTATCTGGGCAAAGGCGTAACCAAAGCCGTTGCTGCAGTAAACGGTCCGATTGCTGAAGCGGTAAAAGGCAAAGACGCGAAAGATCAGGCGAACATCGATAAGATCATGATCGACCTGGACGGTACTGAGAACAAATCTAACTTCGGTGCTAACGCCATTCTGGCTGTTTCACTGGCAGCCGCTAAAGCTGCTGCAGCCTCTAAAGGTCAGCCGCTGTATGAGCACATCGCTGAACTGAACGGCACCCCAGGCAAATACTCTATGCCACTGCCAATGATGAACATCATCAACGGCGGCGAACATGCCGACAACAACGTCGACATCCAGGAATTCATGATCCAGCCGGTTGGCGCTCCGAACCTGAAAGAAGCCATCCGTATGGGTTCTGAAGTGTTCCATAGCCTGGCAAAAGTGCTGAAAAGCAAAGGCATGAGCACTGCAGTGGGTGACGAAGGCGGCTACGCGCCTAACCTGGGTTCCAACGCCGAAGCGCTGGCTGTTATCGCTGAAGCGGTAAAAGCAGCAGGCTACGAGCTGGGCAAAGACATCACCCTGGCGATGGACTGTGCGGCATCTGAGTTCTACAAAGATGGCAAATACGTTCTGGCCGGTGAAGGCGGTAAATCGTTTACCTCTGAAGAGTTCACCCACTTCCTGGAAGATCTGACTAAACAGTATCCGATCGTTTCTATCGAAGATGGCCTGGACGAATCTGACTGGGACGGCTTCGCTTACCAGACCAAAGTACTGGGCGACAAAATCCAGCTGGTGGGTGATGACCTGTTCGTTACCAACACCAAAATCCTGAAAGAAGGTATCGATAAAGGTATCGCTAACTCCATTCTGATCAAATTCAACCAGATCGGTTCTCTGACCGAAACTCTGGCTGCGATCAAAATGGCGAAAGACGCGGGCTACACTGCCGTGATCTCTCACCGTTCAGGCGAAACCGAAGATGCGACCATCGCTGACCTGGCGGTAGGTACTGCAGCGGGCCAGATCAAAACCGGTTCAATGAGCCGTTCTGACCGTGTTGCTAAGTACAACCAGCTGATCCGTATCGAAGAAGCGCTGGGTTCTAAAGCGCCATTCAACGGTCTGAAAGAAGTTAAAGGTCAGTAATGACTGTGCGTTGATGTCGCGCTAAGTGACATCATCGGCCTCTGAAGCCCCGCCTTGTGCGGGGCTTTTTGTTGGTGGCGGTGTGCAAACGCAGATGGCAAGGCCCGATCGCCAAAGCGGCATCTCTGCCGGCCGGGTCCGCGCGATTACGCACCTCATCCCTGAGGTACGCCCGTTACCGGGACAACGTTTTGCGTTGTTCAAAAACGCTTCCGGCGTTTTTGTCCTGAGCGCGGGACGCTTTGCTCTTCGGTCCTGGCCATCCACGTTCTGAGCCTGTCAGCCGTCTGAAGCCTCTCTTTTGTGTTTTGTCCGGCGCGGAGAAAAGGCACAACGCGTGGTTGAGCTGCGCGGCAAATCTGCCATAATCAGCGCCCTGTTTTTTTCAAGCGAGTCCGTAATGCAATACCCGATTAACGAAATGTTCCAGACACTGCAGGGCGAAGGTTATTACACCGGCGTGCCTGCCATTTTCATTCGTTTGCAGGGATGCCCGGTGGGCTGTAGCTGGTGCGATACCAAACACACCTGGGAAAAGCGGACAGATCGGGAAACGTCGCTGGGCGATATTTTGATCAAGACGGTGGAAAGCGACGCCTGGGGTGATGCCGACGCGGCGACCCTGGTGAGTGCCATTGCGCAGCAGGGCTGGACGGCGCGTCATGTGGTCATCACCGGTGGTGAACCGGCGATATACGATCTGCGTCCGTTAACCACTGCGCTGGAGCAGCACGGTTTCCAGTGCCAGATTGAGACCAGCGGAACCCACGAGATTCACTGTTCCGAACGGACCTGGGTGACTGTCTCGCCGAAGGTCAACATGCGCGGCGGCTACGATGTTCTGCCCCAGGCGCTGAGCCGGGCCGATGAAATCAAGCATCCGGTAGCGCGCGAGCGTGATGTGGAAGCGCTGGATCGGCTGCTGGCAGGCATTGATGACACCAAAGCGCGTATCATCGCCCTGCAGCCAATCAGCCGCAAAGATGATGCGACCCGGCTCTGTATTGAGACCTGCATTGCCCGTAACTGGCGTCTGTCGATGCAGACCCATAAATATCTCAATATCGCCTGATCCTGATAAAGCGGCACGCATTGAGCCGTTAACCACAGGGAAGCGTTGAGCGTCAGAGGCGGGATGGAGAGAAGAGCCGCGTCGGATCGAAGGGTTCGATCCGACAGGGTTAGCCGCGGTAAAAGCAGCCTGCGGTGCAGGTTTCTTTGATCATCACCGCGCTTAGCAGCGGCAATTGCGGCTTCATCTGATCCCAGATCCATTTCGCCAGCACTTCGCTGGTGGGATTTTCCAGGCCGGGAATATCATTCAGATAGTAGTGGTCCAGCCGATTGTAGACCGGCTTAAACGCCGCTTTCAGCTCAGCAAAATCCATAACCCAGCCGGTATGCGCATCCACTTCGCCGGTAATCTCCAGACGAACCAGGAACGAATGACCGTGCAGACGGCCACATTTGTGTCCGGCCGGCACATTCGGTAGATGATGCGCGGCTTCGAACTGGAACTCTTTAAACAAGGTGGTAGACATAGTGGTTCTCAGACATTAAAAAACCGCTGAATTCTACCTGATTACCGCTTTTTTCGCACCCGAACCGCACAAACCGATACTTTTCCTGCGCGTTTATACAGTGTCGTCCAGCTAATTAACTGATATATCACCGCTTTGCTTACCACTTTTAACGATTATTCCTACCTGGAAAACCATTTAGTCATTTTGGTTATTTGATATGTCGAAGGTGTATTTAATCGTTAATATACGGACCGGTAACCTACGCACTCTTCCGCCATTTTACGGTCCGGACTTCTGATACTGGAATTTTTAACGCGATGACGACTCAGGCACCTGGTTCAATGCTTCCGCTCTCCCCGGAACAACTCGCTCGCTTACAGGCGGCGACGACAGATTATTCCCCGACTCAACTGGCGTGGCTGTCAGGCTATTTCTGGGGCAGGGTGGAACAGACCCCGGGTAGCGCCGTCGCCAGCACTGCATCTGTTCCGGCTCCGGCCGAAGCGCCCGCCATTACGCTGCTTTCCGCTTCCCAGACCGGCAACGCACGTCGTCTGGCTGAGCAGTTGCGTGATGACCTGCTGGCCGCAAAGCTGAACGTAAACCTGGTGAATGCCGGTGATTACAAGTTCAAACAGATTGGCCAGGAAAAAATGCTGGTGGTTGTAACCTCCACCCAGGGCGAAGGCGAACCGCCAGAAGAGGCGGTGGCGCTGCATAAATTCCTGATGTCGAAAAAGGCACCGAAAATGGAGGGTGCCGCCTTCGCAGTGTTTGGCCTGGGCGACACCTCTTATGAATTCTTCAGTCAGGCGGGTAAAGATTTTGACAGCCGACTGGCGGAGCTGGGCGGCGAGCGTCTGCTGGATCGCGTTGATGCGGATGTTGAGTATGCGGAGCAGGCCGCCGCCTGGCGCAATGCACTGACGGAAATTCTCAAGAAACGCGTTCCCACTGAATCCCCGGCGCAGGCTGCGGCGACAGCAGCCGGCAGCGTCAACGAAGTCACCACCAGCCCCTATACTAAAGAGTCGCCGCTCAGCGCGAGTCTGGCGGTGAATCAGAAAATTACCGGACGGGACTCAGATAAAGATGTGCGCCATATCGAAATCGATCTGGGCGATTCCGGTCTGCGCTACCAGCCTGGCGATGCGCTGGGCGTCTGGTATGAGAACGACGCGGCGCTGGTCAGCGAACTGCTGGAGCTGGTCTGGCTGAAAGGCGATGAGCCGGTAGAGGTTCAGGGGAAAACCCTGCCGCTGGCGGAGGCGCTGCAGAAGCATTTCGAGCTGACGGTTAACACCGCGCAGATCGTGGCGCAGTATGCCCAGCTGTCACGCAACGCGGAGTTGCTCTCACTGGTGGATGATAAAGCCAGGCTGCAGCACTATGCGCAGCACTATCCGATTGTGGATATGGTGCGCCTGGCACCGTCTGAACTCAGCGCTGAACAGCTGACCGGCCTGCTGCGACCGCTGACGCCGCGACTCTACTCTATCGCCTCTTCGCAGGCTGAAACCGATACCGAAGTGCATATCACCGTCGGTGCCGTTCGCTTTGATATTGAAGGTCGCCAGCGTGGCGGCGGTGCATCGACCTGGCTGGCCGATCGCATCGAAGAAGAGGGCGAAGTCCGGGTCTTCATCGAACACAACGACAACTTCCGCCTGCCGGCTAATCCGGATGCGCCGGTGATCATGATTGGCCCGGGCACCGGCATCGCGCCGTTCCGCGCCTTTATGCAGCAGCGCGACAACGACGGTGCCGGCGGCAAAAACTGGCTATTCTTTGGTAATCCGCACTTCACCGACGATTTCCTCTATCAGGTGGAGTGGCAGAAATATGTGAAGGATGGTCTGCTGACTCATATTGACCTCGCCTGGTCACGCGATCAGGCAGAGAAGATTTACGTACAGGATAAGATCCGCGCGAAAGGGGCTGAAGTGTGGCGCTGGATTGAAGAGGGCGCGCATCTTTATGTCTGTGGCGACGCGAATCGTATGGCAAAAGACGTCGAGCAGGCACTGCTGGATGTGGTGGTCGAACACGGCGGAATGGATCGTGAAACGGCCGACGAATTTTTAAGTGAGCTGCGCATTGAGCGCCGTTATCAGCGAGACGTTTACTAATGAGCGATAAACACCCTGGACCGCTGGTTGTAGAAGGCAAATTAGCAGACGCTGAGCGTCTGAAGAAGCAGAGCAACTATCTGCGCGGCACCATTAAAGAAGATCTGGAAGAGGGTCTGACCGGCGGTTTTACCGGCGACAACTTCCTGCTGATTCGTTTTCACGGCATGTACCAGCAGGACGATCGCGATATTCGTGCCGAACGTGCGGAGCAGAAGCTGGAGCCGCGCCACGCCATGATGCTGCGTTGCCGGTTACCGGGCGGCATCATTACGCCGACTCAGTGGCTGGCCATCGACAAATTTGCCACCGATAAAACTATCTATGGCAGCATCCGTCTGACTAACCGTCAGACCTTCCAGTTTCACGGCATTCTGAAGAAGAACGTTAAGCCGACGCATCAGATGCTGCATGAGGTGGGGCTGGATGCGCTGGCGACCGCCAACGACGTTAACCGTAACGTGCTCTGTACGTCGAACCCGGTTGAGTCGGAGCTGCATCAGGAAGCGTATGAGTGGGCGAAGAAACTCTCTGAGCATCTGCTGCCACGCACCCGTGCCTATGCGGAGATCTGGTGGGATAAAGAAAAAGTCGCCACCACCGACGAAGAGCCGATCCTCGGTGAAACGTATCTGCCGCGTAAATTCAAAACCACCGTGGTGATCCCGCCGCATAACGACGTGGATCTGCACGCCAACGATCTGAACTTTGTCGCTGTCGCCGAGCACGGCAAGCTGGTGGGGTTTAACCTGCTGGTGGGTGGCGGGCTGTCGATTGAGCACGGTAACAAAGCGACCTATGCGCGCACCGCCAGCGAGTTTGGCTATTTCCCGGTGGAGAAGATCCTCGACGTTGCCGAGGCAGTGGTCACGACGCAGCGCGACTGGGGCAACCGCACCGACCGTAAAAACGCCAAAACCAAGTACACCCTGGAACGCGTTGGCGTTGAGACCTTTAAAGCCGAAGTTGAAAAACGGGCAGGCCTGACGTTTGAGCCGATCCGTCCTTATGAGTTCACCACCCGTGGCGATCGCATTGGCTGGATTAAAGGCATCGACAACAAATGGCACCTGACGCTGTTTATCGAAAATGGTCGCCTGCTCGACTATCCGGGCCGACCGCTGAAAAGCGGCATCGCTGAAATTGCGAAAATCCATCAGGGCGATTTCCGCCTGACCGCTAATCAGAACCTGATTGTGGCGGGCGTGCCGGAAAGCGAAAAAGCGCAGATCGAAGCAATCGCGCGCGAACATGGTCTGATGGATCACGTTACGGCACAGCGCGAAAACTCGATGGCCTGCGTGGCGTTCCCGACCTGTCCGCTGGCGATGGCAGAAGCCGAGCGCTTCCTGCCTGCCTTTGTGACCAAAGTGGAAGGGATCATGCATGCGCATGGCGTTGGTGATGAGCACATAGTGTTACGCGTTACCGGTTGTCCCAACGGCTGTGGCCGTGCCATGCTGGCTGAGCTGGGGCTGGTGGGTAAAGCGCCAGGTCGCTACAACCTGCATCTGGGTGGAAACCGCAGCGGAACGCGTATTCCCCGCATGTACCGTGAAAACATTAACGAAAGCGAAATTCTCGCCACCATTGATGAGCTGGTGGGACGCTGGGCCACTGAGCGCCAGGCCGCTGAAGGCTTTGGTGACTTCACCATCCGCGCGGGCATTGTTGCGCCGGTGCTGGACCCGGCACGCGATTTTTGGGAGGAAGCAAAATGAGTCACCCCGACCTCGCAGCACTGAATGAGATGTCCAAAGTCCAGCGTGCTATGGCGCTGGCCGCGACCAATGCGCAGCTGGAGAAGTCATCAGCGGAAGAGCGGGTCAGCTGGGCGCTGGAGAATCTGCCGGGTGCCTACGTGCTCTCCTCCAGTTTCGGTATTCAGGCCGCGGTGTCGCTGCATCTGGTGACGCGTCTGCAGCCCGATATTCCGGTGATCCTGACCGACACCGGCTATCTGTTCCCGGAGACCTATCGTTTTATTGATGAGCTGGCGGACCAGCTCAATCTCAACCTTAAAGTGTTCCGCGCCGAAACCTCACCGGCCTGGCAGGAAGCGCGCTACGGCAAACTGTGGGAGCAGGGCGTCGAGGGGATTGAGAAATATAACGAGATCAACAAAGTTGAGCCGATGAATCGCGCCATTGAAACCCTGGGCGCGCAGACCTGGTTTGCCGGATTGCGCCGCGACCAGTCGGGCAGCCGGGCGAATCTGCCGGTGCTGGGCGTCCAGCGTGGCGTCTTTAAGCTGCTGCCGATTATCGACTGGGATAACCGCCAGATTCATCAGTATCTGGAGCAGCATAAGCTGAAGTACCATCCGCTGTGGGATGAAGGCTATCTCTCGGTGGGCGATACCCATACCACCCGCAAGTGGGAGCCGGGTATGGCAGAAGAAGAGACGCGCTTCTTCGGCCTCAAGCGCGAGTGTGGTCTGCACGAAGGCTGACGCAGGACTTCTCTCCCCGCACACAGGGAGAGAAGTTTTTGGCTGCAGTCAGGCGGAAAGCTAAGCGCCTTTTAATCCGGCAAACGCCTCTGCTGCACGGGTCACATTCACTTTCGTCACCTCATACTCTGCCACCGTGACAAACGGATCTTCCGCTAAAATTGCATCCAGCTCTTCTCGTTCCATCTCCCTGACCAGTAACATGCCGCCCGTGCGCGGATCTTTACGTCCCGCTGCAATAAAAAAGCCCGCGTCAAAATAGCGATCCAGCCATTCGATATGGGCTGCCAGCAGCGCTTCAACTTCTTCTACCGGACGAACGTAATTCAGAAAGACCACGTACATGTCAGATCCTTACACTTTGGGATTGGTCAGTTCACTGAGCAGCGGCAGCAGCACGCGAACGCTGTCGCGGGTTCGCAAGGTTATCTGCCCCGGCAGCCAGCGGTCGAGATAGCTCAGATTATCCAGGTCAGTCTGATGGCGGGTAACGCCATCAGGAAAGTGGGGACTACGATGACGCTGCAGCGCACCATCTTTATTACCCAGCGTCCAGTTGCTGGCGGTCACATCCAGCAGCGGAAAGCCCGCCTTGTCGAAGGCATTAAGAGCGTCAAAGTCTTTACGGTTCAGCTGATGACTGGCGGCGGGAATGCCCTGCTGACGTGCCAGTAACAGGGCTCGTTCGCTGGTCTGCTTGCGCACCGCCCGGGGCGTATTCATGCCGCTGTTAAAATAGAGATGATCGCCGGTGATCAGGCTATTCAGATCGATGACCAGCAGGGTATTCTTTTTCTCACGCGTGCTCATCCGCTCAACATAATCATCCATGCCGTGCAGATCTGCCTCTCCGGCACTCAGCGCCACAAAGCGTATGCCGTAGTGCAGCGGTTTGCGGCTCAGCTGCTGCGCCAGCTCCAGCATCACGCCAAGACCCGATGCATTATCATCGACGCCCTGCAGGCGTAAGCCGCCCAGGTTGTGCTGGGCCTGGCTGCTATTTTGCGGCGTCCAGGTGTCCAGATGTGCCACGATCAGAATCTCCTGCGGCACGCTGCCTGCACGCGCGGCAATCACCGAGGTTGCCGTGAGCTTATGCCAGCGCTGCGTGCCGTCCTCTTCCTGCCACTTATAGCCGGTCCTGAACTGGCGGGTATTGGTCTTATACCCCAGCGCGGTAAATTGCTGTTGCAGGTAGTCGGCTGCCATCAGCTCAGCCGGGCTGCCGCTCATCCGGCCAGGAAACAAGGTGGCGATGTGCCGGACCTGCTGTTCGGCAAACTGGCCAGGCGGAGTGGCCAGAGCCAGCGGAGAAATGAGTGCGCCAAATAAAATGGTCGCTACCCTCAAGCGGAGGGAATAAAACATAGTGCATCCTTTTTCATTATTCGGGAGCCGTTCCGCATGGGGGCCAGGGCCAGCCATGCCGCGCGCATTATATCCTTTTTGTCCCGTGACTTTGTTAGTGGAATCGGGCGCTGTCACTACCGAAAGGCGTAACGGACCATTATCGCTGGCACTTATCTGCTTTTGCTGCCGCAGGTGTGGCTTTCAATATGTGAGCCTGTTCACGAAAAAGCCATTAAATTTCATCTGTTAAGACCAAATTGTTCTGTGCTTTGCGGCGTCGTTATTCCATTCGGTAACTACTCATTCCAATTCGTAATTTCATCTGGATAAACCCAGCGACGTATAGTCGCGTTAATACAAAGTTAAAACATCAGGGTTAACGTGGACTATTTGCCTCTTTTTGCCGATCTTTCTGGCCGCCCGGTTCTGGTTGTCGGCGGGGGAGATATTGCGGCGCGAAAAATTGAACTGCTGCGCCGTGCACGCGCGCGCGTTCTGATCGCATCTCGTGAACTCTGCCCTGAACTGCAGGCACTGCTGGATAAGCAGGAGCTGGAGTGGCTGGCGACCGAATTTGACCCGGCCCAGCTGGATGGCGTTTTCCTGGTGATTGCCGCCACCGACGACAACCATCTCAACACCCAGGTGTTTGAAGCCGCCAATGCGCGGCATAAGCTGGTTAACGTGGTGGATGACCAGCCAAAATGCACCTTTATCTTCCCCTCGATTGTTGACCGCTCACCGCTGGTGGTGGCGATCTCCTCCAGCGGCACCGCACCGGTGCTGGCACGCATGCTGCGCGAAAAAATCGAAACGCTGCTGCCTGCCAGTCTGGGTCAGATGGCTGAAGTGGCCGGACTCTGGCGCGATAAAGTTAAACAGCGCTTCAGCCGCATGTCTGACCGTCGGCGCTTCTGGGAACGCGCTTTCGATGGCCGGTTCGCCAGTGAGATGTCTGCCGGTAACGTCGAAGAGGCGAAACGCACGCTGGACCGTGAGCTGCTGGAAGAGCCGACACGTCAGGGCGAGATCTTTCTGGTGGGCGCCGGGCCGGGCGACAGCGGTCTGCTGACGCTGCGTGGCCTGCAGGTGATGCAGTTAGCCGATGTGGTGCTCTACGACCATCTGGTCAGCGAAGAGGTGCTGGATCTGGTGCGCCGCGATGCCGATCGCATCTGCGTCGGCAAACGGGCCAGCGCGCACACGTTGCCGCAGGAAGAGATCAATCAGATGCTGGTTTCACTGGCGCTGAAAGGCAAGCGCGTCGTGCGCCTCAAGGGCGGCGATCCCTTTATCTTTGGCCGCGGCGGCGAAGAGCTGCAGGCGGCTCAGCAGGCGGGTGTGCCGTTCCAGGTGGTGCCGGGCGTCACCGCGGCTGCCGGTGCGACGGCCTATGCCGGTATTCCGCTGACCCACCGCGACTACGCGCAGAGCGTGATGTTTATTACCGGTCACTGCCGTCCCGATGGGGATGACATTGACTGGCCATCGCTGGCGCGTGCGCGTCAGACGCTGGCGATCTACATGGGAACTGTTAAAGCCGCTGCCATCAGCGAGGCGCTGATTCAGCACGGTCGCGCGCCATCAACGCCGGTGGCGGTGATCAGTCGCGGCACCCGCCAGGATCAACAGGTGCTGACCGGCACCTTAGAACAACTTGAGGCGCTGGCCGCCTCGGCACCCACTCCGGCGCTGCTGGTGATCGGAGAGGTGGTTAATCTGCACGGGCAACTCGCCTGGTTTAAACATTCAGCACAGCAGGGGGCTCGCGAGTCCGCCGTTGTCAATCTGGCTTGAGGGAAAATCATGGACCAAAAACGACTCACTCATCTGCGTCAGCTGGAGGCGGAGAGTATCCACATCATTCGCGAAGTGGCGGCGGAGTTCAGCAATCCGGTGATGATGTACTCCATCGGCAAAGACTCCTCGGTCATGCTCCATCTGGCGCGTAAAGCCTTCTACCCAGGCACGTTGCCGTTCCCGTTGCTGCATGTGGATACCGGCTGGAAATTCCGTGAAATGTACGAATTTCGCGATCGCACCGTGAAAGCGATGGGCGCAGAGTTGCTGGTTCACCGCAACCCGGAAGGCGTGGCGATGGGCATCAACCCCTTTGTTCACGGCAGTGCCAAACACACTGACATCATGAAAACCGAAGGGCTGAAGCAGGCGCTGAACAAATATGGTTTTGATGCAGCCTTTGGCGGCGCACGTCGTGATGAAGAGAAGTCACGCGCCAAAGAGCGTATCTACTCATTCCGTGACCGCTTCCATCGCTGGGATCCGAAAAACCAGCGCCCTGAGCTGTGGCACAACTACAACGGTCAGATCAACAAGGGTGAAAGCATCCGCGTCTTCCCGCTGTCGAACTGGACCGAACTGGATATCTGGCAGTACATCTTCCTGGAAAACATCGAGATCGTGCCGCTCTATCTCGCCGCACCGCGTCCGGTGCTGGAGCGTGATGGCATGCTGATGATGATCGATGACGATCGCATCAACCTGCAGCCGGGTGAAGAGATCACCGAACGGATGGTCCGTTTCCGTACGCTCGGCTGCTGGCCGCTGACCGGCGCGGTAGAGTCCGAGGCGCAGACGCTGCCGGAGATCATCGAAGAGATGCTGGTTTCCACCACCAGCGAGCGTCAGGGCCGCATGATCGATCGCGATCAGTCCGGTTCGATGGAACTGAAAAAACGTCAGGGTTATTTCTAAGGAGACGCCAGATGAATACCGTAATTGCACAACAGATTGCCGACCAGGGCGGCGTTGAAGCCTGGCTGACCACGCAACAACACAAGAGCCTGCTGCGTTTTCTGACCTGCGGCAGCGTTGACGACGGAAAAAGTACCCTGATTGGACGTCTGCTACACGACACCCGTCAGATCTATGAAGATCAGCTCTCGTCGCTGCACAACGACAGCAAACGTCACGGCACCCAGGGCGAGAAGCTCGATCTGGCGCTGCTGGTGGATGGTCTGCAGGCTGAGCGTGAGCAGGGCATTACCATTGATGTGGCCTACCGCTACTTCTCGACCGAAAAGCGTAAATTTATTATCGCCGACACGCCGGGACATGAGCAGTACACCCGTAACATGGCGACCGGCGCGTCAACCTGCGATCTGGCGATCCTGCTGATCGATGCGCGTAAAGGCGTACTGGATCAGACCCGCCGCCACAGCTTTATCTCGACGCTGCTGGGGATCAAACACCTGGTGGTGGCGATCAATAAGATGGATCTGGTGGAGTACAACCAGGAGCGCTTTGAACAGATCAAACAGGATTACCTCGACTTTGCTGCGCAGCTGCCGGAAGACCTCGATATCCGCTTTGTGCCGATGTCGGCGCTGGAAGGGGATAACGTCGCCTCTGCCAGTCAGACCATGCCGTGGTATAGCGGCCCGACGCTGCTGGATGTGCTGGAGACTGTGGAGCTGAAGCGCGTCGTCGATCATCAGCCGATGCGCTTCCCGGTGCAGTATGTCAACCGTCCGAACCTCGATTTTCGTGGCTATGCCGGCACCCTGGCGTCGGGCAGCGTGCAGGTAGGCCAGCGCGTTAAAGTGCTGCCTTCTGGCGTGGAGTCGACCATTGCCCGCATTGTGACCTTCGATGGCGATCTGCAGGAAGCGGGTGCAGGCGAAGCGATTACCCTGGTGCTGCAGGATGAGATTGATATCAGCCGTGGCGATTTGCTGGTGGATGCCAGTGAAGAGCTGGCAGCGGTTCAGTCTGCCAGCGTTGACGTGGTCTGGATGGCAGAACAGCCGCTGCAGGCCGGTCAGAGTTATGACCTGAAAATCGCCGGTAAGAAAACCCGTGGCCGGGTAGAGAAGGTGCTGCATCAGGTCGAGATCAACTCGCTGGAGACGCGTCAGGTCGATACGCTGCCGCTGAACGGTATCGGTCGCATTGAGATCACTTTTGATGAACCGATGGTACTCGACAGCTATCAGCAAAACCCGGTAACCGGCGGCATGATCTTTATCGATCGCCTGAGCAACGTCACCGTGGGTGCCGGCATGATCCATCAGCCAAACCATGATGCCCCGGTTAATACCGGCGAGTTCAGCGCGTTTGAGCTGGAACTGAATGCGCTGGTGCGCCGCCACTTCCCACACTGGAATGCGCGCGACCTGCTGGGCGGTCAGTAATGGCTCAGCACGACGATAACGTGGTGTGGCATGATCATCCGGTGACACGCGCCTCACGCGAACAGCAGCATGGCCATCAGGGCGTGGTGCTGTGGTTTACCGGGCTTTCGGGCTCGGGGAAATCCACCGTTGCCGGTGCGCTGGAGCAGGCGCTGCACCGCATCGGCGTCAGCACCTATCTGCTGGATGGTGACAATGTGCGTCACGGCCTCTGTCGTGACCTCGGTTTCAGCGATGATGACCGTAAAGAGAATATCCGTCGCGTCGGTGAGGTGGCGAAACTGATGGTGGATGCCGGACTCGTGGTGCTCACTGCCTTTATTTCGCCGCATCGCGCCGAGCGTCAGATGGTGCGCGATCTGCTGGAGCCGGGACAGTTTATCGAGGTATTTGTCGATACGCCGTTAGCCGTGTGTGAAGCGCGTGATCCGAAAGGGTTGTATCGCAAAGCGCGCGCCGGTGAACTGCGTAATTTCACCGGCATCGACAGCGTCTATGAGGCGCCCGATAGCCCGGAAATCCAGCTGGATGGCGAACAATTGGTTACAAAACTCGCCGCCCAATTGTTAGACCTGCTGCGTGACCGCGATATCATCAAATCCTGAAGAGACAGCGGCAAATCGTTTCTGATTTGCCGCCCTCGCGCCAACAGGATGCCTATGCAGAACATTACCCCAATGCTCGCTCGAAAAGATGACTCCTCCCCGGATGAGCCGCGCTCATTGCTGCCGGGCGGCGTTATCGGCTTTCTCGCTTACTGGTGCGCGCTGGCGATTCCTTTCCTGCTGTTCGGCTCTAACACGCTGTTCTTCTTTCTTTATACCTGGCCATTCTTTCTGGCGCTGCTGCCGGTTGCGGTGGTCACGGGTATCGCGCTGAATACGCTGCTGAGTGGACAGTGGCTGTGGGCCGCGCTCGCAACGGTGATCCTGGTAGTCACGCTCTTCTGGTTAATGTTCTCTTTTCTCTCTGGCTGGTAAGCCCTCAGTGCGCCCGCGCTGATGTGCAAACGCATCGGCAGGTTACAAATCTTTTCCCGTCTGAATCGGTACTGATTCATATTTTGCGCAGACGCGCAGCAAAGCGCGCCATTTTCTCCGCTGGTGTGGAGTCCTGTGCAAAGTTATGGGATGATTGGGCCGTTTTTAGGGGGCGGGATGGGAAAACTGACGTTACTGTTATTGGTGCTGCTTGGCTGGCTGCAATATTCGTTGTGGCTGGGGAAAAATGGCATCCATGACTATACGCGCGTCAATGATGATGTCGCGGTGCAACAGGCAAACAATGCCAAACTGAAATCGCGAAACGATCAGCTGTTTGCCGAAATTGACGATCTCAATGGCGGCTCGGAAGCGATCGAGGAGCGTGCACGCAATGAACTGGGCATGATTAAGCCCGGTGAGACTTTCTATCGTCTGGTGCCTGACCAGAACAAACGCAACGCGCAACAAGCAGCGCTTAACCAACAACGATAAAACATGAACACTCTGGCCTCCCTTGCGGATGTGATTGCCGTGGTGCCCGCTGCCGGGATCGGCAGCCGCATGCAGGCAACCTGTCCGAAGCAGTATCTGACGATTGGTCAGCACACCCTTCTGGAACACAGCATTGCGCGTCTGTTTTCCCATCCCGCTATCAAACAGGTGATTGTCGCCCTCAGTCCTGATGACCAGCACTTCGCTTCACTGCCGCTGGCACGCGATCCGCGCGTGCTCAGGGTGACAGGCGGAGAGACCCGCGCCGAATCGGTGCTGGCCGGATTGCAGGCCGCACAGGGTTCCGCCTGGGTGCTGGTCCATGACGCCGCGCGTCCCTGTCTGCATCCCGACGATCTCCAGCAACTGCTCAACGTGCGTGAACAGAGCCACGTTGGCGGGATTCTGGCCGCGCCAGTGCGTGACACCATGAAACGGGGCGAGCCGGGCAAAGCCGCGGTGGCCCATACCGTAGAGCGCGACGATCTCTGGCACGCCTTAACGCCGCAATTTTTCCCTCATGCGCTGCTCACCGCCTGCCTGACGCGGGCGCTGGCAGAAGGCGCAACCATCACCGATGAAGCTTCGGCGCTGGAGTATTGCGGCTACCACCCGCTGTTAGTCAGCGGACGCAGTGATAACATCAAAGTCACCCGGCCAGAAGATCTGGCGCTGGCGGCTTTTTATCTGAGTCAGATTCAATTAAAGGAGAGCGCATGATGCGTATCGGTCACGGTTTTGACGTTCACGCCTTTGGCGGAGAGGGTCCGTTAGTGATTGGCGGTGTGCGGATCCCGTTTGAGCAGGGTTTTATCGCCCATTCGGATGGCGATGTGGCGCTGCACGCGCTGACTGACGCGCTGCTGGGCGCAGTGGCGATGGGCGATATCGGCAAGCTGTTTCCTGACACCGATCCGGCCTTTAAAGGGGCGGACAGCCGCGGCCTGCTGCGTGAGGCCTGGCGCCGTATCGAAGCCAAAGGCTATCGCATCGGTAATGTCGACGTCACGATTATTGCTCAGGCACCGAAAATGCTGCCGCACGTGCCACAGATGCGGATCAATATTGCAGAAGATCTGGGCTGCCATATGGATGCGGTCAACGTCAAAGCGACCACCACCGAGAAGCTGGGCTTTACCGGGCGCGGCGAAGGCATCGCCTGTGAAGCGGTGGCGTTAGTCCTGAAAGCTGACAGCCAATGATGCTGAATTACCTGCACGGCACACCCGTGGCCTCCGGCGTGATCAAAGCCAATCCGGAAGATTTCGTGGTAGTTGAAGATCTCGGTTATGGCGCGGATGGTGAAGGTGAGCACCTGCTGGTGCGCATCCGTAAAGTGGGGGCCAATACCCGCTTTGTGGCGGAGGCACTGGCGAAGTATCTCGGTATTCATCAGCGCGACATGAGTTATGCCGGAATGAAAGATCGCCATGCGGTGACGGAACAGACTCTCTGTTTTCGCCTGCCGGGTAATGCGATGCCCGATCTGCGCGGTTTTGAGCTGGAAGGGGTCGAGATTCTGCAGGCAGTGCGTCACAAACGTAAGCTGCGCATCGGCGCACTGGCGGGGAACGCGTTCCGGCTGATCATCCGCCAGATCAGTGACCGTGATGCGGTTGAAACGCGTCTGGCGCAGATTCGCGATGCGGGCGTGCCGAACTATTTTGGTGAACAGCGTTTTGGTCGCGGCGGCAATAACCTGGTGATGGCAGAAAAGTGGGCGCGCAATGAGATCATTATTCGCGACCGCAACAAGCGCAGCCTGATGCTCTCTGCCGCGCGCAGTGCGCTGTTTAATCAGGTGACCAGTGCGCGTCTGCAACAGCAGGGTAGGCTGACTCAGGTGCTTAACGGCGATGCGTTGCAGCTGACCGGACGAGGCAGCTGGTTTGTCGCCCAGCCTGATGAACTGGCAGAGTCACAGCGCCGGGTTGAGCAGCATGAGCTGCGCATCACCGCGCCGCTGCCGGGACGGGGCGAGCCTGGCCCGCAGGCTGACGCGCTGGCCTTTGAACAGCAGGCGCTGGCTGATGAGACGCTGCTGCTGGGACTGATTGAACGTGAGAAGGTTGATGCTGCACGCCGTGCCATGCTGGTGGTGCCGCGCGATATGCAGTGGAGCTGGTGGGATGATGTCACGCTGGAACTGGCATTCTGGCTGCCAGCGGGCAGCTTTGCCACCAGCGTGGTCCGGGAGCTGCTGACCCACGCGGACTCGCCCGATCAGATTGATGAGTAATCTTCGCCGCAACCTGACCCGCAGTGTGGGTAATGTTGCGGCAAACCCCCACCGTCGTGTGATTTACGCCTACCACTTCCTTGCGCGCCTCGCTAGAATGCAAAAATCGCCGTCTATTCCTCACCTGTTGCCATGCCGTTAAAACAGGTTCCGTCACGGCGACCAGTCGAATAAAAAAAGGTCAGAACGAAATGCGGATATTGCTCAGTAACGATGACGGCATTCATGCGCCAGGCATTCAGACTCTGGCGAAAGCCCTGCGGCAGATTGCTGACGTGCAGGTTGTTGCCCCCGATCGTAACCGAAGCGGTGCCTCGAACTCATTAACGCTGGAAACGCCTCTGCGCACCTTCACCCATGAAAACGGTGACATCGCCGTCCAGATGGGGACGCCGACCGACTGCGTCTATCTGGGGGTGAATGCGCTGATGCAGCCGCGTCCCGACATTGTGGTGTCGGGCATCAATGCCGGCCCCAATCTGGGCGATGATGTGATCTACTCCGGCACGGTGGCGGCAGCGATGGAAGGGCGACATCTTGGCTTGCCGGCTATCGCGGTTTCGCTCAACGGCCATCAGCACTACGCCACCGCAGCGGCCGTGACCTGCGCTCTGCTCAGGGCGCTGACGCATGAACCGCTGCGCACCGGCCGCATTCTCAACATCAACGTTCCCGATCTGCCGTTGTCTGAACTCAAAGGCATCCGCGTGACGCGCTGTGGCAGTCGCCATCCGGCGGATCAGGTGATTGCGCAGCAGGATCCGCGTGGCAATACACTCTACTGGATTGGTCCGCCAGGCGAAAAACTGGATGCGGGCCCGGATACGGACTTCGCCGCCGTGGATCAGGGCTACGTCTCTGTCACGGCACTGCATGTCGATTTAACGGCGCACAGCGCGCAGAACGTGCTCAGTGACTGGCTGGCTAAAGCTGAGGTGAACCTGGCATGGTGAATCGGCGTATTGAGACGTTGCTGTCACAACTGCGTCAGCAGGGCATCGATGATGAAAACCTGCTGAAAGCCATCAGCGAGGTGCCGCGCGAACGTTTTATCGACGAAGCGTTCGAGCATAAAGCCTGGGACAATGTTGCCTTGCCCATCGGCTCCGGTCAGACGATATCACAGCCCTACATGGTCGCGCGGATGACCGCGCTGCTCGGGCTTAATCCGCATTCGCGTGTGCTGGAGATTGGTACGGGTTCAGGTTATCAGACGGCGATTCTTGCCCACCTGGTGGACCATGTTTATTCAGTGGAACGCATCAAAGGGCTGCAGTGGCAGGCCAAGCGCCGTCTGAAACAGCTGGATCTGCATAATGTCTCAACCCGTCATGGTGATGGCTGGCAGGGCTGGCCTTCACGTGGCCCCTTCGATGCCATCATCGTCACGGCTGCACCGCCTGAAATTCCGATTGCGCTGATAGCACAACTGGCAGAAGGCGGCATCATGGTGCTGCCGGTTGGTGAAGATCAGCAGGTACTGAAGCGCCTGCGTCGTCAGGGCGAAGAGGTGATGGAAGAGACCATCGAACCAGTGCGTTTTGTCCCGCTGGTGCAGGGCGATCTGGCCTGACCCTCTTCGTATTTCTTCACAACTGTTTCATAGCACCACGTACCTGATGTTGTTACTATCCAGTTTATTCATCGAAAACGCAGATTTTATCGCGCCGCGCAGAGTATCCTGCTGGCAGATACAGTGAAACAGATAGATCAGAGTTGCCATCACGGGGGATTAATGAGCACGGGAAGCACACTTTTTCAGTTACGCCGTCTGGCGGCGCTTTCACTGGTAGGTTTTTGGCTGGCAGGCTGCAGCTCCAGCGACAACTCACAGGCACCCATCAGTCGCGTTGGCGATAATGGTGGCATGAACACTAACCAGTCTGGAGCAGACACGAGTTCAGGCGGCGTTCCTGCCACGCCAGCCCAGGGACAAATGTTAAGCAAAAATTCAGCATCTGCCCCCGCTAGTGGTGGAATGATTAGTACCAACAGCAATGTTGAGACGCAGAATGGCCGGATTGTTTACAATCGCAGTTATCAGAACATTCCTAAAGGTAGCTACTCCGGTGAAACTTATACCGTTAAGCGTGGCGACACATTGTTTTACATCGCCTGGATTACCGGCAACGATTTCCGTGATTTAGCCCAGCGCAACAATGTTCCTGCGCCATATGGCCTGAATGTCGGCCAGACTCTGCAGATTGGCAATGGGTCGGGTCAGCCGATTACCGGCGGCAATCCCATTACCGTTGCTGATGCAACGCAGGGCGGCGTTCCGGCGGCGCCACAAATTAAATCGCCTGCTGTTGCACAGCAACCTGTTATTACGTATTCTGATGATTCAGGTAATTCGGGTGGCAGCAAAATGTTGCCTTCGAATGGAGCAAATGTTGCAACGACAACAGCTCCAGTCGTTACCGCACCCCCAACGGTTAGCAGTACAACCAACAGTTCAACGCCGGTCGGAAGCTGGCGCTGGCCGACTGACGGGAAGATCATCGATAACTTCTCTGCCGCCGAAGGTGGCAATAAAGGTATCGATATCGCCGGGACGCGCGGACAATCTGTGGTCGCCACTGCTTCAGGACGAGTGGTTTACGCAGGTAACGCACTCCGGGGTTACGGTAATTTAATCATCATTAAACACAACGATGATTACCTGAGCGCCTACGCCCACAACGATACAATGCTGGTCCGGGAACAACAGGAAGTTAAGGCGGGGCAAAAGATCGCTACCATGGGTAGCACCGGAACCAGTTCAGTCAGATTACACTTTGAAATTCGTTACAAGGGGAAATCCGTAAACCCGTTGCGTTATTTACCGCAGCGATAATCCGGCAGAACAAAACAGGTTTATGTTCTGCCCTGGAATCACGGGTAGGAGCCGCTTATGAGCCAGAATACGCTGAAAGTAAACGAGTTACATGAGAACGCGGAATTCGATGAGAACGGAGCTGAAATTTTTGACGAGAAGGCACTCGTTGAAAATGAAGCCAGTGATAGCGACGTAGCGGAAGAAGAGTTGCTATCACAGGGTGCGACGCAACGTGTGTTAGATGCGACGCAGCTCTATCTCGGGGAGATTGGCTATTCTCCGTTGTTAACGGCAGAGGAAGAAGTCTTCTTCGCGCGCCGTGCATTGCGGGGTGATATCCCTTCCCGTCGCCGTATGATCGAAAGTAACTTACGCCTGGTGGTGAAAATCGCTCGTCGTTACAGCAATCGTGGTTTAGCTCTGCTGGACCTGATTGAAGAAGGTAACCTCGGCCTGATTCGCGCCGTAGAGAAATTTGACCCGGAGCGCGGGTTCCGTTTCTCAACGTACGCCACCTGGTGGATTCGTCAGACTATTGAACGGGCGATCATGAATCAAACCCGTACCATCCGTCTGCCGATTCACATTGTGAAAGAACTGAATGTTTATCTGCGTACTGCGCGTGAACTTTCCCACAAGCTCGACCATGAGCCGAGTGCGGAAGAGATCGCAGAGCAGCTTGATAAACCGGTTGATGACGTAAGCCGCATGTTACGTCTCAACGAACGCATTACCTCGGTTGATACGCCATTAGGCGGTGATTCTGAAAAAGCGCTGCTGGATATTCTGGCCGATGAGAAAGACAACGGCCCGGAAGACACCACGCAGGACGATGATATGAAACAAAGCATCGTTAAATGGCTGTTCGAACTGAACGCCAAGCAGCGTGAAGTGCTGGCACGTCGTTTCGGCCTGTTGGGTTATGAAGCGGCAACACTTGAGGATGTGGGTCGTGAAATCGGCTTAACCCGCGAGCGTGTACGCCAGATTCAGGTTGAAGGTTTACGCCGTCTGCGTGAAATCCTGCAGGCGCAGGGCCTCAGCATTGAAGCACTGTTTCGTGAATAATCGTTAACAGTAAATCTGAGTTTGAATGCGAAAAGCGATGGTGAAAACCATCGCTTTTTTTATGTCTGCAGAAAAGTGATTTGCGGGCAAGCAAGCATCGCACCGCGCATTAACGCGGTGCGATGTACGGGATGTAATATCAGACCAGCGATTTAAGACGATAAATCCAGTCGAGTGCCTGACGCGGTGTCAGCGTATCCGGATCCAGCGCCTCAAGCGCCTCCACGGCGGGTGAGGTCTCTTCAACCAGCAGCGGCAGCTGAGAGCCATCGACCGTCGATGACGCGGAGTGGTTTGAAACGGTCTCAAGTTCCTTCAGCTTATTGCGTGCCCGCTTAATCACCTCTTTGGGTACGCCGGCCAGCGCCGCCACAGCCAGACCATAGCTCTTACTTGCCGCACCCTCCTGGACGCTGTGCATAAAGGCGATCGTATCGCCATGCTCAACGGCATCCAGATGGACATTAACCACGCCTTCCATTTTTTCCGGCAGGGTTGTCAGCTCGAAGTAATGGGTGGCAAACAGCGTCATCGCCTTGATGCGGTTCGCCAGGTTTTCGGCGCAGGCCCAGGCGAGCGATAAACCGTCGTAGGTGGATGTTCCGCGTCCAATCTCATCCATCAGCACCAGGCTGTTTTCGGTGGCGTTGTGCAGGATGTTAGCGGTTTCGGTCATCTCAACCATAAAGGTCGAGCGCCCGGAGGCGAGATCGTCAGCGGCACCGACACGGGTAAAGATGCGATCCAGCGGGCCAATCAGCGTCTCATCGGCAGGAACAAAACTGCCAATCCATGCCATCAGCGCAATCAGCGCCGCCTGGCGCATATAGGTACTTTTACCGCCCATGTTGGGGCCGGTAATAATCAGCATTCTGCGCTGGGGTGCCAGTGACAGTGGGTTGGCAATAAACGGCTCTTTCAGAACCTGTTCCACCACCGGATGGCGTCCGCCGCTGATTTTAATCCCGGCTTTATCCTGCAATACCGGGCGGCAATAGTTCAGGGACCAGGCGCGTTCTGCCAGGTTGCTTAACACATCCAGCTCTGCCAGCGCGGCGGCACTCAGCTGCAGCGCTTCAAGATGCGGCAGCAACTGATCGAACAGCGCCTCATACAGGCTTTTTTCCAGCGACAGCGCTTTACCCTTGGAGGTGAGTACTTTGTCTTCGTACTCTTTCAGCTCCGGAATGATATAGCGTTCAGCATTTTTCAGGGTCTGACGACGGACATAGTGCATCGGTACCTGATGGCTCTGTCCGCGGCTCACCTGAATGTAATAACCATGCACGCCGTTAAAGCCGACCTTCAGGGTATCCAGTCCCAGCTTCTCGCGTTCGCGGATCTCCAGCCGGTCAAGATAGTCGGTTGCGCCATCTGCCAGTGCACGCCACTCATCCAGCTCCGCGTTATAGCCGGGCGCAATCACTCCGCCGTCACGGATCAGCACCGGCGGTGACTCAATCACCGCCTGTTCCAGCAGCTCACGTAACGCAGTGAACTCGCCCATCTGCGTGCGCAGCTTCTGCAACTGGGGCGCCTCAACATCGGCCAGCAGCTGGTTAAGTTCCGGCAGTTGCTGAAACGCATGACGCATGCGAGCCAGATCGCGCGGACGTGCGGTGCGCAGGGCCAGGCGAGCCAGGATTCGCTCCAGATCGCCGACCTGACGCAGCACCGGTTGCAGCACGTCGCTGAGATTTTGCAGTTCAGCAATCGACTCCTGACGCTGGTTAATGATGCGCGCATCGCGCAGCGGCATATGCAGCCAGCGTTTCAGCATCCGGCTACCCATCGGGGTGACCGTTTTATCCAGCACCGCCGCTAAGGTGTTGTCAGTGCCGCCTGCCAGGTTCTGGGTGATCTCCAGATTACGGCGGGTGGCCGCATCCATGATGATGCTGTCCTGCTGCCGCTCCATGCTCAGCGAGCGGATGTGGGGCAGCGTGGTGCGCTGGGTATCTTTAACATACTGCAGCAGGCAGCCCGCCGCGCTCAGTCCGAGGTGCGCATTCTCCACGCCGAAGCCATTGAGATCGCGGGTGCCGAACTGCAGGTTCAGCTGCTGGCGCGCGGTATCGATCTCAAACTCCCACAGCGGACGGCGTCGCAGGCCGCGCCGCTGATCGATCAGCGACATCGCCTGGAAATCTTCGGGGTAGAGCAGCTCCGCCGGATTGGTGCGCTGCAGTTCTGCCGCCATGGTTTCAGCATCGGCAGGTTCGCTGAGGCGAAAACGGCCTGAGCTGATATCCAGCGTGGCGTAGCCAAAACCGCGCGGGCTTTGCACAATCGCCGCCAGCAGATTGTCGTGCCGCTCCTGCAACAGCGCCTCATCACTGATGGTACCTGGGGTAACGATGCGCACCACTTTGCGTTCAACCGGGCCTTTGCTCAGCGCCGGATCGCCTATCTGCTCGCAGATGGCAACGGATTCGCCCAGCTGCACCAGTTTAGCCAGGTAACCTTCAACCGCATGATAGGGCACACCCGCCATCGGGATCGGTTCGCCCGCTGACGCACCGCGCTTGGTGAGTGAAATCTCCAGCAGCTGCGAGGCACGTTTTGCGTCGTCATAAAACAGCTCGTAGAAGTCACCCATACGGTAAAACAGCAGAATGTCAGGATGCTCCGCCTTGAGACGCAGGTACTGCTGCATCATCGGCGTGTGGGAAGGAAAGTCCTTTTCGGTTGGCTCTTGCATAAGGTTTTAGCTCATTTTTAATGCGGTAAATTTCTGGCGGTCAACGCCCATGAAACCGAAAGGGATTCCAGGCGCGCAGGATAATCAGATGATAACGAATAGGGCAGGGCATATGCCAGCGTGATGCACAGCCGCGATCCTGACCGGGTGTAACCTGACAGGCATCCTGGCAAATGTGGCGGCGGCTGGCGACAAAAAAGTGCCTGTTCTCATGACGCTGATGCGGGGCTGCGAGGCGGCTCGCGATTTCTGCGGCAGTTTATGGCCGGCAGGACGGCACTGCGCCGCATCGGGAAGGGGGAAAAGTCAGTGCAGCCCGTTCTGCAGCGCCCAGACGGCGGCTTCAAGTCGGGATTTAAGGTTCATCTTCTTCAGCAGATATTTAACGTGAACCTTAACCGTGCTTTCACTGATGGCCAGCTTGCGGGCAATCGCTTTATTGGTCATCCCGTCGCTGATCAGTTGCAGAATATCGCGTTCGCGCCGGGTCAGCTGATTGATGTCGCGCGTCTGAGCAGGCTGCGCTTCACGCAACCGGGCGACCAGAATCGGGGTTAACGCCTCGCTCAGCACGATCTGACCGGCAGCAGCCTGATGCAGCGCTTTCAGTAAGGCTTCCGGTTCCATATCTTTCAGCAGATAACCATCAGCGCCGCGCTTCAACGCGCTGACCACATCCTCTTCATTATCTGAAACGCTGAACACCACTACCCGGCCAGAAAGGGCTATCTCACGCAGCTGGGTCAGGGTATCCAGTCCGTTCAGACCTGGCATATTAAGATCAAGCAGGATCAGGTCGGGATCATGCTGCTGTGCCAGCGCCAGGCCATCAATGCCATTACCCGCTTCGGCAACCACCTGCAGTCTTTCATCCAGCGCAATCAGCTGCTTCAGGCCATTGCGCAGCATGGGATGGTCGTCGATCAATAAAAGCGTAAATTTCTCTGCCGTCACAATGGCTCCTGCTCCTGTCACATACGCCAGCCCTGAGCGGGCGGAGAGCCTATCTTACCGGTGAAGCGGGGTCACTATATACCCCCAATGGACTACTCCTTTATTTCCAGTCGGACACCCTTTTACAGAAGGCATTCGCGGCCGTGTTTAAACCCTATGATTTATAAGGGTTATCTGAATTCAGTCAACTACTTAACCGGGGTGAAGAGAGGGCGCCGCGCCTCTGTAACCTGCATTGCCGTTGATTTGTATCAAGCCCGACACCACGGCGGATGCGCAGGATACGCACAATTATTATTCTGCTGATGAGAGATTTATGACCCAATCCACCTCTTTGCAAACCCCGACGCGCGGCGCGTTAATTCAGGACTGGCAACCGGAAAACGATGCGTTCTGGCAGGCGCGTGGTAAACGTATCGCCAGCCGTAACCTGTGGATTTCTGTCTTCTGTCTGCTGCTGGGCTTCTGCGTCTGGATGCTGTTCAGCACCGTTGCGGTTAACCTGAATAAAGTTGGCTTTACTTTCAGCACTGAGCAGCTCTTTTTACTGACCGCACTGCCGTCGGTTTCTGGCGCGTTGCTGCGTGTGCCTTACTCTTTTGTTATTCCCATCTTTGGAGGACGTCGCTGGACCGCCTTCAGCACCGGCATCCTGATCATTCCCTGCCTGTGGCTCGGCTTTGCCGTACAGGACAGCCAGACCTCATTCACCACTTTTATGGTGATTTCCCTGCTGTGCGGTTTTGGTGGCGCTAACTTCGCGTCGAGCATGGGCAATATCAGCTTCTTCTTTCCCAAAGCCCGTCAGGGCGGCGCGCTGGGCATCAACGGCGGCCTCGGTAACCTTGGCGTCAGCGTAATGCAGTTTGTCGCCCCGCTGGCGATCTCCTGTGCCATTTTTGGTTTTGCCGATGTGGGTCAGACCACCGTCACCGGCGACAGCATCTGGCTGGAGAATGCCGCCTGGATCTGGGTGCCGTTCCTGGCGATCGGCACGCTGGCGGCCTGGTTCGGCATGAACGACCTGGCGGCGGCGAAATCCTCGCTGCGTGAGCAGTTGCCGGTGCTGAAACGTCCACACCTGTGGGTTATGGCGCTGCTCTATCTGGCCACCTTTGGCTCATTTATCGGTTTCTCTGCCGGTTTTGCCATGCTGACGAAGACGCAATTTCCTGATGTCGTGATCATGCATTACGCCTTTTTCGGCCCCTTTATTGGCGCGCTGGCCCGTTCAGCAGGCGGCATCATTTCTGACCGCTTCGGCGGTACCCGCGTCACGCTTGTCAACTACGTGCTGATGGCGCTGTTTGCTGCGCTGCTGTTCCTCACCCTGCCGGGTGCCGGACATGATGGCTCGTTCGTTGCCTTCTTCGCCGTGTTTATGGGCCTGTTCCTGACGTCCGGGCTGGGCAGCGGCTCCACCTACCAGATGATTGCGGTGATCTTCCGTAAGCTGACGCTGGAACGTATCAAAGCTGAGGGCGGCGACGATGCGCTGGCACAGCGTGAAGCGGCAACAGAAACCTCTGCTGCGCTCGGCTTTATCTCCGCTATTGGCGCGCTGGGCGGTTTCTTTATTCCGCAGACTTTTGGCCTGTCGCTCGCCATGACCGGTTCACCCGCCGGCGCGATGAAAATCTTCCTGGTCTTTTATCTCTGCTGCATCGCGGTGACCTGGCTGGTTTACGGCCGAAAAGCACGCGCCTGATAACGACAAAGCCGGTGTGGCGCACCGGCACAATTTCACTTTCTGTGTCGGGACAGATGCAGAGTCAGCAATGTCACATTAAGCCTTCAGGAGTATTCCGGATGAGCAAGTTTCTTGATCGGTTTCGCTATTTCAAACAGCTGGCCGAACCCTTTTCCGGCCAGCATGGCCAGACGTTAAACAGCAACCGCGACTGGGAAGATGGCTATCGCAGTCGCTGGCAGCACGATAAAATCGTGCGCTCCACGCACGGCGTTAACTGTACCGGCTCATGCAGCTGGAAAATCTACGTCAAAAATGGACTGGTCACCTGGGAGACCCAGCAGACTGACTATCCCCGTACCCGTCCCGATCTGCCAAACCATGAGCCGCGTGGCTGCCCACGCGGTGCCAGCTACTCGTGGTATCTCTACAGCGCTAACCGCCTGAAATATCCGTTAATGCGCAAGAAGCTGATTCAGCTCTGGCGCGACGCGAAAGCGCAGCACAGCGATCCGGTGGATGCCTGGGCATCCATCATCAGCAATCCGGAGAAAGCGAAAAGCTACAAGCAGGCGCGTGGACGCGGTGGCTTTGTCCGCGCCAGCTGGCAGGAAGTTAACGAGATGATCGCTGCCGCGAACATCTGCACCGCGAAGACCTATGGCCCTGACCGCATTATGGGATTCTCGCCGATTCCGGCGATGTCGATGGTCTCTTACGCTGCGGGCGCACGTTACCTGTCACTGATTGGCGGAACCTGTCTGAGCTTCTACGACTGGTACTGCGATCTGCCGCCTGCGTCACCGATGACCTGGGGCGAGCAGACCGACGTGCCGGAATCGGCTGACTGGTACAACTCCTCCTACATTATTGCCTGGGGCTCTAACGTGCCGCAGACCCGTACCCCGGATGCGCACTTCTTTACGGAAGTCCGCTATAAAGGGACGAAAACCGTGGCGATCACGCCGGACTATGCTGAGGTCGCGAAGCTGTGTGACCAGTGGCTGAGTCCGAAGCAGGGCACCGACAGCGCGATGGCGCTGGCGATGGGCCACGTGATGCTGAAAGAGTTTCATCTTGATCGCGAAGTTGGCTATTTCCGCGACTACGTGCGCCGTTACACCGATATGCCGATGCTGGTGCTGCTGGAACCCCGTGAGGGCGGTTTTTACGCCGCAGGCCGTCAGCTGCGCGCCAGCGATCTGGTGGATGGGCTCGGTCAGGAGAATAACCCGGAGTGGAAAACCGTCGCGATCAACGAGGCGACCGGGGAACTGACCGCGCCGCAGGGATCTATCGGCTTCCGCTGGGGCGAAAAAGGCAAGTGGAACCTCGAGCAGCGTGATGGGGCGTCACATCAGGAAGTTGAACTGCAGCTCAGCCTGCTCGGCAGCCACGATGAGGTGGTCGAGGTTGGTTTCCCTTACTTCGGTGGCATTACCAGCGAGCATTTCAACAGCGTTGCGCTGGACGAAATCCTGCTGCATAAGCTGCCGGTGAAACGCCTGCAACTGGCGGATGGCAGTGAAGCGCTGGTCACCAGCGTCTACGATCTGACGCTGGCGAATTATGGTCTGGATCGCGGTCTGGATGATGCCAACTGCGCGCAAACCTACGACGACATCAAAGCGTACAGCCCGGCCTGGGCGGAGCAGATTACGGGTGTCTCCCGTCAGAACATCATTCGCATTGCCCGTGAATTTGCCGAAAACGCCGAGAAGACCCGCGGTCGTTCGATGATCATCGTCGGTGCCGGTATGAACCACTGGTATCACATGGACATGAACTATCGTGGCCTGATGAACATGCTGATTTTCTGCGGCTGCGTCGGTCAGAGCGGCGGTGGCTGGGCGCACTATGTCGGCCAGGAGAAACTCCGTCCGCAGACCGGCTGGACCCCGCTGGCCTTTGGCCTGGACTGGCAGCGTCCGCCACGTCAGATGAACAGCACCTCCTTCTTCTATAACCACTCCAGTCAGTGGCGCTATGAAACCCTGGCCACCAGCGAACTGCTCTCCCCGCTGGCGGATAAAAGTCGCTACAGCGGAAGCCTGATCGACCTTAACGTCCGTTCCGAACGTATGGGCTGGCTGCCTTCAGCGCCGCAGCTTAACGTCAACCCGCTGCACATCGCGGCGCAGGCGAAAGCCGCCGGTCAGTCGCCGCTGGATTACACCGTGGAAAGCCTGAAGCAGGGCACCATGCGGTTTGCCGCTGAACAGCCGGACGATCCGCAGAACTTCCCGCGTAACCTGTTTGTCTGGCGCTCCAATCTGCTCGGCTCATCCGGTAAAGGGCATGAGTACATGCTGAAGTATCTGCTGGGCACGGAAAACGGCATTCAGGGCAAAGATTTAGGCCAGCAGGGCCGCGTGAAGCCGGAAGAGGTGGAGTGGCTGGATCAGGGTGCTGAAGGCAAACTGGATCTGGTGGTCACACTCGACTTCCGCATGTCGAGCACCTGTCTCTACTCCGATGTCGTGCTGCCAACGGCGACCTGGTATGAAAAAGACGATATGAATACCTCGGATATGCATCCGTTTATTCATCCGCTTTCGGCGGCCGTCGATCCTGCCTGGGACTCAAAAAGTGACTGGGAGATCTACAAAGGCATCGCCAAAGCCTTCTCCGATCTCTGCCCGGGTCATTTAGGCGTTGAAACGGACGTCGTTACTCTGCCGGTGTTGCATGACTCACCCGCGGAACTGGCGCAGCCTTTTGAGGCGAAAGACTGGAAAAAAGGCGAATGCGATCTGATTCCGGGTAAAACCGCGCCACACATTATGGTGGTGGAGCGCGACTATCCGGCGACCTGGGAGCGCTTTACCTCGCTGGGACCGTTGCTGGAGACCCTGGGTAACGGCGGCAAAGGTATCAGCTGGAACACCAGCAAAGAGGTCGATTTCCTCAAGCAGCTGAACTACGTCAAAGCGGATGGCCCGGCAGCGGGGCGGCCGAATATCGACACGGCGATCGATGCGGCAGAAGTGATCCTGGCGCTGGCACCGGAAACCAATGGTCAGGTGGCGGTGAAAGCCTGGCAGGCACTGGGCGTGATTACCGGTCGTGACCACACCCACCTGGCGCTCAATAAAGAAGATGAGAAGATTCGCTTCCGCGATATCCAGGCGCAGCCGCGCAAAATTATCTCTAGTCCGACCTGGTCAGGGCTGGAAGATGAACATGTCTCTTACAACGCCTGCTACACCAACGTTCATGAGCTGATCCCGTGGCGAACCCTGAGCGGCCGTCAGCAGCTCTATCAGGATCATGAGTGGATGCGCGCCTTTGGCGAGAGCCTGATGGTCTATCGTCCGCCAATCGATACCCGCGCGGCGAAGCCGTTGCTGAACAGCAAACCCAACGGTAACCCGGAGAAGGCGCTGAACTTCCTGACGCCACACCAGAAGTGGGGCATTCACTCCACCTACAGCGACAACCTGCTGATGCTGACACTGTCGCGCGGCGGACCGATTGTCTGGATGAGTGAAGATGACGCTCGTGAGCTGGGTATCGTGGATAACGACTGGATCGAGGCGTTCAACGCCAACGGTGCGCTGACCGCACGTGCAGTAGTGAGCCAGCGTATCCCGGCAGGTATGACCATGATGTACCACGCGCAGGAACGTATCGTGAATATCCCTGGCTCGGAGATCACCAGCCAGCGCGGCGGGATCCATAACTCGGTGACGCGGACCTGCCCGAAACCAACCCATATGATCGGCGGTTATGCGCAGCTCTCCTGGGGCTTTAACTACTACGGCACCGTCGGCTCTAACCGCGATGAGTTCGTGGTAGTGAGAAAAATGAACAACGTTAACTGGTTAGATGGGGAAGGCAACGATGCCTGCCAGGGCAGCCAGCAGGAGGTAAAACCATGAAAATTCGTTCACAGGTCGGCATGGTGCTGAACCTCGACAAATGTATCGGCTGCCACACCTGCTCGGTGACCTGTAAAAACGTCTGGACCAGCCGCGAGGGCATGGAGTACGCCTGGTTTAACAACGTCGAAAGCAAGCCTGGTGTCGGCTATCCGCACGCCTGGGAAGATCAGCAGAAGTGGAAGGGCGGCTGGATCCGTAAGATCAACGGTAAGCTGGAGCCGCGCATGGGCAGTCGCATCGGCCTGCTGTCGAAGATTTTCGCCAACCCGGATGTGCCCGCGCTGGATGATTACTACGAACCGTTCGATTTTGATTATCAGCATCTGCACAATGCGCCCGCCGGTAAGCATCAGCCGATTGCGCGTCCGCGCTCGCTGATCACCGGTCAGCGGATGAAAAAGATCGAAAACGGCCCGAACTGGGAAGAGATCCTCGGCGGCGAGTTTGCCAAACGTTCGCAGGATAAGAACTTCGATAACATCCAGAAGGAGATTTACGGTCAGTTTGAGCACACCTTCATGATGTACCTGCCGCGCCTGTGTGAGCACTGCCTCAACCCGGCGTGTGTGGCGACCTGCCCAAGCGGCGCGATCTACAAACGCGGCGAAGATGGCATCGTACTGATCGACCAGGATAAATGTCGCGGCTGGCGGATGTGCCTCACCGGCTGTCCGTACAAGAAGATCTACTTCAACTGGAAAAGCGGCAAATCAGAAAAATGCATTTTCTGTTATCCGCGCATTGAAGCGGGCCAGCCCACCGTCTGTTCAGAAACCTGTGTCGGCCGTATCCGCTATCTCGGCGTGTTGCTCTATGACGCTGACCGCATTGAACAGGCGGCCGCAGCGGAAAACGAGAAAGATCTCTATCAGAGCCAGCTGGATATCTTCCTTGATCCCAACGATCCGGCGGTGATTGCGCAGGCGCTGAAAGATGGCGTTGCGCAGAGCGTGATCGATGCAGCACAGCGTTCACCGGTCTATAAAATGGCGATGGAGTGGAAGCTGGCGCTTCCACTTCACCCTGAATACCGCACGCTGCCGATGGTCTGGTATGTGCCACCACTGTCACCGATTCAGTCGGCGGTGGATGGCGGGGCGCTGGCGCACACCGGCGTGCTGCCGGATGTGGAAAGCCTGCGCATTCCGGTTGAGTATCTGGCGAACCTGCTGACCGCAGGCGACACCGCACCGGTGCTGCTGGCACTGAAGCGGATGCTGGCAATGCGTCATTACAAACGCGCAGAAAGCGTGGACGGTGAGCATGATATCCGGGCGCTGGAGCAGGTCGGCCTGACCGAAGCGCAGGCGCAGGAGATGTACCGCTATCTGGCGATCGCGAACTATGAAGATCGCTTTGTGGTGCCCTCCAGCCATCGCGAACTGGCGCGTGAAGCCTTCCCGGAAAGCAAAGGCTGCGGCTTTAGCTTTGGCGATGGCTGTCACGGCAGCGACAGCAAATTCAACCTGTTCAACAGCCGCCGTATTGATGCCATCGACGTCAGTAAGAAAACCATTCGTCCGGAGGATGCCTCATGATGACGTTACGGATTCTTTCGCGGCTGCTGGACTACCCGGACGAGGCGCTGTTCACCCACTCTTCCGACCTGATCGCGGCGCTGGATGACGCCAGTGAACTCAACCTGCAGCAGAGCGCACGGCTGGTGCGGTTTATCAATCAGCTCTGTGCCCGGCCACTGCTCGACGTGCAGGCTGACTACTGCGAACTGTTTGATCGTGGCCGCGCCACCTCGCTGCTGCTGTTTGAACACGTGCATGGTGAGTCACGCGATCGCGGTCAGGCGATGGTTGATCTGCTGGAACAGTATCGTGCCGATGGTCTGGAGCTGGACAGCAAAGAGCTGCCCGATTTCCTGCCGCTCTACCTGGAGTATCTCGCCTGTAAAAGCGATAAGGCCGCGCGTCAGGGACTGGACGACATCGTGCCGATCCTGGCCTTGCTGGCGGCGCGGCTTGAAGAGCGTCAGAGCCCCTACGCCGATCTCTTCACAGTGTTACTGACGCTGTCCGGTAGCGCAGTTGATCCTGCGGCCCTCAAGCCACAGGTGGCGCAGGAAGCGCGCGACGATACGCCGGCAGCACTGGATGCTGTCTGGGAAGAGGAGCAGATTAAATTTCTCGGCGAACAGGGCTGCGCCTCGGCGCAGCAGGCGATGCATCAGCGTCGCTTCGCCGATGCGGTCGCGCCGCAGTATCTGGACATCGCCGCGGCGACGGCGCGTACCACAGGAGAATCAGCATGAATTTTATTAACACTTTCTTCTTCGATATTTACCCCTACCTCGCCGGAACGGTCTTCCTGGTGGGAAGCTGGCTGCGCTATGACTACGGGCAGTACAGCTGGCGTGCCGGTTCCAGTCAGATGCTGGACAAAAAAGGGATGCGTCTCGCCTCCAACCTGTTTCACATCGGCATCATCGGTATTTTCTTCGGTCATATCGTCGGGATGCTGACGCCGCACTGGATGTATGAATCCTTCCTGCCGATCGACGTAAAGCAGAAACTGGCGATGATTGCCGGTGGCCTGTTCGGGGCGATGACACTGCTGGGCGGTGGACTGCTGCTGAAGCGCCGTCTGACCAATCCACGGGTGCGGGCGACCAGTAGCATCGGTGATATTCTGATCATGACCCTGCTGGTGGCTCAGGCGACGCTGGGCCTGCTGACCATTCCCTTCTCCGCCCAGCATATGGACGGCAGTGAAATGATGAAGCTGGTGGGCTGGGCGCAGGCGGTGGTGACCTTCCACGGTGGCGCTTCGCAGCATCTCGACGGCGTGGCGTTTATCTACCGCGTGCACATGGTGCTGGGAATGACGCTGTTCCTGCTGTTCCCGTTCTGCCGCCTGGTGCACATCTGGAGCGCGCCGGTTGAGTATCTGACCCGTCGCTATCAGCTGGTGAGAAACCGCCGCTAAGCGCATGATGGCTGCGGGGCAGAGAGAGCCCCGCAGCCATTTTAGCCCACGGCTGCCTTGACGTTTTTTTAAGATTTTGCCCTGTATGTCATTGCGCTGAACGTCTACTATTACCGCATCTGAAATTACCCCTCGTTTATGGATAACCGATGCGCCTCAAGTTAGCCTTCCTTGCGTTCATCCCGCTTCTGGCCTCCTGCAGCAGCAAACCTGAAGTCCCGTCCCAGCAGAAGATGCTGGCTGCGCCACAGGGCGGTTTTTTACTGCAGCCGTCGCACAGCGGACAGGCGATGTTTGGCGACTTTGCCGGTAACCCGGCAGCAGAGCAATTTATCGATAAGATGGTGGAGAAGCATGACTTTGACCGTCAGCAACTGCACAACATCATCGGTCAGGCCAAACGACTGGATTATGTGCTGCGACTAATGGACCGTCAGGCACCAAGCTATACGCCAGCGCCAGGGCCTAATGGCGCCTGGATCCGCTATCGCAACAAGTTCATTACGCCCGATAACGTGCAAAATGGGGTGGCGTTCTGGAATCAGTATCAGGATGCCCTGCAACGCGCACAGCAGGTTTATGGCGTGCCGCCAGAAATTATTGTGGGCATCATTGGCGTGGAAACCCGCTGGGGTCGTGTGATGGGGAAAACGCGGATTCTGGATGCGCTTGCGACCTTATCCTTTAACTATCCGCGCCGCGCAGAGTACTTCAGCAGCGAGCTGGAAACCTTTCTGTTGATGTCGCGCAAAGAGCAGGATGACCCGCTGGCGCTGAAAGGCTCCTTTGCCGGGGCGATGGGCTATGGTCAGTTTATGCCCTCCTCTTACAATGATTATGCGGTTGATTTCAACGGCGACGGTCATGCAAACCTGTGGGATCCGGTGGATGCTATCGGCAGCGTGGCGCACTATTTTCAGAAGCATGGCTGGCGCAGCGGCGAAAATGTGGCGGTACCGGCCAGCGGTCAGGCACCGATGCTGGAAGATGGCTTCAAAACCCGTTACAGCGTGAGCATGCTGGCGGCGTCAGGATTGTCACCACAGGGCTCGCTGAACGGTAACGATCAGGTCAGTCTGCTACGGCTGGATTTGGGCACCAGCTACCAGTACTGGTACGGCTTACCCAATTTCTATGTCATTACCCGCTACAACCACAGTACCCATTATGCGATGGCGGTGTGGCAGCTGGGTGAGGCGGTGAGCAAGGCACGCCAGGGCGGCCTGTTATAAAGGCTGTCCTTGTTAACTGTAAGGTTATATGATGACGCCCTTTTTCAGGCCACACAGCCACTGATATTTCTGGAGTCACTATGTCTTTACCTGCCTGCCCGGCTTGTCACGCCGATTACACCTGGCAAGATGGCGATAACCTTAACTGCCCCTCCTGCGGTCACATCTGGACCGAGGGAGAAGGTGACAGCAGCAACGCAACACTTGAAGTGCGTGATGCCAACGGCAATCTGCTGGCAGATGGCGACAGCGTCACGGTGATCAAAGATCTCAAGGTGAAGGGCAGTTCTTCATCGCTGAAGATCGGTACCAAAGTGAAAAGTATTCGTCTGGTTGAAGGGGACCACAACATCGATTGTAAAATCGACGGTTTTGGCCCGATGAAATTAAAATCTGAGTTTGTGAAAAAAAACTGAGATCGGGGGCGCAGGGATGCGCCCGCTTTCCTGCTTAGCTGAACAGCTTATCAATTGCGGCACACTGTTCCGCATTCAGCGTGCCACCGTAGTTTCGTGAGCCGCTGCTCATCGAGTCATAGCGCCGTGCCACGGCCGTTTTAATTGTCGTTACGAAATCATCTCCAATACTGTAAATCGCCATCAGACGGCCGATCTGCTGCTGCAGGTGCGTCAGCTCCGGCAGATTGCCACTTCGCCACGCCGTCATCATCTGCGCAAAGTACTCCGGCACAATATTATTCAGTCCTGAAATGACACCGGCACCGCCCGCCAGCAGGTTCGGGAGCAGGTACTCGTCATACCCCGACAGTACGGCGAAATCGCTACGCACCTTGCGGGTCTCTTCAATCATCATCCGGTTGTGCGACAGGCAATCCACCGTATCTTTAATGCCGGCGAAGTTGGGCAGCTTTGCCGCCAGGGCGGCAATCAGCGCGGGCGTCAGATCGCAGCCGGTGCGGGCCGGAAAATTGTAGGCAAACCATTTACCACCCAGCTGCGCGTCCAGTGCTTCGAAGTAGTGCATCAGCTGGTTTTGCGTCTGGCCATAATAGTAGGGCGGCAGCACCATCACCGCGTCAAAGTCATTTTTCCAGGCGGCTTCAGCCAGCTCCAGCATGTCAGGAATGCAGGTTGCCGAGACGTTCGCGACCATCTTCAGCGATGACAAGGGTCTGGCTTCCTGAATCAGTTGTAAGCGTTCCTGCTGCGTCAGTGAGGCGAACTCGCCAATGCTGCCCATCACCAGTAAGGTATCAATACCGGAGTCATTGAGGCGGGAGAAATGTCGCCCGAGCGCATCAATATCGACCGCACCCTGCGCATTGAACGGGGTGACTGAAGGGCACCAGACACCGGCAAAGGGCGATTTTTCACTCATAAATGACTCCTGAATCGGATGTTAAAAAATGAAACAGTGTTTTAACTTAATGACTCCGGCCGGTCTCTGCCAGCGCATGATTCAAAAGTGAGCAACGGGTCGCACTTTTTCCTCTTTCATCCGTCTCAGTAAGCGGATGCATCTGATAACTGAGCGAGAGGTCATGATGAAAGAGTGGGATCCTGTGCTGTACCGTAAGTTTGAAGCAGAACGAACCCGTCCAGCCCGCGAACTTCTGGCGCGCCTCAGCCTGGAACAGGTTGAGCAGGTGACCGATCTGGGATGCGGGCCCGGTAACAGCACCGAGCTGCTCGCCGATGCCTGGCCACTGGCGCAGATTACCGGGCTGGACAGTTCCGCCACGATGTTAACTCAGGCCGCTGAACGCCTGCCGCACTGTCGTTTTATCCAGGCGGACATCCGCAACTGGCAGGCCGATGTGCCGCAGCAGGTGGTCTACGCCAACGCGTCTCTGCAATGGCTGGATAATCACGCAACGCTGTTTCCCCATCTGGTCAGCCAGCTGGCGCCCGGTGGCGTGTTAGCGATCCAGATGCCTGATAACCTGAATGAGCCGTCGCACCGGCTGATGCGCGAGGTGGCGGCAACGGATCGCTGGCGTTCACGCATCAATGCCGATGCCGCTGAACGTACACAGCTGCTTTCCACGGGCGAGTATTACGATCTGCTGACGCAGGCAGGCTGTGAGGTGGATATCTGGCGTACCACTTATTATCACGTGATGGCCGATGCGCAGGCGATTATCAGCTGGCTGCAGGCGACCGGTTTACGGCCTTTCCTGGCAACGCTGGATGAGACCGAACAGACGGCGTTTCTGACCGATTATCATCAGCGTCTGCTCGCGGCTTATCCGGCTCAGGCCGATGGTCAGGTGTTGCTCGCCTTCCCGCGTCTTTTTATGGTTGCGGTGAAAAACCGGTAAGCGCAGTGGAAAGCTGGCCGCAAAAACAGCGTAATAATGGTGAGTGACCTTGAAAAAGCAATTTTTCTGCACCACCTTCAACCCATAGCCAAAGGGAGAGTCGCAATGGATGATCAGCAATTGCAGGCGCTTAGTGCGCAGATAGGTGAGAAGATGAAGCAGCGCAATGCCACCATAACCTGTGCGGAATCCTGCACGGGGGGATGGATTGCCAAAGTCTTTACCGATATCAGCGGCAGCTCCGCCTGGTTCGAGCGGGGTTTTGTGACCTACAGTAACCAGGCCAAACAGCAGATGGTCAGTGTTCAGGCTGCTTCGCTGTTGCAGTATGGTGCGGTAAGTGATGTGGTGGTGCGGGAGATGGCGCTGGGTGCCCGCAGGGCGGCCCATGCTGACTACGCGATCTCCGTCAGCGGTATTGCCGGTCCGGATGGCGGCAGTGAAGAAAAACCGGTGGGTACGGTATGGTTTGGCTTTGCCGGGCCGCAGGATAACGTATTGACTTTTCAGCAGCATTTTAGCGGCGATCGTGATGCCGTACGCCGCCAGTCGGTGGCATGGGCCCTGCAGAAACTGTATGGCGAATTTCTGACAAATTAAACTTGATACTGTATGACTATACAGTATAATTGTCGGCAACAGAAAGAGTACAGGCACCCTGAGTGCGTGTTTACCCGGCTTGATTAGGAGTTGAAATGGCGATTGATGAAAACAAACAGAAGGCTTTAGCTGCCGCGCTTGGCCAGATTGAGAAGCAATTTGGTAAAGGCTCCATCATGCGCTTGGGTGAAGACCGCTCAATGGATGTGGAAACTATCTCTACCGGCTCGCTGTCGCTGGATATCGCATTAGGCGCAGGCGGTCTGCCAATGGGCCGTATCGTTGAGATCTACGGACCTGAGTCTTCAGGTAAAACCACGCTGACTCTGCAGGTTATCGCATCTGCACAGCGTAAAGGTAAAACCTGTGCCTTTATCGATGCCGAGCATGCGCTTGATCCGGTTTACGCCAAGAAACTCGGCGTAGACATTGATAACCTGCTCTGCTCTCAGCCAGACACTGGTGAGCAGGCGCTGGAAATCTGTGATGCGCTGGCGCGCTCTGGTGCCGTTGACGTGATCATCGTCGACTCCGTCGCGGCGCTGACGCCTAAAGCGGAAATCGAAGGTGAAATCGGTGACTCACACATGGGCCTCGCGGCACGTATGATGAGCCAGGCGATGCGTAAACTGGCCGGTAACCTGAAGCAGTCCAATACCCTGCTGATTTTCATCAACCAGATCCGTATGAAAATTGGTGTGATGTTTGGTAACCCGGAAACCACCACTGGTGGTAACGCGCTGAAGTTCTACGCCTCTGTCCGTCTTGATATCCGCCGTATCGGTGCAATCAAAGAGGGCGATAACGTGGTCGGCAGTGAGACCCGCGTTAAAGTGGTGAAAAACAAAATCGCCGCGCCATTCAAACAGGCTGAGTTCCAGATCATGTACGGCGAAGGTATCAATACCTTTGGTGAGCTGGTCGACCTGGGCGTGAAGCACAAGCTGATTGAAAAAGCGGGTGCATGGTACAGCTACAATGGCGACAAGATTGGTCAGGGTAAATCGAATGCCGGCAACTTCCTGAAAGAGAATGCTGCTGTGGCAAACGAGATTGATCTGAAGTTACGTGAGATGTTGCTCAACGGCGCGGATGAAAAACTCGCAGCAGCCGACAAGGCTGCTGAGAAAGAAGACGCGGCTGAAGCGAACGAAGACTTCTAATCTCTGATGCGGGAGGGGCGAAAGCCTCTCCCGTAGTTTTTATCCCCCTCTATTGCCTTTCTTGCCTTCCCTCTGTCCTGTTCTGTCGCCATAATCTCCCTCTGTTTGTACAAGGTGCGCAGTATGACTGAACCCTCTCAGCCCCAACCTAATGTCGTCTCTTACTCTCGTCTGCTTGACCGTGCGATGCGTATTCTGGGTCAGCGCGACCACAGCCGTGCAGAGTTAGCGCGTAAACTGCAACAATCAGCGCAGCGTGCTGCGTGGGCGCAGAAAAAAGAGCCCGAAATTGTTACCGAAGCGTTGCTGGAACAGGTTCTTAACTGGTGTCAGGAAAGCGGCTGGTTAAACGACGAGCGTTTCACCGAACGATTTATTCAGAGCCGGAGCCGTAAGGGCTTTGGATCGCAGCGCGTGCGCCTTGAACTGGGCCAGAAAGGCATCGACCGTGAAGCCATTGATCTTGCAATGGAAGAGACAGAGGTAGACTGGGCGGCGTGCGCGGCTCAACTGGCTGAACGAAAATTCGGACACCCGCTGCCCACAGAGTGGAAAGAGAAAGCGAAAGTACTACGCTATCTGCAGTCAAAGGGTTTTATGAGCGAAGATATCCAGTCCATTTTCAGAAATTTTGATGACTAAAAGCCGATGTAATTTTACTTCCCACTGAAGAAAATTTATCTTATTCCCACTTTTTGTTCCGCTAATCAGGCATCACCAGAATATGGTCGCGCCGATCAGAGGGAACGTTCGTTAGCGTGATTCCAGGATATATATGAGCAAGAGCACTGCTGAGATCCGTCAAGCGTTTCTCGACTTTTTTCATAGCAAGGGACATGAGGTTGTAACCAGCAGCTCCCTCGTACCGAATAACGATCCAACGTTGTTGTTTACTAACGCCGGGATGAACCAGTTTAAAGATGTGTTCCTCGGTCAGGACAAACGTGACTACACACGTGCGACCACGTCACAGCGCTGCGTACGCGCAGGCGGCAAACACAACGATCTTGAAAACGTCGGTTACACCGCACGTCACCACACCTTCTTTGAAATGCTGGGTAACTTCAGCTTTGGTGACTACTTCAAGAGAGAGGCGATTGGTTTTGCCTGGGAACTGCTGACGAGCGAGCAGTGGTTCAGCCTGCCAAAAGAGCGTCTGTGGGTGACGATCTATGAAACCGACGATGAAGCCTTTGATATCTGGGCGAACGAAATCGGTGTGCCACGTGAACGCATTATTCGCATCGGCGACAACAAGGGCAGCGCGTATGCGTCAGATAACTTCTGGCAGATGGGCGATACCGGTCCTTGTGGTCCGTGCAGCGAGATTTTCTACGATCATGGCGATCACATCTGGGGTGGCCCGCCGGGCAGCCCGGAAGAAGATGGTGACCGTTACATTGAGATCTGGAACATCGTCTTTATGCAGTTCAACCGTCAGGCTGATGGCACCATGCTGCCGCTGCCAAAACCGTCGGTTGATACCGGAATGGGCCTTGAGCGTATTTCTGCCGTTCTGCAACACGTCAACTCCAACTATGAAATCGACCTGTTCCAGAAACTGATTCAGGCCGTGGCGCAGGTTACCGGTGCCACTGACCTCAGTAACAAATCGCTGCGTGTCATTGCCGACCACATTCGCTCCTGTGCTTTCCTGATTGCCGATGGCGTCATCCCGTCTAATGAGAACCGTGGCTACGTGCTGCGTCGTATCATTCGTCGTGCCGTGCGTCATGGCAACATGCTGGGCGCTAAAGAGGCCTTCTTCTATAAGCTGGTTGCGCCACTGGTTGAGGTCATGGGTGCCGCAGGCGAAGAGTTACAGCGCCAGCAGGCTCAGGTTGAGCAGGTGCTGAAAAGCGAAGAAGATCAGTTTGCCAGAACCCTGGAGCGCGGACTGGCGCTGCTGGACGAAGAGCTGGAAAAACTGCAGGGCGACACGCTGGATGGCGAAATCGTCTTCCGTCTCTACGATACCTTTGGTTTCCCGGCTGATTTAACGGCTGACGTCTGTCGCGAACGCAATCTGAAGATCGACGAAGCTGGCTTTGAGCGGGCGATGGAGCAGCAGCGTCAGCGCGCACGTGAAGCGAGTGGCTTCGGCGCTGACTACAGCAACGTTATTCGTATTGATGCCGCCTCATCCTTCAAAGGCTACGACCAGCTCGATTTAGCTGCCACGGTGAAAGCGCTCTATGTTGCAGGCGAGGCGGTTGATGAAGTGACCGCGGGTCAGGATGCTGTGGTCGTGCTGGATGAAACGCCATTCTATGGCGAATCGGGTGGCCAGGTAGGCGATACCGGTCTGCTGAAAGGGAAGAATGCTGAATTTAGCGTCCAGGATACACAAAAATATGGTCAGGCAATCGGTCATGTCGGTAAGCTGACCGCAGGGCAGTTGCGTATCGGTGATCGCCTTGAGGCACAGGTTGATGCGGCACGCCGTGCGCGCATCCGTCTTAACCACTCTGCTACTCACTTACTGCATGCCGCCTTGCGTCAGGTTTTAGGTGAGCATGTGGCGCAGAAAGGCTCGCTGGTTAACGACAAGTACCTGCGTTTCGATTTCTCGCATTTCGAAGCGATGAAACCTCAGGAGATTCGTCAGGTCGAAGATATCGTCAATGCGCAAATTCGTCGCAACCTGCCGGTTGAAACCGAAGTGATGGATCTGGATGCGGCGAAGTCTAAAGGGGCAATGGCACTGTTTGGCGAGAAATATGATCAGCGCGTGCGTGTTCTGACCATGGGTGATTTCTCTGTTGAGCTGTGTGGTGGTACCCATGCTGCGCGCACGGGTGACATCGGGCTGTTCCGTATTCAGGCGGAGTCAGGTACCGCAGCCGGTATTCGTCGTATCGAAGCGATTACGGGTGAAGGCGCGCTGGCGCAGGTCAATGCGCAGAGCAGCCAGCTGCAGGATCTTGCGCAGCTGGTAAAAGCGAACAGCAGCAACCTGAATGAGAAAGTGCGTGGTCTGGTCGATCATGTACGGGCTCTGGAGAAAGAGTTGCAGCAACTGCGCGATCAGCAAGCCGCGCAGGAGAGCGCTTCACTGAGCAGCAATGCTATCGACATTAAGGGAGTGAAACTGCTGGTCAGTGAGCTCAACAATGTTGAACCTAAAATGTTGCGTACCATGGTTGATGATCTTAAGAATCAGCTGGGGTCGGCGATTATTGTGCTGGCAACGGTTACTGAAGGTAAGGTGTCGCTGATTGCGGGTGTGACCAAAGATCTGACTGACCGTGTTAAAGCGGGTGAGTTGATTGCCGGTCTGGCTCAGCAGGTTGGCGGGAAGGGCGGTGGCCGTCCTGATATGGCACAAGCTGGTGGTAACGATGCGGGTGCTCTGAAAGGCGCATTAGCAGGGGTTGAGGACTGGGTCAGCAGCCGTCTGTAAGTGAATTAAAACAAGGCATCGTAAAAAGCGTCAGAACGGTTGTTCCGGCGCTTTTTAATACGATGCTAAAGCAGCAAATGACAAAGTCAGGTTGATGTAGTGTATTTCGGCTAAACTAACTATCAGCAGAATGTATTGGCGCATCGATGTGCATTGGTGTATTTCTCATACACATTGTGCAGCGTTAAATGATGGATAATGCCGGGAGCCTGTACAAGCCCGACTCTTTTAATCTTTCAAGGAGCAAAGAATGCTTATTCTAACTCGTCGAGTTGGTGAAACCCTCATGATCGGTGATGAGGTAACTGTAACGGTGCTGGGTGTTAAGGGTAACCAGGTTCGTATCGGTGTTAACGCGCCGAAAGAAGTGTCTGTGCATCGCGAAGAGATCTATCAACGCATCCAGGCTGAAAAAACGCAACAAACCAGCGTTTAACGGATTCAGCGTCTCGCACCTGTGCGAGGCGCTACCGCTTTCTGTAAAAATCCTGCCTTTTCTTTCTACCTGTTCCTCCTCTGTTTTGTTAACGCCATCATCTTTCATTGTTGATAATTCACTCTTTTTGTCGCCATTTTGTCCCAATTGTGTGTGATTTGCTCAATCAAACAAAGTTTCGGAAAAATTGTTTGACTTAAAAGTCCGGGAAAGTAATATGTGCGCCACGCAGTGCCGATGAGCAGAAACAACGTTCAGACGCACAGTTCGAAAGAAAGCGTAAGGTGAGGTGGCCGAGAGGCTGAAGGCGCTCCCCTGCTAAGGGAGTATACGGTCAAAAGCTGTATCGAGGGTTCGAATCCCTCCCTCACCGCCATTTTCGATGCATCCATAGCTCAGCTGGATAGAGTACTCGGCTACGAACCGAGCGGTCGGAGGTTCGAATCCTCCTGGATGCACCATCGAAAAAAAGAAACAAAGCGAATTAGCAATTCCTTTCATGGTGAGTAGTTAGCACCCTGCGTTGTACAAGAATTTGTTTTATGCATCCATAGCTCAGCTGGATAGAGTACTCGGCTACGAACCGAGCGGTCGGAGGTTCGAATCCTCCTGGATGCACCATTCTTTGTAACATCCTCAGGTTGGTTTCTGTAAGTCCATAAAAATTTGTACCTCAAAAGATAGACCCCAAAAGATAGACCCCAATGCATCCATAGCTCAGCTGGATAGAGTACTCGGCTACGAACCGAGCGGTCGGAGGTTCGAATCCTCCTGGATGCACCATCTTCTTCTTTAGCCTCAAAATCCCTCAAAGTATCATGGCGCGATGATCGCTAAGACCTCACTAAACACGATAGCGTTACTTCCGTAACCGCCCGTACAGCAAACGCTGAGTGAGTATCCTGAAAAACCTCTGCAGTTTCCCTCTGGCTTCACACGCACTCTTTTCCTGTTTAATCTGCCCCATTGATTCATCATCCTGACTTAAGCGATCCGAAACGCCTGTTTCCCGCATCAACGCCTTCTGTTTTGCTGCCCATGCCCGTCCGCCGCCGCTTGTCTGCCAGAAGAATGTTAAAAAAACGCTGGAATTTCGTACGTTTATCGCTGGTCGTGCACGATCACCTTTATCTGAAAACAAAAATTGTTAATGCTTTCAAAGCATTTGCTGTTCATCCCCCCTGGCGACAACCTGTCCACATTAGGCTAAAGTAATGTCTCATTTGATGAATGTCCGGAGTGACAATGTACGATCAATATGACGCCCTGATTTTCGATATGGACGGCACGATTCTTGATACTGAGCCGACACATCGAAAAGCGTGGCGTCAGGTGCTCCAGCGTTATGGATTAACGCTGGATGAAGCTCGTATTATCGACTTCAATGGCGCACCAACCTGGCGGCTGTCGCAGTTCATCATTGAATCCAATCAGTCGTCACTCGACCCTCATCTTCTTGCCGCAGAAAAAACCGCTGCCGTGAAAGCGATGCTGCTGGAAAACGTGAAGCCACTGCCTTTAATGGAGGTGGTGAAAGCGTATCACGGGCGTCGTCCGATGGCGGTCGGTACCGGAAGCGAACACAGCATGGCAGAGGCGTTACTGACGCAGCTGGGCGTACGTGAGCTCTTTTCGGCCGTCGTCGGTGCTGACGACGTACAGCGTCATAAACCTGAGCCAGAAACCTTCTTACGCTGCGCTGAGCTGATGGGTGTGACGCCGGCACGTTGTGTGGTGTTTGAGGATGCGGACTTTGGTATTCAGGCAGCGAAGGCGGCAGGTATGGCTGTGGTGGATGTCCGCTTACTGTGAGTGACGTTCTTACCTATGCCTCGATGTTCGGCAGCAGCTTTTTAAGTGCAACGCTCCTGCCGGGAAGTTCTGAAGCACTGCTGATAGCACTATTGATAGCAAAAAAGACATCAGTTTACGGGTTGCTTTTGGCCGCATCACTGGGAAACACCTTGGGCGGCTTAACCAACATTCTTATTGGTCGCTTGCTGCCGTTAAAACGTCAGGGGCGATGGCATGACACAGCAATGACGTGGTTGCACCGACTGGGACCTGCAGCACTGTTATTCAGCTGGCTGCCAGTGATAGGTGATCTGCTCTGCGTTCTGGCAGGCTGGTTACGTTTCGCCTGGCTACCCGCGATGCTGTTTCTCGCTGTCGGCAAAACACTGCGTTATATCGTTATCGCGACTGCCACATTACAGGGTATGCAATGGTGGCATTGATTCGCACAGATTCGAGGCTACGGTTAACATTATGCTGAACAAAAATAAATTATTATCACAGCGGGGGGGGAATGTGATCCCGGACGTATCTAAAGCGCTCTCCTGGCTGGAAGCGCATCCCAATGCCCTTAAAGGTATTGGCCGTGGCATCGAGCGTGAAACGCTGCGTGTACAGGCAAATGGCGAGCTGGCAAAAAGCGGCCACCCGGAATCTCTGGGGTCGGCGCTGAAACATGACTGGATCACCACTGACTTTGCCGAAACGTTGCTGGAATTTATTACGCCAGTGGATCACAGCATTGATCATATGCTGGCATTCCTGCGCGATATTCATCGTCACGTTGCCCGTGAACTGGGTGATGAACGCATGTGGCCGTTTAGTATGCCGTGCGTGATTGACGATGCGGACAATATTGAGCTGGCGCAATATGGCACGTCCAATATTGGTCAGATGAAGACGCTTTACCGCGAAGGGCTGAAAAACCGCTACGGCGCGTTGATGCAGACCATCTCCGGCATTCACTATAACTTCTCACTGCCACTCTCATTCTGGCAGGAGTGGGCTGACGTGAAAGATAAGGAAAGCGGAAAAGAGACCATCTCGGCGGGCTATCTGCGGCTGATCCGCAACTATTATCGCTTCGGCTGGGTGATCCCCTATCTGTTTGGCGCATCGCCTGCTATCAGCTCCAGCTTCCTGCAGGGCCGTGAGAGCGCGCTGCCGTTCGAAACCAACGACAAAGACACGATGTGGCTGCCGTATGCCACCTCACTGCGTCTGAGCGATTTAGGCTACACCAATAAATCGCAGAGCTCTCTGGGCATCACGTTTAACTCACTGGAAGGCTATGTCACTGCGCTGAAGAAAGCGATCAAGACACCGTCAGAAGAGTATGCAGCGATGGGCACTAAAGATGCCGACGGTAACTGGCTGCAGCTCAACACCAACGTGCTGCAGATTGAAAACGAGCTCTATGCGCCAATCCGGCCTAAGCGTGTGACACGCTCGGGTGAAGCGCCTTCTGATGCGCTGCTGCGTGGTGGTATTGAGTACATTGAAGTGCGTTCGCTGGATATCAACCCGTTCTCTGCGATCGGCGTAGATGAGAATCAGGTTCGCTTCCTCGACCTGTTCCTGATCTGGTGTACCCTGGCCGATGCGCCGGAAATGAGTGCAGATGAGTTGCAATGCACCCGTATAAACTGGAACCGGGTTGTGCTGGAAGGGCGTAAACCGGACCAGAAAATTGCCGTAGGCTGCGGAGAAGAGGAACATTCGCTGGTTGAAGTGGGCAAAACCCTGTTTGCCGATCTGCGTCGGGTTGCTGAAGTGTTAGACAGTCATAATCAGGACAGCACGGAATATCAGCAGGTTTGCGATCAACTGGTAGCATCGTTCGACGATCCTGAGCTAACCTACTCGGCGCGCATCCTTCAGGCAATGAAGGACAACGGTGTAACCGGAACCGGCGTGGCGCTGGCTGAACAGTATCGCCATCTGCTCTGCGAAGAGCCGCTGGAAGTGCTAACAGAAGAAGATTTCACGCGTCAGGCGCAGGCGTCTGTAGCTGCACAGCAGCAGCTGGAAGCGAATGATAAGCTGGATTTTGAAGCGTATCTGGCGAGCCGGGAAGGGTAGAAAAGAAAAAGGCCACATCAATGTGGCCAAATTAACATCTCTGTTGTCAGGGATGATGATAACAAATGCGCGTCTTTCATATATTCAGACGTTGGGCGAACAGAAAAGTTTCATCGTTTTAAAAAAAATTCTCAGAACAGGAGGTGACGTATGCCACTACTGGACAGTTTTACCGTTGATCACACCATCATGGGCGCACCGGCAGTTCGCGTGGCGAAAACCATGAAGACTCCGCATGGCGATACGATTACCGTTTTTGACCTGCGTTTTTGCCGCCCGAACATTGATATTCTCACTGAGCGTGGCATTCATACGCTGGAGCATCTCTTTGCCGGCTTCATGCGTGATCACCTGAATGGTGATGGTGTGGAAATCGTCGATATCTCGCCAATGGGTTGCCGCACCGGCTTTTACATGAGCCTGATTGGTACACCAGACGAGCAGCGCGTTGCCAAAGCGTGGAAAGGGGCGATGGAAGATGTTCTGAAAGTAAAAGATCAGAACCAGATCCCTGAGCTGAATGAATACCAGTGCGGCAGCTACAAGCTGCACTCACTGGATGAAGCGCAGCAGATCGCCCGCAATGTGCTGGCGCATGAGATCGGCGTTAACCGCAACGAAGATCTGAAACTGCCTGCTGAAAAGCTGAAAGAACTGCACATCTAGTCAGGGCTTTGCTGCTAAAAAAACGCCGCATCATGTCGATTGCGGCGTTTTTTTATCGCTTCAGGACCCTACCGATTTTTTCAGTGGCGTCTTCGGCGTGATGCGCACCTGTTTAATCATGTTGTCCTGCACGTCCAGAATATCGACGTTGTAGTGGCCGATCTGAACACGGGTGGCGATGGCAGGGATCTCTTCCAGCGCTTCCAGCAGCATGCCGTTGATGGTGCGCGCTTCCTGCTCTGGCAGCTGCCAGTTAAACGCCTTGTTAATTTCACGCACACTGGCGCTGCCTTCAATCAGCACGGACCCATCATTCTGCGGCATCACTTCTTCTGCCAGTGATGGTGACATGGAGGTGGTGAAGTCACCCACGATCTCCTCCAGAATGTCCTCTATCGTCACCAGCCCTTTGATGTCGCCATACTCATCCACCACCACGCCCGCTTTCTCTTTGTTGCGCTGGAACTTCACCAGTTGGGTGTTCAGCGGTGTCCCTTCCGGGATGTAGTAGATCTCATCGGCGGCGCGCAGCAGCGTCTCTTTGGTGAACTCTTTTTTCTCCGTCATCATGCGCCAGGCTTCGCGCACCCGCAGCATGCCGACGCAGTCATCCAGTGAGTCCCGGAACAGCACAATGCGGCCGTGTGGCGAGTGGCTCAACTGGCGCACCACCGACTTCCAGTCATCGTTGATATTAATGCCGACGATCTCGTTACGCGGAACCATGATGTCGTCAACGCTGACTTTCTCCAGGTCGAGCACGGAGAGCAGCATGTCCTGATTACGGCGTGACATCAGGCTACGCGATTCATAGACGATGGTACGCAACTCCTCTTTGCTCAGCGCGGAGTTAATGGCACCGTCAGCGCGGATACCCGCCATCCTCATCAGCAGACGCGTAATGGTGTTCAGTAGCCAGACCAGCGGCAGCATGATGTATTGCAGCGGGACCAGCAGCAGGCTGCTGGGAAAGGCGACGCGTTCGGGATAGAGGGCCGCCACTGTTTTTGGCAGCACTTCAGCAAATACCAGCACCACAAAGGTCAGGATACCGGTTGCGATCGCGACCCCTTCGTCACCGTGAATACGCATGCCAACAATGGTGGCAAGTGCGGAAGCCAGAATATTCACCAGGTTATTGCCGATTAATACCAGGCTGAGCAACCGGTCGGGGCGACGCAGTAACTTCTCCACCCGGCGTGCGGGGCGACTGCCGTTTTTAGCCTGATGGCGCAGCTTATAGCGGTTAAGCGTCATCATTCCGGTTTCCGAGCCGGCAAACCAGGCGGAAACCAGTACCATGACGCAGAGAATAATAATCAGCGTGGTGGTTGAAACATTCTCCAACGCAGAACTTCCTTTTTAACGAGAGGTGGGGACAAGCAGATGCTGCAGGATGCGACTGCCGAAGTAAGCCATGGTTAACAGCACCGCACCGCTGCAGTTAAACCAGACGACGCGGCGACCACGCCAGCCTTCATGATAGTGCCCCCAGAGCAAAACGATATAAACAAACCACGCGATGATAGAGAGCACGGCTTTATCGACGTTTTCTGCGCTGAAGAGATCCTGCATATAGAACAGACCGGTGCAGAGCACCAGCGTCAACAGCACGACGCCCACCTGGGTGATGTGAAACATCTTACGTTCAATGGTCAGCAGCGGCGGCATATCCTGTGTGAACGCCAGTCGCTTGTTTTTTAACTGGTAATCGATCCACGCCAGCTGCAGTGCATAGAGCGCGGCAATAATCAGCGTCGCGTAGGCGAACAGCGACAGGCCGATATGGATCATCATGCCTGGCGTGGTTTCCAGATGGGTGATGAACGCATTGGGCACAAAAGTGGCGAAGGCCAGATTGATCAGCGCGAAGCTGTAAACAATCGGCAGCAGCAGCCAGCCACGGTTGCGTGACGCCACAATGGTCATGATGGCGCAAATCAACAGGCTGACCAGCGAGCCTATGTTGAGCAGGCTTAAATTCTGTCCGCTATCAACAGCAAATATGCGTTGCTGCAAGGCCACCGCGTGTGTCACCAGCGCCACACAGGCAGAGAGCATCGCCATTCGCCGCCAGCCGCCGTTACGTTTCAACAGGCTGGGAATGATCAGGGCAAGACTTAAGGAGTAGGCGAATAGCGCCACTATCGCGAAAACGAACATAGATCCTTTCAGGTTCAGTCAGATAAGGAAAAAGGCAGTATAGCGCCAGCCGAAGCAGGCTCCAAACGATCTGAGGGGCAATTGCAGAGATCGCTGAGGCTTCGTGTTATAATCCGCCGCATTCTGCCGATCAGGCGCCTCGCGATCTTTTTTTTAGTGAGAGACCATGTTTGATAATTTAACCGATCGTTTGTCGCAAACCCTGCGAAACATCAGCGGCCGCGGAAGGCTGACTGAAGAGAACATCAAAGAGACCCTGCGTGAAGTGCGCATGGCACTGCTTGAGGCTGACGTTGCGCTGCCGGTGGTGCGTGACTTCATCAACCGTGTGAAAGAGAGCGCGGTCGGCCATGATGTGAATAAAAGCCTGACTCCGGGTCAGGAGTTTATCAAAATCGTTCGTAACGAGCTGGTTACGGCGATGGGTGCAGAGAACAATGCACTCGACCTGGCTGCTCAGCCGCCAGCCGTGGTGCTGATGGCGGGTCTGCAGGGTGCCGGTAAAACGACCAGCGTCGCTAAGCTGGGTAAGTTCCTGCGTGAGAAGCACAAAAAGAAAGTCTTAGTGGTTTCTGCCGACGTCTATCGTCCGGCGGCAATCAAACAGCTGGAAACGCTGGCACAGCAGGTGGGCGTGGATTTCTGCCCATCCGATCTCAGCCAGAAGCCGGTCGATATCGTTAACAATGCGCTGCGTGAAGCTCGCCTGAAGTTCTACGATGTACTGCTGGTGGATACCGCCGGTCGTCTGCACGTTGACGAAGCGATGATGGACGAAATCAAACAGGTTCATGCCGCGATCAATCCGGTAGAAACGCTGTTTGTGGTCGATGCCATGACCGGTCAGGATGCGGCAAACACGGCTAAAGCTTTTAATGAAGCACTACCGCTGACCGGTGTTATCCTGACCAAAGTCGATGGTGATGCACGAGGCGGTGCGGCGCTGTCGATTCGTCATATCACCGGTAAGCCGATTAAATTTATGGGTGTCGGTGAAAAAACCGATGCACTTGAGCCGTTCTATCCGGAGCGTATTGCTTCGCGTATCCTCGGCATGGGTGACGTGCTGTCACTGATCGAAGATATCGAAAGCAAGGTTGACCGCGATCAGGCTGAGAAACTGGCTAAGAAGCTGAAAACCGGCGACGGTTTTGATCTCAACGACTTCCTTGAGCAGCTGAAGCAGATGCGCAACATGGGCGGCATGGCCAGCCTGATGGGCAAACTGCCCGGTATGGGACAGTTGCCTGACAATGTGAAGTCACAGATGGATGACAAAGTGCTGGTGCGCATGGAAGCGATCATCAACTCGATGACACGCAAAGAGCGTGAAAAACCAGAGATCATCAAAGGCTCACGCAAGCGCCGCATTGCGACCGGCTCCGGTATGCAGGTGCAGGACGTTAACCGCTTATTGAAGCAGTTTGACGATATGCAGCGTATGATGAAGAAAATGAAGAAGGGCGGTATGGCGAAAATGATGCGCGGCATGAAGGGTATGATGCCGCCAGGTTTTCCTGGCCGCTAAAGCGTTCCACAAAAAAGCCCGAAATGGCACGGTTTAGGTTGCTTTTTTCGCCAAAATGAGTAAAATTTTCGGGCTTTTTATACAGCACCCGGACCCCGTTCCTCGATGGGGGCCGGGTGTTTTATTAACTGAAGAGGATGTTATGGTAACAATTCGTTTGGCACGTCACGGCGCTAAAAAGCGTCCGTTCTATCAGGTCGTCGTCACTGACAGCCGCAATGCACGCAACGGTCGTTTTATCGAGCGCGTTGGTTTCTTCAACCCGATCGCATCTGGTCAGGCTGAAGGTCTGCGTCTTGATCTGGATCGTATCGAGCACTGGGTTGGCCAGGGCGCAACGCTTTCTGATCGCGTTAACGCGCTGGTCAAAGAAGCTAAGAAAGCAGCTTAATCTGTCACGGTGGTGAGCATGAGCAGACAAATTGCCGCACAGCCTCCTGTTAACCCGATTGTATTGGGTAAGATGGGAGCCGCCTACGGTATTCGCGGCTGGCTCAAAGTGTTTTCCTCCACTGAAGACGCTGAAAGCATCTTCAACTACCAACCCTGGTTCATCCAGCGCGCCGGTAAATGGCAGCAGGTCGAACTGGACGGTTGGAAGCACCACAATCAGGACCTGATCATCAAAGTCAAAGGCATTGAAGATCGGGATGCGGCGGCTCAGTTAACCAATTGCGAAATTCAGGTTGACTCGACGCAGTTGCCATCGCTGGAAGAGGGCGACTACTACTGGAAAGACCTTATGGGCTGCCAGGTAGTTAACCTTGAAGGCTACGAGATGGGTAAAGTCATCGATATGATGGAAACCGGCTCGAACGACGTTCTCGTCGTTAAGGCAAACCTGAAGGATGCATTCGGTGCTCAGGAGCGGTTAATTCCGTTTCTTGATGAACAGGTTATCAGGAAAGTCGATCTCTCTACTGGCATCATTGAGGTAGATTGGGATCCTGGTTTTTGATCTCCGAATCGAACGGTAACGTAACGGCGAATACAATGTGGATTGGTGTTATTAGCCTGTTTCCAGAAATGTTTCGCGCTATTACCGATTACGGGGTAACTGGCCGGGCTGTAAAAAACGGTCTGCTCAGCATTCAGAGCTGGAGTCCTCGTGACTTCACGCACGACCGGCACCGTACCGTGGATGATCGTCCTTACGGCGGCGGACCGGGAATGCTGATGATGGTACAACCCTTACGGGATGCCATCTCCGCAGCGAAAGCAGCGGCAGGTGATGGGGCCAGGGTGATATATCTTTCACCTCAGGGTCGCAAACTGGACCAACAGGGCGTTTGCGAACTGGCGGCACAGGACAAGTTAATTCTGGTCTGTGGCCGTTATGAAGGGATTGATGAGCGCGTAATCCAGACCGAAATTGATGAAGAATGGTCAATCGGTGATTACGTTCTCAGCGGCGGGGAACTGCCAGCGATGACGATGATTGACGCAGTCGCCCGGTTTATTCCTGGCGTGCTCGGCAAGCAGGCGTCAGCCGATGAGGATTCTTTCTCGGAAGGTTTGCTGGATTGTCCGCACTATACCCGACCTGAAGTGTTAGACGGCGTGGAGGTCCCGGCAGTATTACTGTCAGGCAACCATGCTGATATTCGCCGCTGGCGTCTGAAGCAGTCGCTAGGCCGTACCTGGCTGAGAAGACCTGAACTTCTGGAAAACCTGGCTCTGACTGAAGAGCAAGCAAGGTTGCTGAATGAGTTCCAGCGGGAATCTCAGCAGCAACAAAACGATGATGTGGAAGAGTAAGCTCTTCCCCGACTATCAGTTTACCCAGGATATGAGATTTAATTATGAGCAACATTATCAAGCAAATTGAACAAGAGCAGATGAAACAGGACGTACCTTCCTTCCGCCCGGGTGATTCCGTGGAAGTGAAAGTATGGGTCGTTGAAGGTTCTAAAAAACGTCTGCAGGCATTCGAGGGCGTGGTTATCGCTATCCGTAACCGCGGTCTGCACTCTGCATTCACTGTTCGCAAAATTTCTAACGGCGAAGGCGTTGAGCGTGTATTCCAGACTCATTCACCTGTAATTGACAGCATCGCTGTTAAACGTCGTGGCGCTGTGCGTAAAGCCAAACTGTACTACCTGCGTGAGCGTACTGGTAAGTCTGCTCGTATTAAAGAGCGTCTTAACTAAGGTATCGCTAACGCGACATCTAAAAGTTAATAGCAAACAAGGGGTTGGCATCTGCCAGCCCCTTTTTTTATGTCACTGCCAACCTTGCTGCCTACAGTTAATCGTCGTCCGGCCGCTGAAAATGATAAATCGCGGTATTAACCGGCCCTTCCTCTAATACGATCAGGCCATAGCGACAGCCAATGAACTGACCACCGCACTTTTCAGCCACGCCCCGACTGGCCAGGTTATCCTCTGCTGCCAGAATCTCAATCACCCGGGTCTCTGGGCGTGAAAACCCCAGCGGCAGCAACGCGGCCACCGCGCGGCTGGCGATTCCCTGACGCTGTGCATCACTGCGAACCCAGTAGCCAATTGCGCTGGTGTCACCCGGATGACGGGCAAAGCGTATTCCTGCGCCCCCCAGCAGCTGGTCATGCTGATCAACGATGGCAAACTCTTCCGCTTCCTCTTTCATCCGTTGCCAGTGGGTAAAGCGGATCCAGCTTTCTGCTTCATGAGGCTGATAATCGTGATGCGCCCAGACCATCCATGGGATAAGGCTATCCAGCGAGGCATTAACCGCAGTGGTAAACGCAGATACGTCGCTGAGCTCAAAAGGTCGCAGATAAATATTTTGTGGTGATGGGTACATAACTCTCTCAGCGCGAACAGAATGATTCTTTTATTCTGCCTGTGGGTAGCAGAAAGGCAATAACCTTAACTGTAAACTTATTTGTACAATTGTCTTTGGTTTTTTGTGGTTGAGGTTTTTATTATATGAATGATTTTATTGTTTATTTTAAGTATATTTCGCACCCTTCTTCATCCGTGGTAATAAAGGTGTACATATAATATTGCGCTATGTATTGTCTGTGATACAGTATTTGCATTCCTCAGTGAGGAGTCCATGACTGCCAATACGAGCCAAAGGATCGCCATCATGCAAAAAGACGCGCTGAACAATGTGCATATCGCCGGTGAACAGGTATTAATCACGCCTGAAGAGCTGAAAGCGAAGTTTCCACTGACCACTGAACAGCAGGATCAGGTCGCGGCGTCGCGCCAGACCATCTCTGACATTATTGCCGGCCGCGATCCGCGTCTGCTGGTAGTGTGCGGACCCTGCTCAATTCACGATACCGAAGTGGCACTGGACTATGCTCGTCGTCTGCAAACCCTTTCCGAAGAGCTGAAAGATCAGCTCTTTATCGTGATGCGCGTCTATTTTGAAAAACCTCGTACCACCGTCGGCTGGAAAGGGCTAATCAACGATCCTTTCATGGATAACTCGTTTGATATGGAAGCGGGTCTGCACATTGCGCGCCAGCTGCTGGTGAACCTGGTTGAAATGGGTTTGCCTCTGGCCACTGAAGCGCTGGATCCCAATAGTCCGCAATATCTGGGCGACCTGTTCAGCTGGTCTGCCATTGGCGCCCGTACCACTGAATCGCAGACGCACCGTGAAATGGCCTCGGGCCTGTCGATGCCGGTAGGCTTTAAAAATGGCACCGATGGCAGTCTGGGAACGGCAATCAACGCCATGCGTGCAGCCGCAATGCCACACCGTTTTGTCGGGATTAATCAGGCCGGTCAGGTCTGCCTGCTGCAGACTCAGGGCAATCCGGATGGTCACGTGATCCTGCGTGGCGGCAAAGCGCCGAACTACGGTCCTGAAGATGTCGCGCAGTGTGAAAAAGAGATGCTCAAGGCGGGACTGCGTCCAGCCTTAATGATAGATTGCAGCCATGGTAATTCGAACAAAGACTACAGCCGTCAGCCTGGCGTAGCGGAATCCGCTATTGCGCAGATCAAAGACGGGAACCGTTCAATCATTGGTTTGATGCTGGAAAGCCATATCAATGAAGGTAACCAGTCTTCTGAGCAGCCACGCAGCGAAATGAAGTATGGCGTTTCCGTAACCGATGCATGCATCAACTGGGAAGTGACCGAAACGTTGCTGCGTGAAATGCATCAGGATCTGCAGGGAGTGCTGTCGGCGCGTCTGTCACAAGAGGTGTAAGAGCAATGGTGGCTGAACTGACCGCGTTACGCGATCAAATTGACAGTGTTGATAAAGCGCTGCTGGATCTGCTGGCTAAGCGACTGGAACTGGTGGCCGAAGTAGGTGAAGTGAAGAGCCGTTACGGCCTGCCTATCTATGTGCCTGAGCGTGAAGCGTCGATGCTGGCTTCGCGTCGCAAAGAGGCCGAAGCGCTCGGTGTACCACCGGATCTGATTGAGGATGTGCTGCGTCGCGTGATGCGGGAATCCTATACCAGCGAGAATGACAAAGGCTTTAAAACCCTCTGTCCTGAACTGCGCCCGGTGGTGATTGTCGGTGGTAAGGGCCAGATGGGCCGGCTGTTTGAAAAAATGCTCGGGCTATCAGGCTACACGGTTAAAACGCTGGATAAAGAGGACTGGCCTCAGGCTGAGACTCTGCTCAGCGATGCCGGAATGGTGATCATTAGCGTGCCGATTCACCTGACCGAGCAGGTGATTGCCCAACTGCCACCACTGCCGGAAGATTGTATTCTGGTCGATCTGGCGTCAGTCAAAAACCGGCCTCTGCAGGCAATGCTGGCTGCCCATAACGGGCCTGTGCTGGGTCTGCATCCGATGTTTGGCCCGGACAGCGGCAGCCTGGCAAAACAGGTGGTGGTCTGGTGTGATGGAAGACAACCGGAAGCGTATCAGTGGTTCCTGGAGCAGATTCAGGTCTGGGGTGCGCGTCTGCATCGTATCAGCGCTGTTGAGCATGACCAGAACATGGCATTCATTCAGGCGCTGCGTCACTTTGCTACCTTCGCTTATGGTCTGCATTTAGCCGAAGAGAACGTCAATCTGGATCAGCTGCTGGCGCTCTCGTCGCCCATTTACCGGCTTGAACTGGCGATGGTGGGGCGGCTGTTCGCTCAGGATCCGCAACTCTATGCGGATATCATCATGTCTTCAGAGAGTAATCTGGCGCTGATAAAACGCTATTACCAGCGGTTTGGTGAAGCGATTGCGCTGCTGGAGCAGGGCGACAAGCAGGCGTTTATCGCCAGCTTTAACCGGGTTGAACAGTGGTTTGGCGATCACGCAAAACGCTTCCTGGTCGAAAGCCGAAGCCTGTTGCGATCGGCCAATGACAGCCGCCCATAAATGACAGCCATCCATCAATGAAAAAGGCATCCAGTTGGATGCCTTTTTTCTTCTTTTTATTCGCCAGGTTCAGCGGGCACCACATTTTCGCTGGGGTAACAGCCCAGTACCTTCAGAGAGCGGGTCATGGTCTGTAATTCCTGCAGCGCCTGCTGCATCCGCTCTGATTGCAGGTTGCCCTGCACATCAATGTAAAACATCTCTTCCCACGGATTACCATTAATCGGGCGGGACTCCAGCTTGCTCATAATCAGGTTGTGCTGACGCAGTACCAGCAGCGCGTCGACCAGCGCACCCGCCTGCTGGCCGGTTGCCATAATCAGCGTGGTTTTCGCTGGCACCTGGTCAGAAACCTCGATTGCTTTGCGGGCCAGCACGATAAAGCGGGTGTGATTCTGCTGCTGATTCGCCAGATTACGTTTCAGCACCTGCAGCTGATACAGTTCGCCGCCGGCCTCACTGCCCAGCGCCGCCACCTTAGGTGAGTTGAGCGCAGCCACTTTCTCCATCGCTGCCGCGGTACTCTCGGTGTATTCGATTTTCCAGTGCGGGAAACGATTAATAAACTGGCTGCACTGCTGGAACGGTTGAGGATGGCTGTAAACCGTCTCAATCTGCTGAAGATCGGTGGGGCCATTCACCAATACGCAATGGTCGATAGGCAATGTCAGCTCGCCCACGATTGAGAGGCTTGTCTGTTGCAGCAGATCGTAGACATCGTTGATCGAGCCTGAACTGGTATTCTCAATCGGCATCACGGCGTAATCAGCTACGCCATTTTCGACCTGTTTGATGATGTCGTGAAACTTCAGGCAGCCACACTCCACCATGCTATCGAAATGGCGCGACGCGTAGTTGCGTGCTGCAAGATGCGAATAAGAGCCTTTCGGGCCCAGGAAGGCGATACGGGCGGCATGCGCATGGGGATGGTTGAGGTTTTTTTGCAGCAGCGCTTGCTGAGTCAGCACGGAATCTTCAATTACCAGCTGGAACAGACGGGTGATGTAGTGCGCATCCAGGTTGTGTGCCTTACCCAGTACGATGAGATTCTCCAGTAGCGCGCGTTCGCGCTCCACATCCCGAATCGGGCGATGCGTCGCCAGTTTCGCTTGTGCAACTTCCACTGCCAGCAAACGACGCTCGGCCAGCAGCGTCAGAAGTTTTTTATCCACGGCGCTGATTTTATCGCGTAGCGCCAGCAATGGATTATCGGGATTCATAGGGCTCACCTGTATGCTATCCAAAAAAAAAGCCTCCCGGTTGGGAGGCTTCGGTGTTCGTCTTCGCTTTCATTTTCACACGACGAATGGCCTCCCGTTCAGGGGAAGGTAAAAAAGAAAGCGAAGAAAAACAGATCAAGTTTCATGGTAATGTCCGAAAAGAGAGTGACCTGAGAGTAACCGTACTGCTTAAAAGCTGTCAATAAAAAACGCGCCCGGAGGCGCGTTAAGAAACAGCGTTAAGAAAATCAGGACTCTTCGTCGGCGGGAATGATGTCTTTCACGCTGGCACTGGCGCGGCGTGCTTCAGACTTGTGCTGAACTTTATTCAGCTGACGCTCGAGCTTGGCAATCAAATCGTTGATAGCGGTATACATATCATCGTGCTTGGCGCTGGCCACCAGAGTCCCGTTAGGTGTGTTAATAGTGGCGTCAGCCACGAATTCTTTGGGCTCTTTGGAAAGGACAATATGTGGATTAATCAGGTCGGTTTGCCATTTTTCGAGCTTGGCGAGACGGTCTTCAACATGGCTTCGGATTGCCGGAGTGATGTCCATTTGTTTACTGGTAATGTTCAGAATCATCGTTCTTACCTCTCTGTCATTTCCGTCTTGGTCTTCTCAGCATAGCGCGAAAAAGCGTTCAATGTGGGATTTCGATCACGAAAAAATGTCACTTTTTGTCAGTCACAACATTCTGTGAGAAAGGCAGAGAAACTGGCCGAAATGGCTTGAAGCGAAACGATTAACACGGCATGCTTGATGAGTTAGCTCGCTGAGAACAGATCCAAATCTGACTGTTCTGTAAGCAAAAAAAAGCAGCCCTGAGAGGCTGCTTTTTTTATGGCTGAGAATCTGTCTGACTATCAGCTTTTGTTAGCTGCAATGATTTTCGCCACTTTATCGGCTTCAGCGTTCAGCTGCAGATTGCGGTAAGCATTCTCCATCAGCGGCAGGGCATCGTGTGTTGCCTGCGTATCCGGATAATCGCGCATCATACCTTCGACACGGTTAACAACCGCGACATAAGCCTCACGCTTAGTATAGAATTGCGCCACTGACAGCTCATATTTAGCCAGACGGTCTTTCAGATAGACCAGGCGTTTCTGAGCATCAGCCGCATACTGGCTGTTCGGGTAACTCCGCAGCAGCTGGGAAAAGTCGCGGAAAGCATCACGAGCGTGCGTCGGATCGCGGTCAGAACGATCAATACCAAAGAAGCCCTGCAGCGCGGAGTCATCCAGCGCCATGTCCGTCAGACCTTTCATATAGATGACATAGTCAATGTTCGGATGCGTGGGGTTCAGACGCATAAAGCGAGCAATGGCAGCCTGCGCCAGGGGCAGATCGGCATTTTTATAGTACGCGTAGATTAAATCCAGCTGCACCTGCTGCGAATAAGGACCGAACGGATAACGATTATCCAGCGCTTCCAGTTGCTTAATCGCAGCTTTAAAGTTACCGTCCTGCAGCTTTTGCTGCGCTGTAGCATAGATTTCAGAAGGCGGGCTGTCCGGTACCGCGTCATTTGAGCCGGAACAACCAACAAGTGCCAGGCTCAGTGTGGCAGCAGCCACCAGATGTTTCATACGCGTCATGACGAAGTGATTATCCTCAAATGTTATGGCGGAAGCTGTCCGTATAGCTCCCGGTAATGACCAGGTACGATAGCACATTATATTAAACGGCATCGCCGTGAAAACCCAACGTTAACGAAGAAGCTGTATATGGCACAACAAGTTCAACTCACCGCAACGGTATCCGAATCACAACTCGGACAACGCTTAGATCAGACTTTGGCGGAATTGTTCCCTGATTATTCACGTTCTCGCATAAAAGAGTGGATCCTCGATCGTCGCGTTACTGTAAACGGCGTCATGGTCGATACACCCAAAGAAAAAGTGCTGGGCGGCGAGCTGGTCGCGATTGACGCTGAGATCGAGGAGGCGCAGCGCTGGGAACCGCAGAATCTGCCACTCGACATCGTTTATGAAGATGAAGACATTATTGTCATCAACAAACCACGCGACTTCGTGGTTCACCCTGGCGCCGGTAATCCGGATGGCACAGTGTTAAACGCCTTACTTCATCACTATCCGGCGATTATGGATGTGCCGCGCGCGGGCATCGTACACCGGCTGGATAAAGACACCACCGGTTTAATGGTGGTCGCGAAAACCGTTCCGGCTCAGACGCATCTGGTGGACTCGCTGCAGCGTCGCGAAATCACCCGCGAATATGAAGCGGTTGCGATTGGCAACATGACTGCGGGCGGCACCGTTGAGCAGCCTATCAGCCGTCACTCAACCAAACGCACCCACATGGCGGTACACCCAATGGGTAAACCGGCGGTCACTCATTACCGCATCATGGAGCACTTCCGGGCCCATACCCGTCTGCGCCTGCGTCTGGAAACCGGTCGTACTCACCAGATCCGTGTGCATATGTCTCACATCAGCCATCCGCTGGTGGGCGATCCGCTTTACGGTGGCCGTCCGCGTCCGCCAAAAGGCGCGTCAGAGGCATTTATTACTACGCTGCGCGGTTTCGATCGTCAGGCACTGCACGCCACGATGTTGCGCCTCTATCACCCCATCAGCGGTATTGAAATGGAATTCCATGCTGCGCTTCCGCAGGACATGGTTGATCTCATCGCGGCGTTAAAAGCAGACACTGAAGAATTTAAAGACCAGTTGAATTGGTGATGAATCTGATTACTCCTCATTGGCCCGCTCCGTCACGCGTTCGGGCCTGCTCGACGCAGCGACAGGGCGGCATCAGCATATCGCCCTGGGATGCACTGAATCTCGGGGGGCATGTGGGGGATAATCCGGATGCGGTGGCGCGTAACCGGCAGTTGCTGTTGGAAGAGGCGGGTTTGCCTGCCATGCCGCAGTGGCTGGATCAGGTTCATGGCACTGAGGTTGTGCGTCTGATTGCAGGGGAAAGCACGCCATTACGTGCTGATGCCTGTATTACCGATCAGCCCGGTGTCGTCTGCGCCATCATGACCGCTGACTGTCTTCCGGTCCTGTTCTGTTCGCAGGATGGCACGGAAGTGGCGGCGGCACATGCAGGCTGGCGCGGACTTTGTGCGGGTATACTGGAAAATACGCTGGCGCAGTTTCGTTCGCCGCCTGATCAGATTCATGCCTGGCTTGGACCGGCAATCGGACCTGATGCGTTTGAGGTCGGCGCCGAAGTACGTCAGGCCTTTATGGCTCAGGATCCCCGGGCTGTGCAGGCTTTCCGTCCATCAGGTGACCGCTTTTACGCCGACATCGGCCTGCTGGCGCAGATGCGACTACAGGCAGCGGGCGTGAATTCAGTCAGCGCCAGCAGCCGTTGTACCTTTACGCAGCGCGACGATTTCTTCTCTTTCCGCCGCGATGGGATCACCGGGCGTATGGCAACTTTGATCTGGCTGTTATAACCTTACGCCATAAGACGGTCCAGTTAGCGTATTTTTTACTCAAATCTCAGGTCATTAACCTTGAAATTTTGAGGGATGACCTCATTTAATCTCCAGTAGCATTTTGACCTGTAATGGGAGGAATTATGCGTCTGGATCGTCTTACTAATAAATTTCAGCTGGCTCTCGCCGACGCGCAGTCCCTCGCTCTGGGACACGACAATCAATTCATCGAACCTCTGCATCTGATGAGCGCATTGCTCAAACAGGAAGGCGGATCGGTTTCACCTTTACTGACTTCGGCCGGTGTCGACGTTACGCCATTTCGCGCTCAGGTTGAGCAGGCTATTGATCGCCTGCCACAAGTTGAAGGCAGCGAAGGCGATGTACAACCCTCATCTGACCTCGTCCGGGTATTAAACCTGTGCGACAAGCTGGCGCAGAAGCGCAACGATAACTTTATTTCATCCGAATTATTTGTTCTGGCCGCGCTGGAATCGCGGGGCTCACTGGCCGATCTGCTCAAAGCAGCGGGCGCAACGCGCGAAAAAATCACCAGTGCGATTGAACAGATGCGGGGAGGAGACAACGTGAACGATCAGGGGGCTGAAGATCAGCGCCAGGCTTTAAAAAAATACACTATCGACCTGACCGAGCGGGCAGAGAAGGGCAAACTCGACCCGGTCATCGGTCGTGACGAAGAGATTCGCCGCACCATCCAGGTTCTGCAGCGCCGTACCAAAAATAACCCGGTACTGATTGGTGAACCTGGCGTGGGTAAAACCGCGATTGTCGAAGGGCTGGCGCAGCGCATCATCAATGGTGAAGTGCCTGAGGGTCTGAAAGGACGTCGGGTACTGGCGCTGGATATGGGTGCGCTGGTGGCCGGGGCGAAATATCGCGGTGAATTCGAAGAGCGTCTGAAAGGCGTACTGAGTGACCTGTCGAAACAGGAAGGCAACGTCATTCTTTTTATCGACGAATTGCACACCATGGTGGGAGCCGGTAAAGCTGACGGTGCGATGGACGCCGGCAATATGCTTAAACCTGCGCTGGCGCGTGGTGAACTGCACTGTGTGGGTGCCACTACGCTTGACGAGTATCGCCAGTACATTGAAAAAGATGCCGCGCTGGAGCGTCGTTTCCAGAAAGTCTTTGTGGCTGAGCCGAGTGTGGAAGATACCATCGCCATTCTGCGTGGTCTGAAAGAGCGTTATGAACTGCATCACCATGTGCAGATCACTGACCCGGCGATTGTCGCGGCGGCGACCCTGTCTCATCGTTATATTGCTGACCGGCAGCTGCCGGATAAAGCGATTGACCTGATCGATGAAGCAGCTTCCAGCATTCGTATGCAGATGGACTCGAAGCCGGAGTCACTGGATCGCCTTGAGCGCCGTATCATTCAGCTGAAGCTGGAGCAGCAGGCGCTGAAGAAAGAGGCGGACGATGCCAGCATCAAGCGTCTTGAGATGCTGGAAACCGAACTCAACCAGAAAGAGCGCGAATACGCCGAGCTGGAAGATGAGTGGAAGACAGAGAAAGCCTCGCTGTCCGGCACGCAGAACATCAAAGCTGAACTTGAGCAGGCGCGTCTGAATTTAGAGCAGGCACGTCGCCAGGGTGACCTCGCTCAGATGTCAGAGCTGCAGTACGGTAAAATTCCGGCACTGGAAAAACAGTTAGCCGCAGCGACTCAGGCCGAAGGCAAGACCATGAAGTTACTGCGTAACCGGGTAACCGATGTGGAGATTGCCGATGTGCTGGCACGCTGGACCGGTATTCCGGTCGCACGAATGATGGAAGGTGAGCGCGATAAGTTACTGCGCATGGAGCAGGACTTACATGGCCGGGTTATCGGACAGGATGAAGCGGTTGAGGCGGTATCGAATGCTATTCGCCGTAGTCGCGCAGGCCTTTCTGATCCAAACCGGCCTATCGGTTCCTTCCTGTTCCTGGGGCCAACCGGGGTCGGTAAGACCGAACTGTGTAAAGCGCTGGCTAATTTCCTGTTCGACAGTGACGATGCGATGGTTCGTATCGACATGTCCGAATTTATGGAAAAACACTCAGTATCACGGCTGGTGGGTGCACCTCCGGGTTATGTCGGCTATGAAGAGGGCGGTTATCTGACCGAAGCTGTGCGCCGTCGGCCTTATTCGGTCATCCTGCTGGATGAAGTAGAGAAAGCGCATCCTGATGTTTTCAACATTCTGCTGCAGGTGCTGGATGATGGGCGGCTGACGGATGGGCAGGGCCGGACGGTCGATTTCCGTAACAGCGTGGTGATTATGACCTCTAACCTGGGATCAGATTTAATCCAGGAGCGGTTCGGCAATCTCAGTTACCCGGAAATGAAAGATATCGTGATGGGTGTGGTCGGACAGCATTTCCGTCCTGAGTTCGTCAACCGTATTGATGAGGTGGTGGTGTTCCATCCGCTGGCTGAGAAACATATTGCGTCCATTGCGCAGATTCAGCTGCAGCGGCTGTACAAACGTCTGGATGAACGGGGTTATCAGCTGCACATCTCTGATGATGCGATCAAACTGCTGGCGGAGAACGGGTATGATCCGGTCTACGGTGCACGTCCGCTGAAACGTGCGATACAGCAGCAGATCGAGAACCCGCTGGCTCAGCAGATCCTTGCCGGTTCGCTGGTGCCAGGCAAAACCATCGAAATGGATGTGGAGAACAACATCATTACTGCACATCAGTAAGGCTGTGGAATGAAAAACGGGCCTCTGGCCCGTTTTTTTTGCCTTTTTGAGGGGTTTTTGCTTATTTAATGCTCCTTTTGAGTGCAAAATGAACGGTCAGAAAAAAAGTCTCAATTTGCACTTGCGCTATCTGAGCCGTTCCCTATAATGCGCCTCCACTGACACGGCAAACCGGAAACGGAAAACGGGTTGAGAGGCACAGGAGACTGCGCCGCCGGAGAAAAACTTCTGAAATAGAGGTTGACTCTGCAGGAGGAAAGCGTAATATACGCCACCTCGCGACAGGACGCTAACGCACTGTTCGCACTGCTCTTTAACAATTTATCAGACAATCTGTGTGGGCACTCGCAGGAT